>Ga0315282_10000052_pt1 | contig 227535 bp, 233 predicted proteins | sample YL17G07_20_MG_FD_203693 | JGI IMG/M metagenome (GOLD analysis project Ga0315282, IMG submission 203693) | Sediment microbial communities from Yellowstone Lake, YNP, Wyoming, USA - YL17G07_20 | ecosystem: Environmental > Aquatic > Freshwater > Lake > Sediment | place: USA: Wyoming | collected... | reverse complement strand
AAGCTGCGCATTTCCTCCGGCGAAGAGCCTTTTTGCTTCTTCTAAGGCTTGTTTTCCTCTTTGCAAGAACCAGCCTTCCATTTCCTTGCGAATAGAATCTGGAACTTGTTGAGCGAACTCCATTGGGAGATGCCTGATTACATGAGGAACCACATGGAGCACGGTTACTCTTGAATTAAACTTGTTAGCGATATTAGCGGCAACCTCTTCGTTTTGAAAAGAGAAGTGGGAACCGTCTGTGGGAACGAGCATGTTTCGAAAGCAAGATCTGTTTGTCAAGCCTGATCACTTCTTTCTAGCATGATTACCGCCTTTTAAAAACTCGGAGCAATAACTTAATTTGTTTCATATACCTTCCCTGTTAAATAAGTTACAGAACAGAAATATATTTATATCTTTTGTTACATATTGTAACCAAAGGCTCTTATTCATGAACGGCATCGACAAGAAAAATGTTAAACATTGTCATGAACCTTTCCCAACTGTAGAACCCCATAAGGATAGATCAATTCTTTTTAAAGCAAAACTTTTCAAAGCACTCTCTGACCCCTACAGACTCCAGATAGTCCAACTTCTGCGTGATGGCGAAAAATGTGTTTGTGAAACGGTTCCGCATGTCGGAATAATTCAGCCTGTGGTTTCCCGTCATTTAAAGATCCTAAAAGATTTCGGGATCGTAAAAGACAGGAAAGAAAGGAATAGAAGGTTCTACTCAATTGTAGATCGTAAAATATTTAACGTAATTAATGCAATAACTCCGGAACTACTTGAATCGCTTTCTAAACGCATGATTCAGCAAACAATCCCCGAGGAGCACCCATAAAATCGATCGATCGAATATTCTACGATCTGTAATTGAGTAGAGTCTTCTGTTGCCGTCTTTTCTGTCCCTCACCAGCCCACAGTCCTTAAGAATCCTCAAATGGCGGGAAATGACGGGCTGGATCAGTCCAACATGCGGGATTATTTCGCACACGCATTTCTCGCTCCTATAGGAATTTGAGGGCTTCAAGTCTCGTCGAGTCCGAAAAAGAATTGAAAATCTTTGCATTGAACCTGAACTAGCTACCCTTCTTTGAATGCGTAAACATCGTGATGTCAATAGCAATATTTAAATATTCTTATGGCCTAACCTTTAAGCGTGCATCGTTGTATGCGCAATGCAAACAAGACGTGAAAATCAAATATGAAGGAGAACATCGGGTGACAAAACAGATTGAAGCGTTTCAAATAGATGCGAACAAACTGATGTTAATATGTGGAAAAAGCTCTGGATGGAAACAAGATGGCCCAAACTAACAAAGAGTGGAACGAAAGTGTGCCCAGTCATGAAAACATAGTCTATGCTTGCTTTGGCGGGCTTTCTAACACAGGGATTACAGCTGCGCTTGCCAGTTTAGAAGCAGTGAAAGAGCTAGGCCTTGCCAAAGTTAGCATAGGCTGTTTGGCAGGTCTATCAACCAAAGTGTCCTCGGTTATTGGGAAGACGAAGGTAGCGAAGAAAGTGATAACGGTGGATGGTTGCCCAATGGAGTGTAGCAAAAAAGTCGTTGAAGAAGCAGGTTTCGACATTGCCAAGAGCATAGTCCTCGTAAGAGACATCGGTATGAAGAAAAAGGCTTTACATGAGGACATAGGAAAAGACTTGAAACCAGTCATGCAATACGTGTCAGAAGAAGAAGTAAAACAAGCAAAAGAACTCATCATAAGATCAATTTTAGACGAGAAATAAATCATCTGCGACATCAGTATGAACAGCCGCAAATATCTTCAAGAAGTAGTTGCCTTTTTCCTCTCTTTTTTCTTACACTGTCATTTGTTCGATTGCACGTTTTGAAAGGGCATTCACCAAATCTAGCGTAACCGCGTCGATTAATTCGAATATTCTCGGGTCTGTCACTGAATAGAGTCGCCTAGTTCCCTCTCTTCGTTGTTTCACCAATCCGGCATCTCTCAGAATCTTTAGATGCCGGGAAACAAGGGACTGCATGATTCCAAAGTGCTGGCTAATATCACCTACGCATTTTTCTTCGGCACGCAAAAAATCCAAAATCTCCAGCCTGACGGTGACTGAAAGGATCTTGAAAATTTTGGATCTGAGCTTGTTCACATTGAACATATGAGCATGCCCGTCTAAAGTCTAGATTATAAGAATATTTAAATATTGTTACTTCCTTCTCTACTCACACACAATTAGCTTCTAGACGATCCGTGAGAACATTGCCCCCAAAAAAACAAAAGAAGAAGGAGTGGAAGGAGAAACAACGCGAACGACAGAGGGCTCAGGAGGCGTACGAGACACGAAGGGCAAGAGAAGGCCAGAAGAAGCCGCGAAAATATCCGAAAGGCAAGATACTTGGCGCATTCTGTCTCATTCTCTTGATTTTCGGAGCATATGGAGCATGGCAGTACACCCAACCCTCAATAGCACCGCCATCCATCAATCCCACAACACAATCAGAGACGCCATACGAGTTTACCATGAACGACGTCGATGGAAGCATGTTCTCGCTTGCAAGTCACAAAGGAAACATTGTCGTTATCCATATTATGGGAGTCGGATGTCATGGGCAAATCAACCCGATTAATGACAACCAGCTCATTCAACTGAAGACTGTTTGCATCAGTTTTTGCGGACATGAGCCTGTTGCTTTTGTCACGGTCGCAGTAGCAACTTGTGCCAGCAGTGACCTTGCACAGATCCGCAGTGCATATGGAATCACGTGGCCACTTGGAAACGATTATGACGATGGAACAATGGACATAGCACAGAAATATGCATCACAGGGCGATGGAACGATAGTGCTCATAGACAAGACTTTTCATATCTCAGATTCGTACGCCACGATAACAGCTTCGACACTATCATCAAAGATCAATCAATTGCTGTGAGCATGATTGAAAATGTTAGAGGAACTCTTGAGCCTATTCTTCCTTGGGATCGTAACCTTCCTTTCGCCCTGCTCAATCTCCCTGATGACGGTTTATCTAACATATTCTATAGGCATCAGCAAAAGCGTGCGCAAGGGACTTGCTGTTGGCTTCAGCTTTGCCATCGCAATGTGCCTAGTTTTCTTCATCCTAGGATATGCAATATCTTCTCTAGTTCCAACAAGCATGATCAACTCAAGAATCTTCTTCGGCATCTCAGGTATTCTCCTCATTCTCTTCGGAATCAATAACATAGGTTTGCTTGGAAAACTGGGACTGACTACTCGTAGTCTCTTTACCGAGCGAGTAAATGCTGCAAAACTGACTGCGTTGACGCGGTTTTCTGCATACAACTATGTAATAGGTTCATTCCTATTCGGCCTGATTATTTCCATCGCTCTAGGACCATGCACATTATCCCTGGTCTTACCAGCTATACTACTAACGCTATTCACTGCCCCCTCACCTTTTCACGGAGGTTTCTTGCTTTTCATGTTTGGTCTAGGACATGCTCTGCCAGTCATTTTCTTAAGCACATTGCTGGCAACTGCCCGCAAAGTGGCAAGCGATAAGATCACCAGCGCAGGCGAATGGCTGACAAAGATTTTTGGATTGGTCTTTCTTGTCATAGGCATAATAGTCATCATATATGCCTTGGGAGCTTGGTGAAAACGACAAAAACTAAAGTGAAAATCGAGGTTTTTGTTCCTTTAGGTTCATGTGTCTGCAACTTCGCCCCGTTCATGGAAAAAATCGGACGTGTAACATCAAGATTCAAAGACGTGACAGAAGTCCAAATGAAGTCGAACAAATCATCAGAAGCTTCCAAGTACGGAGTTCAAGATATGGGAATCGTCATTAACGGGAAGATCAAGCTTTCAGCAAGTTTTGAAGAGAAAGAACTTCAAGACGCAATATCTCAGGAAGAGCAAAGTCACCAGTAGAGGGCGTCCAGGTAGGTCTATCATCGTGGAAACAGGCTACGAAGAGACAGAAAAGAAAGAAAGGGGGTATGTAATTGAACAAGATGAAAGTTCTTTTCTTGTGTGAACACAATTCCGCTAGATCGCAGATGGCTGAAGGCCTGCTCAGGCACGTATATGGCGACAAGTATGAGGTCTTCAGCGCAGGCTCAAACCCGACGCAAGTTAACCCCCTTGCCATTAAGGTGATGGCCGAGATAGGAATAGATATTTCCAAACAGACTTCCAAGAGCATTGAAGAGTTTCGAAACAAGGAAATCGACTTAGTTGTATCCGTGTGTCGGAGCAGCGCCAAGCTATTGTGTTCATTGTGTTCTTCACCGATAGTCATGGGTAGACCAGAGATAATCAACACGACAATACCTGGAGCAAAACACTATCTTCACCATGGATTCAACGATCCTTCTGAAGTGGACGGGAATGACGAGGAAAAGACCCTGGCTTTTCGACGCACAAGAGATGACATCAAACAGTGGATAATCGATAAATTTGCCGATCCAAAGACAGTAAGCTCGGACAATGATTTATAGGCGCGCGCTATAGGTATGGGCGCAGAAAGAATCGCAGCTCTTTCCCCTTTTCTAAAAAGCTGGTTCTTCTCGTCCATTCCAGAACCAAGCTCTTAGAGTTCTAATCCTAGTGATGGTGCGCGTGATGGCAGCCTTCGGTAAGCTCTTGAAGCTTGTCATCATTGAATGCAGCAATTACGTCTTTGACCATATCTGCGTTCGCTTTCAGCACCGCCACTCCTGCTTCTTGAAAGCCAACTAAACCTCTTGGACCCATTCCGTAGGTTATTATCGCGTTCGGTTTCCGCTCCAGAATGTGGTCGTGCATGTGCCCTTCGCCCCCAAAATGTTCACCTTTGTTTTCTAAGGTCTCGACGTTTTCGACTTTTCCGTCCTCGTCCAAAGCCACAACAGCATAGAAAGGCGCTCTTCCGAAATGCTCCGCTATCCTAGCGTTCAAACCGCTGTTATCTAACACAGGAACAATAACTGTAGTTTTCATTGCGTCAGCTCCTTTTCCACTACTTCTTCGCCTTCCGTTTCAGGAAATCTTCGATCTTCTTGACAATTTCCATGAAGGACTTCGAAGCCGCAGAGTTAGGATGCTCGACGATGAACGGTTCCCCTCGATCAGCATCCTCACAGATTTTCTGATCAATTGGAATGCTTCCAAGAAACGCGATATTCAATTCTTCAGCTATCTTCCGTCCGCCGCCAGACTCGAATATGTCAGACTTTTTTCCGCAATGAGGACAGATGAAGCCGCTCATGTTCTCGATGACGCCGATTATGGGCATTCCGAGCTGCCGAGCAAAAGTGACAGACTTCTTAACGACCACTTGCGAGATTTTAGATGGGATAGTCACTATCACGACGCCATCCATTTCCGGTAGCAGCTGAGCAATGCTTAGCGGTTCATCCCCTGTCCCTGGAGGAAGATCAATCAGCAGAATATCCAGGTCTCCCCAGACTATCTCTGACAGAAACTGGCGAATCGCAGTCATCTTCATCGGTCCACGCCAAATCACTGGCGCATTTTCATCAGGCAGCAGGAAATCCATGGAAACAACCTTTATCCCTAACGTGCCTGAGGCTGGAAAGGCTCCTGGCGAGCCCACTTGGAGTCTTTGGCCTGCCAGTCCTAGCATTCTTGGTACGCTGGGACCATGTATGTCTGCGTCAAGAATCCCTATCCGGTCGGCATGTCCATGCATCGCGAGGGCCACGGCCAGGTTCACTGCCACCGTGCTTTTGCCCACGCCTCCTTTGCCGCTTATTACGGCTATCTTGTGCCTGACCTTGCTCATTTTAGCCCTGAGCTTCTGCTCCTGGTCCGAAAACTGTTTTTCTCTCTCTGTAACTTCTTGCATATTTGTCAAATCGAAAACTTCATATTTCAAAATGGCCTCTGTGGCCTCTTCCAAGTCGAGCATACCCTCTGTCCTCGGGAGCCCTATGGATGTTCTTGCTTCCGCATTTGGGACAGGCGTCGGGTCTTCCTCTCCCATGCGGTTCCTCCCACTCGTCGCCGCAATCAAGGCATTTGAATTTTCTATTTGCGTCCGACATGTATTCTCCTCCTTCTATTCGTATTGCTTTGCCATTGACCAATGCATCTGCCACTTTCTTTCTTGCCGCTTCTATGACTCTGTGAAATGTCGGTTGTGATATGCGCATACTTTCAGCTGCCGCTGTCTGCTCCAATCCCTCGAGATCCTTCAACCGTATCGCTTCAAATTCATCTACGCTCAAGCCAACGCTTTCCAAGGAAGTCATTGGAACTCCTCTAGGTTTGAAATACGTCACGCCTGGTTCGCAGCATACTCGCCGGCAGATTCTGGGTCTAGGCATGATTATGAATAAATATTCATAACTCTCTTAAAGGTTTCGCAGTGCAAGCTGCACACGCAACATTCTGAAAACATGAAATCAGAACAGTAGCTTTTCAGCGCGGTCATACATAAGCGCGTCTAGCACGCGCTAAATAGCAAACACGAGCCTTGAGAAGCTTGCACATCTTGTGAAAATCTGCTGGTTTTTGATGTAGACGAAGATCTACTTGTTTTGGAAGTGAGAAAAGACTTCAAGCCAAGCTCCTTCTTGGCTCCAAGGTCCTTTTCTTTCCCTATGCTATTTGTTCAATAATGCGTTTTGAAAGAATGTCCATCAACTCAGGGGTTGCTGCGTCAATTATCTCAAAAATCTTGGGATCCGTGGTCGAGTAGAGTCTCTTTGTGCTGTCCTTTCTGTCCCTCACCAATCCGCAGTCTTTTAGTATTTTCAGATGGCGGGAGACGACAGGCTGAATCAATCTAACGTGGGGGATTATCTCACATACACATCTCTCGCCCGTGTGCAGGAATGCGAGAATTTCAAGTCGAGTTGGGTCGGCGAGGGCGCGCGCTCGGTTAGCTGCAATAAGCTCGGAATATGGCTGAAATTGTGGTGCGGTGGATGGGGCCCCCACCTTATTTTACCGGCAAAAATATGCTCAGATTATGCTCGCCGAGAGTTCGAAACTCTCCGAAGCTACCATTAACCCTAGTCAGGTCGACGTTCAAACTCTCGGGATCAGTGCCCGCGCTCAATTCCTTCGTTACTTTTTTGTTCTATCCATTTATCTTAGCGGGTGATTTCCCCGAGTTAGATAGAGTAGAATGATGCCTCCTGCGGCTGATAAGGCGGCTGCATACGTAAAGGCAATCAGTGGCGATGTAAGAACCCAGAGTACCCCAACTACTGCGCTAGAGGCAAAGTCGCCAACGCCGTTAATCGTCTGCAGTACTCCAAAACCAGTTCCTCTAGACTCAGTTGGCAGTAAATCAGCTGCTGCAGTTCCTTCAATAGTGTCCGTGATTGCCGTGAAAAAGCCTGCCAAGAGGAAGATCGGAACCAAAAGCAAAAAGTCCGCTGTGAGAAAAGCCGTACCCAGACAGGTTACAGCCGAGACAAAATAGCCAATTGCAAGAATTCTCCTTCTGCCGACTTTGTCGCTCAATGCGCCTATGGGAAAGGAAGAAGCTGCGTAGGCAACATTCAGTAGAGTATACAGTCCCACAGCAATGGCCGAAGCTTCTAATGCGCCTACTCTTGGAGCCAGAACCTGTTGCGCTCTCAAAGTGAATAGACTGTTGGCGAAATTTCCCAGCCCAAAGACACCTACGCCAACAAGGAAGAGCTTAAACGACCTCGGAAGCGTCTTGATCGACGTAACAAATCCTTTGTCCTTTACCACGAGGCCACCATGTGCCGAGACAATCGGAGTGTCAGGCGATGGTTTTTTTCGGACTTCACGTACAAAGAAAAGGACTATTAGCAACGCTGCTAAACCGGGGATTGCCGATATTGCAATTATCTGGTGATAATTTAGAAAAGTTAGAAAGAATAGGGCTAAGGCCGGTCCGATAATAGCGCCTAATGTGTCCATGGTCCTGTGGAAACCGAACGCTTTTCCAGTAGCTTCTGGAGAAACGGAATCCGCCAATAAAGCATCTCTGGGTGGTCCCCTGGCTCCTCTTCCAGTCCAAGCACCAATCCTTAAGACGAGCACCTGAGACCACGAGGTGGTTAATGCTATTAGGGGTGTGAATATGCCTGTTAAAGCGTAACCAATGTTTAGCAGAGGCTTCCTTCGTCCGATTTTGTCGCTCAAATATCCCGAGAAAGACTTTACGAGACTTGAAGAAACGTCGGAAAACCCTTCTATCAGACCCAAAATTTCTGGGCCTGCCCCGAGCATTGCGAGGAAGAATGGGAGAACCGCTGTAGCCATCTCATGACTCGCGTCGCTGAAAAGACTTGTAAATCCCATTGCAGCAACATTTGTGTTCAACCATTTCGTTCCTTTTTGATTATCACGTGATTTATCTTCCATGCTTCACAATCCTCCGAATTTCATTAATCTTCACGTTGAAAAAAGCTTCAAGTTCGGTTATCACCGTTCTGATTATTTCGTCTCTGGCGGGGTAATCTGCAGGTGACCATTCACCCTCTTCTATGGGGAACAGCTCATTGACAAAACATCTTACGTTGAAATGCGACAAATCTAAAACGTATTGCAGTCCTCCATCGGTCTTCACGAGAGTCCCACCGTTAATGTGCCAACCGCGTTTGGTAGCTTGGTCTAACTTCTTTTGAAAGTCGTTTTCTTTGGGCTTGAGCTTGATCTCAAATATCTCGTACACGCTACTTGGCACCTTGTTCTTCAGATTCGATGGTTACTAGATTTTCGAGCGAAAGCGTCTGGTCTCCCTGTCCACACTTCAGCATTCGGTTCCTACTTTCCCTTTTCAATGAAACCACTTCCAAAAGAGCTTACCCACCTACCATGTTTTGCATCGACTTTGATCCAGTCGCCATCTTTCTTTCTACCATAATAAGGAACTTCGCGCACGCAGGCATGCGGAAAAAACCCGCTCAGTCTGTCTTTCAATAGCTTCGTAGCCGACTCGTATTTGTCAAGGTGATAGGCGCACCCTGGAGATGCGCAGTGTTCGACTATTTTCTGAGGAGCCAGTCTGAACAATAAGACGTCAGCTACCGACTCGGCATCAATGCTGCTGAAATTGCTTAAAATGGAACCAATCTGGTGGACATGCTCATGCACGTCTGTGACTCGAAAATGTGACATTACCACGTTCTTTTTATCGAGTCTCTTTGCTTGAATTATGCAGACGTGACAACTTACTAGGCCTTTGGTCTCGCCGATTTCATTATTTTGCAGGAGAATGGTTTTATTCACTTTGACATGTCGTCTCCTTTCAAACATGACCATCGCCGCAAGCGCGCGTTAAAAGAATGTCTTCTGAGTCGAGAACGAATTTTGCCAATCCTTTGGTTCTTGAAGTCGTCCAGAATTCTTTTGAAAACATCATGGAGCCTAGGGGATCTAACGGCTTCTTTCACATCCATCCATGCGTATTCTCTAGCTTCTCGAGTTACCACTACCTCTCCGCCAATGACTCTTGCTTTGTAAACTATGATTATATGGTGGATTGGTCCATCTCTCTCTTCAGTAACGATGAAGTCGTCGTATATCCCAATCAATCCATCAGAAACAACCTCCAGACCAGTTTCTTCTCTAACCTCTCGTTTTACCGCCTCTTGAACAGTTTCATTAGGCTTCACGTAACCTCCAGGGACAACCCACCAATCATGATAGGGCAGATCGCCTTCCCATACGAGAAGAATCTTACGCTTTTCGCCCTCGATCACAACACAGACACTGACCAACACTTTCCCTTTTGACATGTCTTTCTCAGAGACTACACCTTGATTCACGTTGACATCTCCACTTTCAACTTCATCCTCTGTGGGGCATTTGAAATTCTAACTGGGTTTCAGATCCCAAAGATATTTTTTGATCAATTTGTCTCTCATCTTTCTTTCACGTTCTTTCGACCGCGTGCGAGCGCACAGATGGAAGACAAGCACGCGGTTATCGCGATACACTCTGCTGATTTGAGTCCCTAGCCCGACAAATCTGGATTCGAGTTTGCTTCTCTGTATTGCGATTTTTCGAAACTCAGAATCTAGACTCTTTTTTCTTTCCTCAAGCTCGTCCACTCTCTGCGACAGTTGGCTCTCAGAGTACGGACTTTTCATGCCTAATTCAACCGCGTGTAGAACAGCTTCAGAATCGAGACTGATGCCTTGCTTTCTGGCCAGTTCGAGCCCTTCATTCTTATCTCCTACCGCGATATTCCTAGGTGGCAACTTTTGCAGCTTCACCTTCAACAGTCACCTCTCCGACTCCAGACTCTCAAGCACCTTTCGATCTGCAATTACCTCTGCTAGCAACTTCTCCCTTTTCTCAATCTCGCAAGGCAACTCCATAATGCGCTTTTTTGACTTCTCTATTCTTTCAGCGAGATCTGCGACATCCTTTTCAAGAGAAACAATTCGCACAGTCAGCAGTCCGATCTTCGCGAATTTGATGGCATCCCCTTCGCTTCCTGCTTTTTGATACAATTCCGAGGAGAACGCTGATCTCGATAGGGTGGATCTTCTCGGTCTTAGATTCATGACATATCACTTTCTTTTGATCTCAGCATCAAGGTCAGAGTTCTCTCTATACCTCGCCTTCCAGCCACTCTAACTAGACTCTCACCAACGGTCTTCTCAGTTCCAGCTCGATCTTTCTGTGAAAAGTGATAGTCTTGTTTCTTGATGTACTCATTAAGATCAGTTTCCGTTCTTTCCAAGACTTGAATTTGCTTATCAACAATTCTTTCAACTGCGGGTCCGAATCCATCGCCAGACATTCTGGAAGCAATGAGCGAAGCAATGACGTAGTGGGGAATACACATCCCCCTAGATGCATCGAAGAGTTTCAGAATCTCTTCGTCTTCAATAACCTCACGGAGGAAATCGCAGGTGTAGATCTGGACCATTGTAGAAACATGATCGCATGCAGGGCACTTAATCTGATGGGCAACGGTCTTCAAGAGTCTTGACGCCGTGACCGAATAAGAACCCCTTTTCAGATGTAGTCTTGGTCGCCTTGACCCAGCAGACTTTGTCTGTTGCTGAGATTTGACATCATCCAAAAGCTGCTCTGTCACGCTCTCAAGTATCAAAGCCATCCCCAACCCATCACTGCTGCCAGGATTGGTGGAGAAAGCGAACATCTTGTAGAAATGATAGTTGCAGAAACCTCTGCTTTCGATGATTTTTCCCCTTTCACTAGGGTCCATCACAAGCTCGCCCAGGTAATTGTCAATATATCTTTGCTCAAGCCTGTCTTCCAGATAGCACAAGAAGCAGCTCTCTGCCTTTTCCAAGGCCTCTCGAAGATAAACCCGACCTATCCCGCTCTTCACGTCTGTAATCCTCATAGGAAGCCCAGTTTTCGAAGCACATTTACCGCTTGAAACGTATTTTCAAAAGTCGATATTCCAAGGTCTGAACGGGCGAAGCCTCCATTGCCTCGTTGACATTTCAACACGAAATCCATTGTTTGCGAGGGAAATCGGCAGCTTTCTCCAAGCAGGTCAAGTGTCATCACGCCATAGTATGTGTGCTCCATGTAAGGCGTCACTGATCGAGCAATCACCGTAAACCCACCGTGAGGCTGCTCGCATTCCCTCACAAACCCCACGGTATCATTGAGATCCCTTCGATTGACCTTCAATAAGCAAAGAGAGGCGATGGCATGGTGTGTCGAGTTGATGTTTGAATATCCGCGGGCGCCAAACCCTCCATCTTTATTTCTATATCTCAGCAACCATCTTCTAACTTCTTCACCATCTGGACTGATCTTCAAAATTGAGGCAAGTTCTAGGAACATGAGAGTTGACTCGAACTCTGAGGAGACCTCAACATAAACATCTACATTGCCAAAGTATCTTCTGGAACTAACCGCGGATTCAACATAGTCTCTGAATTGACTGCTGACGGGTTTGTTGCATAACGTGAGCGCCTTGGCGATGTAAAAATAGGAATAGATGCTGCCGACGTCAAAATCTCGGAGCCATTCAATCGTACGATCCATGTGGGGAAAAGGCGAACCCAAGATGTTCAAAACAGCCAATCCATAAAAGGTGTCCTGTGCATTGGAGTCGAGACCTTGAGCAAAGGCGTATCCTCCATCATCATTCTGTCGATTCACAACGTATGCCACGATTCGTTTGTTCAATGACGAATCTGCAGTCTGTCGGTTGTTCAGACTGGCACCGACTGTGCTCTTTGAAGCGAACCGCCCTGCTTCGGACAACCCAACATCCACTCATTCACTTTGAATGTGTAGAAGCTATCAGCCCCTGCAACGCAGAACAAGGGCGGTTAAAGGCGAGCCTCATCGCCTCGCAGACTCAAGATACCCATCGAAATAGATATGCTTTTCCGATTAGACGGCGTGTTTTCATGTATTCTCAAACCGCCGGCTTATTCTGTGCGCGGGGATTTTGCTGTAGCTCGCGGAACACTTCTTCCTTTTCGAGCACTGCCTTGTCGCAGCCCATTTCAGGATAGGGATCACTGCCTCTCTGAGCCCTTCTCCATCTTTTGTCAGCGAGTATTCAACACGAGGCGGGATTTCGGCAAATGACTCTCTCTTGAGCAGGCTTTCAACTTGAAGCTGCTTCAGCGTGTCTGCAAGCGTCTTAGGGCTAATGCCTTGTAGCTCCTCCATAAGCTTGTTGAATCTGAGGGTGCCATAATTGCCGATTGCATTGATGACCAAAAGTGCCCATTTCTTGCTTATCACGTCTATGATTCCCTCAAGCGGACAAAAACAAACCACTTCATTTTTGTTCTGCATGCCAGTCACTTTCATTGCAGATAGCAACTATCTCGCTATAAACTTGATAGCATAAATACTTTACTTCTGATAGTGTAAGAAAAAGAGAGGTGAGATAACAGATGGACAATGAATGTGGTTGCGGCATGCGTCATGGGAAGTATGAGGGCTACTGTGGATGTGGTATGCATGGAGAGGGACACGGTTACAGAAGAAGGTTCTTAACGAAAGCCGAGAAGATGGAGAAGCTGAAAAGCTATGCAGACGAGCTGAAGAATGAGCTCAGGGCTGTAGAAGAGAAGATCAAAGAAATCCAAAGTTGAAAAACATCCAAGCCTGAAGCTTAGGGTGGCGCGTGATAAACGATCGGGAAAGTTGGCACAGGAATCGACGTCTCAAACAATGGATCAGCAACCATCTTCATTACCCCATTTCTAGGTTGAAAAATCGGTAAAGTGACAATACATGGGTAGTGCAATAGAAGCAATGAATCTGACGAAATATTACGATGATCTTTTGGCAGTAGATCACATAAACTTTCAAGTTGAACAAGGCGAAATCTTTGGATTCCTGGGACCTAATGGCGCTGGGAAAACAACTACGATACGAATGCTCACGGGAATCTCCCGTCCGACGGAAGGAACAGCAACCATCATCGGTTATGACATTCAACGTCAATCTGTGTCAGCTAAGGAGCAGATGGGGATTGTCCCCGATGTGAGCAACGTCTACAAAGACCTCTCCGCTTGGGACAACCTCGTCTTCACTGGTAAGCTCTATGACATGCCCAAGACGTTCCGGGAGAGCCGCGCGGAGGAGCTCCTCAAAATGTTTGGGCTCTATGAGCGACGCAAAGAGAAGGTCAAGGGTTTTTCCAGAGGCATGAAACGACGCATCTGCATCGCTATGGCCTTGATGAATCGTTCACACATTCTCTTCCTTGACGAACCCACTTCGGGGTTGGACGTGCAGAGCGTCCTCATCATACGTGACTTGATTCGGAAGCTGAATCAGCAGGGTCTAACAATTTTCCTCACAACTCATAACATAGAAGAGGCGAGTCAGATGTGCGACCGGGTTGCAATCATCAACCACGGCAAGATAGCAACCATCGACACTCCCGAAAAACTCAAGAGGACTGTAGAAAGCCTGCAGTCCGTGGAGGTAGCCTTTGAGACCACACCCCAAAACGCTCTGAAGGAGTTGGAAGAGCTTCCGCAGGTAAGCGAGGTGGTGAAGCAAGGCGACAAGTTCAAACTTTTCACCCGCGATCCGAGCAGCGTCCTAGCTTCCACGTGGAATTATGCTCAGAACAACAACCTCAAACTCATCACCGTTAACACTGTCGGTCCTAGCTTAGAAGACGTGTTCGTGAAGCTGACTGGCATCAAGCCTGCGACAGCAGAAGAGGAACCTGAAAAAATGGGTCATGGAAAAGCACAAAGGATGAGTGGGAGGAAGTAGCAACAATGAAGGACGTGCAATCAAGCCATCTTTGTAGAGAGATACGTGTAGCGTGGGCCATCGCCGTCAAAGACATGCGGACCTATTATACACAGCCCCCATCGATAATGTTCGGAATCCTTTTTCCCTTCAGTCTCTTTCTATCCTTCTCCATCGGGAGAAATTTGCCCTTGGTCACGCAGATCCCGATACTTGTCTCCCAGACGCTTTTCTTCGCCTCTTCATCCATAGGTCCCGTAGTTATCCCGATTGAGCGTGCCGACCAAACCTTCGACAGGTTCCTGACTTCCCCCGTTTCCCTCTTGGCTATCCTCATGGGTAAGACTCTTGGAGGAATCATCTACGGCGCCGGAATCTCCATCATCCCTGTATTGGTTGGCATAGTCTTTTTCGGTTCTCAGATAACTAACCTTGGAGCCTTAATCGCCTGCTTTGCGCTGTCATCTCTCGCTTTCTCGGCCTTGGGAATAATGTTCGCCTCGATCCCTGGGCAGACTGTCGGGCAAGTGATGATGCCGCTCAACTTCGTTCGCATACCTCTACTCTTCATCAGCGGAGTCTTCACACCTATCCGAGAACTACCAACATGGATGCAGGCTGTGACTATGCTATCGCCTCTCACTCACACTGTTGAACTTGCAAGATACTCCTCAGGCGGAGAGACCTTTTTTGGACCAATCCTCAACATAGCAATCCTGATCGCCTACGCCGCAGCTTTCCTCTTCATGGGTATTCGTTTCCATATCATAAACCAGCGAAAGGAGTAATGTGTAGGAGGCGTTTTGAGGTTGAATGCATGGGATTTGACCAAACTGGCAGAATTTTCAAAGACTCAAAGAATCAAAAAAGACATCTGCAAAACAAAGTGGTTCAACATTGTCCTTGTTTGTCTCGAAAGTGGCCAAGAGATTCCTTCTCGCCCAGAACCTTATGACGTATGCTTCTATGTCATTGACGGAAGTGGATCTTTCACAGTAGGCAATGAACGAGTAGACTTGCATCATGGCGGGGCGATTTTCGCTCCGGCGAATGTGGCACGAGGCATAAGAAGCTTGGAGCGACTGACGATACTAGGTATACAAGAACCACATTAGGACGGAAGACGATCAGCAGTATCGCCATATCTCCACTCATATCATTCCTCTGCTCGCTGTTATTGCAATAGCGTTTACCTCAATGGCATTCTCAGTCCTACGCATTGTCGCGTCGTCTTTGTTTACCATCGTATTGCTAGCTTTATCTACAGAGATACTTGAAAGAAGAACTGATTGATATCACGAGAATCACTTGTGCTCATGGATCCAGCCACAGTCGGCGTAAATCTTTCTTATCGTGGCTGAGGTCAGGAAATCGATGAATTCTTCAGACAGCTTTACATTCTTACTGTAAGAGATTATGCCCGCCACCGTGCTTCTGTAGACCTGAAGATTCTGGGGGAGCTCGATTATCTCGCAAGTGTCTGGCCACACCCCTTGAAAGGCGTTCCAGCCGAATATGGCGTCAACCTTGTCCGAATGGATTAGACTCATCAGAGAGCCACATGCATCTGCATGATGGGTGATGTCTCGACGTATCTGGTCTGTCAGTCCCGCCTTGCTGGTCACGTCGTCCCACACGCCCTTCAAGCATCCCTCAACAGCGATTCCGATTCGAACGTCTTTCCTGCAAAGATCTTTGAGAGAGGCTATCTTTGCCGGGTTTCCAACGGGAACGATTATGGCCGATCTTCGATAGCCCAGACTCTTTCTTGAGCCTTTAATTATCAGTCCTCGATCTTCTGCGTCATCAAGAATGTATTCGGCTCCAGAAGAGAAGACGTCGCCTTTTTTGACTTTCGCTATTTCTTTCAAAAGGTCTTCTGGCTTGCCTATTCTCAAGTCGCATTTTACCTTGGAATCTTTTTCAAAAATGGCTATCGCATCACGAAGAGGCGGAGCAACCGCCCCTGCAGAATACACCCTGAGCTGCTGCTTTTGGGAGGCCATCAACCTTCTCACGAACTCTGCACATGTTTGAGACTGATAATGGCTCTTCTTGTTATCAATTTAACTCTACTCTCTGTTCTGTTCAAATGTCGTTTCATCGTTGCTCTTTTAACATTGCTAATCGAGCACTCACAAGAAAGTGTCCACGGCAAGGTTCAATGAGAAACCGAGGGGAAGATGAATATGCGACAGTGCACACATTATTTGTCTTAACGTGATTTTGCCGCCGGTTGCGACGCGCGCGCTAAAGTCAACTGTGACCTCCGTACATCTGATCTGGCGCGAGAACTTCGGGGAACATCTTTCTCAACTTCAGACGAGTCGAATAGCACTCATGGCATTCATCTACGTAGCCTTCTTCATGCTGAACATTGTAGGTTCTAACGAGTTCAGCCGGGCCACCTTTCAGGAGCGGTCCGCATATCGGATGTTTCTGCGGGTCGAACTGTTTGAATAGTACTTGAAGCGGCTCTCTCTTCAGGTTGCCCATCGTTATTCCTTGACACAAATGAACATATCCAAAAGGATCAATGTGAACTCGTTTCTGGTTTGAGAAATCTTCATCTAAGCATTTGTTGAACGTTTCCCAAGGCTTTATCGGCAAGTTTTCAACGAGCTTTTCTGCAGGTCTTCCTTTGAAAAGAACCGCGCCCTCTGTGACGGGTTTTCCTTTCCATTCCTTCTCTTCCGAATAATGTTTTGGATCTTCGATGCTAATGCTGCTTACTGGTATCCTGAGCTCCTTGCAGGCTTGGACAGCGTATTTGGAAAGGTTCTCTTCGTCTTTTCCATAGTGAAAGAGGTCGTCGCTGATGATTGCGTCTTGTATGCCTATCTTTGCAATCGGTTTGAGCCATTCTTTTGCATCCTCAACTGATGTGGCCCAGTAGGCATTGGTGATAAATCCTGTTTTGAACCCGCGTTTCTTTGCTTCTCTTAGTCCCCACAGAAGGATTGGATAGTACAGGACTGGTTCGCCTCCTTCAATATAGATCCATTCGATGCTTCCAACTTTCTCTGCTTGATTCAGGATCTCATCTATGTCCGATATTTTCATGACTCCCTTTGCGTCAGGACTTCCGAAAACGAAGCAGTGATCACATTCCAGATTGCACTTGTAAGTGAGGAGCAGATCTATTTCTTTGATGGGCACACTTGTCCCAAGTAATATTATCATGTGTTCGACTATTTTAGAACCGTGCTCCTGTTTCCTAGCATGATTCTTGTGCTTGTGCCGCTTGTGCCGTTAGTTGTGTCCTCAATTGGGGCGTTGTGACCTAAGACGCTACTGCAAATACACTTCAACGCATTTCGCCCTTGGAAGGCGAGCGCGCGCTTACACGCGCAACTATTTCCACCACTATTGTCGTTAGAGTCAATACTATTGATGCCCAAAAGAATGGCGCCCCAAAGAGAATAGCAAAAAAGGAATGCTCGCTAAAGCAGAAACAGAAGGTAGGTTCTGAACTCGCTGAGCGCCACGTCAAATAGGCGATCATGAACGTAATTATCCACAGAATGATCGTTCCAAATATCAGAGGGACGCGTATCGCTGCATAGGATTCATTCATCTTAGTTGCCTTGGAAAAAGACAAATGCAACCACAGGTATCAGTAATTGATAGCCAGCTATAACTTTTCTGCAGATGAGAGAAGCGCGCGCCGTTCGGGAAAAGAAAGTAATCTGTCCGCGGTTTATCCTAAAACATTATTGTAGTGTCGAGGGTCGGGTTTGAACCCGAGACAAATGGAGACATCACCCGTACAATCTCCTCTTCTTCTCTTTGCAGTAGTACAGCTGAGTTACAGCACGCACTTTATACCAGACGAAACATGGGACGCTTATGAAAGAGTGAAGTAGACTCTTCTGTTGGATTTGCCTTTATTTTCAGTTTTAAGAAGTGTTATCTGTCCGACTTCTTTCAGGTTCCTGACATGTGTTCCCCCATCGGCCTGTTTGTCGACGCCAACTATCTCCACGACTCTCAATCGGGGAATGTCTGGGGGAAAAGCCTCAGCCATCTTTATCAACCCAGGGATTTTTAATGCCTCCTCCCTGGGAAGCTCGTACCATTTTACAGGAATGTCTTCAGTGAACAATTGATTTGCTTTGCTAATATAATCTTCAAGGATTTCACGGTCGAATTTTTCCAGACTGAAATCGAAGCGAACCTTGTCCATTTCAAGCTGGTTGCCGGTCACCAGAACACTGGCACCTGTGCACAGGAGAGAGGCGAAAACGTGAGCGGCAGTATGGCTTCGCATCAGCCTGTATCTTCGCTCCCAGTCGAGTAAGCAATGAACTTTGTCTCCCACCTTCAGGCCCGCATGATCTACCTCGTGAGAAATTTCATCCGAAAATTTCCCAACATAAGTGACATTGTAATCTTCATTCTCTTTCACAATCTTTCCTGTGTCCCACGGTTGACCGCCACCTTTAGGGTAAAATACGGTTTGATCCAGAGCCACGTATCTTCCGTCCTTTACCGAAACAACGAGGCTGCCACATTCTTTCAGGTAGCTGTCCTCCAAGTACAAGGTTTTAGTCATTCTTATCAGCATCAAACACGGCTTATTCTGAAAAGGAGAAGGCTTACTCTCGAATAAAACTATCTCTTTTGGCTCACCTAGAATACTCTGACAAAAAGACATCTTTCAACTGTACAGAGCGTGGAATGAAGGTGAAATGGAGTCGCTGGGATTTGAACCCAGGACAAATGGAGATGTCATCCGAAGTCCAAACTATTAATCGACTTTATGGCTAGTCTGATATACCCAATTAGCAGTAAAATGACATTGAATATGAGCGTTGCGAAGCGCGCGCTTCGAACTAAGTTCAGGCTTTAATGAAGCATTAGAGCATGCGCGCTAAAACTAAAATAGAAAGATAGCGTAGCTCGTACTGGGCACTGTCTGATGATTGCCATTTCGCCACGCGCCAAAATTGTTGTGTTCGCGTTGCTGATTGGATTCATACTCATCGTACTTCTCAGTATTGCTGGAGTTAACAATGTGTATAATATCAAATACGTTGTAGTAGCACCAGCATGCATCGTTCTATTTGTTATTCTGGTGATTTTAGAAAGATACGGAAGGAAGAAACAGGTGTAAACGCGCGCGAATGAGCGAATGTCACGTGCGTAGTGTCACAGCTGCAGTCACACACGCATATATTATCAAATGATTTCCATCATCTTGGCGTAACGTGTTCGGTGTTTGGCCATGTCGCTCGACAAAGGAATTGGAAGAGTAGCAGGCAACGCTTTCATGAGAGATGGCAAGGTCCTTCTGAGCAAGATAGCTACAACGGAAGACCTGAAGAGCGATGTTCTCAAAGCCGTTGATTTGATTGGCGGCTTCAGCATGATAATAAACAAAGGTGACCAAATTCTCCTCAAACCTAACTACAACAGCACCGATCCGCCTCCCGCTTCAAGCGACCCCGGATTCCTCAAAGCAATAATCAAGTTGCTGTATGAACACGGCGCGGGAAAAGTGATCCTAGGAGAATCTTCTTGGCAGGGACTCTCCACCCGAAAGGCGCTGCAAGAGACTGGAACACTTGATGCACTCAAGGACACTGGCGCAGAGATCGCGTTCTTCGACGAGGAGAAACACGTTAGAGTCAACGTAGGCGGAGAATACCTTAAGCACGTCAGTTTGGCAGGGAGAGCCATGCAAGTAGACAAGATTGTATATTCTTGCTGCATGAAAACACATTTTCGAAGACTTCTCACTCAGCCTAAAACTGGGGTTTGGATTCACGAAGAAAAGTGAAAGAATGGAATTCCACGTCAGACACCTAAAAGAGAAACTTGTTGACCTAAACCTCGTCCTGCACCCAAACCTCATAATAATGGATGGAAGAAAATGTTTCATAACCGGAGGACCATTCAGCGGCGAGGTCCGCGAACCCAAACTCATTCTGGCTTCAGGAGACAGAGTAGCCATGGACGTTGAATCCATAAAAGTAATCGGAAGCTTCGAAGGCTCCAAGCTCAAAGACGACCCGTGGAGCTACACACAGATCCGCCAAGCAACCGCCCTAGGTCTAGGAGTAAGAAACGAAGAGGAATACGCCGTTGTAACCGAACAGCAAAAAGCCTTTCCCGAAACTCCGAAATCCTAGACTCATTTGCTTCACAGAAGACGTCGAAACACGCGAAAGCGCGCGTGTTGGGGTTTCGCGCGTTCTAGCGTTAGCCATCCAAAAAAAGAGAAAGTGGGATTCGAACCAATTACTGATCAGTCTTGTTCACGCTTGTGCAGGCGGTGATTGTGGTGCCATTTGTGGCGAAGGTTGCATCGTCCTCATTTCGAAGAATGCGACAGCCAGCAATATCAGAGACACCCAGAGCAGAATCAACCCTATTGCGACTATCGTCAGGATGGCGCCGATCAACATCAAAAGCCCTGCAGCGGCGAAGAGGTGTGTCCCGCTTTTCTCGGCCACCGTGTTGAGCGACCTTCTGATGAAAAAGGCTCCAAACACGAAACACAAGAACAAGATGATGACAGCCCCAGCGGCGGCTCCTATATACGGTGCGAGCTCGTTGATATCCAGTGTTATGTTTGCCGGATTAAAGTTTTGAAATGCGCTCTGAATTGCACTTGGGTCCATCCAGTTGGAGATGTGGATGCCTAGAACTGAAAGCATGCCGAAAGCAGCGACCACAAATATCGCCACGGCGACGACTATTCCGACGATGGTTAAGATCACGCCGTACAGCGCGTTGTTGAACACTCGTCGCTCTCTATACTCGTTTGCCAAGCCGTTCAAAGCTATGAGTACGAGTATCCCGCCCGCAAGGCCTATGATGCCCGAGAATCCACTTGCGAACCAGCTACCGAACGGGAAAATCACTAACAAGATCGCTCCGATTCCTCCAAGAGTCTTGCTTGATTCGATTGTCATTGCATAATTCCTCAAAGACAAGCATTGTTTTCGATGCGAATAAAAACCTTTCCAACCTTAACACGTGGCACGAGAAAAAACCTTGTTTCCGTCTGCAAATAAGAAACTTGGCACACTCCTTGAAATAGAGATCCTTGCGTTGGCTGTCCTCGAAGATCTGGTTCGACAAGCGCGCGCGAGTCAGACGGATATTTAAGGACTAATTGAGAATACGCCTAGTGACGACGTGAAAAACAATGAAATGGGTGACAAGACAATACGTGCACGTTGACAGAACAGCATGCCCATGGTTGATTAAGAGATTCGTTGACCCCGAGGCTGAATTTGTCTTCGTTCCGGTAGAGAAAATTGAAGAAATCGTGAAGAAGGAAAAAGCAATACCCTATGATGCCCCTAATGTTGAGTTGGGTCATCACGGTGAAAAATGCAGCTTTGATTCCATCGTTGAAAAATACAGAATAAGAGACCCAGCGGTTCTAGAACTCGCCAAAATCGTCCGAGCAGCAGACACGGATAAGATGGAAACTGTTCCCGAAGCAGCGGGGCTGGAAGCAATCATGACGGGAATTGGCATGGTCGCGAAGGACGACCATGGAGCTATAGAAAAAGCCAGAACAGTCTACGATGCGCTTTACACCAACTGTAAATTGAGACTTGTCCGTGACAAGCACAAAGACGAAATCGAAAAGATGGACAGAAAACAGCGAAGGGAATTCTTAAAGAAGAAACTAATGGAATGAGTTCCATATTGTTCGAGTGATGATTCGGATGCTGTGGGCTACTCGGCATAATCCTCACGTTGACCGATGCTCTTCGGCTTGGCTAATCAAGAGATTCATTGACAAGAAAGCTAGATTCATCTTCATCTCTAAAGATGACCTCATACCAAAAGGAGCGATAGCCTTCACACTGCCGAAAGCAGAAATCAAACCAGTTGAAAAGGGAAAAACAACATATGACGTTTTGGTGGAAAAATACAGCATACAAGACCCAATTGCTCTGAAGATAGGCAAGTTCATTCATGATTTTGAAATCGAAGCAGAAGAGAACCTAGAAAAAGTGAAGTTCAAGGAAACCCTAGGTCTGTGTTACGTGCTCAAAGGTATGGAAAAAACGTTAAAAACAGACAACGAAGTAGTGGAAAAAGGTCCAGTTGTTTTGGATGCTCTATATGCGTCCTTGAAGAGCTAGCACGAAACTGCTGTAGTATGAATATCAACACATTTAATGTCATTAGTTCGGTTCAACCACAATTTTCCGCAAATCGAAAACTGGCCTAGACGCGCGCTCTTTTCGATGTTGGCATATTTGGATCCAAATAGGCGTGTCGTTTTTCTACACTTTAGCGTCAGAAACTTATCCAATAGTATCGTTCATGAACCAGCTTAAAAAGAATGTGTCGAAAGCGTAGAACAGAAAAACACGCATTTATGCTTGTCTATCCAAAGATATGCTTCAGGGATACTTTATGGAGATTGTTGAATTGCGGAGACTGGAGAGAAAGTTTGACAGACAGGCTCTTGAATGTATTCTCGGGTCTGTAGAAATTTCAAATTCTCCAGATTATCCTCCAGCAATAATTGATTATCAACTCCACACTCATTATACGATGGATTGGCTATCGAAGAAAATGCAATCAAGCTATTTCATCGTTGTCTTGATAGATAACAGAGTTGTTGGGACAGGGTCGCTGGACGGTAACGAAGTCACAACAGTATTCGTCGACCCTGACCATCAACAAAGAGGTATTGGTCGGACAATAATGGTGGAGCTAGAGAGATATGCGAAAAGCCAAGATATTAGGGAAATAATTTTAAACTCAAGCATAACGGCTTTAGGATTCTACAAAAAACTCGATTATACATTAGTAGAGGAAACTATAAGAGAGTATCGGGGAGACAAGTTAATCACGTATCTAATGAAGAAACGTTTATGAAATCTGGTTGGTTTGGAAAGCTTGCCCCAAGCAAACGTTTGCTGTCCGTTCAGCTATAACTTTTCCGTAACTCTCTTTCTCGGTCTAATTAGGCTAAACTTTGCTTCTGCAAATTTCTCTTCTAGCGAAGGTTTGAGAGAATGTTCTGGATTTCGTCCAGTTTCTTGACTTTGAAGTCCCCGCCGTTACTGTTGAACCCGATGGCAACTAGACCGATTCTTTTTGCCCCTTCTAGCTCATCAGAAGCATCGCTGACAAAGACTGCTTCCCTTGGTTCAACATCAAACCTTTTTAGAACGGCATGAAATGCCTTCCTGCTGGGCTTACACACACCTAAATCATGCGACGTAAAGATTTCATCAAATAATTTGTGATTCACTCCAACTATTTCCATTCTCTCAATCTTTTCTGACTTACTCCCGAGCGTGTCACTTAGAAGAGCCAAGGCATAATTCTTCTTCAATTCCGCCAATAGTTCGTTGATTCTGGGTGTTCTCTTGAATCTTCCCCATATTTCTTTCCTATCAACGTCCAACCATTCACTCAGCAAGTCTTTGTGTAACCCAACCCCTTCTAACCATCTCTCATGAGCTTCTCTTAGGCTTATTTTTCCAACAGACACCAGTTTTTCAATCTTGGACCAAACCCTGTCATTCCTGTCGAAATCATAGACGCCATGTTTCTCGAGAAATCTCTCTACAGCCTTATCTATTATTTTCTGGTTCCCAATGTAGAGAACGCCACCTGCATCAAAAATTATGAGCTTTATCACGCTCACATTATTGCTCACCTATAAATAAAAAGTTGCTTCAGGTATAACTTTTCCGCAAAACCCCAAAGACAGAAATCTTAAATCTGCACGGCAATATATGATGAAAATACGGGAGTGGTGAAAAATGCCGATACTCTATTTGAAGTGCAAGACTTGCAAGACAGAATTTGCGTCTGGAATCGACTTCGATAAGAAAAGCTTTGAAGACCCCACAAATCTGCTTGCCAATATGGGTCATACGTGTCCGAAAGGGCATATGAACCGATACGACAAAAAAGACTACTATTTTAAATAGCGAGTTTTCCAAGACTACCCTTCTTTTTTTCCATGCACGAGAAAAAGCTCTAGTCAAGCTGAAAGAGGATTAGCAGAAATCTATAATCTGTACAACACCAATAGACAAACTAGTTCTTGAACATTCTATCTTACGGTATAAAGAAAGCACTAAAGAAGCTACGTAATGAATATAACAATGAATAGCTAAGTTTTCCATAGTCTTTTATCATTGTTCTGAGAGTCACCAAGGAACTAAGAATAAATCAATTGTTCATCAATGGTCTGTTTTATTAGCACCTATCATTAGATTTATTAGTGATTCCGTCAATGCATCTAGGGTAAAGGCGCACGGAAAATGTCAATTATCTCAAGAATCGGAAACAAGGGCATATTTGCAACGTCTGTCTTCTACGCAACCGTTGGAATAATTTTCTTAATCTTGTTGCCTATGAGCGGATTCGCCCCGCACATCGGCTTGCTAGGTATCATCAGCCTTGTGACCGCTTACGGTTTTTTCAGAAAACGCATCTGGTCGTTCTGGCTTGTCGTCATACTGTTTGTCTCAGCCACTACCTTTGCCGTTTTCGTGATTTATGATGTCATGGCAACAGAACTATTCACCAGTCTAGTCATGGTTGCTTTCCTAGTATTAACGTGGATTTTCACGGGCTATGCAATCTTGAAGAGAAAAACGCTTGGCGACTGAGCAGCGTCACAGATTCTGTGCGAACAAGTGAACAGTAATTCTCTCTTTCATGTCGACAAATTGAACATTTTCAGGGATTTCCACGAAACCATCTGCTTTCGTCAACGTCGTTATTGCTCCGGAATCGCCTTTTGACACAGGCTCAGCAAAGATCCCGTTTGATTTATCCTCTCTCAGTTTCACCATCACAAAAGTCTTCCTTCCTTTCGCCGAAAACATTCTTGCCCCTGCCACTGCTTCCAGTTCCGGATCTTTTGTCGGCGCTATCCCTGCCATCACTTGTATCATTGGACGAACGAGTAAATGAAAAATCATCAGCGCCGATGCCGGATGACCTGGAAGGGAATAAACAAGTTTTCCATCAATATCTGCTACCGTCGTAGGCTTTCCAGGCTTGACTGCTATGCCTGAAAGGATCAAGCCAGATTTTCCAAGGGACGCTAGCACTTTCGGCATGAGGTCCTTGGGACCGACTGACACGCCACCTGATGTTACCACCATATCTGCTGTTTTCAAAGCGACTTTCAACGTCTCTTGCAGTTCGGAAAATTCGTCTTTAACGATCCCCAAATGAATCGGTTTTCCGCCACTCTTGAGAACAGCCGCACTTAGGCTGTACGAGTTTATGTCGTAGATCTTTCCAGGAGCCAATCTACTGCCCGGCTGTATCACCTCTGGTCCGGTTGAAAAGACCGCTACTCGAGGGATTATTTGAACTTTGACCTGGTCTATACCTAATGCGGCTACCGCGCCGATTTCTCTTGAACCCAGCCTTCTGCCCTTCGTGAGAACAGTCTCTCCTTTCTTTATGTCGCTACCTGCCTCCATTACATTACCGCTTTTCGGTACAGCGCTGAAAACACGGATGTGTTCGGATTCTTTATCTGTATTTTCGACCATGACGACAGCATCTGCTCCTTCAGGAATTGGCGCCCCAGTGAATATCTCAGCAGCCTGTTTTTTTCCAACTTTAATCTTCGAAAGATGCCCTGTTCGCACGGTTCCACAGATTTTCAACTCTACCGGCCTGTTCTCTTCTGCACCAAATGTGTCTTGAGCCCTTACAGCATATCCGTCAACCGTAGCCCTGTCAAACGGTGGAATATCATGTGCCGCAACGATGTCTTCTGCAAGAACTCTGTCGAAGGCTCCAAGAAGAGTGGCTTCCTCCGTCCCTAAGGCGCGAGGCTTGACTCGACGCGCTATTGCTTCATGAGCCTCTTCAAGCGAAAGCAATTTTCTGAACATGCTCTCAAATCACTTCTACATCATCAAACATGTGAACCAAGACCAGGTCCCCTTCCTCTAGACCCTCCGAGTTTTCTGGAGCCACGACGTAACCGTTGGACCTTGTGACCGTAGAGATCAAGCCAGAGCCCCGAGCACTAATAGGTTCTGCGAGAAGTTCCCCTTTTGATTGAGCGACTCTGACGCGCACTAGATTTTTCCTTCCAAGAGTCGTTGTGATTCTCCTCGTCATTTTCGCTTTCAGGATCGGTCTCGGCTCAGGGATGTTCAGCCCCAACAACTTGCTGACCAGTGGCCTACCGAAAACTTCGAAACCCAATAAAGCGGCCGCAGGATTGCCAGGAAGCATCAAAATAGGCTTTCCCCTCACAATTGCAAGTCCAGTAGGCATACCTGGGCGCATTGCGACTCCGTGCACAACGACGCCAGGGCTTCCGAGCGCGTTCACAGCGTCCGGAACAAGATCTGGACTTCCCACGCTCGTTCCGCCAGACGTGATAATCCCATCAGCCCTTTCAAGCCCCAGCTTCAGTTTCTCTGAAATCTCGTCTATTGCATCTTCAGCTAATCCTAAGTCCACAGTTTCGGCTCCCAGCTCATTGCACAGAGCAGACAGGACAAGCCTGTTTGAATCAAAGATCTGGTTTTCATGGAGGCTCTGACCCAACTTGGCAAGTTCGTTTCCAGTACCCAGAACTGCAATCTTCGGTTTGTTGAAAACCTCAACCTCTGCGATTCCAAATGACGCAATAAAACCTAGATCCTGAGGCTTCAAACGTCTTCCCCTATGAACAGCCACCTTGCCCTTGTGAATTTCTTCACCTTTTCTCGAGACGTTTTCCCACTCGGTTGCTTGAATCCAGACTTCAACCTTGTTTCCAACAATCCTGGTGTTTTCCAGCATCACGACCGCGCTGGCACCTTTCGGTAGAGTGTTGCCCGTCCACACCTGTTTCGCTTGTCCTTTGCCGATCGTTTTCTGGCTTGTGAGTTCAAGGATTCTCGGTTTAGCTTGGCTTGCCTCTTCAGTCTCAGCAGCGTCAACGGCGTATCCGTCAACTGTCGACCTGTCATCTCTTGGCAAATCAGTGTCTGCTACAATATCTTCAGCGAGCACTCGGTTCAAGCTTGATTCAAGTCGGAGAACAGTCTTCTTTGGCTTGAAATCCACTTGGCTGAGAAAACTTTTCAAGGCATAATCAACGGAAATCAGCTTCTGAAACCCTTTCAAACGTGCCAAAACATGTACCCATAGACAGCACTATGGGACACGGTAAAAAACATATCGCAATACTACTATTTCACTCGAAGATGTTCTTCGCGAAGCATCTCTTGCATTCTTAGAGCGTCGATGTCCAGTATCGGGCTTTCGCTTATGATTATCGGTTTCATGTCGAACTCGACTATCACCTTCGCAAGCATAGAAAAGTCGGGTCCATAGCGCATTTCATCTAACGTGTGATGACGTCTTTCACCCTTGTCGTTGAACTCGATCTTAGTAAAATGGCAGTGCATGGTCTTTGCAGCTTCAGTTCCCAGTGTATTTTCGACAAGTTCAACGACTCTGCGAAAATCTTCAATTCTCCTGAAACGTCCCAAGCCTCTCGCGTGCAAATGAGACCAATCAACCACTAACTGAGTCCGTTCGACTGTCTTGCACAGGGTCAGGATTTCATCCAGACTTCCAAGCTGGTACATTCTACCCATCGTTTCTGGTCCCACCTTCACATTCTTAATTCCGAGGCTGTCCAAGGTATTGACGACTTCCTGAATTGCTCTAGTGCACATCTTCAAGGCTTCTTCGTGCGGCAGCATACCATATACGCCAGGATGAAAAACCACGACATGTGCCTTCATCCATTCGGCTGCTGTGGCGCAAGCTACCAGACGTTCTTTGCTCGCTTCGACGATCGTCTTTTTCCCGCAGAAGTTTATGAAGTAAGAGCCATGCATACTGAGCCAAACATCGTTTTGTGCTGCTTTCAAGGCAAGTTTTTCAGCTTCTTCCTCTCTAATCTGTGGCTTCTTTCCCCAACGGACTGCCTCGTATTCGAAAGCATCGAGGCCTTCTTCTTTTAGAAGCCTCGGAACATCAGACAAATCAGCTTTCAATAGCCTGAACGCTGGGGGAACGCCGGCGGGGCCAAACCTGGGGCGTTGACTCATTGAAATCCCTAAAATACTTGCTATTTCTTGTAGCGGTAACCCTTTCCAACACGTTCTCCGTAAAGTAGAATCAGAAGCACTGAAATCAAAGTCGCTATGTTCTGGAAGGCTAGATATTTCCCTGCATCATCGAGAGACGCCAACGGTGAAATCACGCCGCCAATGCCAACCGCAAAATCTCTGAATCCTGGAGCCGCTGAAAGCAGACCACTGTTTATTGATCCAGCCAGCCAGCCGATTGGTCCGAGCGCTTCTGCAGCCCCCCTCGCCCAGCTGTTCGTTGACGTGATAAAGTTCGGTAGGCCTGCGTTAGCTCTGTAGAGGTTTGATACGCTCTGGTAGATCAGGTTTGGGTAAGTAAAGAGCGAAAACATCAAGATGAAGGCCCCGAAAATCAGAAGCACAAAAATGGCGCTTCTAACTGTCGGTCGTCCCAAACGCTTTCGCTGAGCGAATCGACTGACTCCTGAGAATCTTGTTTTCATTCTTTTGGAAAAATTCTTGCCAGCAAGTCTTATCCTTGACACGATTCCTTTCTTTTCGACTCTTTGTCTCATCGACGGTTCGATCTTCCCTTTTCTAATTTCCTGTCTCTTGGTGGCTAACCTTTTCGAAAGGTAAACCCAGCCAGAGGCGAGTGTAACTGTCACACAGATAGGGACGAGATGAAATAGGGGGCTTATCGTCAACGTGGTTGGGGAACTGGCTCCAGGGAACAAGAAACTCCATTGGAGAAGCCCAGTGTCTTTAAGACCTAGACTCATTGCATACAGAACGACAAGAATCTCCAACAGCGCCGTTATCAACACGAATAGGATCAATGGCGCGAACCCTCTCAATCTTGCCATGCGGATAGACGCAGTTTTCTTATCTGGTTGAGTCGACAAACGTTTCACTCTGCTTGGTAAGCAAATTTCGCTTGAACTATGATGACTCTCACTAAAAAACGTGACTGTAAGAGGAGTTATCCACAGAGGTTCAGGGATTAGTAGGGACATCATCGGATTCGTTCAATGGGAACTCGTGTCCACACTTGGGGCATTTTGCTCCCCTACAATGCACCAAAGATTCGCATCCAGAGCAAGCGAAGGCTCTGCCATATGATATGTCGAACGCAAAACCGCATTCTGGACAGCGGACAATTCGTTTTGCTTGACCGCTCAATTCAACCATCTTTCAAATTATCCAATCAACAATATTAAAAAACATTTCGAGATACGTTTAAACGACCGAAGCGGAAATCTTAACTTCACAAACAGCCAAATTGCATAGACATCGTGAGGCGAACTGCTTACGTCGGGTAAAGCCGAGCGGATGGAACTCTACAAACAACGAGACACTCAGCTTCTGCTAAGCAAGTTCCTTAGCGGCGAAGTTACCGAACTAGAGCCGACTTACGACGCAAGGCTCGGATACCGATATCCGACTGTTGAAGCAATCGTTGGAAACGCTGGAAACATCGAGTCATTCCTCAAGAAACTTCACGACGCTGGAATACTCGGCAGAAAATTGTTTGACAAGATCGTGATTTGCCCGAAAAGCAATTCCGCGAGCGTCTCAATCCACTATTGCTGCCCTTACTGCAAGTCTTTTGACATTCAAAAAAGCTCTCTAATCGAGCACGTCAAATGTGGCTACATGGATGTCGAGGAGAATTTCCGCAAAAGTGGAAAACTGATATGCCCCAAATGCCATAAAGAACTGAAAAGGCCCGATGTAGACTACAGAAGGGCAGGAATTTGGTGTGTCTGCAAAGACTGCGGCAAGAGTTTCGACATACCCCTAACTGGACTATTTTGCAGAGACTGCCACTTGAATTTCACGTTTGAAGATGCAGTCATCAAAGACGTCTATTCTTATCGCCTGAAAGAAGACGCAAAACAAGAGGCAGGTTTAGGCTGGGTTCTCGTCGCACCCGTGAAAGAATTTCTCAGCGAGATGGGAATGGACGTTGAGGGACCAGCTTTCCTCAAAGGCAAATCAGGGGCCAATCACATGTTTGACGTTGTTGCCAGAAGCAAAGATGAATCGGGAAAAGCGACAGTGATAGACCTGGCAACTTCATTAGAAGGTTCAGTCTCTGAGCAGCCCGTTATCGCTCTTTTCGCAAAGATCTTTGACGTGTCACCGCAACGCGCCTTTTTGGTGGCGATTCCACGAATGAACGACAACGGCAAGAAAATGGCTGAACTATACAACATCAGAGTGATCGAAGCCAGAGACCAGAAAGAAGCAGTAAGATCCTTGGCAAAGATGATTAAGAAATAGGTCGAATTACCCAACTTCTGGTAGGACGAATCCGGTTACGAATCAATGCGTATTTACGGTATGTTGATGACGTCGCCTCTAACGCATCGGATCGTTTAAGGCGCTTTGTAATAGTCTGCAATATGTGTCCCTCTGGCGGTTACCATGTCAACATAGTATAATGCGCCAGAGACCGGAGTCATGGAGATGTTCAGCCACCGGCTTTCTCCAATTTCCAAACTGAACGGTTTCGTAAAGATTTGAGCTGTGTGATTTACGTAGACAGCTGAGATTTGAACGGCAACTTTCCCAACGTTCCGCAAATACGCGTTGGTGCTGTGACTCGGGCTGCTGAACCAAACATCTTCCACGATTACTCGCTCGCTCATTTCGTCTCGAAGACTTGTCGTAACGACGTACGTTGCAGTTGTGGCTATCGCCATGGCAGCCACTGCAACAACAGTAAGCAACAAACTGCTCAGTACAGGTGTTATAGCCCTCTTATCGGTGAAGATCGATCCTTTTCTCGACATTTCTCTTCCTCACATGAAGATTTTCAGCGCTAAGTACCCGCATAACATCATAATCAGACAGTGCTTCAACCCAGCTATGACGGTGCCTTCGCCCATTTTTCCTGCAACAAGCCCTCCGAAGAACGCTTGAATCGTGGTCATATGGAAAAACATCCTCTTCATATCTTCTGGAGCCATCACTGTTGTTCCATGCGACGGCAACTGCTCTAAATTGACGAAAAATGACTTAAAAAGCAGGATTATCGTGAAAAGGAAAACCAGGAACGCAACATAGATTATTGCGATGTAGGGTCTGGTTTGAGTTCGACGTTCCTTATCCAACAACAGTGTCGTTTGTATGAATTTTCCCGTTGGGTCGAACACTTTTTCAACATGTCCTCCCGAACGGCTTGCTTCGATTATCATGGGGACAACCCTCTGTACCAACACCGTGTCAACGCGTTTTCCGAAGGCTAGGAGTGCTTCTTCAAAACTCGTTCCCCATGAAATCTGCGTCGTCATCTTTCCTAATTCCACGGTAAGGGGACCGTAATCCCTTTTCGCAGCTTCTTCCAAGGCTTGAGGCAACGTCATGCCTGTCTCTTGAGCTTGAACGATGCTTCTGAATAGGTCTGGAAGATGTTCGTCTATGGCTCTTTTCCAACGGTAGTCAACATAAGTGAGAATCGCGGGGGGAAAGACCGCAGCGATTATCGCAAGGAACACCACCTCGTCGAAAGTTGACGTTCCCCAGAAAATGAGCACACCGAATAGGATTATGGCGATAGCCGAAGCTGCCGAAATGATCCACGAAAGTTTCTTTAACTTTGGATCGATCTTTGACATTTTGATCACTGTTTCGGTGAGAACGCGTCAAGGATAATCAGGAACACTGTTGCCCCTAGGGGGATCGCGACATAGGTGAGCAGGTTCAAGAGGAGAACCGGGCTCAGCATGCCCAAACCACCACCGCCAAGCATCGCCATCACAGTCAACATTATGACCATCATGAGAGGACCCGTCAACAGAATGGCTACGTAAAACTCTGCAAGCATCGACAGTGTGTCTGAGTATTTCTTGAGTTTTATTCTCTTCAACTTCATGTACTGGGCTGACCTTCCGCGCAAATAAGACGAAAGATTACCGCCTGAATGAATTGTTGATATGAAACCTTCCATCAACTCCCTATAATGTTCTGACGGCGTTCGCTTCGAGGCTTCCTGCAGAGCCGATATCACATCCGACCCGAACAAGTTCACATCTCTGACGACATCTTTGGCTTGCGAAGACATCGCCAATGGCACTGGAAGACCAGCTATTGACTTGAAAACGCTTTCTGGAGAGACACCTGCACTCGTAAGAATCGCCATATACCCCGTTGTAAACGGTAACTCTTCTTCCAACTGTCTTTTGACGGCATCTGCGCGATAGATAGGATATCCGTAGAATCCTATCGTAGTGATGGCACCCGCAAAGAGACTTCCCCCGAACCCGAAAAGAAATGCTGGAAGCAAAGGGATCTCAAACGCGAAAAAAGTCACAATTGGGACAATCGCGAGAATGAAAAGAGACGTCAAAATCGAGCAGAAGACTGTCAAGCTGACGTAAGCTCTGAAACTCACTTTCATTTCCGACCTCTGAAGGTTACGGTCGAGACCTTTGAAAATTGGGAGAAGACGCACTGCCTTTTCTCCGATAAGTTCGAAGGCAGCTGTCACGAACCTCTCCTGAAGACTCGAAGCGCTTTTCATCTGAGTTCCACTCTGGCTTTCTGGAAAACCCGTTCCGAGTTCGCATAGTATTCTCGGATCACGTTAGCAACCTCCGTGTGACGTCGTACGCCTTCACGGGCCATCCAGTCTAAGACCGTCTGTCTTCGGTACAGTTCTCTCTTAATGTCCTCTTCACTGATTCCCAGCTTTGCGATGTGTCTCTCGAGGAGAACGCTTTTCTTCAAAGATGAGAACTTGTCGAATTTCGGAATCCACACGCTGATCTCCTCGGTTTTGATGTTTCCCTTCTCCGCGTCGTACCCGAGGACTTCTGTTGTCGTGTTAACTCTTCTGGCAGGCCTTCCATCAACCTCCGTTCTGCTCATAACCATGACGACGCTAGTCATTGCAACGAGTGGTTTCGGTATGTTCATCGGCTCAGATTCCAGCCGGTTCATCGCGGCTTCAACTGATTCCGCGTGGAGTGTACACATACCCAAGTGGCCTGTTGCCATGGCTTGGAAAAGCGTGTAAGCTTCTTCTCCACGAACTTCTCCGACAATGATATATTCTGGTCTTTGTCTCACTGCCGCTTTCAACAAATCAAACAGTGTTATGCCGCCGTTTCTCTTGTCCTCGTGTCCAAAACCAAGCCGTACAACAGAGGGAATCCAGTTTTCATGCGGAAGGTTGAGTTCTTGCGTGTCTTCAACGCTGACAATCTTCATCTCCGGCTTGATGAACATCGAAAGACAATTGAGCATAGTGGTTTTTCCAGACGCCACGCCACCTGCCACGAGGACTGAAGCTCTGTTTTCTATGATATACCATAGATACGCAGCCGTTTCCGAAGAGATTGTTCCTAGAGCGATCAGATCAGAAATCGTCAACGGGTCTACCCTGAAACGCCTGATCGTGAAAGTGGAACCCCTTTTCGTGATTTCATTCCCATACGTTAATTGCACGCGACTGCCGTCTGGAAGTGATGCATCCAAAATCGGCGACGCAATCGAAATGTTCTTCCCAGAAAGATACGCCATGCGCACTATGAAGGAGTCAAGCTCTGATTCTTCTTTGAATATGATGTTTGTAGGGATTGATTCGTACATCCTGTGCCAAACATAGATGGGTATGTTCACTCCGTCGGCCGAGATATCTTCAATAAGATGATCCTTCATCAAGGGGTCAATTTTCCCGTAGCCTATGAAATCCCTGATGACATAGTACGCGAGTTTGTCGATAGCTTCTGGCGCGATTTTGATGCGGTACTTTTTAATGATTTCATTCGTCTTCTTCCTGAGGTAATCTTCTGCTTTCTTTTTGGTCTCGATTTCCTTGAGGTTGACATCGATTTCTTCCATGAGAAAACTCTTTAGTTCTTTCAGTTGTTTCTCTTCTTCTTTCTGAAGCGTCGGCTCGATGATTTCATACCGTGTCTTCTGAGTTTCTGGATCCTTGATTATTGCCGCGTAAACATACGGTTCCTGTATCAGATACGCTTCTCTGAACGCCGTTGGCTTTTTCGGTCCACTCTCCACGATGACGCTTGCAGTTGTTTCCTCTAGAGTATTCGAGGTCTTAGGTTCTTCCGTAGTATTCACTGTCCCGTTCTACGTAGTGTTTTCTTATGGTTTCAAGAATATATGGCATATTGAGTCTTAATAAGTTATATGCATGTCCAATCCTTAGCGCACTTAACTCATCTTAAACTTAATAAAAGGAAAGCATACGTACTATTTGAGGGGCAACAACATGCGTCAAGCAACCAAAGAAGCAAAGAGACCCAGAATAACAAAATCCCGAAGAAATAAACCGGCAAAAACACCGAAATCTCCAAGAACCTTCTCAAACGTGCCGAAGAGACCAAAATCAAGGCTCGCCGGTTCAAAAAGGGGCATCCTGTTCTGTCCAAAATGCGGGTCAACCAATCTTTTCTGGGCTTCAGGTCTCCCATATCTCTGGTCCATCTGGGAATGCCGAAATTGCGGGTATCGCGGAGCATTCATCGTAAGAGATGGTGAGCTGGCAGAGAAAGTCCGAGAGACCTACGCGAAAAGAACGGTCAGACGTTAAGAAGCGTTTCAGGGAATCGATACTTCTTCCAGCATCTAGACTACTCTATCGTAGCGTGTCTCCGCTTCAAATATGCTTCAGTCCGCCCTAGCCTGTGCATAAGTTCCACGACAAGGCTATCCAGGAAAACCATACTGTTGATCTCAAAGATGCTCCCCAAAGGAGTCAGAGGTTCGCGTTCACCTATTATTTGCCTCGTCAAATAATCTTCTTCTTTCGGCATGTCCGCCTTCGTCTTGCCTCTTACTGAGACCACCAAATCAGCCATTTTGCCCAGAGGCGATTTGGGAAATGACGTGATTGCCACAACTTTAGCACCAATGTCCTTGGCGGCGGAACCTGCTGTCAGAACCATTTTTGTCGCACCCGTTCCTGAAATAGCAATTAGCAGATCTCCATTCTCGGCTGCAGGCGTTATCGTTTCGCCCAAGAAATACACGTTGAACCCCAGGTTCATAAGGCGCAACGCAAATCCTCTTGCAACGAACCCGCTTCTTCCCATGCCGACCGTGAAGATTTTCCTGTCTCTTGACTCGAGCATGAGGTCGATAAGCTTCTCAACATCCTTCATATCAAGATCTTTGATCGACTTTCTGATACACCCAACGATTTCATCAGCCGCAGCCTGCAACCACTTCAGCTTTTTCAGTCCCCAAATCCGTTTACAACAACGTGACGACTAAAAGGATTATGCCTCATAACAACTTTGAGAGAATGTCAAACATAGTAGGAATGTGAACGTATAAGCGAACGTAGACCGTCGCCACAAGGAGCAGAATCGTAAGTCCCACCAGCACAACGTCGCCTTTGCGCATCTTAAGCACGTAAAGATTAGTCCTCTTTTTTGTCGCCCCCCAAGCTCGGGATTCCATCGCTTCCGCCAACTCGAGACTCCTGCGGATTGCGCTGACGATCAACGGTATAAGAATAGGAATATAATTCCTGATTCTCTTCAGAAAGTTGCCACGCTCAAGCTCTAACCCTCTTGCTTTCTGAGCATCCATTATCGTCTGCGCCTCCTCCGCTAAAACTGGCACGAAGCGCACGGCGGTCGTGAAGGCAAAAACGAATTCGTATGGTACGTGAGTCTGCTCCAGCGCCAAACCTAAATGGTCGGGTGACGTTGTCAGGAAGAAGACCGAAAACGATTCGACAAGCACCACGAAACGCAAGGTCAAAGCTGCCGCCCTTTCAACGTCGCTTGGTATTACCTTGTAGTTAGCACCAATGAAAGAGAAAGCGAAGTTTGTCAAGAAAATGACAGTAGCGAGGAACGCGGCTCCGCGCATTGAACGTTGCCACTCGCGTCTAACCCTGGCCAGAAGCACAAAGGGAATCTGAATGAGGAACAAGGCGATTAAGGGGATCAATTCCCAAAAGATGATTGCGGCAGCAAAAATGGCGCACACATAAACAAACTTCATCCGCGGGTCTAGACTGTGGATTGGCGAGTAGACCTTCCGAAACTTGAGCCCACTGAAAACACTCATCTTTTCCGTTTCTCCACAAAGTCTAAAAGAATTCTCTGCGCGTCGTAGACTTCAATCACGTTCTTTGGCAGTTCAAAGCCTGGCAGGTTCAGAAAGATTTGCGCTATCTGCGGCGGAACTATAGATGCCCTTTCCAGAACCACGGGATCCGTCAAGATTTTTCCAGCTTCCCCATCGGCGATGATTTGTCCATCAAACATCAAGAGGACTCTCGGATTACATTCTGCCACAAACTCGACATCATGCGTGACCATCACAATGGTCCTCTGCTGAGACTTCATTTGCAGAATGAACTGCCTCAACTTCTCCTTCTGCTCATAATCCTGCCCGATCGTAGGCTCGTCAAGTATCAATATCTTGGGATCCCATGCCAAAACTGAGGCCAACGCAACACGTTTTCTTTCGCCGCCACTGAGCATGAAAGGCGAAGTCTTTCTGTACTCAGACAACCCCAAGAGGTTCAGCGCCCAATTGATTCTCTTTTCTATCACGTCCTCGCTGAACCCGAAGTTTCTCAACGCAAAAGCGATTTCCTCCTCGACCGTTTCGCTGAAGAGCTGGTGATCCGGGTTCTGGAACACGAAGCCCACGTCTCTCGCCAGTTTTGCAACGGTCGTCTTCGTCGTTTCTCGATCGTCGACGAGGACTCTGCCTTGGTTTGGTTTGAGGAGACCGTTAAAGTGTTTAACTAGTGTAGTCTTTCCAGCACCGTTCTGGCCCATGATCGCCACGAATTCGCCATCTTCGATCGCTAAAGACACATCTTTGAGAGCTTCGACACCGTTCGGATAAGTGAACCGGACGTGTTCAACTTCGATCATCCTCGGTTCAGAGCCTCCTTGAACAAGTCTGCCATTTCGTCCGAAGACAAGGGCAGCGTGTCGCCTAGTTTCATTCCGCTCTTTCGCAGCAATTGGTAGAGGCGCGTTGCTTTCGGAATGCCGACGCCGATTAACCGAGTTTCTTCCGAGCGCAGTATTTCCCTTGGGTCACCGTCCATAGCGACGTTTCCTTCGTTCATTATGATTATGTGGTCTGCATATTTGGCCGTCAAATCTAGCCTGTGTTCAACGAGCACTACGGTTATGCCCAGACTCTTGTTCAACTGATGGATCACTTCGAATATCCTCTTGGCGCTTAAGGGGTCAAGGAACGACGTTGGTTCGTCTAGAACAATTAACTCAGGCTGCATCGCCAGAACCGAGGCTATTGCCACCCGTTGCTGCTGTCCCCCTGAAAGCTCATACGGAGCCCTATCTTTGATGTCTTCGATCCCCGTAAGCTTGAGCGCCCAATCAACTTTTTTCCGCATCTCTTCCCGCGATACTCCAAGGTTTTCAAGCCCAAACGCAACATCCTTCTCGACGGACAAAGCGAAAAGCTGATTTTCCGGGTTCTGAAAAACAAGTCCCACGTGTCTTGCCAGCTCATGGATAGGATGCTCAACTATGTTCAACCCTGCAACGTGGATTGTGCCTTTCATTTCGCCTTGATAGAAATGCGGAATCAACCCGTTGAAGCATCGGCAGAGCGTGGTCTTTCCGCAGCCGCTTGGCCCAGTTATGAGTGTGAATTCGCCTTTCTCTATCTTTATGGACACATTCTTGATTGATTGCTTTGATCCGCCCGGATATGTGTACGTGAGGTCTTTTGTTTCGACGAGTGCCATCAGGTATGTGCCTGCCAATGTTGAAGCGGACTCAGTTTCATTTAAGAGTAGCTACCTATTTATGGCTAGACAGCTTTTCCTTCAAAAGCAAAATGCACCGTTTGAGTCCGATTTCAACGTCTCCTTCGCCGTTAACACCGGCCGCTGTCGAGTGTCCCCCTCCCATACCGTGGAGATATTCGCCCAACGGCTTTGCTATATCTCTTCCGAGATGGATGTTTGTTTGTTTGAAAAACTCGAGGGAACTCCGCATGCTTATCTCGATTTTCTGGTTTTTTGCCCCAGCCACGACTCCGACGTGCGCACCCAACTCGACGAGTGCCCTGGCGGCTGAAGCTTCATATGCACTGACGTGGGATAGGGCAATTATCCATTCACCGACTTTGAAGAGTCTGGTTCTTCTTGAAGCCTTCAGCCTTGCCACGCGTTCGGAGAAGTCCATCGGAAGCGAAAGCATTGCAAGTGTTTCCTGCGCGTTGACGCCTGCGTCGATGAGCTCGGCGATATTCTTAAGCGTGCTCGAGCTGGCCAAGACAAAGTGACGCGTGTCGAACGATATTCCCAGAAAAATTGCTTTGGCTTCGTTCTGGTCAGGTTTCATGTTCATCTGCTTGTAGAAGCCGTATACGATCTCACACGTGGAGGATGATTCTTCATTCGTTACGCAGACGGTTGCGAGTTTTTCCGTTTCTGGATGGCTCGCATGATGATCTATAACGACTATCGGCACTTTGAGATTCCGCACTTGCTCCCCAAGGTTGTCCAGTTGCTGGATCGTGTTGGTGTCCAGCAGCACTATGACATCGGCTTTTTCGAGGGCAGGCTGAGGTTTGACTTCAATGGGTATGTATTCGAGAAGGTGTCTTGAAAGACGGCTGATTCCTTGGGCGGCTCCGATCTCGATTTCTGTATGGGGGCGTAGCTTCTTGACCAAACCTGCAAAAGCGTAAGCCGAACAGATCGCGTCTGGGTCGGCGTTGTGGTGGCAGAGCAAAACGATAGACGTTGCGCCGAGCGTGTCCAGAAGAATCGCTATTTCCGTGAATGACATGCTAGTCCCTTCAGGTATTCTTTCGCCGCTGCAAACGCCTGTTTGACCGCGGTGTCGCAGAGTTGCTGCACGTCAAAATCTTTCACAGACGATGCCAGCTGCACGTCGACGTCGACTGTCAACCTTAAAGGTTTCGTGCCTTCTGCCTCAGCGCTTATGTTTAGGGCATCGATTTTTTTTGGGGGAACTTGGGCTAGAACGTGTTTTCTGGCGGCTTCTTCAGCGATCGAACATACTTTTTCGATTTGTTCACCGGTCAGGTCTGGGAGACCGAGTTCTTCCACGGTTTCACCTAGGCCTTTTCGTTGCTAGGTGGGCGGAGAGACGGGGCTCAAATCTTGCTGCAGTTTGGTTTGAACGTCTTTGACTTGGACTCGTAGTCTTTCTTCTTGCTTTCCTAGAACTGTTACTCTGGTGTTGAGCAGTTCTTTCCTTTCGTTCAGGTCAGCCATGACTTTGGCTCTGTCTGATTTTATCAACAGTGAGCCCGTCGCTTTGTATATGACTGCTTCATCTGTCAGTTTCTGAAGTTCTTCCATGGCTTGATTAATTTCCATCTGTTCCAATTCTACCTGTTGCTTCTGACCCAGGACCGACTGTAATGTCTGTTGAAGCTGCTGCAGTCTCAGAAGGCGCTCCTGAACTTGGGGGGGAAATCCTGAGAGTTCGTCACTCACCTTTCATCCATCCGTCTGCACAACGATTGGACAAGCCATTAATTAACATTTTGCGCTCCTAACTGCCGAATAATTAAAGCGTGCGCGGTGTTATACTATCGACTAGGTATTAAGCCATGAATGAAGTCTTGAAGTGTCCCAGATGTAACGGAGAGCTTGAACGAGGTTTCATACATGCTCCATCTGGTATTTTTTGGGATAAGCAGAAACTTAGATGGAAGTTTTTCACCTCTGAGAGGGAGGAATTGATTTCTCGATGGACTTTGGGTATCCCCAGCACTCAAGCGTGGAGATGTAGCAAGTGCAATCTTGTCGTGTTTCGCTACGATAGACAAGGTGTTAAGCCATGAATGGAAAGTCAGAGTCAGTCAGTTTTCGGCATCGTATCTACTGGTATGTTTTGATTACGGCTGTTGTCCAATTTTCGTGCGGAATACTGGGTGAAATCACATCTCATATGCCAGGGGCGATAGCGGTGCTTTTTAATTTACTACTGTTTAATTTCGCGTTGTTGTTGCTCAGTATTAGCCCCACATTGTATCCAATAGCTATCATTATTGGAACTTTCTTCATGTTTTTGATGATTGCCGCCATCGGAGAATTTTTTCATCAAATAGGAAAGATTATTCCATAAAAGAGTATTCCATCAGATCCTCTAGAGGAGGCAAGGAGAAGCGCGCGCTCTGCCCATGTGAACTAACACCGCTTTCAAGGACTGATTATTGCTTTTGCTTGGATAGCAAGAGTGGCTACTTGTTGCAGCATGGCTTCATCAGGTGGTGAAGGCCCAAAGTACCAGAAGGAGGGCCCAGTTTCGCTGTTTACATCGGTGCCGTTAAGAGGGTTCCAGTAGGCATCGGGGAGTTTCTGCGCAATGGTGTGAATGGCATTACGTAGGTCCGAAAACTGAGACTCGTTAAGCCGCACCGTGTCAGTCGCTGGGTCACGCAAGGTATCAATCAGGTTTTCGATTTTGAAGAGTTGGCTTGAATGTGCTTCATCTAGCCTAATCAGCTTCAGCATCACCCAATATGCGTAATCTAGCTCGCTGCGAATCCAGAAATGTGTAGGATACGACTCGTTTGTGAATTTGTCTGGCAGTCGAACGTAGACCTCGTCAAAGTGAATCATGAAACGCTGTGATATTTCCATCATTGAAGCCCAACGTTTGTGAGTGTCAATTCTATCAGAGGCCCAGAAGAAAAGGGTCAAAGCCACTGCGAGGATAAGAAGCAAGGCAACTAATTGCTTGAGACTAATGCGAAAAGTCTTTCCCCACGAAGAGGACTTGTCTCGTCTTTTGTCTTCGTTGACACTTGCCGCATGGATTGACATGTCAACTCCATCCCCTTTGTATTATCTGGACAATAGACAAAAGTTTTTGCGTTTGGGGTAAAGTTTTATCCAACCAACCAACATACGCGCACGCTCAGTTTCGGAAGTAGACTGACAGATCAAATACTGCTGAAGCACTGACGTTGTATGTCGAATCCACGGAGAATATGAAGCTTAAGTATGGACCTTTTGTTTCAACCTCTAATGGTCCGCGTTGTGGATCGTAAGATCCTGGCACCGTGACGTTCAAGTCGTTTATCGAAAGCTTTGTGCCTCCCAGAAAGTCGTTGCCTCCCTGCGCTGAACCGTACCATTGGACGTAGTTAAGATAGATTGTAGTTATGCTGCCTTGAAGTGAATCGCTAATGTTTGTCATTCTCATGTAGATGATTGCTTTGCTGTAGCCGCCGCAGTACAATATCCATTCTGGCGTATTTACGGTCCAATAGAGTTGAGGCCAAGACATCGTAAATCCCTTGTAGAAGTCGACCTTCCACGACGGCTCTGGCTGCCGTGCTGGCCAGTTTGTCACGTTTATGCTGGTCATCTGGTCAGTAAGCGCTTTTATTTGCGATTCTATGCTACTGATTTTTTCATCATAGCGAACAAACACGACAATTAGAACACTTGCCAAAATGATGCAGGCCATGGAAAGTGCAAGAGCGACATTCCTTATGGCAACTCCATTTTGACCCATCAATAATTCCCCAGTCTATCATTGCTAATGCACGATTTTAAGTTTGCTTGCTGTGTCAGCACACGTTGGGTTTGGGTTTGGGGGTAAAGTTTTATCCCTAAAAGCGGGCGCGCCAAGTTTTTGCCATGTGGCAAGAAGCTCATGGGAATGTTCTAGACGATTTTGTTTTTTATATCTTTCTTTAAAAAATCATGGGGTACCTAATGCCGCCTTTTTCTCCTCACAGGTGCTAACCACGATGACCCGCCATATGCTGCGCGTACTCAATTCAGCACTTTGTTGCTCCAAGGGATCCTTGAACGGTCTATGTAGTCTCCAGAATAACCCAGCAATCTCAGCAATACCCTGTTTAACAGTGTCTCGAAAGTATTGACCTTTTGAAGCACCGAGATCCAATCTGCTTTGTCAAACTGGGTCTCGCCATGGACAAATTTATGTCGTGCCTTGATAGCCTCCCACTCAGAGGAGTCAATTGGCAGATTGATTTCTTTAAAGAAAATTCTGTAACGTTCCATTGTTCCAAATTGATAGGCTCGCAATATGTTATTTATTATCTTTTCAGCTTTGGAGTCTTCAGTTGAGCCTTCGCCTTTGAAGTTCTCTTCCAGTTTCCTTCGAATGTTTTCAATCTCGTCTTTCAACAAAGTAACGAAAACTTCCTTTTCCAAATAAACTCCTTTGCTCTGCGACGTTTTGTACTTAAACCATCCGTTAAGTACCGACTCAAGGGCGGCTGCTAGTATGGGAAGATTCGATCCAATCGGCATTTCACGCGATATCCACATGTTCCACAAAGCTTCTTTGAGAGATAACGGTCCCTGCAATTCAAGATATTTCGGCAGCAATTGGCAAATGATGTTCTCGGCTTTCCCACTTGCAGAGATGTCAATCCTGATGGGAGGGTAGTCAGGCTGCGAACAGAAGGTCCTTGCAGTTCTCCCCCAAGGGTCATTGGCATAGCACTCCACTATATTCTCGTCGTCATCATAAATTGTATAACCCACTGGGAGAAGCTGCCTTCCGAAGACAAAGCTGCATAATTCCTCTATTCTTGCTCTATCTTTTACCTCTGGTAGCCCTCCCCAATCCTTTCGATACTCGATACAAATATTCGTTGACCATTCTGGTCCAATCCCTTTTGGTACTTTGGTAATTAGGAACTGGAGTTCGCCAGTTTTTACCCAGAGAAAATCTGTTGAAAGATCGTTGCTTTCTAATGAGCGTTCTACAGAAACAATCTTTTTTTCTTTGGACAGGAAATGGTCTCTTGAAAAATGACGTGTTAACTTTCGCTCTGTACCTCTAGAAAAGACATGATCTCTGGGTCCGTTAACATACCATTGTGCAAAACGTGTACCCTCTTTTTCATTTTTGTATCGTATCTTTAGTCCTTTGAAAATGAGGGTAGCGGTATCCAAACTCTCTTGACCTTCGCCTAGAATTCCATGGATCGTAGTATGACCAATCAAGCATGATTCAATAGTATAGTTGGCAAAATCCGAAGATCCATGAATATCAAATCCCTTAGAAACTCCACCCACGGTCTTCGATGATTGACGCCAAGTTGCTTCACGTGGATTATTCTTGAAAGAGAGTGTCGCTAAAAGGTTGTACTCATCATCGCGGTTAACTATTGTCTTCTTTTTCCCGGTTGGAAGTTCAGTTCTGTCCTCAACCTGTGCGATTGTTATTGGTTCATCCAGAAGTTCCCATTCTAGGTATGGGAGAATACCGTCTTTTATATTTACCACCTGATTCTCAGATAGCGAATGCAGTCTCTAATAATTCTATGCAAACAGAATAAGCGCGCGCGCACGTGCTTAAGGAAATTTGAATAGTGGAGGAGTATATTCGTAACCGAGACTTTGGCGTGTGTCATTGTCTAGGTTGATAGCGTAGAAATGTACATAATTCAGCAAGTAGAGAACGCTGCTACCACCCCATGGTCCAGTTGCATTTGTCAAGTGTGCTTGATAGATAAACTGAGTTTCATTCTGGCAGTGAATGGTTATTTGAGGAGGCAAAAACAAGAAACTACGAAATCCAAAGTCGTGTGCAGAGACGACTCTGAAACCCTGTTTCTCTAACGTATCCTTGAAGCTAGCGATGCTTGTAAACCAAGATACAAATGACCAGCAAACGTATCCTGCAAAAACGGCAATACTTATCACAAGTGCTTTGAACTTCCTGGACTTGTTTTTGAAGTGCCAAGAAAATGACATGTGCAATGAATGAATTGCCATAATAGATTAAAGTTGTGAAGCAATAGTTAACTTTGTTGTGTGTGTGGCGCGCGCACCATCGTTTGCGATAGATGTGGAAAGACTGTCGCCAAAATCGGCGAAGTTGTCTCGAAAGATGGAAGGTGCTTTGAAGGATAGTGTGTGGTTGACGACGGCAGAAGGAACGGTGGAAGAAGTGGACGATATCAAAATTAATCGGAAGTTCACCCGAAATTTTAACATTTTCTCAGAGACCAAACCTGATTTCATAGCTATTGCGTTTTCAATACTTCAAGAACGTCCAGAATGGAGCCTATCCACCGCAGATAGGCGTTGAGAGAAGCGCGCAAAGCAATAGTGTCGTCAGCTTCGACATTCAAAATGAGAGAATTGCCTTCTCTCTCCAAGACCGTTCCTGCACGACGGGTCGCTGGGTTTCTTACTTCCGGTCCTAAAGCGTTCAGAACCATCTGCAACTGTTCTTCGGCTGCAAACCTTAACCGCACAGTTGCCTTGGCTTTCATTAATCGCGGTCTCACATGATCCTAAGGTCAAAAAAGTGATTCTCAAATCTCTAAAAAGGGAGGATGATTAGGCGGTTTCCTCTTCTGCTTCTTCTTCCGCCTCTTCCTTGACTGGTTCTTCAACTGGTGCTCCTTTGGCTGAACGCTTGGCAATTACTCCGAGCTTTGTGATTGGTGTATATGCTCCGCCTGTGTACGTGAAACCACACTTTCGACATTTCCAGACGCCGACGCTTTGTCTTTTGACTCGGGGCAAACCGCATTGAGGACACCTGTGCGGTTTCTTCATTTCCGTTATTACTTTGATGTAGCGCTTTCTAACCGTTGAGCCGTAGCGAGGTCCTAGGCCTCGTGTCGGCCCGACTTTTTTGGTTCTCGGCATGGGGCTCTCACCAGTTGAGTTTCTTGCGTAATTCCTTGGCTTTGTCTTTGGCCAGTTTTGCCGCTTCCATTATTTGTTGGGGTTCGAAATATCCGCTTCCGCCTTTCTGTATCGCACATATGTTGCCATCATCGTCGATGGCGAACGAGATTCTCGCGTCCATTACTTGTTCTTCTTCTCCGATTGGGTCGACGACTAGTTTGTCCCCTATCTTCGCTGTGGTCACGGTTATCGGGTGCTTCCTAATTGGGAGTTGTTCATAGCCTGGTTTGATTTTGACTTCGCCGTCTTTGATCTCGTAGTTGGCCATTTTCGTGTTTATGAGTGCGGACACAGCGGCCAGGGCCGAGGCGTCGATCAAGTTTCCGTCGTGATTCAGGACGTAGATGTCGATGAATACCACGAAAACTTTCTTTCCAGGTTCAATGACCAATTTCTCAGTGTTTATGGCTTTTGACTCTCTGATTCCTCTGTCAACGATTCTTGCAAGCTCGATTGAGTCTTCGTTAGGCGGGCCTGCCTCAAATTCAGGTGACGCTATTGGTGCGAGTTCAGCGTTTACGGTCATGACGCCGTCGTTCGGGGTATCGGGGAACGGTTCTCCTGTTTCCACTTTGACGCCGACAACCACCTCTGTCTTTCCTAAGAGCACTCTTGCTGAGCCTTCTGCCTTTTCGATCAGGCCTGGTTCGATCTTCATTTCACGGTATTCTTTCAAGCCTCTTCCGTCAGCACGTTTTTCGTTGGCAATTAACTCTGCGATCTGTTTCTGTTTCACACGTGTGACTATTGATGCCATTATTCTTCAGCCTCCTCTTCATCCTTGTTTTCTTCGCTTACATTCACGTATTTCGTCTTTAATGCCTCCTTTTGCATCGTGTAGATTTTCCTGCATCCTTCGAGGGCCATGTTGACGGTGGTCTCAAATTCTTCTTGATTTAGTGTTCCGTCCATCTGTAGGAGCGTTACGGCGTTCAAATTCGGCATAAACGCCACGGGAACATCGGCAGCGCCTAGTTTGTCTTCGGTATCCATCAGGTCCAGCACTATCGTGTCGTCCACCTTGCCTGCAGCACATGCGGCCACCAGGTCCCGCATTGGAATGCCCGAGTCTGCGAGAGCCAACGCTGCTGCGGTTATGCTTGCGCATCTTGTTCCTCCGTCCGCTTGGAGCACTTCCACGAAAACATCAACCATTGTACGTGGGTAGTACTCTAAGAAAACTGCGGGTTCAAGACACTCTTTTATGACCTTCGAAAGTTCAACCTCTCTTCTTGAAGGTGCGGGTGACTTGCGCTCCTGAACAGAGAATGGTGCCATGTGGTACCTGCATTTTAGGACTGTTCTGTCTTGAAGTGACAGGTGTTTGGGGTGCACTTCTCTTGGCCCGTACACTGCGGCAAGAATTTTGTTCTTTCCGTGTTCAACGTATGCTGAGCCATTCGCGTTTGGTATTACGCCTACTTCAAGTTTTACGGGCCTCAGCTCGTCTGGTTTTCTTCCGTCGAGTCTCAGGCCTTTTTTATCGATCAATTTTTCGGGTTTATCGTTCATTTCTCTTTTTCCTCCTTTTTGGATTTCTCATCTTTCAGCATCTGGGTTATGCGGTCGGTCAGTCCGCTGGTATGGGACTCCTGTTCTATTTTCAATATTGCCCTCATCGCTAATTGTTCGTCTTCAACGGTTTTTCCTGTTATTAGAACGACTCCGTTGAGTCCTAGGATGACGTTGCATCCTGTTTCTTGTTTTATCATGGAGATCATCGAGCCTTTTCTTCCGATCACGCGAGGGATCTTGGTTGGCGTGATCTTGAGTATCTGTCCACGGGTGATTTTGCCGAGCCCTGGTTCGGCGACCGTGAGCTGTGGGTCGTGCGTTCTGTCGTAGGAGACGATTTTTGCGACTATTAGGTCTCCTGCGTCGAGAACTTGTGGCAAGTCGTCTTTTTGCGGTTTGAAGGGTCTGCTTAGGACGTCTGATGCTCTCAGGAGCGCTATGTACGGAGAGTTGATGTCGACTGTCCATCCGTTGAACCCGACTTCTGTTATGGTTCCGATGATTATGTCTCCGGTTCTCGGGACGTAGAAGGCTTTCAACGCAACTACGTCGATCCTTTTTGTTTCATACTCGACTATTCCGACGCGTGCCGCGTAGATTTTGCCTTTTTCCATGAACGTGTTTTCTCCGGCGATGTATTCGCCTTCTGCGATGAGGTCTCCAGGGGTCACGAGTTGTCTTTTTTCTAGAAGTATTGGCATTTTCTTACACCTCTTTTTTCATAAAAGTTTTTAATGGACTACTTTTGCTTCCCCGGTTCCTTTTGTTATTTCTCCGAGTTTGTCTAGGAACGGGGCGTAGGATCCTGCTGGCATTTCCAGCGTGCCGTACCATGAGCCGTCGGCGCGCCATTCTTCGTGTTTGATGGTTCCGAACGCTTTTATGGCTCCGTAGGCTTTGACTGAGTATGTTGCTGGGATTGTTACGCCTAGTGTTATTTGTTCCATTTTTAGGGGTAGTATGATTCTTAGGGCTTTGATTATTTCTTTTGCTTGTTCTTCGACGGGTTTGAACGGGTCTATTGAGTAGCGTATTTGTTCCATCGCGTTTTCTATTCGTGTCGGTGGGTGTGGGAGGTTTGTTTTTGGGTCGACGCTTTGTCTTGATATGAAGTCGATGATTTGTTTTCTTTTGTCTTCTGTCATTTTTCTGCGTTGTTCTGTGGTGAGTTGTAGTGTGCCTTTTGTGAGTATGGTTTCTGCGATTTTTAGTGAGTCTGTTGTTGCGAAGGCTTTGCGGAGGTTTTCTTCTGAGGCTTTTGTGCCTTTGTTTGCGTCTGCGAAGATGGTTTCTGCGGCTAGAACTTCGGTTATGCCTGAGATTTTGCCGTTGCGGTAGTCTAGGGCTTTTTGTGGTTTGACGAGAATTTCAAAGTGTTCGTTGTCTTTGGTCATGCGGGCAACGGTGTACTTGTCGCTCATCGAGTTGTCACTTGCCCGCGCCTAGGTCCTTCATTATGGGTTCGACTTTTTCGTCGTTGAGGATTTCCATTTTCTTTGTGTCTGCTGGTATCGTGGCTATTTTGATTCTTGGGGGTAGTTGTCTTGCTTCTAAGGCTTTTACTAGGCATTTGACGACGAGTTTTGTGGCGTCTTTGAGGTTCATTTCTTCTTTGTATTCTTCTTTGAGTATGTTGAAGACGGTTTCTCTTCCTGCTCCTTCTGTTCTGGCTTTGTATCCTCTGTAGGTTCCGCTTGGGTGGGTTCCGAAGACGCGGTTTCCTGTTTTGTCTACTCCGGCGAAGATCATTGATACGCCGAAGGGTCTTACGCCTGCGTGTTGGGTGTATAGTTGTTTGATGTCGCAGATTCGTTTGGTGACGACTTCTGTGTCGATGGGTTCGTCGTATGTGAGTTTGTTTGATTGGGCGTGGACTCTGGCTTGGTCTATGAGTATTCTTGCGTCTGAGCTTAATCCCACGATGGCTGCGCCTACGTGGTCGTCTATTTTGAAGATTTTCCATGAGTATTGTGATTCTTCGAGGGGGTCGACGGTTTCTTCTGCTCCTATGATGACCCCTCCTGAGCAGCTTATGGCTAGTATTGTGGCTCCACGGTTGACTAGTTCCATAGCGTATTCAACTTGGAAAAGTCGGCCGTCTGGTGAAAAAACAGTTATTGCGCGGTCGTATGCGCCTGGTGCTGCAAATACGGACATTTATTCATTCCTCACAGTATCCTAACTTTTGCAGTTTCTCATATGACTGCTTGACTAAAAACCTTTCCTATGTTCGTTCTAGACTTTAATATGACTGGTTGCGTGGGGTTTTTTGAATTAGATCATGCCTCTATGTGTACGTGGCAGCCTACCCCCCTCCCCCTAGGTTTTTTCGTGTGGAGGATTCTGCGGAAGGTCTTGAATAGGGCTTGATACGGGGTTTGGCGCGGTCGTTTTTCGATTTTGCATGTTAAAGATCGCTGAATTTGTGCCTTCGGACAAGTGGCAAACGACGTGGTAACGGTTTTGGTAACAAGAAATGGTGTCGGTTTTCTGACTTGGGAACATGTTGGGGACTATTGAGGCGGCTTGAATCTCACGGCATGGATCGCTTGACTGGTTTGAATTTTTCGCAGAGTCTTTCGGACCCGATTCCGCTTATGATGAGGCGTTCTTTCGCGTTGTTCAGGAGTTTCTGCGTCCAGTCTGTGTCGCCTCCGTCGACTAACTCCATTTCATTGCCTTTTGGAGGACTAGCATAAACCTTGAAGCGTAAGTGTCGGTAGTATTCTGTTTCTCCGATCTTGATTCTTTCAAGACAGATGTCTACGTCTTTGAATTCCTGTTTCAATTTTTCTATCGGAGCTTTGAAGATTGTTTCATCATGGGAATCTGGACGCAGGTCAATGATTCTGGCTCGGAGAGGAATGATTGGTCCGAGAAAATCTTTGAGACTTTTCAGATAGAATCGAGTGTGTTCGGTCGCGGTGTTGATTTCGAATCGGAGGTTTCCTGTGTCTCGTCCGGCGCTGCATAGTGAGAATAACCGGAAATGTTGCAGTGAGCTGGGGCTTCGGAATCGTTGTGTTCTGATGACTCGTTGGCTGCAGGCGAGGTGAACAGGCGTTGCGTCAGAGGGCTTGGATCGGGTGAGTTCTTTTCGTCGCAGGGCGCATTCTAGGGCGAGCACGTTCGTGGGATCGGCTGCCACTTCTGTGTTTCGTATGGTTGTTAGAACCCAGTCTTGACTTATCGATGCCAAGCGTGAAACGCTGCCCAGAGGGGATACTGGGGAGAGCTCGATCGCTTGGAACTCGTGTGGCAGGTGAGAGAATGCGATGCGGTCCCATTCGAGGAGGTGAGCAGGGTTGATTCGAGAAGGACGGGTGAAGCTGTTTGAGGCATAATCCGAGAGTACGGCGCTCAGATTACGGTGTTTTGCGCGTTTGCGGTATACTTCTAGTAGCAGTGACTGAAGGTCGGTTGGCTTGATGCGTTCTGCTAATATTCCACCTAGATTCGGTACTCCGGCTTCTCGCTCGATCCGTCGTATAATATCGCGCATGTTTTTGCTTGCCACCCTAAAGGCTACATTAACGCGTTTGATCATAACTCTGGCACGTTGTATAAGCCCTTTGCCAATCGTTGTTCGGACAATTACGGAATCAAGATTACGATGAACTCAAAAACAGCCTTGACAGGAAGATTAGGATTTCCCGAGGCTGAAAAGTATAGATTCTTGCCTACGCGCCAATCTCTCCCGGGCTACCACTGCTTAAGCACGACTTCATACTTTTTTGATCGTCTTTTTCACGGAGTTCTTTGAGCATCTGCTGTTTTAGAGCGCTGGTGAGTTGGACTAGTTGCTGGTCTTCTAGTTGACTGTTGCCTATGACTGTCAACTCTAAAGCCACTCGACGGCGGCAAAACGTGCAATCAGTTTAGATCCGGGTTGCCTCTGCAAGAAGAAGGTTGCTGTTCGCCTCTAGATATCCCGCGTCAATAAGAGTAATATAATCTGTTGAGTGAGCTTCTTACCGATAGTTTTGACCAGAGGGAGGAAAGACATCGCCGCTCAAGTTCTTGAAGCAATCATTCAGAAGCCAGGCACTGCCCCAACGAGAATATTCGGCAAAGTCGAGTCTCATACCGTTTCTTGCACTCAATGCTTGAGAATGGACTCATAGGCATTGAACCAATTGGCAAAAAACCATTCAAAACTACCATCACAGACCGTGGACGCGATTTCTGAACCATTATCGTATGTGCAACAGACTTTTTCCAATCGACTGACAGCAGGCAGGAATACGTCTCACTTGGAGAACGCGGATATACTAGTCTCCAAGGGTTATGTGGTTTCACAAGTCTTATCTCGGAGTGTAACCATAGAAATCCTTGGCGAACGATGTGCTGAAGCGATCTTTATCTCTAATGTTCGTCGTTCTACTAACGTTCAATTGTATGGCATTCCTAACACCGATGCGAGGCTACGCTGACAACAGCGACCATGGGAGCTCATCGGGGGTCACTTCAAATGGTGTTGTTTATCTGTCTGCAACCTACGTTTGGACGCAGTTGCGAATTTTCGTACTTTTCGGTAGCCCTACTAATACACTTTTCATAAGAGCCAATCTTTCGTATTTTGAGGGAGACCCACTCGCAAATCAACTTGTCCATTTTGGTTACCGCGATATTAGATATCCTGAACTAACGACCCCCTTTTATGAGCTTGGCGAGGATTGGACAAACGCTTCAGGAACTGCAACTTGCTATACTGGTCTTGTAATTTTCCCCGGTGAATACATTGTGAAATGCTGGTACGACGGGAATTCGACTTTGAGTAGTTCACAGGCAAGGGCCAACATAGTGATTTCCGACCCTTCCATCAGTCTGATTCATATCAAAAACGATGGTTCAATCGATCCGCCCGACGCTTCATTAAGCCGAAACGGAGACGTGTACTCATTGACAGCGGATTTGACTGCCTCCTACGGAATGAAGATCGACATGGACAACATTGTTCTTAACGGAAGCGGTCACGTGATCCAATCATTCCCTAACTGCGTTGGAAGCTGCGGTCTCAGTTTAGGTGGAAGAAACAACGTGACAGTAAGAGATATCACTTTCAGGCGTTTCGGTACATCTATTGACCTTTCCGGTTCTCAAAACTGCACTATTAAAAGAACCGTGATTTCCGCCTCCGACTATCCTTTATTGAATTTCGAAACTGGAATTGGCCTAGGGGGAGGATCAAGCAATAACGCAATCTTTGAGAATGATATTCACAATACCTTTATCGGCATATGGCTCGAGTCTTCTTTCAATAACCGAATCTACCATAACAATTTCTTCAATATCCCATACGTACTGGCTAACTTGAATTCGAGTGCTACGTGGGACAACGGTTATCCCTCAGGCGGAAATTACTGGAGTGGCTATGCATCGGTCGATGAGAAGTCAGGCCCTCTGCAGAACGAAAACGGAGGAGATGGGATTTGGGACAGCCCCTACTTCATAGATGCAAACAACCAAGACAACTATCCTCTCGTGAACCCGTGGGAGAGAACTGTTGACGTTAGCTTTGAGTTCAGCCCATCTTTCATCAATCTAGAAACGAAGGGCAGATCGGCCAGATGCACAATCACACTTCCGCCTGGCTTCGCACCCAACGACATAAACTATTCTTCCCTACTCGTAAACGGTACCGTTCCAATGATCCCCTCAGAACCGATCAATGTCACCTCAGACTGTGCAATAATCAATATCAGCTGCAATCCAATCATCGAAGATGCTGTATCTAAAGGCATAAAGTTCGGCGACATCTCCTTGACCATAGGCGGACAGTTTAACAATGGAACAAGCTTTGAAGGTACAGCCCATTTGAAAGTTACTTCTGCTGGAGACGTTGATTTTGATGGTAAAGTTGATCTGTTTGATGCGCTGAAAGCAGCTCAGTTTTTCGGACATGTCCTGACAAACCCAGAATCGGATGTGGCATCAGGAGCTGATCAAGATGGAAACGGCATCGTCGATATTTTTGACCTAATCATCATAGCAGGTCACTTCGGCATTACATACCCAGCTGCCTGAATCATGACTCTCAAAGTCTTGAAAACGCATATGTCCAACTAGCTCAGCACGATACGTGAGTCGGTGATTCATTTGCGCGCGAATATAGCGCGCGCACGCGCGAGTCTAGATATTGACAAGCTTTTATTACGTAATGATAAGTTGTCAAATAGTGATCCAAATGAACAACCAAGAACGAGACGTGAACTCCATCCGTGAGCTTGAGTGCAAAGCAAGGGAGGCAGCAAAAGCGAAAGACCTCGATCGGTACGTCTCCTTCTATGCCGACGACGCTATCCTGCTCTGGCCCGGAGCACCTATTGTCATAGGTCGTGCTGCGATTCGGAAGTTTATGCAAGTCTTCTTCTCAATGCCCGACTTCTCGCTCAGCTTTGAAACTGTCCATGCAGAGGTATCACTAGCCGGTGATTTTGCGTACACATGCGGCACAAACAACGTGACCTTGGTAGACCTAAATGGCAAAAGAATCAAAGACAGTGGCAAATATCTGACCCTCTACAAGAAGCAGTCTGGCGGCACATGGAAAGTCGTCGCAGACATGGGTAACTCTGATCTGCCAGCACCAGTCCCTGCGTAGACGTAAACGCACGCTGAAAAACCATTGTTTTACCGTGGTAACCATAGCCTCAGTCTCCAGACCTTGGCATTGCATTTTTTGAATTGACACTATTGAAAACAAAAAAGTGTTAGTGTCTTATTTGTCTTCGAAGACACGACCGCAATTCTTACACTTATACTGAAGTTCTCCCTTGACGATGCGGAATTTTCTACTCTTGCCTTTGCATTTTGGGCAAGATGGAGTATAGGCATCTATCTCTCTCGCAACTTTAGCGTAAGAAGAAAGCCTCATTTTTGAACCCCACTAATTTGTCTTCTGTTACACTAACAATTCAAGATTTCTCTTTTCGCTCATATTCCGCTTTCAGCTTGACTAGACCTTATCGGAACAAATCACAAATTCACATTAGATAAGATATTCCAGAATGTAGTGTTAGCTTCGACCTTGAGCAAAGTTCTGTCAAATCCCATAAGTGGCGTAGATAGTCGAATCCTGTCATCATATTCCCTTGCCACGTCCCATTTTACCTTTCTCGTATGGTCGAAGAAAATGCCTCGTAATTCGTCATGATATTCATATGGGGGTTGGCTCAACTTGATTTTGCCGAGACCGAGAAGTGAATCCCAAGCGTTTGCGATTATTACCAAATCGTTTGGCTCCATTTCATTACAAAACCATTCGAAGTGGTCATACCAATTTGGTCTTCTGTCACGTAATGCTTGCTTTCGAACATCGGTCATTTCATTCCAATCAATAGGCACATCATCGGGTAAGTCAAGTCCTATGAGACTGTGGTCTCTGGCATAAATCCAATGCTCTCTTCTGTCTTCTTGTGTCATGGTTCCATATGACAAGTGCATTAACCAAAAGAAGTTTCTACCCTCAAAATAGTTCCGCACTCTGATTCTTTCATTCATTTTTGAACCCCTTTCAGCTCGACATGAAGTTCTCTGCTTCGTGGAATTCCATCATGACAATCTTTGCACAATATTCGGTTTCTCGTTAGACCATCAAAATCGACATAGCGAGAACCTTTCTGTCCCTTCTTTGGTTCATGGTGCAATTTACCAGCACTTTGTTTTCTTTCAAGCGGTTTTCCGCAATCTGCACATTGAAATTCTTGTTTCTGCAATAACGCCCTTCTGTATTGCCAATAAGGGGTCATGTTGTAAAGTAAGTCAAGTTCGTCTTCACCCATTTTCAGAGCTAAAGCACTACTACCGTTTTTCTCAAATATTATCTCGTCTGTTTCTTGGTCATAAGAAATTCTAAGACCGTTGACTGTCCTTCGAGACTTGAAATAGTTCTTGTTCATTCTGAACCCTCTTATTTGCTAGGTCAACTCGAACCCCTGTTTTCTAGTTCTTTGACTCTTTCTTTGAGTAAGCGATTTTCTTCTGTTAGCCGCTTGTTTTCTTCCTCTAGAGATTTGATTTTCCTGTAGAGAGAGTCAATTTCTTGCGTGTTGGAACTCTGTGCACTTGACACATCTCTTTGATAGACCCAATAGGGAATATCACCACGACCCATAACTTTCACCGCACAGATATATCGACTTCATTGAACTTAAACTTTGAAAAGTGACATTTTGTAACAAATAACGGTGAAATCCTACCTTCTAGAAAGTATCTGAAATTTTATACAAAAAATGTAAAGATTTCTGTCCTTGCAGCTTGACTAGAGCCGTTGGAACGACAAACTAATCAAAAACCGTTACCAATGATACTCCAATTATCTCTAAAGTCTAGATAGTCCTTCGGTTGGAGCCAATAGCTTTTCTGACTGCAACATCTTCCGGTCCGTGAATCGAGTCAAATGCATCGAATTTTACAAAAAACCTCATCATGATTCACCGCCTATTACCGATTTGATTGTTTAAGGGGAAAACATAACCTTAAGACTATGTGACTGCAACACGACAGCAACACTTGTGCAATCTCGAAAGAAATCATGTTTTATCGTTTCTTCTGATTAGGATTTAATCCAACAGTAAAACTGGGCTTTATGATGGTTCAAAAAAGGCTTTTTAGTAGATTGAACGAAAGAATCAGAATAACGGAGAGGCGTGTGAGTGGATTTTCGAGAGAAGCAGAAATATCAGGAAATTCATCCCGGAAAACTTGCCGTGGACATCGGCACCGCCATAATTAGCCTATACTTTTTCTGGCTGCAAAATCTTGCCTTGGGATTGATTATTGGGTTTTTGCCGTCAATAATCATTACAGCTGTAGTTATAAAGTGGGTGGATCTTGAGAAATACAAGCAGTCGCCATTTGGCAAATACATCGACAAGTATATGACGAGCACAGTTAGGCTGATTCGGTTGATGGGACTCGTTGTTACTCTGGTCGGTGCTTGGTTTCATATTTGGTGGCTCATTCCTTTAGGCCTACTGGCAATTCTCTTAGCTTGGCTTCGTGGGAAAATATTACCAAAATAGCCAAATCTGAACGTGGCGTGCGCTTCTAATGTTTAAAGCGACAGTATGAATGACTTGTGCAAGATTACAAAATCGTGCCAATTGACGCGGTAATCTGCCATGATTTTCACTTGTGACCGCCGCAGTTCGGGCATTTGTTGAGGGTTTCTTCATACAGACTTCCGCAGTAGCTGCACCGTATCTTGACGATCACCTCTTCCTGAATTACCTCAGGAGCAGCAGACGGTTGAGGCGGTCGAAGCCCAGTGAACTCAACATCTTCTCCCGGCAGAAGGCCGTAAATCAAAAGGATGGCGCCGATGGCTATCGGCAGGAACGCAGGGAGAACATCGAAACTTTCAAATTGGCTTCTGGCCCAGTCTGGAACGCTTGCGTTGAAGGACATAATCATGAATATTCCGAAGATTCCCACGACCATGAAAATTAATCCCATGACCACTGTGCGAGGATTCCTCAATCAGCCCACACTTTGACATTGGAATTCTCGGGTTATAATAACTTTTTCTCATGCGAAGTCTAAAGTGCTTTGCGCGCGCTAATAGTCAATCCTTTACTGCCACAAAGATTCCGCTGATGAATAATGCGAACAGTTTGTTCCAAAAATCGAACAGCGTGCGCGCTGAGTGCAAGAAAACTATTAGTTCAATTCTACTTTCAAATTCATAAATCATATTTCCTTATACCCTCAGACTACAAACCAGTGAACAAGATGTCATGGCAAAAAGCCATCATGCTGAATACTAACGAGCAGGTTCTACATTCTTGGGAAGGAAATTGTGAGAGACATCACAAAGCTGTAGTGCAACAGCGAGTCGCTATCGTATTTACGACGAACAAGACAGTGCAATCAAAAGAAATACATTCAGGAACCCTTGTGTTGACGAACCAAAGGCTCTTGTGGTTTGAACGGAGAGGTTTTCTTTCAAAGACTGAAAGGGCTTCTTCCGAAATAGACCTCAAAAATCTCAGGGGAATAACATCTGGTGGCACGATAGCCAAGTGGGTTTCTATAAGTGACCATGATGACGAGTATATTTTCCATCTGAAAGGTGTAGGCAGCAAGGAAATAGAATCTTTCAGGGACATGATATTGAGACAAGTCGAGAAACTCAAGGCATGCAATTCAGAAACCATTAATGTCAACATTAGAAAGGAGGTCATAAACAAGACTGAAATTCCTCCCACATGGATCTGCCGCTACTGCAAAAACGTCAACTTTAAGACACTGACTGAATGCAAACGTTGTGGCGCTCCTAGAGAAGAAGCTGAAGAGTGTGTTTTTCCCACCACAGACGCAACTCAGACCCTCGAAGAGTAGCGCGCGCCTCCTTAGCGTAGGTCTTGGAAGGTCATAAATAACCATCTTGCAGCAAGACATAACGTCAGGGGCGCGGTCAAATTGATGCAAGGTGAACCCCAAAAAAGCAGTTCGAAAATATTTCCCATACTGTCCATTTTGCGGAGAAAAAGAACTTGACTTTCACTATTCTTTTCGTGATGCACTCTTGTGTCCAACCTGTGGAGCAAAATGGCATATCTATTTCAGAATTACTGCAAACTTGTCAAAGGCCGTTTTGGAAGTCGCGGCACATGACGGACAGGGTGCAGAATTTGTGGGAAAGAAAATTGACAATTCAATGTGGCGAAGGATGGCATTGGAGGCAAATGCGCGTCACACACGCGAAACTACCTCGCCTCTTCAGCCGCTGGTCAAGGAGAAGGAAACGATCATAAAGGAAATAGTAATGATTCCTTGCCAATATTGCGGTGGGCTAATGCCGCAGACATCAGTTTTCTGTCCCAATTGCGGTGCAAGAAGAAAACCTTAGCGCGCGCTATTGTCGCAAGATGGAGAGGTATCCTCCCCAAAAACATTAAGACTCATATCCGACCTTTTAAGAGTAGGGGGTTTTGGCGCTCAGATCGAAACTTTCAATTTGAGGAGTCGGAAATGTCTTCGAATGAATCTGCGTACAAAATCCCTGAGAAAATGTACAGAAAGTTTCCAGACGAAGGCAGACAACTACTTGAGAGCATTGTGCAGTTTATTGAACCAAAGATTGGAGAGACAATAGTTGATGTCGGCACGGGAGCTGGATTCCTTGCAGCGGGGTTGTCGGAAAAGGTTGGGAAAGGTGGGAAGGTAATAGGTCTGGACGTATCAGAGTCTGCGCTGCAACAGGCAAGACGGAAGGCTGCCAAAATGAATTTGCATCAAATTCTTGAATTCAAAGTCGGAGATGTCTACGATCTTCCACTTGAAGATGATTTTGCTGATGTCGTGTGCTGCAAATCTCTGATCGCATCGCTTGACCATCGACAGAAAGCAGTAAGAGAAATAGCTCGTGTGGCAAAACATGGGGGGAGAGTCGTAGTTGCCGAACCTGGGGAACTTGTCGGTCTTCCCAGCCGAATCAAGAAAGCATTTTATGAAGCCATAGTTCGACGTCCTCTCAACGAACGTAATGTAAAGAACTTGTTTCAAAATGCTGGACTAAAGAGTATTGAAGTTGTAAAAAAGGAACCGCCTATTGTAACCGACGCGTCTGTATTTGAATGGACAACAGAGAATCTCTTTGGCGAGCATTCACTTTGGGAACTTGCCGTAGAAGGCGGGGCGGCGGAAGAACAAGTACGTTTAGTTCACGAAGATTTGCTTAGACAAGTCAAAAATGGCGGTATGAAATTTGGTACAGGGGCAATCTTTTGCAGGGGAACAAAGCCATAGAACCATTCCTCAAACCAAATGTTTAGTTTGGGGTGAAGTTTTATCCAACCAACCAACCAACCACGACGACGGACGGACGACGACGGACGACTATCCACATACTTCCAGCGGATGGCCAAGAAACTATACCTGATTCAGGATACGTCTATGGGCATTAATGGAACAGGAAGGATATGTCACAATCTACTATAGATAGATGTTATCGAAATCGAGTATACGGTCGCGTCAATTCCTTTTCAAAAATCTATCATAGGATGGCTGTATTTTTTTTTGAGGCGTCTTTATTTTTTCTTATTTGCTTTTCCAGCGCATTGGGCACTGCAATATTTACTTTTGTTATCTAACGTCGTAAAGACTTTTCCGCAAATTGAACATTTCTTTTGAATGATTCCCATTCAGTAGACCTCATCACTACAGTTACGATTCAACAAATATAAGATTGCGTTAGGTGGGGGTAAAGTTTCATTTTTTATCAGTTACTCCTCTACCCCTTCCAGATAACGATGATTTGCATGGTTAATGGGGTTTTCCTGTGTTTTTTGGGGTTTGTTCGAGAAGAAACAATGAAATCGGGGTTTTCTGGGTGGTTCTGCGTTCAGGGTGAAACAATGATAGCGCGCGCCTTACGGAACCGCGAGCGCGATGGGAAGCTGTGGTACAATAGGCATCGTTTCTACTTCATTGCTTCTTTCTTCTTTTTTTCTTCTTTCATCCTTTCTTTCTTTCTTTTGGTTGTCATCGCATCACGTTCTATTTACCATATATCTCTGACAATTCGTAGACTTGTTGTAAAGGATATCTATTTCTATGTTTCCTTGCTAATTTTCCTATTTCACGCGCCCTTACGGAACCCGCGCGCGCTTCATAGCGCACGCTAACTGTTCATAACTATCCTTTTCAATGGAAGACTAGACGCTTCCGCAGACTTCCCATCCATATACCGTCACCTGTTGATGAACAGGATGAATCAAGTTCTTGCGGTTCTCAGTTATTCTCGGTCCCAGTTTTATCTTCATTATTCTTTCTGCAAGTATCTCAAAGCTATCTACGAGTGGCGCAAGGGGTTTCTGTGTCGGGTCATGTTCATAGCCAATTACGACAACGGCTTTTCTCTCGGGCATATTCAACTTGAGTAATTTCATGCAGTCGCCCAGTGAACTGGTGTTTCCAATGTATGGATGGAGAAGATTGAAAGACCAGTCTTCAGCATCCTTTCCATTATCTCCAAAAGGTCTAGCAATCCTGAACTCTAAAGCCCAAGAACCTCTTATCAAAAGGTCTGGACATCTTCTGGTTTCAACTTTTCCTTGGTATTCAGTCTTTGAACCTAATATCTGACATATTCGATTCAACAAGAGCCACTCTGGAAATGGTCCGACTCCTGCTTGGTAAAATCCGCCTTTCGCTTTGGGAGCTCGCTCTCTGGATTTATCAACATCCACCAAAGAGTCTGCAATATCTGAGACGACTGTTTTCAACAAATGTATCGAATCCATTGGATGATTTCGATGCTGGGACATTTATAAAATGATACGACAATTCAGGTCACGAGTTGTTGTTGGGGTAAAGTTTTATCCAACCAACCAAAGCGATGGTGACGGCTACAGCTGAACTTGCTTGGCTAGGGCTGCGTTCAGCTTTTCAAGAGCTTCTTTGTTCTCTTTCCAGTGCAGCAATTGTAGAGCCTCCTGAAAATCACACCATCTGCATTCACTATGCTCTTTTCCATCAAGCACTACCTTCTCTGTGGCAGACACTTCTACCCCATAAACGTACTCCTTATTCACGTTAGGGTCAGAAAATTCGAAACAATATAGGTCTTCTATCACTCTAATCAGATTCTTTATTCCAGTCTCTTCCTTTATTTCTCTGTGCAAAGCTTCAATTCGGGTCTCTCCTTCTTCCACGCCGCCAGTTATAGGCTGCCAGAAACCATTTCTCTCAGGTAGTCTTTTCAGGAGAAGATATTCTGTCACGTTTCCTCTTCTTCGAAAGATTATGGCTTCAACCTCTATTGGCAACCGCATGGAAGAAGAGAATAACGGCTGAACTAAAATCTGTTTTGAAAATGTGTATGGAATAAAACTTTGCCCCAACCAACCAACCAACAAAAAACGATCTAACCAGTGTGTTCTTTCAGTATCGCGGACACGTGCGGTTCGCGCATACGCGTTTGACGCAGCTGCTTTGATAAAAGGTGCAGTATTCGTCTCTTGAGGAATCACACATGCGTGCCAAATGAACAAAATTCAAATAAGGTCAAACTTCCAACTATTCGTCATCACACTTCGAGCCAAGTCAGTGTTAGCATTCAAAGGAAATGATGGAAATGTTTGGTTTTAGAGTACAAATACTGCGAGTTGATCTTTCCGAGAAGAAGGTCACAAAAGACACGCTTGAGGAGGCTGATGCGAGGAAATTTCTGGGCGGACGAGGGTTGGCAGCCAAGATTCTGTTTGATGAGCTTGAGCCTGGAATTGACCCGCTGGGGCCAGAGAACAAGTTGGTTTATGCTGCGGGGCCGTTTGCAGGAACAGGCTTCCCCTTGAACTCTCGCTGGATCGTGGCTGCAAAGTCGCCCTTGACTGGAATCTGGGGTGAAGCTGCCTGCGGCGGCACCTTTGCTGTTCAGTTGAGGAAGGCTGGGTATGACGCGTTGGTAGTCGAGGGCGCCGCTTCGTCTCCGGTATACTTGGATATATTGGATGACGGTGTCCGATTCAGAGACGCTTCTCACATGTGGGGAAAAATGACTCTTGACACGGAGGTAGCCATAGCTCGTGACCTCGGGATTGAAATGCGCAGAGAAGATGATCCAGCAATCGTTTGTATTGGTCCTGCTGGAGAGAAGCTGGTTAAGATGGCAAACGTGATCCATACCGCTCATCGCGCTGCTGGCAGGACGGGGTTGGGAGCGGTGATGGGTTCTAAGAAACTCAAGGCCATCGCAGTTCGGGGAACCAAGAGCATTCCGGTGGCTGACGCGGAGGGTCTGAAGAAACTGACGAAGAGCATGGTTACTGAGTGTATCACGAACAAGAGTTTGGTTTATTTTTCGAAGTATGGGCAGGCTGGGTTGGTGGATGTTTTGAACGAGAGCGGCATTCTTCCAACCAAAAACTTCCAGAACGGGACGTTTGAGAGTTATGAGAAAATCAGTGGGAGAGCGATGGCTGAGACGATTCTGAAGAAGAAGAGTGCTTGTTCGCAGTGTCCTGTGGCATGCAAGAGAGTTGTGGAGGTTAATCAAGGACCTTACGCGCCTGTCGAGGCGGGTTACGGTGGTCCTGAATATGAGAACGTTGCCTCTTTGGGGTCGCTTCTTCTGATAGGTGATCTGGAGGCAGTTTCGAAGGAGAATCAGATGTGTAACGCGTATGGAATTGACACGATCTCGGCAGGTGTGATAATCGCTTGGCTGATGGAGTGCTACGAGAAAGGAATAATCACGAAGAAAGACATCGATGGCATCGAAGCGACCTGGGGCAACGCTGAAGCTGCAATGAAACTCATAGAAAAAATGTCTTTGCGCGAGGGGATTGGAAACCTTCTCGCCGAAGGCATCAAGAAAGCCGCTGCGAGAATAGGCAGAGGATCAGAGAAATATGCCATGGAGGTCAAGGGCCTAGAAATCCCGATGCATGAACCCCGGGGGAAGAAAGGCCTCGGTTTGGCGTACGCGATTTCCTCGAGGGGAGCCTGTCACATGCAGACCTTTCATGACACGGACCTCGAAGCCGAAAATGTGGCGCCTGAAATCGGAATTGCGGGAGGACTGAACAGGCACGACACGTCCAGAGACAAGGTTGATATGATCAAGAAATCACAGGACTGGGTCGCCATTACTAACTCACTCTGCCTTTGCACGGCGCCTGCTTGGGTTGGGTTTGAGTACACGAAGCCTTCGTTCCTGGTTGAAGCCCTGAATGCTGTCACCGGGATGAACTTCACTGTGAACGAGTTGATGACGATTGGGGAAAGGATGAACAATCTGTGCCGATGCTTCAACGTTCGGGAGGGCATAACCAGGAAAGACGATTATCTGCCGCGAAGATTCATGGAAGAACCCTTGCCAGATGGGCCGTCACGGGGACAGCGAATAACCAACGAAGAACTGCGAAAAATGCTCGACGATTATTATGAGCTCAGAGGGTGGAATAAGAGCACGGGAATTCCGGACAAAGGGAAACTTTTGGAACTCGGGCTTGAACGCGCAGCAAAAGCCATAGAAAAACAGCGGTAAGAAAGCGAGAAATCAGACGTGAAATGTCCGCTGCCGGGAGAAATCGCCAGGAAGCCCTAAGACAATGCTATTCTCACTAGGAATTTGGTGTGACTGGGGCCAACGGTTTCCGTAGTCTGCGGCAAAGTGGGGAAGGATTCTGTTTATTCTCTCCAATCTAGTAGTCTTTTTTCGCCCTCGATTTTCTTTATGTCCGTCAGGTCCTGGGTGACTTCTAATGTTCCTAGATACTTTTTGTTCTGGTCTCTTACCGCAAAGTATCTGATGTGAACAAGTCTGCCGCCCATGTTGATCCAGAATTCGGCTACGTCCTTTTTGCCTGCTTTGAAGGCTTCTATGATTTTGGTCACTACGTGAACGCTTTTTTGTGGATGGCATAGCTCTACTTTTCTGCCGATGACGGATTTTGTTCGGACAAAGATCCTTTTTTCTGCTTTGTTGAAGTACTTCACCCTGTCGCTCTTGTCGACGAAGGACAGATCTATCGGAAGTGCGTCCAGAATTCCTTCAACCTCTATTTTTGAGAGGCTTCCATTCTCGAACTTCAATTCTGCTTCACCTTGGAGGTCTTTTTGAGATCGCGTTTTCCCGAATTCCATTTTGACAGTTGCAGTGGCTGGTGTAAAAGTGGGGTACCCAATTTCGTCGAATTCTTTCCGAGCCTCAATCCATTCATCGATAGACGTTGCTTCTAAAATTGCTGGAAACAGTATGTTGTTCTCTTTGTAGAAGTGGCTCGGGAGCAGGCTGCACAACGGTTTGGCTGTTTCGGTTAAGCGTTTCTTGAACTCTTCGAAAGTAATGGCGTTCCATTTGTCAACCAGACTGGTGAACTTTCTTTTGACTTCTCTGATCTCGTCGTGTTCCATCCACATTATTGCAGGAGGCTCAGTTATTCCATGCTTTTCTGCTATGGGGAAGACCACGTTTTCCTCCCGCATGTAATGTTTTTCTGAATCTTGAAAATCCTTTGCGATGCTCTGAAGCTCGGTCATTATGTCCCCAACGTATACCGAGTCGCATGCTTCTTCAACGATGCCTATGAACTCCTCCAGTTTTTCGGCGCGTTCAAGCATGATCCTGTGTTCTTCGATGAGAATGCTGATCGGGTGTCCGGATGCCAGAAGGAGTTCTTGTCCGGCTAACTGTTCGCCAAACACGGCCATGTGTATGTTGCAGAGTTTCTGCAGTTCTTCTCGAGGCATTCCTTCTTTGACGAGTTCCTCTTCGATTTTGATGATGTCTTCGGAGGTCACGTCTTTGAGAACGTCTTTGAACTTCTCTTTGACCTCTTCTGGTCGCGCTCCGCCGGGCAGTTTCTTGATTATTTCTTTCAACAGCTTCTTTTTTGCGTCATCCATCTTGCTCATGTTTTGCTTCTCCCGTAGTTCCGACTTTTCACTCATCAGGTTGTATTGAAATTGTGACTGTTAAGTTTTTCAGTGGCTTTCTTTAATCTTTGTGGCGAGGGTTTTTCCAAGATCAACTATCTTGTCTGTGTCCGTTTCTGTGGGCGGACCGTTGATTTCCATTGCTCCGACGATTTCCATTTTGGTCGGTCCAAGAGTCTCCTGAATGTGCTTTATCGCCCCACCGCCCCATCCGTAAGAGCTTAGGAGAACTGCAAACTTGGCCGGTGGACGAAGAGCCTTCACCAGGTAAGCTGCATACATCGCCAGCGGATGTGCACCTGCCAACACTGTGGGTGAGCCTAAGACAATTGCCCGCGAATCGACAAGGTCTTTCGCAATGTCTCCCACGTCTGCCACCGTGAGATTGTGCTTGGAAACCTCTATTCCCTCTGAAAGCAAAGTGTCCTCCATTGTCTTGATCATCTTGTCAGTGCTACCCCACATCGTCGCGTACACAAGGACGGCTTTCTGTCTAGTTTCTCCCGCCACCCATTTTTTGTACGCGGTGAGGATGCGTTCTGGGTTTCTGTAGATCGGTCCGTGGCTTGGTCCGATAAGTTTGATCTCGAAACCTTTGATTTTTTCCATGGCTTTCTGTCCGTTTGGGCTGAAAGGCATCATTATCTCGCCGAAATATCGTTGAGCGAAGACGTTTAGGTCCTCAATTTCATCGTCATACAATCCTTGTGCGACATGTGCCCCGAAAAAGTCGCATGGGAAAAGAGCTTTGTCTTCCATTGCGTACGTGAACATCGTTTCGGGCCAGTGAAGCATCGGAGCTTCAACGAATTTCAGCGTTTTGCCGCCAAGGTCGAGCGTTTCTCCGTCAACTACGGTCTTTATCCTTGATTCTGGTACCTTGTAGAAAGTCTGGGCCATTTTTGATCCGCGGTTCGTCGTGATGAGTTTTGCCTTGCTGTTGATTGCCATTATGTGCGGAATCGAGCCTGCATGATCTGGCTCTGCATGATTCATTATGACGAAGTCAACGTCTGCAGGGTCTGTAACTTTTCTTATTTTTTCTTCCCATTCCTTTTCGAAACCCGGGTTGGCCGTGTCGATCAATGCCTTTTTTTCGGACCCGATGATCAGGTATGAGTTGTAAGTGGTTCCTTTCGGGAGTGGAATTAAAGCGTCGAAAATTCGTCTATTCCAGTCTCTTATCCCTATCCAGTAGACGTTTTTGGAGATTTCGGCAACGTTTCTCCAATTCATTTTTTCACCTTCAAGTGAATATGACGATTGTGAAGTGTACTTATGCGTTTCTGCAACTGCTAACACGGAAGCATCGTAAATGTCCGTTCCCTGCGAGGTTGCTGTAAAATGTGTTCTTTCAGTTTATTAGGGGGATGGTTGCCAAAGAACTCGTGGTCAGCCGTGGTCTCAAACAGGTTGACACGCCTCATGTCTTAGAAGTCAGCGACCCCTGGTTGAAATTGAGAAGTGTGAGCTTTGCGTGGACAGCAAGTCTTCCGATGAACTTTGTTCAGTCAGGCGTTTAGTCATCCAGAAATGTAGCGTTTCTGCACTTCTACAACCTCTTTGCTGTCTCTTGCTTTTCTGTAACTTTCAAGCCTTTCATAGTTGAGCTCCAGGAAAGTGTGTCCCCATTTGAAGATGTTGAGAAGTTCAGAGGCTTGGTCAGGGTGCCCGATTATGTATAATGCTGCGGCGAGAGCCTCGACCGTGGAAAGTTTGGTTGCCTTGCCGAAATTGACGGGATTTCCCGCGATCAGGAAGGGTAGGCAGCGAGAAGTTCCTCTCACTTGTTTCAACAACACTTTCTCAGCATGTTCCCAACTGCAATCAAGACCGACCAGTCCAAATTGCTCCATCCGTTCCTTGTCAGCCGGAGAAAGAGCCACTTCAGAAAAAGGATTGAGCACAACTGCCCTTTTTGGCAGAAATCTCGCTTGAAGCACCTCGCGCACTAGACTAAAACGTCTAAGCTTGGACGCTGAGCACTTCCTCGGGTCGCATTGTTTAGCATTGTATATGGTGATGTTAACTCGACTTTCCACTTGTTTCCCGTACCTTCAGGTGATCCATAGGATCATTCAACACGTGCGGAATCCACTCAAACAGGTCAGAGGCCACCATGTGCGCTCCTTTTTCATGGAAAACAAAGTCGCCAGCAGCTCCGTTTACGAATGCACCTGCTACTGTCGCGTCAAAAGGATCAACCCCTTGTGCAAGAAAGGCTCCAACGATTCCTGAAAGCACGTCTCCCGTTCCGCCGACTGTCATACCAGGGTTGCCCGTGAAATTGAGCTTGGTCCTTTTCCCGTCAGAAATAACGTCTACATGACCCTTCAACAACAAGACCGCGCCCAAGGCCGATGCTGTTTTTTGCACCTCCAGAGCCTTCTGTGCCAAGGAATCTGGAGTCTTTTTCCCCGTCAGAATCTCGAACTCTCCAGCGTGGGGAGTCAATACCAATGGAACTTTCAACTTTCTCTTGAAACTGGCAAAAGCCTTCAAGGCATCAGCATCTAAAAGCAACGGTTTTCTAGCTTGTTCGACAGTGTCAACTAGTCTTTTTACTGCTGTGCGCGTTTCTTCATGTAAGCCGAGACCTGGACCAGCGGCTATGGCGTTGCTTACCTTAATGTACTCTTCTAATTCGCGGACATTGCCGAGGTTCAGGTGTGTTCCTTTGAGTTTGACGGTAATAAGATCTGGTGAGATTGATGAAATAGCGTAAGCCGTCCTCTCAGGTGCGGCAAGATACGCCAAATCCACCCCAGTGCGCAATGCAGCCTGCGCCACAAGCGCCGGAGCGCCGGAAAAAGTCTCGCTTCCGCCGATAACCAGTAAACGGCCAAAATCGCCCTTGTGGGATCCAGCAAGGCGAGGTTTCATGATTGCAAGGATGTCGCCGGGACCTGCGTAACCTTCAAATTCCCTCGGCAAACCTATGCCCGCAACGACTAATTCTCCAACATATTTCTTGGCCTTCTCCAATCCAATCTTGGACTTGTGAAAAGTCACAGTCAAGTCAGCTTTGACGGCTGCTCCCAGCACTTCACCTGAGTCTGCATCGATACCTGTTGGCACATCAACTGACACTCGGAAAGCTTTCATTTCGTTGATTTTCCTAGTCAACTGAAGGATTGGCGGCCTCAGCTTTCCTTTCGTCCCCGTTCCGAGGAGAGCGTCCACGACTATCTCTGCATCTAGCTCTGGGATTAGAGAACTATCATAGACTTCATGGATCGGCACAGTCTCTTTAAGGAACTCTAATGCCTTCCAATTGACCCAGGCAGTTTTATCTGAAATATCGTTGGTCTTTCCCGCAAGGACTATGGTCGTTCTGAATCCTTTTGAAGAGAGATGCCTTGCGGCTACGAAACCGTCTCCTCCGTTTCCGCCTAGACCACAAAACAACACGACATGCTTTCCCGGCTTGAATCGTGAAGCAATCTGGCAAGCCACGCAATGTCCAGCATTTTCCATCAGCAGAAGTCTTGGAACGCCGAAGTATTCGGAGTTCACCTCTAAAGTGCGCATTTCAAGGCTAGTTATGGCGTCTTTCTGCAACCCGATGCCACCTGTAGCCTAATGCTTTCAGACCGAAGATAAGCGTATCCATATGGGACTGAATCATAAATGCATCTCACAGAAGTTGTCACGTCAGGTTCAATACGTCATGTAGCAAAATATTTTAATGCACAGAGATGAACAGTAGTTGTGGAGATCTAAATGCCCACAGCATTCGTGTTGATAAACACAGAGATTGGTTCGGAAGCTGACGTGCTTAAAGACCTGAAGAAAGTCGAGGGAGTCGAAGAAGCCAATGCGGTCTACGGAGTCTACGACATAATTGCAAGAGTAAAAGCAGACACGATGGACAGATTGAAAGAAATTGTGACTTGGAAAGTCCGAAGACTCGACAAGGTCAGGTCAACACTGACCATGATTGTTGTTGAGGAAGGAGCGAAATAGCAAGCACTCCCCCTTTTTTATTGCAGACCGAACGATTCTTTATCCGTTTTCTACCTTCATTCTCTTATCCATAAACAAGGCTGCCTCGAATGACCACGATAATAAAGCACATCGGACTGGACGATACAGATTCGACTAGACGAGGATGCACTACATATATCGCGGCGTTGCTCGTGGAGAAGCTGACGAAGCTTGGAGCAACCTTCATTGATTACCCTAGTCTGGTTCGGCTTAACCCTAATGTCCCGTGGAAGACAAGGGGAAACGGCGCCCTTTGTTTAAGGATAAGTCATGATGGCGCGTTGGAACTCCTTCTCAAAGAGACGGTCGTTTCAACAGTTGAGCAGCATTCAGACCTCGAAAACGAAGGCACAGATCCGGGCGTCGTGTTCTTCAATTCCGCCAGAATGCCGAGGGAAATACGGGATTTTGCGCAAAACACGATAACCGGGATTTCGAACATCAAAGAAGCCGTCAGACTGCTTCGGAAATACGGCGGAGAAGCGGTTGCATTCAAGGATGGAAGAGGAATAATAGGTGCCTTAGCGGCGGTTGGCGAGACTTTCCAATCCGATCACACCTTCGAAATCATTGCTTACCGCATGCCTGAAAACTATGGCACTAAGCGCAGGGTGAATGAGACATCGATATTTGAAATGGACAAGGCGACGAAGCCCTTTACATTCAACAATGTTGATGAGGAAAGGAGAAGAGTCATTATTACGCCTAGGGGGCCTGACCCGATTCTTTTTGGCATACGGGGCGAAAGCCCTGAAGTGGTTAAGGACGCATTTCAGATTGTGAAGACTCTGGAGCCAGTCGAAAGATGGGTTGTGTTCCGCACGAACCAAGGTACAGATGCCCATCTCGGGCGAGTGAAAGAGTTGAGTCAGATCCGCCCATACTCGTCTATCGTTGCGAAGGGAAGCGTGTCGTCGTCACCTAGAATGATCAGGGGGAAGCACGTGATCTTCTCGATTGAGGATCTTGGTTCGGAAGTGGACTGTGCTGCGTACGAGCCGACAGGAGTTCTTCGTTCTATCGCCAGAAAACTGATCGTCGGAGACCAAGTAGAGGTCTATGGAGGCGTTCGTCCCCGCTCCAATGACAAACCTCTCACGATAAACCTTGAGAAAATTCGGCTGATCAAACCTGCGCCTCAGGTTACTTATCGCAACCCTGTTTGCTTAAAATGCGGTGCCCGTCTCAAATCTATGGGAAGAGAAAAGGGTTTCAGGTGCGACAAGTGCGGAACACGATACCCCACTTTCACGAAAATGGCTATCCGAGTTAAACGTGAAATAGGCAAGGGGCTCTACATGACTTCGACGAGATCTCAGAGGCATCTGACCAAGCCTTCTTCCCGTTACGGAATGGAAAAACAAAGGCGAAAGGTCGAAGGTCTTGTTGATGAATGGCACTTTCCATGAACCTATTTCTCATTGACCTTGAAGACTTCAAGCAGCATCTGGTATAGTTCGTCTCCGCCTTCAACTCTCGCGAAAAGGTCTTTTTCCGCTTTGAGTATTCGTCCCATGGTTTGGTAAGTCTCTCGCCATTCCAGTTCCTTCCACATCAAACGGTAGTTCTTCAGTTCAAGCCAGGCACGGAAAATTAGTATTGTGAACATCGCCAAAGTAAGCAAGAGGTTCAAGACATAGAGGTCAAATGTGTCCGTAGGCTTCCACCTCCCTCAAAGTCATTTTCTTGATCGTATCATATTGGCAAAACGCATTTAAAGGAAGCTTCGAATAGGTCAAGTAGAGAGAAGGCATGGAATGAGTGAGGTCGTCTCGCCTATCGTTTTCCAGTTAGGAGTCGGTGGCGTAGGCGGCTTCGTGGTCGGATTTGCCCTTAAGAAGTTGAGCAAGCTTGTACTGATCCTAACTGGACTTTTCATACTGGCTCTGATTTATCTGAGCACGAGAGGCATAATAGACATAAATTACGGCTCACTGTGGAATGGGTTGGCTGGTCTGCTGGGCTGGGGCGAAACCGCCTTTTCATGGCTCATCGGCGTGATCTCGATTTTGCCGTTTGCTGGAAGCTTTGTTGTCGGCTTTCTACTTGGACTCAAACTCGGATAGCAATCGATTGCCGGCTCATCATCGTTGCGAATTTGAGGAAGGCAGGTTTAATTGTCTTGTTGTTTCTTTTCAGGTCACTGGCGACGCAACAGCTAACATCAAAATCCAGTTGAACAAAAAGTTGATTCTGGTATGGGAAGAGGTCAAATACACAATCAATAGTTTAGTTTAAATTCCCGTGTCCGGTTATTCCCTAAAACATCACATTTCACAGCTGTTGGAGGACTGGCTTTGAAAAAGTTTCCAGCTGAAGAGTACGATCTACCGTTCTTGCATGAAGCAGGTTACGTTAGAAAGCTGTGTCCCAAATGCAATACTTACTACTGGACTCAGAACCCAGATCAAGAAACTTGTGGAGAAGCCTCCTCCCAAGGGTGTGCATCATATACTTTCCTCAACGATCCACCGACAAAAAGAAGCTATACGTTGCGTGAAATGCGTGAGTCATTCCTGTCGTTCTTCGAGAAGCACGGCCACGCTCGAATAAAACCCTATCCCGTCGTAGCTCGGTGGCGACAAGACCTCTACTTAACGCATGCCAGCATAATCGATTTTCAACCCTACGTCACAGACGGCCTAGCCCCTGCGCCTGCCAACCCCCTTGTAATATCGCAGCCTTGCATTCGTCTCGTAGACGTAGACAACACAGGACCTACCTTTGGACGGCACATGACAATCTTCGAGATGGGCGGCGCACATGCCTTCAACTATCCCGACAAAGAAGTCTACTGGAAAGACCAGACCGTCAGGTACCAGAACCAGTGGGTCACGAGAGACCTAGGCGTGAAGCCCGAAGAGATAGTGTACAAAGAAGAAGTCTGGTCAGGCGGCGGAAACGCTGGACCATGCGTCGAATCCATAATAAGAGGCTTAGAAGTCGACACACTGGTTTTCATGCAGTACAAAGTCGTCAACGACGAATTCATCAAACTCCCAATCAGAACAGTCGACACGGGCTATGGGATCGACCGTTACACCTGGATCTCGCAAGGCACCCCGAGTGGTTTCCACGCAATCTACGGAGACCTGCTCGAGAAGATTTTCAAAATGGCCGGGCTCACCAACATCGACAAGAAACTACTCATAAAAGTCGCGATAGTATCAGGCCTAGTCAACGTTGACAAAGCCGCAAGCAGAATCCAGACCAGAAGAAAAGAAGCCGAACTTGCCGGGTTGAACGCGGAAGAACTTGAAGAATTCGTCAGACCAATCGAAAACGCATACGCAGTTGCAGACCACACAAAATGCCTGAGCTTCATACTCTCCGAAGGCGTAGTTCCATCAAACATACAAGAAGGATACTTGGCAAGACTCATCTTCCGCAGAATATACCGCCTCCTGAGAATGCTGGAGATTCCAGACAGACTGTACGACATAATGGACATGCAAATTAGCTTATGGTCCAAAGACTTTCCCCAAATCAAAGAAATGCATAACGAAATAATCGAAATGGTGAAAGTTGAAGAAGAGAAATTTGAAGAAACCATAAAACGCGGCCAAGGCATGGTCAAACGCATCAGCGACGAGTTGAAAGAAAAGGGCAAAGAGGAAATTCCTGACGAGACCCTGACGGAACTGTATGATTCACACGGGTTGCCGCCTGAAATAGTCAAACAGGCAGCGGAGAACGAGAACATGAAAGTCGAAATCCCCGACAATTTCTACACTCTAATCGCCCAGAGGCACATGCAAGTTTCAAAACCAGTCGAAGAAAAAAACGTCGTCGAAGAAAGACTCAAGAAATTGGTCGAAAGAATACCGCCCACAGAATTGCTTTACTATCAAGATCAGTACATGAAGAATTTCGAAGCCAAAGTGTTGAAAGTAGTTGAAAAAGAGTTTGTGATACTGGACAAAACGTGCTTCTTCCCTGAAGGCGGAGGCCAACCGCCCGACGCTGGTTTCCTCGAGTTTGACGGGAAGAAAGCCGAAGTCATGGACGTCCAAAAAATCGCAAACGTCATCGTCCACAAAGTCAAGGGACATGTTCCAGAAGAAGGAAAAACTGTCAAGGGAGAGATTGACTGGAACAAGCGGTACAGCCTGATGAAGAACCACACCGCGACCCATGTCATCGGAGGAGCTGCAAAACGCGTCCTCGGCCAGCACGTCTGGCAGTTTGGAACACAGAAAGGCATTCAATCTTCCAGACTTGACATTTCACATTATCGCAGGTTAACGCTGGAAGAACTCCACAAGATCGAGACGCTTGCGAATGAAGCAATCATGAGAAACATCAAAATCGACATTTCATGGCTACCACGTAATGAAGCCGAAGGCCGGTACGGGTTCAGACTCTATCAAGGCGGCGCGGTCCCAGGCAAAGAAATCCGCGTCGTCAGGGCAGGAGACTGGGACGTTGAAGCCTGCGCAGGTACACACCTAAAAAGTACGGGAGAAGTTGGATTCATCAAAATCATCCATTCCGAAAGAGTTCAGGACGGCGTAGAAAGGCTCGAATATTCCGTCGGCATCGAAGGAGTCAAAGCAGTCCAGAAAAGCGAAAAACTTCTTATGAAACTTTCAGAAACCTTGAATGCCCCGCTCGAAAAGCTTGATCAGACAGCAGAAAGAATCGTCAAAGAACTGAAAGAAGCAAACGTTGAAAAAAGAAAACTGGTCAAGGAACTGGCAACACGAGAAAGCAACAGTGCAGAAAAGACAGAAGCCTGCCAAGCTGAAGAAGCTAACGGAATCAGAATCATATTTCGCGATTTCAAAGAATCAATCGATATAGACCGGATGATTCAGACAGCGACTGAAATCATAAAGAAAGACGAAGCAACCGTCTCCATTTTTTATGGAGCCAACCAGGAAAGCGCGCGAATAATGGTTATGGCGGGGAAAACTGCCCTAGACAAAGGCGCGAATTCTGGTTCGATCGTCAAGGAAGCTGCAGCAGTCATCGGAGGTAGCGGAGGAGGAAGACCCAACTTCGCCCAAGGCGGTGGAACGCAAGTAAAGAATCTCTCGAAAGCCGTTGAGAAAGCGTTAGAAATCTTGAAAAGACAGTTGAAAAGCTAACCTTTTTCGGGAACATTTCTCACGTAAACCTATGGGCTATGGAGGTATCACCGATGAAGTATCGGAATTTCGGAAAACTAAATTGGAAGGTTTCGGCGCTCGGGTTTGGAGCAATGAGACTTCCAATAATCGGGAATGATGCTGCAAAGATCGATTCAGCTGAGGCCATTCGTATGATACGGCATGCTATTGACAACGGTGTCAACTACGTGGACACGGCCTACCCATACCATCGTGGGCAAGGAGAAATCTTGGTAGGAAAAGCGTTACGAGACGGATACAGAGAGAGAATCAAGCTTGCGACCAAGATGCCGGCTTGGCTTGTCAAATCTCAACAGGACATGGACAAATTCTTCGATGAGCAACTTCACAGACTTCAAGTTAATCAGATTGATTTCTATCTCCTGCATGGACTTGACGGTGAGCGCTGGCAGAAACTAGCCGAATTAGATGTCCTAAGATGGCTTGAGGAGAAACAGGACGAAGGAAAGATCGTGCATGTAGGCTTCAGTTTTCACGATGAATACCCGGCATTTCAGAAGATACTAGACGCCTACAGCGGATGGACCTTCTGCCAAATCCAATACAACTACATGGACTCCGAATACCAAGCTGGAACGAAAGGCCTGAAATACGCCGCGTCCAAAGGGCTCGCCGTCGTCGTCATGGAGCCAATCGCTGGCGGAAGACTCGCAATGAAACAACCAGCCGGAATCGAAGCAATCTGGGACAAAGCCAAAATCAAAAGGACCCCCGCGGAATGGGCATTACAATGGGTCTGGAACCAGCCCGAAGTTTCCGTCGTACTCAGTGGAATGAGCACGATGGACCAAGTCAAAGAGAACGTTCAAAGCGCAAACCGTTCAAGCCCAGGAGTGCTGACCGCGAGCGAAGTTCAACTCATCAATGAAGTCGCCTCAAAATACAAGGAACTCGGCTTCATAGGATGCACGGGCTGCCGATACTGTATCCCCTGCCCTGAAGGCGTCAACATACCTGAGGTAATATCGCTCTACAACGAGTACTTCATGAAAGACAAGGACGATGCGATAAAGACGAAATATTGGGAACACATCACGCCTGAAAGCCAAGCGAAAAGATGTGCCAGATGCGGAAAATGTGAAGAACTCTGCCCGCAAAAGTTGACGATCAGAGAGGTTCTAAACAGAGCCGCCTGGATTTTTGAACAATAAACATCGAAAACACCTGTTTGACTCGGTGGTCTCTTGATAAAAGCCGTCATCTTCGACTTGGACGGGGTAATCGCCGAAACCGAACACGTACACATCCAGGCAGAAACAGAGACAATGCTCAAACACGGCGTCAAAATATCTGAGAACGAGCTTCATCAATACACGGGAACAACTGCAAAACAAATGTTTACGGATTTGATAAGAAAATACAAGCTCAACGTCACCTTCGACGAGATATTCAACGAAAAAGAAGAGATAATGTTCAGACTACTCGAGAAAGAAGTTCAACCTACAAACGGAGTCATCGAGCTACTCCGCAAACTGAAACAGATGAAAATCAAGCTCGGGATCGCATCGAGCTCTCACAAAAGACTGATAGAATACGTCCTGAAAAAACTGGAAATAGCATCTCTATTCGAGTCGATTGTTGGCGCAGAAGACATAGTCAACAGTAAACCAGACCCTGAAATCTTCCTGACCTGCGCAAGAAAACTGCACGCCGACCCCAAAGAATGCCTAGTCGTCGAAGATTCGAAACTAGGAGTAGAAGGCGCCAAGAAGGCTGGGATGAAATGCCTCGGCTACAGAAACCCCAACAGCGGAAACCAAGACTTGTCGAAGGCAGATATCGTGACGAGTGATTTCTCAAAACTCGACATTCGAAACCTGCTTTCATGAAGACAGAAAAAGGGTCACACCCAAATGTCAGAAAAACTCACGAAAGTCGAATTCACCAACCTTGACAAAATCTTGTATCCTGAACTGAAGATCACGAAAGGCCAGATCATCGAGTATTACATCAAGATCGCCCCAAAAATGCTGGACATACTCGTCAACCGCCCGATCGTCTTGACAAGATTCCCAAACGGCATCTCGAAAGAAGGCTTTTACGAAAAAGACGCTCCCCAAGGCACTCCATCATGGGTGAAAACCTTCCGGAAATACTCCGAAACTGCGCAGCGGGAGATCAATTACATAGTCTGCAACGACCTTGACACGCTCATCTGGCTTGCCAACCTCGCCGCATTAGAAATTCACATAACACTCTCACAAGCCGACTCGTTTGAAAACCCCGACCTCATCGTGTTCGACTTGGACCCCAAACCTCCTGCTGGCTACGATGAAGCTGCAGAAGTAGCCGTCCTGCTTAAGCAGAAACTCGACTCGCTCGGCCTGAAAACATACGTCAAGACTTCTGGAAAAAAAGGACTTCACGTTCTATTCCCACTCACCAAAGGCTACACTTTCAAACAGACCAGAGACTACGTCCAGCGAATCGGAGAATCCCTGAAGAAAGAAACGGAAATGATCGTGACTGAACGGTCCAAAGCCGACACCAGTGGAAAGGTGTACATAGACTACGTCCAGAATTCCCATGGGCGAACAATGATCTGCCCATACAGTCTCAGAGCCACGCCACAGGCAACAGTCTCGATGCCACGGAGGTGGGACGAAGTCAAGAAAGGGTTAAACCCTGAAAAGCTCAACATATTTACTGCAACCAAAATCGAGGAAACTCCTTGGAAAGGAATGATGGAGAACAATCAAAAATTGGTGGATCTTGAAAATGGTTGAAGAAAATGTCCGATCCCGCAAAGGATCAATTTGGACCGGCGCCATCACAATAGGCCTCGTCAACGTGCCAGTTAGACTTCACGCGATGGTTTTCGACAAGAGCGTCACCTTCAAATTTCTGCACAAAACAGACGGTTCCACGTTGAAGTATCAAAAAGTCTGCATCAAAGAAGACAAAGTAATCCCATGGGAAGACATCGTCAAAGGCTTTGAAATCCGAAAGGGCGAGTTCGTGGTTTTCACAAACGAAGAGCTGAAAGCGGCTAGACCTGAATCCGACCAGAGAATCAGGATAGACAAGTTCATCGATTACTTCTCAATCGACCCAGTCTATTTTGACAGGTCCTACGTATTGGCTCCAGACAAAAACGCCGACCCATACAGCCTACTCCTGAAAGCCCTGGAAAAAATGGGAAAAGCAGGCGTCGGAAGAATAACCCTGAGAACAAAAGAATACCCCGTTCTTGTCCACCCGTACAACGGGGCTCTAGTCCTTACCACCCTAAGATACGCATACGAGGTTAGGGACCCAAGGAAGCTAGACGAAATAAAAGAACTGAAAGAACCGAAAAGAGAAGAACTCGACCTTGCAATAAAAATAATCACCGACCTGTCGGGCGAATTTGACATTGCAGATTACAAGGACACGTATAGACAGAAAATAGAGGAACTCGTCCAGAAAAAGATGAAAGGCGAAACCATCACGGTCGAGAAACCGGTAAAAGAGGAAGCCAAAGAACTGATGGTCGCGTTGCAGGAGACGCTCAAACAGCTGAAGAAGAAATGAAACAGTGCTACAAGCCCATGCTCGCCCAATCAGCAGAGGGGCCTTTCAACTCCAAAGACTGGATATTTGAAGTAAAATGGGACGGAATCCGAACCATCAGCTACATCAACGATGAATTGAGCCTAAGAACCCGCAACGACAAGGAATTAAGGTACAATTTCCCCGAACTCGAAGAACTGAAAACCCTCGCCAAAAACGTCGTTCTCGACGGCGAAATCGTCGTCATACACGAAGGAAAAGCAGATTTTCAAACAGTCATCGAAAGAAGCAAACTGACTTCGACACGGGACATAGAATTCATGGCTCAACAGAATCCTGCCACCTACGTCATATTCGATTTACTTGAGAAAAATGGCCAACCTCTCACAGACTTACCGTTAATCGAAAGAAAGAGGATGCTCCGAGAGACGCTGAAAGAAGGAAAACACGTCGTCCTCTCCGTCTTCGTTGAAGAAGACGGCGAATTCTACTATCAGGAAGCCCTGAAAAAAGGCGTCGAAGGAGTGATGGCAAAGAAAAAAGACAGCCGATACACTCCAGGCGTCAGGAGTGAAAACTGGCTAAAAATCAAGAAACTCCTTTCCTGCGACTGCATCATCTTCGGATACACCGCTGGCCAAGGAAAAAGGAAAGCAGGCTTCGGGGCACTCATTCTCGGGCTTTACGAAAAAAACAAACCCGTATACGTTGGCAAAGTGGGAACAGGCTTCTCAGAAACAACGATGGATCAATTAATGGAAACATTCCAAAAGCTCAAGTCGCCTGAACCGACCATCGAGGGGGTCGACGTTGCCGAAGAAGTAACGTGGCTAAGGCCTGAGCTTGTCAGTGAAATCGTCTATCAAATTGTGACGAAAGACGGAAGACTGCGTATGCCTAGGTTTCGCTCACTCAGAACGGATAAAAAACCGTTCGAGTGCACCACGGAACAGCTAAACAAGAATGGCCTCGGTGAGTACGCCCTGAAGAGAAATTTCACCGTCACGCCTGAACCTCTAGGCAGTGAGCATGGCGCAGGCACGCAGATCTTCGTCGTGCAGGAGCATCATGCACGAAGACTCCATTATGACCTTAGGCTGGAAAAGGAAGGGGTTCTCAAAAGCTGGGCCGTGCCTAAGGGTATACCTGAAAAAGTTGGTGAAAAGAGGCTCGCGGTACACACAGAGGATCATCCGATTGAATATGCACAGTTCGAAGGAGAAATACCCAGGGGACAGTACGGCGCGGGCACGGTGAAGATATGGGACAAAGGAACCTTCGACGTCAAGATATGGAAAGATGGCATGATCGAATTTACTCTGAACGGTCAGAGACTTCGGGGGAAATTTGTTCTGACAAGGTTCAAGAAGTCTGAAGAGAAAGACTGGCTCCTCCTCAGGGTGAGGGACTGAAATGGACAGGGTTCACGTTGGTACCATGGGTTGGAGCTACAGTTTTTGGGTTGGAAACTTCTATTCCCAAGGGGCAAGGTCCGACGAATATTTGAGAGAGTACTCGAAGCATTTTGACACTGTCGAAATAGACAACACATTTTACAGGATCCCGAGCCAAACTTCACTCGAGAAATGGAACAGACAGACGCCTGTTGGCTTCCTGTTTTCTGCCAAGTTTCCACAAATCGTAACCCACCGGAAGATGTTGAAAGATTGCGAGTCCGAAGTGGAACTATTTCTGGAAAGAATCTCCACACTGCAAAACAAACTGGGACCTTTATTGCTTCAGTTCCCGCCAACCTTTGGCCCAGAAAAAATCTCCCTTCTAACAGATTTCCTATCTAGACTGCCCAAGAAGTACAAGTATGCAGTCGAAGTGAGAAACAAGAAAATGCTCAATGAAAAACTGTACTCTGTTCTCAGAGAGAGCAGTGTTGCATTGACTCTTACGTCAATTCTGCCTGTTCCCGAAAAAGAGCAGGTCACGGCAGATTTCGCCTACATAAGATGGGAGGGAGACAGGCGCACCGTCAACGGCACGTTTGGCAAAGTCGAGGTTGACAGAACGAATGACATCTATGGCTGGGCAAACTCGATCGTTGAACTCTTAAAGAAGACAACGCACGTGTTCGGATACTTCAGCAAGTACTACTCAGGACACCCTCCAACTGACGTCAAAATGCTCCTAGAATCGCTCAAAAAAGTGAACTGATTCTCAAAATTCCCTATAAGAAATGCTTCATAGATGCGCGCTTGACGTAAAAGCAGAAAAGAATTAATGGGTGTTTGCCAGAGTGTTGTGTGGTGTGTCAAATGAGGAATAGCTTTCTCTGTTCGTAAGAACAAAACCTTTAATACACCACAAACCGAATCAGACAGTTTCATGGAATTTTTGAGAAAAATCGAAGAGAAATGGCAAAAGAAATGGGAAAACGCCAAGATTTTCGAAGCAAACCCTGACCCAACGAAGCCCAAATACTTCATAACAGTGGCCTATCCATACCCGAACAGTCCACAACACATCGGTCACGGGAGAACCTACACGCTCGCAGACGTACACGCAAGATACAAGCGAATGCGCGGCTACAACGTCCTGTTGCCGATGGCTTTCCACTACACGGGCACGCCGGTTCTGGCCATGGCTAAACGCCTTCAAGACGGCGACAAGGGGCTAGTTTCCGACTTCGTGAACGTTTACAAAATCCCCAAAGAAAAACTGAAAGACCTCGCTGACCCGATGGAGATGGCCCGCTACTTCCACAAAGAAATCAAATCCGGAATGAAAGAAATCGGGTACTCCATCGACTGGAGAAGAGAATTCACAACCATAGACCCGCATTACAACCGCTTCATAGAATGGCAATTCCAAAAACTACGACAAGGAGGCTACATAAGCCGCGGAAGCCACCCTGTAGGCTGGTGCCCCAAAGACGGAAACCCCGTGGGCCAACACGACACGGTCGGGGACGTGGAACCAGAGATAGGCGAATTCACGCTCATAAAATTCCGACAAGACGGCCTCGTTTATCCGACAGCAACTCTTCGTCCGGAAACGATCTTCGGCGTCACCAACATATGGTTGAACCCGAAGTGCAGGTACGTAAAGGCAGACGTCGATGGCGAACACTGGATTATCAGTGAAGAAAGCGTTGAAAAACTCGTCTGCCTGAATCACAAGGTCAAGGTACTAGAGACTCTTGAAGGCAAAGTACTCATCGGAAAGTACGTTGAAAACCCCGCGACTGGAACAAAGATACCTATACTGCCCGCAGATTTTGTAGATCCGAAAAACGCCACTGGCGTAGTAATGTCAGTTCCCGGGCACGCGCCGTACGACCTGGTTGCTCTACAAAACCTCAAGAAGGAAAAGTCTCAACTCAAGCAATACGGCCTGATGCCCGAAATCATGGATTCAATAGAACCGATCTCCCTCATCGAAGTACCAGGCTACTCCGAAATCCCCGCATCTGACGCAGTCAAGAAGATGAACATTCACGATCAGAACGATCCAAAGCTGGAACAAGCAACCAAAGAAGTGTACCGACACGAATTCCACAACGGGAAACTGCGACGCAACACAGGCAAATACTTCGGCTCGACGGTTGCAGAAGCAAAAGACAGAGTTAAACAGGACCTGATCACCGACGGCAAAGCCACGAGGATGTACGAACTGCTCAACAGGCCCGTACTCTGTCGATGCAAAACAGAGTGCATAGTCAAAATCTTCCAGGATCAATGGTTCATCGATTACGGAAAACCCGAATGGAAGGCACTGGCACACAAAAACCTCGACGAAATGGAAATATTGCCCCAAGAACTGCGTCAAGAATTCAACAACGTAATCGAATGGCTACACGAAAAGGCCTGCGCAAGAAAATCGGGCATGGGCACGCGACTGCCTTGGGACAAAGAATGGATAATCGAATCCTTATCCGACTCCACAATTTACATGGCTTACTACACGATAGTCAAACTGATCAAAACACACAAGATTCAACCAGACCAGCTTACTGAGAAAATCTTTGACTACATATTCCTGGGAATCGGCGAACCCAAACAACTGGCGAAAAAAGTCGGACTGGAACCTGAAACTCTGAGCCAAATGCGCGACGAATTCATGTACTTCTACCCTCTCGACAGCCGACACTCCGGACGCGACTTAGTCCCTAACCATCTGACATTCATGATATTCAACCACACAGCGATATTTCCTGAAAGACACTGGCCACGACAAATCGCCACAAACGGCAGCGTAATGATGGAAGGGGCAAAAATGAGCAAATCCTTCGGCAACATAATCCCGCTGAGAGAAGCCCTCACCAAATTTGGCGCGGACTCGATAAGACTAAGCGTCATGTCAACGGCAGAACTGCTCCAAGACGCCGATTTCAGCCCCAACATCGCCAAGGCAATGGGGGACAGAATAGAACGCCTCTACAAGTCCGTCTCAGAAGTCGCCAAAACAAGAACAAGAACGATCTCTCCCAGTTCACTCACAGATTTGGACAAGTGGATGATAAGTCGTTTACAAGACCACATCCAGAAGACCACAGAGGCAATGGACAAACTCGCCGTCCGCAAAGCCATACACACCGTGATCTATGAAATCGACCAAGATTTTCAATGGTACCAGAAACGAACTTCCAGCCAAAAACCAGAGAGAAAAACCGTTGCCGAATACGTGCACAGGCAAGTAGCCGATGCCCAAGTCAGGATGTTAGCTCCAATAGCCTCGCACATATGCGAAGAGCTGTGGGAAATGATGGGCGGCAAAGGCTTCGTCTCACTCACCTCGTGGCCATCTACTGACGAATCAAAAGTGGACATTAAGGCAGAGGAAAGCGAGACACTGGTCATGAACGTGCTCGAGGACACACAGAACATTACCAAGGCCACCGGCGTAGTGCCGAAACGAGTATGCTACTACACGGCAGCTTCATGGAAAAGACAAGCATGGCTGAACGCCCTAGAAAAATCAACAAAGGGCAAAGTCACGCAGAAGGACATGATGAACGAACTGATGGCCAAACCTGATTTGAGAGCAAACGCAGAAAAAGTGTCAAAGTTCGTCACCCAGATGTTAGAAGAGTTGAGGCGAATTTCTGAAGAAAGGCAGAAACGATTGCTTGAGGTCAAATCAATCGACGAAGCCTGCGTGTTGAAGGACGCCAAGAGCTTCCTCGAAAAGGAACTTGATGCGAAAGTGGAGATATATGATGAAGAAGACCTGGCGCGTTACGACCCGAAAGCGAGAGCACAGCTTGCCAAACCTAACCGTCCAGCGATATTCATAGAATAAAATATATCAACCAAAGTCCTCCTCTTTTAATACGCGAAAAGGATCCGTAGCGCAGCATGGATACGGGCTAAGCCATAAAGCGCGTCGGCCTTCTAACGCTCATGCCGAAGAAAGCCGAAAGTCCTGGGTTCAAATCCCAGCGGATCCGCCAACAAAATTCCAGTATTCCAAAGTCAAAATCATCGTCTATATGCGACATTTCTGGTTCAAGCGGAAATTATAAATCTGCAAATAAATAATAGATTCTAAACACTCCAGTATTTGACTCATCTTTGTATAAGGGATAATTATGAGCACTCACGCAGAAGATTTGAAACTTCGCTTAATGACGATTGAACTTCTCAGAACAGCGAAGTACAAGAGAAACATCACGTACCGAGAACTCGCCTCCAAGACCGGATTACCCGTTACGGTTCTGAGCAGGTACGCAAAAGGACACGTGTTGCCGAACACGTCGAGAGCGAGGCAGCTGTGGAAGGTTCTGACGAAACTTGTCGGACTCGAAACAGAACTTCGAAGCCGAATAAAGTTTGACGAAGATGGATATTTCGACAATACCGAAATCATAGGTGACTTCAACATTTTACAACAAGCTGCCAATCATGCACTCGCCAACTTCGCTGGGAAGAGAGTCACAAGAGTCCTCTCGGCCGCTGTGGACGGCATCCCCCTGGCAACGATGGTTGCCAACGCGTTGGGAGTGAACCTCGTTATCGCCAAACGAAGCAAAGAAGTCGGCGTCAAAGCCTTCCTCGAAGAAACATACATTCTACTGAAAGGTTCCGGCGTCACGAGCACAATCTACATTCCGAAAGAGTCAATCAAGAAACGCGACAGCGTTTTGATAGTAGATGACATGATAAAAAGCGGAGAGACCCAAGCCGCTCTCGTGAACCTAGTGCGAAAAGCCAAAGCAGAACTGTCAGGAGTCTTCTCACTGATCGCCGTCGGTGAAGAATGGAAGAAGACCCTTAAGCTCTCAGGCGAATGCCCAATAGAAGTAATCACCTACGTCAAACCGCCCTACGATCAGAGCACACGATATTGACCACTGGAACCAATGGTTTCCACGTTTTTCAAACTTCAAGGAAGCCTCCGAGCACCTTTCTATTAGATCTCTCAAAAACGCGTTGAACTGTCCGTTATCAAGCAGACCCTCACGGTCCAACAAGCCTTATACGGTCAACTCATAAACGCTTTACGAGGACTCGTTCGTGCGAACCATAGAATGGCGAAACGGAAAAGTAGTAACGATCGACCAGACAAGACTTCCATGCGAAGAAGTAACGATTGAAATCAAAAACTGCAACGAGATGGCCGAAGCTATAAGAACCATGAAGATCAGGGGCGCACCCCTACTCGGCGCCGCAGCAGCCTACGCGCTAGCACTGACCGCGTTCAACTCAAAAACATCAAAAAGAGAAGCACTTCTAAACGAGTTGGAAGGGACATCAGAAACCATAAGGCGAACCCGCCCCACCGCCGTAAACCTGTTCTGGGCACTAGACAGGATTCTGGACAAAGCCAGAAAACTACACGGAAATCGCCACGACTTAGCAATATTCGTTGTTGAAGAAGCAGAAAAAATCGCTGACGAAGATGCCGCAGCAAACCAAGCCATCGGAAAGCACGGAGCCCGACTGATCAAGAACGGAGACGTCATCCTAACACACTGCAACGCAGGAGCATTGGCCACGGTTGAGTACGGAACGGCTCTAGGCGTCATCCGAGCCGCGTGGAAGCAAGGAAAACACATCAAAGTCTTTGCAGATGAGACGCGCCCTCTTCTCCAAGGAGCACGATTGACGGTGTACGAGCTGAAGAAAGAGGGAATCCCGGTGACGCTGATCACTGACAACATGGCCGGATACGTAATGCGCCTGAAAAAGGTCAACAAGGTCATAGTCGGAGCCGATAGAATCGTGAAAGACGCCGTCATAAACAAGATTGGAACCTATACCGTTGCGGTCTTGGCCAAAGAGCACGAGATTCCGTTCTACGTTGCAGCTCCAACTTCAACGTTCGACCTCACTCGGACTTCAAAAGCAGTCATGATCGAAGAAAGAAACTCCGAAGAAATCACGTGTATAGGTGCAAAACGAATCACGGCCGAAGGCGCCGACGTCTTCAACCCTGCATTCGACGTAACGCCCCTCAAATACGTGACTGCAATAATCACGGAAAAGGGAATAATCCCACCTAAATCCCTAAAAAATATAAAGCCAATCACCAACAAGAAGAAACCCCCGCTGAAAACCCGTCGTGGAAAAGAATGAGCACAAAAGAAAAAGCCGCTAACAGCAATCTACAATTCCGAATCGAAGGCTCGCTAGCCGAAAAAGGAGTCTCGATCTCGGAAAAACAATCAATAGACGAACTTTCCTCAAGAGGATACGGCGTCGTAAAAGGAAAAGAACTGCTGCTCACATTCTGCGAGGCCCTTTACCTCTTGGACAAACAGATATTGGAAGTAAGAACCGAAAAAGACGCCAAAGTCGCGTTCCAAACTCTGGTACAGATTTATGGAAGAATCAATGAAAACGCGTGGGCAGGCTACCTAGTCTACAGAGACCTTCGAAGCCGCGGATACGTCGTCAGAGAAGGCTTCGGCTCCAAAGTAGATTTTCGCGTCTACGACCGAGGAGACTACAGCAAAGATGCTGCAAAATACCTGATACTAAGCGTCCAAGAAGGAAAACCAATGTCAATTCCAGATCTTACCAACTCGTTAACAGAGAGCCTCAGCCTCAAAAAAGAACTGATTCTCGCCGTCGTGAACCGCAGGGGAGAAATAGTTTATTATTCCGTGTCGGAACTCACCTTGAAATAGCTTTGAGGAATAGAGAAATGTCCGAGTTCAAGACTCTTCGCGGAATGCGCGACCTTCTGCCCGAAGAAGCCAGAACGATGATTTTCATTGAAGACGCCGCCAGGAAAGTCGCTCATATTTACGGATACAAGGAAATAATAACGCCCATCGTTGAATCGTACGAGCTTCTGGCAGCGAAAGCCGGCGACGAAGTCAGGTCTCGCATGTTCGCCTTCAAAGATCTAGGCGGGCGAGATGTTGCCCTGCGCCCAGAGTTAACAGCTTCCATCGCAAGACTTGTCGCCACCACATTCAGGAACGAGCCCAAACCTTTCAGGATCTTTTGCATGGGCAGCGCTTACCGTTACGATGAACCGCAGCGAGGACGATACCGAGAGTTCTGGCAATCAGACTACGAACTCGTGGGCACAAACAGGCCCGAAGCAGACGCCGAAATCCTGATGCTGACAGACAGTCTGATGCGAAACGCTGGACTCCCCAAATTCACGATGAAAATCGGCCACGTAGGCGTCATCAGAGGCATACTACAACAGGAAAAAATCAGTGAAAAAGAACAGAACGCGATCATGCAGCTAATGGACAAAAAAGAACATGACGCCGCCATCAAGCTAACCGAAAAAGCCGGGGCATCAAAAAAGTGTGCTACTATCCTACGCCAACTCGTTGAATGCAAAGGCGACGAAATCTTTGAAATCACACGCAGAATGAAAGAATTGCTCAAAGACCATCCGAAGTCCATCGCCGCCGTGGAAAACCTAGAAGAAATTCTCAAACTCGTGACAGAAAGCGACTGCAAGATCAACATGAGCGTCGACGCAGGCTTCGCCAGAGGACTGGAGTACTACACGGGGATGGTCTTCGAAATATACGTCCCTGACTTGGACATAGCCCTCGGAGGCGGCGGAAGATACGACAAGCTCATCGAACTGTTCGGCGGCGAACCCACACCCGCCGTAGGAGTCGCCCATGGAATAGACCGCATAATGCTCGGAATGCAAGGACAGAAGATAGCACCCGAAATACAGGAGGGCAAAACCGTCTTAGTCTTGTCTATTAACGACGAGCAAAGGGCACATGCTTTGAAAATTTCACAACAGCTCAGAAACGCTGGAGTAACGGTCGAGCTTGAGGTCATGGGTCGAAAGATGGCAAAAGCTTTGGAAGACGCCGACCGAAGGAAAATAAACTATGCCATAATCGTCGGAGAAAGGGAGCTCAAGGAAGGATCAGTTGTCATCCGTGACTTGTCAAAGAGACAACAGAACACGGTGAAAATCGAAAAAATCCTCGACGAACTGAAAAACTGAAAGCTCCTAGGAAACGTTCTTTTCTCTCCGCAAAAAGTCGCCAATGTCCAAAATGTTTTTGACAGCGACTCCGCTCTTTTTCTTGTCCAAATCGGAGACAACCTTGCCAAAACCAAGACATTCGCCATGTCTATTCAGAACTAGCACATGGTCACCTTCTTTGCCCGATCCTATAACCTCCGTTATGCCTCGTCTGAAAATGTCTCTCCCACATATGAACAACCATTCAGTCTTCTTGTCGACCGCGATTTTGTTTGCCCGTTTTTCCGCAATCAGTCTCAGCAATTCGAAGCCAGGCATGAATTCTCTATTCCTCTCTTCTCCGAGGAAAGAACCTGCATAAAAGAAGTCTCCCATCCTTGTCGTTCTGAGTTCTTCGTTCAAAAGAAAACACCTGTTACCTCTTTTCACAAAGAAACCCTCGCCCAAGCTAATCTCTGCTCGGAATAGACTCGCGAAATCACGAATCAACTTGATCATGTTGCCTTCCTCTTCCCCAGTTTGCACAAGAAGAACCCCTGAGTCTCCCCCGGCCAAACCCTTCTGCATCTTTCAATCGAATTGTCCAAGTGTAAGCCAAAAACGTCGGTCAATCCTTCCGACCCGTAACAGTCAACCTCCTCCACCCTAAGGTTCAGGTTCCTTATGGCCCAGTCAATGTTCAACTCGTTTTCCTCAGGCTCCAAAGAACACGTCGAATAGACAATTTCTCCATCATCTTTCAGCGTTTTCTCCGTCGCCGCAAGAATCTCCTTCTGGAGAGCCGCATTTCTCTCCACATCTTTCAACGTTCTCCTCCCAAACCATCCTTTGTCCGTCACAAAATTCCCCGAACACGGCAAATCAAGAAGAATACGGTCATAACGCATGTTGAGTTGTGATATTTCTCTCGAATCCTTCTCGTAGACCACCACGTTCTTGACGCGACACCTCTCCAATTGGTTCGACAGAGCAACGAGCCTCCGCTTCTCAACGTCCAATGCGACTATCACCCCCCTGTTGCCCATCAAGTCTGCCAGCTGAGTAGTCTTTCCTCCAGGCGCTGCACAGGCGTCCAGAACTGTTTTTCCCCGTAATTCAGTGAAAAGCATTACAGGCAATTGAGCGGCGGCCTCCTGAATTGAATACAAGCCTGAGAGGTACTCGGTCGTCGCTCCCACGGAAAATCTGGTTTTCTCCACCCAATATCCATCCTGAAGAAAAGGAATCTTCGAAAGAACGAGTCCTAAGCCTCGCAGTCTCTTCTCAACGTCAGAAGGATTCTTAGAATTGGCGATGCTTATCCTGATCGCTTGTCTTACGCTGACCTCGCGGTATTTCCAGCCTAATTTTCTGTATCGGTCTACAAAAAACTCTCTGCCCGACATCAACCTTAGTTGCCAGTCTTGCTCATAAAAACTTGACGTCCGACGAACTTGGTCGTCAGTCTACTTGGCCAGTCTTCTGCTGACCCATTTTCTGATTTCTTCGGCGAAAATTACGATTCCTGCCAGCAATGCCAAAAACGCCCAGTCGAGCAGACTCAAACCTGTAGTTCCGAAGAATCGCTGAAGTATCGGGACGTAGACCAATGCTGAAATTATCGTTATCTGAGACGCTATGCCAAGCCAAATCCACTTGTTGTTCCTGATGCTTGTCTTGAAAATCGACGCCTTGCTGGTTCTACTCGCAAGAACGTTGCCGACCTGCGCGATCACGATGCCCGCGAAGGTCATTGTCGTTCCTTTTGCGTAAGCAATCTGGTCTGGAACCTGTTGCATCCCAAGATGCCATCCGCCTGCCTGCCAAGTCATAAGGCATCCTGCCATCGCTCCAGTTGCGATAATTGCACCGATGTAAAGGGACCTGAGGAACACTTGAGCGTTAAACAATCGTTCTTTGATTCCTCGCGGTTCTTCCTGCATTATTCCAGGCTCCGGCGGTTCTCGACTCAATGCGAGTGAAGGAATCACGTCTATGCCAAGGTCAATGGCCAATATTTGCACGACTAGTAATGGCAGGGGAATTCCAAGCACCGCATAGAGAACGTACGGGATCAGTTCGGCCCAGTTGTGTGAGAATACGTAGACCATGAACTTCCTGAGGTTTTCATATATCGTGCGGCCAGATTCTACCGCTTTCACTATTGAAGCGAAGCTGTCATCAAGCAGAACCATGTCGGCCGCCTCTCTGGCCACGTCCGTCCCAGACCGCCCCATCGCAATGCCAATATCAGCCTCTTTCAACGAAGGGGCATCATTTGCTCCGTCCCCAGTTACGGCGACAATTTCACCGTGATGTTTGAGAGTCGTTACGATACGAAGCTTCTGTTCAGGCGAAACCCTTGCAAAGATTATGTTTTCCTTTTTTGCTTCATCATAGATTTGCTGGTCGCTCAAAGCATCAAGGTCAACGCCTCGGATTACATGGCTACTCTTTGGGGGTGCAATGCCGACTTCTTCGGCTATCGCCTGAGCCGTCGGACCGTAGTCGCCTGTGATTATCGTTACCTCGATTCCAGCCTGTTTGGCAAGCTTCACTGCTTCAGGGACTTCCGGTCGCGGAGGATCTTTCATTGCAGCAAGCCCAACAAGAATCATGTTCTTTTCAACGATTTGCTTTGGATCTTGTTGTTCAGTTTGAGGAAGGTCCGCGTACGCGGTGGCTATTACCCGCAAACCTTCGTCGGCGAATTCACGGAGTCTCGTTTCAGCAGAGAACAAGTACTCTTTCGTAAACGGTTCTATCTTGTTGCCGACCATTATTCTGTTACAGATAGAGAGGATGCTTCGAGGCGCACCTTTGCTGTAGACAAAGATTCTGCTATCATGCTTGTGAACGGTTGTCGTTCTCTTGCGTTCGGAGTCAAATGGAATTACATGGATCATGGGTTTTTCGGCAAGCATGCCCTTAACGGCAAGTCCGTACTTCAGTGCAGCAACGAGAAGCGCACCATCGGTTGGGTCTCCTACGATATTCCACAATCTGTTCCTGTCCGATGGCGGTTCGATCTTAGCGCTGTTACACAGAGCAGAGATTTCCAGCAGCGTCTCGATTGTCTTCGATTCCTCCTTTGCCAAAGGCATGTTATCGTGGGTGAATTCGCCCATCGGTTCATTTCCGACGCCTGAAATATCGATGATTTTGTCTTGCACCCAGATTTTCGTTGTTGTCATTTCTCCTTTAGTGATCGTTCCGGTCTTGTCGGTGCATATCATCGTCACACTGCCCAGGGTCTGCACGGAAGACAAACGTTTCACGAGCACGTTCTGTTTCGCCATCTTCAGAACGTTTATTGCGAGTGCACTTGAGACTGTTACCTGAAGCCCTTCTGGTACCAAGGCAACCATGACGCCGATCATGAAAGTCACACTCACGAACAGAGCGGCGTGGAGCAATGCCACACTGATGGCGAAAAAGATAACCCCCACAGTTATCGCTAGGATGAAGTCGTATTTCGCGGTGTAAGCGATTTCTTTTTGCAGAGGACTCTGCTCTTCAGCTATTTCCTGCGTCAAGCCTGCGATTTGTCCAAACTTGGTGTCCATGCCAGTCTTGACAACAACTGCTTTGCCTTGTCCCTTTGCGACGCTCGTGCTCATGAAAACGAGGTTAGGCACGTCCAGATAATTGGCGTCTGTGACCTCTACCGGTTCGACTGTCCTCGGCTGGGGTTCAGATTCACCTGTCAACGGAACGTTATTTGTCCACAATTCGTAGGCTTCAAACAACCTGGCGTCGGCCGGCACGCGGTCACCTTCTTCTAGAACTGCTATGTCGCCTGGAACAAGTTCTCTGACTAGGATTCTCTTGAGTTCTCCGTCGCGGATGACTTTCGTGTACTCGGGCATCCAACTCTTCAGTGTATCCATGGCTTTCTCTGCACGCCATTCTTGGAAGAGGCTGAAGACGCTGTTGACCAACACAACTGCGAGAATTATGACGCCCATATCCGGAGACCCGCTCAAGACAGCGAGAAGACTCGCGATAAGCAGCAGAACGGAGAACAAGTCTTTTAGTTGGCCAACAAACCTGTAGACTATCGGCGAGTGCTTCTTCTCAAGAAGCGTGTTCGGACCATATTTCGCGAGGCGCTTTTCTGCCTCTCGAGTACTTAGGCCGCATGGTCCCGTCTGCAAAGACTCGAAAACTTCTTTGACTTGCAGATTAGCGGCATCCTTCATAAAAACACCTACCCCAAAAAACCTGTGACAACTCTAATGCTAGAATTCTCTAGGGAATGTTTTTTCATTCATGCTGCATGCTGCCATAAGTTCAATGCAGGCATTGCTTGTGGACAGCATGCTTCTTCTTTGTGTGCACATTTTCAGTCACTCAACGATACGTGGAACTCCCGTTTTTCACTATTTCCGGGAAGTCTTCATTTTTTTGCTGTTCACAATGGCATATGGTGAGATTTAAGCTGATCGGCATGGTAATCGCCCTTCGGTGCCTTTAGGAATCAATTCTCCGTCCATTCAATACAAGTTTTAAATGCTGAGCCATCTAATTCAGAAAAGATGGTTTCATGAAGCAGCATTACGCCTTCGTTATGATGGTTCGAGAGAAGTACTGGATCGCGTACCGTGACCGTCATCATGAAGGAAAGAAGGTGCATGCTTACGTGGCGAGGGGCGCTGCGCCTCCGAAGATCACGCGGCTCTTGTTTTTCTACGTCAGCAAGCCCGTCAAATCGCTATGCGGTTACGCGAATTTCATCGGGCGCAAGCTTGGGGATCCTGCGGAGCTTTGGAGTGAGCATTCGGATGAGTCAGTGCTGAAATCGGGGGCGGAATATGAAGGATTCGTTGGGACCGCGGGAAGCGTTTCTTTTGTGATGTTTACTGATTTGCACGAGGCAGTTAATCCCGTATCTTTAAGGAATCTTCTAATGTTTTTCGGCGTCAAGAGGCTTTCCCGGAAAGGCTTCTATCTTAGCAAAGACGTTGCTGACCAACTGGTTTCAATGATGGAGTAAGACAGAAAGGCCTAGACAGGTTTGCAGGCATTCTCGGGATGGTCGGCAAAAAGTTAATAGGTCGCCGTTTTTACTTGCATGTAGCTTATCTTTGGGCAGTTGAAACAGGAATGCATGTTGGAGTTGAGCTAGAACTCCGGGCATGGCGTCTTCGGGTTTCTTTTGCCGGTTTAAAGAAGGTTTGAAGATGGTAAAGTACAGACAGACTGAAGAAATTCAGAAGTTGATGAGTTGCAGAGAGATGATTCGGAATACGAGCATTATCGCTCATGTTGACCACGGCAAGACTACTCTCTCTGACAGTCTTTTGGCTGCGGCTGGCATAATCAGTGAGCAGAGGGCTGGCCAGCAGCTTGCGTTGGATTCTTGGGAGCTGGAGCAGAAAAGGCAGATGACTGTTTTTGCTTCGAACATCAGTCTGGCCCATACTTTCAAGGATCAGGACTACCTGATCAATCTGATTGACACGCCTGGACACATTGATTTCAGCGGTGCCGTAACGAGAAGCCTTCGTGCTGTTGACGGGGCGTTGGTGGTTGTTGATGCTGTTGAGGGTCCCATGACTCAGACTGAAACGGTGCTGATGCAGGCTCTGAGGGAGAGAGTGAAGCCGATTCTTTTCATAAACAAAGTTGACCGGCTTATCAAGGAGATTAAGCTGACTCCAGAGGAGATTCAGAAGAAGTTTGCGAAGATCATTGCTAGGGTTAACAATTTGATTGAGAAGTATGCTCCGCCTGAGCACAAGAAGGATTGGCAGGTGAAGGTTGATGATGGTTCTGTGGCGTTCGGTTCGGCTTTGCACAAGTGGGGTTTAAACTTGATTCACATGAAGATGAAAGGCGTGACTTTCAAGGATATAATTGATGCTTACTCTGGGGAGAAGATGGATATTGACCGGAAAGTTGATGCTTTGAGTAAGAAGGCGCCGTTGGCTGAGCCGATTTTGGACATGTTTGTTGAGCATTTGCCTAATCCTATTGAGGCGCAGCCGTACCGGCAGAGTCAGATTTGGCCTGGTGACGTGAATAGCGAGGTTGGTAAGGGTATGGCAACAGTGGATCCTAATGGACCGTTGTTGATGTGTGTTTCCACGATTGAGGTTGATTCTCACAGTGGAGTCGTGGCGATTGGTCGTGTGTTCAGTGGTACGGTTGAGAAGGGTAAGGTTGTTCAGTTGATTACAGCGAGGGCGAAGGGGCCGATTCAGCAGGTTTACATGAGTATGGCTGCTGACAGGGTGATTATTGATAGGGTTCCGGCTGGGAATATTGCGGCGGTTTCTGGTTTGCCGTCGATGCATGTCGGTGAGACTGTTGCTGAGGACGGTGTGGAGACGCGTGCGTTTGAGGGTTTGAAGTATGTTTCTGACCCTGTGGTTACTGTTGCTGTTGAGCCTGCTGACGTTAAGGATTTGCCTTTGTTTGATAAGGTCATGCATAAGTTGACGACTGAGGATCCGAATTTGCACTTTTTGATTAACAAGGAGAGCGGGGAGTACCTGCTGAGCGGCATGGGCGAGTTGCACTTGGAGATTACGGCTTATCGTATGCAGGAGGCGAATTTGAAGGTTAAGGTCAGTGAGCCGATTGTGATTTATCGTGAGACGATTAGTCGTGATTATCGGGGTCCGCCGATTATGGGTAAGAGCCCGAACAAGCATAACAAGCTGTGGGTTACGATTCAGAAGTTGCCTGATGATGTTATTGAGGCGATTAAGGCTGGGAAGGTTTCTGAGATGCAGTCGCGTGATGAGCGGGTTAAAGCTTTGAAGGCGCTCGGTTGGGATACTGATGATGCGAAGGGTGTTGTGGCGATTGAGGCTAACAATATTCTTGTGAACCGGATTAAGGGAAGGCAGTATGTTGAGGAGATCATGGATCATATCAAGTCTGGTTTTCGTGAGGCGACGTTTACTTCGGTCTTGGCGAAGGAGCCTGCTTATGGTTTGAAGGTGAATTTGGAGGATGTTACGGTTCATGAGGACCCTGTGCATCGTGGTCCGGCGCAGATTTTGCCTATGACTTGGCGTCCGATTTGGTGTGCTTTCTTGTTGAGTGAGCCGAAGCTTTTGGAGCCTTTGATTAGTTTTGAGTGTAAGGTGCCTAATGCGTTTGTGAGTAGTGTTATCGCTACGGTTCAGAAACGAAGGGGGAAGATTTTGGATATGATCAACGAGGAGGACATGATCATCGTTAAGGCTGAGATGCCGGTGTCTGAGTCGTTTGGTTTGGCTGAGGAGTTGCGGTCTTCGACGGAGGGTAGGGCTTTTTGGGCTACGCAGTTTAGTCGTTGGGCTCCTGTTCCTGAGCAGATGCAGGGTGAGATTGTGAGTAAGATTCGTGAGCGGAGGGGTTTGTCGCCTGTTCCGCCGAGGGCAGAGGAGTTCTTCGAAGACGCCTAGGTTTGCAGCTTAATCTGCTACGTACTCCTTTCTTTTTGTTTTTTCTAAAGGTTAATTTAGTTTAGGGAGCAATTTGGTTCAAGCCTGGGGTGCCGCGTTGTGATTAACCTGTCGATGTTGGTTTTGGTTGTTCCTCTTGTTCTGGGTGTTGTGGCGGGTTTTTTGCTACGGGATAAGTGGCATTTTGATTTGAGTAAGGTTACTTTTGGGGTCATTCTTATTTTGATTTTTTCTTTGGGGTTTACGATTGGTTCGAATAATGAGTTGTTGGCTTCGTTTCCGTCTGTCGGTGTGAGCGCGTTGGCGTTAGCGTTGTTGGCGATTGGTTTCAGTGTTTTTTTTGTTGTGTTGGTTCGGAGGCGGTTGAGGCTGTGATCAAGTACATTTTGCTTGTGCTGGTTGTTGGCGTCGTTTTGGGTTATGTTAATAACAGCGTCGTCGGTGTCGTGCCTGACGGTTGGGTCAGTGGCTACGTGTTTAATGGTGCTTTGTTTTTGTTGTTGTTTGTGATGGGTTTGGCGTTTGGCATCGACAAGGAAGCTGTGGGCAAGTTGAAGGCGAGGGGTCTGAGGATTCTTATTATTCCTGTTGTGGTTGCTTTGGGGAGTGTTTTGGGCGGTTTGGTTGGGGGCGTGATTTTGGGGTTGAACGTGTTTGGTTCGATGGCTGTGACGGCTGGGTTCGGTTGGTACACGGTTACGGGGCCTTTGTTGACGCAGGTTTTGGGTTCTCAGTGGGGTGCGTTGGGGTTTACGGCTAATTTTTTGAGGGAGTTGTTGACGATTGTTTTGGTTTCGGTTTGGGTGAGGGTTGACAAGTTTGGGGCTGTGGCTTCTGGTGGGGCGACGACGATGGATACGACGTTGCCGGTTATCGTGCGTTATTGCGGGTCGGACGTGTTGGTTGCGGCTTTTTCAAGCGGTTTCGTTTTGAGCATGTTGGCGCCGTTCATGGTTTTAGCATTCGCGTCATTGATGTAGGCACATTTCGTAGCTAGTTGCTGCTATTCGGCGATTAACAGTCTACCCCCCTCCCCCTAGGTTTTTAGCGTGTGAAGTGCCTTGGATGGGTGTTTTATTGTCGCTTTGGGCGGGGTTCGCCTTGGTCGGCTTCTGTTTCTTATGTTGCTGACATACTTGGCTCATGCTGTGGAAAGGTTTGGTAACGGTTTTGGTGTCGGTAGCGGTGGCTGCCTTCGGTTTTGTGTGTTTTGGGTTTCAGTGTTAACCGCAAAGGGAAATCGAGCGAAACATCGGTCTCAGGTGCGGCAAGTTAAGTCTGCTTAACACTACTGATATCTTCTTGTCATCATACTTGGCTCTGTATAGTGCGCGTTTCGGAAGGTAAGACAAGCATTCATCAAGCCTATTTTCCGTATTCATACTTTTGGTCAATGATACTCGGGAAGGAAGTGTCGAGACTAGAGGCGCGCACGGTCGTAGTGTTTTTGTTATTGGGGCAAAGTCTTATGCAAAAAATGCATCACTAACTAGGAATCACTACTTGGGAATGAATATCCTGATGCCAATAACCCCGTTTCCAGAGATAACGCGCGGGATGACATTCATTATGACCGGGTTCACATAACAAATGTTCAACGAAGAGGTTTTCAGGCGTTTTCTTCTAAAGTTAGTCGATGAGATGTGGAACATTTGTTTTTATCGGGTCTGAGGCCACATCTAGATAGTACAGTTTGACATTTCCACATCTTTTTACAGAGTTCTGAGTTTCTTTCAGATGGTCATCACTTATGGGTCTATCATAATTTAACCATAGAACGTATCCTCGTCCGTAATCAGCACATTTCTTAACATCGCGCGCGCGCCAATTCTGGACGCTCAAATCGAAGGGCAATTTGAGTCCCACGGCATTGATACGGAACGCGATCGTGATATTTTTCATGCACATCATTATGCCGTTCGGCGAACGACCCCTTTCTTTCAGATGGTCAATGTATTCGTCAAGGGTATAAGCCATCTTCACCATCCCTTTCGGATTCGGATCTCCATTTCTTTTTCGGCACATTTTCATGAGTTGATCAGGTTCGGCCTTCATCCATTCCGAGAAATAGCTCAGCTCGTTGATGTACAAGAACAAAGTAAATGGGCTGCCTGTCCTGTTGAACAACAAATGTCTTGCGATCTTCATTGTACTTCGGTTTCTGAGAACAAACGGTATCAGTCTGGATCTGCAGCTTAATGATTCCACAATATACTGGAGAAGTCTCTTTTCTGCCATGTTTTGGCGTTCTGGAACGTTTATCTTCACTGGTTTTTTGAGTTTGCGACCGCGAACTCCTCTTTCTAGGATTAACGTCTTGTATTTCATGTACACAAACCTCCGATTTCAGAATCTCCGTTCTTTTGGCTCAAGATAGCATGTTTTTGGCAGCTCTCTTCAAATATTCTTTCTTAAAGGAGCTATTCAGCAGGAGCGGTCTAATCTCCTCAAAATTTGTTCATTCTCACTTACCTCTGTCTACCTAGCCCTTGTATCGTTTCGGGTTCATCTTTCTTTGTTCGTTTTACAAGTGCTGAAGTGTTGGAACTTTGTTTCACAAATCTTATCTGACGATTACACGCATGTAGGTTGGGGAATGGGGATTGCTGAGGCGAATATTTTTTGTAGTTATGCCTATTTTGCTGGTAACAAGCATGCTAACGTTGGCGTTTGACATTGAACCAGTAGCGCCCGCGCCTCCAGACGGTTGTGGTTGGCCCGTGTTAGTTGCTGCTGTGCAGATTTCGTCAAACGGAGGCTATAGTGTAGGTGACACGTTGACAGCCAGATTCACCGTTCAGAATCAAGGTACTGCGGCTATTCACTTGGATAAACTGCTTTTTGGCGGAAGGTTCAATGGCGGCACGCTGCCAGGGGGAGGGTTCCCTGACTTTAGCTACAGCTCCGTTACTCTGCAGGTCGGCCAAACATACCAATACGAAGGCACTCTCTACTTAACTGAGGCCGGGTATTATCAGTTCTTTGTAGCCTATTACATAGCTAACCCAACTGATACAGAGAAGCAACTGCTCGACCCGAACAACTGGAACACATGCATCGACCTCGCCCCAGGACTATCTGACAGTGACAGAACATGGAGCAAAGAAATGAGAATATACGGCATCCCACCCGACTTCGGATTTCTAACAAATCTCCAATACGGGGATAATAATCCGAAAGTCCGATACCTTCAGATTCTGCTGAATATAGACCCATACACCCGTGTGGCAAGCTCGGGAGATGGCTCACCCGGAAGCGAGACCTGCAGTTTTGGTGACCTGACCAGAAACGCAGTCAAGAAGTTCCAGGAAAAATATGGTCTGACGGAAACTGGCATTGCAGATGGACTGACTAGAACGAAGCTTAACCAGATACTTGCTCAGAAGTTCTCTCAGCAGGTAAAAGACGAATTCGGCCTCCTGGACCTGGAGCAAAGAAAGTCCATTATCTGGAGTGATATAGGGAGTTACGAAAGTGGTTATCCGGATCTGTCTAGCTTCCCGAGAGAGCTTGTATTGGCTATTGCCTCCACAGAAACCGGTGAGGGTGCGCATTGGAATAACGAACACGTGAGCTACGACTGGGGACGTGGAATCATGCAAATCACTTTTGATGGGTATGTAGGTGCAGGTGGCGTGGACTCGAGCTCAGAGGATTGTTTGAAGGCAAGAGACAGGATAGCATATCCCCTCAAAACCTATTCCTCGAAGTATTATTCGAACACTCCAAAAGGCATTGAAGCCAATATAAAAGACGGTTTGTACGCTCTTGCAGGCTGGTGGCGCTGGACTTCGACCCTGAATGTGCAGGACACCGGAACATACAGCTCAGATGAAATCAAGATGATGTTAACTGTCCACCGATATGGTCCTAACCGAGGCACCCAGGGGCTTCCTGTACATTACTCGTATGTACAAGCTGTAGGTGGTCAACTTGTTCAATTAGCTGATGATGAACGCAATATGCGAGAAGGGGGTGGTTATGATCCATTTCCAGAATTTGACATAGAGCTGGCAACATCTCTGGGTGCAAAACTCAGAGATGCAGACGATCTTCTGGTCGCTTATCACTCTCCTGTAGAGTTATGCGTGTTTGATGGCGATGGAGGAATCACAGGCGTGGTAAATGGAGAGATTAGAGAAGAGATCCCGAACTCATTTTACGATAGCGAAACTGAGACAGTCGTGATTTTTCTCCTACCGCCTAGTATTCACTGTGAGATAGAGGGAAAAGAAACAGGAATATATGGGTTAGACGTGGTCTATGTCGAGAATGGCACTGAAACTGCCTTTGGCGCCGTTGAGATAACAACGTCACTCAATGCAACACACCAGTACACATTCAACTGGACCGCCCTCTCGCAGGACGAAGAAGGCGTCGACGTTCAAGTAGATTCTGACGGTGACGGCGTATTCGAATATGCTTTTGCTTCAGACAACGAGCTTACTCGCCATGAGTTCGCGGTTGCGACTAACGGGCACGATACAGGAATAACGGAAATAGTCACCCCGAAAAACGTATTAGGTGAAGGCTACGGTCTCCTGACAAACGTGACAGTTGTGAATTATGGAGCCTATAGTGAAACAAGTAATATCACCCTCTATGTCAATGAGACCTTGGCTGAATCGCAAACCATTACACTAGTAGGCGGAAACACCACGACCGTAACCTTCACATTGGACACTTCGGGTCTTGCTAGGGGCAACTACACCGTAAGCGCCTATGCGTGGCCCGTTCTAAACGAAACATACACGGACGACAATCTGTTGGTTGGCGGGTGGATTCAGGTTTCAATCGCAGGAGACCTCAACGGCGATTTCACTGTGGACATATACGATGCAATATTACTTGCAGGAGCCTACAACTCTGTGCCAATGAGCATGAACTGGAAACCCAACGCAGACATAAACGGCGACAATATCGTCGACATCTACGACGCCATAATCCTCGCAAACCACTACAACCAACACTATCCATAGCCTCCATATTGCGACAAGGGTGCTCTTGGGAGTTACTGTTTCTAGACTGTAATTTATACCAAAACTCTCTTTTTTTGCGTGTGCTGTTTCTGTAACGTAAGGAACTTTCTTACAGTAGATTTTTCCACAAGTCTTAAGTCAAGAACTTTGAATAATGTTCGAAACCAAGGAGAAAGGAATGGGATGGTTAGTTTTAGGAGTTTCCTGGCTATCTATTTCAGTGTCCTAGTGATCGCGGTAGCTTTTTCAATGGTCTTGGTGCCTGCTCTCCAGAATCATGCTGTGTCAACAACCCCGAAAGTGACTGAACATCATTTCAGCGTTCATTGGATGGGGTTTGCACCTGCAGACTATAACAACTCATACCCTGACTATTACGTATGTATCAATAACGTCAAAGGCGATTCGCTCAACATGTCGATCGCACTTCAAATAAAGAACCAAGAGGCAAGCGGATACTACTTCCTCATTGATCAGTACCAGACACCTCCTGCAAACTGGACGATCAATCAGTACATAATAGGCTTTATTGCAGTAGATGGAACCAACAACTTTGTATATACAAACGTTTCACGGACAAAACCTGCATCAATACCTTCAGGCATTCTGAACGAATCAATCAGCCTCGTAGTCAAAGCTTACAGAGACCCGTCATACACAGATCTCTACAGCCAAGACAATTTCACCGTATCCTATCATTTCATCGACCGAACGTCAGGATGGAACCAAATAAGATACGACAACTTTGAAGACGGAACAACTCAAGGTTGGTCGGCTAGCGGTGGTTCTTATTATAATTGGTTCGGTGTCTCAACGGCCTATTATCGTTCTTTCCAACGTTCCTGCAAGCTTTACGACACGGGGTCTTACAGTTACTTTGTCGTTGGATACCAGAAGACGTTCAACACGACGGGCTTCAACAATTGCATGCTATTGTTTTCCATGAGAAGCGCAAGGTGGGATGACTTTGCAATTCAGTACAACGGTACCACCTATTTCAGACCCGACGCTTCTTTAGCTGCTAATACCTGGTATCAATTTGCCGCTCCCATTCCTTCAGGAACTGTGAATGTCAATATACTAGTTGCAGGATGGTTAGATTCAGCTTACATGGACGATGTCTACATTATCACGAGATAGCCGGACGATGGTAGCGTTGCTGAAAACGAAATGGGTCATCGCCTTCGCAATGACGCTTATGATTCTCACCCCTCCTCTAGTGTTGCCATTGGTGATTGGCGGTGACGCTAATGTTTCGAGAGACAAAAATCTTCAGTCTTCACCTCTTGACTCAAACAACGCAGATTTGTCCCGAACTAGGAATCTCCAAAGTATAGAAGCTGAACCCAATAACGCAGATCTGTCTAGAACAAGGAGCCTTCAACCTCTAGAATTGGGGGCGCCCACCGCTTTTTGGTTGACAGTGGAAGTCATGAACGAGACAGACCTGCCGATTCAAGGTGCGAACGTGAACATTGCCAACATTACATTATTGACGAATTCTTCAGGATTTGTCACAGTAAGCCTGGGATATGGCGTTTACAATGCCTCAGTTTCGCTAGATCCGTATTATCTGCCAACCTCGAAGCTCATTGACTTGTACAATGACACAACTGTTGTTTTTCTCTTGTCGCGCTCACCAGGATCAGAGTTTGACGTTTCACTCATGCCAGACAACATCACTACAAGCATCGGCGGAAATGTAGAATACACTGTAACAATAGACAATTACGCTGAGACTTCAGATAGCTTCTTGATAAACGTCACCGGACTTGACCAATCGTGGTACAGTCTAGAAAAGAACCCTGTTCACCTGATAGCAGGCGAAATCTCTTTCGTCACCCTGACGGTTTCAGTTCCCGAACTCATATCTGCAATCGGTAACTATTCCATCCAAATCCGTGTGAGTGAATTACTGCATGTTTCCAAGAATATTTCAGCCCAGCTTTTGGTTGTTCTCAACCCCATTATGTACAACCTTAGGCCTGACAATGACATCAAAATCGGATCGACTAAAATCCTTATTTCATGGACGACTTCTTCGAACGCAAGCTCTGAAGTCTATTTTAAACAAGTACGTGATTCTGTTTATGACCATACAGTTGAACAGTGGGGAACAATGCATTTCGTGTACATCTTCAATCTGACAAGGAACGTGGACTATGTATGGTATGCTCATAGCAACACGACCTATGGCAACGTCACAAGTACTGAAAGAATGCTCTACGTCAGCAACGGGATCAGCTTTGTTCAAGACGTTTACACTTTCAACGTGGAAAGAGACTACGCACAACGTGGCGCGGTATCGGTTATCAACGACGATTCACAGTCGCACGATTTGCTTTTGAATGCGTCAAACCCCTATGACGATCTCATAGTCGGCTTCGTGGGTGACGGCTCTATGGATCAGGGTATTACATTGGTTTCTGGAGAAACAAAGAATACAGACTTCTACATCTTCGCGCAAGATGCCATGTTGGAAAATTATGCGTTCATAATCGAACTGACGAATCTTGGAGCCGAAAACATCTACGATTATGCGCTGGTCAGAGTGAAGGTCAGGCAACCGGATCTGAATCTCACCTTAACAGAAGTAGGCATCGATCCGTGGACTCTGACCAAGACGCTGAACGTAACCAATCATGGTGATACGATAACCGATTTGCGCATAGACACTGACGATAGTCTAGTAGGAAAAGTTGAGTTCACACCAATAGTCTGGCATGCCTACCTTCTAAAGGGGAGCTCTTTTACCTTTGATGTTGTCCCCTTGCTTGACCAGAATTTCACAAGCTACGTCGGCTTCATAACGGCAGAAGGAGCGGGAAAAACAATAACATCTCTCCCCGTCAATTTCACTCTACCAAACGGCATGCACGTCTTCACGGTATCTACACCACAAGTAAGGATCGAGTTCAGTGAATTCTACGACACAGATATATCGCCAAACACCAACCCACTTCCTGGTCAACCAGTCGAAACTTATCTGACAAACGGCAGCCTGTTTTTTGCAGGCCAAATAGTGGTCAACGTGTTCCAAAATGATCGCCCGGCTTCAATGGCAAACGTTTCTTTGACCCTCTGGAACGGAACAGGAAGCATCATATCAGTTGAGTGGACTGAGACCGACTTCACAGGAAAAGCAATGTTTGTGGTACTCGGCTTCAGCGGAGACTATTCCTATCAAGCAGAACTTGTAGGATACGACCTCAAGACTGAAACGAGGAACTTTTCAACCGATGACAACTCTTTGTTCGAAATACATGCAGGAGAAATTACGTGGCTAGATGTTTCGGATGGCAATTCCACTTTCGCTAGCCCTCAGAACTTGTCGGCGATTGTTTTGGATAAATCTCCGTTTGTTTTCCGAGGCTACAAGGGTTCCGTCGACCAGAACATGACAGTCAAACTATGCCTGAGTTGGGACTCTGACCCATACAAAAGGGTCTTCGTTGATGGAGAAATCAGCAATAACACTATGGTCGTGAATGCGACGAATGTACCTATAGGCAACTTCACTGGCATATTGATGTGCTACTCAGTCTCTGAGGGTTTCTCTTTTTCTGATCCAATAAACGTTACTTGTCTGGACTCATCAGGCATGTATGCACAAGGCAGCTTTTCGTATCAATTGCCCTTTCCTTTGAACGCAACCCACCTGATTCAATTGACAATAGACCACGACTCTACGCCTTTGGACCCCAACGTGTTCCTTGAACTTGCCGACATCGAGCCATCGAATTCGAGCTTGGAATATATCCTTGATTACATAGTCGTCTCGAATCAGACCTCAGTAAGAGAGATTAACATAAGCGCAAAGACAGAAGACGGACAGCAATTCTACTTTACGGGCAATCTGAGCTTGGAGGCATTTACACCCATAGTTGTCAATTTTGCGGTTCCAATACGAAGCGCAAATGGAAGTCTCGTCAGATTTAACGCGACAGCAGTAGTTGGGGACTGTGTGGTTCAGATAACCGTTCGACCAAGGGAACGATACTACTACGACCTACGGATCTGGGTTGGTTCTTTCCTGGGAGGCTTAGAAGACTGGTGGAACGGTGACTGGGATATCGATCCATATCATACTATTCGCACCGCAATAACTTGCGGCATTGGAAGCTTCCCACCTGTTGCAGCCGGCAAGGCCATTGCAGGCGTAAAGCTCCTTTTCGCGATCGATGAAATGATGGAAGGAAAAGGTGTAGGAAAGCCAATACAGGCAAGACTCATCAAAGAAGGCGCCAGATGGACCGGCGATATGGCACAAGTAATGTACCAACAACCATTCAATGCTGAAAGTTGGCTTGCTGGCAAAGGTTGGGGGGAGACGGCGGTAAATAGCATCATTACACCTATAATTTACTTTGACAGTGTCTGGAACTGCATCAATGACTACAAGCGGGCTCTTGACAAGATGCCACCTCTTGACAAGGCGTTTTGGGGGACAGTTGATCTATTCAAGCTCGTTGCTTGGTACTGCACCAACAGAGCAGTAGTGGCGGTAAATTTCGCCATTTCCAATGTGATCGCTCCAGCTTCCACATCTTCTCAAGTGTTAGCCGCATATCAGGTGACAGAGGCAGAGTCTGAGACTCTTTCACTCTACCCCCAGGTTGACAGAGTCTACTTGGTCTCACGTTTCACTCTGCCATGGGCACTGTCGACATACAGACCTCACGATGTGAGCCTCGAGCTCAACGGCGTCCGAGTAGGGCTGATTTCTTCGAGCATTCCCGAAGGTCACTATGCATTCGAAGTCTATCCGAGCATTCTCAACTATCCCGCGTCAAGTCCTGTGAGCAATATGCTCGTCTTCGAGACGAAGCATATGAACGGTGGGCATTACGTTGTTGTTTCTGATTCGATGGTCATGATTGTTTTGCGGCAGTTGGAAGTGAGCGTGGTTGCTTCGACTCAGCAGGAGGCAGAAGCAAGAGTGTCGAATATTACTCAAACGAAACTTGCCAACAAACCTGATCCCGCAGTCTTTTCAGAAGATATTGACGTTGAGAACAACCCTGGCGAAGGAATCCAAACATTGAACGTCACAGTGTGGAATCTGGGAGCCGCCCACGTTCAGTACGTGCCAGTTCTAATATCAGACGGAAACGAAACAATCATGAACACATTGGCTTTTATTCCATTACTCTCAAAAATTACAATACCTGTCAGATGGAATGCAACGGCTGGACCTCACACTATTCGAGTTGTTGTCAACTGGGACAATTCAACTGATGAGCTGAGTTGGGAAAACGACGTCACGACTAAAGACGTGATCGTTGCCAGTGCTCACGACGTGGCTTTGATTGCCATCCAGCCTTCAAAGACTATCGTTGGAAAAGGAATGAAAGTTGAATTCAACGTGACTTCAGAAAATGCGGGCATGTATCCTGAAACTTTCAACGTGACGCTTTATGCAGAGGATATTGCCATTGAGACCCGAACTATTGACTTAGCTAGTGAAACCTCACTGGTCTTCACATTAACCTGGAACACTGCAGGCTTTGCATATGGAAACCACACTATGAAGGCTTATGCGTGGCCACTCTTTGGCGAAACCAATACAACAGACAATTCTGTGACTTACAGTTCAATTCTAGTCACGATCGCCGGTGATATAAACGGCGACTTCAAAGTCGACATATTCGACGCTATAATCCTCGCAGGACACTTCAATCAGACGCCAATCCATCCCTCGTGGAATACAAATGTTGACATCAACGGAGACAACATCGTCGACATCTACGATGCAATAATCCTTGCAAACCACTACAACCAACACTACCCATAGCTTTTATTTTCTAGTCTCTCCTCAAGAATACCGACTGAACTTGAATATCAAGTGTCCAATGCTACTCGCTGCGGTCATTCTCCTAACATTTCTTATGCCGACGTTTCAAAGGGCGAAGGCAACTCAGGACACAGCTACCGAGGAAATGCTCAATCGTGCAATCGATTATCTCGTGAATAACTACAACGCAACTATGGGATTAATCGCCGAAGTCCCAAACGGGACTACATATTGGATATACAGCGACAACTTTCTGGCCTCTTTTGTCTTGGCACGATATGATCCAAATAATCTAACTCTGACAAGCATCTCGACCAATATTTCAGACACGATTTCGAGATACATGTCATCGTATCCTGATGCTTTGAACCAGTACATGGTTCTGGAATCTCCCGTTTGGGCTTTCAATGCTTCGAATGAATACATGATTCTGAGTCATGGTAACGTGGTGATCAATGCAACATTCAATAACCAAACGGATCTACTGAGTTCTTGCGATTATGCGGATATTGCTTTTCTCAAAGCCCTTTATTTCAACTATGACAACCAGACTCAAGCCTCTTTGGACGAATTCAGGATAGGAGCGGGAAAATTCGACGGAAGGGGAATGAATGACACCGCGTTCCAAAGTGGAAAAAGTAAGGGTCAATACCAGATCTTCAAACTCGCGCTCTATATCTATGTCAGTAGAATCCTCAAACAACCATATCCTCAAGATCGTCAGTCAATCTTGCTCAATATGCAGGCAAGCTCGGGCGGATTCTATACTGGCTACGACGAAAACTTCTCATCCAATGGGACGAATACAAATGTGGAAACCACTTGCCTGGCTATCCTCGCACTCAAGGAACCATTGATCCCCGAATTCCAGTATCAAATCCTGGCGATCTTTTTGGTAATTTCGACAGCCCTAGTAGTTCTTCTGAAGAAGCTCGATAACACTTGGCCAGGCACGCACAAGAAGAAGCCTGCACTTGAACAACCTCACAATCAATGATATCCCGGAAACTACTAAATATCGCTGAACAGTGTCATGTACCTGTTTTCCGTATGCTTACTTTTGGTCAATGATACTTGGAAGAGAGACTTTGATTAGCGCGTGCGGTAAACTATTCGTTGCGCGCGCTTCTCCACCTATTGTATCATTTGCTGCGTTATTGGAAATATGAGTTATTGTTTTTTAAACTGCGACCACTGGAAAGTAACATTAATGAACTAAAATCCTCCATTAGTACGATGGTGGTCTGATTTGAAGGCTGTCCATCTGACCGAACCTCATTTCGCAGGCAGAGATAAAGAACTCAAGATACTGGAGAATCATTTGGAACTTGCGTTTCAGGGAAAGGGTACGACGGTATTCATTTCAGGTGAGGCCGGAGCCGGCAAGACGAGACTCGCAAATGAATTCATAACTCATGTCAAGAAAGAAGAAGTAAGCATAATCTCAGGGTACTGTCTTGGCAGAACCGCTGTGCCCTATTTCCCGTTCATAGAAGCCTTTAAGGCATACTTCGCTTCCGACGGCCAAAGCAAAGGCAGACCTGCTGCATCCGATCATTTTGGAATAATAGGTTGGCTGAAGGGGACGAGATCGACAGGGGTTGAACAGGTGGGAATCAAGACTTGGTTGACAGGCCCTCAACACGTCAAAAAAACCGAAACACCCGAAATACTAAGCCCCGAAATGAGAAAGAATATGACGCATGCGGCTGTAGCCGAAGCACTCATGTCAAATTCCGCTGAGAAACCGATCATCCTGTTCATAGACGATCTGCAGTGGGCTGACTCAGCTTCCCTATCGATGCTACACTATATCTCGCGTGCCATCGGTTCGTCTCGAGTTTTGATAATCGGGGCCTTCAGAAGTGAGGAGCTTGCCCCTGAATCAGAAGGGCGTCCGAATCCTCTCGTAGAGACTCTGCGTCTAATGAGAAGGGGAGACCTTTACATTGAGGTCAAACTCTCCAGCCTCAACCAGTCAGAAATTGAAAAACTCGCTGAATCCATGATAAGTGGGAATATGGATCGTGATTTGATCGAGAAACTTGCGCAGGAAAGCCAAGGCAATCCGCTCTTTGCGATCGAGTCTCTCAGACTACTATCCGAATCCGGAAACCTCATCCAAGAAGATGACAGGTGGCGCCTTTCGGGAGACAAAGTGGGAATTCCAGACAAAGTGAAGGACACCATCTTGCGTCGAATAGACTTCCTAAATTCAACGCAAAGAAGACTACTCGATTTCGCCTCCGTCGCAGGAGAAAATTTCGATGCGACGGTGCTTGCATTGGCCCTATCAATGGACAAACTCGTTGTCCACGAAAATCTGAATCAAGTATCACACTCCACGATGTTAATCAGCCCCGCAGATAGCATCTACAAATTTGCACACGCAAAATTCCGAGAAGTTCTATACGAAGAACTCTCATCCCCTTTGAAGAAGGAATATCACGCAAAAGTCGCGGAGACAATAGAGAACAATGCGCAGATCAAACTAGAAATCCCTGTGAACGAGCTCGCCTTTCACTACATGCGAGCAGGAAAAAAGGAAAAATCCATCAAATACGCCTTACTTTCAGGCGAGGATGCCCGGAAAAGATTCAGCAATACAGAGGCAATCAACTATTTCAGTTACGTGCTGAATACAGTCATAGACGACATTGAATACTCCGATGAAAAGCTCGTCGCCCTAGAGGGATTGGGAGACGCCTATTACGCTGCTGGTTTGTTTGAAAAAGCCAAGGGTATGTTTGAGAAGATTGTTGAAACAACCGACACGGGGGGCGTCGAGCTCAGAGCCCCGAGAAAGGCGATAAGTGCGCGCGCGCATAGCAAGATGGCAAGCGTGCTTTGGAATGCGAATAGCGACACAGAAAAGGCGAAAGAACACCAGGAAAAAGCCTTGAAGATTTTGGAAGGCGAGCCTGAAAGCATTGAACTAGCGAGTCTGTACGATGATATAGCTCACATGTACTATCGTACTGAAGATATGGTCCGAGCCATATCCTCGGCTGAAAAAGCTCTCGAAATTGCTGAGAGACTGAACGCTCGTGAAGTTGCTGCAAGCTCTTGCGCAAGCTTGGGAACAGCTCTTGCCTACAGTGGAGAAAAGAAAAAAGCCATTGAATATCTGGAGAAAGCATTGAGAATCGCACTTGACAACGGTTACGTGGTGACAGCACTGCGCGCATACAACAACTTACCTTTGGCACTTTCTCCAGAAGAAAATGAAAGATGTATAGACTACTACACGAAAGGATATGAACTAGCAAAAAAAGTCGGAGACGTCTACAACCAGTCTATGCTCGGCTTCAATTTGGCTGGCGTGTATTTCAACATGGGAAACATTGCTGACAGTATTCTCTTAGCGAATGAAACAATTGCACTAGATAGAAAAACCGGAAACACGTTTCACCTCTACGCATCTACAACCGCGCTAGGCTTCGCTTATCAGCTACTAGGAGAAATAGACAAAAGCGAACAATACTTGAAGGAAGCCTTGAGCACTTCCAAGAGACTGAATGATTTTCAATCAATCACAGGCGGTTACGATTATCTAGGACTATGCCATTTCGACAAAGGAGATTACACGAAAGCCAAAGAATTCTTTCAAAAACTCAATGTAACTCTTGAAAAAGCCGGAGATAAATCCTCACAGATGAACGCATCTCCATTTCTTGTCTATACATACATAGAGCTTGGAGAAATCGAAAAGGCCATGAACCTTACTGATAACATTTACGAATTCGCTTCAAAAGTAGAAAATAAGCACCTCATCGCTACCGCAGACACACTAAAGGCAATGATACTCCGCGCCCAAAAAAGATGGGAAGAATCTATTCAGCTGTTCGAGAAGAGTCTGGAAGAATTCGAAGCCATGAAGGCAAGGCAATGGGATCCCTATTTCTTCGCAAAAATGGTCCTATGCGAATATGCACAGGTGCGTTTGGAAAGAAACCAAGAAGGCGATAGAGAGAAAGCTTTCGCCCTCATCAACGACGCATTACAGATATTTCAAAAAATGAGTGCAAAGAAGGAAATAGAGAAAATAACCGCGAAAAAGAAACTGCTCACGGCCTAGACAAAGCACGCGCTCTTACAAGGTCATCTTTCAATGATACTTGACAAAAGAAGAGGTATCGCTGAACAATGGCAGTCACCTGTTTTCCATATTTTCACTTTTGATTTATCATATTTGAAAAGAAGACCTTGAACTAGAAGATTTGTCCACAAACATTAATCTCTCACATGTACTATTTGGATATTGGAGACAGGTTCGCTAACCCGTGCTGAGAGGCGGAACATGATACCGAAAGGGATTATTGTTGCTATTCTTGTTTCAAGTCTTTTGATAGTCCCTTCCATTAGCGAAGTTCGCAGCAGTTCTGCTCTTGCAGATTCTTTGGAAACTTGGCTGGGCACCGTCAACAGTTATGGAAATGATATTCTGTCGACTCATTACGGAATCATCTTCGGAAGACTGAATGTTACTTCCTACGATTTGCTTGCCCAGAAATTGCTGATCGAACAAAATTGGCAACAGATTGTTTATCTCAAGAGAGTGTGCGAGATTTCGAACTACGATTCAGTAGCGTTGCAGAACGCGCTTCTACAGGCTCTGGAGAATGTGCCAATGTTAGGCGCGATTCCTCAGTCTTATACTTGGCAAGGAACTCCAGTGTTTCTTGTCTATCACAGATTCATGATACATGCCTATCGTTACGCTGCAGATTTCAATTTGACTTCTAAATGGGACAAACAAAAGGCGTTTGAACAGTTTGCCAGGTTGGTTGATGAGTCTGGGGGAGGGTTTCTGATGTGTACTGAAGATTCGGCGATAGGCGCGAATCTGGTATGGGGAAACGTTGATCAAGATCAAACTCGCTACTATGATGAGCAAGCCGAATGTCTGGAGATATTCTCACTTTTAGGCGATTTGGGAGTAGTTGGGGCAAAGGGATATGCACTCAGACTTTGGAATCATTTGAACAACGATGGTTGGTTTGACGAACAGGGTTGGTATTGGTATAGACCAAAGTGGAAAGCCTGGGAATGTGAAATGGGTGGATTTGCAATGATCATCAGTCGCTATCTAGGTCATGTTACTCCTCAAGTTCTCAGTGATGTTGACTGGAAACTTTTGCGAAATGGGTGGGAGAGTGGGTGTTGGGCGGGTAACGTAATCGTTCATGCTTATGATCCAATTTATGATCACCTTGATAATTCTCAGAAAAGACCACTAGAGACGAACACGGTTTGGCATGCTTTGCACTCGCTATATTCTAAAATGACATCTGATATGAAAGGAAACCTGACTTCCCTGCTAGTCGGCAATTCCAACGTAAGTTCAGCCTGGATGCTTTCTATGAACAGCGGCTGCTTTGATGATGGCGATGTGAGGAAACTCAATGGAGCGATGGTCATGTTCCTGACAGGAATCGTTCCAATCACAGGAAGTCTGGATTTGGGTTTCATCGAAGAGGGTGGATCCGAAAATATCGCGTCTTATAGCAGTGCTAATCTGCAATTTGATTATGCAAATCATCAAATAAGGATCCCTGTCAAGAATGGAGAGTTGAAGTTTCTTTTTGGGACGGAACCAGCTACGTGGAATTTTTCTGAAGATGGAACATATGATATTAGTTTCGCTGATGATTGGAATTTGATAACCGGAGCCAAACTGGTTTCAAGTGGCTCGAAAGATTATAACATCGCTGACATCAATAGAGATGGCATTGTGGATGTCTACGACATTGTTGCTTTTTCAATTGCGTTCGGCTCAAAGACCGGAGATACTAATTGGAATCAAAAGGCGGACATTAACCTGGATCAACAGATAGATTTGTACGATGCTCTGATTTTGGCAAGCCATTTCGGCGAACATCATTTATAGTTAATTCTAAGCCTGCTGGAATAGGGGCTGGAAAGGTGTTTTCCCTGTTATTACTTCCATTTACTAATACTCTAAATTGCGCTCTCTGCCACCGGTTGAAATCGGAGCCTTGCGAAACACACTTTTAGGTATGCATTGGATTTCTGGTTTGAGGCTGAGAGAGTTGAAGAGGATACTATTGCTCACAGGCAGCCCTGGCGTTGGGAAGACGACTGTTCTTGTTAGGGTTGTCGAAGGCTTAAAGTCAAAAGGTTACAGTGTGGGAGGAATGCTCAGTCGCGAGGTTCGTTCAGGCGGAAACCGAGTTGGGTTCGAAATCCTGAGCCTAACGGATAATCAGCGTGGCTGGTTGGCTCAAGTGGATCAGAAGCAGGGTCCACAGGTTGGCAAGTATCGTGTGAACCTTTTTGACCTTGACCGTGTTGGCGTCGCTGCTATCGCGGAGGCTGTTGATGTTTGCGAGGTTATCGCTGTAGATGAAATTGGGCCGATGGAGTTGTTTTCAGATAGTTTCAAGGAAACCGTTACGAGAGCTTTTCAGAGCAAGAAGCTTGTTATTGCAACTGTTCACTGGCGTGAGAGAGGATTTTTGACTTCCGTGTTAGACAAGACTAATGATGCTCAATGGTTCAATGTGTCGATAGACAACAGAGAAAGGCTGCATGAGCTGATCCTGAAAGGGGCCACTGATTTCTTGGAGTCGCGAACTCGATGACTTTCAATAGGGGATATTTTGGAGCCCAAACGCTCGTCCAGAGCACTTGATACGCGATCAGACACGATGGAACAGGTCTCAGTCATTTGTCTAGGGCAAAGTTTTCAGGAGGCATATCTACTGCTTAGACAAGCACATTATTTCATCAGATATCGGTGATCGGTACAAGAATGTGTGAGAAATCCTGAATTGGCTAGCAGGGAAGTGCAAGTGAACATGCTTCGTGCGATGTCAGAACCCCCGGTTCCCAGGGAGAGCAGTAAGAAGATTCCAGCTCTTTTGCTGACTGTTTTGCTGAGTACTGTTTTGATTTCTGTTTTCGTCGTTGTCTTTCTTCATTCGACAAGTTCACTTAGCCGGCGAATGTCCAGCTCGAACTGGTCTGGGTATTCTGTGGTCTCAAACTTGAACAACCTACAGCCTCAATTCACAAGGGTCAATGCTTCTTGGACTGTCCCCGCGGTCAAAGTTACGATAGATAATTCCTTCAGTGCAGAATGGATAGGCGTTGGCGGACAGTTCGACCAAACCCTGATCCAGACAGGAACCAGACAAGATTCGATTGGCGGGCATGCAACGTACCGAGCCTGGTATGAGCTGGTGCCAGGCAATTTAGTGAACATCAACTCGTTGAGCATTTCGCCAGAAGATAGAATCACAGCTTCAATATCTCTCGTGAACCCCGACACCAACACGTGGTCTATCGAAATCCGTGATGACACGCACGAACAATCTTTCTCAAAAAGTGTCGTTCACGTCTCTTCCGCGCTCTCGGCAGAATGGATTGAGGAGCGACCAAGCGTTGCCAGCCGTTCAGAGACTTTGGCAGATTTTGGCCAAGTCACTTTCATAGATTGTGGGGCAACGTTGAACGGCATAGATGGAACCATTAGCAGTTTCCCCTCCAACCGAATCACTATGTATGATAATCAAAACATACAATTGGTGAACGTGTCGGACCTAACACAAGATGGCTCGTCCTTCACAGTCGGTTTTCTAGAATAGCAGAAGAGTCTTCAACTTATTTCAGCGAAGCCTAGCGCTCTTCAGGCGCATCTATGGCTCGGCCTACAACGTGAAAAGCTCAAGAGTAGAGGGAAAAGCTCACGCCTTTCGTTAGCTCGTTCAGTCTTTGGTAGGCGTCGTCGTCGAGGTTGATTTCGACTATTCGAGAGTTTTCCTCGACCTGTTCCACGCTTGAAGCTCCAACGATAGGCGCCGTTATGGCAGGGTTTTTCAAGATCCATGCGATGGCCAATTTGGACACAGGAATGCCGACATCATCAGCTATATTCTCAATCTGTTCAAGTAATGCGAAATTGGATTCTTGGCTCGCATGTTTCCAGAGTCTCGGATTGTACTCGAACCTACTACCCGCGGGTGGGGGAGAAGCTTTCGAATATTTGCCTGTTAGGAATCCGCCCATTAGGGGCGTGTACGTTAGTATCCCTAGTCCTTCTTGTTGACAGTAGGGAATGATGTCTTCTTCTATATCTCTTTGCAGAAGATTGTAAGGCGGCTGAACTGCAATGAGCTTTTCCCAATCATGGTTCTCACATATCCCATTGGCCTTGGCTATCTGCCAAGCCGCGAAATTGGAACATGCTATGTACCTGACTTTTCCTTGGCGAACAAGGTAATCGAACGTCCGAAGCGTCTCTTCAAGAGGAGTCTCGGGATCGAAACGGTGCATGTAGTAAATGTCGATGAAGTCTGTCTGCAAGCTCTTCAAGCTGCGCTCGACCTGATTAAGAATGTGTTTGCGTGAGAGTCCGCTCTGGTTGGGTCCATCAAGTTTACCAAATCCCACTTTTGTCGCTATTATGGCTTCGTCTCTGCGACCTTTCACGGCCTTTCCGATTATTTCTTCAGACTTGCCGCCCGTGTATATGTTGGCTGTATCCATCGCGTTTATTCCGCAGTCGAGAGCCTTATTCACTATTTTCAAGGAAGCTTCTTCACTGATCTGTCCACCGAAGTTGTTGGTTCCCAGACAGAGTTGCGAAACTTTGAGGCCCGACTTGCCCAGATTCCTGTAATTCATAGATACTAGCATCACGCCGCGCGTATTTCAACGTATCCCGAACCCGCGATTCGCGCGAAAATTGAGGGAAGGGAGAAAAATCACGGAAAATGCTGGTTGAAGTGGCTTGCCAGTATTATTGCATCGTACAGGTCGACGATGTTGTCACCGTTGATGTCGGCGTTGACGTTCCAATCTGGACTGGTTGGTTGAGAGTTGAAGACAGCTGCCAGCGTTATCGCGTCGAATATGTCAATCGTGCGGTCACCGTTGACGTCTCCTGGAATCGTGACGAGGAGCCAGGAATTGAGGGTGTTGTCAGAAGTTTCTGTCTCGCCTGTAACAGTGTCGAAGCGGGCTGATACTGTGTTGTTGCCTTTCTCCATGGTGGTCGTGCTTAGACTGATGCTGATTATCGTGGAATTTCTGCTTGCCAACGTCATTCGAATTTCTGTGACAATGGTTGAGTTCACGTATATGCTGGCGTTGAATGTTTCTGCTTGAATTCCGTAGTTCATTGCTTTGATGGTTATGCTTGTGTTGAAGCCTTGGCCGACGATGGTTTTGATTGCCCCGTTGTTGATTAGTCCGATATCGTGGGCTCCGCCGTAAGGTTTTGTCAACGGAAAGTTGTCTTGATTGTTAACGTCTATGTCGTAGCCTGTGTCCCGTATTCCGTCACTGCCGTTTTGATTTTGGCTTGGACCGCGGTATTCGTCTGGTCTTGTGTTGTTGCTCCAATAGTTGCCGCCAGAAGGATAGCCGTCGTCCCAGGAGTTGATTGAAGGTGAAGTGAGCCCTGAGTCTGGGCAGTCCCATGCCGCATCGTAGACATCGAGGAAATTGTCTGCAAAGGTGTTGTGGTAGATGGAGTTGTTTGAGGAAGAGAAGAGATAGAGGCCGCCTGTAATAGTGCCAGTGTTTTGAGTTATGTTGTTTCCGAGGATGCTGTTGTCGTTTGAGAAAAACATGAGGCTGATGCCGTCATAGTTCGTCGTCACATCATTTTCCTCGATATTGTTGTTTGAAGATGAGAGTAGGAAAATGCCATGCGTGTTGCTCTTCAAGGAACAATTTAAAACGATGCTGCGCGCTGACTGCTCCAAGTACATTCCGTACAGGTAGTTTTCCACCGTCATATTCTCGATTGTGACGTTGTTTCTTGCGAGGAGACGTATTCCTGCACCATATCCATTGTTGCCTTGCAGAAGGTGTCCTGCACCGTTTAGCGTCATGTTGTCTTTTTCGACTATTATTCCATCACCAGAACTGGCAATGTTGGCTGTCAGCGTGTAGACGTCTCCGTTTCGTTGAACTGGGGCATTCGACGGGTCGATGCTTCCGTCAGCCTTGATGTAAATAGGCATCGCAGATTGGTCAATTACAACTATTTGTCTGTCTTCTCCCACTGAGCCGTTGGAATCAAACACGGTGAGTTTCAGAGTGTAGGTTCCAGCAGGAACTTGGGTCGTATTCCACGTTCCCAATGTTGCGGTGACTATTTCGTTTTGACCATTGCTGGAAAGGTTCAGACCAGTTGTCGACCAGGATATGGGGTTTGTGCCTTGGCCGAACGCCATTGTGAAGTTGCTGAAGGTTGCGTTGGGTGCGTTTCCTCTTTCTGCGGTTCCTTTGACGTTGAAAAGTCCACCTATTCGGCGTGGCGTCAGCAGATTCGTTTGCGTCTCAAGGTGAGCCGTAGGTGCTTTGATTTGCGTGACTATCGGGGTTTCTGGGTCTCCCAACAGGTTGAGGGTGAAGTAGGTCCATCTGTCAAGTATTGGCTCCTGCTCTTTCGAGAGCTGCAGAGCTTTACCCAGATTATGTATTCCACTGTTGAGCACGGAGAAAAAAGATCTGTCATATCTCTCTCCAGGTCCATCTGTTGAGCCTTGAACGTACCAGCCGTAACGCGTGTTGCCGATGTAAGCAAAAGCGCCGTGAGCGTTGTAGATGAAATGTTCGGCGATGGCTTCGCCGCTTCCGCTTGTTGCCTCGTCAAACGCGGCTGAGTAGCATCCTAGACTGTAGACCATGAAATATTCTGTGTTGACCAAATTGTCAACTGCTGAGGCTGAGAGACCCATCACTCCTCTGGAGTTGGAGTGACCGTCGTGACTGATTATGTGGGTTCCGCTGTTCATGTTGTTGATTACAGCGGTTGAGTTGAAGGTTCCGTCTCGTGCGTAGAGTCTTGTCGTTGAATACTGCGGTATGATGTCTGTGACGAGGTCCATGCTGTTGGCTCCTTCAGTCAGAATATCAAGTTTCTCACCGATCATCAACACTTTATTGAGATAGTCGGCTTGAGGGTTTTGCTCATAGGCAATAGTCTTGGCTACGAAATTCGTTGCCTCTTGGAGGGTGTCGACGGGTGCTCTGCCTATGTAGACTTCAGCAAAGAAATCCGCTTCTTCTCCAGCGGTTCCGTTTTCCGGTCCTGGAAACGGATAGACTGCTTCTCCGAACATCGTGTCGTTGTCTTTGTCCCAACTGCCGTCTAAACAGCCGAAGTACATGTCGCATGGAATATTATAATCTGTGTAACTGTTGTGATAGCCCGCGCTACAGTAGACGCCTCTTGAAGGAATGATTTCATCATCGCCGCCGAGGAGAACATACTTGGTGCCCCAGTTGAGGTAGGCGTCTCGAACGAAGTTTCTGATGCGAGCCTGTGTGTCGTTGAACTTGGGGCTGCCGTTCCCGTCGCCAAACGGGCCGTCACAATTGTATCTTGGGTTTTTCAGGATATCTTCGGTCAGAACCAGATATGCAGTGAGTCCTTTGCTGATCTTCCAGTTGACCAACGTTTGAAATGAGGTTTTCAAGGCGTTGTTTGTTATAATTACGTATTCATACAAGGAGGAAGATCCTAGATCTTTTCGCTGCGTCTGCGAAGTGGTCAACGTGTACGTTCCTGCAGAGTCCGGATTAGCTACGAGGTCCATTGTTTGTGAGCGATCTTCCAGCGTTCCTCTGAAGAAACGGGGTGTTTCAGCCGCCGTTTCCAAGAATATAGTTACTGTGATGTTTTCGAAATAGTATATCTCGCCAGTCTTTGGGATATACTGGATCGGGTAGATTCGCAGTGGCAGAATCGTAAAGCCATTCAGGTACTGTTCTGGCAGTTGAGAGAGCAACGAACTCGGAAAAGGATTTGCAGAATTGTATATTCTCTCGTCGGGTTTGTCGTTTGCAGTGATGTTGGAAGATATTGGAAGTGGAGTCTTGCCGAATGCGGGAGTGTATCTTCCTTCCAGCATTTTTCCGCTGTTCGTTGACACCTCGACGTGTTGCGTCTTCTTTCCTTGTGGAATCAAAACATTGACTATTTTGAATGGTAATACCGGTTCTCCTGGGGCGCCATACTGAGGCAATTCTGAAATCTCAACGGACTTGAAACCCAAGTCTTCTTTCAAGGTTGGGCGAGGAAAATCGAATTGCAGCACCAGCATGTTTCCGGGATTTGTGATGCGCGAGTTGATTAGGTTGTTGAGCAACTGGCCTAAAGCAAGAGGTGACGTCGTTGTCAACAACAACATGAGCAGAATGAATACAACGAACGCCTTCATCTCTCTCTCCTTGTATGAAATTATATGAACATCGATTGAGTTAAAGGTTGGCGCGTGCCGTATGAATGCGCGAATCAATTGGGACGAACTAATCAGAAAAGATTAACTCTTTTTCTTGGTTCTTTTGTGCTTGTCGAGTTTTCTTTCGTGTTTCTTCTTGTTGAAGAACCATGGGTAGCGTTGGATGTCTTCGTAAATGGGTCTGGGCATTCGTCCAGAGTATATGTCGGGATGCCCCTCCGGGTTGACGACGGGATACTGTAGTTTGATGTTTCTGATTGTGACTCGATAAATCAAGTAAACTGAGAAGGCGAAGGCGCCTACGAAAAACGCCAAGTACCAGTATAATCCTGCATACGCGTAGCCGACAATCGGGAGTGAATATGCCAGTACAGCCAGCAGAAAGCCTATCCAGAACCGAGTCTTCCTGTCCAACTCGTTCACTATAATAATATTGAAAGCAACTTCCTTTTACAGTTTACGTGCAACCGTATATGCTAGACAAACTGGGGCGCCCGCGTAAGTCGACTATGTGTTTTGTAGTTCTTCTAGTGCTTTGAGGACTTCTTCAGAGTGTTGCTTCACATCCACTTTGGGAAAAATACGTGCTATCTTTCCGTTTTTGTCGATGATGAAAGTCACTCTTCTTGCGGCTAGACCTCCAATTCCAAGTACACCGTAGGCTTTGGCAACTTCTTTGTTCTTGTCGCTCAGTATGTCAAATGGCAAGTTGTATTTCTCAGAGAATTTCGAATGCGATTCCACGGTGTCAAGACTAATTCCGATTACCACTGCACCTTTCTCTTCGTAGGCTTTGTAGTTGTCTCGGAAGCTGCAGGCTTCCGTGGTGCAGCCTGACGTGAAGTCTTTCGGATAGAAATATAGAACGACGATTTTCTTTCCCAAGTAGTCTTTCAAACTGACTGGCAGACCTTTCTCGTCCATGAGGGAGAAATCAGGAGTTGCGTCTCCAATTGCCAAATCTTTCAAGAATCAATCGACCTTGGAATAGAGATTGTTATGTGAGGATTTACATGTTTCGCGATTTCGCGGCAGAACCTGATTGGTACTGGGGGGAGCTGCTGCCCGGGTGAGCATTTGTAGTAGCGGAGGAAAACTATTATCAAGAAGTGATTAAATGACAAATTGCAGGATAGAACACGAAATGTTTGAGGGACAGCGCGATGGTTTTCAATTTCAAACGTAGGATCGTTGGGCTCCAAGAGAAGATGGACGAACTCGGTTTGGATCTGGTCGTCTACGGTTCCTGTCAGAATTTTCAGTATTTGACGGGACTCCTGATTGATTGGCGGCGCTCAGTTGATCTTGGTAATCAAGCAAACCTTGTTTTTGTGCCTAGAAGAGGAGCACCCGTTCTGACGGTGGGTGAGGAGTGGGGAAAAACCGCTAGCAAAAGCTGGATTAAGGATGCCCGAACATTCGGTGAAAAAGAGAGTCTTGCAGGGTTGATTCAAAGTGTTGCGTCCGATATCGATTTCCATGGAAAGAAGGTCGGAGTCGGAGATCACCTTTGGGGTTCTACACTACTAGAACTAAGAAAGGTCCTAAAGAATCCTGTTTTTGTCGGTGCCGAGGGCCTCATGGATCAAGTCAGAACAATCAAGGATTCTGGCGAGATTGAGAAGCTCAGGAAAGTTGCTGAGCTCACAGACAAGGCCGTCGACGCGGTCTTGCCAAAGATCAAGAAAAACGTGACTCAACGGGAGCTCAGGATTGAGCTTGAATATGAGGGCAGGCGATTGGGAGCGTCAGACATCTCTTTTCCTCCTTGGATTGGTTTCGTGAAATCAGGGTCAGGGGCTTCTTCAAACCTAGTGACCGTTCCTGTGGATGAAGGTTTGAAAACTGGAACTTCGATTGCGTTTGACAACGGGTTCGTGTTTGACGGTTACTGTTCAGATTTCGGGAGGAGCTTCTACTATGGTTCTCCACAGAGGGAATTCACGATGGGTTACGAAGCGTTGCAGCGCGCAGTTGTTGAGACGGTCGATAAGATGAAAGAGGGCAGTATGCAAGTCTGCGATGTTTTTCCGTTGATAGAAAAGAGTCTAGACACTTCAGGATACGGGGATTATCTGCGGGCAAGGTTGCCGATGAAATCCGTTGGGCATAACATCGGCGTCGAAGTTCATGAACCTCCATGGTTGGAGCCGAAATACAAGGATTTGCTTCAGTCAAACATGGTTATGGCGGTTGAGCCGAAACTCTGGAAATCGGGCCAATACTATTTCCGAGTAGAAGATATAGTGCTGGTAGGGAAGAAGAAAACAGAATTCTTAACCAAGTTCGACAGGGGCATCTTCCAACTGTAGTGTAATGCGATGCTCTACTCTGAATGAGCGAGAAAAATGCTTAAGAAAAAAAGGTGTTTTAGCTGCTGGGCACTATATTGAACGGAAGCACTGCGTATGCATGCACATTTGTCGAGTTGATTGCCTCGTAGCCTAGCATCACGTTGATGCTGAAGCTTGTATTGCTGAACACATTGCTCTCCAATACTTTGATCGTTATGCTTTGGCCAGCGCTTGCGAATGTCCCGTTGAACAGAGTGGCTCTACTTACTACTTCATTGCTCAAGGTCCACGCCTTGGGAACCAGCACTCGGATTTGGCCTGAACCTGTGTCTAGGATGAGCATACCTTTGGATTGTGAGACAACAGTTCCCTGAACCGTGTTCAACGTCGCGTTTTCAAAGAAATTCAGACCCAACTGTAATCTGTTTTCTTCGAACTGTCGCATGCCTCGTCTGTTACATGGTGGCAGCGTGTTGTTGGAAGAGAAATAGTTCTGCATGGTCGTCTGCAATTCGTTGTCAGTGGTATTGAGGTTGTTCTGTGAATTTGCGTATACGAAGACGATGGCACCTAACGCCAAGAATAATACTGCAGCTACTGTGGCTATTTTCAAGGTTTTCCTCATGTATTCATATCACCACATTTTCGTAAACGATCGTTTGCTGTTATTAAACTGTTTTTCAGAATTCGACCCAATTCTATTCCCTAATCTGGCTGTAGCCTAGACGCATCCTTCAGGCAGCAAGTTGAAGACATTGCTTGCATATTCCAGATCATATGCTGGGACATCAAATCGGGAAGCTCATGTGTCTTCGACTACTGCCAAATCTATATTAGATTTGTCGATTCTGACAAACGTGTTTTGGAGAGGATCCATTTTTTGGCAGAATCCTCTCTCGGAGAAAGGGTACGCTACTTCTTTTGTCGCCTGAATCTGAAGATGAGGATTGACAACACAAGCGCGACTGCGACAACTATGGCGCTTATCTCGGTGGTCATGACGATGTTCTGGTTGGTGCTTTGCTTGACCGCGATGCCGACTAAAGCCCATATGATGACAAGGTCATATCCAACGTCTCTTCTCGTGAATGTGACAAGCAACGCAATGATCAAAGCTACTACAGTTACTAGAATGGCCCATGTTTCATAGCTTAAGCCGAAACCATCCCAACTCACAGAAACCAGGGCGGCTGCAACGTCGGCGATAGAGGCAATGGTGATCCAACCCAGGTAGACGCTGAATGGCAGGTGAACAGCCAGCTTTTCTCTCATCGGAACGTTCGCTTTGCCGACGTTCACACGCAGATAAATAGCGATCAGACTTGCCAAAAGCGCAAACATTAACGGAACAGACAGTGTGATGTATTCATATTGCCAGAGAAAGATCCATACGATGTTGAAGGTGCAGCTCAACAAGAATAGGGCGCCCACTTGTTTTTGGAACGGTTTGTCTTTTTGACTTGAAAGTGCCTGAAAAGCGACGAACACGAAAAGTAGAATGTAGATGACACTCCAGATAGAGAAGACATAGCCAGCAGGTGTGATCAACGTGACGTACTTGTCAGAGATTGAGCCAGTTGATTTGCCGTTGAGCAGTCCAGTGCTCGCTAGAGCGTTCACCAATATTGTGACAATAAAGGCTGCAACGTTAGCCCATCTCAACCACAGGGAAGATTTTGGTTCAGTCAAAATACCAACCAGATGGCAACTTTATTGGTGAAGATATATAAAACTTCAAACGTCGTTTCGACATGAATCGCTTTGTTTCCGCATCCGGGAATTAGGAAGAGCCAGGAGGCTAGAGGATTGTGTGTGCGCGGTTGAAAAGAGATTAGTCGTCGTGTGCACTAGGTGCACGTCAATTTTTCTTTTCGTTTTTTCTTATATAGAGATTTATAATAAGAATCTTTCAAAAGAAAGTGGACTTGTGGAAATTCAACCGAGGAACAAAATTTTACCCCATCTATCTCTCTCATATCAACGACGCGCGCGCAGAAGGTTTATCAAGTTTACAATGTTAACTACCAGAGATCTTAATGCAGATACAAGAGATGCAAATTGAAGTCAATCAGTTTTTAGAGTCTTTGAATGTTGACATGCGGGTTGTCATTGTTACCAATTGTCGGAACGACATAGCAAAGGCTATCGGACTATATATTAACGGCACGATTCCTGTCGTAAATCTGAAAGTCAACGTAGCTTTCGGAAACGTGTCCGTAAACAAGGATTATTTGAACAGAACTCTAACATACGATGAACAAAGGTTCATGTTGGCACATGAAACTTCCCACATCTATCTTAATCATGTTGTACCTCGTGCTATTGATGGATTCATCGATGAACTCATAAGAAACTGCAAGAGCGATGTTCACGCCTTTATAAATGGGGCAAAAGCGTTTCTGTACCTACTCAATATCCCTCCCCCTTTGTCTGTCATCGCTAAAGAGCAAGAAATAGCTGCCGATGTCAGAGCGATATCTCTAACAGGAAATGAGAATGCTGCTATCAGTTGTTTAACCAAACTTGTTAATGGAAAACTAGATGCCTACTCCCATACTTGGGAAGCACTCGGTGTCACAATGCCCGTTATGACTATGAAAGAACGTATCCAAGAGATACAGCGAAGATTATGCAGTCTAAATCAATGTGTAGCGGTTGCGCTACAACAAAAATAACTGCGCCAATCATACGAATTATAAAAAAAGTCCATAGACTCAGAGCCGCAAACAATCCCACTAATCTTCAAGCCGCATTTTCCTACTTTTAGCTCGCGCGCTTGTTATGGGATTATTTGGGCGTCCGCGCAACCGCTGATTAGATTTGTTATTCTTATTTTTAGGTGTTCGTTGGGTTTTGCGTTGCTGATGAAGATTGGAAAGCCTTTGATTCTGGCGATGCCTTCCCCGTTTGGACTCATATCTACTATGTCTACTTCGTATTCTTCCCCAATTTTAATAGGGTAATTTATGCCTTTGCCGTGTTTGTTTTTTGCGTTTCTTGGAGCTCGCTTTTTGGGACTAAAAAGACATTCCTCGCTGTTAAGAAATACATTCCAACTGCATAAGCGTTTTGTCTCAACCCTGCTAAGAAAAAAGTTAAAAAAACAGACTATTAGGCTCAGGTGCTATAGACAGCGCGCGCGTCTCACTGAGCTATTCCTATCAATCCAACTATAACCTTTCCCCGATGTTGCTGGTTGGTTGGGGTAAAGTTTTATCCCAAACCCAAACCCCGTGCAATCTAGATGGCGGAATAAAACCCTACCCCAAAAGAATCAATCACCAAACATATGACACAGAACTTCCCCTCGCACCCACCCGGATTTTCTAATTTCTATTTCTTCGCGCGCGCGTCCTCTTCTAATGTGGCTCTTGTGAAGTGAGGTTAGTCTTCACTAAGACGGGGATCAGCAAGCCGTATAGTGAAATGAAGATAAGTGGCGTGTGAAGAACCAGATTCCACAATGTGTAGCCTGGCATTGTGAAGTAAGACAAGACATTGAACAGACCTATTATCAGGCCTACAAAACTGGTGGTTCTGAGAACATGCCCATTAACCCTTGGATAGATCAAGGTCAAAAGGGCTATTACCACTGGTGTCGTGGGACAGTACATGACGCCAAAGGAAGAGTTGAGCAGCAACAACGGATTGAAATTTGGATTCAACTGATTGTCTATTGGAGACCAAAAGGCCAAGAATGCAAAGGGCAAGACCCAGTATCTCCACCCTGGAAGCCTCTTGAAAACATAATCGTTCTTGGGTTTATAGACTTCCCAAACCCAGAACAATCCAACAATCAAGACCGGAACCAGATTCCCTGTTACTACTGCAAGTCCATAAGTGTCTGTCACAGCGATATGATTGCTGAAGGCAATGAACAAAAATAGAATCGCGAAAAAGGCATCGACAACTCTGCCTGCCTTCGATCCATAAAGAACCAGAGCAATAAGCAAAGCCACAGTAACGATGTGAACGACCGGGCTAAGCCATAAGTATGCAACTGAAGTCTTCATTAATACTTCTTTGATGACGAGCGAACTGTCTTGTTGAGGAAAAGGCGATGCTGTAAAGACAGGTAGAAACGAGCATATGAGAAGCACAACCAGAATAAGCGGTGTCTTAGTCTTTTCTTTCATAAGAGTCTGTAGTGGGTAATATCTACTTTAGACTTCCCGTTTTCTAGAAGCATCCGACAATTAATAGCGTAGCATGCGTCTGATTCTTCACTTCTTTCTTATTCTAATCAGATAGGTGAGATTCATCACCAAAGACAGCCCAACAAGAACTCCTTCTATAAAATCTGTGACAGAGATACCCAAATATTCAAAGTGCAAAAAGCGACCTATGAGGATCCCGAAAGCAATAGATATCATGCCTATCGCCAATATGCTTTCATCTTTGAGCTGCATTCCAATTCACCTTCTTCACAAGAATGTTAGGGCTACCAAGATTAAGCTCTGCCGCAAACTAGCACCAGACTTATAACACAGAACTTCCCCTCGTACCTGCCCGGGTGCAAGCGCAATTGTCAAACAAACACAATCTTGTCTTGTATGTTGATCAAGAATTGGTTGAAAAGACACGTGAAATGGGGTTCAATCTTTCAAAGACGTTTGAAAATCACTTGAAACAACTTTTGATGCAATTCTCACACGTCAATTCTTCAAACAACTTCGGGAAGGATGGAAATGCAAGTGTTTGGTGCGGTCGCCGGGATTCGAACCCGGGATCACAAGCTTGGAAGGCTTGCGTCCTAACCAGCTAGACGACGACCGCCCCATATCGTGGCATTAGATTATCAAACTGGCATAGATAAGATTTCTTTTCAATCCTTCCCTGGCTTTTCATCGGGCTTGAACAGTCTCTTCTCGTACTTGGGTCTAGGCTTGAAACTTCCATGAATATTAGGCATCGAGGTTCGTTGCCGCTCAATATTCTTGATTCTGGCGTACATCTTCGAAATCTTCGTTTTGGAAGGCGTCTTAGACTTAGGAATCCTAACACGCACTGGAGTGAAAGGTTTCTTGATTTCACTCGCCAATGATTTTCTCCTAGGCGGCACCTGCCTGACTTTTTTGAAGACAACGAAACCCTCTTTCAGGTTGACTTCCTGCACTTCCCAACCAGCTTCCAACCAACCACGAGCATGAAGAGCAGTGGGCGAATTGTCCCACCACGCTTCGCTTCGATAGGCACTCATGGGCAAGTTCTCGCCAATTATGCCGTCGATCCGCGCAAAAGCCAATCTTACAGTAGATGTGAATGCCCCTCTAAACCGCAGGTAACTTGTCAGACCATTGTATCTCGAAACAGTTGTAGGTGCCACAGTTCTCCTTGCGCAGTTCAGGCAGTACAGCCTTCGAGGGTCACCAGTCGTCACGTCGGGAATCATACAATCTCTGCAGTAAAATCGTCCGCACCTTTCACATCGTCTCAGGTACCTCGTAGAAAGGACTCGTTTGCAGATTCCACACTCATCCTTGAACGGCATCTAAACCTCTCTCGCAACCACGCTGGTGCATGGTTCAATTATGGAAAAACTGTCCATATAAATAGTCTAGCCTTTCACGACCGCTATCGGAACGAACCTCGCCACTTTTGTCGCGATACCCACCTTGTCGCTCACATCAACAACAACGTCAACATTCTTGTAAGCCGGATCCGCCTCTTCCGCCAGCACAACCGAACTCGCAGCACGAACATATATGCCGCGTCTCTCCAAAGCCTGCTTGATGTCTCCGCCCCAAAAATTACGCTTTGCCGCACTCCTGCTCATCATACGACCTGCACCGTGAGCGGTAGAACCAAAAGAGGTCTGCATAGCTTTCTCCGTTCCCACCAGAAGCCAACTGCTCGTTCCCATGCTTCCCGGAATAAGCACCGGTTGTCCAGCAGAACGATAGTCTGCAGGTATCTCGGCGTGTCCAGGCGGAAACGCCCTGGTCGCTCCTTTCCTGTGCACCCAAACCTTTTTCCGATTTCCATCGATGTCATGATTCTCTATCTTGGCAATGTTGTGTGCGACATCATACACGAGTTTAAGCCCGAACTTCTCAGGATTCTCTTTAAACACCTGTTGGAAGCTTTGGCGAACCCAGTGAAGAATCGTCTGACGATTAACGAACGCGTAGTTTACAGCGCATGCCATGGCCTGATAGTAATCCTGTGCTTCTTGGCTTTTTCCGGGTGCACATGCCAACTCTCTGTCTGGCAGCACCAGCTTGTACTTCTGCACGGCGTGCTCCATAATCCGTAAGTAGTCTGAACAGATCTGGTGGCCAAAACCTCGTGAACCGCAGTGAATCATGAACATCACCTGCCCTTCATGTTCGACTCCAAACGTTTTGGCTGTTGCGGAATCGAGAATCTTGTCGACCTTCTGGACCTCCAAGAAATGGTTGCCCGAACCAAGCGTACCGATCTGGGTTAGGCCTCGGTTTTTTGCGTTTGAAGAAACCTTGTCTGGATCAGCGTTTTTCATACACCCGTTCTCTTCGCAGTGTTCGGCATCACCCGGCCAGCCTAGTCCTTTGTCAATCGCCCATTGTACGCCTTCAGTCGCAAGTCTGTCAAGGTCCTGCATTGACACTTTGAGATCTTTGCGGCGGCTACCCAGCCCGCTTGGAACATTATGGAAAATGGTTTCTGCCAGCTGAGCGAGTTTGGGTCGAATCTCCTTTTCAGAAAGGTTTGTTGTTACTAGGCGGACTCCACAATTGATGTCGTAGCCGACTCCGCCTGGGCTTATCACGCCTTCCTCGTAGTCAGTTGCGGCTACTCCTCCAATCGGGAAGCCGTAACCTTCATGCCCATCGGGCAACGTTATCGCGTGCTGATAAATTCCTGGAAGATGTGCAACGTTTGCACATTGCTGAAGCGTTCGGTCGGTTTTCATCTTCTCCAATAAGCCTTCGTTAGCAAAAACGAGGCCAGGAACGCGCATGCCTGGCGTGTACTTGGGTATGGCCCATGAATAATCGTCCAACTTTTGAAGCGGAACTCTTTCTGTTGGAGGACGGCTGTCTTCTTCTCCCATCCTTCTCACCTGTCGTTACCAGAGAACGTGAGGAAGCAGAAATATAAACGATGTTGACAAAACTGGCCAAAGATACTAGACTGATGCCTCGCTGTATTTCTCCACGTATTTCAGAACGCCTTGCACGCTGTTGTTCAAGACCGTTGTTCTTAGGATTGGATGGTCTTTGACGAGTTCCATGACTTTCCGAATTGACTCATCTCTCCTCACGATTTCATTTCGAATCGTGTCAAAATCTTGATGATTCTTGAACTCGTTTTCCGCGATCGAAACCCACAGTTTCAGTTGCTGTGCGTACGCTTCAAGCTTTTCGACGGCATCGGACGCCCTGCCAAAATGACTGAAATACAGAGCCTTCGGGTCAAGCCCTGCCAGTTTCTTCAAAGAAGCGAGCGCAACATCAAATCGAAAAGGCGCTGGTGTCGTTGGCACAACAACATTCAGGTTACTGAAATAAATGCCAGCAGCATCGCCTGGAAAGACTCCCCGACTTCTTGTTTCGAAATAACTTTGATGATGCGAAGCATGCCCGAGGGTCTCAACGACTCTGAATTCAACGTTGTTTCCAAGATCAAAACTCATTCCGTCTTGGACCGAAACGATTCTTTCAGCCGGAACAGGCTCAGGTGCATGGTACAAATCTGCTATCTGGTTCCCCTGAACCTCCACCGACTGCTGCCACAATTTCTGCGGATTGACGAGATGAGGCGCTCCGGCAGGATGAACGATGACTTTTGCGTTTGGTAGACTCTTCAGCAGAGTGCCTACGCCTCCTCCATGGTCAAGGTGGATATGGGTTACGGCAACGTACGCAATTTCGTCCAAACTTACGCTGAGTTGCTTCAAACCAGCAAGCAGGTTTGGCACCGAGGATGTTGGTCCTGTTTCGATGATTGCGGCGTACTTGCCCTTCAGGACGTAGCTTGCGATGAAATTTTCGATTCCGCCTGTTTCAACGTCGACCAAATGAATATGTTCTTCAAGCTTTGTCACGTGCAAGTTCAGTCGCTCCCCAACTTGAGCAGAGTGTTAAAGCCGTGGCTAAATGCTTTAAACATTTTCGCCAGAAGAAGACGGGTCTTTTCACAGTGAATTGAGTTACTTGCGCAACGGTTTCTTCTTCGTCGATTCAGGTTCGGGTTCGACGTCGCTTGGGCTGAGAATCATTCTGAGCGACCTTACTTCTTCTCTTAGCATGCTGACTTCGCTTTCAAGAGCCTTGGCTTTTGAATCTGCCATCTTCTTGAGCTCTTCGATCTCCAACAAGAGGTTTCTGCGTTCATTCTCCAACTGTCTGATTCGCTCTGCTGTACTCTTGAAATTGTTTAGGCTCAAATCTCCCTATGTCTCCCAGTTCGATGATCGAGGGACTTTGAACATTTAAGACTTCTGCAAAATAGTTCTATGCCGGATTTCTATATGTCAAGGATGAACTTCAACGTGACTTTTCCCGGCGTCTTCACTATTTCCATCCGATGGTACGTAATGGCTTTGATGCCCACTTTCTGCAAGTGCCTCTCGGCGTCAAACTTTTCTCCCCAAATCTTCGCCCTGAGGCGAAAACCGTTTGAATCATGATTAAGCTCTGAAACCTCAAACTTCGAATAGAGCATCCCGTTTATCTCAGACTTCACAAGCAAAGCTTCAAGCCAACTGTAAAGAAGCTCCTGCTCATCATCACCGCGTGCTTCAACATGATCCTCAGTCAACGGGCTGACCTTTTCAACTTCAGTCATGACATCGAACATCGCGACAGCCGCGTTCTCAAACGCTTTTGCCAAGTCCTTTCCATATGCAGCGACGTAGGCGTCTGCTGTGTGCTCCAGAAACTTGTAGCTTCTCTCGGCTTTCATTTCGCCGCCACGGAGATATTGCGGCACTCATCTAAAAACGGTTTTGTATACAACTCAAGGTGTCAGAAGTATTTCGGAATCCTCTCCACGACGGCCACGGTTAGCTTCACAACTTCCTCCGTGTCTGAAAGGCTGAGCAGCGACGTTGGGCTGTGAATGTAACGCGTCGGTATCGATATTACTCCGCTGGGCACTCCTTCTCTGGCCAATGCAATGCGACTTGCGTCCGTCGTGCCTCCCAGACCTGTCTCAAGCTGATAGGATATCTTGTTTTCTTCAGCTGCATCAACCATCATTCTCAACACTTTAGGATGCGTCAACAAACCGCCATCAGCAATGCAAATCGCGGGTCCTTTTCCAAGCTTCACAGGCGCATCAACTTCTTTAACGCCGGGCATGTCTCCAGAGACTGTTACGTCAAGCGCAATGCCAACGTCTGGGTATATGCCAAACGCCGAGGTCATAGCACCCCTGCAACCGACTTCTTCCTGTACGGTTCCGACCGCGTAGACTGTGCAATCCGTCTTCTCCAAACACTTCATGACTTCAACCATCGCTGCGCAGCCGACACGATCATCCAACGCCTTGCCGATAACCGTGTCCTTCCCGATCTTTGCGAATTTGACGTCGAACTCGACGGGGTCACCGATGCGCACGCCCATTTTCCCGGCTTCTTCTTGGCTTCCTGCGCCGATGTCGATGAAAAGTTCATCAAAGGTAATCACTCTCTTGCGCTCATCTTCTTTCTGAATATGCGGAGGCTTCGAGCCAACGATGCCATGCAGAAAACCTTTGTCGGTATAAACTAAGACTTTCTGTGCAAGCAGTACGCGGTCATCGATACCGCCGATCTTCATGAACTGCAAGAACCCTTCTTTCGAAATAGTCTTCACCAAAAGTCCTATTTCGTCCATGTGTGCGGCAAGCATCACTTTTGGAGCGTTCTTCTTTCCATGCTTCACGGCGATGACATTTCCAAGCTTGTCTTCCTTAACCTCATCGGCGTAAGGTTTCAAGAATTTACGCATCAGACTTCTAACTTCATCTTCTTTTCCGGCAACGCCACATGCGTTTGATAATTTCTCTAACATTTCTGTAAACGCCATTATGAGTCCTCTTGAAGAGTAACGATTGTCTGCTGTTTCATATTTAACATTTCTGTAGACCAAGACGGTTGTGCACAAAATTCGCACACGCAACGTCGTTTTGGTTGGATGGAAATTTGCGCCCAAATCCCCTCTGCGCGATAAGAGTAAAAGGCGAGTTTGGGCTATCTGTCTTTGTGAGATTAATGGATCTTAACCGGTTGGAGTTCAGTCTCACTAGGAAGTGCAATTCACAGTGCATTTATTGTCAAGCCGATGCTGGACCTTGGCGAAACGAGATCATGGAAGCCAGCGATGCCCGCAACTATCTTGCTGAAACAACGAAAGTTGCCGACCCCAAGTCCTTTTTGTTGTTCGGCGGCGAACCCATGCTATATCCAACTCGTGCATTCGCCATCTTCGAGAAAGCTCAACAATTAAGCATTCCAAAAATTGGCATGTTGACAAACGGTATCTGGGGGAAAGAGAAAGTAGAGGCAAAAGAGCTTGCAGAAAAGTTGAAGGATTCGGGGCTCAACGTGTTGGGTGTAAGTGTTGATGCATTCCACCTTCAATTCATACCGCTGGAATATCCTAGAAATTCTGCAGAGGCTGCAGTCAAGGCCGGAATTGAACAGGTCACGTGGAACGTTGCAGTTCTCGAATCGTCAGACGGAACAAACCATTACGACAAGCTGACCAATCATATTTTGAAAACACTCGAACCCTTGGGAATTGAAGCACATGTACACAAGGTCTCAGCAGCTGGCCGAGCACTGCAGACACTGTCTCAATACTTTCAGAAAACCCCATTGGATGGTCCGTGCGAAGGTGAAACACCTATGGAAAACACGGTGAAAAATCCCCGAAGCGTAACCGTCGCACCGTCAGGTGAAGTTGACATTTGTTGGCATCTGTCAATCGGCAACGCGAAAGAAACACCACTAAGCCGATTAATAAGCAATTATGATTGGAGAAAGAATCCGATGACTAAAACTCTGGCAGAGGAAGGCCCAACAGGGTTGCTGAAGCAACATAGCTGCCGTACTGGACGCTTCAAGAAGAATGCTTACATCAACAAGTGTCACTTATGCATGGAAATGCGGAGAGTCATCAACAGTCGGTAAAACTAACGTGTATATTTTAGGTTGGACCCATATCGTAATTCGCACTCGCTCATAGAGAAAGTTGACAAAGGAAAATTAGCAAGGTCAGCCTATGCTATGCTGGTTATAGTCGAGTTGGAGAAAACTATCGAGGCCATGTATGATCGGCTGGCTGTTTTTATAGTTGAGAATTTGGACTTCAAAAAGGTGTCAACCATTCTTGAGGCTGGATGCGGAAGTGGCCAGCTTACGATGCCCTTTGTCAGAAATGTAATGCGAATCAAACAGAATTTTAGAGTCATAGCGCTTGATCTCTGCGCAGGTCCAAATAGGGGGTATCTAGATATGTTGAAGACCCGTTTCCAAGAGGAAAGGCTTGAGGAATTAGTTACAACTGTGAACGCGGATGTGAGAAATATGGATCCCATTGCTAAGGAAAGTGTCGACCTTGTTGTTTCCAATGAAACCCTTTGTGAACTCGACAGGAACGGTCTTGAGATGGCTCTGAGAGAGTTCTACAGGGTTTTGAAGTCTGGCGGACAGATGGTCCATGGAGAGTTGATTCAGGCGTTCGAAAATGATGCTCAGAGGCTGATTATTGAGGCCAACCTTCACTCTTTGGAAACGTCTTTGCCGAGGCCAGATTGGGTTTCCCCGTATTCTGACGATGTTGCCGCTTTGTTGCACAAAACTGGGTTCAGGGACATTCGGGTCAGATATTTTGAGACGAACGTGATCTTCCGTGACTTCAACTCGGCGTTGAAGAAACTGGAACAGTGGCATGTTGACCCTATGTTCATCAAAGAGCACATCCAGGACATTAGGAAATATGGCTTGGAGTATCCAATGGAACACTTGATCTTCTGTAGAAAGTGACCCAGCGCGCGCGGAATGCAACAGATGGGAAGTTGGGAAGTGGGAAAGGGGAATTCGATTTGGAAATCGATTGCGGACTGGAAATCGTTCTCGCGACATCCCAACTTCCCAATTGCCGAAGAACAGACGGCAAAGATTTTTGAACAAACCCTTAACATCTAAGACTGTGTTTCAATGCGAAAAAGCGTACGGATAACCCTCATCTCAATTTTCGGAGCACTCCACGCTGTGCTATATCTAATTTCGTTCGGCTTATGGCGAAACTGGGCCATCTACCTTGCACCGATAGAAGGCATCATCCTTGGCCCCGGGCCCGGTTTTCTAGCGGCATTATTGGGCAGTTCAATACCTCGAATCGCAATGCTTGACCCACTCTTCATTTTCGGCATCGTAGCCGAACCAGTCAGCGTTCTGTCCGTTGGCTGGCTTTCAAGGGGAAAATGGAAACCTGTTCTCGCAATCTATGCGGCGATGCTATCTGCATATTTTCTTCACCCCTTCGGGAGGCAGCTTCCACTTTGGACGATCATCGACGTCCTTGTCGCACTGTTCATCATTTATCCCGCGGCGAAACTCAGCAACTCCTTGTTAAGCAAGAACGTTAGGCGCCTATCAATGGTGTTCGTCTCACTCGCCTTTGTCTGCACGGCAACAGACGCTCTTGCCAGAATTTTCCTCCTAATTCCCATTGGTCTCCACGTTCTAGTTTTCCCAGACTTCAACGTTCTTCAAACAGTTTTCATAGGTTCTGCGCTCAGCTCGTACATTGAAGATGCCCTCGTCATTCTCGTCTCGCTGTTTGCCGGGGTTCCGTTGCTTATCGCCACGACAAAACTGGGGATGTTTCCTGAGAAGAATCAGAAAACGAAACAATAAGGATACAGACCGTTCTCTAATCCAGATTCAACATTGAAAAACGACAATTCTTAAACCCTCAAAGCACAAGAACTACTCTAGGTGCAAGTTTGCCGGAAACATCGTTCAAACCCGTCATCATCTTCATGGACACAGACAAACATGCAAGCCCGTTTGACATACTCACTGCAATAGACCTTTTCCCAGACGCTGAAATGCTGAAGTACGAAAACGTCAACGTTGAAGACGTTGAAAAAATAGTATATGACGCCTTGTTCCCAAGAGGTCCAGAAGGCGTAAAACACACAAAAATCTTCATAAACGGAAAAGACTTCGAAAAAGCCAACGAAATCCTGGAAAAAGCCAAAGCATGCATGATTCCTCCGTTTGAAATCTCCATAATAATCGACCCCAAAGGCGCGTACACAACCGCGACAGCCGCCGTCAGCAAAACGCTTGAGCTTTCCCTTAAGAAAAACCTCGGAAACTTTGAAAACAAAGTCGTCACCGTGCTCGCTGGAACAGGTCCCGTGGGACAAACCGCCGCCAGACTCTACGCGTCTGAGAAAGCCGAAGTAATCCTGACTTCTCGCTCCCTTCAAAAAGCCTCTTCGGTAGTAACCAAGATAAATGAAGAATTTGAGGGCGAAAGAGTTCGAGGCGTAGAAGTTCCGACTCCTCAAGACATGGGAGAAGCTATCCAAAACGCGGACATCATACTTTCGGCTGGAGCAGCTGGTACAGAACTGTTGACCTTGGAGGTGCTCAAGAAATGCCGCAAGAGATACAGGATAGTGGCAGACATCAACGCGATTCCGCCGTTAGGTGTAGAAGGAATTGACCCAAACGCCGACGGAACAGAAATAGCCCCCAACGTCTACGGAATTGGCGCACTGACGATAGGGAAACTGAAGAACAAGGTTGAGGCACAACTCATCAAGAGAGCAGTTGAAGAACCCAAAGGAGTCTTCGACCATAAGACGGCCTACGAAATAGCCAAGAAAATCATAGCCGGCAAAGAAGAAAAGCAAGCGGCACAGGCTGAAATGCCCAAGTACTGGCTACCCTAGTGCAAAGCGTCCCGAATTTTAGCCGCAATTCTGTCCAGTTCATTTCTTTCAGGTTTAGGACGGTACTTGCGCCCAAAACCGATGTGCAGACTATCACCTTCGAACCTCGGAATAACGTGCAGATGAATATGAAATATCTCTTGAAATGCGGCTCTACCATCAGAAAGCAACAGGTTCACCCCATCACACTTGACGCCTGACCGTTTGACAGCGTCTGCGACGCGCATTCCAACCTTAAACATGTGCGCTCCAGTCTCTTCATCAAGATTCGACAAGCCAGAAGCATGAACTTTGGGAATGACCAACACATGTCCAGGGTTCACAGGCTGAATATCCATGAACGCCAAGACTTTCTCATCATTATAGACCACGCTTTCCGGAACGATTCCTTTCGCAATCTTGCAGAAGACACATTCATCCAAGTCAGGTCACTTTCCATTCAATTGCTCGCGCCTGCCCTTGCCGACTCCTCTGTAAGTCAGTCCCGCTTTTGTTGCCGCTTCAGAAGTAAAAGCGTTTCTTCCGTCAACGAGTACAGGAGTGGCCAGGCTTCTTTTCACGTTGGCGAGGTCCAATTCAAGGTACTGTTTGTGCTTCGTCGACAGGACAATAGCATCGGCGTTCTCTAAAGCTTCGTCGAGATCGTTTGTGAATGGAAGTTCGAAATCCCGTACAACGGGGTCGTGAAGGACAGGTTTGGCGCCCCGTTTCTTCAATTCCTCGTATATTTTGGCTGAAGGCGTGTTCCTTGTGTCGTCCGAATTTTCTAGGAAAGCAACGCCTAGCACCGCCACTTTTGCACCCTTCAACTTCTTACGGTGCTCTTTCAACGCGTCTTCAACAAGGTTAACAACGTGGATCGGCATGTAATCGTTGGTCTCTCGGCTGTCCACGATTATCTTGGGACTGAATTTGCATTTTCCATACGTGTCTAAACCATACTTCAGCAGCCACGGGTCTTTTGGCAGACAGTGTCCGCCCGTTCCGGCGCCTGGAAAATGCATGTTCCTTACAGGGTTTGAAGCAGGGTTTTTCGGGTCATTGGGCAACGTGTTGACAAGTTCGCGTACTTTGAAAACGTCAACTCCCAAGCTTTCACATATCAACGCCATCTCATTCGCAAACGCGATGTTAACGTCCCTGTACGTGTTTTCCACGACCTTTGCCACTTCGGCCGTGACAATGTCTGTTGGGCAGAGTTTTGCCTTAACAACATGACCGTACAATTCCATCGCCCGGCTGGTGCTTTCTCCATCGATCGCGCCGATGACCCGTGGAAGGTCAACTATGTTCTTGATTAACCGCCCGACCATCACTCTCTCGTAACAGAAGGCCAACGAGAAATCCTTCCCAGCTTTCATGCCCGACGCTTTCTCAAGAATCGGTTTCACAACATTCTCGGTCGTCCCCGGCGCAACCGTCGACTCGACCACGACCAAAGTCTTGGGTCTGATGTACTTGCCTACGTCTGCACTAACCTCTTTAAGCGAATCATAGTTGGGAACTCTGTTAGCGTCAGTGGGGGTTTGAACATCGATCAACACTGCATCGGCATCTTTGACTGCGGAAACGTCTTCGACAACCTTCAGCATGCCTTTCTTGACAACACGCGCGATCAAGTCAGACAAACCGGGTTCGTCTCCGCCGATCGGGTTCTTGCCTTCGTTCAACCAGTCGATCTTCCAGCCTGAACGCTTTGACCGACGTTGCACGCCAACGACAGTGAAGCCAGGAACGTCTGCGAAAAGCGCTGCGATCGGTATTCCGACGTATCCCATGCCGATGACTACGATTCTTTTTATCATGGGACTAAGCGAACCTGCGCCGACTATATCATGTTTTCGCCAAGACGGGTATAGATAAGATCGAAGTGACTTCGTCAGGTTTGCTTGTTGTAGTGCTCTAACGCATGCTCAAATGCGTCAACCCATACACCCAACTTCTCTTTACATTCGACAGCCACGATCTTGCCTCGACGGTCGACGAGCATCTCAACAGCCTTCTTCAATACAACCATCGGTTTCTGGGTTGGCCTTCCATCGTCGTCTTTGCGCCAAGCCATTACCAACTCGGCATCATCGGCCTTCAGAAAAGTGTTCTCGTCCAAGAAAAACCCGTTTAAATAGCAAATCTTGAACCTGTCCTTAAGCCGACGGAACTCGCTCATCAAGCAGGGCCTTCCAAATGCTGATCGATGAAAGTGCTCTTAAGGCTTTGACAACCGAACTGTGCAAAACCTCACAGCTGCACGGCGTCTTTTTCAGTTTTCGCTTAACCAACGCTTAAATTCCAAAAACATGCTAGATAGCTGTTGCTGCCAACACGCAAAGGGTTTTCTCAATGAGCGCCGAAAGAAAAATCCTCTCATACTTAGAAACCTATGGAAACACGAGAGAGACTGATCTGATAAACTACGCCGTTCAGAACTTTCACAAGCCGCCTGAAAAAGTCAAGAAAGTAGTAGACCGACTTGCAATAAGGGGCAAAATACACCGCGTCGTCCACAACAAGCTGAAACCCCCCGAAGTTTACGTAACCCTTGAAGAGCCTCTCCCTCCTGAGGCAGCAGTTGAAAGGAGGCTTGTCAACGAAGAAGTCGGGAAGATTCTTGAAGAAGCAGCTTCATTGGCTGAAAGAATAAACGGCGAAAGACGGCCCTGACACTTCAGTTGTCTCGTTTCCCAAGCCGTTTTCAGCACAGCAACGCGCGCGCTATCTTGTGAGCGTATCCTTAGTGCTAAGCCATTCCTTCATGAGGGCTAGTCATCCATCTGCGTTTCTTGCGTTATAAGCGAATTTTCCGCCTGAAACCAACTTCACGATTTCGCTGTGTCGTTCTCGCGTGGCCCAGTCGACCATGGAATGAAAGGTCTTGCTCGTGGCTTCTCTGTCTTTTTCCGCAGTTCTCAATGTAATTTTTTTAATTAGGTCGCCCTGAAATTCTACAGAGACAGAGTCATACCTTATCTCCCTGAACCCCGCAAGCCTCAGCAAGTCATCGTCCTCTACAGCCTTGCACGTGACGGTGTCTCCGCTCACACTGAGGTCCGTGAAAGCAAGATGGTTCTGCAGTGCACCCTCCCACTCTGCAAGGTCTCGTATTTTCTCCTTCCCCGTTATGATCCACTCGTCCACAGTCTCGAACTGGACGTCGTCGGTGAACAATGTAATGATCTTCTCGACATCATGGCTGTTGTGAGCTTGCTCATACATCCTCACTTGTTGAAGCATCGCCGTTCCTATTCTTTTCTCCATTTCGTCCCTCATAGTCGCGCGCGCTAAAGTTGTGGCTATCTTCTGACACATGCTAGATGTGTATTTTGCTTTTGAGAACTTCGACACTGATGTTCTCTATCTTTTCTCCGTTCAGGATTACGGTTGGAGTCTTCGTGATGCGTCTTGATTTTGCTCTCAGTTTTCCCGCAAAGGTTGCAACGTTGTAGACCTTGAAAGGCACCGCGAATTCGGTCGCCAATTGATCCACGATTCTCAAGGCTTGGGTGTCTGCGTCAGGAAGGACTTCCTCGAATTCTGTTACTTGTTTGGACATGCAAGCATGGTGCTGGTAGCCATCCGACACAGGAGGAGTAACGTACTGCCGGAGTATCTGCCTCTTTTTTCTCACGTAGACCTCGATCTGATCAGTCATCCAAGTGCACGTTAGATATCACAGTAGGAAGAACCAAGACTTATGCTTGTCGAAGAAACGCAGGGATAAAACTTCACCCCAACCAGCCATAGCAGATCATTCTGCATGTCTGCAGTTCCTTTTTCTTGGATGCAAAACTGAAATGCTAGTCGCGCTGAGTATAGCTTATGTTGAGTAGACTTGGAACGCTTCACGAAAAGCTGCATTTGATGAAACTGAACCTAGCAAGGTCTGCAGGAGTACAGGAGGGTATGAAAGTTCTTGATGTTGGGTGTGGGCAAGGCACTTTCACTGTCTGCGTTGCAGAACTCGTTGCAGGTACCGGCAGAGTCACTGCGGTCGACATCAGTGATGAGGACTTAGACAAGATGAATGAGAATCTCGACAAATACAAAGTCAGATCGCAGGTCACATTTGTGAAAGTCGATGCCGCCGAATTGCCGAGCGTGCTTGCACAACAAAGTTTCGATATGGCTGTAAGCTATAGACTGATAGAAGAACTAAAGCAGCCCACACAATTGCCAAAAATAGTCTCATCAATTGCTGAAGTGGTTAGACGGGGCGGGAGAGTTGTGATGTTAGAGATGAGCACTGAGACAAGGGGCATCGCTGAAGAGAATCTCATTAGACTTCATAGAGACATTGGAAGCGATTACTTTCCATCGCGGCGAACGATTCTGCGTTGCCTGAGGGGTGCAGGTTTTAAGAAGGTGGATGTCGAAACGGTGCCAACAAACATTTCGTATACAGGAGGAGTATTTCTGAAAAGCAAAATCAGCCAAGACGAAATCTGGCCTGAATTCAAAGAAAGAATAATGGGGGAATTGTGGCCGTCAATAAAGCAATATGGCTTAAAGTATCCAAGCATCAGGGTGTTCTCTGGGCAAAAACCCTAGTACAGTATGTTGGCTGACCGTTTTGGTTTGTTGGATAAAACTTTACCCCAAACCAAACCCCAACGCGCGCGTCAATTAACGATATGTCTGTCGAAGGCACTGGGCTTGTATCTGTGGGATGCTTCAGAACAAAGAATAACTAGGCTACCCGGGTTATGTAGACGCTTGGTGTTTCCAATGGGGTATCATCAAACAGAACCCTAAACACGTTGTTAAAAGCAGACAACACCCTAGACACCCCGTGAATGTTTTAGAACAAAACAAGAAAAAGGAAAGAGAGATTTCATCTGCAGACCACAGGCTGATCGGACAGCAACTGGACCTGTTCTCGATAAGCGAAGACGTTGGCAGCGGCTTGGTGCTTTGGCATCCGAAGGGCACAATCGTGCGCAACCTGATCAGGGATTATTGGGAAAGAGAGCACATAGCGAACGGTTATCAACTGGTCACTACGCCGCACATTGCGCGTAAGGAACTTTGGCAGACATCTGGGCATCTAGACTACTACGAGCAGAACATGTATGTGTTCGAGAAGGACGGCGAAGGCTACGTTGTAAAGCCTATGAACTGCCCGTTTCACATTGCCATCTACAAATCCAAGCCCAGAAGCTACAAAGAGCTGCCGATACGCTATGCGGAATGGGGTACGGTCTACCGATACGAGCGATCTGGCACCTTACTGGGATTGCTGAGAGTGAGAGGGCTGACTCAAGACGACTCGCACATTTTCTGCACTGCCGAACAGGTGAAAAACGAGATCCTGAAACTGATAGATTTCATGAGAAAGATGCTCGGCAAGTTTGGCTTCAGCGAATTTCGAGTGTATCTCTCAACCCGCGACCATAAGCACCCTGAACAGTATATGGGTTCAGACGAAGATTGGGCTAGCGCTCAGAAGGCTCTAGCGGAAGCCTTGAAGGAGAAACAAATAGCCTACAGCGAGATGCCTGGCGGCGCAGTGTTCTATGGACCGAAGATTGACGTGAGCATTGTTGACTCAGCAGGCAGAGAGTGGCAGTGCACGACTCTGCAGTTTGACTTTAACCTTCCAAAACGTTTCCACGTGAACTACATAGGAGCCGACAACAAAGAGCATGAGGTGGTGATGATCCACCGGGTGTTGCTGGGAGCGATAGAACGGTTCTTCGCCATACTACTGGAGCATTGCAGCGGGAACCTGCCGACATGGCTTGCGCCAACACAAGTAAAGATCATACCCGTAGGCAAGGATTGCTTTGAATACGCCAAGTCAGTTATTGGAGAACTGGCGGCTGATTGGATAAGAGCGGAACTTGACGATAGCGCATCGACGGTGAGCTACAAGATCAGGGATGCAGAGCTTCAGAAGATCCCATACATGGTGATAGTCGGCAAACGTGAAGTCATCCAAGAGAAGGTAGCCGTCAAGAAACATGGAACAGGAAACCTGGGCTCGCTGACAATTGAGGAACTTGCCATGCGTATCAGGAAGCACGACAAGTGACAATACTTAACTGTAGGGCGAAACAAGCCAACATTCCCTTCTACCGCACGGGTGTAGCTGAACTTTCAGCTGCGCTGTTTTTTTTCCCTCCACTTCGGCGCAGCGTCCAGTTGTCAGTCTTGTGCGTGTGCATAAAACTTTACCCCAACCAACCAAACCCAAAAACTAAAGTCTGCTGACAGCAGAGAGCAAACTGCGGTTCAAAGATTAATGCAAATCAAGGCTGTCTGTTTTGACCTTCACGGCACTTTAGTGTACATTGCAGAGCCAATCAGCGAAAAGTCTGCTTCTGATTTGTTGGTCAGCCGAGGCTATGACGTATATCCGCAAGCATTGGATGCAGCATGGCAATATGTGTCCTTCGTGGATTATCCCAAGTACGGCTACAGGAATTGGAGTGCCCAAATCCAACGTGTTTTGCAGAGGCTAAGTATCAAAGCTGACAAGGAAACCCTTAAGGAATTGACCAGACTGTACGAGAATGCCAAGTGGACACGTTTTCCAGACGTTGAAGATGCCTTCGAAAAAGCAAAGAAGATGGGGCTAAGGACAGCTATAGTGACCACGATTGCAAGATTCAAATTTAAGGAAGCTCTGAGACCGATTCTCGCCAAGCTAGATATTCTTGCTGACGGATACACTTTTCACTGTGAGAAATCTAACCCGAAAATTTACTTGAAAACGTTAGAGGCTTTGAATGTGGATGCCTCTGAAGCGGTCATGGTCGGAGACGATATGGACCTTGATATTCGGCTTCCCAAACGGCTTGGAATGAAGGCAATTCTCTTGGATAGAACTGGACAGTCTTATTCCCAGCAATCTCGCTGGGAAGCGGATTCTATTGTCAAAAACCTGAACGAGGCAATAGACGCCTTGACCAAATTATGATAAAGCACGCGCTCGCGAACCCCAAGGTGAACGTCTGTAGGAAAATTCTTAAAAACACAACGAGACGATTCTGAAGATATTGATGAGTAAAAATGTTCAAGGTTCGTTTTGCTGTTGTTGAGGATTGCGAAAACCTGCACAGATGCATCATCAAGACTTGGGAGAGTCTTCACGAGTGGTTGCCTGCTTCTTTCGTTGACCCTGAACTCAGGAGCATGCATGAACCTGAGGACATCAAGAAGCTCAGGGAGAGAATAGAAAACAAGAACGAGATTCTTCTGATTGCTACAGAAAACCATCAGATTGTAGGTATGGCTTTAGGCCGAGAAGCAGCAGGAGTGTGCAGTCTCGGATTTTTGGCGGTAACAAAGGAGTGCCGAGGCAGAGGTGTTGGGTCAAGACTTCTAAACAGGTTCATCAAAGAGGGAAGGAAAAGAAAAGCCCATAAAATCTGGCTGTTCACATCACCACACCTCATGCCAGCAATAAGGATGTATGTCAGGAATGGATTCTTGCCCGAAGGCTTATTGAGAAAACACACAAGAGGATTGGACATGATAATCTACAGCAAATTTCTCTCATAACGCTATCATTGCTGAAATCTCTGTAATGTCAACCATTCTTAACACATAAGGACTCGTTAGGCAAGTTGGAATCTGAACCTGATCGGAGAGATGCTTTCTCCCAAGTCTTCCTCAGTTGTGGTTCCTTTCTTAGAAGCTCATTATGGAGCGCGCGCGAACTTGACTGTGTAATGAACTCAACGCAAATCCCTTCATTTTCCTCATTTGAATCCAATGGTTACTGTGCGCGAATATGTTTGTAACTCATGGGTCTTGGAAATCTGCTCGGGATGCGCGATCAAATTGCTCAAATACGCTTTCTCAGCTTCAAAATATGCCTGAATATCATGCCCTCCGAGCCCTCCGCGCCGAACGATGACTTTTGTGCGATCCCAGTCTCTTTCGAAAAGAAACATTCGCTTCTTGAGCCAGCCAAGAATTTCCGTAGCATCTCTACGAGGATCGCTGAGTAAGAAGACAGAAAGCAAACCATGTACCTCTACGTTGCGCAGACCACAATTATTGAAGACCTCTGGGTAGCGAGCGTTTTTCTTTTTCAAATCCTTTGAAAAGTCAATAAGTCTGGTCCGCAGGTCCCAGATACCTTTTCCGTATGCCTGCAACACCTTCTCTTCCATCTCATTCAATTTAGGATCAGGTGAATAGTGCATTCGGCTTTCGCCGGGCTCTATAGCAGCGACTATTCCGTCCTTTTTCGTCACCCGGGCCATTTCAGCCACAGCGCGAGGTACATCCGGCAGGTTGCTGAGCACGATGTGGCAGACTGTCAGGTCGGCGAATTCCTCAGACAACGGTATCTTTTCCGCCGTCCCCTTCAGGAATCTTACCTGAGAAGAGAATTTCCGCGACGCATACTCTCTTAGAACATCGTCAGGCTCGATTGCCCAAATCTCCTTCAATGCAGAAGCCATCACAACAAGCTTTCCAGTGAAGTATCCGCCACCACATCCTATTTCCACTATGGTCTTGGGAGTAGCTTGGTCCAGCCTGAGCCATTTCCTCAATTGGAAGATCGCGTCGTCATCATACTCGAAATATCTGGAAACATCCATCTCGTCCGCTGCCTGGACATTGTGCCAATCCCGCGGATCATAATCAAGTGGTTGTTCAGACATCAATCAACCCCACAAGAACATTCACAATATGGCAGCCAACAGACATATACTCTTCACACATGCCAACAACGTGTCTTTATTTTGCCCGCGCGGGTAAGAGAGTCCTTCAAATCGAATTGCTGAAAGTATGATTGCCGTGATGAAGGTGCGAGCCTCCGTCGAACGCGCGCTAACCTTGCGCGTTGACTGCGACGGCTCATGGACGACTGACTAGGGTAAACGCATCTACGGTGGCACATCCAAGACATGTACGATAGTCGTGGACGCAATAAGCAGCGCGCCGTTGGGCTCGTTTGGCTTCACGTTGAACATGTACGCGCGCGCTCGTGAAAGAATCTAAGAGTGGGATGGGAAGCACCACTTGTCAAAGACCCATCACGCTCATTTGATCGTCATGTGCGATTGTTTTGTTGAAAGCGCTTTGGAAATGGCTTCTAGACCCTCGTATTTTTCTCCATTGATTATGACGGCCGGTGTTTTTCGAATTCGATGCTTCAATGCTCGTAGCTTGTCAGCCGTGCGTGAAACATCGTATACTCTGACATATTCTTGGTTCTCCTTTAAGATTTGCCGCACACGCTCTAGAGCCGTTGAATCTTCCTCAGAGAGTAGTCGTCCCTTGAACTTGGAGAGGACTCCACTCACGAGCCCCTCGGTTGTACCAGGTGCGCAGTATGAATGCGGCGCCATGTCTCTGGCAGTTTCAACGTCCATGTACGGTGAGAACGAACGCACAAAAACCTCTATCAATGACACCACCAATTGTCTATGGGCCTGTAAACACTTAGCCTTGTCGACTCGCGTTGAAAAGATGCGCACGTCGGAAGAATGGGAGAGTGTAACAAGTTACTTTGCGCGCGCTACAAACAAGCCTAGGAGTCAAGTACAGACAGAAAAAGAAGGGAGTTAGGAAGGGTTGCATATTGTTTTAGCAGTCATTTTCCTTGCCAAAGTTGTTGGCCAAGAGGATCGCATCGAAGATGTCTACTTTGCCATCATGGTTAAGGTCGCCTACTATGGGCAAAGCGACCTCGCAGACTATGCTAACCCGGTGTGAAAGCTCCGCTGAACGGAAGTAGACGAAGTGGTGGGTTGCATTCCAGGTAACGATCGAAGGTGTGAGCACATCGTCCAGATAGAGCTGGAAAGCCCCAGACATCAAGCCATTCGGGATCGATGCGTTGCAGAAGGCGTCGACGCTCGAAGTCACGTTAAAGTTCAACCGTCTCAAAGTCTTGTTGAATTCGTATGTAGAATAGACAATGTAATCGCTGAAAACGTCGACGGTGAAGTTACCCATGGTCGTCGCGAACTTCAAGATCCAAGACACGGCGTACGGAGGAGCAGACGGACCCGGAGGAAAAGTCCAACCTGACATCCTCAACACCATGTTCACATCGAAATCGTCGATCACACCGTCCGGCATCAAATCTTCCGGAATCCAGCCTGGGAGTCCTTGCATTCCGTAGACCTCTGCCACGTGTGCCAAATCTGCGATGTCCACTTTTCCATCTCCATTCAGGTCTTCTTTGCGTGAGACGACGTAGACTCTGCCGGCGAATCTGATATTGTTTGTTAGATCTGTATCGTAGATGTCGCCGTCCGAAATGATTGTTGCTAGACCAAATATATCATATGATCCAGGGGGAAGAGTCTCCAGAGTCTCGTTCCATGGCAAAGACAAATGCACACTTCCGCCGTTCAGAAGAAACACTACGGTATCTGCAACAGTCACATTTTCAGCCGTAGCAACATTCATCCTGTTCAGAGTCACATTTACAAGCAAAGTGGTAATCCCGCTGGCGTCAGGCGCTCGCTCGACCGTGACATCAATTGTCAGGTTAGTTCCAACTGTCTTGTTGACTCCAGAAAAGTATATGATCATGCCGTCGACATCAGTGATAGAGGTAACCGCCACGTCTACCGGCGTTGGCAACGGTAATGCATCTATTTGAAAACTCAACAGGATCAGTAGCCCCGCGAGAATTGAAACAGACGTGAAGGCAACTGCTTTTCGATCTACATGTTTCATGTAAATTACTCCTTTCTCTGGCGAAACAACATGGCGTTGAACCAAGCAATAACACTTTCGGACGGTCTGAGATTTCTCCCATATCTGCCATTTCATGTTTTCCTACAGGAATAAATACGTGAAGGCAGAATCAAAAAGCACACGCGCGATAATAACTTCACTCCAAACCACGCCGACTTTTCCATTGAGGGACACTCCGTCAGCATTCGTCTTCACCAACCAAAAATCGTAGTTGCCAGCTCCAGCTGAAAAACTTATAGCATTGGGTTTTGAATTCCACTATCGTACTGTGGATGGTGTTGACTTGTTCAGAAAGAAGGTCCTAGGACTTGACTGAGCCAAATTCGTTCTACCTCAATCAAAAAACCAAGAAATTTCAATGGGAGAAACCAAGCGGTGACTTTCAGAACACATTCTGCGAGATTCAGAACACGTTTGCTGAAATGTTTCCAATGTGGGTCGGAAGAATCCTGATAACCGGAGACACCGAAAAATGGATTTTGACTGCAGCCAGCACGGCAACGGGCTTAGCCACAAGCGTAATAATGTCTCCCGCGGAAGCGGGGATAGAAGGACTGGTAGCCGCCGACAAAACTCCCGACGGTAGGATCGGCGTTCTTATTCAGGTATACAATCGCAACAGGTTTGACCTGAACTCGCAGATGATACTGCGCATCGGACAGTGCGTTATGACGTGCCCGACGACTTCGGCGTTCGACGCGCTACCACAAGCGAAAAGAAGGCTGAAAGTTGGGAGAAGCCTGCGTTATTTCGGAGACGGGTTCGAGAGAAAACGAATCGTTGCAGACAGAAAGGTCTGGAAAATCCCCGTCATGGAAGGAGACTTCATCGTTGAAGACAAGTTCGGCGCAGCAGAAGCCGTCGCCGGAGGCAACCTGCTTATCCTCGCAAAAGACAAATCTTCGGGGCTCAAGGCTGCGGAAGACGCTGCAGAAGCGATCAAAACACGTGCAAGCCAAGTGATCATGCCTTTTCCAGGCGGAATCTGCCGCTCAGGCTCCAAAGCAGGGTCGATGAAATACAAGCTGAAAGCGTCCACAAATCATCCGTTCTGTCCCAAGTTGAGGCCGCTCGTCCCTGATACCCAAGTTCCTGAAGGCGTTGACTGCGTGTACGAGATCGTTGTCAACGGTTTGACCTTGGATGCTGTCAAACAGGCAGTGGTAGAAGGCGTGAAAGCTGCAGCCAACGTGCCTGGCGTCGTGAAGATTTCCGCAGGCAACTACGGAGGCAAACTCGGTCCGTACAAAGTTTATTTGAAAGACGCTTTAGAAACAAGTTGAAGTCTGCGCCCAAAATCTTATTTGATGCCTTGCAGATGTAGCTTTAAAACAGAAAAGCATCCGTGAGAACAGTTGAGTACAGCAAAGAAGACTTCTCTAGAGCTATTCAGACTGAAAAAAACACTGGCAACACTCTCCGACAAAGAAGGACGAGGAACCGAACTGATTTCACTCTACGTGCCGCATGGCAAGAAGATCAGTGACGCCATCACCAACCTGCGGGACGAATACGGAACCGCCTCTAACATTAAATCCACGACGACCCGGAAAAACGTCATGGATGCCATCGTCAAAGTACAGCAACGCCTCAAACTGTTCAAGGAACCTCCAGAAAACGGGCTGATAATATTCTGCGGCGCAATACCGCAAAACGGCGCGGGAAGCGAGAGGATAGAAACCTATGTCATCGAGCCTCCCGAGCCGATACGTGTGTATTTGTACCGGTGTGACGCGAGATTCCACACTGAATATCTTCAGGAAATGCTCAGGGAGAAAGAAACATATGGCATCTTGCTCATAGACACGGCGGGCGCCACAATCGCTACGCTTCAGGGCAGAAGACTCGAGATAATCCAAGAATTGACTTCAGGCGTGCCTGGCAAGACACGCGCGGGAGGCCAATCTGCAAGGCGGTACGAAAGACTTCGAGAAATGAGGCTCCAAGAATATTTCACTCGAGTCGGCCAGCATGCCAACCAGATATTTCTTCCGATCGAAAACCTGAAAGGCATAATACTCGCGGGGCCAGGCCCGACCAAATTCGATTTTGATAAAGGTGAATACCTAAACTACATGTTGAAGAACAAGATCCTCGACACGGTTGACACTGCCTACGTCGAGGAGCAGGGAGTGAAAGAAGTTGTTGAAAAAGCCCCCGAAGTCATGCGCAAAGTGCGGTACATAGAAGAGAAGAAGATAATGCAACAGTTCCTGTACGAAGTCGGCCACGACACGGGAAAGATCACGTACGGTGAAGAAGATGTTCGAAGAGCGTTAGAAACCGGCGCAGTAAACGTCCTTCTCTTGTCGGAAGGGCTTGAAATGACACGGGTCACAGTCAAGTGCGGTGCCTGCAACTACCAAGAGAAGCACACGGTGAAGAACAAGGCGTTGCAAGAGTTTGAGCAGAGCCTCGCCGGAAAACCATGTCCCAAGTGCAACGCAGCATCGCTAGCCATTCTCGAAAAAGAAGATTTGATTGATGATTTTGCCAGGCTTGCCGAATACACCAACAGTCAGGTCGAAGTAATATCAACCGAAACGGAAGAAGGACAGATGCTGAAAAACTCGTTCGGGGGAGTGGCGGCTATTCTTCGGTTCAAAGTCCACGAACAATGACCCTTCACACATGTTTCAGCAAGTCTTCAACCTCACTTTTTCTTGCGCCTTTCACAAACAGTTTCTTGTCTTTCGAAGTGAAACCGGATACCAATTCGACTTGTCTGTGAAAAAGCCTCGACAGCTCCTTGACTAGTTCTTTGTTGACTTTGCCTTCAACGGGCTCCTTCGTGCTTCGAATTACGATTTCGTCTGCTTCGAGCGCAACTTTGAACTCTCTCGAGCGCGGCTTGACCGAAACATCCAGAATGCAGCCTTCCTTCGTCTCGACTATTTTCATCGTCTTTCCTCAACGTATAAAAGCATAGTCCAACGCAAAAAGATAAGCATTAATCTAGGCTGAAGGAAGCGACATGAGGCATCCGTCACTCTATCTCGACTGGTATATTCACGTGCCCAGACTGAAATACGACTTCCGTTCCAGCGGCATAATCTACTTCAGACACTCCATGAACCTCGGAGACATCGACTTCAGCATAAACTACGAAAAAGGAAACCCCGAAGCTCTGAGACAAACTGCAAACTGGTACGACGTCAAACCTGAGAACGTCTTCATTTCAAGCGAAGGCGCCAGCGGCCAAAACGCACGAATAATCCGATATTTGGCAGAAAGAAACCCGAAAAAGAAAGAGGCAATCGTTGAATCCCCAACGTACGAACCATTACTCAGAACAACTCAGGAGCATTTTCCAATCGTCAAGAGACTCGACCGACGAGAGAAGGACGCGTACAGGCTTGACGCAGAACGACTTGAGAAAATGGCAACAAAAAATACTGGACTACTCGTTCTCACAAATCCTCATGCTCCAAGCGGAGCTGTGTCTGATCGAGGCGAATTGAGAGAAATCATGGAAGTGGCACACAACCATGGTTTCTTCGTGTTATGTGACGAAATCTACGCTGAATTCGACAGAAAAACTGTCCCAACGCTTTTCTCAGTCGACCCAGAAATGAGCATCGTGACCACGAGCTTCACGAAAGCCTACGGTCTCGGGGGACTGAAACTCGGCATAGGTTTGGCAGGTGAGAGCTTGGTGGATGAGCTGTACACAGATGTGTTGAACACGGTCGGCAACAGCCCAAACGTCCTGCAAATCGTCGTCGCGGAGCTACTTGGGAAAGCAAAGAAAACTCTTCAAGAACACAAACACAAGTGGGCACGCCTGAAAAAGATAACAGAAGACTGGCTGGCAGAAGCCAGGCTACACTATTTTCCAAACAAAGTGAGCGCGACGTACTGGGTTAGACTGCCAATCGCAGACACTCACAAATGGATAAACGAACAAACAATACCGAAACACAGTCTAGCGGCTGTTCCCGGAACATTTTTCCTCTTCGGAAACGGCTACGAGCTCGCGAAGTCAAACATGATGAGGCTCGGACTCGGGGCGATTAATCCTGAGGGTCCGATGTTGAGTGAATCGCTCAGCGCGTTGGAAGCGACCTTGAAAAGACGCAAGGCAGACGCCAATTGAAGTGCCACTTGATCGTGGGCGACAAAGAATAAAGGGTTCTTCCCAATTTCTATTTTCAATTCCTTCCAAAACAGTGATCACTAAATGGCAGATTTCAGACGTTTCCTGTCGCTTGCTTTCCCCTCTAACGCTTTGACACGGGACGTCATGCTGATCTGCCTTTCAAACGTGATCGGAGCCTTCGGGGAAGGTCTATACTTCTGGGTCTTCCCTTTGTACGTCAGGTCACTGCATGCAGACTACGTTCAACTCGGCGTGGTTCTTTCAGCGTTGATGGGGTTCGCTGCGCTGGTACCGTTGATCGGAGGCTTCTTGGCTGACCGATTCGACAGAAAGAAAATTCTGATTCTTTCCTGGACGCCATGGATATTCGCGCCGTTGATCTATTCTTTCGCCACCGACTGGGTGCAACTGATACCTGGAACGTTCTGCTGGGGAGTTTCGATGATCGGGCTTCCAGCCGTCACTGCCTATGTGATCACTTCGGTCGAAGACAAGCGCAAGTTTGCTTCAGTCCTCGCACTCGTTTGGTCGACATACTCTTTCAGCTACATATTCGCTCCAGCGGTCGGAGGATACTTTGCGACCGTCATAGGGATGCAGTGGGTTTTACGCGTTTCAGTCGTGCTCTCAGCCGTTTCCACGGCGACGTTCTTTTTCCTCCATAGTCAACATCCTCGCAAAGAAGCCGTTGAGATACAACAAGAGCAACTGCCTGTAGCTGAAGAAAGACGGCTGTGGCGAAAAATCATCGTTTGGTCCGCGTTCTTCACGGCAACTTCCTTCTTCATAAGCATCGGAAGACCATACGTGCAGACCTTTCTCTCCGAAACCGTGATGATGAGCGAATTTCAAGTTGGACTGTTCGGTTCAATCAACTATGCAGGAATTACCTTCATCGGAATTGCCATGGGTCGAATGGCAGACAGATGGCGCAAATCAGGCGCAATGTCCGTGTGCCTGTTGCTTTACGTGGCCTCAATGATTCCGCTGTTGCTGATTCGCGAGTCCAATTCACTGATGTTCATAGCCTTCACACTGGGCGGTTCAGCGACTCTAGGTTCCCTCGTGAGCTCCTTCGTTGGAACAATCGCTCCAAGAGCAAAAAGAGGACTTTGGGTTTCAATCCCCCAAACCTGCAGCATGGTGGCATCGTTCATCGCGCCGTACTTGGGCGGCTATCTCTACACTTCCTCGCCGGCTTACGCGTTCATGATATCTATGAGTGCACTGCCGTTTCTGGCCATCTATGCGTTGGTCCGACTCAAAGACTAGTCAGCCGCATTGCACTGAAAGAGCTAGATTTCTACCGTTTTCTCCGCCTTCACCAATCATATTTCAGGAAAAACCTATTAGAAGAGGTCGTGCAACTTTCCTTGATAACAATTGACAGAAAAGGAAACAAAAGACATCCGATGTCCATTCTGCGGTGCACCTTACAAGAAACTGGTTCCGCCTAATGCCCTTCAGTTGAAGTGCGATTATTGTGGAGCAACATTCCACATTCCGCCGAAACTCGGCGTTGAAATCCCTCGATGTTACAATCATTGTGAGAGGTACGCGACGGGCATCTGCAACGACTGTGGCCAGAGCTTCTGCAGCGAGTGCCTAACAGCTTTTCCTCTTGTTACAGATGGTGCCAGAGCCATGCTGTACTTGTGCCCAAACTGTCTCAGAAAGCGAAACCTCGAGAGAGCCGACGTGAACATCCTCGTTGCCACTCTTTTCCTTATAGGAGGCATTCTCGTCTTAGGTTACGGTCTAGTGTTCGGTTCTCCTTTTTGGCTGGTCGGCGTTTTTTTGACTTTTGTGAGTGGCGCAACTATCTGGTATTTTGCAGGTCAAAGGAGTGAAATCCCGCCTGAAATAGTCCCTGAAACTATGCCTGAAGCAGGCATCACAGCAGAGGAGAAAGAAGCCAAATCTGATGAAGCTGAAGCAGAAGAAGCCCAACGACTCTACGACCAGCTTTTCACCGAGTACATTGAACACTGGGGAATCCAAACCGGAACACAGCTTCTCGAAAGCGAAATACAGGCGTATACGCGACATGGAGACTCTTATGCGCAGGCAATGAGGAAAATCACAGAACGCAATAAGAGGAAGACCCACTGACAAGTCGAAACTGCTGACAAGCCAATTCAATCGGCATTGAAACATTGTTCCGTAAACGTTTTAGGTTCTGACTGGCCCATAGACAATCGGAGGTCAGAATGTGCAAACAACCAAATTCTTCACGGTTGATATTGCAAAGATCAGAGGGAAGGGTGATTTCAGCTGTCCCAAGTGTGGAGTGAAGATCTCTCCAGACGACAGGACGGAGAAATCCTACAGGTTACTTGAAGCTATAATGAAACAAGATGAACTGGACGGCATAATGCTCCACTGCAACAATTGTTCAAGCCAGATACATCTGACCGGGTTCCATACGCTGAGCATGACCCGATAGCAGGACAACCTGTACCCTGCATGCTTCTGTAATCTAGTAGCAGTGCACAAGACTTGGCGCGATTGGGCTTAGTACACGCATCATTGCCGTATAGTAATCGAACCCGTTTTCGTCTCTGCAATCAGCTTTCCAGTCCCTGACCCGATTCGACCCATATATTGACCGCGTTCATAACGAGCGTCCGCCAACTCAGGAATACAAGTTACGCGCCCCAGTCGCGAGTAAGCTTCAACCGTGAGGTCTGAGGTCCCCGTCAGGGCAAGGTCTATCGTTCCAGTGATGGTTCTAAACCAGTTCTCGCCGTTCGAAAGAGACCCGCTGAACTTTATGGGACCCGTGGTATTGCGAACTGAAACCGTACCGTTGACGTTTTCCAGAGTCACCGGTCCTGTGGTGCTGTCAACTTTCACTGTTCCATTCACGCTTCGCAGGTCGATCAAACCCGTTTTTCCCGTGACATCAATAGTTCCTTCAAGGCTCTCGAGGCTCACTCTAGCGACAGACGTTTCAACTTTCACTGAACCCTTGATTCCTGTTACCGTAACGTGATCGAGGCTTGCCTCGAGGTCCAAATCAGTTTCTTTAGGAACAGAAATGATCATGTCGACCCGTGGGCCGCCTGAAGCAAAGTATCGCGGCCATCTGAATGGGTGAACAAGGGCTCGGCATTTGACAGTGATCGTGTTGGCTTCCTGTGAAACGTTCCACTCCACATCATCAGTCTCTCTCAGGTCAAGATCAACAGTGACTTCACCTTCCACTCCGGTCTTGACGTCCACTTTTCCCGGAGCGCGATTCACAATAATTACTTTCGGCTTTTCCGTTACTTTGAAAGTCTGGTGTTTAGTTGCGGCAACTGCTTCTTTGGTTACAGGAGTTCCGCATTTCGCACAGAAGTTCGCATCAGCTAGTATTTCTGCCCCACACTTTTTACAGTATGGCATTTTTTGATCAGACTCCGTGATTCATGTATTCGAGTCAACCGTGCAATAAGTGGTTTTTGCCTGTTCAGGTTGCCTAGTTATCTTTGATTCTTTTGCTTGAGCTTCACGTTATCTTTAAACGTAGTGCGCGTGAGATAATCGACGGGTGCAAGAGCTAGATGAAAGTTCTATTCGTTGAACCGCCGAAGGACGTTTCGTTTGTGATGGGCGAATACTTGCCACCTCCCTACGGGATAATTCAGCTCGCCGCCTTCCTTGAAAAACACAGCAAAGACGTTGAGGTTGAAGTCCTCGACTGCAACGCCAAACATGTTGACTGGCAAGGTCTCGAAAAACACGTCGAGTCTTCAAATCCTGAAGTTGTGGCGTCAAGTTCGCTGTCCACGTGTAACGCTTACGTTGTGTGTAGAACGCTTGAAATAGCCAAGAAAGTGAATCCGAACATCCTTACTGTGGCGGGAGGGCAACATTTCACTGCAACCGCGGAGGAGAGTCTACGCGAACACCCCGAAATTGACGTGATAGTTCGGGGGGAAGGGGAAGAGACATTGGCTGAACTCGTGGCACATGCGAACGACAAAACAGCTTTTCCGCAGGTCAAAGGAATATCATTTAGACTGCGGGGGAAAATAGTTCACAACCCGCCAAGACCGTTGATTGAAAACCTTGAATCTCTCCCTTATCCAGGCTATCATCTTGTTAAAGACATTGTGCACAAGTATCATTTCGCGGCGATGGCAGGGCGCGACGTGCCGTATGCGTTGGTTGAAGGTTCCCGGGGTTGCTCGTGTGAATGCACCTTCTGCACTCAATGGCGTCACTGGCAAGGCAAGTGGAGGTTGAAATCGCCCAGAAGGATTGCCGATGAAATCGAATACTGCTACCGCGAATTCGGAAGCAGGTTCGTATGGTTGACAGATGACAACTTCGGGGCAGGCTCGCGAGCCAACGATCTTGCCGACGAAATCATAAAACGGGGAATGACAGAAGACTTAACGTGGTTTGTCCAGTCGAGATGCGACGACATTATCCGTAACAAGGAAGCATTGCCTAAACTGCGAAAGTCGGGGCTAAACTGGGTTCTTCTCGGCGTGGAGAATTCTGAACCGTCAACCCTCGAAACGTTCAAGAAAGGCATAACGCCCCAGGACTCTAAAGAAGCCGTGAGGTTGCTTAAACAAAACGGAATATTCGCACATGCAATGTTCATAACAGGCCAAAGGAAAGACACGGCTCAATCCATCGCTCGCCTGCGCGAATTCGCGAATGAACTAGACCCGGATTTCGCATTGTTTGCAGTTCTCACGCCTTTTCCAGGAACAGAAGTGTTCGTTGAAGCCAAACGCAACGGATGGATTGAAGACACGAATTGGGCGAACTACGACATGATACATGCTATAATGCCAACGGAAACGCTTTCGGTCAAACAAGTGCAAGAGGAGTTGTACAAATGTTACAGAAGCTTCTACGGGTCATGGAAAAGAAGGCTTGGAGGCGTTTTTTCTTCTAATGACCTGAAAAGAAGGATTTACCTGCACATTGCCAAGAAAGGAGTAATCTCTCAACTAGGGCAACTCTTCTGAAGAGCCAGCTGAATCGATTAACAAACTCGAGATAGCGCCTATATGAGCATTTCAATAAGCGCGCGTATTGTCCGCCTGGATTGTTGCTGATTCCAAAGGTAGAGTCTGATGGAAGATTTCTCCACAAGTCATAACTATTGGTGTAACCCCTATTTATATGCCATGAGCAGAAAGATTATTGCCATTCTAGTTTTCCTGTTGCTTTGCAGCTTTTCAACATTCCTTTCTGCTAAACCAGTCAGTGCTGAACCATTACAATACGATGATTTCACTATCTTGGCCAACGGGAGCATTTATGCCCATTATCCGATAAGTCCCCCAGTCATAACTTCAGACAATGTTACGTATACATTGACTCGAAATGTTACACTTTCCAACTGGATTCGAATAGAACGAAACAACACTATCCTTGACGGAGCTGGCTACATCCTGACAAATATGCAACCATCCCCTTTTGCACTGGAGTTGGAAGGAGTCAGTAATGTAACCGTCAGGAACTTGAATTTCAGGAACTCAGGCAGACTCCGGCTTGTCACTGCTTCTGATTGTGTTCTTGTTGACAACAATTTTACGGACTGTCCCCAAGCTTTCTTTATTCAATACTCATCTAATATGACTCTTATTAGGAACACAATGAAAAACACGTCTTTTGGATATGTCTATGGTGATTCAATCAGCCATTACCTACACACAATGGACACTTCAAATACGGTTGATGGAAAACCTGTATATTACCTTACAAATCAGAAGAACCTCACAGTAAATTCTTCGACTTTTCCTGAAATTGGATATTTGGCTCTTGTCAATTCGACTGATATTACAGTGGAAGGCTTGACGCTTGCAAATCGCACGAATGCATTACTTCTTTCCTTCACAAACAACTCCAAGATGGTAGATAACATTATAGAAAACAATATCTTTGGAATATTGCTTGTGTCATCTTCCAACAACCTCATTTTTGAGAACAAGCTTGTCGGCAATGGAGTTGCATTGGAGCTTGATCTGTCTTCCTGCAACAACACAATCACCGAAAACAGAATAGATGGTGGAATGCAGATAGCAGAACATTCCAACAACAATATTGTGTCTTATAACAATGTGACCGCTTTTGAAGCAGGAATTCTGATGTATTCGTTTTGCTCTGCCAATGTCTTCATTGAAAATAGAATAATGAATTGTAGCGGTGAAGGAATATGGTTAGTCCAAAGTCAGAATAACACTTTCATCAAGAACACAGTAATGAACACAACAAGAGCCTTACGTCTAGAGCAGGTCGAGACTTGCAACAACACCTTTTTCGACAACAACTTTGAAGACAATAGAATACAGGTTTTCATTCTTGGAACGATTGGAAGCAATGTTTGGGACAATGGTTTTGAAGGCAACTTCTGGGGTGATTACAATAGAACTGACAGCAATCAGGATGGCATAGGAGACGCACCATACATTATTGATGAAAACAACACCGATCATTATCCTTTGATGGGCACTTTTCAGAGTTTCAACGTATCCATAACTCCTCAAAGTTCTGAAGAAGTGGATGTTATCAGCAATTTCACCATCTCAGATCTTGGTTTGTACGAGTGGTTGACTACTCCTAACCAGTATCTCCAAGCAGGGCAGCCATTTCTAAGATTAATCCTAGTTCAAGGACAAAACATGACTGCAGGCTTCTGCAGAATGACATTACCAAACAACATACTGAACATGTCAGAATACATAGTCTTGATCAACATGACTCCTGTCATTGTTAACAAACTGGCTATATCAAACGGCACACACACCACTCTGTACTTCACTTTCAACTCCTCTGCCCTTGATGGAATAATCATAATTCCAGAGTTTCCATCATTCCTAGTTCTACCACTATTCATGGTAGCCATGCTTTTACCAATAGCAATCTATGAGAGAAGACATCGGACCAGAGCCCTGAAGATCCTCAAGCGCATAATTCTACTCTTGACTTCATTTGAACTCTGGTCTCCAGAGCCCAATGCAAGCCTCAATCCAGAATTAGAATGGACCGGTGGGGACTTGAACCCCAGACCTCCTGAGTGCAAGTCAGGCGTTCATACCAACTGAACTACCGGCCCGCCGCTTTTTCACAAAACAACCATCGATATGGAATTTAGAGGTTTCGGTTCATCCGTTTGGGAATCCTCACCCGCTTCAATGGCTTCGAGAGACCCAGTCGTCCTGGAAAATAGCGAAAACTAGTGTAAGAAAAAATTAGAATGGGGTTCTCGTGTGAGTCGTCTAGGTCGATTTAGAATCTTCTTCTTGTGGTTCTCTTCTTAGACCAGCACTCACGGCAGTAAACAGGTCTGCTTGGGTCGGGCTTGAAGGGGACTTCACATTCCTTTCCACATTCAGCGCAAACTGCCTTGTGCATTTCTTTCTCTGCCATTTTGATATTTCAACTCCTTTGATCGATTTGTGCAAAAACTTGTTTCTTGCACGAAGGACAAATCAAGGAAAAGTCTCTTATAAAACTTTCATCATGAAAAAAGCCATCATAGCCCACGTTCTTTCATGGATCTCTCAATTTCTTGCTCTGAACCTATGGATAATCGACTTCCGTGACTTCTAACAAGGCGTTCTAGGACAGCAAAGTTTTAAGAAAGGTCACCATACCATTGCTTCTTTAAACGGTGAAACGAATGGTCGACAACCGAATCCAAAAACTGGCACAATTGTGTGTTCACTACAGCGTCAACGTCAAACCCAACGAACAAGTAATCATACAGGGAACAGCAGTAGCTTATCCGCTAATAAACGAAATCTACAAAGAATGCCTCCTCAGCGACGCTCATCCGATGGTTCTTGCAAACCTTGACACCGACTACACCTTCTTCAAGTACGCGAAGGAGCATCAACTCAAATTCGTCTCTCCAGTCATCAAATTTGTATTGGAAAACGTGGACGTCAACATAGGCATATTCTGCGAACCCAGTCCCAAAGGGTTGTCGACGGTTGACCCGATGAAAATGAGGGAGCGTACAGCTTCAAGAAGAGAGTTGATGGAAATCTTCTATAGAAGAGTCGGTGAAGGCAAGCTCAGATGGACTGGGTTACCCTACCCGATTAGCGCTGAAGCGCAAGAGGCTTCGATGGCGCTAGAAGAGTACGAAGATTTCGTCTACAGCAGTTGTCTCCTTGAGGCGGAGGATCCGATTGGCGAATGGAAAAAGGTAAACGAGCAGCAGAAGAAGACTTGCGAATTCTTGGACAAAGCAAAAGAAATCCACATAGCAGGTGAAGACACGGACATAACGTTCAGCGTCCAAGGAAGAAAATGGATAAACTGCGCGGGCAAAGAAAACATGCCCGACGGCGAAGTGTTCACTGGACCCGTCGAAAACTCGGTTAACGGCACCGTAAGATTTACTTATCCAGGCATTTACGGGGGCAGAGAAGTCGAAGACATCAAGCTCACGTTCAAGGACGGCAGAGTAGTCAAAGCATCTGCAGCAAAAGGCGACGATTTTCTCCAACAGATACTGAAGGTGGAAGGAGCAGACCGCATCGGCGAAGCTTCTATCGGAACAAACTACGGAATAACCAAGTTTACCAAAAACATGCTGTTCGACGAAAAGATGGGTGGAACCATTCACATGGCGCTTGGCAACGCTTACCCAGAATCCCTTGGTCAAAACAAGTCTGCTGTCCACTGGGACATACTCAAAGACATGCGGGAAGGCGGAGAAATCTACGCAGACGACAAGCTGTTTTACAAGAACGGCAAATTCATAGACTAGTAAACTGTGATATTCTCTCCTCAACTTATCCTCGTCAAGAATTCCATCAATAAAGTGATTCTTTGGTAAGTGCAGAGACCTTAAAAGTATCTGCCAGGAAAACGTACTTCAACCTGAGTGTTTTCGAGTTTCTCACATTCCTCCGAAGAGGAGTATTCTACACTTTCATGATAAACTACTTGTTCACGCTCATGGGTACTGTCACTTCAACGGCAGCACTCGGCACGCTGAACATGATAGCCTCCGCATTGGGCCAGAATCTCCTGTGGGGAAGAATCTGTGACAAACGCAAAATCCGAACGAAACTCATAGTTGCGGGCGAAACGATTGCGGCATTTGCCTACGTCATCGTGTTTCTGGTGCATATGGGTTTTATCAACATTGGGACCCAATACTTGGCAGGTCTGACGATAATCTTCGGCCTGTCTATCCTGGAATTCTTCTGGTCCATGTCGGACGTGGGATGGGCAGCACTCCTCACAGACGTCACAACCATCGGCAATCGAGGAAAAGTAATAGGTGCAATGAATTTCATCGCTTCCCTCGGAAGAATGGTGGGAATTCTCTTCGCGGGGCTTCTGTACGCGGAAGGAGAAGGCTTCAGAAGTGGAAGAATCTTCTACATCGTAACAGCCTTGCTGCTTGTTGGCGCTGGCCTAATGGCCTTGACTTCAAAATCAATGAAAAAGAAACAAGAACTCTCTCAACGATCTAAAGTGGAAGAGCCATGCGTGAACTCGAAGGAACCAGAACCAGATCCTCAAAATCAAAAGACATATGCATTCTTTCTAATGTCTTTGATTATCATCATCCTCGGGGCAGCTTGCATCAACCAGATCTTCCTTCTTTTCTTGAACCTGCCAGGAGGACTCAACTTCAGCGACTCCCAGATGAGTCTAGTTCTTTCAGCGTGGACCGTAGGAGGAATGATTGCAAGTCTGGCAGTTGGAAGACTCTCAGACAAGTTTGGAAGAATCAAAATCCTTCTAATGGGATTATGCTTCGCCATCGCCACGCCTTTGCTGTATCCTTTCGCTTCTAACGTGTCCTTGATGGCGATCATCTACGGACTGAACGGCGTGTCCTTCTGGACTATCCAAACAGTCGGACTTGTTTTTGCAGGAGACCTCATTCCAAAGGATCATAGAGGAAGACTCCTCAGCAGATACAACACGGTCATAGCCTTGAGCTGGGGACCCGCAGGATTCCTCATCGGTGGACCTCTTGCGGATTTACAGGTTCACCTCTATGGAATGTCATCACATGCTGCTTACGTGAACGTCTTCTATCTTTCCTCAATCATAGTCTTGGCTGGCACGCTTCTTTTTGTCTTTAGAGTCGCAAGACCAACGCGCAAGTGACGAAATTTTAAATCTACGACACCTTGAAATCAACTGTGGAGGCAGTGTAATGCTTGAACTCAAAACCGTAAAGATTGACGTGCCCGAAGGAGTAAACGTGATCTTAGGCACAGCGCACTTCATCAAAACAATAGAAGATCTGTACGAGGCACTCATGAACAGCGTTCCAACCATAAAATTCGGGGTAGGTTTCTGCGAAAGCTCCGGCCCGTGTCTGGTGAGACATGAAGGAAATGACGAAGAACTCAGACAACTGGCAGCAAAGAAAGCGTTTGACATACGTTGTGGTCACAGTTTCATAATATTCCTCAAGAATGCATTTCCAATTAATGTCATGGACAAAATTCAGAAAGTACCAGAAGTCTGTACAATTCATGCTGCAACAGCCAATCCCATTGAAGTGGTCGTCGCTGAAACCGAACAGGGTCGCGGAATACTGGGAGTCGTGGACGGTGTGGCAAGCAAAGGCATCGAAACGCCGGCGGACATTGAACAGCGCAAGGACTTTCTAAGGAAAATTGGCTACAAACTCTGTTGAGAATAAGCGAACGAAAAATTAGGCGCCGCAGGGTGAAGTTGCCCTGCGATAGTATGTGCTTAGGGCACAAGTGTAGAAAACTAAGTGTTTATCTGTTCCACGCTAGTTCATGTTCGCGTACTTCGAAAGGCATCTCTTCACGCATGCGTTGAGCCGCGTATGAGGCCAATTTCTTGAATTGCTGTCTTGTTAAAACGTGACTCGCTCTCGAAAGAATCTCGAGGCAAATTTCCTTGAAGACCAAGTCTGCGCATCCGTTCTTGGCATCGTCGATCAGTTCCTTGCAAGCTTGATAGATTTGTTCGTTCAAAGGCAGTTCACCCTGCATGCATCAAGTGACTCTTTAGGAAATTAAACACTTATGAAGCGAAAAATCAGATTGCGGATTCATTTGCGATTCATGGAAAACCATTCAGGCAATAGGCCGAAAACCTCACTGTCAATGGCTCTCTCGCACGGCTAATTGGCCACTCGGCTCTGCACGCCAACCTTTTAAATACCTGTCTGGAATATGATACTAAAACGGAAGAATGAAACCATGATAAACGAGGTTTTGGCAGCCATCAGAGAACGACGTAGCATCTTAAGATTCGAAAACGCCCCCGTCGAAGACGACAAGCTAGAAGCAATTTTAGAAGCCGGACGATGGGCACCATCATGGATAAACAAACAACCATGGAACTTCATAGTCATCAAAGACCAGAAGACCAAAGAAAAGTTAAGCGAAACAGTCCCGACAACTTTTGTACAGGGCTTGAAAGAAGCACCTCTATGCATCGCCGTCGTCGTCAACGCAGTGGAAGACCCATATCACTACACAGAAGCGGGTGCAGCAGCCGCACAGAACATGGCACTTGCAGCTCATAGCTTGGGACTGAACTCCTCCTGGATCGGGGTCTATGATCTGAAGAATGAAAGAAATTCCGCTGAAAGCAAGGTACGCAAAATTCTGGATGTTCCCAGAGACGTTCGCGTGATCGCAATTTTGCCAGTGGGTCACGTCAAGGGCGATCTTCCTAAGAAAGACAGAAAGACTCTCCGCCAAATAGTTTATCAGGAAAAATTCGGAAATCGCTAAAACATTCGAATTTCCTTGGACCGTTTTTCAAACACTCAGTTTTTATCTTTCTTTTTTCAAAGCAATAGTCACAATATAGTTACGATGCTAAAGCGCTGTGAATAGGGTTTTAGATGGGCAACGTCGCTGTTTGGAAAGTCCTTGAAGAGATGATCGCAGACTTCCGAGAGAAAGGAAGGGACGTTCCGGCAGAAATCATGAATGACTTAAAAAGCGCAAGAACTACGTTGAAGATTCTTAAAGTTGAACCTACCAACCCCGAAACCCTTCAGAAAATCGACCAGTACATGATGAAAGTAGAATCCTACCTCGTTTCGGAGGGTCAGAAAGAGTTCGGTTTCGCATATGTTGATGAATGGCTTAACCGGTTGGACAACGCGCGCAGAGAAAAAGGCGATGAAGATCAGGATGAGACGAGATTCATCCCTGGTGTTCCTAGACAGGAGAAATGGATTCGTGTAACACCAGCAACAGAAATTTCGATCGAAAGTCTGGAGACAACTGCACATGGGCTTGGTCTTCAGTGCACAGTTCAGAAAGACGGTTCTCTTCTCGTCTGCGGAGGAGACCAGAGCATAAAAGATTTTGTTAAAAAAATGGCTTCAAAATACAAAACTGACGCGGAGAAATACCGCAAAAAAGTACATAACGGTTAAAGCCTTAACAGACAGTAAATGCTTTTTATAGAAAGTGCCACAGAACTGTCGGCAAGAGGAAAACGTTCACAGCGGGGAGCACGAGGACTCAGACTGAATGCCGTACATCAAGAAAATAGAGATTAAAGGTTTCAAGTCGTTCGGACCACAAGTCGTGAAAATAGTCGCCGACAAAGGGTTCACCGCAGTCACAGGCCCGAACGGAAGCGGAAAGACAAACGTCCTTGACGCCCTGCTCTTCGCTCTGGGGGAACTGAGCACAAGAAGACTCCGGGCAGAGACGGCTGCCAAACTGATTTTTCACGGATCCGAAAATGCTGGAGTCGAAAAGGCCAAGATGGCCAAGGTCGTGATCCAGTTTGATAACACAGACGGACGTATGCCCGTCGACACTACGACGGTAACGATCTCACGAGAAGTTTATAGAAACGGACAAAGCGTTTACCGATTGAATGGACGAAGAATCTCGCGAACACATATGATGGAAATCCTGTCCATGGCAGGAATAAGCTCTTCCAGTCAAAACATAATCCTGCAGGGCACGATAACTCGTCTGACCGACATTTCTCCAATAGAACGCAGAAAGATCATAGAAGACCTCATTGGAATAGGTCAATACGACGCAGAAAAAGCCGAAGCAGAAGAAAAACTTCGAGCAGCAGACATATCCATACGCACCGCAATGGGCAGGATTGACGAGGTACAAAAACGACTTGACGACTTAGAAAGAGAACGGAACGAGCTCCTCAAAGTCAACTTCATTCATTCGGAGCTCAAACAATTGGAAGCCATCAAGATATCGAACGAAATGACGCAGGTACAGAAGAAGGTAGAAGAAGTATCATCCCAAGCAGAAAAAGTCAAAATCCGCGTGGACAAACTGCGACAAATCCGCGATGACCACAGGTCAAAGAGAAGAGAAGTGGAAGGCGAATGGCGAAAACTCAGTTCAGAAATAGTCGAAGAAGGCGGTTCGCAGGTTCTAAGAGTGCAGATAAAAATCGGAGAATTGAAGTCGAAACTGACAGAGCTCACAACCAGAATAAGCTCCAACAAAACAAGCGTTGAAGGACTGACTCGAATAAGAGAAAACAATTTCCAACAACACGAGACCATCCAGAAAGAAATCCGCGAAAACCGTATGAAAATCAGGCATTTCAGAACAGAACACGACAGAATTCTCAGCCAGATAAATGAGAAACAGACCGTTCACGATGATCTTGCTCGGGAGGCCGCTCAACTATGGGAAAACTTGGGAGAGAACAGCAAAAGAATACGCGAAATAGAGTTAAAACTCTACAGCGACAACAAAAGAGTCGCATTTTTGAGGTCAGAGTACCTGAAGAACCAGACTACCATCAGCGTACGAACGAGAAGACTGAGAGACCTTACCGAACGCAAAGAAAGGTTCACAGCGACGTTCTCTGAACTTGACAGATCGTACCAAGAACTTGGAAAGGTTCAGAAAGAGCAGAAGGCCCAGCAGAAAAACCTTGAGAGAACTCTGGAGAGAAGAATCGCACAGAGAGAAGCGGTCGAGAAAGAAATAGCTGAAGCAGGCAAGATCGCTGATTCAGCACGTGAAGCTGTCGTGGAATTTGCGACACAGAGAGAATTGGCGGAGACAGTGGCGTCAGAAGAGAAGGCATTAAGAAGCATAGAAGAACTGGGTGATCTTGGCGTTATCCCTGGGGTCTACGGCAGACTGCGCAGCCTCGCGAAGGTGGACAAGAGCTATCAAAACGCGATTGAAGCCGCCGCGGTAGGATGGCTTGACGCAGTTGTAGTTAAGGATTTTGAAGCGGCTTTCACTTGCACAGAAACGTTGCGAAGAATGAAACTTGGAAGAATCAAGATAATCCCTCTTGAGGCAGCCGCCACCACCAAACAGCTTAAGATTCCTCAAAAAGAAGGCGTACAGGGATCTGCAGAAGTGTTCATTAAAGCCGAAAAAAGTTACGAGTCTGCTGTACGCTTTGTTTTCGGAGACACGCTGATTGTCACAGATGACAAAACCGCCTTCAACCTGTCCGGTCAGGGTTTTCGCACGGTAACGGTTGACGGAGACCTCTATGAGATTGGAGGCGCATTTGAATCAGGATATTACCGTGCCCCGATCGATTTCTCAACGATAATACCCAGCGACACAGCGATCAAGAGCCTTGATGAAGCAGTCGGGGCACTCCAGCAACATCTTACGCGAAGAAATGACGACATAAACGGTTTGGTAGAGGATATCGAGAAAACCCGGGTTGAAATCGCCCGTCTGTCGGAAGCTACCATCACGTTGGATAGGGAAATAGTCCGTTTGAGAAGAAGCGTCAGAAGAACAAAGTCCAACGTTAAACGAGTAGATCATTACATCAGCAAAATCTCGAAGGAAGTGGAAGCTGAAAAAGCCCAGATGTGGGTTCATAGAGCTGAACGAAGCTCGATCGGGAAAGAGATGCGAAAGCTTCAAAATGAACTGGCGGCACTCAGAAAGAAGACAGACCCTGGACACATCCAAGAGATGGAAGTCCAGAGAGAGAAACTATCAGAAGAAGTGATAACCTTCCGACAGAAGCTGGGATCAAGTCAAACAGAAATCTCCACCCTCCAATCCCAATTCGATAACGTTCTGAGAGTTGGATACCAGAACTCAAAAATTCAAACTTCAAAAGTTGAGACTCAACTTCGAAGAGTCGAGAAGGAGGTTCAAGAAGCCCTACAAGAAAGGGAAGCGTTGAAACAAGAGCTTCAACAACTGGAGAAAAGCCGTGTTGAGCTTTCGAATACGGTCTTCTCAGCAAGAGAGGGAGCAAAGAAGTTCACTGGCCAGATAGACGAGATTGACAAAGAACTGCGGAAAGTTGACGCCGAGTATGAGCAAACAGACCGTTTGTACAACCAGCTCCAGCTTAGCAGCCAGACGTCTGCCCTACAACTTGACCAGTGCCGGAGTCATCTGAGACTCTCAGGCTATGAGCAACCGTTGATCGTGACTCAGAAACAGGTTGAAGATGCCGAGACATCCATGAAGATGATGCACCTAGAGGTTGAAAGAATAGGGGCAGTGAACCAGCTTGCACTGTCTCATTATGCGGATCAGATTTCACGTTACAAAGAACTGTCAATGAGAATGAACGAGCTGGAGAAGGAAAAACAGGCGATACTCCAGTTCATGGACGAGATCGACCAGAAGAAACGTAAGGTCTTCGTCGATGCGTTTGAGAAAATCAACGATAAACTAAAAGCGTACTTCTCCAGAATCACGGGAGGAGGAACTGCAGTGTTGACTATCCAGAACGTCGAGGACCCCTTCTCAGGCGGAATCGACATGATCGTTCAATTCCCAAATAAGCCCTCAATTGTGGTGAGTGGAGCCAGCGGAGGCGAACGTTCAGTCTCAGCCGTGGCATTCATTTTCGCGCTCAGAGAATTCACACCTGCATCCTTCTACATTCTCGATGAGATTGACGCTCACCTAGACGCATTCCACGTTTCAAAGCTCGCGGACCTTCTAGTTGAAGAATCGGACAAGACGCAGTTCATAGCTATCACTTTGAAGCCGGAAATGGTGAACAAAGCTCAAAAAGTGTATGGAGCCTACATGCGAAACGGCGTATCAAACATTATCTCGGCGAAACTGCTGGAGGCTCCAGCCTAGTGTCGTCTGAAATCTCGAAGAAGCCGTTTTATCTTTTTCCGCCGTGGAACATACTCTTTGAATTCAATAAACTTGAGAAACTTGTGCCCTGGAACATCAACATAGCATTCCTGCTGAGGTCCTTTCTGGAAAACATGAACAAAACCGGGGAAGTGGATTTCAGAGCATCAGGCGTCGCGTTAGATTCCTCCGCCTTGATTTACTTGATGAAATCCAAGCTCCTTCTGAAGCTCGAGGAACCTCCACCGCCTCCTAAACCACCGTTGGATTTCTTGCCTCCCCCCTTGTTTCTCCCATTAAGACATGAACTAACTTCGACCACGATCAAAAATCTCCTCGAAGTCCTCGACGACGTTTTGAAGGGAGAACAATTCATAAGGGCTCAACCAATCGTTATCGAATCAATCCTGCCAACCCCGTCAGAGATAATGCCCCAACTGGATATTTTCCTGATGGAAATTGAAGCCCAAATGGAGAAGCTCTATGCTATTATAGCAGAGAGAGTCAAAGGGACGGGCATCGTCGAGTTTTCAACTTTGATCAAAGGAGCAGGAAGACTGGAAGCCATCCGTACGTTCATTCTATTGCTTTTCTTGGCACAGGAAGGCAAGATAGGTCTGTGGCAGAACGAAGAAACAGAGGAAATTTACATAGCTATAGGAGACTTGAAACTTGGAGCAAGCGGAGAACCAAAAGTCTAGTCTCACAACTGAAGAAAAAGAGGAAAGTGTTCCAGAAAAGACGCGCGGTGACGTCTCTTTGACAGAGGCTGCGCTCTACGTCGCAGGACGACCATTGGACCTGAACGACCTGTGTTCTGTTCTTAAGACACGCTCGAAAAACAGGGCGAGGCAAACTATTGACAAGCTTATGCAAGAATATGTGATTAGGAACACGGCCCTGGAAATTCTTGAATTGAAAAACGAACGCTTTGTTTTGCAGCTGAAGGCAGAATTTACGCCCCACGTCCGGAAATTCGTGAACAGACCCCTCCTTTCGGTCGGTCCGTTGAAGACTCTTTCCTACATTGCCTACAGGCAGCCAATCTCGCAAAAAAGGGTCATTGACGTGCGAGGTCGCCATGCTTACGGTCACATTAAGACTTTGAAAGAAATGGGACTAGTTAGCGGCGAAAGGAGCGGACGTTCGCAGCTTCTCAGAACCACCGAGTATTTCGCGGACTACTTTGGTCTTAGCTTAGACGCTGCAGTGATGAAAAGAGAGTTGAAGCATGTTTTCGAGGAACCATCGAAACAGGAGAACCCTTAGAAGGGCAACGGATAGGCTTATATTCGGAAGAACGGTGATAGTCAACACCAAAATCCAACGTTAACGGAGAAACAAAAATGTCGGTTTGGCACGGCGACATGAACAAGCGAGAAGCATCAGGCGGAAGACGGATCGCCCACAGAAAGAAGAGAAAGTTCGAACAAGGCACTTTTGCAGTCGAGACTCTCATGGGCGAACAGAAGAGAAAATTCGTCAGGGGCAGAGGCGGAACTGTTAAACTCAAAATATTACGCGAAAAACAAATCTGTGTCACCGACCCGAAAACGAAAAAAACTGAGAAAACCGAGATCGTGCGCGTAATTAGAAACCCTGCAAATATAGACTACAACCGAAGAGGCGTCATCACCAAAGGCGCAGTCGTGGAGACACCGTTAGGTCAAGCAAGGATCACTTCGCGACCAGGGCAACACGGAGTACTGAACGCTGTACTTATCAGCTCGGAAAAGACTTAGGTACCTTCAACCTTCACGGCAGAACGTACTTCAAGAAGCTTTTTTCCAATCGTTAAAATCGTCTGATTCTTTGATCCTTTCTTTTCAACCAAGAGCATTCCTGTTTTCAGCCACGGAGTTTTAGGATAGCCGACTTCGGGAACCAACTCACATTTCAAACCAGTTTTCTCGGCAGCCTCTTTCACTTCACTAATTCTGGGGATGGTCACGGCTAAATTCTTCGGAACACGCCTTCCATCTAATCGGCTCCTTGTGGCGTCAAAGTAGGCGGGCCACACTATCACTTTTTCTTGTTTTCGCATTCTTTTTCCTCACATTTCACTTTTGAGCAAAGTAAGCAGTCAATTTCGTGTCGATTTGGTCTATGCGCACAAATCCGAACCTTTCGAATTGAACTATGTCGTCTGACTTCAATTTTCTGCAGGCGCTCTCTGCCACACCTTCAATGACGGTTGCGTCTGGCATGACCACTTTGCAGGGCACGTCGTCTCCCACGGGTACCCAATGGATTAACTGTGCCTTCACTTTTTTTGCTTCCTCATATGGTTCGCTGACAAAGACTGCTTCCGCAGAATATAGGTTTGCTTTTTCTATCTTGACGTTAAAAAGTTCCATCAGCCGAATCATTATACCGACTTTGGTAGAGTCAACGTCCTTTCCCGAGATCCAGAAAATTGCAGAATCATCGTTTCCATGAGATTGTATCAGGTATTCTCTGAATCCTCTTTCAGGATGGTCTGGGTGTAGCCCAAGTTTCACATCGAAATTATGTGAAAGATGCTTGACAGTGAGTTCGATCGGATTTTGAACGAAGAAGTATCTATCGGCTGTTGAGTCCAATACCTTGCGGTTGTAAGCGTACAGGTTCTCCCAACTGAGAATTACGTCAGAAGTCTTGGGTCCAACGTCAATTATCATCTTCTTGATTGCATCAGGCTGTATACCACGTCTTCGCAAAGCCAGGAAAGTCGCAAGTCGAGGGTCATCCCAACTCTTGTAGAGCCCTTCTCTGATTCCTTGAACGATCTTTGACTTGCTCAAAGTGGCTCCAGTTATCTTCAACCTTCCGTAGTGTATAGCTTCAGGGTACTTCCAACCAAAGTGTTTGTACATGAAAGTCTGACGAACCTCATTTGTAAGGTGCTCCTTCCCCCTGATGATGTGGGTCACGCCCATCAGATGATCGTCTACGCCCGCGGCAAGGTTGTAGAGCGGCCAGACCCTGTACTTGCTTCCGACTCTCGGATGCGGATACTTCTCAGTGTCAAGCACTCTGAGGGCAGGCCAGTCTCTCACTGCCGGGTTCGGATGGTCAAGTTCAGTCTTGACTCTGACGACAGCTTCTCCTTCTTTGTATCCGCCGTCAAACATCATTTTCCATCGCCGAAGATTCTCCTTAACTGGAAGGTCTCTGCAGTCACAGGGTTTTTGAGCCAGTATCTTCTTGCGAAAATCTTCCGGTTTGCACGTGCACACGTAGGCATTGCCATCTTTGAGCAGTTTTTCGGCGTGTTCGTAGTATATGGGGATTCGGTCGCTTTGAATGTACTCTTTGTCTGGCTTGCACTCAAGCCACGCCAAGTCTTCTCTGATCAGATCGTAAAACTCTAATTCAGGTCTTTTCAGCTTCGGGTCAGTGTCTTCGAAACGCAGAATAAACGTGCCTTTGTACATTTTTGCGTATTCGTGGCAGAGCACTATGGCCCGTGCTGAACCAAGATGTAGAACGCAATCCGGATTAGGCGCGTATCGTGTTACTACGTGCGGGTACCTATCAACGTTCGGCAATGGTGGAAGCCTTTTTTCTTCAGTCTTTTCTTTCCCAAAAGTCTCAGGCCAATTTTTCTCAACGATGCGCTTTTGCTCGTCGAGTGAAAGCTCGTTGACTTCTTTAACGATCTCGTTTATCACCGCAGAAAGTTGCTTGACCTTATTACGGTACTCTGGTTTTTCACCAAGGATTTTTCCGACAACAGGTCCCGCCTGGGCTTTACCATCATGCCTGACCGCATTCAGCAAAGCCGATTTGTGAATAAGCTCCCTTAGCCCGACCTCTTCTTCGGTTTTCAACAGTCTTACGCTCTAGATTTTTCTCTCAATCAGAAACACTGCGAAGGCTTTTAGTTTTTCCTTTCCTTCCGACTCGGGCAACAATAATTCAACGTGATTCCAGCACTTTTTGACCATCGTCTTGGCCTGTTTTTCTGCATATTCTACTGAACTATACTTCCGCATTAGGGTGATGGCTTCATCCCTGAGTTTCTGGCTTGAAGTGTGCTGGCTCAGAATTTCCGTGAGTCTTCTTTTGTCCTCAGCGCCTGCAACCCTCAGAGTATGAATCACTGGCAGACTGCGCTTTCCTTCCGTGATGTCTTGGCCTCGTCCACCTTTCTTCTCTGCAAATTCGTCGCTCGTCAGGTCTAAAACATCGTCTTGTATCTGGAAACCTACACCTACACTTTCGGCATAGCGCCCAAGCTTTTCCGTCAAATCATCATCAGCGCCTGACAAGACACTGGCTAGTTTCGCCGACATTCTTGCCAAGGTACCTGTCTTGTAAGCGCACATCTGCAGGTAGTCTTTCTCGCTGATTTTGTCAGCGTTTGCCAAACCCTTGTGCCATGCTATATCCATCGCCTGACCAAGACTCAGATTGATCATTTCCTGCGTATAAACCTCAAATATCCTCCTGACCATTTGGGCGCTCAGCTTTTTTCTGTTCTCCAGCAGCGGTAGAAGGGGCAGGTAATACATGGCGTTTCCCGCATTGATGGCTATGTCCAGACCGTAGATTCGGTGAATGCAGGGTTTGCCTCTGCGGTATTCTGATGCGTCCTCTATGTCATCAACCATCAAGGTTCCGTTGTGGATGACCTCGGGAATTATGGCGAAATCGACGAATTCTTCAGGATCCTTGCCTAAAGCTTCACAAACGATCAGAAACAGAGTTGGGCGCCACCTCTTTCCACCTCTGTCAAGAAACTTCCAAATCGGGTCTGCAACAGCTCTGTTCAATGCCTCGAGGTTGTAAGAGTAGTTAGGCGGGCTGATTCTGAATAGAACTGCGTTTTTTGAGAAGACCCTTGGAACATACTTTTCAATAGTTCTGTTTATCAACGGAGCCTTCTCGTCTAGAAGTGCTTCAATTTCCAACGTTAAGCACCCTGTCTTCTTGCGTAGGCTTCTACGTTGAAACCTCGCATCTGTAGCCATTCCAGAGTCTTGCCTGTCACAACAACAGGCGACTTTCTCAACTGCGCGATGGAACTTGCGCCCACAAGAAACATGACGTTCCTTAACTCCGCAATCAGCAACGAGAGCGTGTCCACTGTCTCTTTTACTCCCAAAACAGCCGACTGAAGGACAGGTTGGGAAAGACTAGTCAAACTCGCACCTAGAGCCAGACTCTTAGCAATGTCCACTCCGCAGCGTATCCCTCCAGAAGCTATGACCGGAATCTTAACTGTCTGAGAGACCTCAACGATGCTTGACGCGGTGGGTATTCCCCAATCCCAGAACACGGCGCCTAAACCGCGTTGAGAAGTCTTTTTCCTTGCTTTGGCTCGGTAGTATTCCACAGCTGCGAAGCTTGTTCCCCCGGCCCCGCTCACGTCTATGCCTTCTATGCCTGCGTGTTCGAGTTTTTTTGCTTCTTCCGCAGCGATTCCGGCTCCTGTCTCCTTGGCAATGGTGGGCTTGTCCAAGTCTTGAGCCAGCTTCCCGATACGCTCAAGAATTCCTTGAAAATTCGTCTGCCCCTCAGGTTGGGCCGTCTCTTGAAGTGCATTGAGGTGTATTGCCAATGCGTTTGCATCTATCATGTCGATTGCCCTTTTCACTTCCTTTAAACCGTACCCGTTGACGAGCTGTATTCCGCCGATATTCGCTATGAGAAACGCTGTCGGGGCCTTTCTTCTTGCAATTGAAAATGTTCTCTCATGCTTCTTGTCCTCTAAGGCCGCGCGCTGGCTCCCAACGCCCATTCCCAACCCAAGTTTTTCAATGGCCTCAGCAATTACAGCGTTTATCTTCTCAGCTTCTTGTGTTCCGCCAGTAATGGCTCCTACAATCAATGGAGCGTTAAACTTGTGCCCGAACACATTTGTGGACAGGTCTATTTCGCTTCTGTCAATCTCTGGCAAGGCCTTATGAACGAACCTAATGTCTTCAAAACCTGTTGTGGCATTTCTTGCTTGAACGTTCTGGTTCAAAGAAATCCTTATGTGGTCTAGTTTGCGCTTTGCAGTCATATCTGACAAGCTTCTATTCCTTCTCTATCAGAGTGCCCTTAACTTTTGCTCCTTGGAGAGCTCTACAGATGTTGCGTGGTTCCTTTGCGTTGACCACTGTGACGGGGATTTTCTGCTCCACAGCTGGAACGAGTTCTGTCATCTTGCCATACATCCCACCAGTGACGTCGCAAGCTGTGGTCTTGCCCAGCTTGCTTTGCAGCTTTTTGAGTTCATCAAGCGTTAGGTGATCAAACATTTTGGCGGTTTTTTCGAGCTTCGGGTCCGCTTCAAACACTCCATCTTCGTCTATGCCGATTACTATGCGTTCGGCGTTGAATTTGATGGCAAGGGTTGAAACGAGCTGGTCGCCTGATAACACTGTGAATCCGAGTTTCGTGTCTAGAACGGCGTCTCCATAGAGTACAGGTGTTAAGCCCATTTTCAGCAACCCTTCAACTGGTCCGTCTTCAAACTGTCTGATTCTGCCGTTTTCGGTAACTATGCAGGATGATGGTGTAACACTCACCGCTGGCACGTTGTGCCACACGAGGGAGTCCATGAACAAGCCGTTCAGGACGGTCATAACGTGATGAGTCTCAGAGAAGCCGATCTTTTGCAGCTCTTCTTTATAGCCTTCTTTTATTTTATACTTCTCTGCGACAGGATGACCAAAACTTCCTCCGCCATGGATGATGATGAGCTTTCTTACTCCAGCGGTCTGTATTTCCTCGGCCAAACGGTTTATCTCATGAGTCTTCGCTGCAAGTTCCCCGTTCTTGTCAGTTATCACAGAACCGCCGATCTTTAAGACGACTGGTCTAGGTTCGCTCAATCCTGACACCTTCATCTGTCTTTCTAGCCATGAAAGGTCTGCCGCCTGCCCTCATTATTGCTTCAAGGACTTCTTGAAGCTTCTCATCGTTCGCCAAAGCAATCATGCATCCTCCGCCACCGGCACCAGTCAGTTTTGCCCCTAAGGCTCCTGCTTTCTTAGCTGCATTTATCAACCATTCCAGAGATTCGTCTGAGACTCCCAGCCCGTAGAGCAAAGCTTGATTGAAGTTCATCAGGTCGCCGAGAGTTTTCAGGTCGTTACGTTTGAAGGCGTCCATCGCCCTTAGAACTATCTCTCTGGCTGCCCTCTGCATCTGTTCAACTATCTGTGGATAGTTTTCGGTCACGGTTCTCACTCTATCTACCTGGACTTTTGTGGATCTCGCGACGCCAGTGTCTCCAATTACCAGCGGAATCTGCGTTTTGACCTCGAAAGGCTTGAACCCTGTGTCAGTCTGAAACAGCATGGCTCCACCGAAAGTCGCTATGGCTGGATCCACCCCTGAGGGTGTTCCATGAACTATTCTCTCAGCTTCGAGGGCTATGCGGAAAATGTCTTCCTTCGACATTTTCACGTTCAAAAGGGAGCCGACCGCACATGTCACTGCAGCGACCACAGCAGCCGAGGAGCCTAATCCGGCTCCGACGGGGACTGTTGAGTTGATTTCAATGTTCAAGCCGACTCTGTTTTTGCTCTGTGCCAAGACTTTTTCCACCGCAACCTTCACTGGTTCAAACTTCAGTTTTGCTTCTCTTGCGTCGCCTTGTTCAACTTTGAAAACACCATCTTCGAAGCAACCTCTCAAATTGAGGTTTGCGGATCGCACGTGGAGATGTTTATCATTACTGTGGTCTACCGTTGCATAAGCTCTCTTATCTATCGCTAGTACGATGGCGGGTTCGCCATAGACGACAAAGTGTTCTCCGAAAAGAATGATTTTCGCGGGAGCAGAGGCAACGACCCCCATTTCACACCACTATTTCTTGAAACACACGGCGGCGTACCCTACGACGCTTGAGTAGTCGCCAGTTACATCTCCACTGGTCTTATAGCATAATAATCTTGCCTCTTTCACTCCCAACGTTTTTGCAGCTGTCATAAGAGCCGCTATCGGCCCGTAACCACAGGCAGTCACACGGTTGGTTTCGACCGTTGAGTAGAAACGATCTGCATTCAGCGCCTCGACAGCTTCAAGAGCTTTTCGATCCTTTCTTTCCGCGCTCTGTTGCGTTTCATAATGCGTCATGTCCGATGATGCTATGACCACGGCGTTCATGTCAGCCGCGATTTTCGCAGTGGCTTCTCCCACCTCTTTGACCGATGGCAAGTCTTGCATTAGAAAACAAACGGGCACGATTTTGAAACCGTTGCCGTAAAGGTACTGGAGGAACGGCAACTGAACCTCGATCGAATGTTCATAAGTGTGTGCGGAATCATCAACATCAATGATCTTTGCTTCTTTGACTAAGCGTTCTGCTGCCTGATTGTCTATTTCAACATCGCCTAGGGGGGTCCGCCAAAAACCCTCGTTCATGACCGCTAGGCCACTGCCCATGCCGGTGTGATTTGGTCCAAACAGGAAGATAACGTCGGGTTTGCCGTCGACGGCCAATTCGTAATATGAATGTGCTGCAACTGGGCCTGAAAACATGTAACCAGCGTGCGGGCAGACGAGCCCCACGATTTTTCTAGGTCCATTGGCTGCGACTTTGGGAATTTTTTGCGGTCCGAGGTTGCTGAGAAAACATTCTTCTATCTGTCTTTTGAGCGACTCTGCGTTTCCCTCGTAAAAGGCTCCGGCTTGGCATGGTCGCCGAACCTTCGCCATCGGGCTAGTCTTCCCCCTCTTCCTCCCTAGTGATTTTTGCCTCAAAGTCGTCGATCGTAAGTGTTGGGTCCTTGTCGGCTGCGAGTTCGCCTCGTTCCCTTAGCACTTGTCTCGATAAGAGCCAGTATATTACAGCCAAGGCTCGGCGGCCTTTGTTGTTGGTCGGAATGACTAAGTCTACGCCTACAAACTCGTTGTCGGTGCTGCACAATGCCACGACGGGTATGCCGACTGAAGAAGCCTCTTTGACCGCTTGAGAGTCAGCTCTGGGGTCTGAGACTATTAGCACATCTGGTTCAATGCGGTTTGGGTACAGGGGGTTTGACAAGAGGCCAGGTATGAACCTTCCCACTACGGGAGTCGCACCTGTAAGTTGGCAGAATTTGCTCACAGGTTCTTGAGCGTAGAGTCGAGCGGCTGCGGCGGCGATCTTGGCAGGCTCGAACCTGGCTAGGAACTTTGCTGCGACACGTACCCTGTCGTCGGTTTTTTTTACGTCAAGAACAAACAGACCGTCAGGTCTGACGCGGTAAATGAATTGTTCCATATCGCCTGTCTTCATTCTCGTCCCGATGTGTATCCCCGCGGACAGCAAGGTATCCTGGGGCAGGAGAAGTTCTTCGCCTGGAGGCACTGATGCAGCTGCTTCCGCTGTCTCAGTCTTCTCCTCTGTCTCTGTTACTTTTACTTCCTCGATTTCCTCTTTAGCCTCTTCTTCTTTGCTTTCCTCTTCGTTTTCTTCTTCAGTTTCTTCTTTGATTTCGTCGTCTTCTGACATTTCCTTCATTCTCCTTTCAACGTTCCAAGGTCGGCCATTCTGGCCCTGTCTCCGAGAAACTCTTCAATTCTTATGAGTTCGTTCATTTTTGCCGTGCGTGCGGCTTCGACGACCCCTGCTTTGATGACTGGGCATCTGAAAGCCACTGCGAGTTGAGCTATGTGCCAGTCGCAAGTGTCGCCTGAACGGTGAGACATTACGGGAGCGTAGCCATGACTGTGTGCCATTTCTATGGTCTCCCAAGCATCTGAGAGTGTGCCCACTTGATTGACCTTGATTATTATCGAGTTTCCCGCATGCATCTTCAATCCGCGGCTCAATCGTTCACTGTTAGTAGTGAACAGGTCGTCACCGCATACGAAGCAATTCTTGATTTTTCTTGTGAGTTCCGCAAAACTCTTGAAGTCTTCTTCATGGAAAGGATCTTCAACGTAGACAAGGTGATATTTCTTGGCCAGCTCAAGCACATAATCCAACTGTTCGCCTGAGTCGCGTTTCTTTCCTTCTCGTTGATAATTGTATTTCTTATCTTTGTTATTCCAAAGTGAGGAGGAAGCCATATCGATGCCCATGCCACAGGCAAACCCCAGCTCGGCGCTGATTTCTTCACATGCTTTGGCCAAAGTTTCAAACGCTTCGACGTTTCCCACGTTGGCCACCCATGCTCCTTCGTCACTTCTGCCGCCACTGAAGAGCTTGTCCTTTTTGCTTAGCTTTTCACCGATTCTTCGGTGAACCTGAATGTTAGCTGAAACGGCCTCCATGAAAGATTCGGCGCCATGTGAGAGAACGAGGAACTCTTGGATGTCTGGGGATTTTCCTCTCGCGTGCTGTCCGCCGCTTATCGTGTTTCCCAACGGGTAAGGAAGTTCTCTTGCGACATGCCCCGCCAAGTATTGAAACAGAAGAAGTCCGTCAGAATTCGCGGCTGCCTCTGCGCAAGCTAGAGAGATTGCGTATGCAGTGTTTCCGCCTATTGATCTGAAGTCTTTTGACCCGTCGATTTCGTGCAAAGTCTTGTCTATTTCTTCTTGGCAGTCCGCGTTCAAGCCTATTATTTCTGGGGCTATCAGTTCGTCGACTTTTGATATTGCCTGCTCTACTCCACCCTGGGGGTAGTACGCAACCTCTGTTTTCCCGCGGCTCTTCCCTGCGGGTGCGGCAACTCTTCCGAAACCTTGGGCAGTGATTATGTCGATTTCTACGGTTTCTTCCCCGCGATTGTTGAAGACTTTTCTAGCTATGACGTCTTCAATCACTGCCGCCATCGTTCTTCACCGGTTATCGTCAATAGAGGTTTCTTGCCTCTTTCCGTTTCTCGGCTTCTTCATAGAAACGAAGGACTTCGTCCAAGATTTCAGCGTGTGACAATAGCATTCGTCTGCAACAGTACCGTTTCACTCCGAGACCGTCCAGTACGTCACCTGGGTTTTCGCCAGCTTTGACTCTTCTCGTGAATTCTTCCCACTTGTCTCCAATCAGTTTGCCACAGGTAAAACATCTTACGGGTATAATCAATCCATTTCAACCTTCTCTATCGGTAGCTCTTCTGGTCTCTCGCCCGAGCACCTGGACCTCCGAACTTCTTGGGTTCCTTCTTTCTAGAGTCTCCCGCAATCATTGTTCTGTCATACTCAGAGAAAACCGAACGCAAGTGGGTGCTCTTTGTCCACTTCAAAATAGCGTTTGCTATCGCCATACGTGCTGCTTCGGCCTGCCCCATGTACCCGCCGCCTGAAGTCTTCACGTCCAAATCCAATTGCTTCCAGACTTCGTCTCCTGACTGAAAAAGTGGTTCCATCATTTTTTCACGGGCAATTTCAGGCTCATAGATCTCCACTGGGACTTTGTTTACGTAAACTCTCCCGATGCCCGCTCTAACAACGGCACGTGATATGGCTGTCTTTCTTTTTCCACTAACAACAATCGTCTTTTTTGCTGGCATTCTTATTCACCTTGGTTCCATCCTATTTCCTTCGAGAATTGGCCGACGCTAAAGTATGAGCACTTCAATTTCTTCGAGTCAGCGTCAGGCACAGTCTCCATCTTCACGTTCTTAAGGTCTTCAGGTACTCCAATGAACACCTTGAGTCGTTTGTAAGCTTCCTTTCCTTTTGGCTTCTTGAACGGCAACATTCCTTTGATGGTTTTCTTGACTATTCCGTCAGGTCTCCTGTAATGGTATGGTCCGCGGTTCACGCCGCCCACGCCTAGAAACTCTTTTGCTTCAGTCACCTTGTTTCCCTTTCTTCCCGAAATCACGGCTTTCTCGGCGTTCACAACCGCTATTTCTTCGCCGTTCAGTAGTCGTTTTGCGACTGTGGTTGCCATTCTGCCTAGAATCAGTCTGTCAGCGTTGACCACAGTGGCTGGCTTGGTAATGTTTTCCATTTTTTCACCCTATTATCTTGATTTTCGAGCCTTTGGGGTTTTTCTTCACCAAGTCAAAAAAGGAGAGACACTTTCCTCTGGCGGCCTCTATTTTCTCCTTTGCCTTTGTCGAAAAAGCAAACGCCGTTACTGTCACGGGGTGTTCTATTTCGCCTGTCCCCAAAACCTTGCCCGGAACGATCACCGTCTCTCTCTTTTCTGTGAACCTGTTAAGGCGGCTCAGGTTGACTGGAACGCTTCTTCTTCTCGGCTTGGCCAAACGTTCTGCAACGTTTCGCCAAATCTCCACTTTGTTTTCATTGCTTTGTTTTCTCAGGAATGCGATAAGCTGCAGAAGCTCGGGATTTGTGGCTTTAGTCTTCTTCACTCTTTTTCACCTTTATTTCGCCTTCAAGTTCTTTCAACTGTTTATCAAGTATCTTGACGGCTTCCGTTATGATTCGTTCGGGGGGAAGCGCTCGAGTGGATTCGAGGCTAAATATGAAAGCGTCTTCTTCGCCAGAGACCTCTATTGCAGGTGGTTTCTCTGGGCAAGCTTCGGCACAGTCTTGGCAGAGCGTGCACGCCATCAGGTCGCGGACCTGAAGTTTGTTGTCGGCTTTGATGAGAACCTTTCTTGGGCACATCTCCACACATTTTCCGCAGACATTGCATTTCTTGCTGATCATGATCTTAGGGAAATACTTGTATGAGCACATTGAGACGGGCTGCCACTTAGCATGATTTCTTCCCTTTCCAAGCCTTGCGTACGCCTCAAGTCTGATCTTCTGTTCTTTAGCCAATTTTACGATAGGTATTCTGTCGCTGACGGGCACAACCGTCTGGCTTTCGGATTTGAGTTCGCCCGAGTAGATGGGTCTTGTTCCATCCTTGGACTCAACGTCAAGCGCAAGGGTCACCCTGCACAAGTTGCATCCGAATTCACTCTTACATGGGCATTCTTCAGGCAAGTTGTAACTGTCCAGGTCCGTTTTGAGGGGGACAAGTCCAAGCCTGTGTGCGATAATCTCGTCCTGGAGTACAGAGGAGTTCTCTACCATGACGATTTCGTCTATGGCCATACATGGAACTTCAGAGACAACAATTCTCCTCAATGCGTTCATGTAGGGAATGTTGACTCCTTGAACTATAAAACGCAAATTCTCGTCGTCTTTTTCAAGTACTTTTATTTCCACTTAGTTGGACACTCCATGCTAACCAGTGTGCCGTTCAATAAGACATTGGTGCATTATTTCAATTTTTCTATCAGGAGAAGAACGCCTTGAACCTGTTAGACTCTTCTTCCTCTTCTGCCGCCAGGTCTTCTCGTACCATCATGTGGGATAGGTGTAGCTTCTTCTATGCGTTCGATGCGAAAGCCTGCTCGGGCAAGCGCTCTGATGGCTGCCTGGGCACCTGGACCTGGAGTCCTTGGTCCTGCGCCTCCTGGAGCTCTGACCTTTATGTGTATTGCAGTTATGCCTTTGTCCTTGGCTACGTCCGCAGCCAATGATGCGGCTCGCATAGCTGCGTACGGTGAGGCTTCCATTCTGCTCTGTTTTACGACCATGCCTCCGGAAGTCCGGGCGATGGTTTCAGCACCTGATATATCGGTCATATGAATTATCGTGTTGTTGTAAGAACTGAAAATGTGAACAACAGCCCATTTCTCTGTCTTCTTGCTTGAGCTCACGATTCTTCCTCCTCTGATCCGGGCTTCTGAGGCTCTGCTCCTGCCTGGGGCGCCACAGCTATTGTCTGGCGTAACGGATGGTTGGGGTTGGCCAATGAACTTTGAGCCATGTAGTCGATGTGGCTTTCTTCGGGTTTGGTCACCAAATAACCGGGTATCTTGACTCTTTGTCCTGTTATCGTTAGGTGTCCGTGCGTTATCAGCTGTCTGGATTGTTGGGCTGTCTTTGCCAAGCCTTTGCGCAGGACGATCGTTTGCAGTCTGCGTTCGAGTATGTCTTCGATGGTCAAGTCCAAGACGTCGTCTAAAACGGCTGTCTCGGGCAGAACGCCGAGTTTTTTCAAGCGGGCCAAGAGTTCTTCTTCCATTTTCTTGCGTTGTTCAGGCGCTTGACCGATCAGTGAGCGCGCGTTGCCTCGGAACTTCGAGAGCATTGTTTCGTACCTCCAGAGCTCATGCTTGTTTCTTAAGCCGTATTGACCCAGAAGTTTGAGCTCGCCTTGCATGATGTCCGTTCGCCACGGAAACCGTGGAGTGTCGTATTTTTTTCTTTGTTTTTTAGGGTCGCCCATTACTTCTTACTCTCCTGTGCTGGTCCTCCAGGCCTTTGCATGAGAGTTTTCTTCTTGACTCCCAGCGCTTTTCCTGCTCGTCCGGTTGTCTTGGTTCTTTGCCCTCGTACTTTCAGTCCGTAGGCGTGTCTATAACCGCGCCAAGACTTGATTATTTTCATCTGCTCAATGTCGGTCTTGTTTCTCAGAATAAGGTCGGCGCTTATGAGATGCCCATCCCTTCCGGTCTCGGCATCTTTTCTCCTGTTCAGAAGCCAGCCGGGAATACCGTATCGAACGGGGTCTTGTATTATTTCTTCCATTTTTTCTATTTCCGTCTCCGTGAGAAAACCGGCTCTCTTATCTCCGTTTACTCCTGCTTTTTTCAGGATCGCGTTTGCAAGACCTAGACCTATCCCTTTGACTTTGGACAACGAGTGAGAGACTTTCAATGTCCCATCTACGTCCGTGTCGATTATTCTAAGCCTGTACCTGAATTCTTGTGACATCAATTAACATCCGTTATGGCTGAAGCTAACTACGAGATAAACCGTATCATATTTGAACATTTCGGCATGTTTACTTGCACAATTGGGTTCGGTCGTCAACTGTTCGATCATGTCGCAGAATCGGTTTTCAAAAAAGGCTGGAGTAGGCGCTCAAAGACTTGATTTTCCAAAATTGCCTGCTAGACGTAGAAAAACAGACACGATTCTAACGTGTTGTTACTATGCCTCTGGGTGTTGATACTCAACAACTGGTGTGTTGTTTTTCATGATTTCTTCCGTAACATAGAGTTCTTTCGATAGAATTCAGGATTTCCCATGGTTTCCTTCGTCCTTGATTTTGAGTTCAAAGATATCCTTCAGACCCTAGAGCGTGAAGGTAAGATAGTCGCAATAGGATATTGCGGCGTCTTGAGGGAGCCTTAGCCAGTAACATGTCACGAATCGTAATATAGGTTAAATCTTTTAAGGATGTACGGTATAATCAGAAAGCAGAAAAAGACAAGTTGGTGTGAAGATGAATACAGATCGAGAAATGGAGAAGGCTAGACATATACTCACTGACCCTAAATTGGCGGCTGTTAAGGCAATGTTGGAGAAGGACCATGCGATAGATTGCATCCTACTGCTCCATATGAATCGTGGAAAATGGAAGGAAGCTAAAGATTTCATGCGCGAGAACAAGTTGACTTTGAGCGACGGAACCTTTCGGGCTAGGATGATTGAGATTGAACAGTTAGGTTTGGCCAAAAGCGAAAAAATCGACCCGCTAAAGAAGCTTTACAAGAAGACGGACATGGGCGAGAAAGTCGCTAAACTGTTGCTGGACTTCTTCGATAAGTTGGAGTAAACCTGAAAACATAGCTCTGCTCTACTGTTGGACAGTTTCTCTTTTTATGTTCTTTTATCTGTGACACTGGTCGGTGTTCATTATGCGAGAGTATTCTTGTTCTACAAATGCCGAATATGATGTAGTGAGTCGTAAGATTTAAATCTCTGCGTTCATACCTCGATACATACTAATCCCAAAAGGAGGGATGAAAAGAAAAATGAACACAAGAAGCAGAAAAGCCCTAAGCCCCGTAGTAGCATCAATCATCCTCATCGCAGTCACAGTCGCAGTCAGCATCGCTGTAGCAGCATGGATGGGAGCACTAAGCTTCAACTTTATGGCAACAGAACAAGGACAATTGACAAACCTAGAGTTCACGACTACAGACATAACAGCGACTTTCCAAAACACCGGAACTACTCCAATAACAATCAACGAAGTTTGGGTGAACGGAGTCAAGCAGACTACTGTAACACCAAGCCTGCCTCTAACAGTTGATAGCAACAGCCAGCGAGCAATCGTCATAAGCTACACAGTTGTAAATGGCTATCAATATGAAGTCAAACTCGTGTCTGCAAAGGGGAACGCGTTCCTAAGAACGGGCGTAGCTCCGGTTTAGTTTCCCCTTTGCTTGCAGAAAAACGGGGGTAGGGTAAGAAAAATTCCCCAATTTCCCTTTGTTTCCAAATTTGGAGGTGCAATGAATGACAGTTGAAATAAAAGAGTATGGTTCAGCAACAGATATTGCAGAAACACTAGACAAAGAAATCTCCGAGACAAAAAGTAGGCTGGGAGAGTATCTGCGTCGACTTGACGACATCAGAGCCCTAGCTGAGAAGTCGAAGAAAATCCATGAAGTAGTGATGAAGCTTGCTGGAAAGAAGGCGACTTCAGAAAGCCTGGGTGAAATCTCAGTCGGCACCCTCAGCATAATCTTGGACGCAAACCCATTCCATGAACTAACAGCGATCGAGCAGGTTGTCCGCAGCCATCAAGAAAGGCTTCTGGTTCTCCAGAAAGCACGCGAAGCCTTGAAGTGGTTGGACCAGCTTGGAGATACTGAAGGCCTCAAATACCTAGTGCTAGAGAACGACGGCGTTCCTGAGCGAATACTCTTCAGAATCTCATAGAGAGAAGGCCAGAAGTGAACGCAAAATGGACAACGAATTCCTATCGTTTGCCCTAAAAAACACTCTTGATGAGATGCAGAAGATATGTCCTGACATCAAGACTGCTTTCGCAATCGACGGTAACCGTGAGTTAATAGCGCGAGGCGAAAAGACCCCCGAAAACAGTCTTGCTCGCGCGATAGAACTCCTTCGAGACGTGTTGGAGAAGGCCGAAGCCTTAGGTGGCGCTGACGATCTGACTATTAAGGGCATGGACGGAAGATTAAACGTTTCCCGGATGGATGAAATTTACATCGTGACCGTAGCTTCGAAGAACGCGGACTTGAAATACGTAGACACTGTTGTTCACGTTTTATTTCCGACTGTTCTCGGGGTGCTCGAAAAACTCGGTCCCGCCCCTATCATAAGAAACCCCCCTGAACTTGAATCGGAACCCGAGATATCGGCAGTCCATGAGGCAGAACAATCGATTGAGCCGGCGGTTGAAGAAACAAAAGCCGAAATGCCCGAAGAAGAGTCGGAAAATAAGCAAGAGGCGGAGAACAACCTTCCCGAACCACAAGCAAACCAATTCATAGTAGAAGACATCAAAGGTTTACTCACTCCCTCAGACACGGTGCGCATAGACAACAGCGTCATAGAACAATGGAAGGAATTGTACGAAGGCAGGAACCTTGAAGAAGCCGACCTTGAAACGTTTGCGGGCAAGTCGCTTCGGTGCAAAGTCAAACCCATAAAAGACGGAAGGCTCGAAGGACAAGGCAAGATTCAGATACCGATCAAATTGCAGGACGTGCTTGACATCAAGAAAGGCGAACTCGTGAGGGTCAAGCCAGCAATAGAATGAAGGAGATTTGCTTATTATGGTGAAAAGAAAGAAAGAAACGGAAGAGATAGCGACTACAGATGAACCGGTAGCCATAGAGACTGCGACCTGCCAGGACAAACTGCGCACGAACCTGGAGGAGGTCAAAACCTTCGACGGAGTGGTAGGGTATATACTTAGGAACACAACATCGGCAACCATTGACCTCAAAGATCCCGCAAAAATAGTAGATTACGCTACTCTGTCGTCCACGGCATTCGAAGCAACCGAAGAGTTGTCTGAAATCTTCGAAATGGGTAACCTCAAGGATATGATCGTGAACGGCAAGAACCTCAGAATGTTGTCTTTGATCGTTGACGAGAACAAAATAAGCGTTTTTATGCAAAGCAATGCCGACGCTGAAAAAATCATGAGAAAAATCCAAATGGTCTAGAGCCCAAGCGTCTAGTTTTGAGCATTTTTGACTCAATATTTCTTACAAACCCCCTTTTTCAGAACGTTTAAATTGACGAATTGATAGTATTCTTTAGGAGAAAGGAAGCGCCAATAGCCTCATGGAGAGGAGGCTAGAAGGAGTCAAATTGATAGTCAGCAGGAATGGTACTAGTAACAATCATCGAGGAAACTTTGACATCATCGCGGATATATTGTATGCTTCCCATGGTGGCGTTAAGAAGACGTTTTTAATGTATCGCTGCAATTTGAGTTTCAAGCAGTTGAAAAACTATTCGCATTTCCTGCTCAACAGTGGTTTGCTGCATGTTGTTACAGAACATGATCAACACGATTATGGGCTTTTTGAGGTTACTTCCAAGGGGAAGGAGTTTCTGCGAGCCTATAGAGGATTGAAGGATCTTATGAGGTAACTTCCTGCGCTAGGAACTCACGCACCGCTTCTTTGAGTTTCACTCGATTCTTCTTCTCGTCCACGGCCACGAATTCATACGCCTTCAGAAACTCTATGATCTCCTTTGACTGACTCGCGTTAAGGTTCGTTCCGGTCTGTACGTCACTTATCAGGTGCCAACGTCCGTCGTCAAGTATCTCGAGTACTTCGGCCATTTTTGTTCGCGTTGTTTTTCCCCGCTGAGTGTTTATTGTCTTGTGCAAATCTTGTTTAAAGCATTTCTGAAACTGTGTTTCAGAACTTAGTTCTAGAAAATTGTTATTGAGGAGAAAGGCTTTATCGAAAGTAATCCAGAAAAATAGCGGAGAACAGATAGAAATGCGCAAGAAACGGAATTGGATCGAGATTCTCACTGAATGTAAGGACAACGTTCAGACAAAGATTAAACCGCTTCTCAAAACGCTTGATCGTCCCCAGCCAAGCTCAGGGGTTGGAGCCGGAGGTGATCCAATTAGAGACATTGACTTGACTGCCGAAAAAGCGATAGTGGACACTTTGAAAGGGAAGAAAATAGATTTCACTCTGATAAGCGAAGAATCAGGAATTGTCAAATACGGTGATAATTCATTCGAGTGTTATGTTACGACAGACCCTATAGATGGAACAACGAACCTCTTGAGAGGCGCACCATTCTATGCAACCTCAATAGCAGTGTCGGAACAACCGTTCTTGCGTGCGATTCAAGCTGGTATCGTGGCAGATCTCTTCCACGGCACGGCTTACACTGCTGAGGAAGGGGTTGGGGCTTATCGTGATGGCCATAAGATATCATCCTCCCCACGTGTCTCAGTTCAAGAAGGTGTGATAGGGCTGGATTTGAACAGTTACAGAATCAAGGAACTCGCCCCTAAACTGACGGCTTTGATGGCAGAGGCAAAACATCTGCGCCACTTCGGGGCCAATGCACTGGAGCTGTGTTATGTTGCTGACGGTACGATCGACGCCTTCATCGATATTCGAGGAAAACTTCGAACCACGGATGTTGCAGCAGCGTCATTGATAATCCGCGAAGCAGGAGGGATATTGACTACTCCTGAAGGCAGGTCTTTAGATGCCAAACTCGACCCAAAGCAGAAAGTGGAGTTTATTGCAGCTGCGAACGAGGAGGTCCATCAAAGAATTTTGAGGCTGATAAGTGGATAACATGATAACACCTCTTCCGCCTTACTCTGCCGCGCTTGTGCGAACAGATGGAACTAGAACGATGGTGATAGCCGATCTTCACATAGGCTGGGAAATGGCTCTTTCAAACGAAGGCATACATGTACCGTCGCAGACCCCGAGGCTTCTGAAGAAACTCACCGAACTGTTGTCCACGTACAAGCCTGATAAACTCTTGGTTCTTGGCGATGTCAAACACACGGTTGCCACTGCTGAGAAAATTGAATGGCAAGACGTGCCAGAATTCTTTAACGAAATAAAGAAACACGTAGCTGAAATATGCATAGTCAAGGGCAATCATGACGGTAGCTTGGAACCGCTTCTTCCGGAAAGTGTCAAGATAATGCCCTCTACTGGCGTTTCAACGAAGGGCACGGGCTTCTTTCACGGACACCAATGGCCTTCTTTGGAGCTTCTTGCCTGCAAAACACTTGTGATGGGGCACGTGCATCCTGTCATAGCTTTTCGTGACCCCGCCGGATTCAGGGTCACGAGGCAGGTGTGGGTGAAAATGAACTGCGGAGCGATTGAGCTTGCGAGAATACTCCTTCGAAAGAACAAGATCAAAATCACGAATACTGCCGAGGAAACCTTGTATAATAGCTGCAAGATCAAGCCCAAGACGTCGCAGCTTTTCATAATGCCTTCTTTCAATGATTTCCTCGGAGGTAGACCCTTGAACGAGAGAAGGCCTTCCCACAAATTGGATTCGGAGATGGTTGTTGGTCCCGTTCTCCGTTCCGATGCGGTTGACGTGAAGAGCGCGGAAACCTATCTTCTAGACGGAACGTTTCTGGGAACGATTGAACAACTCAGAGCACTCAGCTGACGGGCAAAGTCAGCATAAGACTTATAGAAAGGCATTATTCACAAAATAGAATGGTGAAACAATGCCGCCAGAAGATGATTATCCTGAGTGGTTCAGAAAGAGACGATCTCCGTTCTTCAGGAGTTGGGGCTTTGACGATGTCGACAAGATGTTTGAAGACATGGAGAAAAAGATAGAAGAAGACTTCAAGGATTTCACCTCACGAATACCGAAAGATTATGTCAGAGAACGTAAGCTTCCAGACGGGTCGACAACGCGGGAGTGGGGACCATTCGTGTACGGGTACAGTGTAAAGATAGGTCCTGATGGAAAACCGGACATCAGGGAGTTTGGAAACGTCAAACCGACACCTCGTGGGTTGCCCCAGGTGCAAGAAGAACGGGAACCGTTGGTTGACATAGTTGAGACGACAGACGAGATACATGTCGTCGCAGAACTGCCTGGCGTGGACAAGAAGGACATAAGCCTAAGCGGAACAGATGACTCGTTAACGATTGAAGTGGATTCTCCTCAAAGGAAATACTACAAGGAGGTCAAGTTGCCCGCTAAAGTGAAGGTCAAAGAGGCGAAAACAGGATACAAGAATGGCGTGTTGGAAGTCACCTTTCCAAAACTGAAGGACGAATCACATCAGAAGGGTGAACCGATACATCTAGATTGAATCTCAATCGTTTTGACTCACATCCGCGCTCAGAAGGCATCTTCAACATGGATGATAAATCGGAAATTGACGTACTCAACGAAATCTGCAAGAAAGCAAAAACAGACGGCAAGTTGACGGGCAAGAGCCTGACGAGACTCTACGAGATCTTCGGCCAAAGGTTCACGAAGGCTTTTGAAGCCGTAAAAGAAAATCGAGTCAAGAAATATTCTTTCAAGCCAAGCGACAGAACGGTCTGGATCGTGGTCGGCAGAGAACGAGATTACCTGATAATGCCCGACGCCGAATTCTGTCCCTGTGATGATTTCTATTTTCGTGTTCTGGACAAGAAAGTGCACGTTTGCTATCATCTTATCGCCCAAAAACTGGCTAAGAATCTGGACTGGTACGCCTCGATTGAAGAACACGACGAACTGTTTGCTTCACTCATGGATGAGTGGAAAAAGGCTACTGCTTAAATACTTCAATTCGAATAGAATTGCGAAAAGGAGAACGTTTCAATGGATATAGGAGCCTACTTCGAGCTTATCAAATATACTCTCATGACCGTCACGTTCGTCGTCCTCGTATTGATATTCATTCATGTATTCTTTGGCAAAGAAGAGAAAACGGAATAAACAATCACTTTCCTACTCTCGAGTTTAGAATCGGTAGCGACTTTTAATAAGCCTGCAGCGCAATTTGTCTTTAATCTCACAGACGACTGAGAAGCAATGTCTGAAGACGTAATCAATCAAATTGTTACTCTTTGTCCAATGGTTTCTAGGGATCAGATACTGGAAAGACTCGGTAAGGAGAAGCGGAAGACTGGCGGGTTTATCTCCGAAGAAATTCTTCTAAGAATGATCGCGGCAGAATTCGGTTGCGAACCAACAGACAAAGTTGAGATTCCAGTGCTTATGATAAAAGACCTGCTTCCAGGTCTGAATGATGTCGCCGTGGTCGGGCGAGTGCTCGCCGTATTTTCAACTCGAACCTTTTCAGGGGTCAAGGAGGGAAAGTTTGCTGGTCTGCTTGTCGCTGACAAGAGCGATCTTTTGAGAGTGGTTTTGTGGAATGAAAAAACTGACTTGATTGATACTAAGACACTAGACGTAGGGCAGATTGTTCGTTTTTCTCATGGATACACCCGTGAAGATTCTGGTGGGAGACCCGAGCTTCACGTGGGGGACAGGAGCGAAGTTGAAGTTAACCTTGAGTGCTTCAGGGAAAGTGAGTATCCGAGCATCCTGAAGTTTTCAACGAAAGTAGGGGACCTGGCTTCGGCTTCGAAGAATAAGAGGGTTAACATCGTAGCCACTGTCAGGAAAATCTTTCCTTCATCTACGTTCGAGAGGCAGAACTCGTCTAAAGGCAAAGTAATGCGCTTCATAGTAGCTGACCTTACGGGCGAGGTACCCATCGTGGTTTGGAATGAAAAGGCAGAAGAGATGGAAAAGGTTCTGAAGGTCGGCGACAAGCTGCAGGTTGTGAATGGAAAAGTCAAAAAAGCTCTCGGAGACAGTATTGAAGTCAACGTTGATGGTTCAAGCTACGTAGGTCCGTTTGCCGAATTCGATGAGACGTTCCAGATCGCTGATTTAAAAGAAGATTCGGGACTGGTGAGTGTTGAGGGAAAAGTTGTCACAAAACCTGTTCTGAGAAACGTGAATACACGTAGAAACGAACAAGTGAAGTTGGCTACCTTTGAACTCGAGGATAAAAGCGGTAGAATATCGGTGTCTGCATGGCGACATCACGCTGAGACGGCGGGAAAATTGACAGTCGGGGATATTGTGCTCGTCAAGAATGCTTACGTGAAGAAGGGATTTGTCGACAACCTCGAATTGTCAACGAGAAGCGACACGTCGATTACCGTCATTTAGCATTTCAGTTCTGGTGCCGGGGGCTAGCTTCAATTCCTCGTTCAAGCCCTCGTCACATGTTTGACATGTTTTTGTCAATCTCTTTTAGCGCGTGCTAAATGATTATGCAGGCGCCGGAATATGAGAAAGAAGGCTACGACTAGATGAAACAAGCTTTTTTCGACGTCGTTCCGAGAAGCTTCGGGACGCATACTTGAGAATATTTGAATTATTGAAGAAAGAACGGAATTAAATACACGTGACAAAATAGAAAAAGTGCGTCACCAAGAGCACGCGCGCTCTTTTCTCAAGGATTAAATTCTCCAGCGAAGGGTATTTGGGAAAAGCCACGTTCTGAAGAGTGCCCTGTCGACGTGAGCACGTCGGACTCCGATGGCACATATTTGTAGGATGCTGGACAGAATAGAAAAAGGGGGAAGGTGGGGCATGAATAGACTTTGTCTTTACTGTTTAGCTGAATTGTAGGTTTTGTATGCGGCTCATGTGGCTGGCGTCGCCCCAGTAGAATCTTGCTGTGGTTCTGTCGATCTGCGGGTAGTAGCTGGTAGACACGTGGTAGTAGACAGACCAGGTCGTTTCTTGCAGGGACGTTTTCCCAAGTTGCGTGGTTGTGAAAGTGGCCATGTTCGTCCAAGCCCCGCCTTCTATGCTAACATAAACTCGTATTACCAATGAAAATGTTGTCTCCATCGACATTTGCGTGACGTTGACTGCCCCCCAGCCTGTACTCGTGACCGTTGCTTTTGGAGTTCCTGTCTGCCCGTCCAGCGTGACTTCATATTCGGTTCCATTTGATGCGCGGACCCACGCACGAATACCAAAGCTTGCTCCCAATCCTTGCCCAATTTGCGTTACGCAAGTGTAACTTGTGGTCTCCGTTGCATTCAGGAGATATGTATTGAGACCGTTAACAGTCGCCGCATCACTTCGCATGTACCTACCATAATAGATCGTCACCGAACCGCTTATGGCGGCGTAGTCTATCGGTCGGCCCGTGCTGTTTCCCAGATTGACGTCAGCCAAGGTCAGAGACGTGATTCCTGGTTGCAGCGCTCGGAACGTCAATGTAGCGATGGTCATTGAGCCGTTGAAAGATGGAGCCGGGTAGGCTGCCGTTTCAGCTTTCCAGAACCTTGCGTGCGTAGCATTGTAGGCTGTTTCGAGTCCTGGACCATAGTCCTGTGTGTTGTTTTGCCACTCATTGGGAGATTGTACGACCACGTTTGTACAGTTGAGGATGGTGCTGTTCCAGTAAAGCTTGAATTCCCAACCGAGCAGGTCAGTGACGCTTCCTATGTTCACAGTCACGTTGAACACTTCGTCCTTGAATACTGTAGTTTGGCTCGGATCCACGAGGATGCTTGCCACATCCTGAGTCGTTGCTCCACTTGACGACGATTGGCCTGACGCACCGCATTCTGAATCGTTGTAGGAGTTTCCGAAATTGCTGGACAAGATTATCGCGTCAAAAATGTCCACGCTATTGTCATTGTTGAGGTCGGCTTCGCTGTTCCAGTTTGAGCTGCCAGGCACGGAACCGAATGCGTTTGCAAGAATGATCCCGTCGAAGACGTTCACGATGTTGTCGTGATTTACGTCACCGGGCCCTCTCGAATTACTGATCGTTATTGTCTTTGGCTGGGTCCAGGCGCTCCAATTCGTTGCGTCTTTCGCTCGCACCGTGACGTTGTATGTGCCAGTAGAATTCCAAGCGTGATAGACGGTGACGTTGGTTCCAGACGGTACATAGCTCGTATTGCTGTTTGTACCGTCTTCCCAGTCAAACTCGTACATAACGTTGTCGCCGTTTGGATCGATTGTGCCGGAGGTGTACCCGTAACTCGTTTTAGTATAGTTTCCGTTGGGTCCTGAAGGTGTGAATGGTACAAAAGGAGGGTGAGTAGCATTGAACCAAGTGATGACGGCAACGGAATCATTCTCGCCTGAAGCCCAGTTATCAGTATGCCATAGACAAGTCTTGTTCGGTTCGAAAAAGTCGCCATGATTTCCTGTCCAGTTATGCCATTCTTTGTCAATAAGCGCATTGTCGTAGTATGTTTTCTCTGCTTTGGGCCAAGGAACAGTTGAATCGTCGATATTTTCTATGAAAGATGTGGCCACTTTTGCTTTAGAAGCGGTTGATGCGGTATACCAAATGCCGCCGCGTTCAGTATAATTGACTGGTGCGTCATTCATAACTGCTGCTGAGAATCTGGTGGCATAGTCTTTTTGAATCTCATTTCCAACTACCAATCCTCCCCCTGAAAAACCAAAAAGAAAAATTTGGGTGTAGGTTTGATTGTACATTAACCACGTAGTGAGATCTTGAATCCATGTTGAACCATTCTCGTAATAGGTGTGGTTCGTATCACTGGATGGGCCATGTGAAGGTGTAAACACTGAAAATCCAGTTTCGATTAGCGCTTCGAGAAACAGTATCTTTCCAAAGTTCTTCTCACCAATAAGGTCGATGGATCTTATGTTGATGTACGTGTATGTAAGGTTGTCTGCGCCGAAAAGGACAAGTATCGCTTTGCTGCTGCTAACATTTCGGTAGAACCAAGTTTCTTCACCGACAGTCAGGATATCAAGATTGTAGCTGACTTCGAGTTTGGGCTCGTTGCCTTGAGAATCGCCAGAGTAGAAATCCACCCACTCGGTTTGATAAGGTTGCGGGGGACTAATTCCTTCTCTGCTAGAATTCAGTTCGAATTCTGTGCTGTTACACTTGTTGACCTGGTTGGCAGGGATGGTCAAGTTGATGTAAGTAAAGTTTTGGTAAGCAACAGTATTCCATTCCGCTACTCTGACCCTTCCCGTACCCCAACTGTCGGCGGTCAGACTGTTGTTGTAAATGGGTTGGCCCCCACCAAGAACCGTCACATTGTTAATGTACACAGGTTGGTTCCCTCCCCAAACCTGCACCGTGAAATTCGTGTCCGGATGAATCTGCCCTGTCCTAAGCTTCAGGGTTGCGCTCATATTGTAAGCCAGAGCTGGAACCGAAGACGTGTCAAAACTGAGATAACTTCGATACACCCAATAATAGACGGACAAGAGTACCTGACCCACGCACAAATATGTGCCGTTCTTGTTGATGCAGGTTTCATCATTTGGTGGATAGCTTCTCCCGTCTTTGAAGATTTCACCGTCCAAAGACCTATCCGAGTTGAGCGTCGTGATCGTAGGGTCTAAGACCACAGATTCCTCGCTTGTCAGTGAGAAGTTGCCAAACGTTATTCTTGCTTGACGCCGATCGATGCAATCCCCCATTTTCAATTCGAGTTCTTGAAAGCATGACTCCCATTCCAGGCTTGTCTCGTTGAAGAGACATGCATCAGACCAGTCCACAAGACATTTAGATCCATTCTCGTTTCCAAATTGAACTCGCGAACAGGACTTGTCACTGACGAGTTCTGAAGTCACATTTTCGTATGTCGTGGACCATCGCGCTTTCGTGCCAGAAATACCGTCAAGCAGCCAGACTACCCTGTACACGCCTGACTGGACGGCGTGAAGCGCAACTGAGATTTTCAGTTCTGACCCTATTCTAAGCCAGTATGACTCTTCGATGGTACTACCAGAATTTAGCGTAGTTTTTCTGTCGAAGTATATGCCAAACGAGTCAACCTTGGAGTGGAAATCTTCATCGACGGGGCTGTCTGCAAGCCACACCGAGCTCGATGCGTTGTAGTATTCGACTGTCCATGTTTCACGTTCTATTCTTTCCTCTGTCCGATAGGGATCATAGAAGACGGTGTGGTCAGGAAATACCTTGAGATACACGGAACCTATGCCCGCGCTCATGTCGGACGAATTGTAGATAGATTCTACGTATTGAGAGCCATCCCAAATCATCTTTGGGAAAGTGTAGAAGGTCGAATTGACCTCATTGGTTGAACGGAATGTTGTCTGTGTAAATGGGTTTTCCCAAACGGTTCTCAAAGCAGACTTGGGTTCGTTTGCAAAGGTGAAGACTGGAATCAACGACATTAGAAAGGCAGTAATACAAAATGCCGAGACGATTTTTTTCGCATTAAGTAACAGATGTATTTTTGTTTTTTTCATTTTTTCATCTTCTGCTTTTCAGCATTGATTCAGTTTGTACATGAAGTATTAGAAGAAGAGGAAATGTTTCAGAAACACAGAGATGAGTGAAAGTGAAAGCGTGCCATGAATCATTTTTACCCATCTCTCCTCTTCTAAGGCGTTCCCTTTGTTGCCAAGGTTAATCCGTGACTTGTTTCAGACGTCACTGCATTGAAACTCCAGCAGATTGTCGCCTCTTCTTGTAGGCAAAAAATACTACTAGCGCTACTGAAAACCAAGGGGACATACGTAACGAACCTTGTGAGAATTATCAACAGCACCTACAATGAAGTGAAGCGCAATTTAAAGATACTTGAGAAAGAAGAGATCATAAGCATCCGATTTTACGGAAGGATGAGGATGGTGGAAATTCGTATGGAGAATCCTAAAACGCAGATGATTCTGCAAGCGTTGCGGTTGCTTGATGATCGAAAGATATTTTGATTTCTCTGTCGATCGACACAAGAGCCAAGCTGAAGCAAATCTCGAAATCACAAGAACCCAACACTGTATCTACCATGACTTATGCCATCCCCAAAAACTTTCATTCGTGCAAAGACAGAGTGTCGGTCTGGTCTCCACATTAGGGCAACTTCAAGCAGTCAGAGGTAAAGACTTCTTTACGAAAAAGCTTAACTCACGCAGAGGTGAAGACATTCTTTGGTGGTTTTGTTGGGCACCCCCGAAGAAGACACTTATTCAATTGTCTTCGCTTCTTTGAAGCATCCTATACGTCGCAAGATTCTTCGGATTCTTCAAGGCGGACCAGAATGTTTTTCCAATCTGCAGAAAGAATTCAACATAGAGAGCTCGCATCTGACGTATCATCTTGAGAGTCTCGCAAGTCTACTTCTCAGAACCGAGGATGGAAAATATGGCTTGTCATCACTGGGCGACGCCGCTACTACGATGATGAAACACATTGAAGATCCCGCTGCAACTTCCTCACATCCTCGGTTTCCGTCCACGCGTGGGACGAGCATTCTAAAAACATTGACTTTTCTGCTTGTCTGTGGCTTAATTGCATCATTGGCTTTCAACGCAGCTTTCCTACTAAGGTACACAGAGTCGGACAAGACATATGGCACACTGGAAAAGGCTTTCAATGGACTGGATCAAGCTTACACTGAGCTGAATAACACTCACAATGCACTGAACCAAGCTTACGATGAACTGAACAAGAGAAGTAGCCAGCTTGAGAGCGCATATAGTAACCTCGATGAAACATACCTGTCACTTCTTGGCAACGTTCCTTCCACTGAGATCCGCAATATTGGTACTGGAGTTGAATATCTATCTATTCAAGAGGCAATCAACGCGGCGGAAAACGGAAGCATAGTTCTGGTTGGTGCTGGAGTTTACCATGAGAATGTTTTGATAAACAAGAGTATGACTCTCTTGGGAGCCAGCAAAGACGAAACGATAATAGACGGCTCTGGCAACGGAGATGTGATTGCGATAACCTCTGACGATGTTACGCTCAATGGTTTCACCGTAAGGAACAGTTCTAATAGTCTATTTGGAGGTGTTGGCATTCGCTTGCACCATTCCACAAGCTCCGTTGTTACAGACAATGTCATAACGTTGAATGGCTGGGCGGGAATAGAGATGGATGACACAAGCAACGCCACACTGTCACGCAATATCATATCATCGACAATAGGTTCGACTGTAGGTTTGATATGGGGGGACGCCATCTCACTTTCATCATCCTCAAACAACACTATTAGTGACAATATCGTAACCAATTCCGCCGAGTTTGGCATCAATATGCATGATTCCCACGGAAATCAAATCATCGGAAATACGTTAGTTGGAGAAACCATTTCAACAGCTTCTTCAACGAACAACACGTTTTTTCACAACAATTTTGTTGACTATCCAGGACCAGAGCTAATTGACAGCCCACTCAGCAACAACTCTTGGAGCGTCAGTGGACAAGGAAATTATTGGGATGACTATGTCGGCTTGGATGATGGAAACAATGGTCGTGTTGCGGGTGACGGAGTCGGCGACACCAACCTTCCATGGCATAGAGTGGACAGTTACCCCCTTATCAGTCCTTTAAGCCCAGTCCAAATTGTCTGGGAAAATCAAGCATTTCCAACGCTAATGATCAGCAACAGCACAATCTCGGGATTGAATTTTGACCAAACAGGGAAGAGAATAACCTTCAGTGTCACGGGACCCTCAAACACAGTTGGATACTTCAACCTAACAATACCAGCGAGTCTGCTAAATGGTTCTTGGCAGATACTTCTGGACGGAGTGGACACGACGTCCAAAGCCGACATAGGCGAAAATGCAACCCACACGACTATTTACCTCAACTACAACCATAGTGCTCATAGTATCGAAGTGATTGGAACACAAGTCATACCTGAATATCCCTCGACAACCACACTCTTCCTCGCAATGCTTCCATTAACAATGCCTCTAGTATTCTTTACCAGAAAAAAGCGCGCGCTAAGACCAACATCTATCGTGACTTCATGACTTCTTTCGAGTTCTCTTTATACTTTCGGCCGGCCATAGCTGACCAACACGATGCCTCAACATGTACAACACGCTTAAAGATATAAATGTGAGGGCTCGAACAGAAAAGTGAAATACCTTTCCACCGCAAAAACAAAGCTCGAATTGTAGCGATTATTTGCCTAAAAAGAGCGCAAATTGAGCAGTTTTTATGTGAGTTGGATGGTGCCGGGGGCGGGATTCGAGCCCGCGACTTCTGGACACTGGGCGCCCTTTTTTGGCCCGTTTGTTGTTCTCCAGATTATGAGTCTGGCGCCCTGGCCAGGCTAGGCTACCCCGGCTTTGCGGGTTTGAGCAATTTGGATTAGGGGAAGCTTGATTTAAGGTTATTCGGTTATTTTTGATGGGCTTGGAATGGTCGTGCCTATGTTGGTTGGAGCTTTGGGTTTTCTTTTTTGGAATATTGCGGTGAGAGAATAAAGTATTATATATTAAGATACCATTTAGAGCTGCTTGAAGAAGGCAAAGCACGATGTTGGAAAAGATGGAGATAGGCGAGCACACAAGACTAGAGGCACAATACGAAGTAAAGGAGAAGATAGAAAGCACTCTGTACAGACTGCAGGAATTGAAGGAAAGAATCTCGGTACTGAAACGCAAATGTGAGGAATTGAGGAGAATAGAGTCGGAACGCATCGAATTCGCTGCAAAAAACGTTTCCCGATGTGACAAGTGCAGGCATTCACTTGATCCGGATGAGCAAGTCGTGGTACGAGACGGCAACGGAGAAGAGAGAAGACACTATCACAAGAAATGCTTCCAAGCACTGTTCAAATAGTCGTCGTGCTCGATTCGAGAACGGAAAACCTTACCCCTTCACTAACTTTTCTGTCCCAGAAGAGGTTCCGATATACGCAAGGTTTGTCAGTCCGATGAAGAGCCCTGTTTCAACAACACCAGAAAGCGCTTTCAGTTTGTGTGCCAGTTCAGCAGGTTTTTCTATTGGTCCGAAATCCACGTCCAGAATTACGTTTCCATTGTCCGTTACCACTGGTCCGACCTTTCCCTTTCCTTCCCTGAGGACTGGTTTTCCGTGCATTTCTCTGACGTAGTGGTCTACAAGTGGCAGGGCTAGGGGCAAGATTTCCACCGGAACGGGTTGGCCGTTTGCTCCCAAGATGTTCGTTTTCTTGCTTTCGTCTGCGATGATGATGTTGTAACTGGAGGCGCAGGCGATTATTTTCTCGCGGGTTAACGCTCCGCCCATGCCTTTTATCAGGTTCAGATTTCTGTCTATTTGATCTGCTCCGTCAATTGATAAATCGAGTATGGGGTGTTCTTCGAGTGTCGTCGTGGGAATGCCGTTTTTCACGGCGAGAATGAAGGATTGATAGGATGTTGGAACGCCTAAGACGTTGATTTTTTCTTTTTTCATTCTTTTGCCGATTTCTTCTATCGCGTAGGCCGCTGTACTGCCGCTCCCCAGTCCGACGACCAGGCCATCTTTGACGTGTTTGACGGCTTCGAGGGCCGCGTTCTTTTTTGCGTTCTCGGTGTTGACTGGTTTAGGATTCAATTTCCATCTGCCCCAGTCTGTCTAGGACTTTTTCAACTTCAGAACGGATTTCTTCAATCCTCTTTTCGGCTTCTGTTCGGGGGCTGCTGGCTCTAGGAGTAGGCGGTTTTCTCTTTTTCTTCGCCTTCTCTCCTCCTTCGCTCTTTTCTTCAGGAGTCTCCGCTTCGGCTTCTTCCAGTTTAGGCGTGATCGTTATCTCTTTTACTGGTTTCAGGTCCGTTTTGGAGCGAAGTTCTCCGATCTTTGCGTTTAGTTCGTCGAAGCGTTCGCTGAAAAGCTTCATCAAATCCTCTTGCATGGTTTCAAGCTCATGCAGGGCGACTAGAGATTCGTCCTTTGAAATGGCTTCCTTGATCGTCATCATTCTGGCTTTGTAGGTTTGTGCCAAACGTTCTCTTTCTTGTTCAGTGATTTTGCCTTCAGCATGAGCTTCGTACAGTTTTCTTATGGCATCGCTGAGTATCTCTCTCTCTAGGTCCAGTATCCGCAGCTCGTCCTTGGCATGTGTAGCGTCGTCTGAAGGAACGCTTTTGGTCACCTTAAAGGGCGAAATCCTTGGTTCGGACAAAATATCTGGTTCTTTCGGCGTTTTTTTCTTGCCCCGTCTTCTCATCCCGAAAATCACTATCGCAGCACAGGCGATGACTACGGCTACGACAATAGTGCCTGTGATGATTAGGGGGTCAAGGGGCAATAACCAGTTCCCTCTCTATCCTCATTGCTCACTGTCTATATATAAATCATTTAAGGGGGTTTCGAGAAGGTTTTTGCACGGTCGCAACGAATATTTCAGCCGACCTTCTTGGACTTTGGCAGGATCCTGGGAAACAGTTGTTCTTTGTGTTTTGGGTTGGAAAGCAGAGCTACCCCCCCTCCCCCTAGGTTTTTTTCGTGGAAAGGGTTTTGGGTGGGGTTTTGGGTGGGTGTTTTTACGGTTCTTGGTGGAGACGTGTTGTGGTTTTTGACATTGAAGGTTTCAGTGGTCTCAGTCGAGAGGTGGGTTCAACCGGTGTGTTAGCCTGTGGTTCCTACGTTTTTAGGGTGCCGACGAATTTTACTCTGTCAAGCACGTCTTCCATGTGCGGAGCAAGCGACATTTCTTCTGTCAGGTCGGTGCCGGCAGAATGTTCACTTTGATGTTCCCCATTTGTCCAAAGGTAGTCGTCGGTCACGTCGTAGACTTTTCCTTTGTAGGCTATGTAGGCGGGTTTTCCATTTTTGCCGTTGTATTCCTTCAGTTCTTCGATAGTAAATTGTTTTTCAGAACTCAAAGCATCACGATTTGACAATTTGTGTGTGCTCGTTATTTGAGATTTTCGGATATTGCCATAAAGAAAATAGTTGTTTGCTTGGTTCGCTATTGGCTCAGGGTGGGGTCTTTGGAAACCTTTGTGAGTTTGTATGTGCCGATGAAATCTTTCTTGTAGAAGTGATAGAGTCCGCAGTTTTGGCAAAGCATGATTTTTGTGGATTTGTGTAGGTTCATTTCAAAAAGCTCCAGCGGTCCGCCGCAATCATAGCACTTGCCCGTATGCTTTTTTGCTTTTTCCTCAGTCATTCAGTTCCAACAAAACCTAGTCTTGGTATGTCTGAATTAAATGTCTTTCCACGGACTTAATCCTCTTAGCTCGCGCTAATGGGGTTTAGTCGTTGTTTGTTGTGTTCTAGGTATGGGGGATTCTTGGTAGTTTGTTGATGAAGAAGCGATGGGTGTTGTTGAGGGCTGTTGGAAAATCAGTTTTTGATGATGACAGTCGGGATTACATGTAGCCGATGCGAATCTAGCGGCTTAATAGTATGCGATGCCGATGAAGATTTTTGGGATTTTGACCTGCAGTGAAGAACTTGCATTATTGCCTGTTTGGGAAAATCTGAAATATAACACTTGAGTATATTCTGTTGGGAGAATAGGGTCGATGCAACGTAAGAAAAGCTTTTTGATTGCGATTCTCTTGTTCTTGCTGATTGGAGTCCTTGCGTCTTTTCAGATTACGAAAGCATCACCTGATGTTTCTACTTCTTCTGTCTATGCCCCACCCCCAGTGGAATGGAACACAACATATGCTTGGATTACTTATGCCCGCTTTTTGCAGCAGACGCGCGATGAAGGCTACATACTTGGCGGAAGCGGTGAGCAAGGCGAATGTTTGGTCAAGACTGGCAGGCTTGGAAATCTTCTGTGGAACAAAACATATGGAAGTACAGTGACCGTACGAGCTGTCCAGCAGACAACTGACGGAGGTTACATGTTGATTGGAGCGTCAGCTGGCGGTGCGTGGCTCGGCAAGACTAACGAAACGGGAGATATGCTGTGGGACAAGACATATGGAGGAGAAGGTTATGGCACGAGTGCCTTTTCTGGTCAGCAGACCGCTGACGGCGGCTACATTCTGGCTGGTCGTGCCGTCCCTCTTGGTATTAATAATGATGATTTCTACTTGGTCAAAACCGATTCTTATGGCAATACGGAGTGGAATAAGACTTATGGAGGAAGCAGTAATGACATAGCTTGGTCTGTTCAGCAGACTTCTGATGGCGGCTACATTTTAGCAGGTGAAACGTACTCTTTGGGGGCAGGTTATGCTGATTGCTGGTTAGTCAAGACTGATTTGAATGGAAATATGGAGTGGAATAAAACCCACGGAGGGTCACTGTCTGATGCTGCGAATTGCGTGCGACAAACAACGGATGGAGGATACATATTTGCTGGGTATGAAGGTGAAGGTGAGCGACATTTTACACAAGCTATTGTGGTCAAAACCGATAGCAATGGAACATTTGAATGGGCGGACGGTTTCCTTGGTATTCCTCACACGTCAGGGTGGGGGTCGGACTGGGCAAAAGCATATTCGGTCAAACAAACCAGTGATGGCGGGTTCATAGTTGCGGGTGAGGTGAGTGTTGAGGGTCTAGAAGGGGGGAGAATGTATTTGCTAAAGACACACATAGCGGGAAGTGGTTTTGATTGGAATGCACCTTATTTATCTTTCAATGGTGCTCGTGACGTAGTTCAGACGAATGATGGTGGATACGCAGTAGCTGACGGTGGATTGATTAAAATCTTCGCTGAGCGTCCGATTATCGCCCTCTTCAGATATGTCACGGTCGCGCCTTACCCAATTGTGAATGATAGCATAGTTTTCGATGCAAACGTTTCCTACGACCGAAACATGGACATTGTTTCTTACCTTTGGAACTTTGATGACGGAAACATCACTTCTATAATGAATCCGATAGTTGTTCATCGGTACGAGAATCTTGGAATCTATAACGTTTCATTGAGAGTTGTGGATGCTGAGGGCTTGAACTCATCTTACTCTTTGGTCTTGTGTGCAAAGATTCCAACGTCAATCTCGTTTTCAGCGAATACACCGTCAGCAGCTGCGGGCTATTCGGTAAGCATTTCAGGAACTCTGCTCGACTTGTATGGAAATAGAATCAGGAACGAAAGCGTAGCTTTGTATTATGCTTACAGCGGATATGAAAACTGGAACTTGATAGCTTCAGAACTAACTGATTTTTCTGGCAGCTTCAGTGCAGAGTGGATTCCTCCAGCACCCAGCTACTTTGTCATTAAGGCGGTTTATGCTGGAAATTATACGCATGTAGAAAGCAGTAGGAACGTTACTCTCAGTATGTTGCCTTATGAAGAAGAATATCTCTTCAGCGTTGAATCCAATAGCACAATATCAGGTATGGGTTTCGACACGAATAGCCAGACGCTCAGCTTTACTGCAACTGGAGCAGGAGGCACGAAGGGCTATGCAAAGGTGACAGCAGCCAAATCATTGGTACCAGACTTGGGATTGTTGAGTGTTTACGTGGACGGTGCGGAATACAGCTATAATGTGACGGATGCAGGTAATTCTTGGGTGCTTCTTTTTATGTATGACCATAGCGTTCACCTGATAGAAATTCGATTGAGTCCTGTTATACCTGAGTTCACGTCATTTCTATTGGTGCTATTCATGGCAGCTATATTATTCGCAGCTATGGTTCACAGAAGAAAAGCGATTCATGGTGGTGACAAGTTTGGCTGAGGATAAGAAGGTTGAGGTTAGTGAGGACTTGAAGGAGATAGTTGCCACAACAATAGACAGCATTAAGGAAGGAATCAAAGGCAGAGAATGTGGGGTGCTTGGTGCGATTGAATTTGAAATTGCGGTCTTAAAGTCAAAGGAAGGCAAGGCGGGTTTCAGGTTCTTTATTGCTGATGCTTCTGGGAATTACTCAAAAGAGAGCGTGTCAAAAATCAAGTTTGGTGTTTTAGGAACTGGAACTCGTTCCAATCTTTCTAGTATGATTTGGTTGCAGAAGTAGCGAGATGCATTAATAGCATCAGATTATGTGCGCTCTGGGCTACCAAGATTTTGCGGAAAAGTTATAGCTGAACCGAAATAGACTACGCTGTTTGGTGTCAGAAGTGGTGGACATTACTGAGATTTCTGCAATGGTGGCGGCTGCGGGTGTGTTGGTTGGTGTTGTGTACTATATTCTGGATATGAGAAATCAGAGCAGGATGAGACAGACAGACCTTGTAATGAATTGTACTCACAGTTCAGCAGTCTTGAATTCCAGAAGATATGGGGAGAACTTCAGAAGAGAGAAGCTCAGAATTATTCCGACTACGATAGAAAATACGGTCTAGCAGATGCTACGGCAGTTGGACTATTCTTTGAAGGAATCGGCATTCTCCTAAAAAGGAAACTCATAGACATAGAGTTAGTTGATGACATGTTCACTTCTCCTGTCAAATTAACATGGGAAAAAATGAAAAACATAACATTGGAATCCAGAAAGGTCAGAAATCAACCAGAGATATTTGAGTGGTTTGAATATCTCTACAATGAAATGAAAAAGAGAGAACAGAAGCTTCAGCAATCAAAAGCCTAAGGCTTCAAAGATTTCAGGGAGTCTCTGGAAGTTTTTCATCGTAGTTCCTCTATGGGTAAAGTAATCACAAGTCATAAGAACTGAAACAGAAGACACAGAGTTTGGTGAATTGAGTTGCTTGAAGGCAAAAATGTGAATCTGAAGAGAATGGAAAGAGAGGATTTGCCTTTGCTTCAGGAGTGGCTGAGTAATCATGAATTTATGGGCGAGTTTCTGCCTTTCACGCAATGGTCCAGAGCAGAGTTGGAGAAGGCAATTGAGACTGACCCTTTTGAGTCGAAATGGTATTTCATACAGAAGAAAGATGGAACCAAGATTGGTTACATGTTTAATTTCAATATGCTGCATATAACCTTGCGAAATCTGGTGGAAATCGCCTATGCCCTGCTTCCAAGTGAAAGGGGGAAAGGCTACTGCACTGAAGCCACTCAACTATTGGTGGATTATCTGTTTGTTTCCATGGGTGTTCCCAGAGTTCAGGTAATAGCCTCCGTAAACAACAAAGCTTCTCAGAGAGTTGCTGAAAAAGCAGGATTCACTAGAGAAGGAACAATACGAAGGACCGTGGGAGGAGAAAGAGACCTCTATCTCTATAGCATTCTTAGGGAAGAATGGAAAGAACCGAAGATACTTACAGGGACTGAGAAGAAGTAGATTCTGTCTTTTATCAACATATAGAGCTGGAATTGAGAGAACTTAAGTCAAGATTCATTCTAAAGCCACAACCTAGGTTTTGTCTATACCAATGAGTATGCAGTACGTGGAGAAAAGTTGAAAGCGGAGAACAGAAAAAAAAGCTATTTGGTCATATAAGCGCGCGCTAAACCACTTGTTACACTTTACCATTCTTTCAACATGGACGCACGCACGCGAGTTGTATGTTTGTTGATCGCGTGGACAATAACCTTTATATTACGACTCAAGATTACAAATCCATATTGAAAGTTAATAATGCTTAACCCCCCGTGAGTGAACGCTTTGGTAAAATGAAAAGGTGAATCCAAGTTGAAGATTAATAGGATTCAATCTAAAATCATTGCGGTTTCACTTACTGCTTTGGTCATGTTTGTGATTTTGTTGTGTTCCGTGGCTCCGACGGTTAAATCAGCTTACTCTGCCGCGGCGAAACCCATGGAGTTCTACCTGCACAATTTCGATACGCCTGTAAACGTTGCAGGTTTGCAGACCAAGTACGTGATGAACACAACTAGATCATTCAAATTCTTGACACAGCAAGACGCACATGCCAACAGCTTCTACAAGCCAATAGGCCAGCCAAAGATCACCGTGGACTTCTACCTTTACCCGAACCTTGCGGGGTCTGTGACGATAGATGGTCAGTGGCAAGTTTTTCTCTGGGTAAACGCCTCTGCCTACAAGCCCACAGGATTTTCACTTGACTTTCAAGAGGTCGGTGTGGGAGGGGGATTGCTCTGGGATTCTGGACCGACGAACCCCACTGTGACCAGCAGCGTTGGCGGATACATAGACGTTCCAGTCTACAACTACAATCTATCGGTGACATTGTCGCACAACTTCACCGCCGGAACGACGCTTCATGTACAGGCAGAAGTGAACGCTGGTTCAGCAGCAGACACAAGAATATGGTATGACTCGCCTCTCTACCCGAGCAAGGTCATTCTGCCCGCACAAGACTACGCTCGCGCCAGCTCAATCAAAACCTATGCCTATGACAATTCTGAAACGGCACTTTTCTACTACAACTGGAGCGACAGCCAGCGCATAGTTACTGTCCGAGCCAACGTGACCGATCCCTTTGGAGGCTACGACATTTTCAAGGTCAACTCGACAATCATCGACCCCGCAGGCAACGCCGTAATCAACAATACAGACATGACCCGAGTCTCCGACGGACAATGGGAAGTCAACTACGCACACATCTATGAACTAAACTGGACTTACCCGACAAACGCAACGCTGGGAGACTATACAATAATAGTCACAGTGATCGACAACAATGGATACTACGGCAGCGTCGACTCAGGCTCTTATGACCCATTCATAGAAGAAAGCACCGGAATCTTCACGATAGGCATAATCACGTACTATGACCCTTCATTCCTGATCACAGATGATCTCAACGATCCACTTCCTAACGCCCAAGTCTACATAACGTGGCCTAATGGAACAACAGACACGGTTCCAAGATACACTTCAGACGAAGGCTTCATCAACCTCACGCGTATCGTGGCAACCTCAAACATAGGCTTCACCATTCTCTGGAAAGACATTCTGGTTCAACAGACAACAGTCCAAGTAAACTCTAACGGCCCCTACACTGTCAAAACCTGCGTTTACCAGCTGACCGTCAAGGTGAACGCAAACAATGGAGCTCCCGTCGACGGAGCTTACGTCATAATATACACTCAATCCGGAGTCGGATATGGGTTAGACATAGCCGATGCAACAGGCCAAACTATTTTCAAATTACCCGCGGCTACATACCGCATTGACGTTCACTACGTTTCAGACTACTGGTTGACGGTAGTAAAATCCGACGCGTCTGACATCGTCCAGGTAACAGCATCCGCTACCAAGACCATCGTCCTCGCTGACTTTCCACCGGCAATCTGGTCGACCGTAGGATTCCTTCTACTCCTTGCAGTCATAATAGCCGTCATTATGACTGTTGTGGCATTCCTGCTCTTCCGCAGATTCCGCAGAAGAAGAAAGTGAGTCACAAGGGCGCGATTTCCCAATTTTTCTTCGCGGAAAGCTTTGAATTCAGAATCTGCGATTTTGTTTCATTGAAAGGTAGTGCGAAAAGAACAGTAGAAACATCGATCGCCTAGCCTAGTTCGCGCGCGCTAAAAGCCATTATCCGAATCAATTTGGCAAAATGGAGCCTCGGGCGGGATTCGAACCCGCGACCCCCGCCTTACCAAGGCGGAGCCCCACCGGACTAGGCTACCGAGGCGCGTGCCCGTTTGATATTTAGGAAACCGTTTCTTATGTTTTAAGCGTTCCTAAAGTTGTTGGCTAAACAGATATAAAAGAAGAGGACAGAATTCAACACTGGCTCTGTTAGATGCGGGGGTTTCCGAGCTTGGTCAAAGGAGCAAGGCTTAGGACCTTGTCGCGCAGGCGTTCATGGGTTCAAGTCCCATCCCCCGCACTCTAATTTGAGGCTTGTTTTGAGCGTCTTTCTACCAGAGAAACCCTAAATAGGGTGTTGTGAGTTGGGGTTGAAAATTGAACACGTGTTTACCGGCAAAAGTGCTTAGCGCGCGCGAAGATTACACGCTCCAACGTTGGCACGCGGATGAATTAATATACAATGAATATTGAATTGTAGTAGGATTCAGATGTTCAAAGAGTTCGGCGAATTACGGCACATTGTCAATTTCAAAAGGATAATCTTCCCAATTTCGTTCGCATTTTTCGTATACACTTTCGGCTGGGGAATTACGTCTCCTATCTTCTCGATATACGTTGAAAACGTCACTGGGAACTTGTTCCTGACCGGCCTTATCCTTTCGCTCACAACGATGATGGGGATATTCCTCAACATACCATTCGGAATCATAGAGGACAGAATGAATGTAAAACGAGTTCTACAGATAGTGTTGCTAATCTACTCGGCACTTGCCCTGCTCTATCCTGTGGCAAACACTTTTCTATCGCTGTTGTTGGTAAGCGTCACTAGAGGGGTTGCTTCATCCTTTTTATGGTTGACTTCGTGGGCATACGTTTTCGCTTATGCTGAGAAGAATGTGAAAGGAAAAGAGGTTGGATTCTTTTCTGGCATGAACGATTTCGCCTCAGCTTTATCTCCAGTTGTCGGGGGGCTTATCTCGGTTCTTTCGTTCTTTCTGCCTTTCTATGTGCTGAGTTTAACGAGTCTAACCGCATTCGTTGTGGTTTCATTGTACCTGAAGGAGACGCCCAAGTCCCAGAAAGCATCGTTGAACGTTCAGGTAACTACATTGTTGAGTTACATGCGCAATAGCCGTTTCGTAAAGACTGTTTTTCTCATAATCGTGTTCTACGCTCTCATCAATGTATACTACTCGTTCCTTCCAATATTTCTTAACAGCGAAGGAATTGCTATTCCACTGATAGGCGTGATACTTACTGTAGCCCTTCTGCCCGCGGTTGCTCTTGAAGTACCGATTGGAAATCTGATAGACAGACATGGAATACGGAAGACACTTGCTGTGGCTGCTTCCTTGACGATGTTGACTGCAGTTATGATACCATTCTCAAATAGCCTATACTGCACATTGGCGACTGTGACAGCCTTCACGATGAGCTACACGGTGATCTTCATAGCGCTGTATTCAAGAATGTCAGACATAATGGGTGAAAGCAAAACTGCGATTACCGGAGCCATAGCCACATTCAAAGACTTGGGCTATACGCTTGGACCATTGGCAGCCGGCGCGCTGATGGGATTTATCAGCGTTAGAGATACCTTTTTCATAGCAGGAGCAGCGTTCGCACTCTTAATACCTGTCGCCCTTCTTCTCCATGATTGACTCTCGGCGTTCAGTCAACCTCTTTCTAGCGCGCGCGCTACGACCAGAAATTCAAACTTGCTATTTACAAGGACGTCAACAGAATTCTTAGAGACACAAGCAAGCGCGCGTTTATTGATTTTCATGCCGCGAAATGTCATTGGAGCGTGCGCGCAATAGACACAGTTTGTTTTGTTCATCCAAGAAGTCTCCTGTCTCGGGTCATTTTTCCTTCTATACGGCTACAAAGGTATCCTTGAGTTCTGCGCGAGTGGGTCGATGCTTTGCCAGATACATTCACAACGTATCTATTGTCCGCTCAGACCGATTTTCTCGATTTCGACCATATTTCTTTGGGACCGCTTGTTCAGTAATAAAAGTCGCTGTGTAATATCGATCAGGCCTTATTTCCTCATCACCTACAAGTATTCTTTGAATGCGATGCCCATGGGGATTTTCAATTTTAAAGTACACCCTAAGACCAAGACAACGCTTGACGTACCCTCCCATCTGCTGATACGGGTCACACGCGAACGTTCGCTCAAGGTTTTCCTCTATCATCATCAAAAGTTCCTCGCCCGTCAACTCAGCTGTTGAGATAGGTGGATTCATGGGAACAATGTTGTAGAGGTCATTTAGCGTAACATTCCCTGGAATTATGGGCGCGCCGTAGCGCCAACCATTAGAAAATGCCATCTGCGCTCCAGTGCTGTCAATGAGAGCCTGAAGGAGAAAATTGTCCATAGTGGATTCTAAGATTGTCCCTCGATTGAGAGGTGTGGCAGTTTCACCGACAACCTCTGAGAGAGCATCCTTATACGGCGCGAGCGCTCGCTCCACGAGCTCACTTACGTCTGGGTCAGGTTTTATGCCTGCTTCAACTTCTATCAGTTGGTGTTGATAATCGACGATTTTTCCGCTCTCCACCTCCAAATCCAAGTGGCCCAAGAAGGAACCGTGACATCCGGATTGGATAATGATAGTTTTCCCTTGGAGAGCTGGCCTATAAAGGCGATTGTGGGTGTGGCCACTGAGGCAAACGTCCACGTCTTGTACTTCCGACAAGAGTTTCATGTCCTGTGGAAAGCCGAGGTGCGAGATAAGAATGACGAGGTCTGCTTTTTCTTTGTGGCGTAGCATATCTGTAATTTTGGGGAGTTCTTCTCGGCCAAGAGTGAAGTATAGACCTTCGCTGTAGGATGGTGGCATGCTCTTATCTACAATGTTAGAGGCAATTCCTATAAGGCCAATCTTTAATCCGGCAATCTCTATCACGGTATACGGCGGGAAAATCAGTTTTCCCGTCTCTTTATTGTAAACGTTGATTGCTAGCATTGGATAGTTTAACTCCGATACGAGCTGTTGTAATCTTTTTGGGCCGTAAGCAAATTCCCAGTGAGCTGTCGTAGCATCAAGGCCTAAAGAACTCAGAATAGGAACCAAAGCTTCTCCGCGGGTCTCCTGGGCAGGGTAGGTTCCATGAAGAGTGTCCCCGCAATCGCAAAAGAGGACTCGCCCATTGTTTTCAGCCCTAATCTGCTTCATGAGCGTGGCGATGCGGGCATAACCTCCCGCAGGACGATACACTGCACGATCGGCCCCATAGAATATCTCTTGATGTACATCCAAGTATGCATGCACATCATTCATCTGAACGATCGTGAATTTCTTGCTGCTACCCATTATCTTTCCCCAGTTTGTTTCTTAATGATAGACTTATCATGTTCTGGGCATTTCCTTAAGAAAGGGTTCTATTTTGTATTTCGCGCTCGCAACCAAGGTGGCAACAACCGGAATTCCGGGTCTCAAACCCCTACCTCTAACTGAAACTCCTTTCGTAATATCCTGTTCTGCTACGTTCTCACTGATACTCATTGATCTAGTCAAGTATCTACTAGTGAAGAACACAGAGATAAGATGGTGACCGCCAAACGCTGACCTTTAGTTTTCCAAGAAATTGCCACAATTGCGATTGAATAATATAACAGAGTCGTATGCTTCTCTATCGGAGGTTCTGCTGTGGTCAGAGTAATAGTGGTAGGCGGCGGAGCAGCTGGCATGAGCGCTGCTTCAAGAGCTAGGAAGATCAAGCCCGACGCTGAAATAACTGTTTTCGAAAAAAGCGGTTTCGTCAGCTACGCTCCATGCGGCATACCCTACTATGTCGAAAACCTAGTTGATAAGCCTGAAAAACTTCAAACCTACACTCCAGAATTCTTCAAAGAAAAAAGAAGCATTGACGTGCACATTCATTCAAACATTGAAAACGTTGATCCCGCCTCTAAGACCATCGTATACGTTCAAGACGGCACAAGCAAGAGTCTGCAATGGGACAAGCTCGTAATTGCTTGTGGCGCCGAGCCAATCAAGCCGAAAATTGATGGAATATGGCTAGCAAATATCTTCACCGTGAAGTTTATCGAGGACGGGATCAGAATCAGGGATGCAGCAACGAGAACTCGTAATATCGTCATCGTGGGCGGTGGGTACATCGGTGTCGAAATGGCTGAGGCTTTTGCGCAAACAGGAAAGAAGGTTACAATCGTTGAGATGCTCCCACATGTTCTCTCGAACCTGGACCTTGAACTGAGCAGGATCATCGAAGATGAGTTTTTGAAGAAAGGAGTAATCCTTAGACTTGGAGAGAAGGTTGTTGAGTTCGCTGGAAAGGACACCGTTAGCAAAGTGGTGACCGACAAGGGCGAGTACGAAGCTGACCTAGTGGTGGTCGCAGTTGGATTCAGGCCCAAGGTTGATTTGGCCCAGAAAATCGGGCTAGAACTGGGAGTCACAGGCGCTATTGAAACAGAGAGAACTATGGAGACAAATCTTGAAGACGTCTACGCATGCGGAGACTGTGCAGAAACCACTCACCTAATAACCGGCGAGAAAACGTGGATTCCTCTGGGACCTACAGCGAACAAGATGGGTTACACAGCAGGCAACAACCTGTTTGGAGAGAAGCTCAAGTTCCCAGGCGTATTAGGAACAGCCTTCACCAAAGCCTTTGACTTGCAGATAGCCCGGACAGGACTGACAGAAGCAGAAGCGCGGAAGGGCGGCATTCAGACGTCTGCTGTCGTCATCAAAGCTCCAACAAGAGCCCACTACTATCCTGGAAACGATGAAATTACATTGAAAGTCGTGTCAGAGAAGTCTACGGGCAAACTTCTAGGTGCACAATGCATCGGAAGAGAAGGAACTGTCGGGCGTATCAACGCTTTTGCAGCATTACTTTACATGAAAGCAAGAATCAAAGACCTATTCTTCACAGACTTCGGTTATGCCCCGCCATTTGCACCAGTATGGGATCCTCTCATTCAGGCTTCTCGTGTAATAGGGCCTATTCGATGATGGCCTCCTGTTGCCATCTTTTCTATCCCTAGCGCGCATGTGTTTTCCCAAATTCCCTTTTCAAGTAGCGCGCGCTAGCCGTCGATTATTTTATCACCAATACTGCACAGTGGGCATGGTGTATGACTGCATCAGTCACGCTTCCCAAAAGCATCTCTTTAATGTGACTTATGCCTCTGGCGCCTATTACAATCAGATCGAAATTGCCGTCATTTGCAGCCCGCACAATTTCCTGAACCGTATGCCCTTCCACAAGCTTCTTTTCGACCTGAACCCCTGTCGCACTTATTCTCTTTTCTGCGTCCTGCAGAATTTTGTTTCCAACTTCCTGGGCAGCTTCTACCATCCTAGAAACTTCAACGCCTGTAAAGATCGGCGGGCCCGTATACCCTGGTGCGGACACCTCACTCATCAGGACAGGTTGCACTGAATACACGTTTATCAACGTTAACTTCCCGGAAGACATCTTCGCTATCTGAGACGCTTCATCCAATGCTTTCAAAGAATGCTCAGACCCATCAAGCGGAACCAGGATTTTCTGAAACAATCACACACGCCCTTAGCAGAATGTTAGCGCAGCTGAGAATATAATCCTTGAAGCGCGAAAACCCGCACAAACAGCCTATATCATGTTCGATATTAGCGCGCGCTCGCGATTCTCATTCCATTCTATCTAGGTCTGTATCTCAAGAGAGCGGCAAAACCTCCCAAAGCTGTGAGCCTTGCTTTTTCTTCCGACTCTGGAGATATCACCTCAACCCTTGCGTCTGTCTGTGAAGCCACATCCTCTAAAACATCTACTATATCCTTCTCCTTCACTTCGTATTCAACTGCGTTGCACTTCTCGCATGGACTCGATATCATTTCCTGTACAGTCTGAAACTTCTTCTCCTTATCTGCTATCTTCGCTTTTGACAGTTCGCATCTCTTGCACATTACAACAATTTCAATCATATCTGTGCTATCTGTCACTAGGGCAACTTCCACTTCACCATTCTTAAGCGCGTTCAACACTAAATCTAGGCCGGCAATAGCCAAACCGTCTTGCTTGCCCATATCCGCCAGAAGACGCTGCACGGTCCTCTTCTGCTCTGGCACACACATATTCTTCAGTGCCTCAGATGATTTGCCAAGCACCTCTCTTACCCCCTCTTTGCCGACGGATTGTGTATCAACTCTGCCCAGAAGCATATTTTTCAGCTCATAGTGAAGGTAATCGCCCTTTGAGAAATCCTCTTTCGTTGGACCAGGTCCTCCAACTACCAACACCGCAACTTTGTGGTTCTCGAGAAATGCTTTTGTTGCATGCTCCGCAACCCTGTGGAAAAAGTACGTGATTTCCATTTCGCGTCCTCTTTCGTACCTCCTTTGGCTCGATCCACCCTTGGCAGATTTTCCTGGAATCCCCGACGTGATATTTTCGATGAATTCGAGTCTTTCACCATTGAGTATCCCAAAGCTAGCCTCTTTTGAATCCATGGTGATAAGCCCCACAACTCTTTGGTCTCTAAGCATTTCCCTTAGCGGTTCTAGTCGGAAATGGTCGTCAACCTCGTAAAGATAGGCGGTAATCGGTTCTGGTGGGATGAGCTCTTCGATGTTCAAAACTTCGCTTTTCGGATCGTTCGCGACGAAAGTTCCGGCAAATATCGCGAGCCCATTTTCTGGAATTTCCTTCTGCAGCTTTAGACGCTGGATTACATTCTTGAGAGCGTCTTGAAAGCGATCCCTAACGCTCTGAGATTTCATGGCAGCAGAATCAGACTCCTCCTTGAGGATTGCGACTATCTCATCTATTGATTTCTCCCGAGGTATGTAGAGCGAGATGAACTCCACTCCCCTTCCCTCTTTGTCTGATAACCATGCTATGCGCTTCCTCAGTTTGTGCAGTTTCACGGAATTAGTAGTTGCCATCTGGCATGCGTGAAAACGCATCACTTTTTCGGTAACCAAATTTGACGCCTTAACATTCAGGCACGGCAGAGACTAATTTATTAGTTGCTCAGAGCGTGCGTTTGTCCTTCGGGCTATTTCTTGCAGGAGTGTGCCGTTGGAGGGGAAAGTAGAACATTAGATTTATTAGTGGTACTATCCGAGCATGCATATTAGCGCGCGCGCAAGATGTAGAGAGGAGGAAGCTACCACGGAAGCAGGCGTGCGCGAAAGCGAAAAGGTGCTTGTAAATGAATAAGATGAAAGTCCTTTTCTTGTGTGAACATAATTCAGCTAGATCGCAGATGACTGAAGGTTTGCTTAGGCATCTGTACGGTGAAAAGTATGAAGTCTTCAGCGCAGGCTCAAACCCGACGCAAGTCAACCCTTTTGCCATCAAGGCCATGGCCGAGATAGGAATAGATATTTCCAAACAGACTTCCAAGAGCATTGAAGAGTTCCGAAACAAAGAAATCGACTTAGTTGTATCAGTCTGCAGGAGCAGCGCCAAGCTAACGTGTTCACTGTGTTCTTCACCAATCGTCATGGGTAGACCAGAAATAATCAACACGACAATACCCAGAGCAAAACACTATCTCCACCACGGATTCAACGATCCCTCTGAGGTGGACGGAAGTGACGAGGAAAAGACTATGGCTTTTCGACGCATAAGAGATAATATCAAACAGTGGATAATTGATAATTTCGCCGATCCAGAGACAGTGAGCTCGGACAATGATTTATAAGTGCGCGGAATTCTGCGCCAGGGCTCGCGAGGAAGGCGTGCTACTACCATCTTATCTCTGTTTTTTTCACCAAGAGAAACTTGACTAGATCATTGAACAACAATGAGAAAGCAGCAGAGCAGGATACAACAAAAAGAGTCTGAGTTAGAGATATGGGTTTGAATCCTGGAAGCCCAACTGTAGTCACCACTATTGCGGCGATCATGCTCAGCATTATAGCGATGAGCAGGGTTCTGCTTGGCCTAGACTCCCAGAAGTGCCCTCTTTCTCTTACATTGAATATCAGGAACATGGCGGAGTAGAACAGTATTTCGAACGTGAATGTGAAAAGGGTCTCGTCGCCTACGGTAAGATTAAAAATGTTTAGTGCAGCATAAAGCAGAGCAAACGATTCGCCGATAATGAGCACGCTAAGTATTGAGGATACTTTTACCAAACCGACTACGTTCCAGACATCGGGTTTTCTGGACCACTTTTGACAGTCAGTGGACAACGCAATCTTCACGAAGTCCGTCATGAAGAAGTACAATATTATCGCGAAGGCCGACACCACGTAGTTCCCTGTTAGAAGGTAAGACAAGACAACAAACGTGGCTATCTGTAGCGTTCTGACTATTTTGCTCAGAATCCACGCAGTTATCCTCTCATAAATCACTCTTCCATTCTTGACCAAATCTACAATGCTGATTAGCCCTTCATTCATCAGCACAACGCTGGCAGCACCCTTCGCCACGTCCGTGGCACTACTGACGGCTATACCCACCTCCGCTTGCCTAAGCGCTGGCGCATCGTTCACGCCGTCGCCCGTCATCCCAACCACATGCCTTGCGGCTTGGAGACTCTTGACTATGGTGTACTTGTCTTCAGGATAGATTTCAGCGAACCCGTCACTCTTATCAGCTGCCTCTGCCGCTTCTATCGCATTTTCCTTTATGAATTCTTTGAGGTCTGCAGCTCTGATTATGTTGTCGCCGAGACCAACATCTGCAGCAATCTCTTTTGCTATTGGAAGCGCATCGCCAGTAAGCATTTTGACTGATATGCCCAGCTCACCGAGTTCGCGTATGAGCTGTTTTGAGTCGGGTCGGGGAATGTCATGAAGCGTCACTAAACCGACAAGTTCAGGCTGCTCCTCGGCGTTTGTCTTGGCAACCGCAAGGGTTCTGTATCCTTTTCCAGCGAAATCGCTCACTAGTGATTCTAAATGCTCCAAAGTACTACTATCGAGTCCGCATGCCCGGGCAATGACGTTGACAGCTCCCTTCATTACTCTGAATTCATGGTTGTTCTGCTGCACTAGAGCCTCAGTTCTTCGTGTTTTCGGATCGAATGGGGTGAAGTCTTTCTGTTCGAATGAGGGGTCCAAGAGGTTCTGTTGTTTGACTATCGTTAGGAAAGATAAATCAATGGAGTCTTGATTCGCCTCTTGTGAGGCCAGAGCTCCGTAGAAGAGAACTTGCTGTTCACTGAATCCCTTTGATGGTATCACTTTTGCGATTGAGAGTCTGTTCATTGTTATTGTGCCTGTCTTGTCTGCACAAAGAACATTCATGGTCGCTGCATCTTCGGAAGCGCTCAGTGTCGTCACTAGCACGCCTTTTTTGGCAAGCTCCATTGAGCCTATTGCCATGCTGACAGTGAACATTGCTGGCAGAGCAACTGGTATAGCGGATAAGAGGAGGACCAAGATTATGGGCAGAAGATCAAGCAAGTTCTTTGCTTCAAATAACGAAAAGACAAGCGCCAGTGCTATTAACCCAACGACAATTGCCAAGAGCCATCTCACGACGCTTGAAACGACTTCTTCCATGTGCAACTTCGGCTTGGCCAATTGGACTAGTTGGGCAGTTCTTCCAAAATAGGTATTGGTTCCGGTTGCGACAACGATACCATTTGACTCGCTTCTCTTCACGATAGAACCAGAGTAGAGAATTTCACCAGGCTTTTTTTCTATCCCCATTGATTCTCCGGTTAATGCTGATTGATCGACTTCCAGCTCACCAGTCACCATTTTTATGTCTGCGGGGACAAAGTCTCCTGGTCGATTCCTGACGATATCGCCTGGCACGAGTTCTCTAGCCATCACCACTTTCCATAATCCGTCTCTAAGGACTCTTGCATTGACCTGAAGTCTTTCTTTCAGAGCTTCTACCGCCTTTGACCCTCTCTGCTCCTCCAGAAAACCTAGTATCGAGTTGAAAACAAGTAGGCCAGTCACAATGTACAGGTCGGGGTATCTTTGCAGGATCCATGAGATAATGATTATGATCTCCAACATCCAAGCGGTGAGACCCCAGAATTTCTTGGCAAAAATGATCAAGGGATTTGTTCTCTTCTCAGGTATTTCATTGTATCCATATTGGCTCAGTCTGCGTTCGATTTCAACTGACTTCAGCCCTACCTCTTGATTGGATCCCAGCGAGTGTACCGCTTCTTCTGATTTCATGTGATCGAAGTCTGACTTGTTTGTTCTCAACTGATATTTGTCACTCTCATATTCCGCAATCAATTTCTTACTAGTTATTTACGGTTTATTAGGACATTCGGTTGTTCCGACTCTATTGCGGGAAGCCTGAGTGAAAGAATTTGCCCTGCAAAAAGAGAAGGAACAGGAACCAAGACTATCTTGAGACAGGGTGCTTTCGGTCTATTCATTGATAGAGTCCTTATTGTCAGAAGAGATGAAATGCCAAAAAAGGAATGAGGAAAATGACATGGTAGACTTCTAAAATGCCTTATGCATGTACGTTCTGGTTTCTAAACCTGTATTGATACCGATACTGCTGCTCTAAGTTTGTGCCGCTAGCATTGATCTGATTTTCAATACATTCGTGTAGACGTAGTTGAGTGCAATTCTGGTTCTGATCCTGTAGACAGCCACAGTTAGTACATGCTCGATCTTTAAGTCTGTCGCGGTCTCTGTCATGCGTTTGATCCGATGTTCCATTCATGTATGCCAAAGCTGGTGTAATATAAATTACAGAAGCAACTGCAACCAACATCAGGCCAGCGATCACAACTGCTTTGGTCTTTCCATTCATGTTTTTTCACCTCGCTTCGTTTTCTGAAAATCTATATGTCAGAATCCGAGATAGACGTTCGGTGTAACAAAACGTTTCAGAAACTGAAACGGTTTATAAAGACAATCTGATTTAGAATGATGTGTGCTCTAAGAATGCGCGTTCAGGTCATAGTATATGTTCTCTTGTTGGCGATTTTGGCGGGAGCAGCAACATACCTGTTCATCTATTATGTTGTTGCAGGGGAGTCGCCAGGTTTGGGATATGGCGGAGGAATGCAACGCTACGTCTGGGTTCCAATGGCGGCGGTTCCGATAACCTTCTGTGTTGGACTGCTTGCCTATTTGGCCTTGTTTCCAGAGATCAAACAAGAGTCGATGGCGAAGCCAGCTCTGCCGAATGAGCCTGAACCCCTTGCGGCGGTTAAGAGAGTCTTGAAAGATGAAGAAAGAAAGGTCTTTGAGTTGCTCGTCAGTTCAGGAGGTAAGATGCTGCAGCGGGACATATCACGGCAGACAGGGTTTAGCCGAGTCAAAACCCACAGGATCTTGTATCGACTGGCCGCACGAGGAATCGTCACTGCTGAGAAGCATTACAACACCTACGAAATAACCCTTGCAGATTGGCTCTTTCCCAAGAAATAGGAAAAGAGTGGTTTAGCGCGCGCATGCGGTCCAATCAAAACAACGGCGTGCGCACGATTGGAGCCGATTCTATTTCTTCTTTCTCTTTTTCCTTGACCGTAGCTTGTTAACAATGTCAACCTGTTCTGTTGGAAAATAGTACGGCACAGTCACGTAACTTGAAGGGACTCTTTTTGATTTCTCGCGTTTTCTTCTAGCTCTCCTCTTCATGATACGTTCTCTGATTTCCTGGTTCTTTGCCTTTGGGATCAATTGATTCAGCTTCTCTACGAGTCTCTCTCCATCATCGCGTTCAAGTGGAATCACGATATTTCGATGAAGCGAGAGTTTCACTTTGACTTTTCCTGTTTCGTCCATATGCACCGAGTTTATGTCGCTCAGACGTATGTGCAATGGAACAAACATGCCCAGTATGTTGCCGAAAGTTTCTTTGAGAACCGGTTTATTTTCGAGTGCTTCTTCAATTTCATTCTTGAAGCTTCCTCTTAAGTCTATTTTGAGCAGATTCTCATACAGCCTAACGGTAATATGTGGCTCTTTGACTTCAAAAACTGCAAGAGGCTCCGGCATGTTCATTTCTCTCCAAACATTGTATTCTAATCAGTTGCGATCAGAGTTTAATATTCGTCAGAGTTTAATATTTGTCTTTATGACACCCGCATTCTGGCGCACGCGGGCGCGACAGAGCACCAACAAGGCTAATGGCAAAGACTCCGAAGTATCCGTACTAAATACCTAGATTGACCATCCAGGTAAAGACATCCTGAAACTGCAATACTCAGTCCTCGTGAGCGCGCGCAATTGAAATATGTGTTCATGCGATCTGTATTAAGACTGACGTTTGGAAAGTGACTGAGATTGCAGTCAAGCAGACTTGCCAAGGGTGGAGCCGTTGCTGGAAAATCTTTTGCGGTTCTGTTGCTAGTGGGTATTGCCGAAGTGTCTATTGGGATATTCTCTTTGAGTCTTGCCCTAGTTGCTGATGGTGTCCAATCCTTTGCCGATGCTGTTGTTTCGTTGATTGTTTGGGTTGGTTTACGTTTATCAGGAAAAGCGCCAGATGGCAAATTCCATTTCGGGTATTACAGAGTTGAAAACTTCAGCAGCATTGTCGCCGCTTTCGTCTTGACTGTCTCGGGCGGACTGATCCTTTATGAGTCTTACCAGGGGCTGTTTCACCCTACAGTGATAGTCAATGCAGAGGTAGCTATGGCAACCGCACTCGTAGCAGCCGCTATAGCCGGGGTAATATTGTTCTTCAAAGTTCGCGCTGCCAGAAGATGCGATTCTTTAGCGCTCAAGACAGATGCGTTCAACTCAACCAAGGACGTGCTCACATCTTTGACAGCCTTTGTGGGCATAGCCTTGAGCAGATACTTGAACATCGGAGTGACAGATTCCATTGCCGGAATAATAATCGCCTTCTTCGTTTTCACTGTTGCATACTCGGTGATAAAAGAATCTTCGTTGATCCTGATGGACGCGTGTCAATGTCCTGACATCCTGTTGGATATAGAAAGCATAGCAAAAAGTGTCAAGAATGTTAAAGAAGTGCATGACATCCGTATGCGGAAGCTCGGACCATACTTGGTGGGTGACATGCACATTGTCGTTGACGGCGACATGTCGGTGAGAGAGGCCGATCAGATAGCGATACAGATAGAGGAACAAGTGAAGAAAGAGTTCGACGAAGTGACAGAAATAAAAGTGAGAATAGAACCCCCAAAGGCCTCAACTGGAGAGTGAAAACGACGCGCGCAGAAGGTCTGAGACTCTAGGGCGTGCAAATCATAGCACGCCTTTTTCCGAATTCTAGCTTTACTCTGACTAGCGTGCTAAGATAGTCTAATAAATGCACGTGAATAGACAAATTGAGGGTTTGCATGTCAGAAATCGCTGAAGTTGCGGCTCATGGCGGTGCTGGTTGGTCTGCCAGAATGAAGTCACTACGTGATGAGATTGGAGAGATCTGGAGAGCGTGCGGTGTCGAATCCGAGTGGTCCCGCCTCAAGGCAGTCTTGATGCACAGACCAGGCCCTGAGATTGAAACTATTACGGATGCCAACAAGGCACTAATGCTTGATGTGCCAAACGCTCTTCTAGCCAGATGCCAGCATGATAGCTTGGTTGCAGCTTATCGAAACGCCGGCATCACCGTGTTCTATGTTGAACCATGCAGTACACCTCCACCTAATCAGATGTTCGTGGCTGACCTCTTCTTCATGACACCTGAGGGAGCGGTTTTGGCACGCCCAGCATCTACTGTCCGTGCCGGCGAGGAGCGATTCGTCGCTCAGAAACTTGCTGAATTGCACATTCCGATTCTGCGCTACGTACGAGGAAGAGGAGTCTTTGAAGGCGCCGACGCGGCATGGGTTGATTCTACCACTGTCATTTTGGGAACAGGACTACGTACTAACGTGGAGGGGGCAGCTCAGGTGAAGAACCTTCTTCATGAAATGGGCGTCAAGGTTGTCAAGGTAGTCTTGCCTGAAGGAGTAATGCATCTAATGGGAACTTTGCGTCTTGTGGACCGAGACCTTGCTGTTTGTTGGCGAACCCGGATTCCTCAAGTAGCTGTCAAAGCTCTTCGAGATCATGGTTATGATATTGTCTATGTTCCTGACGAAGATGAGGCAATACAGGGGATGGCTCTTAACTTCGTCACGTTAGGTCCAAGACGGATCCTAATGCCGACTGGTAATCCTAAAACCCAATCCTTCTATGAAGACATGGGCATCAAATGTGCAACAGTCAAAGTAGATGAACTTCACAAGGCCGCTGGAGGAATTGCCTGCCTTACAGGCGTCCTCGAACGGGAGCCAAGCAGATAGAACGCACCGCGCGATAAGGCACATGTCGCTTTGGCGCGCGGTGCGCAAATCAAGAACGGACACGGAGCCCAAACCCATCCCTAGATCATGAAGGCGAATAAAAGCTATTTTAGGCACGCGCACATGTGTTCGCGCGCTATTCTTGATGGAAAGCGGACTTGACCCCATTTGGGTTCGAGTTCGGTCCGACTCATAGACCGAAAACTTGGGAGAAAGACAAAATCTCCCGCAATCTAAAAGACTAAGGTTCTGAACCCATTTGGGTTCAGGGACGGGCAGTTCCACCATGCTTTGAGTGCTTTTTTACCGGTAAAGTTGGTTGGGGGTCCCATCCCCCGCACTTTTTGTTATTCTTCTTGGTCTATAATGTAGTCTTTAATACTGATTTTGACCAAAGTGGTCTCTTAGGTGATCCAAATACTAGACATACCATCCATTTCAGCGATAATAGCAGCGGTAGGTGTGTTGATAGGTGTCGTCCTGACTGTTCTGGAGGTTAGAAATCTTGTTGAAACGAGGCAGACAGACTTGGTCATAAGACTGTACTCAACATTCGGTAGCGAGGAACTGCAAGATGCCTGGGAGAAAACTCAGACGAGAGAGTACAAAGACTTCGATGTTTATAGAAAAGAGTATGGGTTGCGGGAAGTAAATGAAGTAGGCTGGTTCTTTGAAGGCGTGGGTGTTCTTCTCCATAGAAAACTGATAGATGTTGATCTGGTTGACGATCTCTTCAGCTCACCAGTTAAACGAGCATGGGAAAGGCTGAAACCAATAGCAGAAGGAGAGAGAAAGCAAACAGGCCGTCCTCAAATATGGGAATGGTTCGAGTACCTCTATATTGAAATGCAGAAAAGAGAACAGAACCTCCAGCAAGCAGGTGTCAAGAATGGTTGACATCACCGAGATTTCAGCAATGGTAGCAGCTGCAGGTGTCATGATAGGTGTTGTTTACTATATTCTGGAGATGAGACATCAGAGCAAAGTGAGGCAAACAGACCTTGTAATGAGACTTTACTCAACTTTTGGCAGCAAGGAGTTTCAGGATGCTTGGACAAGAATAGAAAGAAGAGAGTCCATCGAGTTCAAAAATTACAATGAATACGTGGAGAAATATGGCTCGGGAGACTATGTCCAATGTGCTACATTCTTTGAAGGAATAGGCGTGCTTCTACAGAAGAAACTGATAGACCTCAATCTAGTAGATGCCCTATTCAGCATACCCTTGAAACTTATGTATGAAGGAATGAAGCCTATTATAGAAGCAAACAGCGAACAATTTCACCAGAGAGTATTTGAGCATTTTGAGTACCTGTACAATGAAATGAAGAAGAGAGAACAGAAGCTTCAGCAATCAAATGCTTAGGGAGAGTAGACAGACCTGTGAGATTTGAAGTTGGCTGCGATTTGGACGAGTTCAGAAGATACCACAGGAATAGTGGTATTCACAAATATCTGAAGTCAGTTGGAGTCACTGATGGCTATGATGAAAATCTCGAGTATATGATGAACGTTGTGATCAAGGATCCATCTCAACTCATTGTCTGGAGAGAAAACGGAAAGATTGTTGGTCACGCAGTCTGGCATGAAAGCAATACCAAAGAACACAGGAAAGGCGATCCTAGAGAAAAAGAAGATACCGAAGCACTAGAGAAGCTACTAGGCGGAAAGAAGGACTTTGTTGAACTTCATGAAATCTGGTTAATCGAAGAGTACAGAGGAAGAGGCTATGGAGAGATGTTTCATGACTTCTTTGAGAAATTCATGAAAGACAAAAGCTATTCTGACATTGTTTTTTACGCTAATCATCCTGCTGCAGTAGCCATTTGCTATAAACATGGGTACAAGGAAGGAGGATACTTGAAAGGACTGAAGGAATATGTTTTCTACCTCTCGTTGAAGAAGAATCCCTAACCTTTGCATTGTCTACATTTCCAAAGATTTCAAAGGATCTCCAGAAGTTTTTCATCGTAGTCTAAGTTACTATGCCCACATCATCTGCGCACGATGTAACCGCAAGCCATAAGAACTGAAAGTGAAGATGAATTTCTCGACTTCCACAATTCTTGGTTTCATGATTTGAAGGGGAAACTTGCAGATGGATGTCACAATTAGAGAGGCAAAGGAACCAGACCTTCAACTAGTTAGGAAGTACACTGCTGAGACTGGTTGGACAGTTTTGTCTGAAAGCGAGAGGAAACAGCTAGACAACGAAAAGTGGACCAAACAGATCTTAGAAGTATTTGACAGACTTTCTAGAAGAGAGACTGACAGGATATTTGTGGCTGAAGATGAAAGCCACGCTTTCCTAGGATACTTGTGGGTTGGAGAAGGTGGCAACATGATGACTGGACTGAAGCACGGATATGTCTATGACATATTTGTCAAGGAAGAATTCCGAGGGAAAGGCATTGGAAGAATACTCATGGAGAAATCTGAAAGTTATTGTCGAGAGAAAGGGTATTCAAGGATACTGCTGATGGTATCTGTAAGCAATCAAGCTGCAATAAGCCTGTACGGCAAAATGGGTTTCAAAGCAGAGCAGACCTACATGGCAAAAGGGCTAAACTGAAGATTCTGTCGGTGGCGCGCGCTATCTGTCACAAGCCGTTTAAGAAAAATCGAAGTAATCTAGAATTGGAGACCACGCAGGAGAATGGAAATGGAAGAAAAGAAGTCTGTTTCCAAGAATGGTTATTCTACAGGGGTTCAAGTCCCATCTCTTGCACTAGTATTTACATGTGAAGCTTTCAAAGTCAACAATTGAGTGCGAGGGATCTCGATGAGAACAGAGGTGTTACAGGTCGCACGTGCTGTTTCCGAAAGGCTTGCAAGCGAAGGCGCAGAAGCGGTTGTTGTTTTCGGGAGCCAGGTCAGAGAAGATGCTTACAAGGAATCGGATATAGACGTGCACGCAATCGGCAAGAGGCTATCCTACAGGCTTGAACGTTTTCGGGGTTTTCTGGTGTCAATATCTTGGGCAACTGTCCGACAACATCATCGTGCCTTTAGAAATCCCAGTGAGGTCGGAGGAATAATTCCCGCTTGGCGAAATGCGCTAATAATCTACGACCCTCAGAAAATTGCGGGGGAACTCAAAGGAAAAGCTCGGAAATGGCAATGGACGTCACTGGGCAGTCGTGCTGACGGATGGGTTGCGGAAGAGCTGGCGGGTTGGGCTGAGGAAGTTCACAGGTTGATTGGAAACCTGCAGTTGAAGCGCAGAAGCGCGGCGTCAGTCCAGCGGTCTGTGTTGGCGATCCAGATGGCGAAAGTGCTGTCCGTTCATCATCGGATCCTATATGATAGTGAAAATCGGTTGTGGGATCTGGTTTCCGCAAAAATGGGAAAGTCGTGGGCGAGTGTTCAGAGTGCCGCTCTGAGCGAGGATGGCGAGAGCTTCGAAGATTCATGTGACGCCGCGCTGAAGCTTTTTTCTCTGACAGCCCGGGAAGTCAAGCATTTGCTCGACGAACGGCAGTTTCAGGTCGTTGCTCACGCGTGTAAAATCGCGGGTCATCCATTTTGATGCAGACAGACCTTTTTCGCAGGGCATTTTGGCAGGTGGTAGCAGAATGAGCCTGTTAAATATGAGATGGGTCAGAAGATATCACGGCTCCAATGGTTAGTAGAGGAGTCTGAAGAACAAATGGCAACGCAAGGTAGTGTGACTATTCCTGTTCATAAGCCCAGGTTAAAGGAGAAATTGTTTTTCATGCTTTCAGGCGCGATAGTGAGCGTTCCGTTGACGTCGTTCATCAGCCAATTATCAGATTACCCTCTTTTGTCGATGCCTAAGATTTACGCCAGTATACTTTCAGTGGCTGTTCTTGCCCCCTTGATTGAAGAATTTTCGAAAGCGTACCCCCTTTTCTATCGTCACGGGGAGACTGAGAGGTCGCTTTTCGTTCTCGGCTTCCTAGTCGGCATCGGGTTCGGCGTCGTTGAATTCATAGAATATGTAGCGTTCTTCGGGGCTCCGGTCTTTCTGAGGTTGCCAGGAATATTCTTCCATGCTTCCACAACCTCGATTATGGCCTTCGGAATAGGAAAGAAACGACCAACAGTATTCTATCTTGTTGCAGTAAGCTTGCATCTTGTGAACAATTTGCTTGCTGTTCTCGGGCCTATCTGGTACGTCGGTGGACCCGTCGTTATCGGGTTGGCTTATTTCCTTTCTTGGCATTTATATACCCGGACCGTTGAGCGTATGATTCCGTTCTAGCAGCACTTCAAGATAGTACCTTTGAGCTTCAGCCAGTCAGGTTACATTCAAAACCAATCTGTAGCAAAGTCAACCTCAATTTCTATGTGCCAGTAAACCTAATTCGTTAGCGAGTATCACAATTGTTAGCGAGTTTCCGACGGTTGGTGATTGAACGGTGTCTTCTGAGACCGAAATGGTGGAAAAGGCCAGAACTGCGGCTTTGAAGATGATGAAGGACGCGGGCTTCGAGGTTTCAGACACGCTTCAGGTTCTGGTTGACCCCAAGCTGTCTTTTATGGGTTATTCAACGAGGAGAGACGGGAAAGACACGGTTGTCGTTGCATCTCGCGCCTTGAAGTCTGGAATGATTGAGGGTCTGCTCGTGCATGAGATGAGCCACGTGTATCGAACGCACATGCATCATCCATCCCACGACCATGAACTGTTGGGTAGAGTTGAAAGGTACTTATTGAGTAGGGATGAATTGAAATCGGATTATCAGGTCGCAGTCATTCAGGAAGCGGTCAATCATGTTCAGGACTTATATGCCGATGACCTGGCTTTCCGAGTCTTCAGTCGTAATGAAGCATTTCTGAATGGACAAGTCTTTGATTTCTTTCTGAGTTGGATCAACGAAAAACCCTTTGATGGGAAGACGCCCAAAACGGTGTGGTTGAACGTTGGCATCATGCTAAACAATTGTTTTGTTCTGAGCAATATGGTTAGACATGGTTTGCCAGACGTCGACGACCGCGCAACAAACAAAGTTCAGAAGTTCCTGTCTCAAACAAACGATCGTATGAACAGAGACTTCTTGCGTTTCAAAGATTATATGGTTGGCCTCAAAGACGATCCTAGTGAAGAGGAATTTGAGAAAAGTCTTACTGATTATTTGGAGGGAGTGATGAGACTCGCGAAAGATCTGATCCGCCTTTTATGAAGCAGCATGCATGATGATTTGTGGCATCTGGTCCAGGGAAATGTAAGGTGATCGGCGCATTGGAATGGTCTATTTTGATTGCCACTTGGCCAGCACTGATACCACGAAAATTGTGACACCTGAAATTACGACCAACGGTCCAGTCGGGAGGTTCAAGAAGCTGGAGCTCAGAATTCCCGCAAAGGCGCTTACCGCGCCGAACACGGCGCTGAGAACGGCGTATTTGAAGAGGTCGGAGCTCAGGTTTTTTGCCGCGGCTGCCGGGACGATGACTAGGAAGCCGACGAGAAGGGTCCCGACGATTTTGATTCCTACGGCAACAACGAGAGACACCAGGAGAAGGTAGAGCAGGTTTATCTTGCTGACGGGAATGCCTTTTGAGATTGCCAGTTCTTCTGAAATCATGCTCAATACTAGTCTCTTGTAGATTCTGTTTGCCAGCAACATCGCTACTGCGGAGACGAGGACCGCGACTCCTGTTTCTATGATTGTTACTTTTGTTATGTCTCCGAACAATGCCTCGAGAAGTTCAGGTTCAGGAATTATCAGTATGCCGATGGCGAGGGCAAGAGTGAACATTGCGCCCACGATGGTTTCGAACGATAGTTTGGTGACTCTTCCGAGATGCCAAATTACCACGGCTGAAACGAAAAGGAAGGCAAACGCTCCCAAGAAAGGGTTGAAGTTTAACAGGATTCCTAAAGCGAGTCCTGGCAGAGCTACGTGAGACAGTGCGTCGCCGACGAGCGCCATCTTCTCGAGCACCATTAGTGAGCCCAAGTAGCCGGCAGAGAGACCTACCGAAACTCCTATGCAAATGCTAAGAATCAGAGTTTCTATCATAATCGCTCACTGATTCTCAACAGGTGTTCCCGCGCATACTGTTTCGCCGTAGATGATCTTCTGTACAGCAGGTTTCATTATTTCCTTTGATTCGCCGAAAAACGTGATGCACCTGTTCAACGCCAGCAGGTAGTCTGAATACTCGTTTACGATGTGCACGTCATGCGTAATGAGGAGCACCGTCATTTTCTGTTTTTCTTTCAACTCTTTAAGCGTGACGAATATGGGTTCTTCGCTGCCCAAGTCGACGCCTGTTGTGGGTTCGTCGAAAAGCAGGACGTTCGGGTTGTCGGTCAAAGCCCAAGCGATCAGCACTCGGCGAAGCTCTCCTCCTGACAGGAAGCCCAAGGTCTTGTTTCCCACATTCTTGTTGTCAAGTCTTACCGGGCTGAGCGTGTTTTCAACGTCGACATGGTTTTTGAATGACAGAAACTCTTTAACAGAGATTGGAATGTCGTCGACGGCGATGTTTTGTGGAACGTAGCCTATCTTCGTTTTCGGCGCCCACTCGATCTTCCCAGTGTATGGGATCATGTTCAGCAAGGCCTTGAAGAGCACTGTTTTTCCTGCGCCATTTGGCCCGAGGATTGCGAGGGCAGTTCCTTTCTTCAACGTGAAGTTTACCTTGTCCAAAATTGTTTGGTTCTGAAGTTTCACGCTGAGGTTTGATACTCTTAACGCGTATTCTTCGTTGTCTTCCATGTTCTATGTACTCATTTTATCCTTGAATGGTTTGCCGATATAGGTTTTGCTGATGACCAAAAACTGCTTCGTATTGCGCAAATTGGTTATTGATTTTGATTAGGTTAGGTTGAACTCTTCGTTGTCTTTCAGCACGATTACCTTGACGTTGGATTTGGCTTCGACCTTTTCCTTGAACTCGTTCGGGTCAGTTGCCCATCGATGCATGGGAACAACGAATTTGGGCTTTATCGCCATCGTTGCTTCAGCGGCTTCACTGTTGTCCATGGTGTACTTATCGCCGGTCGGCAGCAAAGCCACGTCTACACGTCCAAGCTTCTTCATTTCAGGTATGAAGTCCGTGTCGCCTGCGTGGTAGATCGTTTTTCCTTGGATCGTGATGAGGTAGCCAACGCCGTATCCTTTTGGATGCCATGGTTTTCCTGGGGATTTGAAACGTTTGATGTTGTAGGCTTCGATGGCCTTGACTTTGATGCTGCCGTATAGGGCTTCTTCGTCAGGCCTGAGAGTCTTGACGGTTCCGCCTATTTTCGAAGCAGATTCTTTGGGGGCGACAACAACCGTGTTGTTTGTGCGAACTTTCCTGATTTTCTCTGTGCTGCAGTGGTCTGCGTGTGAATGAGTTACCAGGATCAGGTCTGCTTTTTCTGTGGTTTCAACAACGTTTCCATACTTTTTGAGGTCGATGTAGACGACTTTTCCGTCAGCTTTGATTTGAAAGCTGGCATGACCTAATGATTTAATGGACACTGTCATCTTCGGTCATCTTGAGATTACGTTCGTTTGGTTCTTATTCTTTATCGTAACATTCCTTTCGGAGCTTTGATGCGCGTTAGCTCTCAGGCTCCTTTTGCAGACACTTCAAAGTATCTTTTCCAATCTATCTGAGTGACTTCAAGGATGTTTCCGTCTGGGTCTTTGAAAGATGCTTGTCTTCCGCCCCAGGTTTCATCGTGCAATTCATTGATGAACTTGACGCCTTTTCCTTTCAGGTCGGCGCATGCTCTGTCAACATCATCTACGAGGAATTCAACTGTCGGTGATGAACTGTCTGAGCTTTGTTCTTTTGGTTTCGGGATGAGGCCTATTTCGACTCCGCCGCATTCGAAGCCAACATAGCTTGCGAACTCGTACTTTTTCTCCAGACCCAACGTTGTTTCATAGAATCGAGTCGCTTTCTTCAGGTCAGACACATAGAAAGTGATGGACCACACCGTCTTGATCATACCTAATTCTCCAATCATATATGTTTCGAGAAGAAAGATAAAGTCGCGCCCGCCAATCGACTCAGGCTTCCGTCGACAGCTGTTGACGTGTTGTCAATCAAAGGTAGGTTTTTCCGTTCTACTTTGTGTTTTCGATCGTTCTAAACCTTGGTATTATTAGTGACTGGGGAAATATGTGATGTGGGGTTCAGGTTGAGAATATCCGTGGTTTCTGTTCTTTTTGTCTTGCTGGTGAGCATCTTGTTGCCCTTGGTTCATGCGGACAGAGGCGGGCTTCCGATTGTTCCAGGCGTCTCGATCTACGAGTCAGGACAGAAAGCTATCGTAGGTTGGAACGGAAATGAGGAAATCTTGATACTGTCCACCGATGTGAGTGCGAGCGAGCAGACAATGGTGTTGGAGATTCTTCCTCTTCCTTCGAAGCCCGAGATCGGACTTGGATCGTTCCAATCTTTTCAGAATATTCAAGAGATGATATGGGCAGAAGCTGTCAACAGGTTCCTCTTTTTGTCGTCAGATGCAGCCCGTGGCAATAGTGTGGAGGTGGTTTTCCATGAGGAAATTGGGGCTCACAATATCACCGTTGTTATGGCAGATGATGCGACTGCCTTGGTCAACTGGGCAAACGATTTCCTGTTGTCAAGTGGAGTGGATCAGAGCATTACGTTGGGCAAATTCCAATCTGCAGTTGAAGATTACGTATCAAGAGGGTTCAGGTATTACGCGTTAGATCTTGTGACTGTTCAGGCTGAGGAAAGAAGCATGGATCCAATAGTCTACAGGTTCAACTGTAGCACCTTGTATTATCCGCTTCTGATCACAAGCCCGGTCGGCGGTGGCGGGAAGATAACGCTTTTTCTGCTCACTGAAAACAAGTTAGAGAATGTCGGATATCCGATGAACTTTGCCTACTATCAAACGTCTCAGACGATCTGGCGACCCGTTCAATTCATGCTTTCAACGGGAGAACTATCAAAAATCGACCTAAGATTAAGCGAACTGCTTCCAGACGGAGCATGGCTCACCGTTCTGACCTATCAAGGAGACCTTGGGTCTCTGAAGACAATGTCATTTCTCTCACTGCGCAACACTATTTTCCTGTATCTCCTGGAGCTCGCGTGTGTGCGGTATAAATACTAGTTGTGTAAAATAAAATGTGAGGGAGCGACTGACTTTCCTGATGAGTCAAGAAGGCAGTAAAACGCCAAAAATGCCCTGTGACAGCTGTCCACAGCTCATGGGCGAAGGTTTCTGTAGGAAGTATCGGGTTTTCCTTCGAGATGAGTCTTCTAAAGAGTCCCACAGTAAACAGTGCGGCAAATGGTACAAGGATGGACTGAAGTAAGCGGTTCCCACGTAGCGCGCGTGTGCTGAATCAGTCCTTTGTACAGCGAACTCGCTAATCTTATATTTTCTCAGCTCAAAGTTACTGATCCTAGTCTGAGGGGACCTACGTGAGCAAAAGAGCTGGGAAAAAGGGGAATATCGTCATCGTAGATGACATGGAAGGAATATCTGGCATCAACGATTGGCATCAGATCTTTGCCGGATGCAAGGAATACGAGGAATTCGGCAGAGTTCAAGTGACCGAGGATGTCAATGCGGCAATTCGGGGTTTAAGAAAAGCTGGCGCCATGGAAATCAGGGTTGTCGATTTTCACGGTTCCGGTGGAACGAACAAGAACGTCATCTCGGAGAGGCTTGAGAAGGATGCGAAGCTCTTTCAAGGCTCAGACCTTTCAGGGAGGCTGGAAAAAGCAGTTGACAAGTCTACGGCTGCGGCTGTCTTCGTGGGTTTTCACGCGATGGCAGACACCAAGGACGGTTTCTTGAGGCACACCATTACCATGGACCCAAGAATAACTATCGACGGTGAACCTGTCGGGGAGACGGCTATCAATGCTTACGCCCTTGCGGAACACGGGATACCCGTGGTCATGGTGACGGGGGACCAGGCTCTTGCGAGGGAAGCTGAAGCGTTCATTCCTGGAGTTGAAACTGTGCAGGTCAAAACTTCGATTGACTGTAAGACAACGAGATGTTTGCCGCTGTCGAAAGCGAGGAAGCTGATTGAAGCCGCCGCAGAGCGAGTGTTTGTAAGAAAAGATGAGTTCAAGCCGGTGCAAGTCACGAAGCCGATCAGGTTAGATGTCTCGTTCCTGAATAGAGAGCAGGCAGAGTTGTGTAAGACAATTCCCAAGGCCAGCATAAGAGCAAAGACAGTATCGTACGTTGCTGACAGCTGGGAAGAAGCGGACAAGTTTATCAAGACGACTCTCAGTCTGGCAAACGAATTTCATATTCAAAAGCTGGTGAATATGCTGAGCAAACTCGAAGGCGCCGGCAAAGTCACGTTTGCGTGGGCTGAGAATCGCATCAACGAATGGCTCTCATGAGATAACACACGTAAGGTAGCGCGCGCGCTAAAAATGCCCATGGGAGCAACATGTTTTACGGTCGATTTAGGGTCAGCCTTATCAAGTAAGAAGCTGCTCTTCTCAGGGAAGGGACAAGGCTACGGTATGAAAAACATAGAAGACGCGACCACCTGTTTTGTTAGACATCTTAAGGTGCAATACAAGAAAGTGTAAGGAATTGCTATGGTAGATCCACTCCTGTTTGCTTTCGCGGTTGGGATGATTGCCATTTTGGTGGCGTCATATATCACTCGTTGGATTCTCAAACGTGATTCTGGTACCGCTCGTATGCAAGAGGTGAGCAGGTATATTGTGATAGGAACAAGCGCTTACATCAAGAGACAATTAGGGACAATCCTTCTTGTCATTCCCCCGCTGGCCTTAATAATTCTCTTTCTTTTCAATTGGACTACTTCATTGGCTTTCGTGTGCGGTGTCCTTCTCTCCCTGCTGGCGGGGTACGTTGGCATGAACGTCGCAGTCAGAGCCAACGTGAGAACCGCAAGTGCTGCTACGCGTTCACCTGGGGCAACTCTGAGAACAGGGTTTTTGGGAGGTGCAGTTATGGGTCTGGCAGTCCCAGGGATAAGTTTAGTTGCGTTGTTCCTGTTGCGAGTGGCCTTGAACGATATTTCGGCGCTTGTTGGATTTGGATTTGGAGCAAGCCTAGCGGCATTGTTTGCGCAAATCGGAGGCGGCATATATACGAAGTCGGCTGACATTGGGGCCGATTTGGTGGGTAAGGTCGAAATGGAGATCCCTGAGGACGACCCAAGAAATCCGGCTGTGGTCGCTGATTTGGTTGGCGACAACGTGGGCGATTGCGCGGGGCGAGGTTCAGATTTGTTCCAGACTTTTAGTGATGACATAATAACTGGTATGTTGATGGGCGTTCTCTTTATTTCGAGATACGGCCCTAACGGGGTATTGTTTCCGTTTATGCTCGAAGCTGTTGGTGTTCTGGCTTCCATGTTTGGGATATCGCTGGTTAGACGGTGGAAGCGGATAAACGCTACAGGATCTTTGGTTGTTGGTCTCATGGTTACAGCAGTTCTTAGCTCGATTGGCTTGTTCTTCTTGTCGACGCTGTTTTTGAATGATGTATCACTGTTCTTTGCAGGTTTATTTGGTGTTGCAGCTGTGCTCGTTTGTGTCCTAAGTACACTGTACTACACTGGTCTTGGGCGTGGACCTGTACACGATGTCGCTGAATATTCGCAAGCAGGTCCTGCAATAAACCTGATAACCGGCATATCGACTGGACTGGCAACTCCATTGTTTCCGATGATTGCAGTTTTGGTTGCCGTAGTGGTTTCTTTCATAGTAACTGGTCAATCTCTCTACGGGCTAGTCATAACAAACATTGGCACGGACTTTGGTATTGCGTTTATTATGGCTTCTGATACGTTCGGTCCAATAACCGATAATGCTGCGGGA
>Ga0315282_10000051_pt1 | contig 229442 bp, 220 predicted proteins | sample YL17G07_20_MG_FD_203693 | JGI IMG/M metagenome (GOLD analysis project Ga0315282, IMG submission 203693) | Sediment microbial communities from Yellowstone Lake, YNP, Wyoming, USA - YL17G07_20 | ecosystem: Environmental > Aquatic > Freshwater > Lake > Sediment | place: USA: Wyoming | collected... | reverse complement strand
AGCACCGCCCCGGCCCCCCCGGGGCCCAACACCTGTTTGTGTTACCACTGGACAAACATGGGGATGTTTACCGTTTCATGCTTACTGTTCAATGGTAATAACGGAACTAAATGAAGTAAGTATGTAGGATTGGCATTCTATTTATTAAAGTGAAGATTGCAGTCTTTCAAGTCTATTTGGTATTTACGAACTGAAGCTATTTTGCCCTTAATCGTAAACTGCTCATCTTGTTTCATGGTCTTTAACTCTGGATAACGTTCTATATCGACCGTAAAGAATATCAACGTTGTTGAATTATCGGGTGTCGTAGTAGCAATCAGAAAGCCGTTGGAGACAATTTTTGTTGATTGTAGTTTAACTAACCATTCAATTTCAAGTCCTTCAAAGTTCTTTGATGCTTGTTCGATTTGAAACGGCGGAAGTTGCTGTAATGATTGTTGTATCTCTTCAGGGGTGATACAAATACTAGGTTTAATCAACTGTTGTGTGGGAGTGGGTTGTGAAGGAGATAGTACTGAAGTCACGTTATTCTGTGAGGAAGTCATTTGTGTACTGATTTGCTGATTAGATTTAAGCTTTGTTTCACTAAAAAAAAGCTGGCACTTTCTCAGGTCAACACCTCCAGCTCTAACAGAAGAGATCGTACCGATAACGAGGAATCTATCTCCGCGTTTCATGGTTTTGATTTCAGGATAACGCCTTAAGCTAATTCGGAAGAATATTGAATGTGAGTTCACGCCGCCGGTACTACCGTGAACATAATTTATTCCGAATATACTGTATGTGTTATAAAATTCAATATCCCATTTTATTTTTCTTCCTCGATAGTTCGAAGAAGCCTGCTTTATTTGGAATGGCGGTAATTTATCGATACTTTCATATATCTCAGCGGGCGTGATTGAACTGACTGTTTGCTCAGTTCCGTTTTTCGATTTGCCAATACCAAATACGAAATAAGCTATTAGAATAGCTATGATGCCACCTATGATGCTGACAGTAACTCCTATTGTCCACGGGTTAGTCAAAAACTTCATATTTAAAGAATTTCCGACTTTTTATAGTTTGTAGGATGGGTTCAACGAAACCCCATCACATCCTGAAGCATGAGGGTGGGTTGTTTTTTGTTACCCACCCTACGATTAAAGTTAGCGGAAGATCACCATCCAGCGAACATGGGGATGTGCGTTGCGGAATAATGTAGCCACCATCCCCTTCCGCCATAACTAATCCCCATTATAACAAAGTCACTTATGTAAAACAATCCAATATAGGGGCGACTGGCAGTCGCCCTTATGGATATACACCTAGACCCTAAGCCACTTACTCCGGCATCTGCACGGGGACGAGTTTGCCCTGTTCGACATGTGCCAGAACTCCGAGCTTCTGTACTGGCTCACCATCGGTACCCCAGTTGACATAACCCAGCGGCGTGTCCAGCCCCAGGTCGCCCGAGCGGGCCGCTGTAGCAATGGCCACTCGGTCAGTGTTGGTGCCTGCCAGTTCTATGGCTTTGATGGCCAGCCAGAGCATGTCGTACATCATCTCGGTGGTACCGTCGGGCGCATCACCGAACATGGCCCGATAGTCCTGTTCAAATTTCTGGGAGCTGGGGTTGTCCAGCCCTGGCACCCATCGGGCGTAGATGTACCACCCATCGGCAATGGGCTTGCTAGCCTGCCAGGTGGCTGGCAGGCTGGCCATCACCTTGATGTCTCCCCAACCCCCTTGCCCGGTCATCTGCTGCGTCATCAGAGTATAACTGCCCATGTCCATGTTGGTGAGCAGTACATCCGGGTTGTGGTACTTGATTTTGGTGAGATAAGGAGTAAAGTCTATTATGTCCACAGCGGTGAAGTCCTTATAGACGATGTCAGCGCCGCCTTCTTTTAGTATCTGTTCCCAGCGTGAGGCCAACTGGTGTGACTCCTCAAGGTCTGTGTTCAGGATGGCCACCTTTTTGGCCTTCAGAGCTTTGACCACATATTCAGCCATGATATCCAGCTCGTCGTATTGGAGGCCGCCCCGCAGAGTATATTTGAGGTTTGATATATCTGTGGGGAGTATCGACAGGTCAATGAACAGGACCTTGTTCTGCTCGGCGAAGTTGGACAGGACCTCTCCATTGACTGAGGAAGTGCCTCCCCAGACCAGCACAGGCATTTTGTCGGCGAAGAGCGCTTTATTGGCTGCGGTCAGTATTCCCGATACGGTGCTGTTGCCATCATACTTATTGAACTTGACCTCCCGTCCGCCCAGGATGCCACCCATATCCTTCACCTGCTTCTCCACCAGTTTAATAGCGTGGTCGGCATAGAAGGCGCCTGGGATGGCCCCTGAGCCAGTCCAGTCGTGAAGTGCCGCGATCTTTACCGGAGGCTTTCCCCCACCTCCCCCGCCGCAGGCCGGCAACGACAAAAGAAGCAAGCTCAGCGCCAGGAATAGCAGAAAACAACGCTTTCCTAACAAGTGTCTCTCCCTTTTCTCACAATCAAGAATATAGCATAAGCGTCAAGGCCGTGCATGACCTGCTGCCAAAGAAAATACTGATACCTCATCCCCAAGACCGCCGTATGTTAATCTTGATTCCTTCACTTTCTTATCTTGCAACAGTGCGTTAAAAGGATTATATATTAGTGGGAATATCACATGTTGGCTTATTGCCAGCACCATGAACAATGAAAAATAGCCTGATTAATGTCACCCGCCGCAGGCGGGTCTCGTGCTCCCGCAGGGAGAGATTCTTCGTCGCTTTGCTCCTCAGAATGACATTTTTGTAGGAAGGGGATGCCATTATGCCTAATAGGCTTAGTAAAATCAGATTTCTGCGAAGCTTAGGGCTGGTCGGGCTGTTTCTGGCTGCCACTGCGCTCGTCATGGTCGCATGTGGTAGTGAGACATCCCAAATTGAGACTCCGACTCCAACAGCTACCCCCACCGCTGTTTTGAGTTATACAAGCCTCACTGTGGATGGGGCTAAATCACTTATTCAGGAGAATACTGACCTCGTCGTTCTTGATGTGAGAACCAAAGAGGAGTATGAGAGTGGCCATTTGCAGAATGCCATCTTAATCCCAGTCTCTGAGCTTCAAGATCGGTTGGCTGAACTGGACAAGGACAAGAAGATACTGGTCTACTGTAAAGCCGGGATAAGGAGCGCCAAAGCTAGCGAGATTCTGGTCAATAATGGCTTTGGTTCAGTTTATAATTTGGTCGGCGGCATAGATGCTTGGATTCAGGCTGGCTATCCTGTGGTCTTGGACGGTGGTGGCTGACCTGTCCCCCCACACGCGTTTACCCCATAAACCTGAAGTGGCAGAGTTCCACCGGCTTGTCTGTGGATATACCTACGGTGATTCTATTGGCGCAGTCGAAGTGGGGGTGGGTGTTGGCGCACTGATTACCGGGTAGCCGCTCTGCAGCCACGCGCTGAAGCCTCCTGTCATCTCCTTGACATCCTGGAACCCTTTTTCAAGAAGCATCTGCACCGCACGGGTGCCAGTAGTGTCACTCCCTCAGGCACAGTTAGCGTAGATGATTACCTCTGAGTTTGGCAGAATCTCCGTGAAGCGGTCTGGCAGCTCTGCCAGTGGTATGGAGACTGCTCCGTCAATGTGGCTGGTGTCGAAAGCTGCCTTATCACGAACATCCAACAGCACGAAACTCTGGCCGCTGTCCAGTTTGTTCTTCGCCTCCTCGACGCTGACGGTTGGCACCTCTGTGGGGGTTGGCATAGCGGTCGGTGAAGCGGTAGGAGTTGGAGTAGGGGTGGGTTCAGACGTTGGTATAGATGCTGGCGTGGGGGTAGTGGGAGGCATAAGGGTTGCGGTGGGCGTGGGTGATGGGGTGGTTATTTCCTCTTTTTCCTTCCCACCGCACGCCTGAGCAATCAGCACTAGTAGCGCTACAACCAGGGCCAGAGAAATAAGCTTGGCTGAGAGGCAAGTTTTCTGTCCCCTCACCAAACTATCTCCTTTTCAAGCCAGTTCATCAGGTCACCCTGGTCACCCTCATGTATATCGCTATGCACAAACCCGGTAAAAATGGCCTAAATTTAATAATCTGGTCAGCCCAAATCCCGGCCGTAAATGGCCACGCAGGAAATCTCGGGGCGGCCACCTAGAGTGTGGGCCAGGCCCAGTTTGGGGTCTTTGAGCTGGCGCTCCGGTTGCTGCGCTTTGCCCTGGAGCTGTTTGTAAACTTCGTAGGTCATTCTCAGGCCACTGGCCCCGATGGGGTGGCCAAAGGCTTTCAGCCCGCCGTCGCTATTGACCGGCAACTCGCCTTTCAAGGTGAAGGTGCCTGCCTCGACATCCTCCCTGGCTCGCCCCCTGGGGCTGAAGCCGAAGTCCTCGTAGATGACCAACTCGGTTATGGTGAAGCAGTCATGCACTTCAGCCAGGTCAAGCTCTTTGCGTGGGTTCTTGATGCCCGCCTGCTCATAGGCGCTGCGGCTGGCCACCCTGTTGATCTCAAAGCCTGTCCAGTCAAAGCCCGGCTCGAAGTGGGGAATAATTGGATTGACTGCTAGAGCCAGGCCCTTAACATATATCGGGTCAGGGCGGAACTTCTTGGCCAGGTCAGCCCTGGTGAGAATGGCTGCCGCCGAGCCATCGCTATTGCCACAGCAGTCGAAAAGGCTCAGGGGCCAGGCGATGATAGGGGAGTTGAGCACCTGCTCCAGTGTCACCGCGCGTTGCAGATGAGCTCTGGGATTGAGGCTGCCATTGTAATGGTTCTTGACGGCGATCTTGGCAATCATCTTTTTGCCTTCATCCGGACTGAGGCCATAGGTGTGAAAGTAGCGTGTAGCAATGAAGGCGAAGGTGCCCGGGGCAGTGCGCCGCATTTCCCGTACCGGATGTACTCCCCGTCCAAATCCCAGACCAGCCACTCCGCCGTCTTTGAGTTTCTCAAAACCCTGGGCCAGCACCAGGTCGTAGGCCCCTGAAGCTACGCCGTAAACGGCATTGCGCAGTGCCTCTAGCCCTGTGGCGCAGAAGTTCTCCACCCTGGTTACTGGTATCCGTTGCAGTTTCAGAGGCTCGGCCAGGCAGCCGCCTGACATCCCCAGGGGATGGCCGGTGCAAACTCCTACCCAGGCTGCCTGCAGGTCTTTAGGCTCTATGCCGGCATCAGCGTAGGCCTCATAAGCTGCGTCAATAATCATATCGTCAGGGCCCTTCTCCCAGAGCTCCCCGAACTGGGTGCAGCCCATGCCGATGATGGCTACTTTATCTTTTATGCCTTCCATTGCTATTGACCTCCTCTGATAGGTCGGCACTTCCAGAAGTAGTTAATGAAACCGCCACCCTCGTGCATCCGTCTCAATGTTAGCTCCACCGGAAGCCCCACCTTCATCTCCTGAGTGTCGCAGTCTGTCATAGCGGTGTAGATACGGGCTCCTCCGTCTTCCATCTCTGCTATGGTTTGGATCAGCGGAGGGTCAATCGCTCCGGCTAGATTGTCCAGGGAATAGGTGAATACAATTCCTTTCTTGTCGGATAGGCGCACCTGATCAAAATCATCTTTGGACTGACAGCGATAACATACTCTCTGAATGGGGAAGGTGACCAATCCGCAGCGCCGGCATTTACTGGCATGTCCTCGGACTACCCAGTCCTCGGTGCGCCACATAGCTGGTGCCGATGGTAAAATATTAGGGCTGAGTTCTGGAGGCTCTCCTACCAGGCCACGATAAAGCAGATATTTTCCGTATGTGGGCAATGGCCTCTTGAAGGTGAGTCCGGACTTGAAGCGGCATTTGCCTTTGCGCCGGGTGATTTCCTCAGTCACCTTCAAACTGAAGGCATCGCAGCCGTCGCCGTAACTTGCCAGGAGAATCCTGTCTCCAGGCTTAGCCTCCTCCAGGGCGTTGACTAGCATCAGCAATGCCTGAGCAGCACCTGCCTCGCCCACCGTGTTAATGAGCGGGTCTTGGAGCTGAGTCTTAATGTCGAAGCCCAGAGTGAGGGCTAGTCCCTGCTGGCTGCGTGCATCGGGGGCGGAAAGCACCACCTTGGCGAAGTCCTTGGCTGAAAGCCTTTGCTCTTTCATCAGCCCAGAGATAGCCTTTTGCATATTCTCAGTATAGCCGTAAGTTATCACCCATCGGTCTTCCCAGGTGCGGACGAACTTATCCTGTTCTTTCCTCCAGACGTCAGCCATCTCGTGGGATAGGGAGTAGCTGGCCTCCACTGTGGCCACCACTCGGCCCTCGCCAATGAGCAGGGCAGCGGCGGCATCGCCAAAGCGCTGTTCCATCTCCGATTGTGGTGCGCCCAGACGACAATCGGCGGCGGCTACAAGGATGGAATGGGCTGAGCCACTCTTTACTGCATCCAAGGCTGCCCTCAAGGCCGAGGTGCCTGCTCTGAGGGAGTTGGCGTAGTCGGCAGTGATGAGCTTTTCCCCCAGGTCCAGGGCGGTGGCTACCACAGGGGAGCAGAGCTTCTCTTTGTAGGGAGAGGTGGTGGAGGCGAAAAAGAAGCCGCCGATGCCCTGGCGGTCAACATCCCTGATGCAATCGGTGGCGGCTTCCACTGCCATAGTCAGACTGTCTTCATCATGATTAGCTACGCAGCGCTCCCCACCTATTGGGCGGCCTCCCCAGGCCTTGGCGATAGTCTCCCGGCTCAGCCTGTAATAGGGCAGGTAAGCGCCATAAGAGAGGATTCCGGCCATAATACCCTCCATTGCTGTTAATTCCCTGCCTCATCCCCCCTAGGGTAGTATACTGTCTCCTACAATCACTGTCAATTTGAAGAGCAGTGGGTTGTTTAGAGACTTTTTCTACCTCCAGGCACAGTAAGCATATTTGGGGGGGACACTCCCGACCCCCACCAGAGAGGCTCAGCCTCTCTGGACTCTCCGCTATTTACAATGGGGATTCCATAAGGGGCTTTGCCCCTTTGGCAGGGGATTGGGGGTGCTCCCCAACTTCCTCCCAATTCCCCCTAAGATTGGGGGATCAAGGGGGTTGAAAGAACTATTTTCATAAGAAGAACTCAACCAGACTCACATGATATAATCCCTGTTGCCTCAGTGGTGGAGAAACTATGGAAAAACTTATTGGCGGCGCTGCTAGGCTGGGCATAGCCTTGACGTCACGTCAGCTAGAGCAGTTTCAGGCCTATTATCAGGAACTGGTGGACTGGAACCAGCGCTTTAACCTGACTGCCATCATGGACTACCAAGAGGTACAAGTTAAGCACTTTCTGGACTCGCTGACGGTGAGCCTGGCCCTGGCGACAAATACCCCGGGACTCAGGGTTATAGATGTGGGCAGTGGGGCGGGGTTGCCGGGAGTGCCCCTCAAGATCGCCTGGCCGCAGATTCATCTGACGCTGCTGGAGTCGGTGGCTAAGAAGACCAGCTTCTTGGACTATCTGGTAACAAAACTGGGAGTGGAGGATGTGGAGGTGGTTACTGGCCGTGCCGAGGAGGTGGCTCGTCTGGCAGCCTACCGAGAACAGTTCGATGTGGCGGTCTCCCGCGGAGTGGCCGGAATGGCCACACTGTCCGAACTGTGCTTGCCTTTTTGTCGCATTGCTGGTATTTTTATAGCTCAGAAGAAGGGCGATATCAGCCAGGAGATGGCCCAGGCCGACAAAGCTGTAGCTCTGTTGGGTGGACAACTCCGCCAGGTTAAGCCTGTAGAGCTTCCTGAGTTGACTGACAATCGCCATTTGGTCATCATTGAAAAGATAGCTGCCACCCCGCCCCGCTATCCCCGCCGCTCAGGGATGCCGGGCAAGCGGCCGCTGTAACAGAAAAGGCAGGCTCTGATGGCTGAAAACAAGGGCAATCAATCGACAGAGACCGAAGAAATTTCGCAGGTTTCCCTCCAGCAGCGCTTCTTCAACTTGCGCACCGTGATTACTTTTATACTGGCGGTGGCCTTTCTGTTTTTTGTCTTCACCCGGCTGAACATCGACTGGGGCAACACCTGGGAGCAGATGAGGAATATCCGGCCGCTGTTCTACATTTTGGCCTTTCTGGTTTATTATGCTACCTTCCCCCTACGGGCGTTGCGCTGGCGGCTTATGCTCCGAAACGTTGGTTTTCGTGATGAACTGCCCAAGTTGCCGCGGCTCACCCAGATCATGTTCCTGAGCTTCTTCGTCAACTGCATACTTTACGCCCGCCTGGGCGATGTTTATCGCGCCTATCTTCTCAAGGAGGACACAGAGGTTAGCTTCACCAAGACGTTGGGCACAGTGCTGGCCGAGCGTGTCATCGATCTTCTGGTGGTGGTTATTTTGCTCGTGGTCGCCGCTCTGGCTTTCTGGCAGGGTGTGGCTGGTGGGGCGGCTACAATTATATTGGTAGGTGGGCTGGCCATGCTGGCTGTCATGGTTGCCGTTGTGGTGGTCATGTGGCGGTTTGGTGATCGCCTTGAAAAGCGTTTGCCCTCCCGCTTGCGCTCTTTGTATCGTCCTTTCCACGAAGGCACCCTGGGCAGCTTCCGCCAGGTTCCTGTGCTTCTGGTGTTGACTGTCGTCATCTGGCTCTTGGAGGCGGGGCGCTACCTTATGGTGAGCTATGCCCTAGGGCTACACCCTGGGTTGGGGCTTATTTTGTTTGCCTCGTTAGCTACTGCCATATTGGTGGCTTTGCCCGCCACCCCAGGCGGCTTGGGTCTAGTGGAGACGGGGCTTACAGGCCTGTTCCTGCTCTTTATGCCCAGAGAAGATGCGTCCTCCCTGGTGCTGGTTGACCGCACTATAAGTTATCTGAGCCTGGTGGTCTTTGGACTGCTGCTTTTCGTCTGGATACAAATGCGACGCAAGCGCCGCCAACCTACTTCTAGTAATTTGACATTGCATCAGTAGTGGACTTTAAGGTAAACTAAAATTGTTAGAGAACGCAGTGGGGGTAGGCAATGTATCGCCGCAGAGGTTATTTGGGATCCCGCCCGGGTTTCCCTACCTTTGGCTTCTATTTCCACGGCGTTAGCCTTTTCCTGGGAGACAGAAATATCTTGGCACGCCTGAAGAATATCGGCAAAACCTGGAGGAGAAGTTGAAGGAGGTGACGGAGCGAGGTTTGCTTCTGGGACAAGACTTGACTTGCGTTGACCTTGACGTAGTATAATTAACTGTCGTCGGCTTTATTAGCCCATCCCGAGTCTACTTGCCCGATTAGCGGCTAATATACTGTTGAAATAGTTTTATTTTTGAATTGCAGGAGGGAACAGGCCGATGCACCAGGACGGAAGGGTTATTGCCTGGTTTGCTGAGGTGGATAGGGGGCATCTTTCCCTCGTTGGTGGTAAAGGAGCCAACTTAGGCGAGTTGACCAAAGCCAATATCCCGGTGCCGCCGGGTTTTATAGTGACTGCTGAGGCTTATTACTATTTCTTGCAGCAGTCCGGGCTTGTTGAAAAAATTCCCAAGCTGCTGCACGACCTGGATACCAACGACTCCCGAAGGCTGCAACAGGTGGCCTCTGAGGTTAAGGAGGCTGTCACCACCAGCCCGATGCCTCCTGAGCTAGCCCAGAAAATAAAACAAGCTTATATTCAGTTGGGCCGCGGTCTGGTGGCGGTGCGTTCTTCAGCCACCGCTGAGGATTTGCCTGAAGCCTCCTTCGCTGGTCAGCAGCGCACTTTTCTCAATGTGCAAGGTGGTGATGAGGTGGTGGCTATGGTACAAGAGTGCTGGGCGTCACTTTTTGAGCCGCGGGCCATTTTCTATCGCCAGCAACACAATTTTGACCATATGAAGGTGGGCATCGCTGTGCCGGTGCAGAGGATGATCCAGTCCGAAGCATCCGGGGTGATGTTCACCATCGAGCCGGTAAGCAGCGATCAGGAGAAGATAGTCATTGAGGCTGTGTTTGGCTTGGGGGAGGCCATTGTCTCTGGAGAGGTGACCCCTGACCTCTATATCTTGGACAAGAGATCCCTGGCTATCTTGGACAAGAAGGTTAACCCACAGGAGTGGCAGCTCATCAAGAATCCTGGTGGCAAATTGGGGCGTGAGGCCAATATCAAGGTGTCAGTGGACTTGGACCGTCAGGCGGCACCCAAGCTGAGTGATGACGATATTGTGCATCTGGCCAGGCTGGGCAAAAGGATTGAGGAACTGTACAAGTTCCCCCAGGATGTGGAGTGGGCCATGTGGGATGGCCGGTTCTACGTGGTGCAAACTCGCCCCGTGACCACCTTAAAATACGAGGTCAAGAAAGCCCCTGAGATAAAAGGCCATGCGCTTTTACAGGGGGTAGCCGCTAGCCCTGGCCTGGCTGTAGGTCCTGTCAGAATAGTATCGCAGGCCTCGGAAATCGACCGGGTAAAGAATGGGGATATCCTAGTGGCGGAGATGACCAGCCCCGATTATGTGCCGGCGATGAAGCGGGCGGCGGCCATTGTTACTGACCGCGGCGGTCGTACCGCTCATGCTGCCATTGTCAGCCGGGAGTTGGGCATCCCCTGTGTGGTGGGCACTGAGTCAGCTACTCGCACTCTGCGTGATGACCAGACCATCACCATAGATGGCTCTCGGGGCAGGGTTTACCAGGGAAACTTGCTTCCTGCTGAGATAGCGATCCCAACTGAGGTGAGACGGGAGCGCCTTAAGACTACCACAAAGGTGTATGTTAACCTGGCTGACCCGGAGCTGGCCGACCGGGTGGCTCAGCGCGATGTGGATGGGGTGGGGCTGCTGCGCGCTGAGTTCATGATCGCCCGGATTGGGGAACATCCCCGCTATATGCTTAGCCAGGGACGCGGTGAGGAGTTTGTTGAGCGGCTGGCCCAGGGTCTACTCTCTTTCGCCTCTGCCTTCGAGCCACGCCCTGTGGTCTACCGCACTACAGATTTCAAGACCAATGAGTACCGCAACCTGACCGGGGGACAGCTCTATGAGGAGCTGGAGGAGAACCCTATGCTGGGCTACCGGGGTTGCTCCCGCTATGTCAGAGAGCGAGATGTCTTCAAGCTGGAGATAGAGGCTATAAAGCGTGTGAGACAGCGCTATAGAAACCTGTGGGTGATGATACCATTCGTGCGCACGGTGCCACAGATGGCCGAGATTAAGCGCATACTGGAAGAGGAGGGGTTGCACCAGTCAGACAATTTTAAGCTGTGGATGATGGTGGAGGTTCCCTCAAATATCGCCTTGATTGATAAATTCATAGATGTAGGTATTGACGGAATTTCCATAGGCTCCAATGACCTTACCCAGCTTATGTTGGGGCTGGACAGGGATAGTTCCAAACTGGCCCAGGAATTCGATGAGCGCAATGAGGCTGTGCTCTATACCCTGGGGATAGCCATCAAGGCTGCTGTGAGGCGGGGTATCACTAGTTCCATCTGTGGACAGGCCCCTTCTTTTTATCCCGATCTCACGGAGAAGCTGGTGGCCTGGGGAATCACCTCTGTCTCGGTGAGTCCAGATATGATTGATACCACTAGGGAAATCATAGCTGCGGCGGAGCGCCGCTTGACCAGTCCCTCCCTGTGGCGGCTAGTGACTCGCAGCCAGGACTGAGGAATGTCATGGATGCTGCATATCTCGGCGTCCGACAGCGGCTGGAGGGGTTTGAGGAGAGGCTTTCTCCCTACGCTGTGCGCAGCCGCTGCTCCAGAGGGCGACTCAGGCCAGAAGCCCCTTCGCCGTTGCGTACCGAATTCCAGCGCGACCGGGATCGCATAATACATAGCAAAGCGTTTCGGCGCCTCAAGCATAAAACCCAGGTGTTCATCGCCCCTCTGGGTGACCATTTTGTCACACGTTTGACTCATACCCTGGAGGTGGCCCAAATCGCTCGCACTATCTCCCGGGCACTGAATTTGAATGAAGACCTCACTGAGGCCATTGCTCTGGGGCATGACCTGGGTCATACCCCTTTCGGCCACGTGGGTGAGGAGGTGTTGAATGAGCTTTCCCCAGGCGGTTTCAGACACAATGAGCAGAGCCTCAGGGTGGTGGATGTGCTGGAGCGAGATGGTCGGGGGCTTAACCTTACTTGGGAGGTGAGGGACGGCATACTCAACCACTCCAAGACTTTTAGCGATATTCTAGGTCCGGGCTGGGGTGAAGCTGGCACTTTAGAGGGCGAGGTGTGCAAGATAGCCGATGTTGTGGCCTACATCAACCACGACTTGGAAGATGCTCTCCGGGCTGGCCTGCTCTCTCCCCCTGATATACCTGACGAGATGATCCAGGTGCTGGGCGCCTCCCACTCTGAGCGCATCAATACCCTGGTCACAGATATAGTGGTTTGTTCCTGGGCGGTGACCGGCGAACAGCCGCTGCCCGCGGTAGAAAGGCCAGCGCTTAGCATGAGTCCCAAAGTGCTTGAGGCCAGTAGCTGCCTGCGTGATTTCCTTTTCCGGAAGGTATATAAGGGGCGTTCTGCTGAACTGGAGGTGGAGCGGGCACGTCTGACGCTACGTCGCCTCTACAGCTATTTTCTGGGGCATCACCAGGAATTGCCTGAGGAGTATTCTCTCAGGGGTGAGCCTGTGGAGAGGCAGGTGATTGATTATATCGCTGGTATGACTGACCAGTTTGCCTGGAGGGTGGCCGAGAGGCTTCCCGATGCTTTCAAAGCAGGCTGTTGTTAGGTAGGTTATCAAATGGGCGCTATTGAAGAGATCAAACAGCGCGTGGATATAGTGGAGGTTATCTCCCAATATACGAACCTGCAAAAATCAGGGCGCAATTTCAAGGCGTTGTGTCCTTTTCATGCTGAGAAGCATCCCTCTTTCTTTGTCTTCCCTGAGCGCCAGAGCTGGCATTGTTTCGGCAGTTGTGGTAGCGGTGGGGATGTCTTTGCCTTCATCATGAAGAAGGAGAACCTGGAGTTTGGGCAAGCGTTGCGGCTGCTGGCAGATCGAGCAGGGGTCTCGTTGGAGCGTAAGGATGAAGCACGGGATAAGGAGAGGGAAAGGCTCTATCAGGCTAATCTGGCCGCTGCCAGCTTCTACCATGATTTGCTGCTCCAGTCGCCTGGAGCAGAGCTGGCACGGCGCTATCTGGAGGGGCGAGGCATCAGCCAGCAGGCCATCGCTGATTTTGAGTTGGGCTTCAGCCAGGATAGCTGGGAGGCGTTGCGTCAGTATATGCTGGGGCGGGGTTACCAGGAGCAGGAGTTGCTGACTCTCGGCCTGGTTGTGCCCAGGGAGGGTGGGGGCAGCTATGACCGCTTCCGCAACCGGCTGATGTTTCCTGTGCGGGATGAGCAAGGTCGTGTCATCGGCTTTGGGGCGCGGGCACTGGACGACTCCCTGCCCAAGTATCTTAACTCGCCTCAGAGTGTCCTCTTTGACAAAGGTGGCTGTCTCTATGGCCTGGAGCGGGCCAAGCTGGCCTTAAAGCAGCACAACTTGGCGGTCATCGTGGAAGGCTATATGGATGTTATCATGGCCCATCAGTATGGTTTTGCCAATGTGGTGGCCAGCCTGGGGACTGCTATCACTGAGAAACAAATAGGGCTGTTCGGCCGCTGGACTTCTAACTTGGCCCTGGCCCTGGATGCCGACGCCGCCGGTGATGAAGCCGCTTTGAGGGGAATTCAAGTGGCTAGTCTTGTCCTGGCCCGCCAGTCGGTGCCGCTGTTCAGTGGTGAGATGAGGGGGGGCAGGGCTGTCCTCAAAATGAAACACTCCCTGGTTGGTCAGATCAAGGTTATCAGATTGCCCCAGGGCCAGGATCCGGACGAGATTATTCGTAAGGATAACGCTGCCTGGCAGCATCTGGTCGACAGCGCTTTGCCCGTTGTGGACTATGCCTTTGAAATGATCACCTCCAGGGTTGACCTGGCCAAGGCCAGCGAGCGGTCCAGGGCTCTGGAGAGCTTGGTGCCTTTTGTTGTTGAGGTAAGCGACCCTGTGGAGCAGGCCCATTACATTGATAAACTGGCCACCATAATAAAGGTGGACCAGGGGTTGGTCAGAGCCAGGGTGAGCGACGCTATGAAAGGTGCACCGATAACTAGCTCACCCAAGCGGCAAGCGGCAGTGGCCTACCCTCTGGAGGAACGCTGCCTGTGCTTGTTGTTGCAGTGTCCCCAATTCAGGGAAAAGGCCAAAGGTCTTTCCGAGGAATATTTTGAGCACAGCCCCAATCGTGAAGTATTTCTGGCATGGCGGCGAACCACTCCCCCAGCCCAACTCAAGGAGGTTCTCGATCAGAGCCTTCATGATGATCTTGATTCGCTGTTGGCTAGAGTGTTGCCTCCAACCTCCATGGAGCAGCGTCAGCTCGAACTGGAGCAGTGCATCCTCCGCCTGAGGGAGCGCAGGCTCAAGGGTCTGGCTGTGAAAGATGAGCTGCTGCTGGCGGAAGCCCAGGCAGCGGGAGACGCTGGTGGCCTGGCTACCCAGTTGGAGCGGGAGGGGGAGGCGGTGGCTCTGGGGGCTCAACTGAAACAAGTGTTTGAAAGCAGCCTACGTCATCTGGAGCCAAAGGAGTAAAGATGACTACTGAGCGTGCAGAAGGGATTGAGTCCTCTCAACTAAATAAGAAAGAGTCTCTGGCTGTAACCTCCGAAGGCCAGTCTGCGTCTCGCCGTCAAGTTGATAATCTGGATGACATATACCTTTTCTTAGCTGAGAAAGACCTGGCCAACAAGGTCGTGCCTTCTGAGGGAGAGTTCTTGTCCAAGGATGTCTTGGAAGCTGAGCAATGGGTTGAGGAAGATCTCAAACTGGGGGCAGACCTAGAAGCTGGGCTGGGGTTGGCGCATGAGGCTGTTGACGACCCTGTCCGAATGTATCTGCGGGAGATAGGTAGAGTCCCTTTGCTCAATGGTGAAGATGAAAAGACATTGGCCGCCAAGATGGAGGCTGGTAGGCGTATTGAGAGAGCAGAAGATGGCCTGTTCCACAGCCTGAACCGTACTCCTTCAGCGGTGGAAATCATGGTGGCACTGCTGCGGGAACTGGCCCAGTCTCTACCAGTTATGGAGTTGGTGGAACAGCACTTGCAACTGTCGCCAAAGCCCAGCCTGTTGCAACGACTGGCTGAGCTGCGGCTGAGGCGGTCAATCGATGGGGAGTTTGCCCTGCGGTTACTGGAGGAGATAGCGCTCAAGCAAAAGAGCAGCTTGGCCGAAGCCCCCCAAGCCCTGTCCACTCTGGCCCTGAATAGCCGTCTGCTCCCTGCTGGTCTGTTGGAACTAGTAGGCGACAATTGTACGCCTAGCCAAATAGAAAGCCTGGTGGAATCCTCCTCTTTTCTATCCAAGCTGGAGCCTTATGAGCAGATGTTCCACTTTCATCTGGAAAGGCTAAAGATTGAGGGGGCACGCGCGGAAAGGCAGCTCGCTGAAGCCAATTTGCGCTTGGTGGTCAGCATAGCCAAGAAATACATTGGCAGGGGCATGTCCTTACTGGACCTGGTTCAAGAGGGCAACATTGGCCTTATCCGGGCTGTGGAAAAGTTTGATTATCACAAGGGATATAAGTTCAGCACTTATGCAACCTGGTGGATTAGGCAGGCTATCACTAGGTCCATTGCTGACCAGTCCCGCACTATTCGCATCCCTGTTCACATGGTGGAGACTATCAACAAGTTGCTGCAGGTAAGCCGTCGCTTGGTGCAGGAGTTTGGCCGTGAGCCCACCAGCGAGGAAATCAGCCGGGGTATGGAGCTGCCCCCCGAGAAGGTCAGGGAGATCATGAAAGTCTCCCAGGAGACTCTGTCGCTGGAGACGCCTATAGGTGAGGACGATGATAGCCACCTGGGAGATTTCATCGAAGACCGCACTGCATCTCCCCCTTCTGACATCGCATCTCAACAATTGCTCAAGAAGCAGATTGATGAGGTGCTGGCCACTCTGAATAGCCGTGAGCAGCGTGTGCTCCAGCTTCGTTTTGGTCTGGAGGATGGTCGCAGCCGTACTTTGGAGGAGGTAGGTCGGGAGTTTAACGTCACCAGGGAGCGCATTCGCCAGATTGAGGCTAAGGCCTTGCGCAAGCTACGCCATCCCAGCCGTAGCCGCAAGCTCAAGGAATACCTGGAATAGCATTGTGGCAGATTGGGTGGCTATCCTGCCTGGCATGTAAGGGTTGGAAAGCCCCAGCGAAAACGAACCAAGATCAACGTGGAATGACATTGGCAGGGGTGCTCAGCCTTTTCAAATCCTGGTAGCTTGATACCTTGGCCACCTTCTTGATGAATGCTCCCAAAGAAGGGGAAGTTGCCCTCAGTGTTTTTAGCTCTGCGCCGATGGGGTTGGTGGAGGTTGGTGTATCAGCGTAGCTGCCATGAAAAGCAAAATAGGCCTGGTTCAACTTACGGATGTGATAGCCGTTGTCAGCCAAATATTGGCGGCTTTCCTCCATGAAGGCTTCAGCCTCCTCCACTTTCCCTTCAGCCAGATACTGCTCTACAGTTAACCTGATCCGTCTCATCTCTTTGGCGAAATCGAAAGCAGGCGGACTTGTGGGAGGTTCTGGCTGTGAAGGTGTCAGACCATACAGAGCCAGCAGATGGGTTCCTATCTCATTGCCAGCGATGTCAGCAGCTGTTTCATTGATGGTAGTCATCTCGTAATTATCGGCATAGTGGTGTCCTAAGGGCTGAAAGAAGAAGTACTGGTGCAGCCACTCATGGGCCACGGTGGATAGGGCGTCCTTTAGCGAGTCGGTTTGGGGGATCAGGCTGGGATAGGTGGCCAGCCCACCCAAACCCTCAATTTCCGCTGATAGGCCTAGCTCTTGTTCTATGCGATTCTCGATATGCTCCATTTGGGCTACGCTCAAGTTGGGATCGAGCGTAACCTGCTCGACAAGGTATATTTTCTCTCGCGGTGAGACGATAAGCACGTTAGGCAGATTGTCCAGATCAAAAGCCACCGGCGGGAACAACAGCCGGCCCCGTGCCAGCCCTTCATCACGCAACACCTGGGCCACCTGTTTTTCGATAATAGCCTCTACTCTGGATTTCCACCCGTTCAGTTGTTTTTGTTTGGGGGACAGTTCAGCCTGTAGCTGCTTCAACTGGCTGGCCTCTCCGTCCTTAGCTTTTTCCTGCTCCATCTGAAACTCCAGCAAGCCCACCTGTCCAGCCAGGTCGAAGTATTCCTTGACCAACGCGATGTCCTCTTTGCTATCCGAGTCAACCAAATCTTTTAGCTTATCTTTGGTCTTGGACAAAAGGTGCTGTGCTTCCCATCGGCCCAGGTTGAAGAGGTAAGGCTCAGCGATGCCATAAATACTGCTGGCTTTGAAAGGGGCGTCCACCGCCCAAAAGAGGGTCAGCCCTAGCAGTGCTACCAAAACGGTGCGATAAACCCAGCACCGCATCATCTGCCTTCCGCGTTCTTCATTTGCCTAGTATTATATAGGAATTTGCCGTATTGGTGTTGCTACTAGCACCATGAAGTATAAAAATACTGGAAACTCACCCCTACTCCGTCCTCTTTGCAGTGGGGATTCCCAAGGGGCGAGGCCCCTTGGGAGGGGGTCTGGGGGTGTCCCCCACCCTCTCTCCCAATTCACCCAAGAATGGGGGCCAGGGGGTTGAAAGAGCTATTTTCGCAGGAATGTTGTTTCAACCGGGTTGAACCTAGTCTGGTTAGAACGCCTTAGGCGGGTAAATTTTTAATTACCTTTGAGGCGCTTCTGGTTGGCATCTGCATTGGTATTTCCGGTACAGGTATCACATTGACCACGGAGTAAAATATCGTGTTCCTCTAAAGTGTAGCCCTCAGGCAGGAGACGTATGAGACCTTCTGGACAATCGTGGATCTCGAACAGTTTGTCGCATGTACGGCAAAGAAAGTGGTGGTGATGAGCTTGTGGTGACACTTCCCAGCGTGATGGTTGCCCGGGTAAATCGACCTGTACTATCCACTCTTCCGTTTGCAGAGCTTTCAAATTTCGATAGACTGTTGCGATTCCCAAGCCTGCAACTTCATTTTTAGCCAATTCAAAGACTTCATTAACCGATAGTGGCCTCCCTGCGCTGAGCAGAGCTTTGCGAATAGCGTCGCGCTGTTGTGTATCACGTTTCATGTTAGATGCTGACCTTCTGATAAACAATAATTAGTTATCATTATTTTAGCATCAGTCTTCTGTGTTTTCCAATGGCAAAGGTAATAGCCATCTTGACTTGCTATTGATAATGCGCTATCATTATCGTTAAACAAAGGGTTCCAAATTGAAAGGGGTCAGCAAGGTGAAAGGGAAGCGCATGTTGCTAGCCGCAGTAGTCATGCTGACTCTGGTTGGCATGCTGGCCTGTCAGCGAAGTACGGGCCCAAGCAATAATGGTAAAAAGACTATAGTTGTTACCTATTCAATTCTGGGCTCCGTCGTAAAAGAGTTGGTCGGGGATAAGGCCATTGTAACTGTCTCCATACCAAATGGACTTGACCCCCACGAATGGGAACCATCGGCTAAAGATATTGAAGCAATAAACAAGGCAGACCTTGTTATCCAGAATGGGCTTGGCCTTGAAGGTGGCATGCAAAAGACCCTAAAGGCGGCTAGAGGCGGGGGAGTAAAATTCTTCATCGCTTCGGACTATATTACGATCCGCCGGGTTGGTTCCGGTGAGGGGATTCCTTCTGGTGATCCAGACCAGGCTATCGGTGCCGAAGACCCGCATTTGTGGACTGACCCTGTAGCTATGAAAAGCATAGTTTCCGCACTTGCTAGTTATTTGAAACTAAACCTGGATATCGATGTCGATGCTCAATCGCAAGACATTCAGGCTCGCCTTGACGATCTGAACAAAGGAGTTTCAGACGAAGTGGCAAGCTTACCACAGGATAACCGTAAGCTTGTAACCGGCCACGAGTCAATGGGCTATTTTGCCCAGCGTTACGGCTTTAAACTGGTAGGAGCGATTATTCCAAGTATCAGCACTCAGGCCGGGGTTTCAGCCGCTGATTTGGTAACACTTAAGAAGCTGATCGAAGATAACCGTGTCAAAGCCATCTTTGCTGAGCTCGGCACGTCTACAGCGGTGGCCAAGGCCATTGGTAACGAAACGGGGGCGAAGGTTGTTGAACTGCCGACGCATAGCTTACCGAAGGATGGCTCGTATTTTAGTTTCGAACGTAATCTGGCTAAGGTAATCATTGATGCATTACAATAGCACGATTCAGGAAGCGAGTATTTAGTTTGACAAAGGCATCATTATGGGTTGGTTGATTACCCCTTTCTCGTCGAACACCTTTATGGTTCACGCTCTTATCGCCGGGGTCCTGGTAGCCGTTTCATGTGCCATAGTGGGCACATTTGTGGTACTGCGCGGTCTGGCTTTCATTGGTGATGCTCTGGGTCATGGCGTTCTACCGGGAATTGCGGGATCAATGTTACTCGGCTATTCCGGGATGTGGGGTGCTGCTGTTGGAGCAGTAGTAATGATTGGCGGCATTAGCATCATTACTCAACGCTCACGTCTTTCATCAGATACAGCAATCGGGCTTCTATTCGTCGGGATGCTTGCCCTCGGCGTGGTGATCATCTCACGCTCTACGTCATTCAGAGGTGATCTGACCGGGATTCTCTTTGGGGAAATTCTTGGCGTCAGTACACGGGCTATCTTCACTCAGCTTGTTGCGGCTATTGTGGTTGCCGTAACTGCGGCAGTCTGCGCCCGGCCGTTCCTACTCCTGTGCTTTGACCCCGAGCAGGCACAGGTCATGGGCTTCTCTGTGAGACGCTACCACAATATCATGCTCTTCCTAATCGCTCTTACAATCGTTGTTTCCTTTCAAACCGTGGGAACACTGCTGGTTTTTGGTATGTTGCTTGCTCCGGCCGGAACAGCGGCACTCCTGGCGCGAAGGATAGGGTCAATGATAGCATGGGCTGCCGTCTTCGGTGTATCTTCTGTATATGTCGGACTACTCCTCAGTTACCACTTTGATATTGCTGCCGGGGCTGCCATTGTTCTGACAGCCATAACGATATTCTTCGTCGTATTCGTTGTACAAAACTTGCGCGTTCAACGGTCGCATCAATCAGAGGCTAGTACTTCATGAATAACAAAAGGCAAGGGAATAGTCCCGTCAACGAAGTCGATGAGCCCAAGTTGATTAGCTCTGGCGAGCAGATGATAATACATGCCAACAACCTTGACATTGGTTACAATAACAAGTCTGTTGTGAAAGCGATCAACTTCCAATTACAGGCAGGCCAAGCACTTGCTCTCGTTGGCACTAATGGCTCCGGGAAATCGACCCTGCTAAAGACCATCGTGGGGCTGCTCCCGGCGATTCAAGGTCAACTCACCGTTTTCGGGGGACATACGGGCAGCGTGCCACAGAGCATTGCGTACCTCAGTCAGTTTCATGCGTCTGGATTTGTTCTGCCCCTTTGTGCCATGGACGTGGTTCGCATGGGGCGATTCCCCAATCGTGGATTGTTGAGACGTATGACCTGGGAAGACAACGAGCTCGTAAAGGCTGCCATGCAAACAATGGGTATTGAGCATCTTGGAGACTCTCCATTGCGGTCATTGTCCGGGGGGCAGCAGCAACGGGTTTATCTTGCTCAAATCCTTGCAAGACAAGCAGACCTGCTTGTCTTGGATGAACCAACCGCCGGTCTGGATGCCGCTGGCCGAGAAGTATATTTGAGGGCTGTAAATGCCGAACTTGCCCGCGGTGCCGCTATGGTTACAGCTACCCATGATATTCAAGAAGCGGCTTACTGCGATCAGGTGATGCTCTTGGCGCATCGAGTAGTAGCGATTGGCACTCCAAGAGAAGTTCTGACACCTGCAATGTTGCTAGAAACATTTGGAATTGTAATCACAGGTGAGTACCCGGGTGTCGCAGTCCTGGAGCGCGAACATGGGCATGATCATGGTCAATCGTCTCGTCGGCCTTCTTAATAATACCGCAATTTACTAAGTCACACATATCAGAAGGTTGGTTTATATTTTGTTTTTGGGTTATCATAGACTTAACCACAATGAATCCTGTTATTTGCGATGACTATTAATATAGACCCAGTGTTATTCTCGGTCGGCTCATTATCAGTTCGCTGGTATGGCCTGATGTATGTGGTCGGCATTGTGTTTGGTTTCTTTGGCGCTTTTCCTTACGCTAGGTCAAAGGGGCTTACTGAGCGACAACTGGAGAAGGTTGTCCTGTTTGCCATACCAGCCGGCTTGATCGGGGCCAGGCTGTATTATGTGATTCAACAATCGCTAGGGCAATACGTTAGTGAGCCATGGCGCATTGTAGCGGTTTGGCAAGGTGGCATGGCCTTCTATGGCGCTATCTTTGCTGGAGTCGTAACCATTCTTGTGCTCACTTGGCGTATGAAATTGCCGCTCTGGAGGCTGCTGGATGTAGCTGCGCTGGGTCTTGTGGTGGGACAGTTCTTTGGCCGCATCGGCAATTTCATCAATGGAGACGTCATCGGACAACCTACGTCGCTACCATGGGGAGTGGTCTACGCTAATCCTGATTCTTTTGCCCCTCGTCATGACATAGCCTACCATCCTGCAGCTGCTTACGAGGCTTTACTTAACGTGTGTCTCTTTGGCTTACTCTGGTATCTGAGGAATAGGCTGAAGCCGGGGATGCTTTTCTTCGTCTATATCTTTGGCTATTCTATAGGGCAAATATTGATATTCGTCTGGCGTGACAATCAAGAAATCCTCTGGAGCCTTAAGCAGGCACAGTTGACAGCAATAGGCGTCATCATAGTCGCAGCGATTGTGCTCGCATGGTTACTATGGAAGCGTCGTACGTCGAATCAGAGCGCCGAAACCACTAGATAACTGTCTTCTGCAGGGTGATCTGTAAAACCGAGCTTGGCGGCACTTTCCTGGCTTACCTTCTCAGTTTTTGGAAGCGAATCGTATCGTACTATGACATAGTTGCTTGGCAAAGTTTACAGAACATTTTTGAATTCCGAAGATTGGGTGTGACAGCCGCAGAAGCCATTGACATTACATATAGAATAGTTTATCGTCTTTATTAGAGAGGGGGGAACTATGAGGATAAGTGCTCGCAACGTCTTAAGCGGTAAGGTCAAACAGGTCAAGCCAGGCGCGGTCAACACGGAAGTGATTATAGAGCTACCTGGGGGAATTGAATTAGTATCGATCATTACCAAAGAGTCTGCTGAAACATTGGAACTAAGCAAAGGGAAAAAAGTCTACGCTGTCATCAAGGCCTCCAACGTGATGGTTGGGGTGGACTAGAATTTGAGAGTGTAACCGCGTAGGCAATGGCATGGGAAAGACCCACAGTGGTGCACCATTTCGAGACAATTGGTTGGCCAACATCCGGCGAGCGAAGTCATCTTTATTGTGGGTGGTTTAAACCCAAGTTGATACCACTTGACTAAGGCAGTCCAATCTTGTTAGAATCATAGCCGACAATTGAATATGGGCTTTCCGAGCTGTCGGGCCTAAGGAGCAATCTATGGCGGGCAGCCGTAGTGGACGAAAGTCCCAAAGGTGTCGGGGGAAACCCCGCCGCCCCCCGTATTTGGAAAGGAGAGCAAATGAATGGCTTAAGAGCGCCTCCTTTCGAGGCGTTTTTTGTTGCCTTTACCGTATTGTGAAAGGAGCAAGATGAAAAGAAGCTGGTTAACGATTGCGCTGATACTAATCATGGTTCTGTCCGTGATCGGCTTGGTTGCTGCCTGTGGTAATAATAATGAGAATACGCCGACATCGACGCCAGTGGTGATGCTGACACCTACCCTAACATCAACGCCGATAACCATATCGACACCAACAGCAACCCCGGTGACAACGCCAACTCCCACATCTACCGCTGTGCCGGCGCAAAAGGCGAAGACACGGCTACGGGTGGCCACCACCACCAGTCTGTATGACACCGGATTGTGGGAATACCTGCAACCGATGTTTGAAAAGCAGTACAACGTGCATTTGGACATATTATCCGTCGGTTCTGGCGCAGCTATAAAATATGGCCAGAACGGCGATGTGGACGTGCTTACCATCCACCCCAAGGGCGAAGATGTGAAGTTCGTAGCTGATGGAAATGGAGTTGCGCGTGTTCCCTTTGCCTATAACCATTTCTTTATCGTGGGGCCGGCAAACGATCCGGCAGGCATCAAAGGGATGACCCCTGTAGACGCTTTCAAGAAGCTTGCCGATACGGGCACTGCGCCATTCATTTCCCGTGGTGACCAATCTGGGACTCATATGGAGGAACAGACGATATGGGCAGCCGCTGGCTACAAGTATGCGGATATTGAGAAGTCTGGCAGTTGGTATGTGGAGGCTGGGCAGGGGATGGGTGCCACTCTGATGATGGCTAATGAAAAGCAAGCTTATACACTTACAGACATGGGGACTTTCGTAAGCTATAAGGGTAAAATTAACCTGGTGCCCATTGTGGATAAAGGTGATATCCTGCTGAATGTGTATTCGGTAATTGTCTGTACAAAGACCAAGTCTAAGGATATGGCTCAGAACATGGTAACATTCCTCACTTCTCCCGAAGTACAGCAACTGATCGGCAACTACGGCGTCCAGGACTATGGGATACAGTTGTTCACCCCTTGTGCCGGTGCCGAACCGACATCCTAAAAGAGACTAACGAATGGGTAGCTTGACCGATGTCGGTCAAGCTACCCAGATAGCTGATCGCTGAGAGCCGCAAGAAGGTGGTTTAGTTTATTGAGTGAGCTCTGGCACTCAATCGCAAAAGCGATACATCTGCTGGTATCTTTCGACCATGAGGTCTATCAGACTGCCTGGAGGTCGCTGTGGATTGCAGCAACCTCTTGTGTCATATCTTTCTTTCTGATTTCTCTTCCGCTGGGCAGTCTGATTCACTTCAACAAATTTCCCGGGAAGACGGCCCTGATCACGCTGATACAGACCCTGTTTAGCCTGCCGACAGTGGCCGTCGGACTTATCGTCTATGTGCTCTTCTCTCGATCTGGGCCGCTGGGCACGTTTGGCCTAATGTTTACCCCCAAGATCATGATCATCGGGCAGATAATACTGGTGACTCCAGTGATGCTGGGGCTGGTCATTTCTTCGCTGAGCGGGGTCGATAAAGCTGTGCCGGAGACAGCGACAGCGCTGGGGGCCAGCAGGCTCCAGGCAGCACTCGTCACCATAAGGGAAGCACAATTTGCCATAATGACGTCGCTGGTGATGGGATTTGGGCGGGCGATCTCTGAGGTGGGCGTCGCTATGATGGTCGGCGGTAATATCAGGGGATATACCAGGGTTCTCACCACCGCCATCTCACTGGAAACAGCAAAAGGGGAGATAGAGTTTTCACTCGCTTTAGGATTCATACTGATTTTCATTGCTGTGATCGTCAATGTGGCTCTGCTTTTACTCGCCAGAAAAAGAGGACCAATACGATGGCTCTGGTCGAGCTCGTAAACCTGGGACAAAAATTTCAAGACAAGATCATCTTGAAGGACATCAACCTCAAAGTTGAGCGAGGTGAAGCCTTTGCGCTGATCGGCCCGACCGGCGCCGGCAAGACAACGCTACTCAGACTTATAGACCTTCTGGACTCACCAGTGAAAGGTCAAATCCGCTTCAATGGGGTTGATGTGACCCGGTCAGGGAGGGAGCGGTTGGCAGCGCGCCGCCGTATGGCATATGTTCAGCAGAAGCCGATCGTATTTAGCATGAATGTCTACGAGAATGTCGCCTGCGGTCTTAAATGGCGGCACGAGGAGAGGAAAGCTATCCGAAAGAAGGTAGAAGAGGCTCTGGAGCTGGTTGGAATGGCTGATTACCGGAGCCAGGATGCCAAAACGCTCTCTGGAGGTGAAACGCAACGGGTAGCCATCGCTCGGGCTCTGGTTACTGCTCCGGAGATGCTGCTTTTGGATGAACCCACCGCCAATCTTGATCCGGTCTCTACCTCCAAAATTGAGAGGGTTTTGGCACACATCATCCAGGAAAAGAGCACTACCATACTGATGGCGACCCATGATATGTCTCAGGGGCAACGCATAGCACAGATGATAGGCGTATTGATGGAAGGGGAATTGGTACAGGTAGGCAGGAAGAGCGAGATATTTGAGAAGCCACTTAATCTGAAAGTGGCTGGATTTGTGGGGATGCAGAACATCATAAAGGGAGTCATAACTTCGAATGAGGATGGGGTTGTCAGCATCAATGTGAGCGGCAAACAAATAGAAGCCGTTTCCGACTACCAGGTTGGAGAAGAAGTCTGTGTTTGTATCCGGCCGGAGGATATTGCCCTGTCATTCTCTAAACCTTCTGGCAGTGCCAGAAATGCCTTTGAGGGAGAGATCAAATCAATAATCTCTTCCGGTCCCCTGGCCAGCGTTGAACTGGACTGTGGATTCCCTCTGGTAGCACTGATGACAGTTAGATCAGTCAAAGAAATGGAGCTTGGTATCGGCAAACATGTCTACGCTGCATTCAAAGCTACGGCTGTCCATATTGTCAAAACCTGATTTGAAAATGTGTAGGGGCAGTTCATGAACTGCCCTCATAAGTCCTTGGCAGTCATAGAGCCATTGGGGAAAGTATTACCCCGGGTAACTGGAAATAAACCACGTATATTTACCGGGCCGGTGTTTTTGGTAGTCTCCGAGAATTTTTTGCATTAGCAATACATTTCGGACAATTGGCGCCGTGAATGATATTCACTACCATGGCCAATGCTACCAGCCATTCAGCACCAATTTGGGCATGGCCCCCACCTTTTTCATCCTCAGTCTTAACTACAAGATAGTCAACACCTACTTCCTGTAGTATTCCCCCCGGAATGTCGTTATCTTCGTTCTGTGTATGGGTGATTACGAAAATTTCATGACCAACGAGTTGAGTTAACCTCTCACGCAGTTGCATAGTTGCCTTCCATTCAAGATTTTATAAACAAAATAACTTTAATGAATCATAGTGCATGGATATCTAGCCCAGCAGCTCAAACTTGGTTACATCTACCAGACCACGGTCAGTGAGACGCAGTTCTGGGATTACCGGTAAAGCCAGGAATGATAGTGTTGAGAATGGGGAGGTTAGCTTAGTACCCATCTCTTTTGCGGCCTTTTCCAGATCTTCCAGTCTGGTTGCTACCACCTCCAGAGGCAGGTCAGAGAGCAGTCCGGCGATAGGTAATGGCAGCGAGTACAAAACCTTGCCTTGACTGGCAATGACCAGACCACCACCCAGCCGCTCTACTTCCTTTACAGCGGCATAGATGTCACGGTCATTGGTGCCCACTGCTACGACATTGTGAGAATCATGGGCTATTGAGGAGGCCAGAGCCCCTTTTTTCAGTCCAAAGCCCTTAACCAGGCCCCGGCCGATGTTACCTGTGGCTTGGTGGCGCTCCACCACCACCAGCTTAAGAATATCCCGCTCCGGGTCGGGCACAACCTGGCCGCCGCTTACCTTTGCCTCTTCCCTGACCTTCTTGGTGATTATCTGGCCAGGCACCACTTCTATAATGGGGTCGTCCCTGTGGGATGCGGGGATGCGCAGTGCCGAGATGTCGAAAGGCTTGATGTGTACCGTATAGCTCAGACCTTTGTCCGAGCCAGGTGGGGAGAATAGTGGCTGACCACCCCGGGCCACCAGTTTTCCCCGGTGAAAGACCATATCCACCTTCAAACTATCCAGGTCATTCAGGACAATCATGTCGGCGTAATAGCCGGGGGATATTGCCCCCAGGCTCTGCAGGCAGAAGTAGCGAGCTGGGTTTATGGTGACCAGTTGAATGGCCCGCACCGGGGCCAGGCCTAGCCGCACCGCTTTTCTGACCACGGCGTCAATATCACCGTCCCGCACCAGGTCAGCACAGCTACGGTCATCTACCACAAAGAGGCATCTCTGATAGGTATTATCATTTACCAGAGGCAGCAGGCTCTCTAGGTTTTTCTCTGAGGAGCCTTCGCGTATCATGATGTGCATGCCTCGCCTTAGCTTCTCCCGGGCTTCTTCATAGGTGACGGACTCATGGTCTGAGTGAATGCCTGCCGCTATGTAGGCGTTGAGCTCCTTGCCCTTGAGTGAAGGAGCATGGCCATCCACTACCCGGCCACGGCTGCTAGACAGCTTGGCCAGAACTGCCTCGTCTTGGGCAAGTACCCCGGGGAAATTCATCATCTCCCCCAGGCCGATGACGTTCTTCCAGCGCAGAGCAGTGCGGACATCCTCAGCGGTAAGGCGATCTCCGGCGGTCTCCAGGTCAGTGGCTGGCACGCAGGACGGAACCATGAGGAAAAGCTCAAGAGGTAGGCGGCGCATCCAGTTCATTATGTAGCGTATGCCGGCAAAGCCGGCCACGTTGGCAATCTCGTGGAGGTCGCTGACTATACCAGCCACCCCATGCGGCACCACCGCCCGGGCATATTGGGCAGGGTGCAACATAGAGCTTTCTAGATGGACATGCCCATCAATGAAACCGGGGGCCAGAAAACGGCCTTCTAGATCAACCACCTTGGCAGCCTGCTCATAATCTCCCACACCGGCTATTCTGTCTCCGGCCACAGCTACGTTGGCCTGCTCGATTTCACCAGTGAAGGTGTTGATGACTCTGGCATTGGTCAGCAAGAGGTCAGCGGGCAACCGTCCCAGGGCTACAGAGATTCGATGAGCGGTGTCCTCCTTCATATCTCCTCCAGCAGGCAAATATCAGGGAGTTGGCGGAACTGCTCATTCCAGTCCAACCCATAGCCTACTATGAAGCGGTCAGGAACGATGAGGCCTCCGTAGTCTGTTTTGACCTCCACCTTGCGGCGCGATGGCTTGTCCAGCAGTATGCAAATTTTTACAGATGCTGGTTTTTTCTTCTTCAGATACTTGAGTAGTCGGGAGAGGCTTAGCCCGGTATCCAGTATATCTTCCACAATCAGTATGTCTCGGCCCCGCACTGAAGTATCGCTCAGGCCTTTCACCACCCTCACCCGTCCCGAGCTAGTAGTGGACCGTCCGTAGCTGGCCAGGGCCACGAACTCTATCTCTACAGGGATAGTCAACTGACGCACCAGGTCAGACAGCAAGATGCAAGAGCCTTTGAGAACACCTACCAGGAGAGGCCGTTTGCCCTGGTAATCACGGTTGATCTCGGCTGCCAGACGGGACACGGTGGTCTCGATCTGCTCGCGGCTGAAGAGTACCTTAGGTTGTGCAGTGTGGGGCATGTTTTTTCTCCCAGGTCGAACCTGTTTATTAACAGTTAAGGAATTCCCGGAATATTCCGTTGTCTCTGCGTTACTCTATTTAACAGAGACGGTCAAGACAAACGTTTTGACTGGCGGGACGCTCTCCCAAGGCCTACTATATCCCATAGAGATTGTACTATTACCTTTCTGTAGTGCCGTAAAGGTCCATACTTCTGCGCCTGGAGCACCCACTAAAGGAGAGCCATCTTTTGTGGCATCCGGAGGCATAGTTATAAATTTCTGATCGACCTTTTCAAGTACAGTCGGGGCACTGATACTTGTCAATTCCCACTGGAAACCTGTTGTCTGGTTAGATTCCAGAATAACTTGTAATGAGCCGCCAGCGGCAACTTTGACTTCTTTACCTGAATCTGAGGAATCGACAGATACCATTTTGGGGGCTGAGGATGAGCCACAGGCAAACAGTACCAGCGAAATGGCAGCCATAACAATCATTAAGATCAGTTTTGATTTCATGGTTGCCCTTTCTTAAAATTTATTCTGTGTCTGCGATTATAACCCCAGGGAGTTCCTTTGTCCATAGGCATAGGCGGGTGTTGCTGTCTGGGGTTTGCTCTGGTATGATTGAGTAGTGAAGGCTAAAGCTGGGATACAGACGAGCTACTACAAGCAATACGTGCCTGGTTTTCCCCTGTCTCTGGAAAGAGGGACTGATAACGTGCCTGCTGATGGCAGGTATCATATTCTGCAAAACGGTCAAGTAGTAGCTAGCTTTCGAGTGCTTAAAAAGGCGCAGGAAATACTGAGAGAACTGGCAAAGCAGGCTGGTTTTGTTCCCGAGGAAACCAAGAGTGAGCCTAAGAGTGCTGCTCAGGAAGGCATGGAGCGCTATTTAGATGCCAAAGACCGCTACTGGGCAGAAAGCTACAAATTCAAGGGCAAAGGTGGCAAAGGCGGACGTGGAGGTGTATAGAGATGAGGGATAAGAAATGTCCAGTCGATTGATAGAAATATTTGAAGACCCAAAACTCTTAGATAAGATTAGGAAGCGGTTACCACACCTATTTCAACGTGCTGAGTTGGAAAGTTCCAGAGCAGGTAAAATCGGTATGGAGGTTGGCTCCGTTCATTGTTTGTAATAAAGAGGAAAATATGGAAAATGAGCGAATTCTTGAGATAAAGAAATGCCCATTTTGTGGCGAGATGTTGAATAGGATATGGTTCACTGCTTTGATGACTGAAGAGTGGAGTTGGAATGGGTGGCATTGGGAGTGCAGTGCAAGGCATAGCCTCATAAACGATCCTGAGCAAAATGTGCTATGTCCAGATTGTGAAAATGTAATTGGAACCGGGTTAGACTTTGGTTTTGGAAAGTTACAATAACTAGAAACCGGAGTGAAAGAAATTGAGACCATCAAAGGTGGTTCGAAGCGAAAGCCAGATAAATTATAACTATGCAACAATTAAAATAACCCAGAGCCGAATAGATAAAGGTTTAATAGCTATTCCTGTGAATCTGGCTGAATGGTTTCCTGAACATAATGATACTATTGAAATTTATTTAAACGATTCACCTCTTTCTCAAACAAAACATTATTCTTCCTATGACAGTAGTACTCGTGAATGCAGAATTGGAGGTATGAAGGAATGGTTTGAACAAAACAATATCAAGAAAGGGGATGAAATAGTTATTCAGCTTGTAGATAAGGAACATCACATCTATAGGCTTATCCCTGAACGAAACTTCATATTAAAAACCAAGGAACTTCAATATGGTTTTGATAATTCTGAAACTGAACAAGAAGCTTCAGAAAAAATTACAACACTTGCCCAATGGGCTCAATTGGAAAAGAGTAATGTTGCGCTCAATGAATATTACCGCTTGATTAACACGTTGCCAACTTCAGACAGGCAATATAACAAGCGTTCAAGTCGGATGGGAGAAAGTGTGCCAGCCAATCTAAGAATCTTACTGGATAATATTTACAAAGGACATTGCCAAGTATGTGACTTCTGGTTTCTTAAAAGAGATAAGAGACCGTATTTTGAAGTTCATCATCTTGATCCTCTGAAAGGTCATTATCCCAAGAATCTCCTTGTAGTCTGTGGAAATTGCCATAATCAATTTGAGCGTGCGGATGTGAAACAAATATTCGATAATGAATGGCTTGTCAGAGTTTCTTTTAATGAAAGAACGTACCAAGTAAATCAAGGTGCACCTAGTAAGGCGATAGAAGGTTTTTTCAAAGAGCTCTTTATTTGATGGTCACATCGCCTCCTTACAATGTGGGAAAAGAGTATGACGAAAATCTTAGTCTTAATGAATACAGAGAATTCTTGTTGTGGGTAGCGGTGCCACCTGCCTAGCTGCTTTGAAAAGCAACCGGTTTTATGCAGCCTATGAGATAAACAAACAGTATGTCGACCTGGCTGAACGTAGAATAAGAGAGTTTCAAGAAAGAAAGTCATTGAGCCCTTTGCTACCCCCAGTTTCATCAGGAGATGCGAGTAAAAGTCTTGAAGAGGCTGTTCGTCCCATTAAGTGATTACCTTTTAACTTCACTGATCATTTTCTCCTGCTGAAATACTGAGGCGCTACAATGGTGCAACTTATACCTAAAAAAGGCTCAACGCTACATGATTTCCCCTACGCCTCGCCGGCCAGGAAATGCTTCCACTGCTGGATTATAAACGTCACTCCGGCTGGGCCCAAGCACTGCGTTCATAGCTGCCTTTATTGCTATGGCAGGGACGCCATCTACTCGGATTATTCAGACCAGATGAAGATATACAACAATCTGCCTGAGCTGGTAGAACGCGACCTGAACAAAATTGATCTCTGCCCGCCCATCTCGCTGTCCAACATAACCGACCCTTGCCAGGATGTCCCAGAGTTGAGGCAAGAGGTCAAGCGCCTGGTGCAGTTGCTTGTCAGATATGGAGTCTCCTTCGCTATCACCACCAAAGGTGACCCCTCATTTCTGCTTGATATCCCCGGCTTTGTGGAGCACGAACCTAAATTTCTGGCGGTGACCATAGAGGGAACCGCTGATGTTCTCAGGCTTCTCTCCCCTCAAGCGCCACATTTTGAAGCTCGGCTCAAAGCGGTGAGCCGGTTTTCAGGGCTGGGCATAGGTACTGTTATACGCATTGACCCTGTTTTCCCACATCTGTTCCAGGCTCTTTACGGAGATGATTGGTTAGGACGGATTGAAAGACTGATAGAAGTTTTCGCTCGTAGTGGCGCTAGACACATAGTGGCCAGCACCGGCAGGCTTTCTCGGAAAGTCCCCCAGCCAGGCGAGCCGAGTATATGGCAGCGAGTGGCTGGTGTAATTGAAGAATGTTCTCCGTCGGCTGCTCAGGCGTTTCAGAAAGAATATGTCTATCAGCGCGGAGGCACCAGTCAGGGATACTTGTGGCGCAAGGACTTGTGTCTGTCCTTTCATCGTAGGGTCAGGGAGATGGTGGAAGCGAGGGGGATGACCTATGCCACTTGCCAGGAATTATCCGCTGCTGAAAGCGACTCTGAGGGGATACCTCACTGCGAGGGCCTGCCACTGCCTTTTAGCGCTAAAGGCTCTGATGGCCACTTTAGTCCTATCCAGGGTTGTACTGCCAATTGCCATGTTTCCTGTCGGGATTTAGATACTCCACCGTGTGGCCAAAGAAAACTGGTAAAGCCGCAGCCATTCCAACTAGGCGATTTGAGGCGGTTTCAAGGTAGTCAATTGGTGCTGCCAAAGCCTTTTGCCCCAGGACACTGATCTGTGGTACAGCTTCAGTAGGATTGCAACTTTGGGTCAAATATGTTATTGTGTTGCGTGTGGTGAGGGGAGACTAAGCAGTTATAAGTGAGGTGATACCGATGTTGAAAAAGATTGCTCTCTTAGCCGTATCGTTGCTTATCGTTGCTTTGATGCTGGCTGCTGTGGGCTGTGGCTCAGAGTCAACAAACCCTGTTCCAACAAGCTCTGCTGCGAAGAATTCAGGGGAAGTGCTGGTGCCGCAAAAGGCCAGCATGCTAGCCAGAATATCGATAGGATCTATTGTGTCGGATAAGGATACCAGAGATCTGTACAACAATGCCAGCAAGGCACCTGGTTTACCGGCCACCTTTGACGAGCTGCTGAAGAGGTTCCAGGATACAACGGGTCTTGACCTCAAAGATTTTAAAGAGGCGACGCTCTTCGGAGATATAGCTGGTTTAACTCAAAGCCTTTCTGGGGAGGGAGTTACACCAAGCGGAGGCTATTTGGGGGCCATCGTCAATGGCACTTTTAAGAGTGATGAGTTGATCGCAGCCATTGAGAAGGGAACGGGGCAGAAGCTGGAGTCTGAGGCCTACAAAGGCTATGATATCTATGCTATTACGGACACTTCTAACTCTAATACCGGTAGTTTAGTCTTCTTAGATGATGGTGTTCTGGTCATAGGCTCTAGTGAAGCGATAAAAGACGTGATTGATGTCAAAAATGGGGATGAGAAAGGGCTGAGCGGTGACCTCCTGGGAGCCTATGAGAAACTTGACGGTTCGCTGGGCAAACTTGCCCTGAATATTCCCAGTGAGTGGTTGAGTCAGATTCCTGATGAGCAGGATATAAGCGGGATTGGTACATTAGATTTGAAATCTTTCAAAGAAATGCGAATGGCTACGGCTGCCCTGGATAAAGCCGGAAGCAATGTTAGTCTTGAAATAAGGGCTGATTTTTCCAGTAGCGCTTCAGCCAGCAGTGCCAAGGATACCATTGATGGGGTCATTACTGTGCTCCAGGGCTTAGTAAAGATGACTGGCGGTGGTGGGGATAAAGCTGAGATGTCCCTCCTGGCTAAGCTCCTGAATTCGTTGCAACTGAGCGTTAGTGACAACTGGCTGACATTGCATCTGGGGCTAACTGCGGAGCAGATTGGTGAACTTGTGCCTATGCTTCAGGGCACGTCTTCGGGAAACTGATGATAGGTGGAGAGATGACGAAACGAGTGCCTGGGCGCTGGCCCGGCACCGACACCGCCTAGCCCGCCATAGGCCTGACCGCTGTAGGTTAGCTAAACGAAAAAGCCCCGCAAAATCGCAGATTTTGCGGGGCTTTTTGTTAGCAGAAGCCATCTGTAACTCCTGTAAGGTACAGAGCCAGCGGTGTTCAATCTTAAGGATGGCAGTGATATAATTTGAAGGTTCATATGTCATGCTACGGATAAGAAAGGAGCAAAGAAAGTGCTTGACTTCTCCTTCAGCGAAGACCAGGAGCTGTTCAGGGCCAACTTAAAAGGATTCTGTGAGAGTAAAGTTGCTCCCAGGCTCAAGGAGATGGAGCAGAAAAAGGAAATCCCACGCCAGCTACTCCGTGACATGGCAGATATAGGACTGCTGGCTATGTCTGTCTCACCGGAGTATGGTGGCGCTGGGTTGAATGCAGTGATGGCGGGGATTGCTGTGGAGGAATTGGCTCGGGCAGACGTTAGCGGTGCCATTCCGGCGTTCTTCTTGATTCATAATTCCTGGAGCTACCTCGTTGACAAATATGGGACGAAGAAGCTCAAAGACGAGTTATTGCCCAGAATAAGGAAGGGAGAGATCTTTCTAGGCATAGCTAGCACAGAGTCAGACATGGGCTCTGATTTGGCCGCTATGAAAACCAGGCTAACCAGAGATGGCGACAGCTACCTGTTGAATGGGGAGAAATGCTATATCAGTGGTGTGAGAGAAGCTGGAATGTGGGGGGGTGGATTTGTCACACTGGCCAAGACCGCCCCGGAGTTGGGAACCAGGGGGATGACTCTTTTCTATCTGCCACTCAAAGGCGTTTCCGGCATAACCACAACCTACCTGGAGGAGATGGGCAGGGATGGTATCTCCTGGGGCAGCTTGAATATTGATAATGTGCGAATTCCCCGGCATTATATTATCGGCGAGGAAAATAAAGGCTTCTATATCGTGCATGAAGGCTATGAATTTGCCCGTGGTCTAGTGGCGCTGGTGTGCGTGGGTGCGGCCTCCAAATCTCTGGAGAACGCTATGACTTATATGAAGGGGAGGAAGGCCTTTGGCAGCACTATCGCCTCATTGGAAGGGCTTCAGTTTCCTCTGGCTGAAGATTACATAAAGATTGAGGCAGCAAGGCTTCTGGCTTACAAAGCCCTCTGGATGTATGAGCAGGAACAGAAGGCGGGCAGGTTCCCCCGCTTTGAAGTGAGCAAGGCGATAGCTATGGCTAAGGCAGTTGCTCCCACCTGGGCCTTTGAGGTTATCAATGATTCTATGCAATGGCAGGGTGCCTTTGGCTACTCCAGGGAATGTCCTGAGCAAAAGGCGCTGAGAGGTATTCGCTCATTCAGTTTTGCCGAAGGTACTGTGGAGATCATGAAGTTGATTGTGGCCAGGGAGTTGTTGGGCAGAGAATACATGGCCAAGCGCTGATTGTTTGCGCTGGGGGGCTAGTGATTACATAAGTCAGTCATTCTGTCACCCGCTGCAGACGGGTCTCTTGCTCCCGCAGGGGAGATTCTTCACCTGCCTTAGACGGACAAGAATGACGCTTTGGAGAAGTTACGATGGAACGACAGAAGCAGACAAAAGGGCCTCTGGAGGGAGTTAGGATTCTTGACCTAACCAGGGCCCTCGCTGGACCATACGGCTCTCTGATTCTGGGTGATTTGGGGGCTGAGGTCATCAAGGTCGAGACGCCTCAAGAGGTAGCCCTTGAGTTTGGCTCAAGGACAGCGTTAGACCCACGCTATTCGTATGGTGGTGAGGATGTCTATTTCTTGAGTGTCAATCGCAATAAGAAAAGCCTGACTCTTAACTTGAAAGTGCCCCAGGCCAGGCAGGTCTTTTATGAGTTGACCAAGAAGTCAGATGTTGTCTTCGACAACTTCAGACCGGGTGTCATGGAAGGGCTGGGCGTTGACTATGATACCCTGAATAAGGTCAATCCACGAATCATCTGTTGTTCGCTGACTGGTTTTGGTCCCAACGGACCATACAAGGATAGGCCTGCTTTTGATTTGATAATCCAGTCCCTGAGCGGTGGGATAAGCATCACTGGCGACCCTGACCCCAACAGTCCGCCGGTGAGGGCTGGCATAGCCGTTGCCGACCTGGCCGGGGGGATGTTTGCTGCTCACGGTATCATGGCTGCGCTCTACTCTCGAGAGCACACAGGGAAGGGACAGAAGGTGGATGTATCTTTGTTGGACGGGCAGATTTCTATGCTTGGTTATGTAGCTGCCTATTATCTTGTCTCCGGAGTGGTTCAAGGTAAGCTTGGAACGCGCCATCAAAACAACCCGGTCTATGGAGCTCTCAAGACCAAGGATGGTTATGTTGCCGTTTGTGCTCATAGGGGACCTTTCTGGAAAAATCTATGCAGTGCTATGGGCCGTGAGGAGCTGACGAGCGACCCTCGTTTTGATACAGATATGAAACGCCACCAGAACGCTGATGAGATTTGGGATCTGCTGGGCGAAATCTTTGCCACCAGGACCACCTCAGAATGGTTGGGGCGCTTGTTGGAATGTGATGTGCCTTGTGCTCCCATAAATGCTGTAGATGCTGCTCTCAACGACCCCCAGGTGCTCCATAGTAACATGATTGTCACCTTGAAGCGTCCCGAAGGGGGCGAAATAAGGCTTGTCGGAAACCCTATCAAGATGTCTGGAACTGCCCAACAACCTTATGAGTATCCGGCGAAGCTAGGGCAAAACACTGAAGAAATTCTCCAGGGCCTTCTGGGATATTCCAGGCAGCAGATCGAAGAATTAAGGCAAAACCAGGCAATCGGCTAGCTGAAGAAGGCTTTTCACAGCGTTCGCTATTCTGCTTCTGCCTCGCCCTGTCTTTTTTGGGGCATTCCCTTTGTGGGGTTTAGATGTGTCGAAAGCAGAGCCTAGCGGTTACCCTATATGACGGTTTGTTCAATCTGCCTGGGTTCGAGTCAGGCTTGGCTCAACGACTTTGACATGGCTTATTTATGGAGTTCCCGGTTGACTGTTGACAACCGCCACTGGCAATGTTACTGTTATTATAAAACGTACAGGTACGCTGCTGTGCAACTAAAGAGGAACACTAGCATAATCACCTTTCTCTGCAATGACCGGACATTTATAATTAGACGAGATTATTATCATCGATAGCGAGATACTACTGTCGCCATTTCCTGGGTTAGAGAGATGAGAAGGAGAAGGTTGCCTTGGAGTATTTCATAACTGAGCAACAAAAGACGATAAAGAGCCTGGCAAGAAAAATCGCCGAGGAGAGAATTCTACCAGTTAGGGCAGAACTGGATGAAAAGGAAGAGTTTCCCTGGAGTATAATGAAAGACCTGGCCGATGCCGACATGTTCCGTGTTTTTGTTCCGGAACAATATGAGGGACTGGGCGGAGGCTGTTTTGAGCTATGTCTGGTTGCGGAAGAGCTAAGTCGGGTTTGTAGTGGTATCGCTGTTAGCTATGCTGCCACGGCCCTGGGTTCTTTCACCCTTATGGACTATGGGTCTGATGCACAGAAGCGAAAATTTCTCCCTGCTATTGCCGCTGGTACTAAGCTTGCTGCCTTTGCTCTTACTGAGCCAACGGCAGGTAGCGATGCCGGTGCTATAAAGACAACTGCGGAGAAGGTAGAAGGCGGCTATCTATTAAACGGCACAAAACAGTTTATTACCAATGGTGGTGAAGCAGAGATATATACGGTCATCGCTCTGACTGATAAAACTAAAGGTGCCCGTGGTGCCAGCTCTTTTCTGGTCGAGAAGGGTACCCCCGGTTTCACTTTCGGTAAGAAAGAGAAAAAGATGGGCATCCGTTCTTCTGCCACCAGGGAGTTAGTTTTTCGCAACTGTTTAATACCTGCGGAAAACATAATCAGCAAGCCCGGTATGGGTTTTGTCATGACCATGAAGCTCCTGGACCGCTCGCGGCCCGGGGTAGCAGCTCAGGCGCTTGGAGTGGCTCAGGGCGCTTTGGAAGCAGCGGTGGAATATACCAGGCAACGTATCCAATTTGGGCATCCTCTGATTTCGCTCCCCGTAGTCCAGGATATGCTGGCTGAGATGGCGATTCAGGTTGAAGCTGCCAGGGCGCTGGTTTATGCTGCGGCCAGAACAGTTGATAGTGGAGCTAAGGATTTTACAGAAAGCTCAGCTATGGCAAAAGTCTTTGCTTCGGATGTAGCCATGAAGGTCACCACTGACGCAGTACAGGTCTGCGGTGGCGCCGGCTACATGAGAGATTATCCTGTTGAGAAGATGATGAGAGATGCCAAAATCACACAGATATACGAAGGTTCTAACCAGGTCTTGAGGAATGCCATCTCTATTGAACTAAGGAAGAGAAAGGCAAAAACAGCATGAATATAGTCATCTGCCTGAAGCAGGTCCCCGGGACTGCAGATGTCAAAATCGATCCTCAGACCAATAACCTCATAAGGCAGGGAATTAAGAACACCATCAACCCGTTTGATACTTATGCCCTGGAGGAGGGGGTTCGAATAAGGGAGCGACATGGAGGCAAGGTCATTGTTATCAGCATGGGCCCACCTCAGGCTGAGACAATGCTGAGAGAGGCCATTTCTCTGGGTGCTGATGAAGCTATCTTGTTGAGTGATAGCGCCTTTGCTGGAGCTGATACCTGGGCTACTGCCTATACGTTGGCCACAGCAATTAAAAAATTGGGGCAATATTACGTTGTAATCTGCGGACGACAGACCCTGGATGGAGATACCGGGCAGGTAGGGCCGGAACTGGCAGAAATGCTGGCAGTCCCGTCAATCACTTATGTGAGTAAGATAGAAGAGATATCAGATGTACAAATACGTGCACGGCGGATGATCGATGAGGGGCATGAGGTTATCCAGGCTCCTTTACCGGCAGTAATTACGGTGACAAAAGAGATCAATGTGCCTCGCCTGCCATCACTTCGTGGCATTGCCAAATCAAAGAGCGCTGTTATACCAGTCTGGAATTTACAGGAGCTGGGTGGCGACCCAGACAAGGTTGGCCTTTCTGGCTCCTTTACCAGAGTAATCAAAGTCTTTTACCCTCAGAGAAACCGTCAAGCCAGGATATTTCAAGGGGATTTAGAAAATCAGGTGGGTTGTCTGGTTGATGAGTTGAAGTCTGCTGGACTGGTTTAGGATTGGTGTAACTATGGGAATCCAGATTGACCTTAATAAGTGTATTGGCTGTGGCGAATGTGTACCAGCCTGCCCTTTCGGCCTGCTGGAAATTGTAGATGATAAGGTTCAGTTGAAAGAAGGTTGTACGTTTTGCGGCTCTTGTGAGGATACTTGTGCCTATGAGGCGATACTCATTGAGTCCATACCTGAGACTGGCTTGGTAAGCGATAGCCACCGGGGAGTGTGGGTATTTGTCGAGCAACGGGGGGGGAGGTTGAAAAGTGTTGCCTATGAGCTATTAGTTAAGGGCAGAGAGCTGGCAAATAGCCTGCAAACTGAATTGAGTGCGGTATGTTTTGGTCATAGCATTGATGAAGTGAACTTGATTGCTCACGGCGCAGACAAAGTATATCTGGTGGACAGCCCGGAATTTGACAATAATCCGGAGGATGTGTATACTCGCCTGCTCGCTGACCTTATCCGGCAATATAAGCCCGAGATAGTTCTTGCCGGGGCTACCTCACTGGGGCGTTCGTTTATTCCCCGGGTAGCTGCCGTTTTGGGGACGGGGCTTACCGCTGACTGCACCGGTCTGGAAATTGATATTGAGAAGAGACTACTCTTGCAGACACGTCCTACCTTTGGCGGTAACATTATGGCAACCATCATCTGCCAGGCCGGGCGGCCGCAAATGTCAACTGTCCGGCCGCGGGTATTCAAGAGAGGTGTGCCGGATAAAATAAGACAGGGGCAGACAATCAAACTAGATTTTAACAAGGAATGCGTAACATCAAGAACAAAATTGCTTAGTTTTATCGAGGATATTACTGAAACTGTCAAGCTTGATGCAGCTGATATTATTGTTTCGGGTGGGAGGGGACTGGGAAAGCCTGAAAACTTTGAGCTAATTAAGGAACTGGCCGGGGTATTGGGAGCAGCCCTGGGCTCATCGCGACCTCCGGTAGACGAGGGATGGATTCCATATTGTCATCAAGTTGGGCAGACAGGGAAAACGGTCTGTCCCAAACTCTATATCGCCTGCGGCATATCCGGTTCAGTTCAGCATCTGGCTGGCATGCAAACCTCAGATATTATTGTAGCTATCAATGATGACCCTAATGCCCCTATCTTCCAGGTAGCCACCTACGGCATTGTCGGTGACCTGTTTAAGGTAGTGCCGATGCTGGTAGAGAAGTTTAAAAAAGAATAAGCCAATGCGGGTATAATCCAAGCAACCTCGGTTGTTCTCGTTTTGGGGTATCTTCTTCACGGGGTTAGACGTCTTATAGCTCTACCACAGTTGCGCCGTCGCCGCCATGGGTAGCATCGGCGGGATGGAATGACTTGACCAAAGGATGCTGGCTGAGACTGGAGCGCACAATCTGGCGCACCACCCCGGTGCCAAAACCATGAATGATGCGCACTTGAGGCAGTTTGGCCAGTGAGGCATCGTTCAAATAGCGCTCCAATTCCGGTAGTACTTCGTCGGCACGCCGACCACGCAGATCAAGCTCCATACTTGGTGTGATGTGAGGCCGGACAATAGTAGTCTGGAGGGGTGTGGTGGTACCGGCTTCCGTTGCCTCTCTGCGCTCAATATGTTCTGTGCCCAACCTCAGCTTGACGTTCCCCACCTGAACCTCCAGTTCCCCTCTATCGTTGGGTGTGGAGAGAACTGTGCCCCAAAGCTGCATCTCCGGTAGCCAGACACGGTCATTTATAGCCAGTTCCTTGGCTGGTTCAACCTGTTCCATCCCTTCAACTTCAACTTCCACAGGCTGGGGCTTCCAGAGTGTGCCCCGCAGTTGCTCCCGCACTGCATCAAGAGCTCTGCGAGTGTCCTCCAGTCTCTGCCTGGTCAACGTCTTTTTAAGCTCTGACGAGGCCTGCCGCAATTGCCTTTGCAGCTCGGCGGCCTCTGTCTCCACATTTTCACGGGCCTCGGTCAGAATGCGCCGTTTCTGCCTTTCCAGATCTTGTACCTCGCTGGACAGCTTGTCCCTCAGCTTTTCTGTCTCAGCTCTGGCCATATCTGAAGCCTGGCGGTTAGCAGTCGCCTCATCACGCTCCCTTGCTATCTCGACCAGCAGGGCCTCCATTTTCTGTGTACCTGGGGAAAGCATCTCCCTGGCTGTAGTGATGATGTCGTCGCTTAGTCCCAGTCGAGAGGCAATGGCCATGGCATTGCTGCCTCCGGGCAGTCCTACTCTTAACCTGAAGGTAGGAGATAGGGTGGCCGAGTCGAAGTCCAGGGAAGCGTTTTGAATCCCGGGTGTGGCATGGGCAAAGATGGTCAGGTCTCTGTGATGGGTGGTGGCCACTGTCATAATGCCTCTGGACAGAAGATGGAGCAAGATGGCTCGAGCCAGCGCTGAACCTTCGTTGGGGTCTGTGCTGCCGCCTATCTCATCAAGCAGCACAAGGCTCTTACCAGTAGCTCCCCGCAGGATTCTCACAATGTTGCCCATGTGCCAGCTAAAGGTGGACAGTGACTGTTCAATGCTTTGTTCATCTCCGATGTCAGCGAAGACGCTGTCAAAAACAGGGATCAGACTGTCACCGCTGGCGGGGATAGGCATACCTGACTGGGTCATCAGTGTCAACAGGCCGATAGTCTTGAGGGCTACCGTCTTGCCGCCGGTGTTGGGGCCAGTTATCACCAGAATAGAGAAGTCCTTGCCCATTTCTACAGAGAGGGGCACCACCTCGCCTTTGAGCAACGGATGCCGTGCGCTAATCAGCTTGAGCATGAGCCTGTTCTGGTCAGTCCCGTCCGCCTTATCAGACGCTTCCAGGGGCATTAACTTCGCTACGGCGGCCTTGTGCTTATCCGCATACCTGGCTTTGGCCATCGCCAGGTCTATTTGGGCGAGCAGTTCTACATTCTGAGAGAGGGCCTCCTGCTGTGCGCCTAGCTTGCGGCTCAGCGCCAGCAAAATCCGCTGTACCTCCCGTCCCTCCTCCACCTGCAACTCCCGCCAGGTGTTGCCCAACTCCACCGTGGCCCAAGGCTCCATGAAGACGCTGGCGCCGGTATTGGATACATCGTGGACTATGCCTTTCAATTGCCTTTTATGTTCCATTTTGACAGGGATTACATAGCGCCCGTCCCTGATAGTTATGAAAGGCTCTTCCAGCAAGGTGTGGCTGCGGGGTGATTTGGTGATGGCATCTAGTTTCGCTAGTATTTGCTCATGCACCTCTTTTATCCTGCGGCGTAGGTCAGCCAGGGCGGGCGAGGCAGAGTCAAGCACTTCCCCCCGCTCGCTGATGCATCGGCTGATGTCTGCTTCAAGCTCGGGAAACTCGGTGATCTGCTGAGCTGTGTCCCAGAGATGGGGCAGTTCTCTGGAGAGCCGGCCCAGCGCGGTGCGGGCATTTCTGCCTGAAGCCAGTGTGCCTTTTATATCCAGTAGGATGTTTGGATCAAGCGTCTTGCCCAGGCTTGCCTCAAGAACGGCCTGGCGTATGTCACGGGCTCCGTCCAGCGAAAACGGTGTACCCGAATACAACAGTTGGCGGGCTTCGGCTGCCTGTTCCAGACGTAGCGATATTTCTGCTGGGTCAGTGGCGGGCAGCAGAGACAGGGCTAGCTCCCGGCCCGCCGAAAAAGAGGTAAAACCGGCCAGAATCTCCCTTACCTTGGGGAATTCGAGCAACTCCAGGCTCTTGTTATCCAAGTTGTGCTTACCTGAAACAGATTGGGGAATGCCCCTGTGAGTAATCCCTTGCGCATTGTATCGCAGACGAGGGGAATTGGTCAAACGAAACCAAAAGTTGCTAAGGGTACCATTAGCTAGCCATACTGCATATTGACAGAGGCTGCAAGTAGGTTTAGAATCGGGACAATGAGTATTTTTAAACCTCAAACCTACGCATAAAGCATTAACATCGACCAGTAATTGGTTTCTGAATTGCGGCTTGTTTTCTGAGAACAACGGTTTTGCGGGAAGCTAACTTAATGGTGGGCTTTGCCCACCCTACTGATTTATATAGCCCTCAGAATTAAAATATACCCACAACTGTGGTATGTCAAACACTATGTTGTGTGATATACTACGAAGTAGCATAGAGAGTCATTTGACACATCATGATATAATTCTCAATGGCTACTACTTAACGGCGGAGGTTTCTGTTGGTTGATCGATCCGTAGAAATAGTTATGAGCACAATTGCCCTTTTGAGCTTGCCCTCAAAAGAGCCGGATAATATCGATCAAAAGGATCTAGAGCGGGTATTAACGCCTCCTCTGTTAATAGGTCAATCAGGTCCAGCAGTAATCATCAGTAGCCAGCGAGACCAGATAGAGGTGATAACTGTCGGAAACATGCTGAATGTCAGAGACTTGAGTGGGCGAAGCGATTTTTCGGGAAGCAAAGTACCAGATGTTCTAGGCTTTTTCTGTAGCCTTTCTACACCACGCCTTAGTTCCTATGGTGTGAATTTCATTATTGCAATACCACGTTTAGAGCCAGAGCAGTGGATCAGAGATAATATTTTGGCTGCTCAAATCTCTATTAAAACACGGAAGACGGTGTTAGGTGGTAACGCCACACTGAAAATCGCGGCTGCCCCAAAGACTTGGAATATCAAGCTAGAGTCTGTGAGAGACAATAAGATAAGTGTGGACTTTAGTGCCAGTGAGGACACGCAAGAAATCCCTAATCCGGAACGCCTGCGTCAAGAAATGGGGGAACAATTCGAGTCTATGTTGAGATTCTTGACTGAATTGGGGTTGTAGAATTATGGCCATTCGTCTGTTGCACAAGGCACCGGAGGAATCACATGCCTCACTAGACGCTGCTCATTATACATCTATACATAGTCCCGTTCAGGCCAAGTCTACCAAATGGGTCTTTATCACGGGAAAGGAAGCAGCACCTTCCTATGAATGCTGGATCACAGCAGTACCAATCATAATCATGGGAAAGGAAGCTCAAATCACAGAAGAGCAGTGGTCAGCGCGTTCCAATAAATACAGTATAGCAGTAGCAGAACCAACCATGGAGTATGGTAGGGTACTTTTCACTAATTTCGTGGATGTGGCAGTTTCATTCCAAACAAACGCGGTGATTGGCAGCGGCACATGGGGCTATAACGATCTCACTAGCTCCATGTGCAGCGGGGTTCGACCCTATCAGGTCAATGCTATTGAACTACGCACAGGTGTGTCACACGCACCTATTTCGGGTTATGAGGCTTCACGCAGGTTCGCTCTATATGCCCAAAGTCTAATTACTAAACAAGGCATCAAGCTAATCTCTACAAACATCAGGGATTGGGCTTCGGTGGAGGATCCAGACTGGAAACAGATAGTAATAGATTTTGATGTTGAAGCTCAACCTGATATTGCTCTTGCATTGTGGGACAGACTGAATGATGAGCTTCAGAATTTTCTTGAAATACTGGGAGACAAGCTTACCGCTGATACGAATGATCTAATTTCTATAACTGTTCAGTGGAAGTGATGGCCAACTTCAACGCGAAAGAGTTCTACGATCTTGGGTTGATAATTGCCGATGCTCATGACAACGAATGTGGATATAGAACAGCGATAGGTAGAGTCTATTATGCTTGCTATCTGATTGGGATTGATGCTACCGAACAGAAAGGTTGGTTTTCTCAAAAGTACAGGGCGGAGGATCATTCAGGTCTTTGTAAAGTCCTCAAGGATAAAGGCCCAAGAGGGGTAGGGGATAAACTACGTGACCTAGTTGAATTGCGCGAACACTCTGATTATCATATCAAGAAACGTTCAACTGGCGATTGCCAATACTGTGAAAATGTGGCAAACAGCGCTAATCTGGTGGACAAACAAACATGGGAGAGGGCAAAGTGTATTGCCTCTGACATACTACCAAAGCTCGAGCATATCTACCCACAACAACACAAATGATAAATCGTCCGTATAAATGTGTACCAAGTTGTGGCTGAGAGTGAGAGTAACAGAAGCAGCAAGAGACATGTACAAGCTAGCGAGCTATACAATTCCCTTGTGCTAACATGAACTTCGTCAAATTTGCTCAATGTAATTTTATTTAACCCCTCAGTATTTAAATATCCCACTACCGTCTTCACCTACATCTTGCACCCCTATTCAACAAGCTCTATAATATAAACTAAGTATTGCGGTAACGCTTGAACCTCTCGGGGACGGGAGGTTCTCGTTTTGAGGTATCATTGAGTCAGCAGGTTGATAGCCAAGTGGAGGTCATGCGCCACTCCACCTCACATGTGATGGCGGAGGCAGTGCAGTCCCTTTTCCCAGGAGCCAAGTTCGGCATAGGCCCCACCATTGAGGACGGTTTTTACTATGACTTTGACTTGCCCAGGACGCTTGCCCTGGAGGACTTGCCTGCCATTGAGGCCAAAATGCGCCAGGTCATTGCCCAGAACTTCCCCTTCACTCGGCAGGAGATGGACAAGGCGCAGGCCCGGCAATTCTTCGTCGGCCAGCCCTACAAGCTGGAGCTTATTGATGAGTTGCCGGATGAGAAGGTTACAATCTACCGACAGGGGTCATTCACTGACCTCTGCCGTGGCCCGCATGTGGCTTACACCGGCCAGCTAGGCACTTTCAAGTTGTTTAGCATCGCAGGGGCTTACTGGCGGGGTGATGAGCACCGCCCCATGTTACAGCGAATCTATGGGGTGGCCTTCCGTACTGAGCAGGAGCTAAAAGAGTACCTGGATAAACTGGAGCTGGCGGCACAGCGTGATCACCGTAAGTTGGGGCGTGATCTTGATCTCTATAGCGTGCAAGATACGACGGGATCAGGGCTCGTCCTCTGGCATCCCAAAGGCGGCCGGATACGGGTGCTCATCGAAGATTACTGGCGCAGGCTTCACTATGAGGGCGGATATGACATCGTCTTCACGCCTCACATCGGGCGTTCCAATTTGTGGGAAACCTCGGGGCACCTCGGTTTCTATAAAGACAGCATGTACTCCCCTATGGAAATCGATGAGCAGAAGTACTACATAAAACCGATGAACTGCCCCTTCCATATAGCGATCTATAAGTCCAAGCTGCGTTCCTATCGGGACCTACCTTTGCGCTGGGCTGAGTTGGGTACAGTGTATCGCTATGAGCGCAGTGGCACTCTGCATGGACTGATGCGGGTGCGCGGCTTCACTCAGGACGACGCGCACATTATGTGCACCCCCGAACAGGTAGAGGACGAAATTCTCCGCGTCCTGGACTTCAGCATTAATATGCTGCGTGGCTTCGGATTCAAGGAATTCAAGGTGGTACTGAGCGTGCGTGATCCTAATAACCTGGCCAAATATGCTGGCAGCGATGCCATGTGGAAGCAGGCTGAAGCATCTCTGGTGAAGGCCTTAGAAGCCCGGAAACTGCCTCATGAGCGGATGGAAGGAGAAGCAGTGTTCTATGGCCCTAAGATCGACGTCAAGATAAAGGACGCTTTAGGCCGTGATTGGCAGTGCTCCACCATCCAATTTGATTTCAACTTACCTGAACGCTTCAGCATGACCTATATCGGTGAAGATGGGAAGGAGCACCAGCCCTACATGATCCATAGGGCACTTCTGGGTAGTCTGGAGCGATTCTTCGGTGTGCTGATTGAGCACTACGGCGGGGCCTTCCCCGTCTGGTTGTCCCCCACTCAGGCAGTGGTCATCCCCATCGCCGACCGCCATCTGGACTATGCCCGCCAGGTAGAGGCTAAATTGAAGGAAAAGGGATTGCGGGTCGAGGTAGATGGACGCACCGAAAGGATTAACCTCAAGATCAGACAGGCACAACTGGACAAAGTGCCTTATATGCTGATAGTTGGAGATAAAGAGGTGGCTGCCTCCAGCGTCTCCCTGCGGCTGCGCAGTGGCCAGGATTTGGGCTTGCAGCCGCTGAATAAGTTCCTGGCCAAAGCACGGGCTGATATCAGAGCCAGGCGTTGAGAGTAGAAAATGGGGAGTGCAGAGGGGCAAAGCCCCTATGCCAGGGGATGGGGGGTGTCCCCCCTTCTATAAAAAATCCCCCAAGAATGGGGGATGGAGGGGGTTGAAAAGCATTTGCTGCGGTTGTAACTATTTGACTTGCCAGTTAGTATGTGCTATATTAGCTGACACAGCACAACATACGTGGGGGTAAGGGCAGACCATAGTTAAAGAACTTAATATAAACGAGAGGATTAGAGCACGGGAGGTCCGCCTCATTGGAGACGACGGACAGCAGTTGGGTATTATGCCCGTACGCCAGGCGCTCTTGTTGGCTGAGGAGAAGAATCTTGATCTGGTGGAGGTTGCTCCCACCGCCGTTCCTCCTGTATGTCGCCTGCTGAATTATGGAAAATTCAGGTATGAACAAACCAAGAAAGAGCGTGAGGCTCGCCGGGATCATAAGGCCAGCGATCTCAGACAGATAAGACTACGGCCCAAAATAGGTGATCATGATCTGGAGGCCAAGATACGCTCAACCAAGAAACTGCTGGCTGAGGGGGACAAAGTAAAAGTATCGGTATTGTTCCGGGGGCGTGAGGTCACTCACCCGGATATAGCTTTCAAGCTGTTGCAAAAAATATCTACCGCCCTGGAGGGAACGGCTATAGTGGAGCGACGCCAGGCCATGGAGGGCAGAATGATGACCATGATCTTTGCTCCGGGAGCCGTTCAGCCAGCCAAAGAGACAGCCAAAGAGATTAAGAAACAACCAGAGGTTTTGGATGCCAAAGCTTAAGACCCATAAGTCAGCCGAGAAACGCTTCCATGTTACGGGCAGCGGCAAAATTATGCGCACCAAGGGTGGCAAAAGCCATCTCAGGCTCAGGAAGTCAGCCAGTGCTAAACGCGATTTTGATGAGATGATTCCTGTGCATCGGGCAGACCTTCCCCGTGTCAAGCGTCAGTTGCCTTATGGAGCAAAATAATAGGAGCTATCCGTGAGAGTCAAAGGGGGAGTCAAGACCCGCCGTCGCCATAATAGGGTACTTAGTATTACCAAGGGGCAGCGGGCTAGCAGGCATATACTATACAGGCGTGCCCACGAGGCGATGATTAAATCCCTGACCTACGCTTATTTTCATCGCCGGGAGCGCAAAGGGGATATGAGGCGGCTGTGGATAATCCGCATCAACGCTGCCAGTCGCTCGCAGGGACTCACTTATGGCCAGTTTATGGACGCTTTGAAAAAGAAGGGCATAGAGGTCAACCGCAAGATGCTGGCCGAGCTGGCAGTAAGTGACCCAAGCGCCTTTGCTCAGTTGCTGGCTACAGCCAAGGCCTAGTCCTGACCACCCACCACGGTCATCGATAGTCAAGAATTGAGTGCGGACAGAGGCCGCACTTAATTTTGTGCGGAGTTAGTATGACCCCAAAGGAAATTGAAGAGCTTCAGGCCAGGGCACTTGAAGAGCTGTTCCAATTGGCCGACCTCAAGGAGTTAGAAGCCTGGCGTGTCCGCTATCTGGGCAAGAACGCTAAGCTTATCGGTGCGCTTCGGGGCTTAGGCGAATTGCCCGCGGAGCAAAGACGTGCTCTGGGCGCCACCGCTAACAAGGTCAAGCAGAGTCTGGAGAGCGCTCTGTCCGAGCGGCAGAAAGCCCTCAAAGAGGTAGAACTAGTTCGTTCCCAGGAGCAGGACAAGCTGGATATCACCCTGCCGGGCCGTCCCATCCCCCTGGGCCTGCTTCATCCCACCACGCAGATATTGCGCCAGATATGTGGCATCTTCATCTCAATGGGCTTTCAGGTCGTGGAAGGGCCAGAGGTGGAATGGGACTATTACAACTTTGAGGCTCTCAATATACCAGAGGGGCACCCTGCTCGGGATATGTGGGCTACTTTCTGGATAGACTACCAGAACGAGACAGGCCAGCGGCCTATGCTGCTCAGGACACACACCTCGCCCATGCAAATCAGAATTATGGAAAAAACTCAGCCCCCAGTGCGGGTCATCGTGCCTGGCAAGGTTTATCGCTACGAGGCTACCGATGCCACCCACGAGTCTATGTTCTACCAGGTGGAGGGGCTGGCCGTAGATAAAGGCATAACCATGGCTGACCTTAAAGGCACCCTGTTTGAATATGCCAGACGGCTCTTCGGACGGGAGAGGAAGGCCCGTTTCCGCTGTGACTATTTCCCCTTTGTTGAGCCAGGAGTTGAGATGGCCATTGATTGCCTGATGTGCCAGGGCAAGGGCTGCCGCATTTGTGGCAACACCGGCTGGCTGGAAATACTGGGGGCGGGCATGGTGCACCCCGATGTGCTGCGCCGGGTTGGCTACGACCCTGATGTCTATTCTGGTTTTGCCTTTGGCATGGGGGTGGAGCGTATGCTCATGCTGCGGCATGGCATTGAAGATATTCGCCTGTTTTATAGCAACGACCTGAGATTTTTGAAGCAGTTCTAAAATATGAAAGTCTCTCTTAAGTGGCTCCAGGACTATGTTGACATAACACTGCCGCTCACTGAACTGGCAGAGCGGCTTACCATGTCTGGCACTGAGGTCAGCAGTATCCAGACCATCGGGCAAAGCTGGCAGGATATCGTGGTGGGGCAGGTGGTAGCCCTTGACCCTCACCCCAACGCCGACCGTCTGAAACTGGCCACCATAGACCTGGGTGGAGAACGACCGACGGTAGTTTGCGGTGCTCCCAATGTGGTTATCGGCATCAAGGTGGCATTTGCCAGGGAAGGTGCACAGCTTATCGATCCGGGTAACGGCCAGATGTTCCGTCTCAAGGCGGCAAAGATACGAGGTGTGGTATCAAAGGGCATGGCCTGCTCTGAAAAAGAGCTGGGCATCTCTGACGACCATACTGGCATTATGATTCTGCCCCAGGACGCGCCGGTGGGATTACCACTGGCTGAATATCTGGGCGACACCATTCTTGACCTGGAGGTAACCCCCAACCGCCCCGATTGCCTCTCCATGCTGGGTATAGCCTATGAAATAGCTGCCTTAACCGGGCAACCTATCAAGCCACCTGGCTTGGAATATCCGGAGCCGGGGCCTGCTATCGGGTATCTGGCCTCTGTAGAAATAGCTGATCCTGACCTCTGCTCTCGCTATTGCGCCAGCTTGATAAGCGGGGTCAAGATAAAGGACTCACCCCGCTGGATGCAGCAAAGGTTGCTGGCCTATGGCATGCGTCCTATCAATAATATTGTTGACATAACTAACTTCGTTATGCTGGAATATGGACAGCCGCTGCATGCCTTTGATTTTCGTCAGCTAAGGAAGGGCAAGATTATCGTCCGTCGTGCCAGGCAGGGCGAAGTGATGATTAGCTTGGATGGGGCAGAGCGCCCGCTGGCTCCTCATATGCTGGTCATCGCCGACGCCGAGGTGCCGGTGGCTCTGGCCGGGGTGATGGGTGGCGCTGAAAGCGAGGTCACGCCAGGTACCACCACCATCCTTTTGGAATCGGCCAATTTCAATCCGCAGAGTCTCCGCCGTACCTCTGCAGAGCTCAAGATGCGCAGCGAAGCCTCACTACGTTTTGAAAGAGGGCTTAACCCGGATCTGACAGTGCCAACGCTCAGGCGGGCCACCCAGCTAATGGTAGAACTTGGCGGCGGCAAGGCCGCCTCTGGCATCCTGGATGTCTATCCAGGCAGGAAAGAGCTTCAGCCCCTCAGCTTGCCTTTGTCAGAGATAAAACGCTTGCTGGGCATAGACCTGGACAGTGAGAGAGTAGTTAAGGTTTTGACAGACCTGGGCTTCTCCTGCCAGGACAGGGGCACCGAGTTGCTGGTCGGCAGCCCTTACTGGCGCAGCGACATAAAGCAAAAAGAGGACCTGGTTGAGGAAGTAGCCCGCATCATCGGCTACGAGCATATACCCACCACCATCCTGAGTGGCTCACCTCCACCCCAGTCACCCAGTCCCCTGCTTGACCTTAAAGACGAAGTGCGGGACATACTGGTGGCCTGTGGCTTCCAGGAGGTGATAACCTACTCAATAGTGAGTTCGCAGTCATTAAGCAAGGCTGGCGTTGCCAGCGAGCCATTACGCCTGGCCAACCCTCTGAACATTGGACAGGACTGCCTGCGTACCAGTCTGCGCCCCACCCTGCTGTCCACTCTGGCGGCTAACCTGAGATACCAGGATCAGAGCACAGCGCTTTTTGAGGCTGGACGGGTATACCTGCCCCGAGAAAAAGAACTGCCCCGGGAGCAGGAAATGGTGACTGGTCTAATGTGTGGTTCCCGCAGTAAACTGTCCTGGCTGGGTGATGGCGGTGAGAGCAATTTCTTTGACGCGAAAGGTGTGGTGGAGACTGTGCTGGCCAGGCTGGGCATAGCGGTGCGTTTTGAACCGGTCAATGATCCTGCTCTCTATCCAGGACGCTGTGCTGCTATCACTGCCAGCGGGGAGTTGTTAGGGGTGGTGGGACAGCTTCAGCCGACGATGGCCGAAGCCTTTGAGCTAGGCGGGTTTCCGGTATACCTCTTCGAGTTAGATTTGGAGAAGTTGCTGGTTCTTATTCCTGGACAGCGTCGCTATCAGCCCTTGTCCCGCTTCCCTGCTGTTATGCGGGACCTGGCTCTGGTGGTAGATGTCGGTCTGCCACATGAACGGATTGAGCAGATATTGAAAAGCTCCCCTCTGGTGAGTCAGGTGACCCTCTTTGATCTCTATAGCGGCGAGCAGGTACCTGCGGGCAAAAAATCTCTGGCCTATCATCTTGTCTACCAATCGCCTGAGCATACCCTAAATGATGCTGAGGTAGACCAAACGCAGCAACAGCTTCTGGAAAAACTACGCCTTGAACTAGGGGCCACATTGCGCGCTTGAGGGTCTTCTTGTGTTTTGGTGTAGTCTCAATTCATGTAAGACCTTTTGGTGTGATATCCTTTAGCCTCCTATAGCCACAGTACAGATTAGACTATACCTTCCGGCAAGAGAACCACCAATCATGCCAAATTGCAATCGGCACCACGCAGGATGCAAATGGTAATTGAGCCGTTCATGCTGAGCTTAGTCGAAGCATGGACGGCTCAAATGGGTTCGCCCTTCGACACGCTCAGGGCGAACGGAATAACCACTTAGACCAGTTGCAAAACAAGCCTGTGGGGAGTATCATTTAGTTGAAATTCCGCTAGGGGCAACCGAACAATTTTCAACTGCTAACTAATTTGGGAAGGAGAAATAGTAGAGGTGTTAACAGAGGAGATGAAGAATCTGATAAGCCAGGTGCGCTTGTGCTATGCGGCTACCGCCAGCAAGGATGGCATGCCCAATGTCTCTCCCAAAGGCTCCATCATGGTGGTGGATGATAAGACCCTGGCCTTTGCCTGCATGATGTCGCCGAAGACTGTCAGCAATTTGAAAGAGAACCCTAAGATAGCTGTGGCGGTAGTTGACGCCCAGGCACGCAAAGGCTTCCAGTTCAAAGGGAAGGCAGTCTTGGAGACCAGTGGCAAAATATTCGAGCAGATGTCGGCCAGGGTTGCTGGAATGAAGCTACCACCGCTCCAGTGTGTGGTTAGGATCGCGGTCAGTGAAGTTATCCCTATTCCGACCAAGGTCTAGCTACGTAGAACAAATAAGGTAACAAGCTATCTTCTTGGGTAATCTTTTGTCTTCGGGGTGTAGCGCAGCTGGTTAGCGCGCATGGTTTGGGACCATGAGGTCGGCGGTTCAAATCCGCCCACCCCGACCATTGAGTATTATCTTCTCTACTATCATACTATGCGCTCTTGCCCTGGCTCCTTCTCTTACATATGGTGACAAAATCATAGAACATCAACATGACTACGCATACCCCTTGACGTAGTCTGTATTTCATGCTAAAATTTTAGTGATTTTCTTCACTAATGGCGTAAGCATATATACCTAGGCATAGAGGCGTGCCTGACTCGGTTTACTCTATTCTGAGGAGGCCGCCGATCTTTTGTAAGGAGGCTCGAAATGTGGAAGACCGAAGCCGTTGGGGTCGGACACACAGAGATGGCAGTAAAGCAGTGTCTCCCCCCCTGCCAGATCAAATGCCCGATAAATGAAGATATCCAACGGACAAATGTGCTTATTTCCCTTCTCCCTCACGACCTGGATTCGGCAAGAGATGGGATAATCCAGATCGGAGATTATCTCTACGACAAAAACCCCTTCTTCAATATTTGCGGTTACATATGTGGCATCTGCGAGTTGGAGTGTAACTATAAGAGCAAGGGTGGGGCAATAAAGCGGAGGATGCTTAAAAGGTTTTTGTCCGATTTCTACACCGACTACCTGAAAAAGAAGGAAGAGTTAGATATCGTTAGGGACAAGGAAAACGTGGCTGTGATAGGTGGTGGGCCTGGGGGACTGATGTGCGCTTACCATCTCAGTAAGAGGGGATACCGGGCGACTATATTTGAAACCTCCAACCGGCTTGGTGGAGCGCTATGGCTGGTACCAGATTATCGTCTGCCCAAAGATATTCTGCAAACCACAGTTGAGAGCCTGGTGAGGATTGCCGGCATAGATGTCAAATACAACGTCAAATTCGGGACAGGGAAGTTAGCGCTAGAGAGATTGAGGAATGAGGGCTACAAGGCGATATTTTTGGCAACAGGGTCGCCATATCCCAGAGTTCTGACTTTTGATGGGCAGGTGTTGCCAGGACAGGACCTCTCAGGGGTGATGTATGGCCACACCTATCTCTATGAGGTCAGCCATAGCAATATCGCAAAAGACTATTTCAAGGGTAAAAAAGTCATAGTCATAGGCGGTGGAAATGTGGCTTTTGATGTGGCCAGGTCAGCCAAGAGACACAGCGCAGAGGTGACTGTTGTTGCTCTTGAAAATGAGGACAAGGACAGCAGAGATGGTATCCCTGCTGATGAAGAGGAAATCATGGGGGCCTGGGAAGAGGGCATAAGGATGGTCTACTCGCGCGGGGTGAGGAGAATCATCGGGGAGGGGGGCAAATTCAAGGGGATTAACTGTCCCACATGTGTGAGTGTATTTGATGAAAACGGGTTCAATCCCAAGTTCGATTGTAGTGACTGCATGGATTTGATGGGCGATATACTGATAATCACAGTCGGGCAAGCCCCAGATAGACCTCTACTTCAGAAAGAAGGGGTTCTAGACGAACGGGGTCGGCTCGCTGTCGATCACCTTACCTTACAAAGTCTGAATAAAAACTGGCTGTTTGTAGGCGGTGATGTGAGGAGGATAGGCTTCATGATAGAAGCCATGGGGGAAGGGCTTGTGGCCACAGAGTCCATTGACAGATTCTTGAGGGGTGTGAACATGAGGGAGGGGCGGAAAAAGGACTACGAGGGGTATGAGATCCCTGTCAGGAGAGACTACAAGCCTGAACCTGAAATGGCCTGGATACCACCCGAGAAAAGAATGCATTTTCAGCTTTTTGAGAGAGGCTTTACCTTAAAGGAGGCAATAGAAGAGGCGAAGAGGTGTGTTACTTGCGGCCCCTGCCTATCTTGCAAGGCCTGCGTATCCATCGGTTTCCAAAAGTCTTTGAGTCCGGTGGAGGTGGATACGGAAAGATGCAGCGGCTGTGGCATGTGTGTTTATGCCTGTAATTACCACGCTGCTCACTTGGTCAAAGTGGGCGAGGGGATCGTTTCCAATACTGATATGTTCAAGTGTAAGTCCTGTGGTATGTGTGTCATGGCCTGTCCCGCTGAAGCTAGAAGAATGGTCGGCGATGATACGGCGAAGAATATAGCCAAAGTATACTCATCTCTATCATAGGTAGCCATGATATTGTAAGGAGGATGACCTTGAGCGAACATAATCCCAAAGTTGTGTGTTTTTCCTGCAAGTTTAGCTGGGGCTATCTGTTAGACGAAGCTACTCTCTCCTCGCAGATAAAAAACTGGATACCCATTATATGTACAGGAAAAATTGACACCACACATATACTTGATGCCTTCAAAGAAGGTGCCGATGGAGTCTTGATACTCGGTTGTCCTGAGGGAGACTGTCATTATCAAGATGGCAACTATGAGGCAAGAAAAAAAATACATTTGACGCGAATATTGCTGGAGTCCTATGGTATTGAGAAGGAAAGGGTTAGGCTTGTATTATCTGTTGATCCGGACGGCAGCAGAATACCTAATTTAATTAAAGAGTATAGCAAGGAACTTGCCAAACTGGGGCCGGTGAAGAAAGTATTGGTAACGAAGAAAATGTCAGGTGAGCCAGCTATGGTCAAAGGAGGGAAATAATATGTCAGTGAAACCAAAGGTTGCCATTTGCTGGCTTGGTGGTTGTGGTGGCTGTGATGAGACGATTGTCGATTTGAATGAGGTAATTCTAGGTGTAGCAGAGGCCGTTGATTTTGTACTGTGGCCCGTAGCACTGGATTATAAGTACCATCATGTTAAAGCTTTGAAGGATGGGGAAATTGCTCTGAGTGTGGTCAATGGAAGTGTCAGAAACTCTGAGCATGAAGAAGTGGCCAAGCTTCTGCGGGAAAAATCACAACTGGTTCTCGCTTTTGGCGCCTGTGCTTGCTTTGGTGGTACTCCCGGATTAGCCAACCTCATCACTAAAGAGGATATCTTTAACTGGGTCTATCGTGATGCCCCAACAGTAGTCAATCCCAAAGGAAACTATCCTCAGGTAAAGTCTCAAGTCAATGGAAGGGAACTCACTCTTCCGGAGTTCTACGACCAGGTCCATGCGCTGAGTGAGATAATCGATGTGGACTATTACCTGCCCGGATGTCCTCCTCCTCCCTACTTGGTAACAAGTGCCGTGAGTGCAGTCCTTGAAGGCAAACTCCCCCCCAAAGGTTCAACCCTGGCACCACACCGGGCTCTCTGCACTACCTGCAAGCGAAACAATACTAAGCCCGAGAGACTGGCAATAAGGGAGTTCAAGAGGATCCACGAGGTGGAGGCAGATCCTGATACTTGTTTTCTAGCTCAAGGAATAATCTGCACAGGCCCTGCTACCCGGACTGGTTGTGGAGAAGCCTGCATAGAAATCAATTTACCCTGCCGGGGATGTTTCGGCCCTGTGGAAGGGGTAGCAGACTCCGGAGCTAAGTTTGTCTCCGCTTTGGCATCCATTATAGATGCACAGGATGAAGCCGAGATAACCAGAGTTGTCAGCCAGATTGTTGATCCTGTAGGGTATTTCTATCGGTTCTCATTACCTGCTTCTACACTTAAGAGAAAAAGATTCGCTGGGTCTAGCAAAATATAGAGGTGCAAAGTGACAAAGAAGATAACGATAAATCCGATAACTAGGCTTGAAGGACACGGGAAAATCGAGATTTTCCTCGATGACAAGGGGAATGTGGATGATGCTTACTGGCAAGTAGTAGAGTTGAGGGGTTTTGAGAGATTCTGCCTTGGCAGGCCTGTAGAGGAGTTGCCACGAATAGTCTCAAACATCTGCGGAGTATGTCCCACCCCTCATAACATGGCATCCATGAAAGCCGTAGACGACCTATATGGAGTGGAGCCAACAGCCACCGCCAAGCTCATAAGACAGCTCCATTACAATGCGTTTATGGTAGAAGACCATTACATTCACTTTTTCTTCCTCGGCGGACCGGATTTTGTGCTTGGCCCGGATGCTGACCCTGCTGAGCGAAATGTTCTCGGCGTGGTTAAAAAGGTGGGACTGGAAATTGGTGGCAAGGTGATAGAAGTAAGGAAAAGGTGTCGTGAGATACTACGGCTTGTTGGCAGTAAGCCACCGCATCCTGAAGGGGGATTGCCCGGGGGTATGTCCAGGGGTATCACTGAGGAGGAGAGGAAATGGATAAAGGAGACTGCCGACTTCAGTGTGGAATTTGCCCGGTTTACTATGGAATTATTCAAGCAGGTGGTTTTGGACAACAGGCAGTACCTGAACCTTGTCCTCGATGACGCATATAAACTTAACACCTACTATATGGGGTTGGTGGATGAGAGTAAAAGGGTGAACTTCTATGAAGGCAAGTTGAGGGTGGTGAATCCCAAAGGTGACGAATACATCTTATTCGATTACCACGACTATGTTAACCACATAGGAGAGTGGGTCGAACCCTGGACATATATCAAACTAACTCACCTCAAGAAAGTTGGATGGACCGGTTTGAATGATGATGAGTCAACCTCATTGTACCGTGTAGGACCTCTTGCCAGGCTAAACGTGGCCGAAGGTATGCTTACGCCGCTAGCACAGAAGGAATATGATGCCATGTTTGACACGCTCGGCGGCCGGCCGAGCCACCATACTTTAGCTTACCATTGGGCAAGATTGATTGAAGCCCTTCAGGCTGCGGAGCATTTGCAGAGGATTGCTAATGATCCTCTGTTGACCAGCAAAGATATCCGCAACATGGATCTCAAAATGAATAGAATCGGCATTGGTTGTGTCGAAGCTGCGCGGGGAACGCTGATCCACCATTATGAGACCGATGATGACGGAATAACTACGAAGGTTAACCTTATTGTAGCAACCCAACACAATGCAGCTCCCATATGCTTATCCGTAAAAAAGGCAGCGATGGGATTCATCAAGGGGCCGGACGTGAAGGAAGGCATGCTCAATATGGTGGAAATGGCTTTTAGAGCCTATGATCCTTGTCTGTCTTGTGCTACTCATGCCTTGCCGGGAGAGATGCCGCTGATAGTGAATATAAGAGATCGGGGTGGCAATTTAATACGGACTGTACAGAGGCCATAATCTCGGCTAAAGGGCTTGCAATAGACTCCGCAAAGAGTTATCATCTGTCTTAAGACAAGCGCTATAGATAGACCACAGCGCAGTGCAGGACATTGCAAGATGCGGAGCGAATGTTCTTTTGACCGCGATTGGCTAGATATTGTGTGTGCGGTATCTCATATCCTCAAACCTATCTTCCCACGCCATGCCATAAGACATACTGAGCTATGGCATAAGGGGCAGGATGTCGGAGCAGATGAATAATATTCCCCCTAGAGAACAGGATTCGACTGAGTACACTCCTGAGGAGAGAACACTGTTGTTCCAGCTCAGGGTATCTATCAGCATGCGATGGCTTGCTATTCCTGCGATCATCATCACGACTCTAGTGGCATCTCAGGTGTTTGATATTAGCTTCTCCACTGTCCCCGTGTATGTCATTTGTGGCATTGTCGCTGTATATAATATCCTCCTGTTTCGGCAGACACAAAGGCTGAGAGCAGAAAAGGCTGGGGCGCGAATCAAGAGAGCTGAGACTTATGGCAACATCATTATCATCCTTGACATGTTGGCGCTTACTGTGCTTCTGCACTTCACCGGCGGAATAGAGAATCCATTTTTGTTTTTGTATTTGATCCACACCGCTGGAGCCGGCATAGTGGTCACCAAGCGGAGGGCGTATGAACTGTCCACCTTAGGGATTGGCATGTTCGCGCTGCTGGCATTCTTGGAATATGCTAATGTAATACCTCATGTTACTCTCCAGGGGTTTGCTCTCCCTGACCGGTATGAGCAATTGAGCCGTGTCCTCAGTGTTTTGGCTGCCCTGGCAACATCCGTCTATGCTACCACTTTTCTGACCACTGCTGTCTCTGGGGAGCTGAGGCGCAGGCAACGTGAACTGGTCAAACTAAGGGATCAACTTCTTGAGAAGAAGACAAGTGAGCTAGAGCAGATCTCCAAAGAGGTGGCCAAACTAGATGAGGAAAGACGTCATTTTGTTCGGTTTCTCGGTATCGTCGCTCATGATCTCCAATCTCCTCTTGTCGCTACCCAGAGCCTTATGTCCTATATATTGGAAGGATATACCGGTCAGATCACCGACGGGCAAAAAGACTTGTTGGAAAGGGGTACCCGAAGAATTGACGGACTTCTAACATTAATCACTGACCTGCTTGATATTCCGCGTATTGAAAGCGGTCAGATTGCTCAGGAAATGAAGGAAATCTCTTTAAATGAAACAGTCAAGCGCGCTACGGAGGGACTTGATAACGTGGCGAGAAAGAAGGGGATAACCCTGAAGGTGGAGTTATCTCCAAGCTCGCCCAAGGTCTATGCATCCAACCGCAGGCTGCAGCAGGTGATAACCAATCTGACGAACAATGCTATCAATTACACTCGTGAGGGTACAGTGCTGGTCAGGGTGACTGACAATGACAGCGAGGCACGTGTTGAAGTAATTGATACTGGGATTGGTATCACTCCTCAAGACTTGCCGCGACTTTTCGACGATTTTTTCCGTGGCAGTAATGTGGAAACAAAGGGGACTGGATTAGGGTTATCCATATCCAAAAGGATTGTTGAGGCTCATGGGGGCAAAATATGGGCTGAAAGCCCATGTCCCGAAACTAACAAGGGGACCAAGTTTACCTTTACGCTGCCTAAAAAGGGCAATGCTGCGATGCCTGAGAAACAAGAGCAACCAAAATAAGGTTAATAGAAAATACAGTGAGGGAGGTTAAAAACATGGCACAGAGGCCAAAGATTCTGCTTGTTGACGATGACGTTGATCTGGTGATGGTAATGAGGGGAGCCCTGGAAAGCAAGGCCTACGAGGTGATTGTAGCCCATAATGGGAAGGATGGACTGGAGAAGGCGAAAAAGGAAAAGCCTGATCTAGTGGTCTTGGATATAATGATGCCAGTAGCGGATGGTTTTATGTTTGCTGACCAATTCCGCAAAGACCCAACACTGGCCAAAACCCCGGTTCTGGCACTCACCAGCTTCTCTGAGTCACTTGGGCAGCCATTTGCTTTTGACGTTTCGGAGTACATACGAAAGCCTATTAAACCTAAAGACCTGGTCGCTAAAGTCGAGGAGTTTCTCAAGAAAAAATCCTAAACGCAATAATATGCGCTGCCACTCAGTGAGATAAATAGGCTGGGGCACATGTCACTCACCAATCCAGCCAAGAGACTGGTGAGTGACATGTGCAGGGATATCTGTCTCCTATTCTATCTGCTGACTATTGTCTTGGTCGATATGGGCTAAGACTGATTTTTGGTGGAGTCTTTGGCTGCGCGAAAAATTACTGCCTAAGAACCCCTGTGACTCGCTATTTCACATAGTGCGTAAACGATCTGTCCCAGCCCACCAAGAGCTTGATATTTGGAGTCAGTTCCAATATCATTGGTAGTAAAAAAGACCAGGCTTCATTCTTTAGTCAGATGGGGGAAGGAACCTTTAGATGCCCAGGCCTGATTTGAGAAAGGCTTTAGTTATTATCTTATTGCTCGCTGCATTCACCTTTGGTTTGTCGGCCTGTGGCGGAGGTGAGGCTAAACCCATACCCACCCCTACCCCGACCCCTGTAGAGACGCCTGCACGCACACTAACGCCTATGTCCACGCCAACGTCAGTGCCAACTGCAACTCCTTTACCCCGAGCAGCCAGCCTGGTTGTCACTCCCACTGCGGTTAAACCAGGTGGCAACGTGGAAATTCTGGGGGCGGGCTTCCTGCCAGAAGAAGCGCTTACCGTTGAGCTTGTAGGGGCTTCACAAGGCGGCAATATCACTCTGGCGACGGGAGTGATGACCAATAGCTACGGGACTTTCACTGCTATTGCCCCTATCAGCTCCAATAGCTCTACGGGGGTGTTCACCCTGCGTGTATCAGGCTCCCAGGGATCACTGGTCACTATGCCCCTGGTGATTGTTAAAGAGAGTAAGTAAGTCAGGAACCAGGTTTGTCATCTATGGTGTTCTCTGGTGTGTCCAGCCTGGTTACCTTAATCTTCTGAATTCGTCGTCCCAATGTGGAAATCACAGAGAATAGCAGACCATTTATCTTTGCTTCATCGCCGGCGCTGGCCATCCTGCCCAATTGATGCAACACCAGCCCACCAACAGTATCGAATCCCTCAGCCTCGAGTTCCACCTTGAACTCCTCATTCAGGGCGTCAATGCTCACCTTGGCATCTAGCACGGCTTCGGTAGTGCTCAACCTCTCTATTTGGGGCTGGCTGCTGTCATATTCATCAGCTATCTCACCGACAATTTCCTCCAGCACGTCTTTCATGCTGACCAAGCCAGCAGTGCCGCCATACTCATCCACCACTATAGCCTGGGTCACTCGTTTCTCCTTGAACTCGCGCAGTAGCTCATCTACCTTCTTGGACTCGGGGATGAAGTAGGTGGGACGGATGATCTGTTCTAGGTCAACTGATTGTTTGCCCTGCTTTAACAGGTTCAACAGGTCCTTGGCGTTTACGACGCCCACAATGTTGTCGATGGTGTCCTGATAGATAGGTATTCGGCTATAGCCCGCCCCAACCATCAGGTCTATCAGTTCGTCAATCGGTGTATTCTTCTCTGCAGCCACGATATCCATGCGGGGCACCATGATCTCACGGGCGGTGGTCTGCTGCAGGTCAAAAATGCTCCTTATCATCTCATGTTGGTCAGCCTCAAGTGGGCCAGTCTTCTCTAGCTTGAAGACATCTTCAGCCTCTGCTTGTCTGACATCAACTGCTTTCCTGACCACTGGCCAGCATAAAATTGTTAGCACTCTTAATGAGCCAGATAAACGCAGGACAATACGCTCCGGACTGTTTCTGGCTACTACCCGCGAGATACTCCAGACAGTGGCAAAACAGACCATGAGGATGGCTATAGAGGCTAAAACAGCACCCCAGTTAAGGGATGAGATGTCCATCGACAGGGCTGCCCCCAGGCAGGCAGTAACAACGGTAGTAACATTCCTGGTGATAGACAGGGCTGAACTCACCTGAGCGGGTCTCTGGTGCAACCACGCCAATGAACTAGTGCCTGGCTTGGTTTGTTCTGCCGACCTATGGCTGTGAGCTGACCTAAGCGAGGAGAAAGCCTCTTTCCCAACTGTGGCCAAAGTTGCCAGAAAGAAGAATAGCACGAAGAAAGCTAGCGCTATCCAGCCGACATCATCCACGGATAGTTATCCTAACCTTTGCTGCTCTTATACTCAACTGGACAAGCCCGCAGCCATGGAGAAATCGAAAAAGCCGCATTTCTCCTGCAGACCCATGTAACTTTCGCGTTTCTATTCCCAACGCATTTTCCAGTCTTGTCAGCCGCCAGGGAATAACCTCAACCTGCCTTGATGCTAGCAGATGGTAGATAGTGTGTCAAGGGGACCGCCGCTTTACAGACAGCCACTGTGCTGCTAAACTGATACTCAGAGGTCTTAGTGCCTCAAAAAGTCAACTAGAGGTGAGATTATGGGCACCAGAGACTTTAGAAAGAGAGAGAAGAAGAAGCCCAAGAAAGAGGCTAAGGAGGCCAAGATATCTTCGCTGGTGGAAATAATGCCTCCTCCATCTGTAGTTGAGGTGATCAAGAAGGGCAAGAAGCCGTCTGAGGAGGAAGAGCCGGAATAGGATGGCGGTTTATCAAGAGCTCTTCAGATCGGGAGAGCTGGCAGAGCGGACAAGACAGGCTTGTTCTCTTCTAAAAAGTTGCCGACTGTGTGGTCATACCTGCGAGGTTGACCGTCTGGCGGGCTTGCTGGGGAAATGTGGCACTGGCAGCCAGGCAGTGGTCTCCAATTACGGACCTCATTTTGGGGAAGAGTCTCCCCTGGTGGGCAGGCAGGGCTCGGGCACTATTTTCTTCACTAACTGTAACCTGAAGTGTGTTTATTGCCAGAATTACACTATCAGCCAGTTGGGCGAGGGTACCACGGTAAGCTCCAAAGCCCTGGCGCAGATGATGTTAGACCTCCAACGGCGAGGTTGCCACAACATAAACCTGGTGAGCCCCACCCATCAGGTTCCTCAGATACTGGAAGCTCTGGAATTGGCTGTGGCTGGTGGTTTATCTCTACCCCTGGTCTACAATACCGGTGGCTATGACTCTCCAGAGGTTCTAGAGATTCTGGACGGCATAGTTGATATTTACATGCCGGATATGAAGTATTCCGATGAGGCTACTGCCAGACGTCTGTCCGGGGCGAAGGACTATCCGCAGGTGAATCAGAGCGCAGTCAAGGAGATGCACCGACAGGTGAGTGACCTGGCTCTTGATGAGCAGGGTGTGGCTCTGCGGGGCTTGCTGGTGCGCCATTTGGTATTACCCTCGCAGACTGGCGGGGACAGAGAGGGTGGTGCGTTTCCTGGCTCAGGAGATTTCCCGCAATACCTATCTCAACATCATGGCACAGTACCACCCCTGCCATCGTGCCTTTGAATTCCCTGAGCTGGCCTGTCCCTTGCTGGGGGAGGAATTCGCACAGGCGGTGAAACTGGCCATAAACTGTGGTCTGGAGAGGTTGGATGGGCTTCACTCCACCTCTGCGCTGAGAATCCTTTATGTTCCTGATAAAGCTTGAAAACCCAGGTAAAAGCGACATATGCCGGAATTGACCTGTCTTCATGCGGTAGCATATGGTAGGGTGCAGGGCGTTTACTTCCGCGACTTCACCTTGCGCTGGGCGCGGTCATTGGGTCTCACCGGATATGTCAAAAACCTGCCTGATGGTAGGTCAGTGGAGGTACGGGCTGAGGGAGAGCGGGGACATCTGGAGCAATTGCTGGAGCACATCAATGTAGGCCCGCGGTCGGCCTGGGTGGATAGGGTGGATGTGAAGTGGTCAGACTACACCGGCGATTTTGAGGCTTTTGAAACGAGGTTTTGAGCCGGGGCAGTAGTCGAAGAGGTTAGCTGTTTTCCTCCTCCTTGTTCTCAACAGGCAATGAGCGCAGCCCGTAGAATTCATCGTGGTCAAGCAGGCGGCGCAGCATGTTGCTGTCGATGGAGCCGCCCCGCAATTCTGTTAGCCTCTGGGCAATCTCATCCAGGTTGATAGGTTCGTTGCCGCTGGCCAGAATCAGGCGGAAAACGCTTTCCAGCAGAGGTAGGCTCTGTGGCAGGAAAGCGTCTTGTTTAGAGCAGCAGTCCCGCAGGATGCTAAGAATTCGTGATGGTTCTTCCGGAATTTGTCGGTGTTTCCGGCAGAGTCGGCTGCTGACAAAAGCGGGAAATGACCTGTTGTTGTCTTGATACCAGTCCAGGTCTATGTGATAAAAGAACTGTTCTTCCTTGTTTCTATCACTACTATCGATGGCTCTCCTCCTTAGCGTTTTTTATTCTTACTGAGATATCCAGTTTGCTGGCCTTGGCCAGCCCCTTCAGTGCAGAGGACATGCCCAGCAAAGTTCTGGCTATCAGCTCTTTGACAAAAGGATTAAGTGGAACGGATTTGCCATCGGCGAAAAGGGAAACCTCGGTCTCCCCCCGTCTGGCCTGCACACGGTCTTTAATAAGCTCGGCTAGACCCTTAAAATCATCGAGGGCGTATTGAGGCAGACTTGTGTCTAGGGGTTCATCGCTGGCTATGGCTATGAGTTCCTCAACGGGAGAGATTAGGTCAGGTCCCTGCTGGCGTCGGTGCACCTCGATTTTAGGACAGCGCTCTTTAGTATAGCCCTCTGTGAGCACGATGTCGAAATCCTCACCCACCAGGTGAGCTAGCTCATCAAGGCTGACCTCCTTATCCACCTTTCTGATATAGGCCAGACTTTGCGGTGAGTTGAAAACTACCAGCTCACTGCCGGCCTGGGCCAGCAGCCAGCTATCCTTGCCCGGCGAGTCCAGCTTGAATTCGTGAGTGCTATGTTTTATGGTGGCTACGCGCAAGTGACGTCGCTTAAGCTCAGCTATCAAACCCTGAAGCAAAGTGGTCTTACCCGAGCGTGGTTTGCCCACTATGGATATAATCTGCGGCATCGGACTCTCCTTTGTTAAACAGCTTACGGCTAATCCCAGTCTAACATCATTACTTCTACTTTGTCACCTGCTTTGACCTTTGAGATATTCTCCGGAATAATGGCCAGAGCATTAGCCTGAGCCAGACTGGTCAGCACCCCGGATAGCTGAGGGCCAGTCAGCTTCACGAAGTACTGCTTCTGTCGCTCGGTTACCATGGCCCGGGCGAAAAGTCGCCGGCCATCTTTATTCTCTATATCGTGTTCAGTTATGGCCCATAGCGATGGCTTGGCCAGGTGGCGTCTACCCATCATCTTAAATAAGGCTGGTCTGGCCAGCACCTCGAAGACCACCATAGAGCTCACCGGATAGCCGGGCAAGCCTAGGTGTGGTATCTCCCGGCCCTTCCCTTTTAGCTTGCCGAAAGCCAGAGGCTTGCCTGGCTTCATACGCACTGTCCAGAAGGTTATCTCGCCCAGGGTAGCTAGAATGTCCTTGACTACATCATAATCACCGTGGGAGACACCGCCTGAGGTGAGCACCAGGTCGGTATCAAGTCCCTGACGCACTTTGGCCTCTAGGTCTTTTCTGGTATCTCTGGCTATGCCCAGCAGCTTGGGTATGCCCCCATAACGTCTAACCAAAGCAGCCAGGCCATAGGCATTGCTGTTATAGATATGGCCCGGTGGTAGCGTTTGCCCCGGCTCCACCAGTTCATCCCCGGTGGCTATGATGGCCACCACTGGGCGGCGGATGACCGCAACAGTGACCCGCCCTAGTGAGGCCAGCACACCAATGGCAGCCGGCCGCAATAAGGTGCCTTGGGACAGCACCAGGCTTCCTTTGGAAATATCCTCCCCCGCAGGCCGCACGTTGGTGCCTGGTTTGGCCTCAGCTAGGATACTGACCTGAGATGGTCTGGGGTGGGGAGTTTTGTGTGCTGGCTCATCGGTGTCCTCGAACTTGACTACGGCATCAGCACCTTGAGGCAGTGGTGCTCCGGTCATGATACGCACAGCTTCGCCTGGCCCAAGTGGGCGTTGGGGCAGTGCGCCGGCGGCCAGCTCGCCTACCACAGGCAATACCCTGGGGCTGGCCGGGCTGGCACTGCGGGTGCTCTCAGCCATCACGGCATAGCCATCCATAGCGGCATTGGCCCAGGGGGGTACATCTATGTCAGAGTAAACATCCTCGGCCAGCACTTGCCCCAGGCAGTCCAGAATGGGCTTTTCCTCTGCTTCCAGGACTTGAACTTGGCCGAGAATCTTCTCCAGAGCTTCTTCTACGCTTATCATGGGCAAATCACTCGCTTTGCGTCCTGCTGAGCCACCAGTTCCTTTGCCTTCTCCAGGTCAGCCTTGGTGTTGATGTTAAAAAAGCTCAGGTGCTCAGGGTCGAACCTGTCCAGTTCAGCCTCGTCCAGGTAGCGCACCTTCACTTGCGGGAAAAAGCCCTTCATGCTAAGCCGCCCTCTCTTGAGTTGTGCTTCAATGGCCTCCAGGCAGCGCTTGGAGTAGACGGCATGAAGGGGTTCAACAAATCCGCCCAGCTGGGGAGCCACCACATCGAAATCTGATGCTACTTCCATCATATAACTGAGCAGTGACTGGTTTAGGAAGGGCATATCAGCGGCCACCGCCAGGCTGTGAAAGGAGTGGGCAGCCTGAAGGCCGCTGTAGAGGCCACCCAGAGAGCCTTTTCCGGGATAGGCGTCAAACACGGTTTCTACCTGACGATTGAACCGGGGCAAGCGCTGCCCTGGGACGGTGGCTATGATGACCTGGTCGCTAACAGGGGCTAGGCGCTCCACTACCAGTTCAATCAGAGTCTTCCCACCCAGGGTTTCCAGAATTTTATTCCTGCCTAGACGCAAACTGCGTCCCCCAGCCAGCACAATGGATGTCATAATCATAAATTGGGCACGAAAACATCCTGCCAGATGTGATTTGCTGCCTGGCATTTATTTTAGCACCTTATGTGGAAAAGGGGAAGTCTATTCCAATGCAAGATGGGCTGAAGGATTGATGCTGCTCGTTTATGATTGGGATATGTGACGATCATGAACGACGAAAAGCTGTAAAACAATAGAAAACTTATTTGTGCAGAATTAAGAGCGAATCGCCGGAGATTTGGTATAATGTTTTTGCGCATGAAACATGCCCTCTCTATCGAGCTTGCTGCTATTGAGCAGCGCCTCTTTTTGGGCAAGGACTAAGATAGAGATAACCGTTTGTTCGGAGGTGCTTCGAATGCACAAGCCTTTGGAAGGTATACGGGTTCTGGAGTGGGGGATATTCCACGCCGGCCCTGGTGCCACAGCCATACTCGCAGACATGGGGGCGGAGGTGATAAAGATAGAGCAGCCTGGGACAGGTGACCCCGTCAGACGGTCCAGAGGCTACAAGGATGTTGACTTCAATCTTGGCCGCGGCGCTAACCTGTTCAACTTGGGGGCCAACCGCAACAAGAAGAGCATCACCATTGATTTGGCAAAGGAGGATGGCAGACAAATAGTCTACAACCTGGCCGCAAAATCGGATGTCTTTTTCACTAATGTCCGCCGCAGAGCCGTCGTCAAGAACAAGATGGACTACCGCTACCTTGCCAAGGCAAACCCCAGCATCATCTACGCCTCGGTAACAGGGTTTGGCAAAAATGGTCCTGGCAAGGATGCCGGAGCTTTCGATTACCAGGGACAGGGAATGTCCGGTATGATGTATTCCTTCGGCGAGCCTCACATGTCACCTCTTCTGGGCCAATTTGGTATTATCGATCAGGCAACCGCAGTCATGGCCAGCTACCAGATAGTGATCGCTCTGCTGATGAGAGAACGTCTCGGCTTTGGCCAGGAAGTTGATGTTTCCATCCTGGGTACTGCCTCGTACCTCCTCTATTTCAATAACCTGGTGGCATTGATAATGGGCCGTAATATGCCCAGGCATGAGCAGATTAGCGCTGATCCCCTGCGCAACTATTATTGCTGCCAGGATGGCAAGTGGCTAATACAGACCCAGCCTCCGGGAGAGGAGAGATGGAAAAAAGAATGCAGTGTCCTGGGACATCCAGAGCTGGCAGATGACCCTCGCTATGACAGTAGGGAGAAGCGGATGGAACGTTCCAGGGAGCTTGTACCCATTTTCAACGAGGTGTTCGCCACCAGACCCAGAGATGAATGGCTGCGACTATTCCATGAGGCCGATCTGATAGTGGGTCCGGTCAATACTTGCCTGGAAGCCGTCAACGACCCTCACTTGATAGAGAACGACTATATCGTGGACTTCGAACACCCAGATTTGGGACGGATCAGGATCCCTGCCTTCCCCATCCACTTCAGCGACGCCGAGGTCGGGAAAGATCTGATAGCACCCAAGCTAGGCGAGCATACAGAGGAGGTGCTGGTGGGAATAGGCGGCTATAGCGACGAGGAGATAGCTCGATTCAGAGAAGGAAAGGTGATATAACGTAGATACCCACGGGCTTGCCCGTGGGTATCTACGTACTCCCTAGTGTATTAGTCTGGCGTTGAGGGGAGCATGCTATCCTTTAGAGCGGATTTCCCTAGCGAATGATGCCGCTCTTGACAAGGTTGTCGAACTCCTCGTTGGACAGCCCCACTACCTTTTTGAATACGTACTCGTTGTCCTCGCCACTCCGTTTGTTGTCGCTAAACTGGCAAGGTGTTTCCGAGAAGTTGATAGGGACGCTGCCCGCTATGGCGGGGCGAGAGCCTTGTTCCCACTGAATCCCGGGTTTGGTGAAGTCAGGTTTGTAATACGGAGACTCGTGATAGAAATTGCGTGCTTTTAGTTGAGGGTTTTCATACAGGTCTTGCCCTTTGGCAACAACTCCTGCTGGTACCCCTGCCTGTTGCATCCTGTCCATGACTTCTGGGGCTTCGTAGTTGACTGTCCACTTGCCGATCAGCTTGTCCAACTCATCGGCGTTTTTCATCCTGGACACCAGTGTGGCGAACTTGGGGTCCGTAGCCAAGGACGGGTTACCCAGCACCCCACAGAGGGCCTGCCACTCCTTCTCATTGAAGACGCTGATGACACACCACCTGTCCTTTCCCTTACAAGGATAGGCCCCGTGTGGACAAGCATAGGGATCACTGTTCCCCAGACGCGCAGGAAGACGCCCGTTAGCCTGGAAATCCAGCAAGGCTGGCCCAACAGTCACTATACCTGATTTCCATATTGAGCATTCTATGGTTGATGGCTTGCCGGTCCGTTTCCTCTTGAGGAGAGCAGATATGATCATCATGGGGTTGAAAACGCCGCAGTGATAATCGGAATATGAGGTGCTTGTTGCCGCCAGCGCATCTTCAGGCAGTCCTGTCATCAGGGCCACCCCAGTGGCATATTGAGATGGATAGCCGAAGAACTTGTAGTTGCCATAGGGTCCCTGGCTGCCTGTGCCTGTTTGCCACAGTATGATTATTTGGGGATTTACCCTCCTGATATCAGGGAAGTCTAGCCCCCACTTTTTCAAAACGTCCCTTCTGAAGTTGGTAGCAAACACATCGGCTTTGGACAACAGTTTGAGGGTGGTTGCTTGTGCCGCAGGATTAGCCACATCCAAAGTTATCCTGCGCTTTGCCGCGTCATACTCTGGACGGCCTGAGCCTGGTGCCCAGGGAGGCAGAAAGTTCATCGCATCTGGCCTCACATTCGTCTCTACCTTGATAACTTCGGCCCCCATGGCGGACAAAATGCGCCCGGTTAGGGGCAAAGCCACATAAGGCCCAAGCTCAATAACACGAATTCCTTCTAGGATGCCTTTTGCTTTTGCCACTTTCTCATCTCCCAAAGCACCTAAATAATGCCTGCACTGCGCAGGAGAGCCAGGTCTTTTTGGGTGAGCCCCAACTCACCGCAGTAAATCTCTTTGTTATGCTCTCCCAGGAGAGGCGCTGCTTTCCTGAGTGCAGGAACATCTTCGCCATCAAAGGGGCCCCTCTTGGGATATTTCAGCTTGCCCACTACAGGGTGGTCAAGCTCCATCCAGAAGTCAGAGGCTTTTAGATGGGTATCGTTGAGCAGGTCTTCCACCGTATTCACCGGATGAAGAGGCACGCCTCGCTTCTGCTGACCATCGTGGAACAGCTCGTTTCTATTTACCTGGGTGGTAAAGGCTGTTATGTAGCCGTTGACCTCCTCGAAGCGCTGGCGACGTCCCTGTCCCACTGCGCCTTTCAGGCTCTCGTCAAGTATCGTCTTCTCTCCGGTGACCTCAAAAACCCACTGGGACAGATTGTCCCACTCCTGAGCGGCGACGGTCAGTACAGCAATCCAGCCATCTTTGGCCGGAAAGACGCCAAGTGGCACTCCAACCTGGGACTGGAGGCCTGCCCTGACTACGTTCTGGCCTGTGAAGTGCCACATCATCGCTTGGTGCTGCTCTATGTGGTAAGGTATGGTTGCCTCAACCTGGGAGACATCTATGTGCTGTCCTTTGCTAGAGACAAAATCGCGATAATAGAGGGCGCCGGTGATTCCTACCGCTAGATACTGAGAGCCTGGATAGTGTGAGTGTTCATTGCCGAGCCTTAGTGGCGCATGATCGGGATTGCCGGTGATCTGCATGTAGCCACCCATAGCCATAGTTACCAGGTCTGAGCCTTTGTAGTTTTTGTAGGGACCAGTTTGGCCGAAGGGGGTGACTGAGGCCATCACCAGTTTGTGGTTGATCTTGGAGAGGTCCTTATAATCCAGCCCCAGCTTTTTCAAATAGCCTGGTTGGAAGCTCTCAACCACCACATCCACCTTCTTGACCAACTGCTTGAAGAGGTCCCGGCCATCGGGATGCTCCAGATTGAGAGTTATGGAGCGCTTGTCAGTGTTGAAATACAAAAAATAGAGGCTTTTTTCCGGGTGGACCTCATCATGGAAATAGGGACCGCGGTGTCTTCCCTTGTGGCCTGAAGGTGGTTCTACCAGTACGACGTCAGCACCGAGGTCGGCCAGTAACTTGGTGCAGTAGACGCCCCTTTCATCGGTAAGGTCGAGTACTCGGTAACCCTCAAGTAACCCTGATCCTATGCTATCAGTCATCGTGCCTCCTTCCGGCTACTTCTTATGGGTTATGGGAGATTACTTAACTGCTTTGGGACAACCTGTCCCCAGCCAGGGCCCCTCTTCCCTAATTTTTGTTAATTTAGTAGAAAGATAGAGGAGATATATTGCTAAAAAGGCTCTTTTCTGGTATACTTGGCTTTGGCCGTTAGATATCTAACAGCATTATATCACCTCTGTCAAGCCTTTTTAGGCTCCCCATAATTCGTAGATTTTTAGAGGTAAAGAGGTGTTTAGTGGTGAACAAGTGATTAAATTTCAACGAATTAATAATTTTTTCTCATCTCAGCCTAAAGAACGTCAACAATTCACTCATCTGAGGGGGGATCGATGAAGACAAACGAGGAATCAGCGCTTTCACCGTATAGGGTTTTGGATTTGACCGAAGGAGAATGTCTCCTCGCCGGCAGAATGATGGGTGACTTAGGGTCTGATGTAATCCAGATTGAGAAGCCGGGAGGAAGTCCTTCTCGAAACAGGGGCCCTTTTTACAAGGACATCCCCCATCCTGAAAAAAGCCTCTTCTGGTTTGGTTTCTGTCATAACAAGAGGGACATAACCCTGGACATCGAGACTGCCGATGGGCAGGATTTATTTAAAAAATTGGTTAGGACAGCTCATTTTGTTTTTGAGTCTTTTGAGCCAGGGTATCTGGATAGCCTGGGATTGTGCTATCAAGCGCTGGACAAGATCAATCCTGGCATCATTTTGGTTTCCATCACCCCCTTCGGCCAAACCGGCCCAAAGGCGCACTACAAGTGGTCTGATCTCATTGGCTGGGCGTCGAGTAACATGCTTTACGCTAGCGGTGACCCTGATCGTCCTCCCAGCGTTACTGCTACCCCATTAGCGGGTCAGCAAGCGGCGGTGGCGGCTGTAATGGGAGCATTAACTGCCCATTGGCATCGCAGGTCCAGCGGTGAAGGGCAGCATGTCGATGTTTCCATGCAAGAGGTTATGGAGTGGAACACGATGTGCTATTCTCAATTCTGGCCTTGTCACCATATGGAGACACCACGGGTGGGTTGGGGCAGACCTTTGAATCCCAAAGTCTACTCCCGGTCCGGGTTTCCCTGCAAGGATGGCTACGCAGCGGTTACCGTATCTGCCGGTGCAGTTTGGATATACAAGGCGACAACTGAGTTGCATAAATGGATGGATGAAGAAGGGATGTTGCCTGATTGGCTTAAGGGTTATGACTGGTCCACATTCGACTTAAGTAAGTTCAAGGAACAGGAAGAACTGGACCGTTATCAAGCACCAGCCAAGAAATTTTTCGCTACGAGGACCAAGGCGGAGCTGTGGCAAGCAGCGGTGGAGAGAAAGACCTTGACTGCTCCGGTGCGAGATTTCAAGGATAATTTTGAAGACCCACATATTAGGGCACGGGGGTTCTGGAAAGAAGTAGAGCATCCGGAGCTTGATGAAACTATCAGTTATCCAGGTGCCTGCTTCAGGATGAGCAAATCACCTCTCTCCTTCAGACGTCGTGCCCCGCTTATCGGCGAACACAACGATGAGGTTTATCATAAGGAGTTGGGCCTATCCGAAAGGGAGTTAACAATCCTCAAGTCTAACCGTGTAATTTGATATTGGTTTCAAGGGGGAGTCAGATGATGTCAGGGAAAAAGGCTTTGGAAGGACTTAAGGTTGTCGATTTTGGCTCTATGGGGGTTTCACCAGTATGTTGCAAACATTTAGCCGATCATGGAGCCACTGTAGTCTATATTGAAAGCCACTGCTCACCGGATTTGCTGAGATTTACCCCTCCTTACTATAAATTCCACCTGGATGGCAGCATGCTCTTCGGCAACTATAACACCAGCAAGCTTAGCGTAACGCTCAATTTGGCTAAACCTAGCGGCATGGAAATTTGCTGGAGACTGATCAAATGGGCTGATGTGCTGAGCTGTGGACGGCCTAACGAATGGATGACCAAATGGGGTCTGGATTATGAAAGTATAGCGCAGGTGAAGCCGGAGATAATTTACTATATCACCAGCAACGTGGGCACCTTCGGGCCTGACGGTGCTGTTTTTGGACATGGGGCAGTTACTACTGCCCTGATGGGTGTGCAACATCTCACCGGCTGGCCGGACCGGGGGCCTTCCAATATAACAGGGTTTGTTGGTGATAGTACCAACTATATTTTCGGTCCTATAGCCATCCTGGCTGCTCTTGAGTATAGAGAACGTACAGGAGAAGGACAGCTCATAGACCTTTCTCAGGTGGAGACCTATCTATGGTCTCAGTCACCCTGGATTCTGGACTATGTGGTAAACGGACACATAGCTACCCGCAGCGGTAACCGCTATCCCCTCTTCGCCGAAAATGCACCTTATGGTGTGTTTCCTTGTAAAGAAAGGGATGGCAAGGACAGGTGGGTGGCCATTTGTGTGACCAATGATGAAGAATGGTATGCCTTCTGCGAGGTGATAGGTCAACCTCAGTGGACAGAAGAGGCCAGGTTTGCCACTGCTTTGGGCAGGAAAGAAAATGAGGACGATCTGGAGCGGCTGGTGTCAGAATGGACCTGCAAACATACTGCCGAAGAAGTAGAGGTCATGATGCAGGCAGTCGATGTGCCAGCGTCGGCAGCGGAGAGTAACAAAGACCTGATGGAAGACTATCATTTACAAGAGAGAGGCTATTTCCGCCGGCTTAAGCACAAAGAGCTGGGGGAGGTTCCTTACTCAGGACCACCATTCAGGTTGTCCAGGACACCGGATAACCAGTCGGCTGCCCCCTGTATGGGGGAACACAATGACCATGTCTTCCGTGAGCTACTCGGGATGTCTGAAGATGACATCAACCGGGCGCTTGTAGAAGGTGGCATCACCACTGAATACGACTTGCCGAAAATGGGTAAGATAGGCTAAGCTCTAATAACCCGAAGGGCAGAGTTCCACGGCCTTGGCCGTGGGTATCTACTTACTCAATAGCTCGGGCTTGCCGAAGTTTGTCTATTTCCTGTCGTGTGTAGCCCAACTCGAGGAGTATCTCCTCAGTGTTGGCCCCAGGGACAACCCCCAGGCTTCTTATTTGCCCTGGCGTGTCGGATAGCTTCAGGGGGATACCTATCTGTCTCACCTTGCCTAGCCTGGTATCGTCTATCTCCACCACCATGCGCCGGTGGAGCACCTGAGGGTCGCTGAAAGTCTCATTGAGGTAGTATACCGGAGCCACACAGGTATCCTTATCTTTGAAAAACTCAAACCATTCGTCCCTGGTCTTGGCCAGAAAAGCCTCTTGCAGAGCTGATTTCACCATTTCCCGTTTCTGTGGAGGTGGGTCCTGTAGCGGAATTAGGTCTTCTCGCCCGATGGCACGGCATAGATTTTGCCAGAAATTAGGTTCAAAACAACCTATGGTGATATACTCACCGTCTTTGCAGCGATAGACGTTGGCATAGACTGCCCCCCCTGTGAGGAAGGTCTCTCCCCGCCGCGGAACTTGTCCGGTAGCGAAATATATGCCTGCTTCATCTAACAGGGAAATCACCCCATCTAGGTAAGCGATATCTACAAACTGTCCTTTGCCTGTTCGCTCTCTAGCCAACAGGGCTATGAGTATCCCTATGGTGCCGTGAAGACCTGCCCCTGCAACGTCGGCCAGCATATTGCTGGCCAGATAGGGCTGGCCACCGCGCGGACCTATAAGACTAAGAGCCCCTCCCAGAGCAGCATAGTTCATGTCGTGCCCTGGCATACTAGCATAGGGGCCATCCTGGCCATATCCTGTCAAAGAGCAATAGATAAGTCTGGGGTTTAGTTTCTTGAGCGTCTCGTAGTCCGCTTGCATACGTTTCATAACACCAGGGCGGAAACCCTCCACCAGAACATCGGCCTTTTTCACTAACTTATAGAACACATTCCGTCCCTGCTCAGACTTCAAGTTTAATTTGATACTCTTTTTGTTCCTATTAGAGGCGGAAAAAGCGGCCAGTTTTTCGCCTTCTGTCGCCTCAATCCCCGTAAGTGTCAAAGTAGATACTGCTGCAGTGGGTGGGTCAATTCGGATCACCTCCGCCCCGAAGTCTGCCAGAAATACGGCAGAGCGAGCACCTGGAAAACCACGAGATAGGTCCAGCACTACAGTTCCTGTCAATGCCATCATCGCCAAATCCTCCTGATTGCTCATTTTAGTTTGTCATTAGCTCTCTGTCAATCGGTAGGAGCGGCGTGGTCAGTATTGACTTCTCTGAGCTGCTCTGTTATATTGAGCCTGCACAAAAAGGCAAGGAGGGGAGATGATGTCCTGCAAACAATGGTCGGTTGCCTTAATCGCGTTGAGCTTACTACTACTTATGATACCAGCATGCGGGGGGGGTGGGGAGGAGAAAACTGCCACGCCCACGGTTACATCAACGCCCACAGCGACAAAAACACCTACACCTACAGCAACTCCTTCCCCCATACCGGCGGGACCAGTAAAAATTGGTATGCTTGCCCCCTGGAGCGGTCCAGCCGCTACGTCTGGCGGTCTGGCAGACCAGATTTCAGCTCTGGTGGAGGACCAGGTAAAAAATCAGGGCGGCATACTGGGCGGTAGAATGGTCAAATTTATCAGGGGTGATGACCGCGGGATGGTGTCTGAGTCGATAGCCCAAGCCAGGAAGCTAATACAGGATGATAAAGTAACTATCCTATGCTTGGGGGGTGTATCTGGAGCTCAATCCAGTGCCGTAGCTAATGTCGCCGAAGAGTTGAAGGTACCCTTCGCAGCATATACCACACTTGAAAATGTGGAGGCCCTGAAATACAGCGTTGAGCTATACGGTTTCGCCCCGGCAATAAACGCCGGCATTGGCTTCATAACCAATGTGGTAAAGCCTAAGACAATAGCCTTTCTGGCAAAGGACGATGCGCCAAGCCGCACCGTTATGGAGGGGATAAGGAAAGGAGTGGAGGCCAAAGGGATAACAACCGTGTATGATCAAACTTATCCCATTGAGACGGTGGACTTTTCAGCATATCTAACCAAGATTAAATATGTGAAGCCAGACATCTTAGTGAGCCATCTCCTGACAGAACAGGCGCTTAACATCAACCAGCAGATAAAGGAGTTGGGTGGCTGGGAGGGCATAGTCTATTATGGAGCCAGCCCGGCCAGCGCTGCTGCTGCGGTCATTAAAATGCCGGCCGCCGTGGGTAGTTACGTAGCTCTTTTGTGGCTACCGGATAGTGACGAACCTGGAATGAAGGCTTTTGGGGATGCCTTCAAACAGAAATATAACCGGCTGCCCTCTCCGGAGTTGGCTTTCTTTTACAACTCTATGTGGATAGCCATCAAGGCCGTTGAGCTGGCCAATAGCGACGACCCTGCAAAGGTCGCCGAGGCCCTTCGCTCAGGCAATCTGGTTTGGGACTCGGCCTATGGGCCTATGCATATACCCACCAATGGAGAGGCTGACATGACCGAAATGGTGGCCCAAGTCCAGGCAGGAGGCAAACTGGTTAAGGTCTGGCCCCAGTAAGGTAATCTCGTAGTAAACTATTGGGCTGGGATCGACGGAAGAGTGTGAAGGTAAGCTGTCCCCGGGGTAGCTGCGGCGACCTTTCTTGGCTGGGCAACAGATGGCCGAGAAAGGTCGCTTCATATATAATAAAACGATGATTTTGGAATTGGTGTGCTGATACTCACAAGGAGCCCATCAACAAGGTTGCTCTGCACTATGTGTATGGCAGTTCTGGCTTTGGCACACCCAAAACTTCGAGCGCTTTACCCCATAATAGGTCCAAACAGTTCATCAATTGCTGATGCTGCTCATCAGAGAGAGCGGAAAACATATCATGGATCATCTCTGAACTTATTATCCGACTATAAACTCGTTTTCCTTTCTCTGTCAGCGTTACTGCTATCAGGTTCTTATGAACTGGGTCGCGGGTCTTGTTGATCAGCCCTTTTCGCTCCATTCTGTCCAACAGCACTGACACTGAGGCGCGGTCTCGCATTAGCCAGTAAGATATCCGAGAAGGTGTAGCTGGCTTTTCGATCGCTTCGATAATGAGCAAGGCCGCAACTTGCCTTGGTGAAACGCCAAGTGGCCGCATCTCCTTCTTCAAGGCTTCATGTATAGTGTGTCTTGTCTGGTGTAGTAGTGCCCATAATCTATAATGGCGGTCGGCAAATAAAGGGTTCTCGGAGACTTTGCTCCTTTGGCGCTCGCTCGGACTAGAGTTTGGCATGAGCATTAACGATGCCTCCTTTATCTAGAGCAATTACGCCCTGGCGTTCAAACTGAAAGTTTCAAATAACCTTCAATGCGCCGAGTAGAAAGGCTTGACAAGGGTGGTATAATACTGTTAGATATCTAACAGTCAAGACACAGTATACCAGAAAAGGGCCTTTCGGGCAACGTATCTCTGGATTTTCTGCTATCAACTTTAATGGAGGGTGGTGACTGTGGATTTTGAGTTGACATCTGAACAGAAAGAGTTGGAAAAAACCGTTTTTAACTACATCCAGACAAAAGTACCCACCGGGCTGGAAGAGGAGTTGGAGAAGGAGTTTGAGGGTGGGGGGCCTATTTACAAACAGTTTTTGAGACAGCTTGGTGCGGATGGCTGGCTGGGGATAGGTTGGCCTAAGGAATACGGCGGCCAGGACCGCTCACCGATAGAGCAATATATCTTCTTCAACATAGTCAACGGTTATTACCGAATTCCTATACCAATGCTTACGATAAACACCGTAGCGCCCACTATAATGAGAGCCGGAACCCCAGAGCAGAAGAAGCGCTTCTTACCCGCCATTTTGAAAGGGGAGCTCCTAATTGCCATAGGCTACACTGAGCCTGAGGCTGGCACTGACCTGGCCTCGCTTAAAGCAACAGCCGTGAAAGACGGCAATGATTATATTATCAACGGCCAGAAGGTTTTCACCACGCTGGCTCAATTCAGCGATTACATTTGGCTGGCTGCCAGGACTGATCCTCAGGCACCCAAACACAGAGGTATTTCCATGTTTCTGGTAGATGTTAAAACACCGGGCGTCACCATTCAGCCGATGTACACTTTGAGTGACCTGAAGACCAACACTACTTTCTTTGATAATGTGAGGGTACCTAAAGAGAGCCTCGTTGGGGAAGAGAACAGGGGCTGGCTCTACATCAACCATCAACTTGCGCTGGAGAGGATAGGGCTTGTTCCCCATGCTTCGCCTGTATGTTACCTCGAGCTCATAGCTCAGTGGGTCAAGGACAAGAAGCTCAACAATAATCCCTGGATCAGGAACAAGCTGGCTGAGATGGCTGTGGAGACTGAGTTGCTCAGGCTGCTCAACTACCGGGTGGCCTGGATGCTGACCAAAGGGCGTGCCCCACATATCGAATCGGCTGCAATTAAGGCATTTGGGTCTGAGCAGGCACAGCGAGTTCTGGGTGACTGTTTCCAGATAATGGGGCTTTATGGACAGTTACAAATGGGTTCCAAGTGGGTTCCGTTCAAGGGTAGGCTGGAATTCATGATGCGGGTTAGTGTGGTGCTTACCTTTGGCGGTGGTGCCAATGAGGTATTGAGAGACATTGTGGCCATGGGTTTGGGCTTGCCTGCATCAAGATATATGTAGCTCTCTGATGTTAATAAACAGGGGCAGATGGCTTCGAGCAGCATTTCCCCGTGACAAAAAAACTAAGGAGGCGACTAGGTATGGGTGTTCAAGAGAAAATACAGGCGTTGTATGGGAAAGAGAGTCCTCCGATAGTCGGTGTTGATGCGGTGAGCAAAGAAATGATCAGGCACTGGTGCGAGGCTATGGAGGATGACAACCCACTGTACCAGGATGAGAAGTACGCCAAGAAGACCAAATACAAAGGTATCATTTCCCCGCCTATGATGGTGCAGGCATGGTCATTTGGTCCGCTCTGGCCCGATGGGCAAGAAATGGAATGGCGGCATCCTGAACTTCCGTGGGAGAAGGACAAGATGCCGCACCGTGTTGGTGTGAAGCTACTGGAGAATTCCGGCTTCCCCGCGGTGATAGCCACCAATACCACCCTGGAGTTCTTCAACCCGCTGTTTCCAGGTGACAAGGTTACCCAGAAGATAACGGTGACTGATATTACCCCAGAGAAAAAGACTGGCCAGGGAGCCGGTCACTTCTATACATTTAGGTTCTCCTATTACAACCAAAAAGGTAAGTTGATTTGTCATCAGTCATTCACCACCTTGTACTATAACCCACCCAAAATAGAGTGGTTTACCTCTACTTTCAAGTTCAAGCCGCTGGAGGAGAAGCGATGACTTACAAATCAATCTACTGGGAGGATGTTGAGGTAGGGCAGGAGCTTCCCCCTTATCATAAGGATGTCACTGCCACTACCGTCATTGCAGGCGCTTTTGCTTCACGGGACTTTATGCCGGTGCACCATGACCGGTCTTTTGCTAACAAAAATGGTGCTCCGGATATCTTCATGAACATCCTGACTTCCGGGGGATGGGTGGGAGGCTACTTAACCAGGTGGAGCGGACCAGAGGCTGAGATCAAGAAAGTAGTTATTAGCCTCGGGGTGCCCTGCTTCCCCGGACATACCTTTGACTGGAGAGGCAAAGTAGTCAAGAAATATGTTGAAAAGGGGCAGCACCTGGTGGATATAGAATACGCTGCTGCTGTCCCAATAGGGTTCCATTGCAGAGGAGTTGGGACGCTGGCCCTTCCGACCAGGGCCAGAGCCAAGACTACTAGTAAAGCTAAGGCTGGCGCTAGAGCCAGTCGCGGGAGGCAGCGGTAATGCTAGAAGAATATATTGCCAGAAAATATCGCTCGGAGACCAGGCCAAAGCCAGAGGCTTATTTGATTAAGGATAAGGTGGCTATTGTTGGTATTGGACAGACGGAGTTCTCAACTGACTCTGGACGGAGTGAGCTTCAGTTGGCCTGTGAAGCCATAAAGGCAGCGGTTGATGATGCCGGGCTGAAGATGGAAAACATTGATGGCATAGTCAAGTTCACCTTCGATTTCAATGATGAGACAACGCTCATCAACGCTCTGGGAATCCCAAAGTTGAGGTTCTTCGGTGAGTGTGGCTGGGGGGGAGGTGCCAGTGTTCCCACGGTGCTACACGCAGCTTCGGCAGTGGCGACGGGAGTGGCCGATTATGTTGTTTGCTTCCGTGCTCTTAACGAGCGCTCCGGGCGCCGTTATGGCTATGTGCCGGGGTCGAGCATTGCCCTCACAACCACGAATACCCACTATGGCTTTATATTCCCCTTTGGCTTTATATCCCCCATCGCCTGGGTGGCCATGTTCACCCGGAGGTATATGCACGAGTACGGGGCCACCAGCGAGCAGCTTGGCTGGGTCTCGGTGGTCTGCCGTGAGCATGCCCAGAAGAATCCCAAAGCGCTATTCTACGGCCGGCCGGCAACGCTCAAAGACCATCAGGAATCACCCATGGTGGTAGACCCGCTTCGCCGTATGGACTGCTGCCTGGATACCGATGGCGCTGTTGCTGTAGTGGTCACCAGCGCAGAGAGGGCCAAGAGCCTCAAACAGAAGCCAGCCTACATTCTATCCGTTACTTCAAGCACTGCCACCGATGGCGAGTTGATGACCAGCATCTATCGGCCTATAATCTCCGGTCTTCCGGAGACATGGTATATGGGCCAGGAGCTTTTCCGGGTGGCTGGGGTGACTCCCAAGGATATTGATGTGATCGAGTTCTACGATGCTTTTACCCCCTTAATTCCCATGCAGCTAGAGGAGTTGGGTTTCTGCAAGCTGGGCGAAGGCGCTGCCTTCTGCGAGGGAGGGAAGCGCATCAGAGTGGGTGGCGAGTTGCCTATCAATACCTCCGGAGGCTCGCTTTCTGAGGCATATATACATGGTATGAATCAAATAGCCGAAGCCGTGCGGCAGATAAGAGGCACTTCCACCAACCAGGTGAAGAATGTTGAGCTATGCTTGGCCACTTCTGGGCTGGGAGTACCCACCGGTGGCCTTATCTTGAGGAGGTAAAAATGGCTGTCGAATATTTTAAAGGCATTCCCATTATGCGCCCAATGGTTGATTATGACAACCAGGGTTTTTGGGAGGCCGTAAAGAATCACAAGCTGGTTGTCCAGAGGTGCAAGGACTGCGGCACGTATGTTCACCCGCCTAGGCCTTGTTGTCCCACGTGTAATTCATTTAACAAAGAGTGGGCACCAGCCAGCGGGAAGGGCCAGATCTATAGCTGGGTAACTGTTACCTATGAGAAGGTGGGCTATCCGGGCATGATGTGCCCTCATTCTATAGTACTGGTGGACCTTGAAGAAGGAGTGCGCGTGCTCAGTAACGTGGTTGATATGAAGCCGGAAGACCTTTACGTAGGAATGCCGGTACAGGTGGTCTTCGAGGATTTAGCCCCGGACTTGACCCTGTTCAAATTCAAGCAAATCAAGGGCGGCAAGGCCAAGAAAGGGAAGAAGTGAAGCTAATGAATGACAGGTTCGCTTGTACCACACTTAGAGGAAGTGAGGTTTAACATGCCGACTATTAAAGACAAGGCTGCTGTTGTCGGAATCGGGGTCACGGACTTCTCCAAGGATTCTAAACGAACTCAGATTCATCTAGCCTGTGAATGCATACTGGCGGCTATCAAAGATGCCGGGCTTAAGGTAGAAGACATAGATGGCATGGTCAAGCATACTAATGATGCCGCTGATGAGCATCGGATACTGAGGTCTATCGGCGGTCGCAACCTGAACTACTACGGTGAGTGCCGCTGGGGTAGTGGGGGCAGCAGCGCCCTGGTGCTGCGGGCAGTGGCGGGGGTAGCCGCCGGGGTGGCCAACAATGTGGTGGTTTACTGGACGGCCAATGATTCCTCAAAGCGCTCTGAGCTTCCTTACCATGTAGGTATGTTCATGCTGTCTACATCAGAGGCTGAACAATTTAGCTTTTATCCTCCCGTTGGCCTCATCACTCCAGAGGGACAGATTGGTCTGATAATTCGCAGATATATGATTGAGTTCGGTGTTAAGGATAATCAGTTTGGTTGGGTGCCTGTGGTTTGCCGGGAGAATGCTGCCAAGAATCCGGCGGCAATTTTCTACAAGCAACCGATCACTATTGACGATTATCTGAAATCAGAGATGATCGTTGATCCGATACGTGCTTTGGACTGCCATACCAAGATAGATGGCGGTATGGCTCTTGTTGTTACCACTGCAGAGAGGGCTAAAAGCCTTAAACAGAAACCAGTTTACATTATGGCTGCTGCCCAAAGTGCTGTCCAGGGAGTGGAGCTGATGACCAGCTATAACCGGCCGGTTATCTCTGGGCTGCCGGAGACCTCCAATGTAGGGAAGGAGCTTTTCCGGGTTGCCGGGATAACTCCTAAGGATATTAACGTGGCTCAGATAGATGATTCTTATGCTCCCCTGGTGCCCATGCAGCTAGAAGAGCTAGGATTCTGCAAACGTGGTGAAGGCCCTGCCTTCTGCGATAAAGGTAGCAACATAAGGCTGGGAGGGAAGCTGCCTCTCAATACTTCTGGTGGTTCCTTAGGTGAGGGGTATCTCTATAATATGAACCATATTGTGGAGGCTGTGCGGCAAATGAGAGGCACTGCTGTCAATCAAGTGAAGAATGCTGAGCTAGCCCTGGTGTCCGGTGGGGCTGGCGGGCCAGCAAGTGGCCTAATTCTGAGGAGGTAGAAAATGATTCCAGTACCACCACCACATCCTATGCCACTTCCGGTGACTCACTTCGATAACGTCGGGTTTTGGCAGGGTGTCAAGAATCATGGACTGGTTATACAGAAATGTAAGGGCTGTGGCGCTTTCAGGCATCCACCACGGCCTATGTGTCCAAAGTGCCGTTCTCTGAAATATGAGTGGGCACCTTCAACCGGAAAAGGGAAGGTGTATAGCTGGGTGACCTATCGGCAATCGCCACATCTGGGCTTCAAAGCTCCTTATACAGTGGTGCTGGTGGAGTTGGAGGAGGGCGTACGGGTGGTTAGCAGTCTGACAGATTATCCACCTGAGAAAATACGCATCGGGATGCCGGTTCAAGTAACCTTCTAATATATATAGAGTTTGGACAGTTTGAGGTTAGCCTAGCCCTTCCCGTGTTGGAAACGACCGGTGAAGGGCTAGGTGACTAGGTCAAGGGGAGCGGTTATGCCAGATCAAGCGTTAAGTGGTATCAAAGTTCTGGATGTTGGCCACCATATAGCAGGTCCCTATTGTACCAAGCTGTTAGCTGATTTTGGTGCTCAGGTGATCAAGGTGGAGAGGCCGGATGCAGGTGACCCTGCCAGAAGAATGGGACCTTTCCCTCATGATGAGCCTAATCAGGAGGCGAGCGGACTCTTTTTCTATCTTAATAATAATAAACAGAGCATCACCCTGAACCTAAAGACCGGCGCTGGTGCAAAGATATTCCAGGAGCTGGTTAAAAAGATGGATATTCTTGTCGAGAACTTCAGCCCGCGGGTGATGCCGGGTTTGGGTCTGTCTTATGAAAGTCTCAAAATCATTAACCCTAGTCTGGTGATGACCTCCATCTCCAATTTTGGACAGAGTGGACTATATCGAGATTACAAAGCAACCGATATAGTACTGCAGGCCCTGGGCGGTTACATGTGGGGTCGTGGCGAGCCGACCCGCGAGCCGGTCAGGGCGACAGGTGGGCTGGATATCACCGGATTTATTGGTGGAATGTTTGCTGCCACCGGCACAATGACAGCTTATAGCTCTAAAATCCAGACGGGACTTGGCCAACATGTAGACATATCACTTATGGAGGCTATTATCTGTTTGCAGGCTTATCCTGTGTCCATGAGCACATTCCCTCTAAACCTTCCATGGCCACAGAAAAGGTGGACATTCGTCCCCGGTGTGGAGGAGTGTAAGGATGGCTATATTGGTGTCAACGTGCTCACCGGATCACACTGGGTTAGCCTTTGTACTATGATGGGTATAGATGATTGGGCTGAACACCCGGATTATAGAATACTTATAGAACGTCTTAAGCGCCCCAAGGATGTTCGTGACCGGATGCGCCCATGGTTAATGGCGCGGACTAAGGAAGAGATCCTCCAGGAGGGTCAGACATGGAGAATTCCCTTCGCTCCTGTTTACAGTAGTGAGGATATAATACGCTCGCCACATTATCAAGCCAGAGACTCTTTTATAGAGATAGAGCACCCGGTTCTAGGCAAGGTAGCCCAGCCAGGGGCTACCTTCAGGATGGCCGAGACACCCTGGCAAGTAAAGAATGCGGCTCCACTTTTGGGCCAGAACAACGAGGAGCTTTATGGCGAACTCCTGGGCTATGGCAAAGGGGACTTGGTGAAATTAAGGCAGGCTGGTGTTATCTAGTCATTAATATTTAGAGGGTATTATGTCTAAACAACCCTTTGAAGGAATAAGAATATGTGACCTAAGCCAAAACTGGTCGGGGCCTTACTGTACTGCATATCTTGGCGGGATGGGGGCTGAGGTAGTCAAGGTAGAATCTATTCAACATCCCGACAGCTTCAGATTTGGAAACCTGGTCAGTGATTTATGGTGGGAAGTCTATGCGCCGTGGAATTGCACCAATGTGAACAAATATGGCATCACTCTGGATCTTAATGACCCACGTGGCATTGAACTCTTCAAGAAACTGGTCAAGGTAAGCGATGTGGTTATTGAGAATTTTTCCTCCAGGGTGATGGAGAATCTTAAGTTGACTTACCCGGTACTAAAGGAGGTGAAGCCAGATATAATCATGGTCTCAATGCCGGGGTATGGCCTGTCCGGGCCCTGGCGAGACTATGCTAGTTTTGGGCTGGCTTTCGAACAGAGTGGCGGCATGGCCTATATTACAGGCTATGCGGAAGGATCTCCCCAGAACCTTGGGGGTTCCGCTGATCCCATAGCTGGGATGCACGCCGCTTTCGCCATCCAGGCAGCACTGGAATATCGCCGGCGTACCGGCAAGGGCCAGTTCATCGAGATAGCTCAGGCAGAATTGCTTACCCGTTTATTGGGTGTGGCTCTGATAGACTACAATATCAACAAAAAGGTATGGGGCCGCTTGGGAAACCGGGACCCGTTCAGGACTCCACACGGTGTGTATCGTTGTAAGGGGGAAGATATGTGGGTGGCCATCTCCATCTCCTCAGACGAGGAATGGGGTGCTTTTTGCCAGGCTATCGGCAAACCGGATTTGGCACAGGATGACAGGTTTTCTACCTTCACCAACAGGTGGAGCAATCAAGATGCTCTTGATAAACTAATTGAGGCCTGGACTTTTAAACACGACCGCTATGAGGCTATGGCGATATTGCAAAAGGCTGGGGTTGCTGCTGGTGCAGTAACTATCCCGGATAAGTTACAACACGAACCGCACCTCAAAGATAGGGGGTTCTTTCAGGAATTGACTCGGGATATCATTGGAAATCAGCTATATCCCAAATGGCCGATTAGATTTTCTGAAACTACCATAAAAATGCGGCCGGCCCCAAAATTAGGGGAGCACAACAATTATGTTCTGGAGACAATATTGGGCCTATTAAAGTCTGAGATAGAGGAGTTGGAGAAGAACAAGATAATAGGCACTACCCCCCTTGGCGTAGGGGCTCGTGGGTTATAGTCTTTTTGCGCAGAGCCAACTGTGAAAGCCAGGCAAAGAACAGCTATGTGACCCATATAGAGGAAGCGCTGACTAGTCTTGATGGTGGTTCTGTTGGTTTTGCGTGTGCTTGCTTCTCGGAATGGAAGGATACTCCCAGCCAAACATCTGTCAAAAGGCTGTGCGTGCGCTGCGTCAATAGAAACTGTTGCCAGACAGCAGTGCCTGCAGAGGTCATTTTGTCCCACTTGCTCCAAAAGGCTGTAATGAGGCGGCTGAGTCCCCTGCCAGAAAATTGGCCTTTTGACCATAGACTTATGGTATTTGTTGTTGATATAATAGCTGCTAAGCTCATAAACAAGGTTGTTAGACCTTCTCGAACCGATTCTGGTTTGAGAGTTGAGAGCAGTAACACGGATCTCCCTGGATGGGCAGTCTGGTCTGGGTGTAATCATAGGATGTTTGGAAGTGGGGGGGGCCGCCTCTGGTCACTGTACCAGAATAACGGCCAGGGGCTAACGCGGATTGTGTCAGTGGCATTGGGATTCCGAGCTGCAGGTTGGCAGCGCGGCAGTGGTTTCAGGATAATGCCACTGCCAAGTAGTATTACTATTTTGATGGCCCGGTGAGTTAAAAGCGCTTGTCAGCAAGCACCAGTGTGATTGTCTCATCAAGCTCAACAAGACCAAGATCACGACAAGCATCTGGCTTCGAAACCAAAACGGTACTCAGAGGACCTCCTTTGAGAACTTAACTTTGGCGGGATGATTTAGCCCTTGGAAGCACTACATGCACACTATGTAAACTAAGGAGGCGCCATGGGGATATGTTATCAGGGTAAGACATTAAAGGAGATAGTGCAGGAGAGAGAGCGACTTTTCAAGGAATCCGGGTATGCTTATGGTCTGAAGAAGCTGGATTTAGTGGAAAGTGATCCAGCCAAGTTTATGAGGTTCCAGTTCAGGTTAGTATCTGCCTGTATCAACGCCCGGGAGACGGCGAAGATGATCTCAGCCAATCCCATGTCCTTGCAGCAAGGCGAGCTATTGTTTCTGCTGTCGAACCCGGAGGGAGATGCCGTGGCTGCCTCCTATGGGCTGTGTGGCCATGTCCAGTCCTTCCCTTTCATAGTCCGTTCCATAGCTGACCTGGGTTTTGAAGACGATCCCGGCATCAATGTGGGGGATATCTTTGCCTCCAATGATGCGCTCTACGGTCCTCCGCACAACGCCGACAATTACACCTGGGTGCCCATATTCTACAAAGATGAGCTGATTGGCTGGACAGTGGGTCTGAACCACATTGTGGATGTAGGAGGCATCCAGCCCGGGGGCATGGGCACCATATCCACCAGTGTTTTCACAGACGGCTTTACCTATCCGCCCACCAAGACAGGGGCCAACTTCAAGCAGCACAGGTGGTGGGAGCTACACTGGAAGAGGCGGACGCGGACAGGGGCCTTCAATATCCTGGATGATAAGATGAGGGCTGCCGGGGCAGTGGCCCTGCACAATGCAGTGCAGAGGATTGTGGAGGAGTTCGGGGTTGATTATTTCAGGAAGGCCTTGAGAGAGATCATCGAGCGGGAGCGGAGGCTGCTGATACAGAGGATAAAGACTCAGGCTATCCCTGGTAAATACCACTGGCTTCACCTCAACATGGTGAAGTACAAGGGTGTATTAGGCAAGCTGTGGGCGAGCTCTAACCGGGACTGGCTTCTTCACGAGCCCTGCGAGTTTGAAGTACTTCCTGACGGCAGGATACGGCTGGACGTCGAAGGGCTGACCAGCGAAGGCGATTTCCACTGCAATGCCTACGAGTCCGGAGTAAGGATGACGGCGTCCATCGGTGCCTTGTCGATGTTTGCCTATACCACTACTATAAATACCGCACTGATGTATATGACAGAGTTCAACCTGCCCCCGGGCAGCATGTTCAACCCGCAGAACCCCTTTGCAGCCACTGTGATGGGTCTGGCAGAGAGCGCCCATTATATGATGGCATTTCAAAATTGTCTGAGCTACTCCTTTTTTGCCAGGGGCTTTCTGGAGGAATGTTTCCCGCAAGACCCGCATGGCGGCGCTTATGGTCTGGCCGGGGTGATGGCTGACGGGTTTCGCTGGGCTGGCGGAGACATGACACTGATAACCTGCGCCAGCTCGGGTGGGCTACCCTATAAGGACGGTGAGCCTGCCTATTTCTGCGCACCCAACCCGGCACCTGACCAGGGTGAGACAGAGCTGGGCGAGTTCATACAGCCGACTAATTTGGGCATAGGTAAGAAGCTGGTGCCCAACTATTGCGCTCACGGCAAATATAGAGGCGGGCTGGGGATAGGCCTGTGTCAACTGATTGTTGACCCGGGGCAGTCATTAATAGTAGCAGCTTTTGCCGGCACCAATGGCATGGGCGGAATGGCGATGGGTAGGTGTGGTGGCTATCCTGCAATGAACTGCATTGTTGGCTTCGCTCACGATACCAACATGAGGCAGATTATAAAGGAGGGTAAGCCTTACCCCACAGATTTCACGGAGGTAAGTAAATGGATCAAAGAGGGCAAGTTAAAGGCTGGGAGTGTAGAGGCGTATCAGGGTCCGAGCCCCAACGTTCTGTGTAAGGATGGCGACTTGTTTTACTCTGCCGGTAATGCCAATGGTGCCTGGGGAGACCCACTGGAGAGGGATTTCAGCCGGGTGGAGAACGATGTGAAATACGGCTGGATTACACCTGAAGTAGCCAGGACTGTTTATGGAGTGGTAGTTGACCAGAAGGGGCAAGTCAGGGTGGTTGAAAGCAATGAGCTGCGGAAGCAGATGAGGCAAAAGCGGAAGGAAAGGTCTGTTGATGCCAAAGAGTGGTGGAAAAAGGAGAGGGAGCAGGTAATGAGAAAAGAGTTCCAGGAGGATGTCTTCAATATGTACGCCGATAGCCTGAAATACGACAAATTCCGCCGAGAGTTCACCGGAATGTGGCAATTGCCGCAGGACTACCGGCTGTAAAGGAGTGGATATGGAGAAGAGAGACGAGCGCGTCACCAAGGACAACCTGAAGCTGCTGGTTGAAGGCAAGCTTCCCTGGGAAGACGTAAAGAAAGTGATTCGTCTGCATCCCAAGGACAACGACCGTTTCTGGAAATATCTTGAAGTGCTGCAAGAGAAGGTCCCCTGGAAGGAAAAGATACTGCTGCGCATCTCGGATCACCTGTATATAGTGGCTAAGCAAGGCGGAGGCCGGGTGGTGAAATGCGATTGCGGGCAGGAGTTTGGTGACTATCGAGTCAACTGGAAGCTGAGTTGCCGTGTATATGTGAGGAAAACCCGGCAGGAGATGGCAGAGGTAGTCTCGATAGAAGAGGCAGTGCCTAATGCCGACCTGGTGGAGATGAGAGAGTTCTATTGCCCCGGGTGTCTTGCCCTGCTGGGGGTGGAGGTTGTTCCGGTGGGGTACCCTGTGATATTCGAGATGATGCCTGACCTGGACACCTTCTACCGGGATTGGTTAGGCAGGTCGCTGCCTGATGAGCGGCCTGATTGGTTCCAGGACAAGACTTCAGATTTGCCTGCGCAGTGGGCAAAGGAGCGATAAACATGGCACAGAAGACAGAGGAGAGATATATATTCGCTCAGGATGCCGGTGGGTCTATGACCGACTGCTTCCTCATCGATGATGATGGGAAGTTTGCCACAGGGAAGTACTTAACGAACCATGCCAACGAATCCATCAGCTACCTTGGCTCGCTGGAGGATGCGGCGAGACGATGGAACATGACCTCTGCCGATATCCATCAGGGAGCGCGCACCTCCATTTATACCGGCACGACGATGGTCAATATTCTGGTGGCGCGAGACGGCAGCAAAGTGGGCTTGCTGATAACCAGGGGATTTGCCCACTTGCCCATCATGGAAAGAGGTCTGACCTGGATAGGCCAGAGTTATGAGGACATACTGCATCAGCAATTGCACGAGCACACCCCCTGGCTGGTGCAGCCTGAGAACGTCAAAGAGGTGACCGAGCGAATCTCGGTTGGTAGCTTTTACATGCAGCACCACTATATGCCAGGCACAGTGGTCATACCTCTGGTGGAGGCAGATGTGGTGAAAGGGGTTAACGAGCTATTGGACAACGGGGTGGAGGTAATAGGCATATTGACACTTGCCTCTTACGTCAACCCGATGCACGAAAAGAGGATAGCGGAGATCGCCCAGGAAATAGTAAACAAGCGTGGAGTTGATGTCCCGGTAGTGGTCTCTTATGAGATATGCTCAGTGCCCAACGAGAATGAAAGGTTGAAGACCCTTCTTCTGCAGTGCTACATGGCCGAGGTTGCCCGGAGGCGATTGTTCCGCGTGGAAGCCGCGGCCAAAAAAGAAGGATACAAGCATGAGTTGCTGACGTTGCTGTCTTATGGGGCGGTAGCCACAATTCGCTACCCGAAACTGGCCGAGGCAGCCATCTCAGGACCGGTGGGTGGCTTACTGGGGTGCAAATTCATCTCCGACTTCATGGGGCAGCTCAATATTGTGGGCTGGGACCTGGGCTGTACGACCTGTGATGTAGGGCTTATTGCTGGGGGATTGCTGCCGGTAAATAAAGAGCCTGACTTCTCTGGCCACCGCTTGAGGATGCCGATGATCGCCATAGACTCTATCGGTGCCGGGACCAGCCATGTGGTGCATGCTGATCCGGCGACCAAGCGAATTACCATAGGGCCGGAGAGTGTAAGAGCCGATTTGGGCACTTGCTGGAAGTCCTCACAGATCACCATTGGAGACATAGACCTGGCCCTCTTGCTGCTGAATCCCGACTACTACCTGGGAGGGACTATAAAGGTGAGTAGGGATAATGCCTTAAAGGCGTTAGAAGAGCGGGTGGCCAAGCCGTTGGGTCAGGATGTATTTGATGTGTCAAGTAAGATATTGGATATACTGCATGCTAAGGTAGCCGATCATATCAGTGGCATACTGCTATCGAGGGGTCTGAATCCGGCTGAGTTCACCCTGTTGGTTTACGGAGCTGCCGGACCACTGCATTTGTGGGGGCTGGCACGTGCCATGGAGTTCGGTTCGATAGTGGTAGTGCCCTGGTCTGCGGTATTTTCCGCTTTTGGTGTGGCAGCGGCGGAGTACTTCCATCGGTACGATAAAGCAGTTACCTGCTTCTTGACTCCGGACATGGCAGAGCCCGTTAAGCTCTATCAGGGTAATGTTTTGAGTCAGGCGTGGCAGGAGCTAGAGGAACGTGGATACAAGGACCTGGAGATTGAGGGTATCCCCAGGGAAAAGGTGAGCTTCAGGCATGGCATATCTGCCCGGTATGTAGGACAGATGTCCTCCTGGGAAGTACCTGTTAATGTGGGCAGGGTGCAGAGTGCTGCAGACCTGGATAGCGTTATCGGTAGTTTTGAAAAAATGTACACCACCATCTATCCGTCTGCGGCCCGCTTCCCTGAGGCAGGATATCAGATTACCGAGGTCTATGTAGAGGCAAAAGCAGAAAAACCGAGGCCTATCATACCGAGCTATCCACTTCGAGGCAAAAAGCCTCTCAAGAAGGCTTACAAGGGACAGCGAAAGGCCTACATGTATGGAGGATGGATGACATTTGACCTTTGGGAGCAGGACTTGCTGCAGGCAGGCAATAGGATAGACGGGCCGGCCATTATCGAACATACCCAGACAACCTTCATTATCCCGAAGGAAAATTACGTGGAGTTAGACAAGTACAAGTTCATGTGGTACAAAAAGAAGCAACAGTGATGAAGTGCCAAATCGGTTGAGTATATCTGAGAAAGACATGCAAGGCTTAGTCAAATAGTTGAGGAGGGAAGGAGATCATGTTAAGCAAACGTTTTGTTCTGCCACTTTTGGTGTTGAGCTTGTTGCTTGTGCTGCTGCCGGCCTGTGGTGGTGGAGGGGGAGAGAAGACACCTACTGTAACATCTAAACCCACAACCACTGCAACCATTACGCCCAAACCCACGGTGACGCCTACCCCTACAACTTCCAAGGAGCCAGTGAAGATCGGCGTGGTGCATGATTGGAGCGGCGCTTGGGCTGTTTCAGGGACATACTATATGGACCGACTAATTAAGCTGATAGAGAAGCAGGTGAAGGACGGGGGCGGTATCCTGGGTGGGCGAGAGGTTAAGCTCGTTAAATATGATGGGGGCAGCACAGTAGCAGGGATACAGACTGCAGCCATGAAAGCTTATTATGATGGGGTGTCGGCCCTGGTCGAAGGTGGTACTATGTCGGTAAATGGCCAGATTGTATCCGACTTCGCTGAACAGAACCACATTTTGTTTTGTGACCTGATAATCTTGCCCTATGATGTATCCAACCTTAAATACACCCTGCGGGCTGGATACCGTTTGGCCGACATGACCGTTCAGGCCGAATACGCTATAAAAGTGTTGAAAGCCAAGAAGGTAGCTATTCTGGGTAGAGCTCTTGAAGAGTCGCGCCACTTTGCCGATCTGTGGGTCGATATGGTCGAACAAAGCGGTGGGGAAATCGTCTATAAGGATTTCCCGCCCGCGGGCACTGACGACATGAGCCCTTATCTTACCAAAGTCAAGTACTATGATCCGGATGTGTTGCTTACTGACTTGGAGACGCCCAACTATGCCTCGATGGCGGCGCAGATGGGTGGGCTGGGCGGTTGGGGCAAGACAAAAGTGATCTGCAATATGGCCGCCGCCTTCTCGGCAAGCAAGCCGGGTGCCGATGGCTGGATTATTTTAGCACGCTGGGTGCCAGGGATAATGGACAACCCTGGTTCCAAGAAGTTTGAACTGGACTATCAGGCCATGTTTGGCAGTGCGCCTGATTGTGCAATGGAATTGATGTATGAGCCTGTTTGGCTGGCTATCGAGGCCATCAAGCTGGCGGGCACTGATACTGACCGGGAGGCCATTGCCCAGGCAGCCCGCTCGGGGAACCTGGCTTGGGAAACCCCTTTGGGCTACATCCGCTGGGGCACTGATGGCGAGCCAGTGGTGAAATCCCAATTGCTGGCGCAAGTGCAGAATGGGAAGATGGTTCCTGTTACAGAGTGGCAGTAAGAGCCTATATCTGAACTTGGTTTGAGGGCCAGGCTGCCCAAAGGGCAGCTTGGCCCTCTGTCTATGGTGCTCAGTCTTGAGCTGATGGAGCATCTCCTGTAGAGGTGGGGGGAAAAAAAGCTATGGTCATGATAGGGCATACTCTTTGTTGTCAAAATAATAGAGGGCGTATCTTCATCTTTCTGAGGCTAGACTTTTTATAGAGGTTCTGGGCTGGGGTATTGTAAAGGCGCGCTTCTAGCATAACCACCTGGGCTTTGAGTTCCATAGCCATATCAATTGCTGTACAGGGGATGGCAGGAGTCGTTGTTACTGTCCATGATGGTGGAGCTAGGGGGAGTCGAACCCCCGACCTTTTGACTGCCAGTCAAACGCTCTCCCAATTGAGCTATAGCCCCGTTTGTGTCTTGGTTAAGTTTAACAAAAACCATCCATTCATGCAACATGCTGGAACGATTTTTTCCAGTTTCCGCCTTCCACACTGTTGACCGAGAGGCATGTGGTATCCTATACTACCAGTTGTGGAACATATGCTGGTGGGCATTCTAGAAGACAGAAACGACCCTTTCATCACGGATGTCATTTCTCGGCTAAAAGATGTCCCTGTGGAATTCATGTCCATTGCAGAGGAAAAGATCCCTGTTGAACGGAAATATCGAGTGGTGGTAGACAGACTGAGCTTCCGTTACCCCTTTCTTGTAGAGCTGTTGAAGAACCTGGCACTTAGTGGAACATATATCATTAACAATCCCTTTGCAGCTTCGGCTACTAACAAGCTTATAGATATGAGTTTAGGCAGTAGTTTGGGATTGGCTTTCCCTAAGACAATTGTCCTGCCTGACCAGTTAGTTATTGAGGAGACAGATGGATTAGTTGCCCGACCTGACTTACGCCGGGTAGCTGAGGAATTGGGCTTACCATTTATCCTCAAGCCATACAACGGATATGCTTGGCAAGATGTTCATGTTATCGGTTCTGTGGAGGAGTTGAATAACATATATCCGGAATTGTCCCGTCGGCATATACTGATGGCACAGCAGCTAATCAGGTTCAGGGATTACTTCCGCGTATTTTGCTTTGATAAAAAGAATGTCCTTTTTATACGCTGGGTACCCAAGCCCCTGGCCATGGGACAATACCTTAATTGCGATCTTACAGGAATGAAAGACACCGCAGACAGGTTGACTGATATGACTATTCAGTTAAATCGGGCGCTAGACTTGGATGTCAATGTGACGGAGTGGTGTGTGGATGAGGAGGGGCGGTGGTGGGTCATCGATGCTTACAATGAAGTCCCCGACGTTGTGCCGGAAGCACTGCCGCCTGACTATTACTTGTGGATTGTGGATATGTTTTCTTTATGTATTAGAGATAAGCTAGACCCCGGTAAAAAGAACCGGACACCTTTCTGCTGAACTATAGAAACATCAATTAATAAATAATAGAAGATAAAAATAGAAGAACCCCCTTACGGGGGTTCTTCTATTTTGTTAGTAAGTCGACTTGGTCGCTTATTACTTCTTGGGTTTAGGAGCTGGCTTCTTCATTAGATTATCACCTCCTTCTTTGAGAAAGGGTATTTTTACTCACCCGGTTTAGTCGGTTTAGTCCTCTGTTACTACTTCTTGGGTTTAGGAGCTGGCTTCTTCATTAAATTATCACCTCCTTCTTTGAGAAAGGGTATCTATGTTAACCCGGTTTGCTCTTCAGTTACTACTTCTTGGGCTTGGGTTTGGGAGCTGGCTTCTTCATTACTGATCACCCCCTCTCTTTATAAAAAGGTATTATTAACCCGGCGTATTCTTTAGTTACTACTTCTTGGGTTTAGGAGCTGGCTTCTTCATTATCATTCACCTCCTTTAATACAAGAGGATTGCTCAGCAAAACGCACAGGTATTCCTTGCTCTACAAATACTTCATGAACACAAGAATACCATGATGAAATGAAAACAAGTGACATGTGTTGAAGCGAAGACAAAATACAGGAGGAAAAACCCTCAGCTAGGCCTTTTAACCAGAATAGGGGTGAAGCATCCTGACCACCGTTAGCGTTGGGCGCTATACACGATGGCGGTTGTGCTTCGTCTGCGCTATGACTTTCGTCGGCCTCCATTAGGCTGCCATCCTTCTTACATTTATCCCCTGGCCTTTGCGGCACAGGGGATTGACTAAATCAAATTTGGCTGGTATACTATTTCAGGATTTATTATACATCCTTCTTGTTTCATGAAAAATATAACATAGTTAGTTCGGTGTGTCAAGGGGTTTTGCCAGTATTTTAGAAAAGTTTTTACAAAATGAAAGAATGGACTTTTGTAACTAATCATGGCCTGGTGTTGAGCTATGTGGCAGAGCATCACCGGATCACTGGCAGGGAGATAGCCACTGCCCTGGGCATCACCGAGCGCCGGGTGCAGAGAATTATCGCTGACCTGGAGCAGTCTGGCTATATTGCTAAGACGCGCAGCGGCCGTCATAATACCTATGTCGTGAATACCGATTTGACCATGCGCCATCCCACTCGGCGTGATAGAGCGGTGAAGGAACTGCTGGCCATGCTCAAGCCATTGTCCCAGCCAGCACTAAAGAAGAAACCCGTAACCGCTGAGATGCCAAGGCTTATCCCTGATACCCCAACAGGCTCTCCCACTGAGCAACCGAGACGCGAGTTGGCTCCTGTTGTTTTCTCGCCCCCGACGCAGGAGCAGGGTTCTTCTGCTCCTGCGCCAAGGCCAGCGCCATGATCTACTGGGCACCTCTACTGCACTTTTACCAGCCGCCCACCCAGCACCACTGGGTTCTCAAGAAGGTTTGTGAGGAATCTTACCGTCCCCTAATCAAGCTATTTCGGGAGTTGCCCCATGCCAAGGTCACCGTCAACATAAATGGGGTGCTTACCGAGATGCTGGATGAGCATGGCATGGCTGATGTACTAGATGGACTTAGAGAGCTGGGAGAGAGAGGACAGCTTGAGTTTACCGGCTCGGCCAAATACCACCCAATTTTGCCGCTGATCCCTCAGGACGAGACGTTGCGCCAGATCGTGCATAATCACAACACTAACCGGCGTTTCCTGGGCAAAACCTATGCTCCCTCAGGTTTTTTCCCCCCCGAACTAGCCTACAGCCAGGATATTATAAGGCAGGTAGTAGATGGCGGTTACTGGTGGATGTTGTTGAGCGGGGTGGCCTGTCCTGTAGCTTGGCCCATGGATGTGATCCACGAGGTCAGTTACAGCGGCCAGAGGCTGTCTGTGTTCTTCCGCGATGACATATTGAGCAACCGCATAAGCTTCCGAAGTATCGATGCCCTGGGATTTATCCAGCATCTGGAGGGGCTTCAGGCAGGCAGTGGAGACCGCTATGTGATAACTGCCATGGATGCCGAGACCTTTGGCCATCACATCCAGAACTGGGAGGAATACTTCCTGGCTGAGGTCTATCAGGCTCTGGAACATAATAACCAGCAACGCCCCAGACGGCGTTCAGTGGCTTCTGGTGAGGTGACTAATCACCTAGCGCAATCAGCGGGGGTGGCTCAGGAGCATGGCGCTCTGTTTCGCAGCAAGCAGGTAGAGGCTGGTGAAATTCGGGTGGTAACCATCAGCCAGCTCTTCGACATATTCCCCAAAGGCCAGACCATTGAGCCGCGGGCCTCATCCTGGAGCACCAGTCTGGAGGATATTAAGGCAGGCAATCCTTATCCTTTGTGGAAGGACCCTAATAACCATCTTCACCAGTTACTGTGGCGTCATCTCAAGATAGCCCTTGAGGTTACTAGGAAGGCGCAGGATGTGGCCACCGACCAGGACAGCAAGCATTTCGCCGACATTGCCCGTGCCCTGCTTGACAGCGCTATGCATAGCTGCCAGTTCTGGTGGGCCAGCAAGCGACCCAACTGGGATGTCAATATGGTAAGTATGGGTCTGGTTGAGCAGAGAGAGGTCGTCTTCAACGCATACAAGGCGATAGCGGTTAGCAGCTTGCCCGAGGATACCAAGACAGAGTATTTTTACCACTGGGTGGTGGCCTCTCGCGATATTAGGAACAGAATCACCGACCTCTTGTATGCCTCTTAGCTGGCCATGATCAGAGACGCCCGGCCGGATGATGTGGACAGCCTGGTGGTGCTGGAGGAGTTAAGCTTTGAGGACGACCGCTTCCACCGCCGCCAATTGTTTTACCTGTTGACCAAAGCCCAGGGGAAAGTGCTGGTCTACGAAAGGGCTGGACGTGTGGTGGGTGCGCTGATCCTTTCCTGGCGCAGGAATAGCTCAGCCGCCAGGATAACCTCAGTAGCGGTTCTCCCAGAATTTCATCGCCTGAGAATAGGCAAGGCTCTGGTCAGCGAGGCTGAAGCTCTGGCCCGGGACAGAGGCCTGAAAAAGCTAAATTTAGAGGTGCGCCTGGATAATCAGAAGGCCATAAGCTTTTACGAGGGTCATGGCTATACCAGGGTGGGTCTGCAACCTGATTATTATGGGGATGGTATAGCCGGTGTTCGCTACCAGAAATTGCTTTAGCCGATAGCAGCATATAGCTTGATTTCCAGATTTAGGTAGCGCTGGTACAGCAGCGGCAGGGTGATGCGGTCGGGCAAGTCGGCGCGTAGTGGGGTCATTTTGACAGATACCTTACCCTTTGTGTCTCCCTCTCCTTGGTGAGGAGAAGGAAGAGTGTAAAGACCGAACATGGGTAACATTTTAGACCAGGTACATGGGTGACACTTTTCCCTTGTAGGGAGAGGGTTGGGGTGAGGGTACACAACCAGGCACTAGGATTGATTTGCCCCACCAGGCATATTGTGTTATACTTCTAATATACCGCTAGGGGTGCTTAAAAGGCTGAGAGAGAGCGTGGACTCTCAACCCTATGAACCTGATCTCGGTAATTCGAGCGTAAGGAAGCGGGAGCGACAGACCAAGTCTGGGGCTTCACTTCCCAAAGCTCCAGGCTTTTTCTTTTATAAACGTGTAGGGAGATGGTGATGACCCAACTGGAACTGGCCCGCCAGGGAACCCTGTCGCCCCAGATGCGGCTGGTGGCAGAGCGCGAAGGGCTTGACCCCGCGCTGATTGTTCAGGGCGTGGCCGATGGGACAATAGTTATCACGGCCAATGTCAATCACCGGAATTTGGTTCCCTGTGGTATAGGGCGTGGGCTCAGCACTAAAGTCAACGCCAATATCGGGACATCGTCAGACTATGGCGATATGAATACCGAGTTGGAAAAGCTGCGGGTGGCTTTGGAATATAAATCGGATACAATGATGGACCTGAGCACCGGTGGAGATATATCAGCTATCCGTCGTGCTATCATAGCTAACTGCCCGGTTCCTCTGGGGACTGTGCCCATATATCAGGCTGCCATCGAATCGGTGGGCCGGCGCGGAGCTATAGTCAATATGACGCAAGACGACATCTTTGAGGTCATCGAGGAACAAGCCCGTGACGGGGTTGACTTTATTACGGTGCATTGTGGGGTGACGTTGTCGGTCATCGAACGGCTCAAGAGACAGCGGCGGGTTACTGATGTAGTCTCCCGTGGCGGCACCTTTCTCATTGGCTGGATGTTACACAATGGGAAAGAGAACCCTCTCTATGAACAATACGACCGTCTATTGGAAATTGCCAGAACCTACGATGTGACCTTGAGCCTGGGAGATGGACTTAGGCCAGGCAGCCTGGCGGATGCCACTGACCGGCCACAGGTTGAAGAGCTGATAACACTGGGTGAGTTAGTGGATCGAGCACGCCGGGCCGGTGTGCAGACGATGGTAGAGGGCCCCGGCCATCTGCCTCTTGATCATATTGTGGCCAACATGCAACTGCAAAAAAGCCTGTGCCGTGGTGCTCCTTTTTATGTGCTGGGGCCGTTGGTAACTGATGTAGCCGCTGGCTATGACCATATCACTGGGGCTATTGGTGGGGCTATAGCAGCTGCGGCTGGTGCTGATTTCCTGTGTTATGTGACGCCATCAGAGCATCTATCTTTACCAGATCCTGATGATGTACGGCTGGGCGTTATAGCAGCTCGTATTGCTGCTCACGCTGCTGACATAGTCAAGGGCGTCAAAGGTGCTCGGGAATGGGATTTGAAAATGGCTCAGGCCCGTAAAAAATTGGACTGGGAAGAACAAGCCCGGCTTTGTCTTGATCCCAAGCGTGCTCGCCAGGTTCACGCACAGCATGGTACCGGCGGTTCGGCTTGCAGTATGTGTGGCCAATATTGTGCTATGGATTTGATGGCTAAATACCTCAATATAACAGTTGACAAATGCTAAACAGTAATCAACAGATTAATTGAAAAACAAGGAGGATTAGACATGCCAATATTTAGTCCTGTGGGAGAGAAAGAGGTCACCAGAGCCATCGTCGGTAGCTTTATGCGCCAATTTGAGGAATACACTGAGAGCGATGTAATCATTGTGGGTGGCGGACCCAGTGGTTTGATGGCAGGACGTGACCTGGCAGCCAAGAAAGTCAAAGTGCTCATCGTGGAGCGCAACAACTACATTGGCGGTGGTTTCTGGATCGGCGGCTATTTGATGAATAAGGTCACATTTAGGGCACCTGCTCAGGAGGTTTTGAAGGAGCTGGGTGTACCTTATGAACTGGCAGTTGAGGGTCTTTATGTGGCGGATGGCCCTCACGCTTGTTCCAAGCTTATCGCTGCTGCCTGCGATGCCGGGGTCAAATTCGCCAACATGACCATTGTTGACGATGTGGTATTGCGTGAGGGCAATCGGGTAGCTGGCGCAGTGATCAACTGGACACCGATACATGCTCTGCCTCGAGAGATAACCTGCGTTGACCCGGTAGCCATAGAGTCTAAGCTGGTTATAGATGCCACTGGGCACGATGCCTGTGTGGTGAAGAAACTTGAGGAGCGGGGACTTATTAAAACCGTGGGCTTTGGTGCCATGTGGGTGGAACGTTCTGAGGACCTGGTGGTGGAACATACTGGAGAGGCGTACCCGGGCCTTATAGTGTCCGGTATGGCAGTGAGCACCCTTTATGGGCTACCACGCATGGGGCCAACCTTTGGTGCTATGCTCCTTTCCGGAAAGCGGGCAGCCCAGGTGGCACTAGAATGCTTAAAGCGAGCCCCTAAAGATTAATTGTGAGCCGTTTCACAGTCTATCTTTATAGCTCAGTTGCTACCGCTGCATGGCTTAATATGGAGCAGCTAGCTCAATATGTAAAAAGCTGGCTGCCTGAGCTAACAATTGAGTTAAGAGATGGCATTACTGAGTACTATCTGTCAAAGATAAGCGCTGATAGCCGTAGCACGGCCATCAGCCGTTTAGCTTTGGGTTATGCCCGGTCCAGAGTGAGAAATATAACTCGCCCCAAAGAGCCCTTTGAGCCTCTGTATGGAGAGGTTGACTATGAGGCCAGACGTCTGGCCAACCCCGACAGCCGGGCCTGGGGCATAATGTATGAAGGCATTGAACTGATGCACATCCTCAGGGGGCTTATCCCTGAAGCGGAGCTCAGTTGGTATCATATTCACATAGTGTTTAGCAATCAGCTCTTTGGTACCTGGGAAGATTTCGACCGTCGCTATCATGCCAGAGTTACTCTCTATGGTTTCCCCTCTATTCTATCAACCAGCGGCATAGTAGAGGCCCCAGCCAAGCCCAGGGAGTTCTATCTACTTAAGCAACAATATTTAGCTTTGGGCATGGATGATGCCCCGGCAGTGCTGGAAGCACGGTTTCAGGATCGTTGCATCGGCCATAATGATACTCGCCTCACTGAGGTAATGAAGGGCTATGTAATGCAGACACTGGCCTACCATTTCTGGGGTGACCCATTCTGTGCAGACAAGAGTTGCCGCCTGTATAATGCGCACTGGCAGGAGGAAGTAATCTCTGCTCAGTTAAAAGATGGGCCGGACTTTTGCCCAACCCATGCGCAGAGATTCAAAGAGGGACTCTGCAGGCTACCTTCCGCTTATAATAATCTGTCATGCGCCGGTTGCACTTGGGTTTCCCGGGGGCAAAGGGGTCGAGGCAGCCCTGCGTGACTGCCTGCATATAGGATGGGGGCACCCACATAGGGGTGCCCCGACAGGTCCGTGACGAGTGATTTCTTGGAGACTGTCTATAAAACTGGGGTTAAAGGGGGCGAAGCCCACAATGACGGGGGTCTGGGGGTGCCTCCCAAGAATGGGTGATAAAGGGGGTCGAGGCAGCCCTACGTGGCTGCCTGCATAGATAGATAGGGACAAAGGGGACTGAAGGAATTATTCGCAGAGAGGCGGCATGAAAGCTGAAATTATATCCATAGGCACTGAGTTGCTATTGGGTGAGATAACTGACACCAATGCCTCCTATCTTGCTGCTGAATTACCTCTATTGGGCATAGACCTCTATTGGGTAACACAGGTGGGCGACAATATGGGGCGGTTGCGGGAGGCTCTGGAACGTGCCTGGAGCCGCTCCGACCTTATACTGACTACAGGTGGCCTGGGGCCTACTGATGACGACATTACCAGGGAGGCAATCGCTGAGTTTTTGGGGGAGGAATTAAGCTCTGACCCGGCGCTGGAGCAGGAACTGCGGCAAAAGTTCGTCCAGATGGGTCGCCCCATGCCTCAGAGCAACCTCAAACAGGCCGGCCGTATCCTCTCTGCCCAGGCCCTTACCAATAGCCGGGGCACTGCCCCAGGGTGGTGGGTGGAACAACAGGGACATATCATTGTCACTCTGCCCGGCCCTCCTGGCGAGATGCAGGCCATGTGGCAGAAAGAGGTGTTGCCGCGGCTGCGTCAGAGTCTAGCAGGAGAGATAATCCTGTGCCGCACCCTGAAAACTTTTGGCTTGCCCGAGGCGGCGGTGGGGGAGATGGTCAGCTCCTGGATGGCCTCAGCCAACCCCACCCTGGGTGTATATGCCAAGCCTGATGGCATTCATTTGCGCCTTGCGGCCAAAGCTACTCATCCGGAGCAGGCCAGTCGGATGCTTGCTCAACTCGAGGAAAAGCTCAGGGGCTTGCTGGAGGAGCGTATCTGGGGCACAGACGATGAGACGCTGGAAACGATGGTAGGTGGGTTGTTGCGAGAGAAAAGGCTAAGCCTGGCTACTATGGAGTCCTGCACCGGCGGGCTGCTGGCCAGCACTATAACCGATGTGCCGGGAAGCTCAGCCTATTTCAAGGGAGGTTTGGTGGCCTACAGTAACCAGATGAAGGTGTCGTGGGGTGTGTCTAGCGAGCTTATTGCCCGGCATGGTGCGGTGAGTGCTGAGGTGGCCCTGGCCATGGCTACTGCGGTGCGCCAGCGCCTGGGAGCCGACATAGGGCTAAGTGTAACCGGTGTAGCAGGACCAGAGCCATTGGAAGGAAAGCCGGTAGGGACAATATTTGTTGGTGTAGATGATGGTAAAAAGGGCCGGGCGGTTCAGGGCAACTATCCCCCTCCCCGCCTTCAGATCAAGCGTCGTGGCGCAGTGGCTGCCCTCTTTGAATTGCGAAAGACTCTGCTTAGCCGGGACTGAATATTTTGCTCTTGTAGCAGTATTTGACTTCTAAGTAACCATACGTTAGTATAGATAAGTAGCAGCTATGAAACAGGGCGCTTTTACCTTTGTATTGCATTGCCATTTGCCTTACTGTAGGCGTGCCGGTCGGTGGCCTCACGGTGAAGAATGGCTACACGAAGCATTGAGCGGCACTTATTTACCACTGCTCAATGCCCTTTATGACCTCAAAGAAGAAGGCTGTCCCTATCATCTCACCATAGGTCTAACCCCGGTGCTGGTGGAGCAACTGGCTGACCCGCTCATCCTGGAGCACTTCCATACATATCTGAAGGATAAGATGGAGCGGGCAGCGGCTGACTTGAAGCGCTTTGAAAATCAAGGGCATCTGACATACCTCGCGAGCTTCTTTTTGAAGCACTATGAAAAGCTACTCCATAGCTATGAGCATCGTTTTAAACACAATATTATCTCAGCCTTCAGAAGACTTCAGGATGAGGGCAACCTGGAAATTATCACCAGTGCTGCCACCCATGGCTATCTGCCTCTCCTAGAGCGAGATTCATCTATATACGGGCAGCTCGCAGTGGGGGCGCAGAGTTATCAACGCCATTTCAAACGCAAACCAAAAGCTGTCTGGCTGCCTGAGTGTGGCTATAGGCCGCCCCATTATGCTATGGCTGGGGACAGGCGCTACCTCAAGCCGGGTTTCGAGAAGTTCCTTGCTGAACTAGGTTTGGGATTGTTTTTCAGCGAGACCCATGTCGTGGAGGGCGGTGAACCAGTGGGTAAAGCCAAAGGAGAGGTCATCGGACCCTACGGGTCCATCCCTAAACGTTACGTAGTGCCTTTGCCCTCCCCTCAAGAGCCCACTATGAAGACAACGTTTCTTCCTTACTGGGTGCAATCAACAGAAGTGGCAGTACTGGGACGTAATAACCGTACAGGCATGCAGGTGTGGTCTGCCGAATGGGGCTATCCGGGCGATTATAATTACTCTGAGTTCCATAAAAAAGACGGCATCTCCGGGCTACGCTACTGGAAGGTGACCGGAGCACGGCTTGACCTGGCCTTCAAAGACTTTTACGATCCTTACTGGGCTGAGCGCCGAGCCATAGAACATGCGGAGCATTATTCCTGGCTGGTTACCGACCTGCTTAGCGATTTTTATCGGCATCATGGGAAGTTTGGCATTATTGTGGCCGCTTATGATACCGAACTTTTCGGCCATTGGTGGTTTGAAGGTATCCTCTGGCTGAAAGAGGTACTCAGAAGACTGTCCCGTAGCGATGTAGTAGAGCTAACCACAGCCAGCCGTTTCATTGAGCAGCATCCACCGGAGGATGTGCTGGCCCTGCCTGAAGGTTCCTGGGGACAGGCTGGCAACCATTTTACCTGGTTAAATGTGGATACCGAGTGGATGTGGCCCCTGGTTCATCAAGCAGAACTCAAGATGGAGGAACTGGTTGCACGGTATCCCTGTGCCGAGGGTAATATGGCGCTGGTGCTGCAACAGGCAGCCCGCGAACTGTTGTTGCTTCAGTCCAGCGACTGGCCTTTCCTGGTAACCACTGGTCAGGCTAGAGAATATGCCGCTAATCGTTTTCAGGAGCATGTGGCCCGCTTTAACAAACTGGCTGAAATTGCTACCTCAGGCCAGGCTGCAGAAGAGGCACAGCGCCTGACTGAGGAACTGTTTGAAATGGACAAGATTTTTCCCGACATTGATTACCGCCTCTTCGCCTGTCGGGAGAAGTTGGGGTGAAGGCTCTCAAGATACTCTTTGCCTCAGCCGAGGTGGCGCCGGTGGCCAAGGTGGGGGGGCTGGGTGATGTAGCCGGCTCGTTGCCCCAGGCTATTCGTCAGTTGGGACACGACATACGCCTTGTTATGCCCGCTTATGCCAGCATAGACCGCAGCAAGTACGATGTCACTCAGAATTTGCCCAAATTCGACATCAGCGTCTTCGGAAGCATGCAGCAAGTGGGCATCAGCCAGACCAAACTCAATGGTGACGTGCCACTTTACCTTATCGAGAGCCAGAAGTACTTCGGCCGGCCGGCGATATATGGCGAGCCTGATGACTTGGAGCGTTTTGTATTTTACTCCCAGGCGATCATGGAATTGCCACGACAGTTGGGCTGGCACCCCGAAATCCTCCATTGCCACGACTGGCACGCTGGCCTGGCAGCGCCTCTACTCAAAATGGCCCGCCAGAACAACCCAGCCTGGTCGGCTTGTGCCTCCGTATTCACCATTCACAACCTGGCCTATCAGGGCTGGTTTGATGAATATTTCGCCGGCAGGGCTGGCCTTCTCCAGTTATTGCCTCCACCAGCTCACCCGTTACGCTCTAAAGCTTTTAGCACTATGGCCCTGGCTATCTGGCATGCTGACGCAGTGTCAACTGTGAGCCCAACTTATGCCAGGGAAATCCTTACCCCTGAGTACGGCGAAAACCTTGAACTACTTTTACAGCAGCGCCGTCAGGATCTCCATGGTATTATCAATGGTCTGGACTATCAGCAGTTCGACCCGGCCACCGATCCCTATATTGCCGCCAGCTATGATGCTGCTAATCTGAAACGCCGGGTGCAGAATAAACTGGCCTTGCAGTCGCGGGGTGGATTAGAGACTGCTGACATGGTACCGCTGGTAGGTATGGTCGGCCGCCTGGCTGCCCAGAAAGGAACAGACCTGGTGGCGGAGGCTCTGGGTCCCCTACTTGAGACGACAGATATCCAGTTTGTATTCCTGGGCACTGGAGAGGCGAAGTTTCAGCAGAGTCTAGAGCAGGTGGCCAGACGTTACCCGCGAAGGGTGAAGCTCTTTTTCGACTTCGATCTGGCTCTAGCCCAGCTTATCTATGCCGGCTGCGACGTATTTTTGATGCCCTCTCGGTTTGAGCCTTGTGGATTGGGCCAGCTTATCTCGCTGCGCTATGGAGCCATTCCGGTTGTACGCCGCACCGGGGGACTAGCTGACACGGTGCAGGACGTAAGTTCAGGCCTTTCCAGCGGCAATGGTTTTGTCTTTGAGGATTATCACCCCAAGGCTTTGATAGAAACAGTAGAACGTGCTGTCAAGGCCTTTCAACACAAGGCTGCCTGGAGACATCTGATGCTACGGGGAATGGCGGCTGACTTTTCTTGGGAGGCCTCCGCCCGGAAATACCAAGAGATGTATCTCCGGGCAAAAGACCAAGTGACTAGCTAGCTTCAGTGGTGAACTGGTGCAATAGCTTAGGGTGGCGTAGCTTGCGGAGAGCCTGAATCTCAATCTGGCGGATGCGCTCCCTGGTCAGATGGAACTCGGCGCCCACTTCATCAAGAGTGCGCTGGCGACCATCCCTCATGCCAAAGCGCAACTCCAGTACTCGGCGCTCTCTGGGGGTTAGAGACTCAAGCAGCTTACGCACCTGTTCCTGAAGCCAGCCTTCAGTCACAATGTCCTCAGGAGAAGCGGCCTGGCTGGCTACTAAGTCTCCCAATTGACCTTCCTCATCATCACCTAAGGGCTGCTCCAGCGAAGCAGGCAACTGAGAGAAGGCTTTTTCTATCTCCTCCACCTTGGCAAGAGAAAGGTTCAGCTCCCGTGCGATTTCTCGGGTAGTGGGCTTGTGAAACCGTGCCTGATAAAGGCGTTGTCTAGCCTCTAGGTAGTGGTTAATGGAGTCCACCATGTGCACAGGGATGCGAATAGTCCGCCCCTGATCTGCTACGGCTCGGGTCACTGATTGCCTTATCCACCAGGTGGCATAGGTGCTGAATTTGTAGCCCCTGCGATAATCGAACTTTTGCACCGCACGCATCAGGCCGGTATTTCCCTCCTGAATCAGGTCAAGCAGGGGAACCCCCCGGCCAATATGCTTGCGGGCTATGCTGACCACCAATCTCAAGTTTGCCACCACAAATTGCTCCGCAGCTTTCTGAGCCTCATGCCTGATATCCTCAAGGTGAGCTTCCAACTCTTCCCGTAGAGGGCCAATAGTGGCCTTGAGCTTTTCCTGGGAGGGCAGTTCCTTCAGCTTAATACCCTGCTCATTCAGCGTCTCAACAAGTCTGGGGGGGATTATGCGTTTGGCGATGGAATAGTCTATTAGCGTCTGCCGGGATTCATCCGGGGAGAGACCCTTGACTTGACCAAGACGCTTGGCCAGTTCAGTTAGCTGTGGTTCAAACATATCCACTGACTCCGCAGCCATCCTGTCTGACTTCTTAGCGCCTTTCAATAGTTGCAGCCCATGTTCAAGTGCCTGCAGCAAGTCGCAGGCAATATCTGACGCAGTAGCTTCACAGCCATACCTTTCCCTGTAGGCCGATTGCAGCCTGTCCAGGAAAGAGCCGTTCTCCATCAGCATACCTAGTTGTCTCTCCTCTGCCGCAGTCAACAACTGCGCCTGGCCGATATCCTTTAGGTAGTTGTGAACAGCATCCTCTTCCTGGCCGGCTTCCACCCCAGGAAGTTCTGCCAGATAGGCCTGAACCCCCTCTATGTTTGGCTCTTCAACCAGCTTGTCGTCTAGGTCGAGAAGAGCGCTGCTGCCAAAATTCTTATTCACGATAGTCCACCAAGTTCATTATAAACAATATTAAGTAGACTTCTATGACTTAAGTCATACTAGTCGGCTGTTCATCAGCCTAGTAGAGACTAAACAAGGAGAAACCGCCTGCTTCTCCTTGTTAAACAATCCTCTATATTTTGGTTACATTTTAGCACAAATGTGCGACTTTGTCAAGCCTACCTTTTCTTTACATAAGGTGACGAAGGCGGGGATAGAAACACGCCCCCGTTTACAAGAGGACTGCTATTTGATCACCTTTTTCTCTACTGCAATACGGACTGCTTCGGTTCGGCTTTCAGCACCCAATTTAGAGATGATGTTACTGACATGCACTTCCACAGTTCGGGACGAGAGGGAAAGGTGTTCGGCGATTTCTTGGTTTCGTAGTCCCTGATACATTAGTTCAAGCACCTCAGTCTCTCGCAAAGTCAGTTCGCCCGGCAGGCCACTTCGTATGTGAGAGGCATAATGACGCATTACCTTGGACGCGATCTGAGGTGGCAAGACTGCTCCTCCCGCTATAATCTCGCGGATAGCTTGTACCAGGGAGTCTTGAGGTGCATCTTTAAGCAAGTACCCCTGGATACCGATTCGCGCTGCTGCTGATACATATTGGTCGAGGTCATAACCACTGAGCATCAAAATCTTCAGCTCTGGCAATTTGTCTCTCAGACGTCGTGCTACTTCGATGCCGGAGATATCTGGCAAGCGGATGTCCAGAACCACAATATCGGGGTTAGTTTGCTGCACCTTGGCCAGAGCTTCTTTCGCTGAAGCCGCTTCCCCCACTACACAGATGTCGGGTTCTTGTTCCAAACGCCTTCGGATTCCCTCGCGGAACATCTGCTGATCGTCAACTATTAGAACCCTTGTCGGTTGTTCCATCTGTCGATCCCCTATCGTTTGAATGTGCTCGTATGGGAATACGAGCAGTCACTATGGTACCCTCCCCGGGAGCAGAGTGTACGTTAAAGGAACCACCCACCGAAAGAGCACGTTCGCGCATACCAGAGAGCCCAAACCCCTTTTTCTTGCATGATTCTGGGGAAAAGCCTACACCATCATCTGCCACTTGCAGGACAAGGCTGTTGTCCACCTGAGATATCGACACGTTCAGGGATGTAGCCTTAGCATGTTTGATGGCATTATTGATAGCCTCCTGAGTTACCCGGAACAACGTCTGCTCGATATCCGGCAAAAACCTGTCTTCCTCCGTTATATCATTGAGCGAAAGATGTGTCAAGATTTCAGAGCGCTTGGACACCCCGTCCAACAGCCATTCTATGGCTGGGACCAATCCCAGGTCGTCGAGGATGGCCGGGCGCAGGCGGGAGCAGATCTCACGGATTTCGGAGATTAGCTGTCTGGCGATATCTTTTTGATCTCTTAGACTGGCATCGGCCTCCCTAGCCAGGAATATTGCCTTCTGTAGTGGTCCGTCGTGAAGATCGCCTGCGATGCGGGTGCGTTCTGTCTCTTCAGCTTTAAGCAGGCGTTGGTTCATCTCTCGCAGCTCCTCGGATAGTTCTGCCTTGTCAATGGCAAGAGCAATGATCGGCACGACGCTGGAAACCAGTTGTTTTTCATCCTCTACCAGGATATCGCCCCCGTGTTTCGGCCCGAGGAGCAAACAACCGAGGCAATGTCCGGGCAGGTCCAGATTCGCTAGCAAGAAGGAATCAGATTCTAGATGTAGCTCTATCAGGCCCTCGTGTCTTGGATTCTTCATATACTGTTCTATTTTTGGCTGCACATGCAGGAGGGTGTCTGTGGCACGTTCTCCTGCTGCTGCCACCAGCCTGATACCAGACCCCTCATTGACAAACAGGTAAACGGACTCCAGATTCAACGCTTGAGCCAGTGGTTGAACTATCCCGGAGGCTACTTCTGCGGTACCACTGAGTGTCCCGACATTAGCAGGCAAAGCTTGAATAAACGCCTGATAATCGACAGTGTCCTTGTACAGAAATTTGTCCACCAGCCAGCGTGCTCCATGCTGTAGGGGGAAGAAGATGATTATCCCGCCGACAATGAATATAGGAATCAAAAAGTATGGATATCCACTGCCCTCAAGCGCGCCGAAGGGACGAACAACAGCCGTCGAGGCCACGACAACAAGCACTAATAACGCTATGGTGGTTGTACCATACACCATGCCCCGATGAACCAATCTGCGTATCCCCAGTAGCTGGTGTTGCAGGATGGCATAGGCAAAGAAGATGGGCATTAGCGCAAAAGGCAGAACAGTTATGTGTACTGGGAGCAGTGCATCGTGTCCTAAGGTCTCTGGGATAAGGGTAAGACTCACGAAGGGGAGCGTGCCAATAACTGTTCCCCACAGGCAAATTCGGGCTTGCTCCCTATTGAGGGCGGACTGCTGGCCAGTCCCTTTAACGGCCAGCAGTCCAATCGAGCCAATGGCCGCCAAAGAAAGGTAAAGAAAAAGCACAGGTTGCACTATCTCATACAGAGAAGGCCTCATCAGGACTGATGCTCCAAAGCATAAAGCAATGATGAGGCTGAACCCTGTCAATATTATTGAGGTAATAAACCAACGTGGTCTTGACTGCTCGTTAAGTAGGGCGGCAACAAACTGAGGGAATGTGGCACCGATCCCCAACACGCTCAAATATTGAACGGTTATGGCCCATGGGGGCCCCGGTCCGCCGGCGCTGGGGCCCACAGCGAGAGCAGCAGCGGCTGAGCCCGCAAACAAAGCGAACATCCTTGCAGTGTGGGAGTCCGGTCGCCGCAGCACAACAGCCGCACCCAGCAAAGCCCATACTCCACCCAACACCCACAAAGAGAACCTTGCAGTGCCCCGGCCAACCGCATGCCGTGGCATCTCTACATGCAGCTCCTTGCCCCCGGAGGTCAGCAGAACAGCCTCATTGGCAGGCTCAGCAGGGATGGGCGATAATTCAGAGCCGACTAAGGGCACTCCATTAACTGAGAGTACCTTCATCCCGTGTCTTACCCCTTGGTCCCAGGCTGACCCGGCAGGCATGACCCAGGAAACATGAGGCGTATCCCCATGGCGTGAGATTCTGAAGGTGAGAGCCCCTGATCCCTGTGTAGAATGATAGGCTAAAACAACCAGAGTGATGTAAACAGACAGGAGGGCGAAGACAGCAAAAAACGAGAGACGGGTACTAAGGTTCTTATGGGACCGCAAAAATTTCGTTCGGGCTGAACTCAAGCGAGCTGATGAACTGCTCAAGACCCTCCACCGTCCTTGTGCGATTCTTAAGGGCTGCCAGGTTGCTTTTCGCCCGATTGAGAAAAGTCTCGGCTATGATGGCAGAGAACACCTCTGCGCCCGAGGCCTTGAATCCTTGACGGACCTCTTGGCTAACAGGCTTACCTTCATGCGATGGTATTATACCACTGTCGGTCTCTCTGGTGCGTTCAGCCAGGGAATTGTAGAAATATACCAGAGGCAGGGTCTTCTTAAGCTGCCCTAAGTCTGTAACAGCGCTACTCTCCGGACAGGCATCTCTCAGGTCGTCAATGAGTTGGAGGTAAGTAAACAAATTGAAACCAAACTCTTCAAACAGCCTGATAGTCTCAGGGTCATCTGTGGCAATGTTGGCAGCTAAAGCTGCGGCAGACCTGCCGGTGCTACCGGACTTAAGGCGGGTAATCCGCAGAGCTTCCTCGGTGGTGGCAAGGCCAAGCTTTTGCACTTGGGCATCCAGTAACTGCCCGCTGCAACTGCTGATGCAGCCCCGGTGTAGCTGCAGCAGCGCATGGAGGCGCTGACCATCGCTGCTGGCTTGCTGGGCCGCTTCGCAGGCAGCAGCGGCCCCACAGGCCATAAGGCTTACAGCCAGGATCAGCTCCTCGGCAGCGCTCAGGCCACCGCTCTGGTCTAGCTCCTGGTCCGCTACGTGGTCGAACATAAATGCCGCTTCCATGTATAGCTCGGTGGCTACTGCCGCTCGAAAAGCTGTAGCGTCGAGCATGCTCCGTATCGCCCGGTACACCTCCAGGGTGAAGAGGCCGGTGGTGCAACGTCCCTCCGGATGCAGAGCGAACCCTTCACGGGAAAGTGCGCGCAGCATAGTTTCCCTCTGGGTTGGCTCAGCAAAGTGGGCCTCCAAAGTTTTGCAAATCTCCGAGCGCAGTATGTCTATCATCAGACCAGACCTCCTCACCCTGGAGTAGTCATCTCAGATCACAGCCACTGTGCTGTTGTGGTATTGAGGATGCTTCCCACAGCAACCTTTTTGGCACGTCTCTTTGCCATTGTCTTTGCGGCGGTGTCAAACTCTGAGGGCAGGTGCGGATCTCCCTGGCTCTCGCTGTCGGTCAGAATAGTTCGTGCGGAGTCGGCTCGAGCAGCTTGTCTCACGGCTTTCTCAAGTTTAGTAATCTCCATCGTCAACCTCCTGTTTTTTTCTTGCTGCGCGCTCTCTTTTGCAATACTAACGGACTGCAAACCAAACTACAAGCGTAGTTTTGGGGTTAACACTTAAGTGAAAACCCTTAGCCATTAGGTGGAAACGCTTAAAAACAAAGCCCGCTCACCGGGTCTCCGCTGGAATGATATCAGCGGTGCGGCGAGCGCGGTTATCATCAAAATTGTTCGATGTTGGAAGCGCATAAGTATTTCTACTTAGTAGCTTGCCCTGATTCTACTGATGTAATGCTGTACTAGACGGGTTATGATAATACTAGATTGTGTCGCTCTGCAGAAATTAGGCCAAGCAAAATAACATTTGGCGAGGGATGAAACTTGGAGACAAGCAAAAGCTCTGGTGTCATTAGTGTGGTTATAGTTGATGACCATGAGCTCGTTCGCCAAGGGGTCAGGAAACTCCTTAGCCGTGACGCTAGAATCAGGGTGGTGGGTGAGGCAGTTGGCAGTGACGAGGCGATTTCGTTGATCGGTCAGCTACAGCCAGATGTGGCCCTAACCGACATTCGGCTGCAACAGGGGAGTGGAATTGATGTTAGTAGAGCTGCCAGAAATGTTGCACCAAACACCAGGGTATTGGTTCTTAGCGCTTATGACGATGACCAGTATGTAAGCTCAGCAATGAGGCTCGGGGTAAGCGGATACCTGCTTAAGACAGTTTCTGCCAAAGAACTGACGAGGGCAATCCATGATGCAGTTGAGGGACAATTGGTATTTTCGCCCTTGATTTCTAACAAGGTAAAAATCTTGCTTCAGAAGGCTAGTATAGAGGTTTGCCCTGAAGTTTCTACTGGTATAGGAAGCAATGAGGAAAACGGCAAAGAGACTACCCATGTGCTGTCGGGTGATACAAACCTTACTATCAGAGAGGCGGAGGTACTCGAGCATCTAGCTCTTGGTCTTAGAAATAGTGAAATAGCCAGCGCCATGGGCATCTCATTAAAAACAGTCGAGGCTCATATAGAGCACATATTGCTGAAGTTGGGTGCTAGGAGCAGGACTCAGGCTGTGCTTTGGGCTCTCCGGAGCGGATTGCTGCGAGGGGTACCGCAATAAGTATGTGCTATGCGCTGACCTCGATGATTTTTATTATACGTAGGATTGCAGATGAGAGTAATAGTTTTTGGACGCGATAGGGTGACACAGATGCTAGCTAGTTCCTTGGCTAAAAGTGGCATTGAGGTGGTGGGCACTTCGGACTGCTCCAGCGTGATAGGACTGCTGGCCGGGGAAAAGTGTGGCCTAGCTGTGGTAGATAGCTTGATGGAAGAGGCACAGGCGACCTGTCGGTGTATCAGAGAGCTCTGTGATACTCGGGTGGTGGCACTAGTGAGCCGGGAGCACGTAAGTTGGGAAAAAGCCGATTCGCTAGAGTGCGATGGCTATGTGTGTGAAGAAATGGGACCGGTTGAGCTTGCAGCCCGGATAAAGGCTGTGATACGCTGCTGGGCGTGTTAGATGCAAGTGAAAGGTTCCACGCAGGGAGAAGCAAGTGCCAAACAAAGGTTCCAAGGGACTTGTCTTGCTGATAGAGGATGATGCTGATGTCCGGAGATTTGCCTCCATGGTGTTGGAATTGGAGGAATATTCTGTTCTGGAAGCCGAAAACGGTGAGCAGGGCTTAGAGTTAGCACGCCAGAACAATTGTGGCCTGGTGCTGCTGGACCTGAGGCTCTCAGGGTTAGATGGCTGGTCAGTGCTGAAGGAACTGAAGGAAGACCCTGACCTTTGTGGTATTCCAGTGTTTGTGTTTTCTGCCTCTGCCGACATGGCATTCCGAGAGAGGGCTCTGAGCTTGGGTGCTGCTGACTATCTGCTCAAACCACTGAGTGCTGCCAGTCTCCGGGATGCTGTTGCCCGCATAAAGTAACTCAATAAACGAAATATCAGATGTAGTTAATCGTGCTCTCGTGGTTTTGCCTTTTTCTTGCTAGCTGAACAAATCCCCACATTGTACATCGCTTTTGAAACACAAACTGTGTCTCCTCTGTCATCGGGAGAAATCGCTGTACATTGTTTGGCTTCTGTACCACCAGTGCTCCCAGCAACCAGGGGTTATTTTTCGCAGGGAATTTTTAACCTTTCCTTGAAAATTCCCTGCGATATGGGTAGACAGACGGGTTATATCGTGGAATAATGGTAAGGACGTGCGAAAGAGGATAAGCTCGGTATTTCAATCTGCTAGGAGGGCCTTAAAGCCGCCTGCGCTGAGCTGGGAGTTGGGCCTTTACCTTCTCATTGTAGCTGCCGCAGCGGTACTGCGTTTCTGGCAACTGGACCTTCGCCCTATCCATTACGACGAAGGCATCCACGTTTACTATAGCTGGCAGTTGTCTCTGGACACTCACGGCTATCACCATGATCCTATGATGCATGGTCCTGTCCTTTTCCTCCTCAATGCATTTATCTACAAAATATTCTGGCCCAGCGATTACACCAGCCGCATTATGCCTGCCCTCTTTGGCACCATTTTGGTAATACTGCCTTACTTTCTGCGTCGTGAACTGGGGCGGCCCGGAGCCCTGGTGGCATCGCTGTTTTTGGCACTGTCCCCTACCATGCTCTTCGTCAGCCGCTTTATCCGACATGATGTCTATGACTTGGTGTGGACGTTCATATTGGTGATTTGTGTCTGGCGCTATATGGCAGAGCGGCGTGCCAGGTATCTCTATATTGGTGCCGCTGTTCTTGCCCTGGGCTTTGCCACCATGGAGACTATTTTCTTCACCGTGGCCATTCTGGGCAGCTTTTTGCTCTTTATCAGCCTCAAAGAGGTGGTGTCAGGAGTAAGGCATGGCTTCAACTTCTCGCAATTATCGCCCAGGACTGAGTTCCTTTTGCTGCTGGGGACACTGGCCCTGCCGCAACTGGCCGCTGGGCTAAGCGTCTTTGAGAGGTTTCTGAGCGTCACACTGGCTAACAAGAACCAGGCACTGGGCGGACTGGGAGAACCTCTGGGCAGAGGTGTTACTGTAGCTATAGCCCTGGTGTGCCTTTTCATCGTTCTCTCGGTGCTTATAGGTCTGCGCTGGAGTTGGCGCCGCTGGTTGGTGAGTGCTGGCGTTTTCTATTGCCTGTTTGCCTTCTTCTTTACCACCTTCTTCACCAACTTTAATGGCTTTGGCACTGGCATCTGGGACTCTTTGGGTTACTGGCTGGTGCAGCATGGCAAGAACCGTTTATACCAGCCGTGGTATTTCTATATCATGATGCTGTCAGTATATGAGTTTCTGCCGCTACTGCTTGCGCTGGGAGGGATGGTTTACTATGGCATAAAACGCAGCCTGTTCACCACCTTCCTGATATACTGGGTGGTGGCCAGTTTAATTTTCTTTACTTGGTCGGGTGAGAAAGCGCCCTGGCTGGTTGTCCACATTACACTGCCCGTAATACTGCTGGGTGGCAAGTTCTGTGGCGATATGCTCGACAAGGCGATTTATATTAACATAATAAAAGAGGCCTTAGCTTTTTCTAGATCAGGAGCGGGCAAGTTTTGGGATGGGATGTGCGGCGTGGTGGTGAGTCGCCGTCTGAGGACGCTGAGTGCGGTGCTGATGGTCTTTGTGCTGGTCTTCCTGCTTGTTTTCAGCGTCCATGCTGCCTGGCGGGACAATTTCCGTCATGATGACCATCCGGTAGAGATGCTGGACTACGCCCAAATCTCATTCGATGTGTCCAAGGTGATGCGACAGATAGATGAGCTGGCACGCCAGACAGGTAAGGGGAGGGAATTGAAGGTCACCGTGGACAACGATTTATGGTGGCCTCTGGGAGCTTGGTATCTACGCAACTACAGGGTGGAAGGCTATGGCGGCAGTGGGCAACCGCAAGGCGATGTCTTTTTGCTGGCTGTGAGTAACCAGAGTAAGGCCGCACCCTATTTGGAGAAATATGGGGAGGGTCAGAATTTCAAATTCCTTCTCTGGTTCCCTACCACCTACGCAGGGATTCGGCCCAAGAGTATCGGTGATAGCCAGGGCTGGCGGGGCTGGTGGCACTATCTCACTAGCCGGGAGACCAACCTGAGCTACTGGGATTCCCAGGGTATAGCCTATTTCCCCAAATAATCGGCGGCTGGGTCATTGCTCACTGGAGCTGAGGTCAGCTATAATAGCGCTGAATAAAGGATGGGCGATAGTTGCTGAGACGGCGTGGTTTCTGGTTGACCTTCGCAGTAACCGGTCTGTTTCTGTGGCTGTTTCTTCGCAACACTAACTTTGGGGAAGTGGGTCGGGAGCTAGTAGATGCTAGCTATATTTTCCTAGTCCCGGCCGTTTTGGTGTATTTTGTGGGCGTCTGGTTCAGGGCACTGCGCTGGCGTTTATTGCTACAGCCGCTTGGCTCCACATCGGCCAACAGCCTTTTCCCCCTGATGGTGATCGGCTTCATGATCAATGATATTCTGCCTATGCGTTTGGGCATGGCAGCCAGGGCTTATATGGGAGGGGAAAAGGCAAAGGTAAACAAAGTCACCAGCGCCGCTACCATTGTCATGGAGGCCATTCTTGATGGTCTGGCCCTGCTCACTATAATGGCAGTGGTGGCTGCTTTTGTGCCATGGGACAATTGGGCGAAGGTCCTTGTTCTGGTCGTGGCCATATTTTCTGTGGTAGCCTTAGTTATGGTGTCCTTTCTGGCTTTCGGAGAAGCGCTCAGCCGCAGGCTATTGCGTCCCTTCAAAAGCCGGCTGCCAAAGCATTGGGGTGAACAATTGAGCGCATGGCTGGCGCGGTTTGTTGAGGGCTTGGGTATCCTGCGTAGCCCTGGTAGAATGATCCCGGTATTCATTGTTTCGCTTCTGGCTTGGCTCAGCGAGACGGCCACATACTATTTCGTGGCCTGTACTTTCAGCCTGGGGCTGTCCTATTATTCGTTGCTGGTTGTAGCTGCTTTGGCCAGTATGGCCTGGGCATTTGTCTTTGTGTCCCCCGGTGGCTTGGGGGCTTTCGATTTCATGGGGAAGAACGCTCTAAGTCTCTTCGGAGTGAGTGAGGGGCTGGCGACTACTTATATCACGGTGCTCCACGCGGTTTTGCTTCTACCGGTAATCCTGCTGGGTTTCATATGTTTGTGGTGGGAGCACTTCTCGCTGGCCCAAGTGACTCAGGCTGCTAGAGTAGCTGGCCCAACCCTTCAATCCGCCGAAGAAGATAAGGAGGGCTAGTGAAGGTAGGTGTCATAGGTGGTGGCTTGACCGGGTTGACCGCTGCCTACGAGCTGGCACACCAGGGGCATCAGGTTGCCCTCTGGGAACAAAAGCCCTATCTGGGTGGACAAGCGGCCACATTTGAGCTGGCTGGGACATGCCTAGAGGGTTTTTATCATCACATTTTCACCAGCGATGTTGATGTGATTAGGCTCATCGAGGATGTAGGTCTGGGCGGGGAAATGGAATGGCTCCCCTCTAAGGTGGGTTTCTTCTATCGAGACAGAATCTATGATTTTGTCACGCCGCTGGATTTGCTGCGGTTCTCGCCATTGGGCCTGAGCAATCGGCTGCGGCTGGGGCTAACCTCTCTCTATCTGCGTTACCTTCGGGACTGGCGCAAACTGGAAAAGGTCACCGCCAGCGACTGGATCATAAAACATGCCGGCAAACGAAATTATGAAGTGGTCTGGGGTCCGCTATTGAGGGGGAAGTTCGGAGAGAGGGCTGGTGAGGTGAGCATGGCCTGGTTCTGGAACAAGGTGCGTTTACGTTTCGGCTCGCGAAGAGGGGGGCGGGAGCGGCTGGGCTATATGCGGGGCAGCTTCGGACGGCTGACAGACGCACTGGAAGAACAAATCAAGCAGGCTGGGGCAACCATACACCTTCGACATTCGGTTACCAGGATTGTGCACGATGGTGGCAGGGTGGTGGGGGTGGAGCTAAAATCTGCCCCTGATGGAGTGGCGCAGTTCTTCCCCTGTGAGTCGGTTATCGCCACTGTTCCTGCGCATGAGTTTCTCAAACTGGTGCCTGAAATGCCCCAGGAATATGCCTCCAAGCTGGCCAGAATCCGCTATCAGGCAGCAGTGTGTCTGGTGCTGGTGCTGAAAAAACCCTTATCTCACATATACTGGCTGAATATCAGTGCTCCAGCTATGCCATTTGTGGCGGTTGTAGAGCATACAAATTTCATCGAGCCTACCCGATACCAAGGCAAACATATTGTTTATGTCTCCAACTACTTGTCCAGGGAGAGTCCATTGTACGGGGCCGATGCCCAGAGTTTGCTCGTCGAATATCTGCCTTACCTGCGCCTTATAAATCCAGACTTTAGCCTAGATTGGGTGGAGCAGAGCCGCGTCTTCCGGGAGGAAGCCGCCCAGCCTATAGTTAGCACTGGTTATTCCCAGCATATACCAGGGCAGGCGACGCCCATTGCCGGTCTCTATCTGGCTAATACCGCCCAGATATATCCTGAAGACCGGGGTATGAGTTACAGCGTACGCTTGGGGCATACTGTATCCCGCCTGGTGGCAGGTCAAGGGACTTGAAACTGTAGCCGAAATATGATAAATACTTGAGCTAGACAGAATAAGTGGAGGGAATATTGACTTCTGCACGCCGAGTGGTAGTAACTGGAATAGGGGTCATCAGCTCACTGGGGCTGGATGTGCCCTCCATGTGGCAAGCCCTGATACAGGGACGCTCAGGGATTGACTATATTACCCAGTTTGATGCTAGCAAGTTCGATACCAAATTTGCTGGTGAGGTTAAAGGCTTCGACGCGGCTCAATATATGGACCGCAAGGAGGCCAGGCGTATGGATCGCTTCTCCCAGTTTGCCGTGGCCGCCAGCCTCCAGGCGGTGGAGCAGGCCAGGCTGAAGATTGATTCTGGCAATGGCGAAGAAATCGGCGTCGTGATAGGTAGCGGGATCGGCGGACTTATTACCCTGGCCAACCAGATGGCGGTGCTTTTGGAGAAAGGTCCAGACAGGGTCAGCCCCTTTCTTGCACCTATGATGGTGACAGACATGGCATCGGCTCACGTTTCTATCGTGCTTAAGGCCAAAGGTCCCAACTTTTGCACCACCTCATCCTGTGCCAGTGGCGCTGATGCCATAGGCAATGCACTGGAAATCATCAAGCGTGGCGATGCTCGATCCATGATCGCCGGTGGCAGCGAGGCCGCCATAACACCTATTGCAGTGGCAGCTTTCAATGCTGCCCGTGCCCTCTCCACTCGCAATGACCAGCCTCAACAGGCCAGCCGCCCCTTTGATGCCGAGAGGGATGGTTTCGTCATAGGTGAGGGAGCTGCGGTGATGGTGCTGGAAGAGTTGGAGTTTGCTCTGAATCGGGGTGCTAATATCCTGGCCGAGATAATGAGCTACGGGGCTGCGGGAGATGCCTTCCACATTACCCAGCCGGCTGATGGTGGTGAGGGGGCGGCGAGGGCCATGCGTATGGCCCTCAAGAAGGCTGGCCTGAAGCCATCCGATGTAGACTACATCAACGCACATGGCACAGGCACGCAGCTCAACGATACTCTTGAGACACAGGCCATAAAAGCTGTCTTCGGGGAGAGCGCCCGTCGTGTGCCGATTAGCTCAACTAAGTCCATGATGGGTCATCTGCTGGGGGCGGCTGGAGCTATTGAAGCAGCGATCTCCATCTTGACTATTAGGGAGGACGTAATACCTCCCACAATCAACCTGACGCATCCCGATCCTGAGTGTGATCTGGACTACGTGCCCCTGGTCGCCCGTCAAGCTAAGGTGCGGACAGCCCTCTCTAACTGTCTGGGCTTCGGGGGCCATAACGCGGTGCTCTTATTTGGGGAGTATCAATAGCTCCCAGTGATTTTTTAAGCATCGGTATTTTGTTTATTCATTCCTTTTTGATGATGAAGGTGCCGGCTTGAGCCGTTATCGCTGGAAGCTGTTGCCTATACTGCCACTTGAGCGTTTGACCTGGATGCATGATGTTTCACCCCTGCTGGTGCAACTCCTTTATAACCGGGGCATCACTGACCCTGACCAGTATGAAAGCTTTTTGGCCGCTGACAAGCGGTTGAGCTTTGACCCTTTTCTCCTGCCTGACATCCAGCCGGCGGTCAATCGCATCTACCACGCTCTATCGCGCGGTGAGGAGATAGCTGTCTACGGCGACTTTGACGTTGATGGCGTCACCTCCACTGCCTTGTTGGTTGAGGGATTGTCACTCTTGGGGGGTAAAGTGAGGCCCTATATACCTCACCGTCTGGAGGAAGGTTATGGTCTCAACTGTGCGGCGCTGGAGAGTCTGCACCGCCAGGGGGTGGGGCTGGTAATCACTGTTGATTGTGGCATCACTGCTGTTGCTGAAGTAGAGCGGGCTAGGGAGATAGGAGTTGACATAATAATAACCGACCATCATTCGGTGCCCCCCTGTCTGCCACCAGCCCTGGCTAATATCGATCCCAAACGTTCTGACTCCCGCTATCCCTGTGGCCACCTGGCTGGTGTTGGTGTAGCCTTCAAGTTGCTCCAGGCGCTTTTCTTCAGTGCTGGCAAGCAAGTCCCAATGGAGCCATTTCTGGAGCTAGTGGCTCTGGGCACAGTGGCTGATGTGGTGTCCCTGGTGGAGGAGAATCGCTATTTAACTAAGCGAGGGTTGGAGCTATTGGCTGCCACACAGCGGCCTGGGGTGCTGGCTTTGATGTCCGAGGCCGGGCTGAAGCCAGGCAGATTAGAGACTGATGACATCTCCTGGACTATAGGTCCCCGTCTCAATGCCGCCGGCCGACTGGAACATGCCATGCTCAGCTATAAATTGCTGATGGTCACCTCCGATGAGGAGGGGAAGCATCTGGCGAGTGAACTGGAGCAGATGAACACCCGGCGCCAGAAACTTACCGAAGAAGTTCTGGACAAGGCGCTCCAGCAAGTGCAGCCTGTGGAGCCTGGGTGCCGGCTGTTGATGGCAGGAGGTGATTTCCCCGCCGGGATAGTGGGCATTGTAGCTGGACGACTGGCGGAGGAGTTTTACCGGCCAGCCATAGTTCTGGAGCGAGGCCAGGAGATAAGCCGCGGTAGTGGCCGCAGCATCCCGGAGTTTGACCTGGTGGGGGCGCTGAGAGAATGCCAGGACTTGCTGACCCGCTTTGGAGGTCACTCCCTGGCCGCCGGATTTACCCTGCCCACTGCCAGAGTAGATTGTCTGAGCCAGCGCCTCAAGGAGATAGCTGAAACAAAGCTGGCTGGACTTGACCTACGTCCGCTGTTGACTATTGACGCTCCGTTGTCGCTTTCCAAACTCAATGGGCAGACCTATCAGGGTATCCAGCGGCTGGCCCCCTTTGGTGAGGGCAATCCACCGCCTGTTTTTCTTAGTCGCAGGGTGCAGGTGACGGACTACCGCTGCCTTGGTGAACGTGGTGAACATCTGGAGCTGAAACTGCGGTCGGACAAAGCCACTTGGCGGGGGATCGGCTTCGGGCTGGGTGCTCTGGCATCCGAGGTCACTCCTCGGTTGGATATTGTCTATAATTTAGCGGTGGACAACTGGAGAGCACAGTCACTGCTTCAGCTTAGTATTCTGGACTTTGCGCCGTCAGGATAGGTGAACGTTTTGTGTGTGCTGTGGGGGGAGCGGCATCACCTCTGAACTGGTTTTTGAAAAGGGGTTGAACTGAAGTTCTCTTTGCTCCTGTTGGAATCTCCCTGGTGGACACAATGGCTTGCAAAAAGGGCTATTTCGATATTAGAAAATGGCAAGTAAGCTAGGCGAGGAGAAATGAAACTAAAATATACCTATTCAGTCTTGGCACTTTTTCTGGTCTTATCTCTCTTATTCTGTGCCTGTGGCGATCGTGCTACAGGCCCCAGTGAATCAGATTTGCAGAGGGCCTACTGCAATGCTGTACAGGATGCTGAGACAGCCGAACCGGATGAAATATCGAGGGATCTTGTGGCTATCGTCTATTACAATAACAATCTAATCTGGGAAGACCAGCCAGGGAACAGCCGTGTTTTAGCGGTGACTTGGACATCTTGGGATGGCTACAACAACCAGGTGGGGCAATCTATAACCACTACGCGGGATATCTGGGTTACGGTTGTGCCAGAGGTTAAAAATTTTGCCAGGGGGAAACACCTTGCCGAAGACAGGCTTACACTAAGACTTGAGCAGCTTGTAGGTGTGCCACCGAAGAGTGGAAAGAAATGGTTTGTGGAAATCTGGGCGAATCCTGAGGATATATTTCGACCTAGCCCAGACCCAGACATTACCGACCACGAGGCCGAGCTGGATTTCCCTAAATATGTGCCGACAGAATATATCAAATGGTTCAACGACCTTCGAATACAGTCGTATGGGGAGAATGGTTATCCCTGGACCAGATTGGGGTATACTTATGACTGGGGGAACCCCAAAAGTGAGATAGGACTAAGCGAGTTTGTGATCAAGGCAGGCTCAGAAGTAACGATTCATTCAGTGTCAACCACCAGTGATTACTGCAAATAGATGGTGCCCCAGACTCACGAGAAGGTTCGGTTTTTCTCATGGCTAGGTGACCTAATTTGCTTCTACCACACCCAACAAAGTTGTTGGTGAACTGGCTCTTTCTCAATGCTCACCGGCACTGCTTTTGCCTCTCCCCAGCGCGGGCGGTAGATAAAGTATGGGCATGGTGATTCGAAGATAGCGAATTGTCTTTGAGTGTCACCCGCCGTAGGCGGGTCTCTTGCTCCCGCAGGGAGAGATTCTTCGTTCGCCCAGGGCGAACTCAGAATGACAATAAATGTTAGATCGATAATTTGGGGGCAGCCATCCGGCGCTTGATTTTGTGACCCGCATTTGTTAGTATTATGCCCCAGTGAGGTAAAGAGATGAAACAGAAAACGCAGTTGCAGGCTAACCCCAGGCAGGTTGTGGGTAAAAAAGTGAGATTCCTGCGCCGCGATGGTATAACCCCGGCTAACGTGTTTGGACACGGGTTGACCTCAGTGGCGGTTCAGGTGGATACCAAACAATTCAAACAAGTGCTGAGCAAAGTGGGCACCAGCCAGCTCATAACTCTAAAAATAAAGGGTGAATCTGAGACTAGAAACGTGCTGGTGCGTGATATCCAGATTAACGCTCTGAGCAGAGAACTGCTGCATATAGATTTGTACCAGGTGAGCTTGACCGAGCGCATGACGCTGGATATTCCCATCGTGCTGGCGGGTGAATCCCTGGCAGTGAAGAAACTTGGGGGCGTTATGCTTCAGAACCTTAACAGCATCCATGTTGAATGTCTCCCCGGCGATATACCACCTGCTGTAGAGGTAGAACTCAGCAAGCTGGCTGAGTTTGGTGATTCGATCCATGTCAAAGAGATCAGACTGGGTGATGCCGTAACCGTGCTAGATGACCCCGACGAAGTGATAGTCAGCGTGATTGCTCCGGCCGCCGAGGAAGTGAAGGTTGCGGAAGTGCCTGTGGAAGAGGAGGCCAAACCTGCTGAGGAGGCTGAGGCTGCTGCTCCTGCCGCTGAGAAGGGTGAGGCCAAGAAAGCGGCAGCTAGAGAAACAGCCCCAAGCGAATAGCTACCTGGCGCTATAACGCAAAAACGGCGCTTGGCCTTTGGCTGTCATTCTGAGTTCGCCTTGGGCGAACGAAGAATCTCTCTCTGTGTGAGCAGGAGACCTGCCTACGGCGGGTGACAACAAAAAACGTTCAATCGCTCGTTTTGAGTACGATACGGCTAGCTTGAGACCTAATGGCAGAACAAATAGCACCACGAGAGGGAAGACGGCAAATGAAATTGAAAGTCCTATTTTTGGAGACCAGGCCTCAGTTCTTGCTTCTGTCTGTGGTGCTGGCTTTCCTGGGCACGGCAATAGCCTCGTATGACGGAGATTTCCATTTAGGCTATGCCGTATTGGCCTTTGCAGGCTTGCTTCTGGCACACATCGCCGTTAATGTGCTAAACGATTACTTCGACTACCGGAGTGGGATAGACCTGGCAACCAAAAGGACTCCCTTCAGCGGCGGCAGCGGTGTCCTGCCTGCTGCCATGCTCTCGCCAAAGCAAGTTTTGTGGTTTGGTCTCATTGCTTTTCTGCTGACTATACCTGTGGGCATCTATTTTGTCGTAGTCGCCGGCTGGCCCCTACTGCCCTTGATTTTGGTGGGGGCGGCGTGTGTTCTTCTCTACACCCCGGTGCTGAGCAAGATGGTCTGGCCTGAATGGGCGGCTGGAGTGGGGCTGGGAACCTTACCGGTCCTGGGGGCCTACTTTGTTCAGACCAGTAGCTATCCTCTGGCTGCGGTGGTGGCCGCCGTACCTTCAGGTATCATGGTGCATAACCTGCTCTTCTTGAATGAATTTCCTGATGTGGAGGCTGATATCAAAGGAGGCAGAAAGACCCTGCCCATAATAATAGGCAAGACAAAAGCCAGTTTCCTGTATTCAGCCCTGACGATAGCCATCTATGCCTGGATAATTGCTGGCGTAGCCTGGGGGTTAATGCCGGCGTTCTGCCTGTTGGCCTTGTTGACCTTGCCGCTGGCGTTGAAGGCTATTCGGGGCTCTCTCAAACACGATGACGAGGCCAAACTGATGCCGGCTCTGGGCAGCAATGTTATGGTCATTCTTCTGACCCAACTGCTCCTGGGCATAGGCTATATCTTGGCAGAGGTTTTTTGACCGTCTCAGCCGAAGACTCTGCAATTCGGTAATCGACAGATGTTCCCCATCGTTTTGGCCTTTGTCTATACCTGTGCTCGATTGAGTTGACAGTCATCCCACATGGAACTAAAATAAAGACGCTTTTGGTGCTAGAGCTTCTCAAGCAAGAGGAGAAATAATGGATTTGGATAAAGTCAGCCTTGGCGAGGCAGCCACCCGTTTTCTGGCTAGCCTGCCGGAGCAGGAGAGAGCCATCAACCAGCAGGAGATAAATCAGTTCATACTCTGGTATGGCTGGAAACAACCTATCAGTGAGCTTACTCCACCTAAGGTGGCCAATTATGCTGAGCGCATCGCAACTTCAGGGGCTGACCCGACTCGCAAGCTGGCGCCGGTGAAGGCATTCCTCACTTATGCCAAGAAAGAAGGACTAACACGGACTAATCTCTCGGTTCACCTTAGGGCCAAAAAGGTTGCTGCTACTGTAGTGGCTGGCAAGCCATTGCCCCCGGTTCACGCTTTGACGCCTCAGGGACGTGCTGAACTGGAGGCAGAGTTGGCAAGGCTCAAAGCGGAGCGGCCTCGCGTCACCGAGGAGTTGCGCCGAGCTGCTGCCGATAAGGATTTCCGTGAGAATGCCCCCCTAGATGCCGCCCGAGAGTACCAGGGGCAACTGGAGTCTCGCATTAGAGAGCTGGAAACCATTCTCAAGGCAACCACCCTGGAACAGAACGCGCCTGTAGCTGCCAAGGTGCGCATCGGGGATACAGTGCGGCTACACGACCTCACCAGCAGCGAGGTCGTACGTTATACCCTGGTCAGCCCCAGCGAGGCCAACCCAGCCAAGGGCAAGATTTCCATTGAGTCACCTACCGGCAAGGTATTGTTGGGGAAGGAGGAAGGCCAGGAGGCGGAGGTAATTGCCCCACTGGGCAAGTTCTGTTATCGCATTGAGCAGATAGAAAGATAGTCAGGCGTCTTGCATATTAAAGCCAGACGTGTTATCGTTTTGGACGGCGGGGTGTAGCGCAGCCAGGTAGCGTACCTGAATGGGGTTCAGGTGGCCGGCGGTTCAAATCCGCCCACCCCGACCATAGATACGATAACTAGGCTCTGGACAAGCTGAACCGGGCGGGCTCCCCAAAATGTTGTGGTTCAGAACGGTTCTTGGGCCTTGATCCGTGAATCCAAATTCAAAAATGGCACCTCACTGATTTTTGTATTATTGCGAGTCCGCCTAAGGCGGACGAAGCAATCTCACTCGCATTTTTAGAGATTGCCACGTCACCCCTCTTTTTTCTGGGGTCAGCTTGTTGTATCGGTGGTTTCTCATTTCAACTGTTTATGAGGCTTTTGCCTCACCATTTTTATCACAAGTGTTACAGTCAGGGACCTGTCAGGGTTTCCACCACCACTTGACAATGGCTGAGATTGTGATATTATATTGCTAACAAACTGAAAAGTTTACATATTGAAAATATAATGGTGGCCTAGAATGTTAGGGTATCTTTCTAGTGGATGAAGTGCCATCAACGAAACCTCTCTCCTTTGGAGGCAAGTCCCAGGGTTGGACAGCGCAAATCACCTTTAGTCCGAAAGAAGGCTGCTTTTTGACAAGCTGATAACCCTGCCATTTTGTTGCAAAACCTCCTGTGGTATCAGGGTTGTTGTTGATTCTGGTGCCAGGCTAGGGGTAAAGGGCTTCACTATGGTATCTAAGTCCGGGGTCTTTGGTATAGAGATGTGGGGAAAGCGTATATGAAAGTCGCCAAGACTGCTGTGAATAAGAGATAGGAGACGGCAATGGTGGGAATAGCATCTTATGGTGCCTACATCCCATGGCACCGAATGGAACGGGGACTTCTTGCCAAGGCCTGGGGCGGCTTCGCCATACCCGGCGAGAAGGCGGTAGCCAGTTACGACGAGGACAGTTTGACTATGGCTGTGGAAGCCGCCAGAGACTGCCTCAGCGGCCTGGACTCGCAGCGGGTGGACGGCCTCTTCTTCGCCAGTACTACCTCTCCCTACAAGGAGAAGCAGTGCTCGGCCATCATCGCCATGCCTCTGAACCTGCGTCGTGATATCCGCACCGCTGATATCACCACCTCTTTGAGGTCAGGTACAACGGCTATGGCGCTGGCCCTGGACAGCATTAGAGCAGGCACGGCGAACAGCTTTCTAGTAACCGCCGCCGACACTCGCTTGGGTGCTCCGGGAGGCATGACTGAACAGTCGCTGGGTGATGGATCTGCCTCTGTGCTGCTGAGCAATAAGGATGTTATCGCCAAGGTTTCCGCGAGCTACTCAATATCTGATGAACTGGCTGGTAACTGGCGGTCTTATGCTGATAACTTTGTGCGCTCCTGGGATGATCGCATGGTGCTGGATGAGGGCTACTCCAAGATTATGCCCGAGGCCATATCCGGGGTGATGAAGAAATGCGGCCTCAAGGCAAAGGATTTCACCAAGGTGGTCTTCGACCCTCCTACCGATTTGAGAAGGCATGCGCGGGTGGCGGCAGAGCTGGGGTTCGGGACCTCACAGGTACAGGATCCCGTCAACCTCTTCATGAATGTGGGCATCACCGGCTCAGCTATGGCGCTGATGATGCTAGTCAGCGCTTTGGAGGAGGCAAAGCCCGGGGACAGGATAATATTTGCAGGGTATGGAAACGGCGCTGATGCTTTTGTGTTGGAAGTGACAGACGAAATAGGAAAGCTGAGCAAGAGACGTGGTATAAAAGGTTGTTTGGATACCAAGCGGATGCTTGACAATTACCAAACATATCTCCGTTGGCGCGACATTGTTCCGATGGAGGAGGCTAGGCGGCCCGAGAAGCGCCACCTTTCATTGTCGGCGATATGGCGTGAGCGGAGGGTAATCCTGGGATTATGGGGGATCAAGTGCCGGCGATGCGGCACCCCGCAGTACGACTACGGTGCTATGAGCACCACGCCTATCCGGGTCTGCGCCGTGTGTCTAGCTCAGGACGACTTCGATGACTATAACTTCTCCGGGAAGAAGGGCACCATCTTCAGTTATACCCAGGACAATCTTGCCCCGGTTGCCGATCCACCGGCTTCGGTAGTAATGATTGACTTTGAAGGTGGGGGGAGGTCGTTCTTTGACCTCGCCGACCGTGACCCCGCCGAGGTCAAGGTAGGGATGGGGGTGGAGATGACCTTCAGGAAGATGCATTTCGACCGGGGTCTCAGCAACTATTTCTGGAAGGCCAGACCGGTAAGGTAAAGGAGGAATTAGATGCCAGGTAGCATTAAGGATAGAGTAGCCATAGTAGGCATGGGCTGCACCAAGTTTGGCGAGCTGTGGGAAAAAGGCCCCAGCGACCTCATTGTGGAGGCGGTGAATGAGGCCTACGCTGATGCCGGTGTGGAGGCCAAGGATATCCAGGCCGTCTGGGTGGGTACGCAGTTCCACTATGGGGGCAGGTCTGTCAGCGAGCCATTGAGGCTGCAATACAAGCCGGTTACCAGGGTGGAGAACGCCTGTGCCTCGGGCACCGAGGCGGTGAGGGGCGCTGCCTATGCTGTGGCCGCAGGCATTTATGATGTCTGTCTGGCGGTGGGCTTCGAGAAGCTGAAGGACGAGGCCATGAGTGGCCTGCCGGGGATGCAGAACCTCACCGGCACCTATTTTGCGTCGACCATGCCTGGATGCTTCGCAATCATGGCTACCCGCTATTTTGACCGGTATGGCCTGAGTCCCGAGGATGGTAAGACTATGCTGGCCAGGATCTCGGTGAAGAGCCACCACAACGGCTCCCTGAACCCCAAGGCCCATCTGAGGAGGGAGATAACTGTAGAGCAGGTGCTGAATGCCCCTATTATCGCTTGGCCGCTGGGTCTATTTGACTGTTGCGGCGTCTCCGATGGGGCTGCGGCTGCTGTCATCACACGCGCCGACATGGCAAAGAAGTTCCGCCCAGACCCCATCTATATAAAGGCCCTCCAGATATGCACCAGCCCTACCTCTGGCCGAATAACCACTGAGTTCGACTATACCCATGTGGAGGAGGCTTACCGCGCTGGTATAGCTGCCTACGCTGAGGCTGGGGTCAAAAATCCCAGAAAAGAAATTAGCATGGCCGAGGTTCATGATTGTTTCTCCATTACCGAGGCTCTTACCATGGAGGACCTGCAGTTCAGTCCCAGGGGAAGAGTAAAGGAGGACATCGAGGCGGGTGTCTTTAAACTGGATGGCGAGCTGCCCGTGCAGCCGGACGGGGGTCTTAAATGCTTCGGGCATCCCATCGGGGCCTCGGGCATCAGGATGCTCTATGAGATGTACCTCCAGCTTCAGGGCAGAGCCGATAAGCGCCAGATAAAGAATCCCAAGCTGGGACTTACTCACAATATGGGTAATGAGCCATATGCCCCCACGGTCAGTGTTGCCATCGTGGGGCTCTAGCTTTTTTCAGACACAAGCACTGCCTGGGTGTATCTCAAAAGCCCGAAGGGCGTCAAGCGAAGCTTGTTTTTGAGAAATGCCAAGGGTTTGTCTGTGAGTATCTACTTAACAGATCAAGAAACACAACATTAGAAGTAACAAGATAAGCAGATGTAATGTGAGTTAAACAGGCTTTACAACGATTGTAACACGACACATAGTAAGGTCAGGAGGAAGTTACATGAAACGGTGGTTAGTCGTGTTCATAGCTTTAAGCTTATTGCTGCTTACCTTAATACCCGCTTGCGGTGGAGGAGGAAAGGAGAAAACTCCTACTCTCATACCCATCCGAACAGCAACTGTCACACCCACAGCGACTGTCTCTCACACAGCTGCTACCCCCACGCCTACATCAGCCGGGTCAGTGAAGATCGGGGCCATAGGGCCTTGGAGCGGGCCGATGGCGATGTCTGGCGTCCTGGCAGACCAGGCTATGGCTTTGGTCGAGTGGCAGGTGAAGAATATGGGCGGCATACTCGGTGGCAGAGAGGTCAGGTTTGTCAGAGGCGACGACCGCGGTATGGTCGCCGAGTCGGCAGGCCAGGCCAAGAAGCTAATACTGGATGATAAAGTAACTATTCTCACGCTGGGTGGCGTTTCCGCGGCTCATTTCACTGCGGTAGCTGACGTCGCGGAGGAACTCAAAGTGCCGTATGTGGCCTTGTCCACAGTATACGGCGTAGCAAATATGAAGTATTGTGCTTCCCTATACTGGCATGAGCCTGTAATGGCTAGGATTGCCAATTTCGTAGCTGATGTGGTAAAGCCAAAGACAGTCGTGTACCTTGCATATGACCAGGAGACTGCACATCAGGTGCTTGATGGTGCGGAGGGTGTTGTAGGGGCCAGGGAACGTCTGAAGGCCAAAGGGATAGATATCATATCTGAGCAGTATTTCCCCCAGGATACGATGGACTTCTCCCCATATCTAACCAGGATCAAATACCTGAACCCAGACCTCGTGATAACCTTCTTCGGAGATACAGGGCAGGCAGTTATGATCAACAAACAGATAGCGGAGTTGGGTGGCTGGGGCAGCATGAAGTATTACTGCGCTACCGAGTCAGGCTCTACTGGGGCTGCCGTTAAAATGCCATCGGCGGTTGGCACTTATGTGAGTGTGCTGTGGCTGCCGGGAAGCGATGAGCCTGGAATGAAGGCTTACGAGAATGCTTTCCAGCAAAAGTATGGCCGGCTGCCGACACCTGACACGACTTACTTCTACAATTGTTTCTGGACAGCTGTCAAGGCTATTGAGCTGGCCGGCACTGACGACCCCGTTAAAGTTGCCGAAGCTCTGCGTTCAGGCAACTTGGAATGGGACTCGGCCTGGGGGCCTCTGCGTATCGGTACCGATGGAATCGGTAAGATCACCCCCATGGTGGCGCAGATCCAGGAGGGGGGCAAATTGGTCAAGGTGTGGCCTCAGTGAGTGAGAGCGAAGTGGGCTTCGCTGACATCTTTGGGCGTGTTGGTCATGTTTGGCCTAGCAAAGAAACCGGAAACAGGGCTTTTCAAGACTGAATGGCCTAGTATATGAAGGGGTGAACTGATGGCGGCTAAGAATGTCTACGAAGAGCTGGCAGATATGTTGGTTACCGACCCCACCGGCGCGCCGGAAATGAAGATCCCTGAATTCATGCGGCACCTACGCCTGCAGTACACGCCCAAGGAGGCGCGGCTGGCTGTCCAGGTAGGTCTCGTTGGGGGAAAGCTGGATGAGCTCTCGGAGAAGACTGGCATCGAGAAAGCAAAGCTGAAAGAGATGCTCCACACCATGGCCGACAAGGGCACAATGTGGATCGACCCAGGAAAAGAAGGCCCAAATTATCGGGCGGTTGGGCTGGCGGGGCCGGGCATTTCTGAGACAGCATTTTGGGCTGGTGTGAAGAATGCGGATACGGTGACGATGGCAAAACTCTGGAACAAGTGGAAGTATCTATGGGTCAGGTATGGAATGGGCAAGCTGGGGTTTCCTTTAGCTCCAGTATGGGCGGCCGCGGTGGCGTTGCCTGACGACGCTCTCCCGTCTGAGAACATCGTCGAACTTATCAAGCAAAACGATCATTGGAGTGTCTCCTCCTGCCCCTGCCGTTTTGGCCATTGGGTTGATGACCCTGGCCAGCACTGCCGCCACATGCTGGAAACGTGCCTTCATATGGGCGACATAAGCCGCTGGTGTGTGGAACACGGCATGGCCCGTGAGATTACTTGTGATGAGGCCATCGAAATAATGAGGAAAAGCAATGAGGATGGACTTGTCACCACCTGCTATCCTAATGCAGTTATCTGTGGTTGCTGCCGCGACTGCTGTCCCTTCTTTATCGGCATCAACGAGATGGGCCTGAAATTATTACAGCGCTCCAATTTTGTCTCGCAGATCAACGAAGAAACCTGCAGTGCCTGTAAGACCTGTGCCGAACGCTGCCCGGTGGGGGCAATAGAAGTTGACGAATTTGCCGTCGTTGACAGTGAGCTTTGCATCGGATGCGGCGTATGTGTTCCGACATGCAAGACGGAATCGGTGAGGCTGGTGAGGCGTCCTGAAAACTGAGTTGGCACAAGTCCTAGCCTCTGTGGAGGCGGTTGATGAGGAGTGATGATACTTGTTCATGTCCGTCTAGCGACTGTTGATAAGATGGAAATGCTATTCTGCTGAGGACAGGAGCCGTTAATGACAGGCCAAGAGCAGAGAAACTTAGCTGTGCCCTGCGGGTTATATTGTGGTGCCTGCTCTATCTATATTGCTGGCAAAAGAGGTGATTACAAGCGCCTTGAGCAGATGGCCGGCAGCCTCAGCGAGTATGTGGGCAGGGTATTGGAGGCGCGGGATCTTACCTGCGAAGGTTGTCTCTCAGAGGTGGTAGCGGCACACTGTCGCGACTGCGTTCTCCGGTCTTGTGCCTTTGAAAAAGGGTATATTCACTGTGCTGAGTGCTCTGTTTTTCCCTGCCAGCAGATCACTGACTTTAGTAACGATGGAATGCTCCATCATGGTGAAGTCCTGGACAACATTAGAAGGCAGCGTGACATCGGCATTGACGCCTGGATTCAAGAACAAGAGGCAGGATGGCGCTGCCCCCATTGTGGCTGTGCGGTTGACTGGTATGCAAGCCAATGTCTTGACTGTGGTACCACTCTGCCCGGGCGCTGGCTTTAAAACATTGTTCCCTAACAGAAGAGGAGCTTCGTAGGTGGCGAAGGAAGGGAGGTGATGGGGTGCAACAGTGGTGAACGAGGGCTAACCGCTGACAGCAGTGGCCTTGATGTGTACCTTCGTTCTTAGCTATTGGGAGCCATGTGAGCCATGGGTACCATTGTCTAGCAGCAATGATATCGGGAATCCAAGTCAATAGAAAGGAGAGTTAGAGCATGATCAGGAATCCGGGACTTTACAAACCTGCCCGCAAGGACAATGCTTTTCATAGTGCACCGTACGAGTGGTGGTATTTTGACGGCGTTTTTGATAACGGCTATGCACTATGGAGTATCTGGTTCTGTGGTAATCCGGGAACCAGGAACCCGGAGGAGCGAAGTCTCGAGTTTTGTCTCGCCGACCCCGATGGGATGGTGACGCAGTTGACACCTGTTTTCCCCCTTCACGAAACATCGGCTTCAACCAAGACTTGCGATGCGAGGTGGGGTGGGAACTACGTACGCGGTGGATACCCGAGGTGGGAGGTTCATTTTCGTAGCGATGAAGTAGGATGCGACCTGGTGTACGAGAACATAACCCAGGGGGTAATGGAGCCTCCTGATGGTTGTTTCCTTGGCAGAATCCAGGAGCCGCGTACGGCCACCTATTGGACCCATGTGATTCATCCCCGTTCTAAGATTAGCGGTAAGTTGATTGTGGCTGGAAAAGAGATACCGGTTAGGGGTGAGGGCTATTCGGATCACCAGTGGGGCAACATGAACCTTTACGATGCCTTTGATTGGTGGTATTGGGGTCGCATATTCCTTCCAAAGCACACGATACAATATTTTGATGGAGACCACTCAGAAAAGTGGGGGCACCAAAGATTTAAGAGGGTTTGGCTTTTCAAAGGGGAGAAGCCGATCGATTATGTGAAGGATGGTATCTATACTGGGGCCAGCGATATCGATGTGGTTCCGATTATGAGAGTCACCTACGCTCGTAAGCTGGTGCAGACGTTTGATACTGAAATGATCAGGGGCACGGTGACTCACCGAATGAAGCATTTCGTACGGCCGCTAGGATTTCTGGGAATGGGGGCTGAAGGGTCGCAGCCTCCCAACTACATGGCCTGGGTATGTGAATGTAATGCCAAACTGGAGATAGGTGGTGAAAAAGTCGAGACTATCTCACAAAACATTCATGAAAGAAGTGTGTGGTACCATGCACCGAAGTTGACTCTGGTCTAGAATCCTGGGAACAGTCGATAGTTTCGCAGTGTTGCGTCAGCCTCTTACTTGAATGATATGGGAGCAGAGGCCATGGCTCCATTTCAGAAAGACCAGGGGCCTAGGAGTGCCCCCCAGATTCGGGGGGAAGTCCCTTCGTCTTGATTGAAGACTCCTAGAGGGGATTTGGAGGCTGAGGTAGGGGCGATTTATGAATCGCCCCTACGGGGGTATCCTCTTATTCTCTGCCTACGTTTTGTGGCAAGAAACCCCTAGACGTGAACCGGCACTCGCCTCAAAGGTATTGCTAGGCTCATTATATTCTGTGTGCTAAGCTATATTGCCGGACCATCTCAGCCACTTTAATGCCTGAGTCTACAGACTGGTGGACACCAATCCCATAGCTGCCGGCATCGAAGCCCACATAATACAGTCCTCTGATTGGAGACTTCGGCGATGGTTTATGCTTGCCACACTGTCCTACCACCGGTGCCAGGCCGAAGCATTCTCCACCCTGGCCGGGCATTACCGAGTCTCTGGTCAGGGCGGATACCTGCGCTGGCCCGTAGTACTCTTTGGACTCAATGTGCTCAGTGACTTCTGGCCAGAGCTTGCTCACCGCCGCTTCCAATGCATCAAAAATAGGTTTCATCTTTGTCTTCGGATCGGCTGGGCATGTCAAGCCAACCCAGGCAAACTGCTTGCCCTCGGGAGCCATACCTGGAAAGAGCGAGTTAGTTCCCATGTAAACATAGAAATCGTCAGGAATTTGGCCAGCTTCTTGTTTCCTCAAATCATTTAAAGTGAGTATTGTATTATCCGAGAAGTAGAGATAAACAGGGTATTTCAGTATCGGCTTGTTGAGGAAGTAGCGCACTCCGGCGAATCCCCAGTCTGGAACCAAGTCCTTGACATAATCCACATAGCTTCTTTCGAAGTGTTCCTCTCCCACCAGCTTAAGTACTGTAGGGAGGATTCCAGCACTGCTGACCACGATGGGAGCATGGAAGGCTCCTTTTTCGGTGAACACCCCGGTGACCCGGCCGTTCTGCAGGGAGATCTGCTCGACTCTGGTTTTAAGAAGGACATCGCTACCGTTTGCCTTCACTACTCTGGCCATTGCTTCGCATAATGTGCCGAGGCCACCTGCCACATAAAACCCACCACCGCCACGTGCACTATCCTGCACAATTTTTACGAACTCCGAGGCGCAGCCAGCATCAACAGGTACCTCCATAGTGGCCTCGCATCGTATAGTGGCAAGGAAGGAATACGCGGATCGTGGTATCTGATAGCGGTCAAGGAAATCCTTGACAGTCACATCGTCTAGAAGGCCAAGATCGTGAGGCCCCATGGTCATCATATCAGTCATGAGACGAAGGACCTCTGGCATATCGGTGTCCGTTACGCCGAGAAAGGCGATTAAGTCTTGGAGCATCTTATCCGGTTCAAGGAGACCACTAGGGCCTGGCATGACCATAGTCCTTACCTTTCCCGATGGTTCCCTGTAGTGCGCAAGTGCCAGGGGGTCGGGTATGAACACTTGCATCTCGTTTTCCAGGCCGAGTTTCTTGAGCACCGCTTGGAACTGAAACCCGCCAGCAGGCGATGCGCAAATTGGCCAGAACTCATAGCGAAAGCCATTCCGAGACACGGTCATAGTCTTGCCACCGGCCTGAGAGTTCTTGTCCAGTAGCAGCACCTTGAGACCCGATTTAGCCAGGATGGCTGCACAAGTAGCACCACCTGGGCCTGCTCCCACGACTATCACATCATACCTATCTGACACTTTGTACCTCCTTGATTTTTTGCGATCTGTTAATTGTGTAGCACGAATGGTTCTATATCAATAAGTGCTATGGGAGAGCTCTGAAAAAGTCTTATTAAATTCCCTGTGTCTCTTCTTTGGCAGGCTCATTCTCCTAGATTTGTATTAACTCCACCTGCACTCCATCTGGGTCTTCCACATCAGAATTTTTGTTAATCCCAAAGCCTGCTATCTGGGTGGCTTTGTTATTTGTTGCCACAACCTCTACTCAATGACCTCGCAATCGGTCTTGGCTAAGCTCGCTGCTGGCTCTTCATTGCCTCTAGGTCTAACGGATCGCCGTGGGATGTTTCCAGGCGAAGGCTGATGGCTTCGACAGGGCACACGTCCTCACAAATGCCACAACCCATGCACTTTTCCAGGTTGATTACAGCCTTCTGCTTTTCTTCATCCATGCTGATAGCCCGGAATGGGCAGCGCTCTACACAATCTCCACATCCACTGCAATCGTCGCCAACCACAGAAACATAACCTGAAGGGGCAATGACTGGATTTTCATTGGAAAAGCCTAACAGGTTGAACATCCTAATCCCCATGCAGCAGCAACTGCAGCAATTGCAGATAGCATTGAGCCTGTTGGATGCCACCTTCTCGGAATAGGCAGTGTGGACAAAGCCCCTCTTATGGCAGTCCTCGAGGATCTTCACTGCTTCCTCCTGTGAGACCTTGCGGAATTTCGGGTTCTGAGTGACTATGAAGGATGCGTTGGGATCCCCCATAAAAAGGCAAACCTGCTCAGATGGGGGTAGGCAGGGGTGCTCCGAAACCGCACGGCAAGCACAAGTTCCGGCGGCAATTGAATCAGGGTTCTCCAGAATTATGTCTCTGACCATCTTAAAGGGCATCACCTTCTCCGAGGGCACCAAGTGCAGGTTCTGTTTCTGGGTAACTAGCTTTATGGCGTCTGTCAGCTTTACCACTTTCCCGTGGTAGATACTGGTCTCTTTACTCGCCCCCTTGTCAATAATCTGCTGGACGAACATCCGCATCATCTCAGCGATACCTTCATCCACCTTGTCCGCCGGCTCTTTGCAAGGCATGCCTAGCTGCTTGATAATCGTGAAGATAAAGAGTTCGGTGTACTTCATGTAAAGATAGCCAGCTAAAGCATCACTCTTGTCCTCTAGGGAAAAAGCATCGTAAAGGGATTTGTTTACCTCGTGATGATGATGCATGACCGTCTCCTTCCATAGAACTTGCCTCTTGGCCTAATCATCCGGTCACGAACTTCCTTGCCCTCTTTGGTGTTGTAATGTCTTGGCAACCGCTTTGTCCTCAATGGCAGCTTCCTGTTACTGTCACGGTTTTGTTCTTGAACCTCAACCCTGCGCCTTCTCTAGTGGTCAAGCTTCTTTCCAGAGCACCAGCGCCTTAGTCGTTTTCAAACAAAACAACTTCTGCAAAATGTTTCACCCCGCCATCTATTATTATCAGTCTTGGTAGCCTGTTTGCTTCCTTCCTCTTGCCAACAAAAACTGCCTGAGGGGCACTTACTGAGGCCATACCTTGACCAGTTTGCCCCCCTCCTGCACCTGGGTCACCTTCAGGTTAACGATACCTTTCCCATCTGGAGGGATATGCATAGGTCCCCATGCCGAGTCCCATTCCAGGTTTCCCGAGCGCATCGCCTGGGCAACTTTGTCACGGTCACTAGTGCCGGCCAGTTCCATGGCCTTGATGCCCATCCAGAAATTATTGTAATAATAAGCCATGTCGGGGGTGGGTGATCGGCCATGCACTTTCTTGAAGGCATCCTCGAAAGCTTTCATTCCCGGCTCATCACTTCCCGCCATCCACTCTACGGACACATAGTTGCCCAACATCGCGGGCATTGAAACAGCTCTCTGAGCACTGCTTGAGGAGGCAGCATTAAAAACCTTGATGTCGCCCCAGCCACCCAGCTCCATTATTTGCTTATTGATCGTAATTTGCGCACCTAAACTGTTGCACTCGACTATCACAAGTTCTGGCTTCAGGTATTTGATCTTGGTTAGATATGCAGAGAAATCCATCGTATCTTGGGGGAAATACTGCTCATATACTAAGTCTATGCCCGCCGCCTTCCAACGTTCCCGACCACCCACAACACCTCCTTCGCCATCAATTTGCATTCGCATGGCCTGATCATCATACGCCAGAAATGCGATAGTCTTGGGCTTCACAAATTCTATAGGAAAGCCGACTACCCGTTCTATTATGGGAGCGGAGGTGTAGAGGGCGATATTGTACTTCATGGTTTCTTGGCCGTAAATTGTGGCAGGGGATATATAAGGTATCTTAAGTTCTTCGGCGGCCTGAGCTACCGCATTGAAACAAGCCCCGCTAGCACCACCAAAGAGGAGCATATCCACCTTCTCTTCCAGTGCCAGCTTTTTCGCCTGCCCTACGGACTCGGCAACCATACCTCGGTCGTCGCCTCTGACAAACCTGACCTCTCTGCCACCGAGTATGCCACCCATATCCTTCAACTGTTGCTGCACCACGGCAATACATTGGTCTGCCAGGTTTCCGGACACTGCCAAGGGCCCGCTCCACTCAGATATGACACCCATCTTCACCGGCCCGCTTGGTGTAGGGGTGGCTGTGGGCGTGGTGGTTGCTGTGGCTGTGGGCGTTGGACTTGGCGTCGCTATGGGTGTAGACGTTGCAGCAGGACTCTCCTCGCCCCCTCCACCACACGCTGGTAGTATAATAGGCAGCAATAAGCTTAAAGCCGTGAACACGACTAACCACCGTTTCATATCACTTCCTCCTGACCTTATTATGTGTCGTGTTGCAAGCGTTATAGAGCCTGTTTGGCTCATATCATTCTGCTCACCTGGTTGCTTCCAGATGTTATGCCTTCTTGTCTGTCAACCAGGGTGGCTTCCCTGCTCCTGTCAACCTGAGCCCCAGAGGGTGTTTTGATGACTTGCAGGTGGATGCTTCAGCCTCTGCCAGTTTGGCTTCCTCAAGCGACAAAAACAATGAGACGCCTGGGACTTACCTCTCCCAAGGCGTCTATAATATGTACCACCAAGCTGTTAATCACAGCTTTATGCCCCCCGGACCGACCAGTTTGCCCTGCGCTTTTTACGTTTTCTTTAGCTACTGAATATACGGAACCGAAAACTTTTCTGTGTAAAAGAATATCACAGACTCAGGCGATTGTCAAGGTGTTGCAGGTTTTTAATCGATTTTTGATGGGAATCAGGTTATATCCACTTGACAACAGCAGAGACTATTGATATTATGTTACTAACAGTGTGAAAAGTTTACAGAGTGAAAGTAAAATGATGAATAAATCTAAACATCGGCCCTCGGACAAGCAAGCATACCGGTTCTTGCAGCTCATGCTCGAGTCATCGGCCAGAACGACAGCACCCAGGCCTGAGGAATTGACCACCCTGGTAGGTCAGCTGGCAGCGCTGCACGCTCAGGGGCAGACGCCACCTATTGACGACCCAGTCAGTCTGTACCGGGTTATGGACTTCGTGCGCCGAAAGGGAAGCCCAAGGATGAGCGAACTCGGCAGGGCTCTTGCGGTGTCACTCTCTACGGCGACGCGAATGGCGGAGGTTCTGGTGGACATCGGATATGCAGAGCGCTTATCCGATCCCAGTGACCGCAGGCTAGTCCGACTTACTCTGACCGAGCATGGTGAGAAGGCCCATGATGTCATTGAGCGCTACTTGCTGCAAAGCATTAGAAACAATCTCAATTTCCTCACGCCCGAGGAACAGGCTGTTTTCCTTGCTCTCGCTGACAAAGTGACGGCTGCTATTAGAAGAGACGCAGCCCATCAGGAATAGCACCACAAGAAAATGCGGGGGGAAGTTGGACATGGAAGAGAGGCATGATATCGTCATCGTAGGCGGTAGGCCTAACGGCGTGACAGCAGCGGCATATCTGGTCAAGTGCGGTCTCAGCGTGTGTGCTGGAGGAGAGGCCGGAGGCGGGAGGGGTATGCGAGAACAGAGAACCTGTACTTGGAGTGCGCATTAACCCTCGTGCTATGCTCAGGTACGGTGGGACAGAGAGGCCTTTATGACCATCTTCGGGGTTGAGAGCACCGACCAGTTGCTCTCCCATGGGGACAACGTGGTAGCGGATAAAATCGATAACGCCAGTTTCGGTGGACATGCCATCTGCGAGAGCCTCCTAGATCCCCAGCTCATCCACTTCCCAGATGGCGGATATGGCTCTTTCTTTCAGATGCATGCTCCCTACGAGAAAGAGGGAGGTTGGGATAGGCAGGGTAAGAACCTGGAAAAAGCGATACTTGCCAAATGGGAGAAGGCAGTTCCGAACTTCAAACGGGATAAGGTTATCGCCACCACTCTGGGGTGAGCATGAGCCGCCGCTGAGAATACGCCCATTTGCAATGTTAGACTGGGGAACAAGAAAGAGAGATTTGAACGGTCAGGAAAACATCCGGCTGAAGAAGCCGTTGACAATGGTATCTTGAAGAAAGTGTTTTGATAGAGAAAGTAGCCATGAAGAGCAAGCAGAAGGGTGCCCTCACCGGGTACCGCGTTCTGGACCTCGCTGATAGCAGGGGCGCATATTGTGCCAAGTTGCTCGCTGAACTCGGTGCGGATGTTATAAAAGTTGAAGGGCCTGAGGGAGACTCCGGTCGCAGGATACCGCCATTTGCTGGTGATGCTCCTCATATCGAGAAAAGCCTCTATTTTCTCTACCGCAACGCCAACAAGCGAGGAATTACCCTTGATTTGCAGACAAGCGAGGGCATGACAACTTTCAATAGTTTGGCTAAGACGGCAGATGTTCTGATAGAGAACTCGCCGCCGGGATATATGACAAACCTGGGTCTCGGCTACCCGGTGCTGAAGGAGATAAACCCAAGGCTGGTCATGGCCAGCATCACCGAATTCGGTCAAAGCGGCCCTTACAGGGACTACAAGGGATCAAACTTGGTCGACTTTTGCCCTCAGTGGTACTATGATAACCAGTGGCTTCCCTGGTAAGATGCCCTGCTTGATGCCAGGGACGCCTGCCTATGATGCTACTTCCCTGGTAGTGGCCATATCAATACTCGCTGCACTCTACAACCGCGCCACTAGCGGAGCAGGCCAATATATTGATATCTCGGTGCATGAGGCCTCCCGCACTGGGCTTTACCCCTGGCCGGTGACCAACTACTCTTATAACCTCAATCCGGACTGGGGGCCGCCAACCCCTGAGACACGGCTGGGTGCAATGGCATACCCTATCTACCCATGTAAGAATGGCTTCATCCGGGTTGTGGCATTGACCCCTAGACAGTGGGATGCTCTGGTAAGGGTGCTAGGAAGTCCTGAGGTGCTTCTCATGCCCGACTGGAGGGAATTCCTGTATCGTATAGGCAATGCCGATGACCTGTACGCGCTGATGATCGGGTTCACCACGAAATACACTATGCTTGAGCTTTTTGAGGCGGGACATCGTGAGGGCGTGCCTATCGGCCCGATACTGAATATAAAGGGCTTCGTGGATAATCTCCAGACCAAAGCCAGAAAGTTCTTCATCGGAATCAACCACCCCATTGTAGGCAAGGCTCTCTACCCTGGTCCACCTTACAAATGGAGTGTGACGCCGGCAGGCATCCGACGCTCTGCCCCCTGCTTGGGGGAACACAACGAGGAGATGCTTCGGCAAGAGCATGCCTCACCAAGAATTAGCCAGACGGCTTCACTTGGGGAGAACAGGGCACCGCGCTTTCCTCTGGATGGGATCAGGGTGCTCAGCTTTGGCACCGGGGCGGTAGTCCCCGACTGCGGCAAGATATTGGGGGAGCTCGGCGCCGATGTTATCAAGATAGAGTCCAAGGAAAACCTGGATTTCATGAGGACCATCGGGCTGGATATCAACAACATAGCCGGGTTCAACGAGTCCAACCGCAACAAGCGGAGCTTCGGGGTCAATCTCAAGAAGGAGAGGGGCAGAGAAATAGTCAAGCATCTCATCAAGATGAGCGATATCCTGGCGGAAAATTTCCGCGGTGGGGTAATGAAGGACTTCGGGCTGGACTATGAGAGCATACGCCGTATCAATCTGGACATAATCTACCTCAGCAGCCAGGGCTTCGGCGGTGGAGGCCCTTACAGTGACTTCCAGGCCTATGGTCCGTTACTTTCTTCCGCCTCTGGCATGCTCTCCATCTGGCGTAATCCTGATGAGCCCTATCCCGTGGGTTCCAATGCACCTATCCCTGACCATCTGGCTAGCAAATATCTGGTGGTGGCAGCGCTAGCCGCACTTGATTACAAACGCAGGACAGGCAGGGGGCAGTTTATAGATATGGCTCAAACAGAGGTGGCGGCCAACCTCATCGGCGAGCATTTTCTGGAGTATACCATAAACAACCGAGTTCCAAAGCCGCTGGGGAACCGAAGCCTTTATGCTGCGCCACATGGATGCTATCCCTGCATGGGCGAGGATAGCTGGTGTGCCATCACTGTGTTCACTGACGATGAGTGGCATGGGTTATGCCAGGCCATTGGCAATCCCCCATGGACTCATGACCCTAAATTCGCCAATACTCAGCGACGGCTTGAGAATGTGGAAGAACTGGACAGGCTACTAGGGGAATGGACTGTAACACGCGACGCTCTCCAGGTGATGGAGACTCTACAGCGCGCCGGGGTAGCCGCTGGCATTGTCCAACGTGCCCCCGATACTCTTGATGATCCACAGCTCAAGTATCTGGGTGCGATAGTAGAGTTAGACCATCCCGTAGCTGGCAAAAGGCTTTATCCGGCCATTCCCTTTAAGCTGTCTGACACACTGCCTTTCAAAAGCACTCGCGCTCCCCTGCTGGGAGAGCACACCGATGAAATCTGCCGCAAACTTTTGGGAATGCCTGAGGAAGAGATAGATAGACTTAAAGCGGAAGGCGTCTTGGAGGGACCAGCCGCCTGATACTGCAGGAAAAGGAGGTATGAGCAATGAAAGCAGCGGTACTGTATGAGGTTAATAAGCCACTAGTGGTAGAAGATGTCGAACTGGGTGAGCCCCAGAGCCAGGAGGTGCTGGTGAGGCTTGTGGGCTCAGGGGTGTGCCACAGCGACCTGCACTGCATCAAGGGCGATATACCTCAGGCGCTTCCCATAGTACTGGGGCACGAAGGTGCTGGTATAGTGGAGAAGGTGGGATCGGGCGTTACCATGCTCCAGCCCGGCGATCACGTGGTTCTTATGGTGTCCTTCTCCTGTGGGAAATGCCGCTACTGCGTCGAGGGCAGGCCTACCATGTGCGTTGGGAACATGGATACCCTGGCAATGGGCGCTCTCCCCGGAGGAACAAAGCGCCTCCGCAAAGGAGACCAGGAACTGGGCCACTTCATGGGTATTGCCAGTTTTGCTGAGTACACGGTGGTGCATGAGCGTCAGGCGGTGAAGGTGCGGGAGGATGCCCCGCTGGAGGTAATCTGTCTGCTGGGCTGCGGTGTCAGCACTGGTATCGGCGCGGCCATTAACACCGCGGGGGTGAGGCCAGGGGAGAGCATCGCCGTCTATGGCTGTGGTGGTGTTGGGTTGAGCGCAGTCATGGGTGCCAAGCTGGCCGGAGCAGGCAAGATCATCGCCATCGATACCTTAGATAAGAAACTGGAGATGGCGAAGAATCTGGGGGCAGACTATGTGATCAATGCCTCCCAGGAAGATCCTCAGTCCAAGGTCATGGAGCTCACAGGAGGGGGAGCGGACTATGCTATAGAGTGCATAGGGAATGTGGATGTTATGGCGACGGCGATGGGTTCCATTCACGGCGGCGGTAAGTGTGTCATAATGGGGTCGGCACCTATAGGCAACATGCTCAGCATCGCTCCCTATGAGTTCCTGATGGGGAAGACCATCACCGGCAGTGTGCAGGGGAGTATAAGGCCCTTCGTTGATATTCCGAGATATGTCGACCTGTTTATGGATGGCAAACTTCCCATCGACAAGTTGATCACCAAGACCTATAGCCTGGATGAGGTAAACGATGCGTTCGAGGCGCTAGGGAAAGGTAAGGTCATGCGTAGCGTAATAAAGCTCTAGCCCTCAGAATCGCAGAACATACGACAGTCTTAGTAAGGAGGTTATGATGCCAGATACCACTTTTGATGCGGTGATAGTAGGAGGGGGGAATAAATCGTTGCTGCTTGCCTTGTATCTGGTTAAGTACGGTGGCATGAGCGTGGGCATCTTCGAGAGAAGGCATGAGATCGGGGGCTGTCTTGCTACCGAGGAGAGCGCTGCCCCTGGTTTCCGCGGAAACACCCATGCTACTATTATTCTCCCTTGGTATTACCTGCCGGTGTGGCGCGATTTCCCGGAGTTCTGGGACTACGGGGCCCAGTGGGAGCAATACCTTTGTAGTGATGGCGGCGTCTTCAGCGAAAAAGAAAACTGCCTTGCCATTTACAGCCTGAAGCACGACCCAACGCAGGAACGTACTGCTAAGGAAATAGCACGCTTCTCCCAGCGTGATGCTGAGAAATGGTTGAAGCTATGGGAGTTATGTCAGAGTGACGAAATGCAAAGAGTTCAGGCAGACACGTTATTTCTACCAGCTGAACTAAGGAGTTCTCCTGAAGCTATGGAGAGGCAAGTGGCCATCTTACCCAAAGCCTTGGAAGCCGGCTTTATTCCCGATTCGCTGTTTATGTCCGCTAGCATAATACGTGCAGCGCGGGAGCATTGGGAAAGTAAGGAGTTACAGTTCTGCATACTGAGGTTCGTCGTCTCCGGGGTAATTGACGTCAACGACCCCGGTATGGGGCCGCTAATGTTGGGTCTGGCTGGAACACTACCTACCATAGGTTTCAACAGGGGAGGCACCCATCAAATAGCCCATGCTGCTCACCAAATATTGGTGCAAAGCGGCTGCAAGTTTTTCACACATGCTGAGGTTGATAAGGTCATTATCGAGAATGGAGAAGCCAAGGGCATAAAACTCATGGATGGCAGCCAGGTTGGCGCTAGAAAACTGGTTGTTAGCGCTGGGCTGAGCACCGAGCAGCTTTGTTTTGACCTAATAGGCCGGGAACATATAGATCCTATACTAACAAGACGTGTTGAGCTTCTGGAGAGGACTTTCGGCTGTCTCATGTGGTACACTCTTGCTCTTCACAAGGCCCCCCAATACAAGGCAGCTGCCTTTAATCCTGATATAAACGAGTGTATGTGGCTGGGGATGGCACGGGATCCCGACCCGGAACATATTGCCAGAGAGTGCCACTATGTCAAGCTTAAAAAATGGCCCCCACTGGATGATTACTGCATTAATGTCTGGTGTCATAGTCTGGTTGATCCCTCATATGCACCACCAGGGAAACATACTGCCCAATGTGAGCAAATGGTTGTTCCCGTCACTGCTCATACTGAAAAGGAGTGGCTGGAGATAAAGAAGCGTTATTCAGAAGAACTGGTCTCTATCTGGCAGAAGCATGCGCCAAATATGACCTGGGACAATATCATCGGTGTTGATACCAACAGCCCTTACGATACTCTGCGTATGAAAAATATAGCGCCCACGGGGCAGATGGGTGGACTGGACCGGACGCTGTTCCAGATAAATGAGAATAGACCTACTCCGGAGCTGGCTAACCACAGAACACCCATAAAGAACCTCTACGCCACCGGGTGTCACTGGTCGACTGGTTCGAGCGCCTCGGCGTCTGAGTCATACAATTGCTACAGAGTCATCGCCACTGACCTGGGACTGGGCAAACCATGGGAGGAAAAGGGGAAAGAAGAACCGGACTCCCTGGTGCAGCAACTACGGGTGATAGAGAAGAGGGTGCAGGATTCAGCCAAAAAGAAAGGTTAGGAGCAGTATAGACCCCATAGTTTTTTGCTAATACCGTCTAGGACTGGCGGCTAGTTAAGGAGACAGGACTAAGGAGGAGAAATGGCACAGCATTATGATGTGATTATTATAGGGGCAGGCCCTAACGGCCTGGAGGTCGGTGCATATCTCAGCAAGGCCGGGCAAAAGGTGCTCTTGCTGGAGAAGAGGTTCGAGGCGGGAGGGGGACTGGCCACGGAGCAGGTCACCCTGCCCGACTTTTTCCATAATACCCACGCCATCTACCACCTGATGGTGGACTATGCTCCCGTCTATCAAGACTTCCAGTTTGAGGAGAAGTATGGCGTCAGGCACATCTGGCCCGATTTCCAGTGGGCTATGCCCACCGCCGATGGCAGATGTCTCTGCCTATACAGGGATTTGGACAAGACCTGTGCCTCCATCGCCCAGTTCTCGCAAAAGGACGCAAAGAGCTACCGCGAGATGGTGCGCCTCTATGACGATATGATGAAGAATATGATTGGTCCCATGACCTTTATCAAACCAGAGCCTGCTCCTATCATGGCATTCAAGGCGGAGAGGACGGAGTTGGGCAGACAGATGACCGCAATGTCGGAGAAAACACCGGACGAGGTCGTTAACGAGCACTTTGAAAACGATGTGGTTAGGACCCTGATGCTTTACATATGCTGCCATTGGAGCCTGGACTATGACCAATCCGGTGTCGGCTATCTTATCCCCCTTTACCTCAACCGGGCTACCCATTACCGACTGGTGGCTGGAGGCTCACACCGGGTCTCCAATGCCCTGCTAAAAGCGATCTTTGAGAACGGGGGACAGATAAGAACCAATGCCCAGATTAAGCGCATCATAGTGGAGAAGGGGACGGCGAAGGGGGTGGAGCTGGAGGATGGCACCCAGATTATGGCTGACAAGGCAGTGGCCAGTACCCTTGATACACACCAGACCTTCCTCAAGTATGTGGGCAAGGACAAGTTAGAGAAGGACTTTGTGGACATGATCAACATCTGGCAGTGGGATGCCTGGAGTCTATGCCATCTGCACCTGGCTCTGGCAGAACCCCCCAATTTTAAGGTGGCTGCTGCCAACCCTGAGATCAACAAAGCCTTTGTGTATCTGCTGGGTTATGAGAATCCTCAAGAACTAAAGAATCACTGGGAGGCCATGCGGAAGGGTGGGCTTCCCGATAATGCCGGCTTCAACTGTTGCTTCCCCAGCATTCATGATGCTTACCAGGCTCCACCGGGCAGGGCCAGTGGCCTTATCTCCCAGATGGCGCCTTTCAACATGAAAGACGGCGGCTCTGAGAGATGGCTCTCCATCAAAGTGAAAGAGGAATGGGCCAACAGACGGCTGGCCACACTCCAGAAGTATGCTCCCAACATTACCAAGGATAAAGTGTTGTGGACTTACATCACCACCCCAGCGGATATCGAGAATAAGTTCGCCAATATGGTCAGGGGCTCCTACAAGCAGGGTGCTTACCACCCGCTGCAGATGGGGTTCCTAAGACCTAATCAGGACTGCTCCAATAACACCACGCCGATAAAGAACCTTTATGTGGGTGGGGCTTGCGTTTACCCCGGCGGACTGGTGATCTGGGGGCCGGGCTATAACTGTGCCAACACCATAGCCGAGGAGTGTGGAATAAAGAAATGGTGGCAGGAGCCTGAGATAGTGACCAACGCACGCAAGCAGCAATACATATAGCGTGCGGAAAGAGGTAGCATAGGATGTTATTCAGATCGACTGGTCTAGGAAAGACAGAGATGGCAGCAGACATTGAGAAGCTTGAGCGCCAGGGAGATTATCTGATCCTGAGGGTGCGCACCACCGACCCTGTAGTCTGGAAAGTAAGGGTCGCCTTGAGCTTCAAGGACATAGCCACGGTGCTGAAAGCTCTTGTTAGGTTCTCCGTCATTGGCTTTATGCTCTCGCCATCGCAGTGGTTCAAGAAGAAGGCCGAGCATCCAGGGGATTTCTAGAGAGGCGCATTGTGAACAAAGACCACTTCGTTATTATTGGTTAGGAATGGCTTCGTTGGTAGCAAATGCCCTGCTGGATTGGAGAGGCCTCAGAAGATATCTGCTGGACAAGAACCTGCGCAATGGCGGCAAGGTCATGCCCTGCTCAACGGTAGACGCTGGGATCAAGGCCACCGATATTGTGTGGGGGTATGGCCGTTCCGTAAAAACAATCCAGTAGAGAACATTGCTGAGCAGTTAGAATCACTGTAGAATACAGCAAATAATTATTTGAGAAATACTATAGGGGGTATATATGAGCAAGAGACTAAAGGGTAAGGCAGCTGTTGTTACAGGCTCGGGGCGAGGGTTGGGAAGGGAGGTGGCAATGGCATTGGCTGCCGAGGGCGCCAAGGTGGTGATCAACGACTTGGGTTCGGCGGTAGACGGCAGCGGTAAGGATACACAGGTATCCTCTCTGGTGGCTGAGGAGATAAAAAAAGCGGGCGGTGAGGCAGTGGCCAACTCCGATTCTGTGACCACTATAGAGGGTGGAGAGAATATTATCAATACCGCTGTCAAGAACTTTGGTAAAATAGATATTCTGGTCAACTGCGCCGGCATACTCCGCGACCGCATGATCTGGAACATGAGTGAGGCAGAGTGGGATGATGTCATCCGGGTACATCTTAAAGGCCACTTCGCTTGCTGCAAGGCAGCAGCCATACGGATGAGGGAACAGAAGAGTGGCAGGATCATAAACTTTACCTCAGTAGCTGGAACTGATGGCAGCGCGGGGCAGGCCAACTATAGCGCTGCCAAGGCGGGCATAATTGGTTTGACTAAATCGATTGCCTTAGCTCTATCAAAATACAATATCACTGTCAACGCTGTGTCTCCGGCTGCGGCAACCAGAATGACGGCTGTCATCCCTGAGGAGCAGCTACGCCAGTATGTGGAGATGGCCGGTTTCAAGATCGGCCCCGATACTACGGTGGATCAGATGCAGAAGTGGTTGCTTGGGGACCCGGTGGCTGTTCCACCAGTCGTGGTTTATCTGGCCACCGATGAAGCGGCGGGTATAACCGGACAGGTATTCCAGGTGCGGGGAGGGAACATAGGCGTCTATGCGCCTGCCGCCATCTTTCATTCCATCTCTAAGGCCGGAATATGGTCCGTTGACGAACTCATAAAAGAGGTGCCAGAGAAGCTCACCAATGACCTACCTCTTCCACAAGGACTTCTCGGGTTCTAACCTATATAAGTTGGGTTGTGACCATTGCCGTTAATGCCCTACGTTGAAGGGTAAATAGTTTATTTGCCTTTTAGCTGCTACAGTCACATGCTTACTGCACTACCAACACCACTGAGTTGGTAGTGCAGTATTCTGTTGGAGTTCAGGTTACTGTTTCCTGAATCAGTCTAACCACGCCGAGGGAGGACAACCGTGGCAGTACCAGGGGTGGTCTTTTCTCCTTTGGCATTCTCCACCCAGATTTCACAATCTGCGTAGTGCTCGCCGTCCTGCTTGTACTTGCGAGTTACTTTTCCCTTACACCACCAGGTATCGCCTTCCTCAGGCTCATAAAGCGACTTCATCAGACGGGGCCAGTCCATACCACGGTACTGACAGGACAGTTTTTTAAGAGTCCCGTTGTCCCCAATCCAGTTGGTCATCAATGTTACCAGCCAGGCTCGTTTAAGAGCACCGTGGACTATTGGCTTGCCCACCATTTGGTTGTTAGCAAAGGTCTCCTCAAAGTGGATGGGATTGAAATCCCCTGTCGCTCCAGCCCACTTAACCAGCATTTGTGTTGTAGCTATCCTGGGCAGCGGGGTTACCTCGCTGCCTACTTCAACATCTTCCCAGTATAGTTGTTGTGCCATATTTCCCCCTTGCAAATCAGCGGCAGATGATAGTCTGGCGCACCTTAAATGCTACAGCACCATTCTGATTGGTGAAGGTATTTTCCAAAATGCAGAAGACTAACTTGTTGCCTTTGCTCTCCCGCTCAAACATCTCAGCGAGTTTGGATGAGCTTATCAGGATATCACCAGCTCGGACAGGGAGCATGAACTCAGATTCGGCTCCGCCATCGAGGATATAAGGATAACCTGCCTTTGACATGGCCTCCAGGGCTAAGTTGCCGACCGAATCTGGGATGAAGAAAGGCGCAGCCCCAGTCCATTGAATGGGCCAGCCAAAGAAACCAGGAGGAGCTATTATAGAGCCGTACCTTGAGTTGTGGGCATATTCCTCGTCCCAGTAGAGCGGGTTGCGGTCACCTACAGCGTCAGCGTATCTTTTTATGGCTCCCTTTTCAACCTCATAGACCCGCGGGGCATCTGATTTACCTATCAACTTGGCTGCTTCTTCAGGAATCAAAGACCACCTCCTATGAGATATTTGGGGCCGCTTAGTCTTTCACATCCTACCCTATTTTGGGCATAATTGTCAATCCTGTGCACTCGTGGGTTCTTTTGCAAAGAAGGCTGCTGCAGAAGATGTCCAGGAGAATTCCTGGCGGATGGGGGGTGCCCCCCCAGATTCAAAATTCCCCCAAGATGGGGGGACTGAGGGGTTTGATTAGGACTCTTTTAGCTGAGCATTGGGCAAGAGGAGATATTTGATCCGTGAAGTGGGATTGTTTAGCAGATTTCGGAAAGCGAATATTAGATGAATTGTAAGTTTTGCGACTTGCAAGGATAATCAACCTAAATGCAAGAAGACCCACTCGTAAACCTGCTTGACAGTATTCGAGTAAGGTGCTAGACTACGGTCACCATGGCGCTCTGAAACAGGGGATAGGCCCGTGGAGAAAGAAGGAGGTATAGCATGGCCCTTACAATTGATTCGAAGATGGGAGACCTTTTAGCCGATCCGAAGAGCAAAGCTATTCTGGAGAAGCATTTGCCAAGTATATCTAGCAATCCACAGATGGCAATGGCCAAGGGCATGTCGCTGAAGATGATAGCCCCTATGTCCGGAGGGAAGATAACCCCTGCCATACTCAAAGCTATAGACGAAGACTTGAAGAAACTATAGTTGGACTGCGCCAGGTTGTGAGTCTGGAAGTTTCCCAGCATAGAGGGGCAATCGGCGCAGCAAAAGCGCACAGTTAGGGTCATAGGGAATGCTCCTCTTGCGGGTGGCATAGAAGACATAGAGAAACCGGCGAAAAACCGTGACCTATCCCCCTTTCGTCACGTCAGCGTGTAGAGTGGGTGATAACCAATTCGGTCAAAACCGTAATCACTGGATTCTTTAGGGCAGGTGGACTTCTTAGAGCAACGGGCAAGGTCTAATCGTAGGTAGAGTCTGAGGTAGCCTGCGGCAACAGATAAGAATTATCTGCGGGCTTTAAGACGCAGTTACCCTCAAAAACAGCGGCAGGGACGTATTGCAAATACCTATAGGCAAGCCTGTGAGTATTTGGTTATCACATCGTGTTTAAATCAACAACCCACGCATTCATGCAAGCGTTCTAGCCTCTTCGCCTCATGATGGGCCACTTTCATCCCGCCCGCTTGCTAGAGGTCGGGGGGGGGGGGGGGTATCCAGTGTGGTTTTCTATTAGGATGACTGCCTCTTTTCCAGGTGATAGTGATATACAAGAGGTGCTACCCTCAAACCTGATTCTACTGCCTGTTGCGAGCCCATGTATGCTGTGCTACCAGCGTCAAAGCCGACATAGAATAGGCCGGGTATGGGCGATTTGGCTGATGGCTTATACTTGCCACTTTGACCTATGGTCACACATAATCCACAAGCTTCGCCCCCTTGTTTTGGCAGAACTTGATCGCGGCTTAAAGATGACACCTGGGCTGGGCCTGTATATGGGCCTTTCGACTCGATTACCGGCGCTATTTCGGGGAGCATCTCAGCCATTTGCTGGTCTGTCTTCTTCCAAAGCGCTTCTATCGTCTTGTCTGAAGGATCAGGCGAGCACGGGGTACCGAAGATCACGACTTGCTTGCCTCTAGGCCCCATGTCAGGGTCATAGTTGGTCGGCACCAATATGGTTATGACAAGGTCTTGCGGCATCTTCCCTCTCTTGACTTCGTCTTGTCGGTCCAAATCCCACCAAGCTTCAGAGGACCAGCCCTGGTATAGGCCATGTTCCAGTACAGGCTCCCTCAGGATATAGAGACCGCCGGTAAACCCATTGCTGGGCAGCAAACTTTTCACATAGCTAATGTAACTCTTGTCAAAGTACTGCTCGCCGACGAGTTTGAGCACCGTTGGCTGTATGCCGGCGTTACTTACGACGATTGGAGATTTGAAAACAGCGTCCTTCGTGATCACGCCAGCCGCTCGGCCATCTTCTATTAGGATTCTCTCAACCCTGGTTCCAGTCTTGATTTCGCTACCACAATCCTCTACCACCTGGGCAAAATCCTCGGACATACGGCCATAGCCACCAAGGGGGTAGCCCAATGGCTGATTCGAAAGGCGCTGAAAAGCTTTGATCATCTCTGACATTGGGACCAGATCAACCAGTCCCACGTTAACTCCGTGGGTGAAGAAAGCGAAATATTCGTAGATGGCACGTGGCATTCCCTCATACTTCTCACAATACTCCCGAACGGTGATATCATCGAGGGAATCAATCTTTTCTGGGGGCATCATGGCAAACTCGGTCAGTATCTGTATGGCAGTCTCTTGCTCTTTGTCGTTCATTCCCCATGGGTTAAACAAGGCATTGGGGTTCATTTCATAAGGGTCCATCTTGGTGACTGCACGAAACCATTGTCCACCGCGCCGGTACATCATACACATATCCTTCAAGACAACCCTAAACTTGGACTCGATTCCGAGCGCCCGAAAAGCCTCGAGCCAAGCGCCGCCAGTGGTGGGTAACCCGCCTGTGGGCCACAACTCACCTCTGTATCCTTTGACTGACACCGCCATTTGCTTGCCGCCGACGCGCTTGTTCTTGTCCAGCAGCAAAACATGAATGCCCCTCTTTGCCAGTAGAGCAGCGCAGGTAGTGCCGCCTGGACCTGCTCCAACCACGATCGCATCGTATTTCCCTTGTTTTGCCATCTCCCACTCCTTATTCAAGCATTGCTAGTGGTCTCGTTCAACTCAAGGCGGGCTAAGTCTCCCGTCCCCACTTTTTGGTTATGTCATATGTGAGGTCTTTATGCTCTTTCTCATCGGGCAGTGGCCGCCCCAGCCAGTCACGGTGGAAGGCGTCTAGGTCGGGCAGAAAGTCAAAGATAACCGGGTAGCCCACTGGCACGCTCTCCACCTTGAGTAGACTACCGCACCCCGGACAATAATATTCTCGCACTTCACACAGATTGGGGTCCGGGCAATGGAGACCAGGATAAATCTCTGCCAGCTTGTCGGCGTCGTCTCTAGCATAGATTAGTGCGCCTAGCTTCCAGTTTTGTCGATAGTCCCCATACTCGTGGCCACAGTCGCATTTTACAATGCGCTCTTGGCCCTTCTGAACGATGTATAGATGCTCGCCCAGGGGGAGGAGTATCCTCTCGGACCAGGGGACGCGCTCCTGAAGTATCTGAATACATTTATCGAACCTATCGTCGTCCTTGGGATGACTCATTATGTATTTGAGTCTATGCCAGGGAAGCTTCCCGTCGATGAGGTCTCGTATATCTTCCTTGGGGTAAGATATACTACTCACGTTTTACCTCCTTAATCAAAGCTGAACTTCTCGGGGAGGTCCCAGAACTCTCTGAATTCTCGAGCGAAAGGCTGGCTCATCTTCATACTGTTCTGGTACATCTCCACCAGCTTGTCGTCTAAGTCTTTTTCCATCAATCTTTTACGGGCTTTTCCCCACCATTGCCTCATCGGTCTCCCTCTGGCCAGTCTCTCTTTTCTTTTCGCCTGGCGGAGGTTTGCTGTGGCAGCGTAGTCTATTTTCCACGTCTTGGATTTCCCGTCGAAGGTAACTGCCACACAGTATATATACTTGGCCATCTCCTCCGTGGCAAGGCCATTATCCAGGTCAGACTTCACCAGTCCAGGGTCCCTCTCTATCGGGTCTCCCAGCCCACCTGAGCCGGGAGCTACACCTATAAGCATGTCATTCTCGCTGACTTTGATCGGCGGCGGCATCTGGGTAAAACGGATGACTTCGCCCGGGATTCGGCTTTTGAACTCTGCGGGATTGCCGATTTCGTGCAGCAATGGCTCTTTTCTGTCAATCAACCCCTGCAGGTCGTTGTAGCGAACCAGCATTGTAAGTTGCCTGCCACCTGGGTAACCGCCGAACATTCCCATGTTGGGAATGATGCCACTGGTACCACACCCGATAGCTCCTGTGGCGAAGAGCTGCTGCGTCCCATGGATTATATCCATTCTGCTGAGCGTCAGACCGGAGCGGAACCTACCATAGCCTACCGAGTAGAGGTCGAACCGCCTCGACAGATTAAGTAATGGAGCGAAGAGCTCCCACACCTCTTCGTTCCCGGTATCGACCTCTGGCGTGGCCAGCCAACCACCGGCATCCACCCCATCGCAGACTCCGGTGGCACCCGGGCCCATGGCGCCAGTCCCGCCGAGTATCATTGCGCGCTTGTGCCCGAACTGGTCCAAGCCATAAAATTGCCAGCCAGCCCCTGAGCGGTAGTTAAAGATCTCCTCCCTGAAGCCGCGGAGGTAGAAGGCAGTCCCCAACATGCCCGTCCATGCGCCGAAGGTGTCGAGCACAGAAGCCCAGGAGTTTGAGAAGGCAAGAAGCCGTGGCTCAGGCGGGTTGAGCAGGGAGCCCGGGGGGGACTTTATCTGGAAGGGGAGAACAGATCCAAGGTTACAGCGGCCATCATAGGAGAGAGTCTGCACCAGGCAGATGGAGATAGCTCCCCAGAGCGCCTTGGGGGGGACGTTGAAGCTATGCCAGCCCCATTCCCCGGTACCCTCGAAGTCTAACACCACCCCCCCTGAGGGCAGGATATCCATCTGAATCGGTATCAGCCGCAGCGTGTCCTTGTTGGCGGCTAGCCAGCTTACTGGCTTGTCTGCCATATAGAATTCGAGGGGTGCTACATCACGGTAACGCCCGGGTACCATCCGCTGACGGATGCGAGTGATCTGGTTGCGCCGCTCCTCCTCTATCAGTTCCCTGGTGGCCCTCTTGTAATAGTCTAGGCCAAACTCGCTGATAATCTTCTTTATCTCCTCACGCACCCGGATGTTGGCCGCCATGGCCCCCTTCCTGTCCAGCAGGAACATATCCGGAATATCAAGGTTGTTCTCGATCCTGTACTCGAAGTCGCGCCTCATACGGTCCTTGGAGCCTATTTTTTCACAGCTAAACCTCAGTCCATCGGTGGCACGTTCTACGTTGGCTGAGGGCATGCAGCTCGGACTCACCGCACCGATATCCATTTCCATAATCACCGTGCACACCCATCCTACTAGCCCCCCCTCCCAGAAAATGGGCATGATATCGTAAACGTCAGTGGGGTGCATGTTCGATATCGCGGGGTCATTGGATATGAACATGTCTCCGTCCTCTATCCCTACCTCTTCCTCGTAGTTCTTATCGATCATCCACTTAAGGTGGTCTCCCATGAGGCGGATGTGGATCTGGATACCGGTGGACTGAGCTATATTGTCGCCTTCGGGAGTATACAGGCCGAGGCAAAGCTCGGCCACTTCTCTTACAAAAGGAGAACCAGATATCATCTTGGTGGTTTCCCGCCCGGATATCAAAATGGCTATCATTCGGGAATGGAACAGTTCGCTCTTTACCGGGTCATCCCTCAACAGGTAGGGCTTGGTGATGCCGTCATAGCAGCCTGTCTCCTGTAGCAGCCTCTCGCATTTCTCCTTCATCTGTCGGAGAGTCTTACCGTTTTCACCTATTCCCTTGCCCTCTATCATTCAGGCCTCCTTCAAATCTCTGCCACGCTAACTTGGGGCTCCTTAGCTAAGCCATAAAAGCGACCACTCATCCATCTTGACCTGCTTCCCCGGTGGGATGAACAGGGTCGTCGCCGGGGCCTCCACCACAGCTATACCCCTAACCTTGTTCCCTGGCCTGAGCTTGTCCATGTCGTAAATGGCAGCTTTGTGCCATTTTCCCTCAAGATATACCTCTCTTTTCCCTTTGAAGGCTTCTGGGAGTGGTTTCTCCCCTTCTAGCCGTCGCCTGCTGAGCTTGGGCTTGACCTTGGGGATAGTGACGGTAAGGCCTAGCTCCATGATTTGGTACCCCGCCCTGGCGTATTTGGCCACGCCGGCATAGACCTTTTCATACAGCTCTTCAAAGGTGGCAATGAGCTTGTCCATATCCTGGGGGCTATTTATCCGGGCTGTCGGAGAGAGCACCTCCAAATCCTCCATCTGGCCACCGTAGCGTACATAGGCCACTTGTTGAACCTTAGCCTGCTCCCAGGGCAGGCCTTCGGCGGCCAGGTCAGCCATAGCCAGTTTCTCCAGTTCGTCCCAGCCCGTGTTCAGCATCATTTGTCCCATCATCAGCTTCCAATCATTGTCTGCCCCATGAGGGATAAAACCGTTGGTTGACTTCTGGTAGCGATGGTTGATGTCTACCGCAGCACAGCCAAAGGCGGAAAAGGCAGCTGCCCAGGGGACGGTGGCTACCCCCTTAAAGGACAGGCCTTCAGTGTAACCAGCCAGATGCATGGGGCCTGCCCCGCCATAGCTCAGCAGGTTGTAGTCCGCGGGGGAAAAACCCCTGGTCAGTAACACTGTCCTGATATGTTCCTTCATGGAGCTGTTGATGAGCCGATATACCCCTTCCGCCAGATAGTAGGGGTCGACACCCAGAACGTCAGCACATTTCTCCTTGACGGCCTGGAGGGCCAACTCTTTGTTCAGCTTGAGCTTGCCCCCGAGGTAATTGTCTGGATTGAGGATGCCCATGATGAGACAGCAATCCATAACTGTGGGTATCGTGTTGCCTGTGTTATAGCACACCGGCCCAGGGTTAGCCCCGGCGCTTTCCGGGCCGATGGTGATTCGCTTGGTGATGGGGTCGATGGTGACATACATCCCGGTGCCTGCGCCGATGCTGTCCATGACCAGGGTTGGGATATTGAACAGCCTCCGGGTGATGACTACCTCCCGTTCTACAAGCGGCTCGCCGCTTCTGAGGAGGCCGACATCAAAGCTGGTGCCGCCCATGTCGGAGCAGACCCAGTTGCCCCCCATCCCTGTCTCTTCGGCCAGGTAGCGGGCTCCCAGCAACCCGCCAATAGGCCCAGAAAAGCAAGCTTCATGAAGTCTGGGGTAGCGAATATTGCTTAGCCCTCCGTGGGAGAGTATTATCTGCAGAGGATGCTTGTAGCCATTACCCTGGAGCATGTGCTCGATCTTGAACAGTTGCTCGCGGGCAGGCTCGACGGCATAAGCATGGAGGACAACCGTGTTGAGGCGGCTCTGCTCCCTCATGATGGGGGCTATCTGGTGGGACAGGTGCACCGACACCAGGCGGCCCCGTTTCTTCATCACCTCTCCGGCTATCTCAGCCACCCTTAGCTCATGGGCTGGGTTCAGATAGCAGTACCACAAGCAGACGGCTATGGCCTCTACATCCTCATCTAGAAGCTCCTCAACGCTCTTTCTGACCTCTTCCTCATAGAGAGGGATAGCTTCCTGGCCGAACATATCTATGCGGCCGGTGACTCCTTTGACCAGTCTGCGAGGCACGAAGGGTCTGGTATGCTTGTGGGTCACATGGTGGAGAAGGTCTTGATAAGCATAACCAGCCCAGGTCTGGCGGCTCCGTTCATGAAGGAAAATATCCTCGTCTCCTCGCTGGGTGATAACTCCTACTTTTTGGCCAGTCTCTGTGAGAAGCACATTTAGCGTAGCGGTGCCGGAGTAGACGGTGGCTTTAACTTCAGGCAGGATATCCTTGGCTCGCTTCCGAAAATCGATGCCCCAATACTCAAATGCATCAACTAGCGATTCATAAAAGCCCGAGGATTGGTCTTGTGGTGTAGTAGCGGCCTTGCCAATAGTGAAGTTCCCATCGTTTTCGACCACAATCATGTCTGTCATGGTGCCACCGGCGTCACTGGCAATTATCTGCACTTGCTTTGCCATCGTTCGTCTATCTCCCTCCGACTCCAAAGATTTAAAGCGAGATTTCGTGACAGTCAGGGGCAACGATAAGCGTAGGTTCAGTCAAACGCTGCACCTCCTCGGCTGTCCAGCCTGGAGCTACCTCTTTAAGTACAAGGCCTTGGTTTGTCACTTCGATTACTGCTATATCGGTAACGATCATATTGACGCAGCGCAGTGCGGTGAGAGGATAGCTGCATCTCTTTACTATTTTGTACGAGCCGTCCTTGGCCACGTGGCTCATGATTATGATAACGCGCTTGGCGCAGAAGGCGAGGTCCATGGCGCCACCTATGGTACCCACCTGCCTCTTGGGGATGAGCCAGTTGGCCAGGTCGCCCTTCTCTGAGACCTGAAGTCCTCCCATCACGGTGACGTCGATGAATCCACCCCTGATGATTGCAAAGGACTCCGCATGTTCGAAGATAGACATTCCTGGCTGTGCTTTCACCGGCTGACCGCTGGCATTGATCAAGTTCGGGTCGCCTTCACCGGTGGTATATACCTCGCCAAATCCTAGAGCGCCATTTTCGGAGTGAAACAACACTTCCCTGTCCGCGGGGACAAAATTCGAGCAAAGAGTGGGTGTACCTATGCCTAGGTTGACTACCATGCCATCCTGGAACTCCCTAGCGACCCGCAATGCCTGGGTCTGTTCGTCTATTCTCTCCTTCTCTTTCATGATGACCTCTTTCTACCTTACCACGACCCTGTTGACGAATACCCCGGGCGTAACGATCTCCTCTGGATTCAGTTCACCCAGCTCCACCACGTGGTCCACCTCGGCGATGGTCACCCGGGCCGCCCCGGCCATGGTGGCATTGAAAGTCCTCGACGTGCCCCTGTAAACCAGATTGCCCCAGCGGTCGGCCTTATAGGCTCTTATAAGAGCGTAATCGGCCTTGATGGCGAGCTCCAGCAGGTATTTCTTGCCATTGATCTCCTTTACCTCTTTTCCCTTCTCTAACACGGTGCCGACGCCGACCGGTGTCAAGATGCCGCCAAGCCCTGCCTTTGCTGCCCTTATTATCTCTGCCAGCGTTCCCTGAGCTACCATCTCGATCTCCACCTCTCCCGCCCTGTACCGCTTCTCCAAAGTATTCTCTACCCACTGGTTCACCGGCGCGGATACTATATGCTTTTTCATCTGGCCTGTCCTGTGCAGCACCTCAACGTCATGCTCTCCCCAAACCTCTATGCCAAAGCCACCGGAGTTGGATACCACGGTGAGGTTTCTCACCTTCAGCTTGGATACCGCTTCCAAGAGGCGGCTGGGGGTGCTGACTATGGGGCCAAAGCCGCCAACCAACACCACGGCCCCATCGTGCATGTCCGCCACTGCTTCATCAGGGCTGGCGATCACCTTGTTTATCGGCATAAATCATCACCTCAATTTAGATTTGTATACGAACCTGCCGCATCGCATGTCTGCAGCCGTCTCTGTTGCAAAGTGCTGCACCTTCTTTGGACAACTCTGTGAGCTATGTCAGCACTCCTGACCTCTCGATATCAGTCCCAATACTATTGCCCAGGCGTTTGAAGTAAAACCAGCTTTCCCCCTTCCACATGCGCCACAGTGAGATGTAGGCCTGCGTCACCCTGTGGGGTGTAGTGAGCGTGTCCCATGGGTGTGTCCCACTCAAGTTTGCCAGAACGGGCCGTCTGGGCGATCTTCTCCAGGTCAGTATCGGTGCCTGCCAAATCAATAGCATGTATCGCCGTCCATAGAGGATTGTAGAAGTACACCTGTACTGAGCTTGGCATCCTGCCATACATTACCTGAAAGTCCTGCTGGAACTTCACAGCCCCTGGATAGGGTAGCCCTGGAAGCCACAGCACGAATACATACCAACCCTGAGCACCGGGCAACTTAGCCGATTGCTCGGCCGCCGCGGTACCTAGCACTTCTATGTCGCCCCAGCCACCCAATTCCATAATCTGTTTAGCAATCGCCAGATAGGATTCGCTCGGCTGATAGAAGAGGAGTAGAACATCCGGCTTGGCGTATTTTATCTTGGTGAGGTAGGGCGTGAAGTCGGCGGTACCTACGGTGGTGTACTCTTCATAGACGATCTTTGTCCCGGCTGGCTCAACTCCTTCCTTATAGCCTTGCCCGTGTTCGTGGCTATCAGTCAGATCGGACGCCAGAATGGCAGCCGTCTTTGGCTTCAACACCTTGTTTGTAAAATCGTACTCGGCGACATACGGCTCGTCCCAAGTGGTCATGCCAGTTACTGTGAACTTTTTCTCTGCCAACTCCGGTAAGCCGGCATAGTCAACATACAGTATGTGATTAGCCTCAGCAAAATCGGATACGGCTATATTGTCGGCACCACTTGCGCCTCCATAAACCAGCGCTGAAACCTTATCTTCCTTGAGTAGCTTCGTAGCGCCGGCTATTGCCTCGGCCACGGTGCCCCGGCTATCGTATTTGACCACCTTCACCTCTCTGCCACCCAGGATACCACCCATATCCTTTACCTGCTTCTCCACCAGCTTGATAACGGGGTCGGCCAGCAGACCGGTCATAGCCATCGGCCCGCTCCAGGGTAATATGGCACCAATCTTTACCGGCCCTGTCGGTGTGGGAGCAGGTGTTGCGGTCTGCGTGGGCATGGTGGTTGCTGTGGGTGTTGGACCAGGCGTTACTGTGAGTGTGGGCATAGCAGTGGCTGCAGAGGTGGATGTTGGAGTCTTCTCCTCTTTGCCGCAAGCGGGCACCAGTAGAGCTAACAGGCTCAGCACTACCAGGAGCAACCAGTACTTCCTCAACATATGCACCTCCTAAATCCCCGGGTTGTCTGGTTTTTTATTAAATAGGGTAAGTTGGTTTGCCCCCCAGGTTTGATGTGGGCTAGTGCCCCTTCGCCCAGCGCATTGGCCCCCACTCGGCGCTATCTGGCGCGTTCAGAAGGGCCTGGTGGGCATCATCGTTGTAATGCCAGGATGAACGGCGGTCCATGTCCTCTGTGGCTCTGCAGGTGGCCTTGGTCATGGTGAGGGCGGCCAGTCGCATGCCGCCTAGCTTCTTGCCCAGCCGCTTGGCCTCCTCCAAAAGCTTGTCTGGGGGGAAGACATGGTTAGCCAGGCCGATGCGGCAGGCTTCCTTGCCATCGATGACATCCCCGGTGCAGCAGAACTCGATGGCTTTTGACACCCCTATCTTCCACGCCACGTTCACCGGACTGCCGGCACCTCCGAGCCAGCCCAGGTTCTTCACATGCATATCGCTGATCTGGGCCGTCTCCGAGGCAAGGATAATGTCACAGCAAACAGCCAGCTCGATGCCCCCCGCCGTGCATACCCCGTCAATGGCGGCTATAGATATCTTGGGGCTCCACAGGATCCTCTCGAAGGGGTGGGGACCTATGCCCGGGATTTCTGCTCTCCTGGGTTGTCGCTGTGTCCACAGCGAGGAGGATGGGGAAGGCGGCCTGTATGCCGCAATATCGAATGACCCTTCAGCCGTGATGAAGGTCGCCATCTCCTTGAGGTCGGCACCGGCGCAGAAGCAGGGCCTTCCGTCCGGCCTGTGTGCACCGGTGAAGATGAAAGCCTTTATCTCCTCGTCCTTTTCTATCTCATCCAGAGCGCTGCTCAAGTCTTTCCACATCTGGACAGTCAGTGCGTTCAACGATTGAGGCCTGTTCAGGGTGATGAGGCAGTACCCGTCTTCCTTTTCATATAGAATGGTCTCGTACGTCACTATCAGAACTCTCCTTCTTTGTTGCTAGAATAACCTGGCCTATTTCAACGGCCTGAAATATTTGATGTCTAGGATGCTGGCTGTTCTCTCCTCTCTAAATACTGCCTTGACCCTCATGCCCACCCTGAGCTCTTCGGGCTTGACCTCACCCAGCATATGAACAAAGCCGGTGCCAGCGCCGTCAAGTTGGATTATCCCATATACTACTAGGGGCTCAGTAGGCAGCACAGGGCTAGGCTGGTGAGCAACAGTATAGGTAACCACCGTCCCCTTATCGCTCACCTCAACCCACTCATTGAGCTCAGCGAAACAGTCTGGGCAGGTGGATCTGGGCGGTATATAGACAATGTTGCACTTAGAGCATCGCATGCCCATAATCCTCTTATTGTCTCTCATCTCAATAAGGAATCGGCTGCCCACGGCTCCAGCAGAGTAGGTCATGGGGATAGTTACCTTACCCTCCACGACGAAGGCCTCTAATTCCTCAAGGCTTCTGGTCATTTGTCAACCTCCGGCTCCTCGATAATCCTGAAATACTCAATATCGTCCTGCCCCCGACCCCGTCCCTCCTCCTTCCACACAGCCTGCACCCGCATTCCCCTCTTCAGCTTTTGCGTGTCTTTCTCTTCGAGACGGGAGCGTAAGTAGAGGCCACTGTCCAGCAAAATGGTGGCTGAAGGGTAGGGGCTAGCGTAATATTCACCCAAGTGTGGGTCCCACCTGGGAAATATCAGGTAGGTATATTGCACCACTGTGCCCTTATCGCTCATCTCCACCCAGTCCTGGCCTGCCTCTACCTTACACCTTCCACATACCATTTGCGGCGGATATACAAGCTCCTTGCACTTTGTGCAGCGGTTGGTCACCAGTTTCTTGTGGCCCTTCGCTTCTTTGTAGAGCTTGCCCAAATATTTGCCCGTAGACCATCGGTAAGGCCGGGGTGTGTTGATTTGTACCTGAATATATTCTTGGGTTGGTTCCTTTCCCATCTATATAGACCTCCTGAGAAGTATCATCGTCGTCCAGTTACAGCCGCCGAGGGCAGTGGCAACGGCTGTCTTTACATCCCTCGTTACCTGGTGCTCACCGGCATCTCCACGAATCTGGAGTGCGGCTTCTGCTACCCGAATGACGGGCGTGGCCCCGATAGGATTGGTGGACAGCACGCCACCAGAGGGATTTACCGGGAACTCCCCACCTATCTCAGTCATCCCTTTCTCAATCAATTTCCAGCCTTCGTTTTCGTCACAGAAGTGATAATGCTCATAGTGCATTAGCTCTTCCCAGGTCGAAGGCTCATATATTTCAGCTATATCGATATCTTTCCTGGGGTTAGTAATACCATTCCTCTTGTAGAGCTTTCTGCTGGCAACATCCTGACTGTAAGTCTCGCGTCCGGTAGGATCACCAAAAGAGCCGGCGCGGAAGGGTTCTTGATGGACTGTGATCGTATCCGCTATCCAGACAGGTTTCCGTGAGATTTTACGGGCTATATCTTCTGAGGCCAGGATGAGGGCGCAGGCACCGCATGATTGGGGACAGAAGTCTAATATCCTGATCGGCCATTCCAGGTGTCCTGATGCTAGTATCTCCTCCACGCCTTTCAATCCCAGCTTCAGTTGCGCGTAGGGATTCCTGCAAGCACCACGATCCGCCTTCAGCCGTACCATTGCGGCGTGTTCCTCCTTGGCCCCTGACTTCTCCATGTAAACCAGTGCCTGGTTGGCAAACTCTGAGATGGCACCCGTGGACGCACCGGCTCCGAATACTGGTGTCATGCAGGCTGACATGCCTGCCTGAGTATCGCTGGTATCATGCTTCTGAAAGCCGACGACAAGGGATGTGCTGACGAGGCCAGAGGCAACGAGATGGAAGCCCTCTATGACGCCTGATGCTCCGCTGGTGCCACCGGTGGCGACCTTGAAGCCCGACTTCCCGCAGGCTGCCATTTCGCTAGCCATCCAGTGGTCTGGAAGATAAATGCCCTCGAAAGGCTCCATATTGGCGCTAACCACAGCCTCGATATCCTTTGCCTCTAGCTGGGCATCGGTCAACGCAGCGCGCACTGCCTCATTGGCCATCTCAGCCTGGTTGACATCAGGCCGCTTGCTTTTGTGAAAGGTCTGTCCAATTCCTACTATAGCGACTCTATTGGCCATATTTACCTCCGATCAGTTATGGCCCAGAATCATAACAGCTTGGTGCTGCCCGCAGATGCCGGTTACACCATGGGCGAGGGCCACTTTAGCCTTTGGCACTTGCCTTTCGCCTGCCTCACCGCGAAGCTGCAACACTGCCTCAGCCACATTCGCCATCCCGGCTACAACGGTCGGCTTACCTGAAAGCATTCCGCCGCAGGGGTTCACCGGGAGCTGACCGCCCATTTTGGTCACTCCAGTATCGATGAGCTTACCGGCATCTCCCCGCTGGCACAGGCCAAGCCCCTCCATCCACAGCATCTCCTGATAGGAGTATTCCTCCGATATCTCAGCCACATTGATCTGCTTAAAGGGGTCTGTGATGCCCGCCATGCTGTAGGCTTTCTTGGCCGCTTTGACCAGGGCGTCGCAGTCGGCCAGTTCTCTATATCCCGGATAATGCGTCTCATAACAATTCGATGCCCCCATTATCCATATCGGTTTTTTGGTCAGCTTCTTAGCTTGGCTTTCCCTGGCCAGAATCATGGCACAGGCACCGTCTGAGATCGGTTTGCTGTCCAGCAGCCTGATGGGTGATGCCAGCGTCGCTGATCTCAGGACATCTTCAATGGTAATGTCAAGAGGCTCTTGGGCAAAGGGGTTGTTTTTGGCGTTACCTCTGTTTTTGACTGCAACCTTGGCGCATTGTTCCACCGTTATACCATACTTATGCATATAGCGTGTCGACTGCATGGCGGCGGCTGCCAGGAAATCGAGGCCCAACAGCCTCAGAAAGATGGGGTCAAAGGCCGCATTTTCAACGATACTCTTGTTTGCCTGGGATTCCTTGCAGTGGGTGGCAACCAGTACGATATCGTGGTGCCCTGAGAGGATGCGTGCCATGGCGCAGTAGAGGGCATTGATCGAGTCTTCACACACCTTGTCTTCATCAGCCAGGTGTGCCCCAACGTAGGACATAACGCCTAAATTCGAGATTGTCCTACCGTCCCACATATCTTGGGAGCAGTCAATGCTGGCATCTATGCCCTTACCCCTATCACCATACCCCAGCCCTGTCTCATCCAGTACCTGCTTTATGGCTTCATATACTAGCTCGCCTTCGTTTACATCAGCCCTGTTCGGATGGTATTTGGTTTGGGCCACTGCTACAATTCCTACTCTTTCAGCCATGTACACCTCCTTTCAATCTAGAGGCAGTTTAGTTTTTTCAGCTCTAAGAGTAGATACCCACGGGCAAACCCTTGGCACTTCTTAAAAAACAAACGCTGCCTGGCAACAAATCTCACTTGGGGGGCACTTACTGAGGCCAAACCTTGACCAGTTTGCTCCCCTTCTGGATCTGCGCCACCATCATGGTGGGCACACCTCTTCCATCGGGAGGGATACGCAGAGGCCCCCAGGCCGAGTCCCATGCCAGGTTGCCAGAGCGCAGGGCTTCTGCAACTTTACCAGGGTCATCAGTGCCGGCAAGCTCAATGGCCTTGATGGCTGTCCAGAAACAATTGTAGAAGTAAGTCAATGCGGGATCGGGCAGCCGGTTATACTTTTGCTTGAAGGCATCCTCAAAAGCTTTCATGCCTGGCTCATCGCTTCCAGCCAGCCATAGGACAGACACGTAAGTGCCTACCGCCGACGGTATGTTAATGGCGGCCGGAGCGGCACCTGTCTCGGTAGCATTATAATACTTCATGCTGCCCCAGCCACCCAGTTCCATTATCTGTTTGTTGATCGTAACTGATTGCCCTGTCGAATTGAGGATGCTCACCAAGACGTCTGGTTTCAGGTATTTGATCTTGGTTAGATATGAGGAGAAGTCCATCGTATCCTGGGGAAAATACTCCTCATATATGATATCTATCCCTTTGGCCTTCAGACGGTCTCTGTCCCCCACGACACCCTCCGCACCATTAAGGAAACTGTGGCTATCCTCAGCGTCATATGCCAGGAAAGCGACCGTCTTTGGCTTCACCACATCTATTAGGAAGTTAGCAATGCGAGCTATAGCAGGCTCGTGGGTATATAGGCAAGCACTATACTTATACTTCCCTGACGCTAAACCGTAAATTGTGGACATGGCCACATAGGGCACCTTGAGTTGCTCGGCGACATCAGCCACCGCAGTGAACTGGGCGGCGGACTCGCCACCCAGGGTGAGGACACTAACCTTGTCGTCCAATGCCAGCTTCTTAGCTTGGGCTGCCGACTCTGCAGTCGCACCGCGGTCGTCACCTTTGATGAACTTGACCTCTCTGCCACCGAGTATGCCGCCTATATTCTTCACCTGCTCCTCCACTAGGGCTATAACCTGGTCTACTAGGACACCCGACATCGCCATTGGCCCGCTCCAGGCTATGATAGCACCAATCTTCACCGGCTCTGCCGACGTTGGCGTCGGCGTGGCTGTTAATTCAGGCGTCGCTGTAGGTGTAGGCGTTTGGCTGGGGTTGGCTGTGGGAGTAGAGGTTCCCTTCCCCCCTCCCCCTCCGCAAGCTGGTAGTAGAACAAGCAGCAATAGGCTTAAAGCTGTGAACACGACTGTCCACCGTTTCATCTAACTTCCTCCTAACCTTATTATGTGTCGTGTTGCGATCGTTTTAGGGCTTGTTTAGCTTACATTACCCCTTAACACTTTGTTGCTTCCAAAGGTTGTGCCCTCTTATCCTTTGTTAGTCGAAAAGAATCTGCTCCCTGGAGATATCCATCAGAAAATTGCAGCTTGCAAATATTTCACTGTAGTAGAATATCACGGTCTCTTTCAGTTGTCAAGTGGTAGTCTGTTGCGGTAGTTACGATTCAAATCAACCCGAAGGACAGAGTTCCACTGGTTTTATCTGTGGGTATCTATAAGTCGCTCTCTACGCTTGTCTGTCCAAAAAGGAGGAGTTCTCGAAAGCTGCCCTACGCTCATTGGTGGAGCTGGGGTGACAATAGGCAGAACTTTTAGTCTAGCTTTCAGTCTTACCCCCGACATGAATCGCAAAGCTGACCACTGATATTATGGATTTCATTATGATCTTTATGAATGTTATGAAGTTTAGGACGTCTATGAAGGTGATTTTTTATCGGCATGAGAGATAATATCAAAATCTAACTTAATAGCAATTGCATAGGAGGCTGATTACATGACTCAAAAACTTTCACCGCACAATGTATCGAAGATGATGTCATTGTATTTTGAGGGCTATTCGCAGTCCGAGATAGCCGACAGACTCGAGGTAAATCAGAGGTCTAACCCGGGATTTGCCATATCGACTCTTGATAAGGCCGTGCCCCACTCTCCTTACTGTCTACCCGGATGATAACACCCTGCGCCACCTCCGTCAATCCCAGTTCTCCATCAAGTTCCCGACAGGCCAGCAGTCCCGCATCCGAAGTGATACTGGCTCCGTGGAACTCTATCCTCAGCCGCTTGTCAAATTGAAGTCTCAGTGCCTCCTAGGTCTTTTCACCCATTGGGTTCCACTTATAAGCGCCTTTCGATATTGGAAGACCAGGCTAAATGGTTTCAATATGGGGAGATAATTGCCAGGAGACATGTATTCCAAGCTGCTATAGCAATGCAATGGATAGCAAAGTGGCAAGCGGCCTTTGCCCTTGCGGCTCACACCAAGCGACTCATAAGCGGCTATTAATTGGCTTACAAGTAAACATGTCAAGTTGGACTTGCCCATCTTGGACGCTGTAGTTATCTGCCCTCTTGACCCTAAGCGGCTTTGGCCTAAACGGCTTACAATTTGGCTGATTGTTAAACGAAGGCACACTTCAAATCCATTATGAGAGTTAATTTGTTGTTGCCATCTAACCTGCGTAGTCTTGCTAGGTCCCCTGACAGCTAGGTCATGTTAGAGCGCTCGGCTGTCGTAGAACGGGCATTGCTCCCTTGCACATTGCTGGTTCCGAAGAGGATAGCTGCACACAATCTTCGCTGATTGTGGCAGAGAAATACCAAGCTGATTGTATAAAAAGTCCACAGCAGCCCTAACAGCAACTCGTGATGCCCGCTTGCAGCAACGCGGTTGGTTGTCAAGCATACGTTCCAAAGCAGAGGATGTAGCCGCCAGAGCTAACGAGCGCTCCTTACCAGTGAGAGGCGTTGCGGATGTCAGTACACTCACAGCAATGCCTACTTCTACAGCTGCTCCACAGTCACCGTATAAGCCGCACCAACCACCAGGTATCTTACTTGCCCTTTCTAGTGCTTTCTCAATAGCTCCTCGTGGTACTGGATAGCCAGCATTGCGCACAGCAGCAATGATTGCAACTGGAACTATTGAATGGTGCTCCGGGCCATGCATGGGCACCGCCGGATGGGCCATTATTTGCTCTATAATTGCAGCCGGATCGGTAGATTGTGTGGTATCCAGCACTTGGCGCAAGACATCAAGTGCACTCTTGCTATGACAGGTATCACAAATGTAATGCCCTGCAGGACAGTAAATAAGAGTACGTTCCTCCTTTCCACATAGGGAGCATGCACGTAGGGCCGACTCTGTAGCATAAACCAGGGGCTTACCACATACCCCACAGTTGATCGCAGAAGCTAGCATATTTCGCCTCTTAATCTTTATGCTTCACTGGAAAGCCCTGAGATTCGTTTGCAGCAACAGAGAACCTTAACTACCATAGAGTGCTGCTACTATATTCTTGGGCTAATGCTAGACTATTGCTGCTTGTTAGTCAAGCCGGAATGTTGCACTTTCTAGCGCATAGTGGGTTGAACTACTATCTATCCCTAGCTGGAGGTGTGCAAGATCAGTGATGTATAGAGTTCATGCTAACCAATCTGACGTGTTGTTCAAAGTTGCATTTGGGGTGTCACAAAGGCAAGGATGAGCGATAGTCACCCACTTCAGCATCTTGAGGTGTAGTCTCCTTCACCTGCTCTGGCGTGAGCACATATTTTCTCTATTTCAATCTCATTATGGAATCTGCCAATATCACTTAGAGAATGGGCATCACTATCAGCTAGCAGAACCAAGTGGTGCTTCTCAGCCAATAGTCTTATCTTTTCTTCATCCATTTTGGCACTATGTGACGGATTCCCGGGCTGGATACCATGGATGCTAAAATTTGCATTTTCTGCGTCCTACACCTTTTCCACCTGAACCAAGCAAGTGTTGCTGCAAAATGCTCCTCCTGGCGAATGCTCGTCTCTGGTGAGGACATTGGCACATCCTCCTCTGTCTAACCCTCTCTCATCAGGATTATACCAGGCCCCCTGAGGGATATCGACTACCCCGGGCATGATCCTCTCTGTCACCTGGGCAGGAATGACCACCTCCCCTCTATCGTTGAAGATCCTGGCCATATCTCCGTCCTTAATGCCCCTGACCCGGGCATCGGCTGAGTTAATCCATACCGCCTGAGTCTGAAGCTCTCTCAGCCAGGGTATGTTGTCATACTGGGAGTGCGCCCGTCTCTTGAAGTGTGTGGTGATTAGCTGCAGGGGGTATTTGCGGGCCAGCGGGTCATTGCGGCTTTCCCAGGTCTCAATATACTTGGGGATGGGGGGAATCAAGGGGTCATTCATATCTGCCAGCCGCTGCGAGTAAATCTCAACTTTCCCGCTGGGTGTGGGGAAAGGATTGCTTGCCGGGTCGTCGATCTGCTTCTTGAAGGCTATGTGGGGCTTGGCCAGCCTGATCTTGTGAATGCCCTCCTTTTTGAAGGTTTCATAGTCTGCGATATCGTCACAGCCTTTCACAAATGCCCGCAGCAATTCATCCTCTGACTTGTCGCTATAATCGGGAATGCCCAGTTTGGCAGCCAGCTCAGCACATATCTCCAAATGAGATTTGGACTCGCCTATTGAATCAACAGCCTTATTCATATAGCCGTAGAAGCCCGTTGCTCCGCCAACTGTGATATCGTTCCTCTCGAAACAGGTATTTACAGGCAGCAGGATATCAGCGAACTTTGCCCCTGGCGTCATAAACTGCTCAAACATTACAACAAATTCTATGGTCTTCAAGGCCTGAACTGACTTATTTACATTGAGGTATTGATTGGGATAGCTGGTGTTCACCAGGTAGAGGAGCTTGTATTCAACAGGATAGCCGCCAGCTTTCCCCTTAAGAATAGCGTCCGACATCTTGGCCACATTTATCTGGCCTCTCCTCATAGGAACACCTATGCCGGGCAGGAAATTCTTTCTGTTTTGGGTGTCAGGTTCAACCGGGTTACGAGGAATCCTCATGCCGCGGCCCAATCTCAGATATCCCACTGGCCCGGCCACCGGCCAGGACCTTCCCGCAGCGTTCCCTCCATGAACGCCGATATTGCCGGTAATAGCTGCCAACGTGATAGCCGCCCGGTGATATTGCTCTCCATAGGCAGTGCGCCCTGGTGCGATACCGGTGATTAATGACGCTGGCTTGGTGGTGGCATACTCCCTGGCCAGATTAGCTATGGTGGCAGATGTCACGCCGGTAATAGCCTCAGCCCAGGCAGGGGTCTTGGGTATGCCATCCTCTGCGCCCAAAACATAGTCCTTAAACTGTTTGAAACCAATGGTATAAGTGTTGAGAAACTTCTGGATTTCGAGCTTTTCATTGATCATGACAAAGGCCATAGCTATCAGCATGGCGGCATCGGTGCCAGGTATGATTGGTATCCACTGGTCAGCGAAGGTGGCTGTGGAGTCAGTATATTTTGGGTCGACCGAGATAATCCTTATGCCAGCCTCTTTGGCTTGGGCCAGGTACCACGTGGTATTGGTATTCTGTATCGTGTTTGCTGGGTCCCACCCCCACATGATTATCAGACGGGAATTGAGGAGGTCGTCCCTGGTGTTGCCGCTGTCCACAGTCCCATAGGTGGCTAGCTCTGCAAAGTAGCTGCCCTCAAAGGAAAAGATGCCCCAGACCTCGGAACAGCCTCCAGACATGAAGAGCAGTCTCTGGTGAGCCGTGAAACCGTGTAAATTGGAAGTATCCCCCCCTGACCACTTGAACAAAATGGCCGACGGGCCGTATGTTTCCTTCACCCTCTTCAGTTCTTTGGCCACAGTGTCCAGAGCTTCGTCCCAGGATATCCGTGCAAATCTGCCCTCTCCCCGAGTACCTACCCTCTTCATGGGGTATATAAGACGATCAGGGGCATATACTCTCTGTCGGTAAGCCCGACCCCTGAGGCAAGCTCTATATTGGGGCTCCTCACCATCGTCGGTCTCGATCCTGGTAATTACGCCATCTTTGATATGCAATTTGAGCAAGCAAGTCCCACCACAATGGCTGGAATGAGTGGTGTAGATCACCTCTTCTGACAATGCCGACATGATTTTACCCCCTGAGATATTTTAAGCTGTGTCAACCAAATCTTAGTCCCCTGCCTAGTGGCCGTCAAGTCTCCTTGGCAGAGGTCTGCGATTTCAAATGCCCTTCGGATAGACAAAGCCATGTATGCTGGGCAAGGTGGCTCATGACCTGGCTGACAGTGCAAAGTATTCTTCACGGCGACTAACGGCTCTTGATCCCCAACACCAGGAAGACCTCTGGCCAGTGATTGCTGACTTTGATCTCCATATCAGCGTATCGGGGCTCTACAGCACCGGCTGGGCTTGTCATAAGCTCACATAGCGTCCTTGATTTAAGAGGTGCAGATTCTCCAACAGGGTAGAAGCATTTTCCCGATATCCACCAAAGACGCAGTTATTTAGCCTTTTGTCTAAGACTGAACATAACGCCCTAATGTTCAACTCAGGTCATCACACGTTTCTGACGATTGTTTAGTCCAACCCCGGCCGTGATAGATGAGTGCCTTTGCCGTTGCCCAGTAATCTGGTATAATTTGAGAGGATTGGTTCTTAATTAGGGAGTGGTGATAGCAGTGGACAAGGTGCTGGCGCTAGTAATGGCCGGGGGAATGGGGGAGAGACTAAAGCCCCTGACGAGGGAGCGGTCTAAGTCGGCGGTTCCCTTCGGGGGCAAATTCCGCATCATCGATTTCACGCTGAGCAATTGCCTCAACTCAGGTCTCCGCCAGATTTCCGTTCTCACACAATATAAATCCAGCTCATTGCATAAGCATATCCAGGAGGGCTGGGGCATCTCTGGTTCAGGGTTGGGGTACTACATATACTGCGTGCCTGCTCAGCAAAAGATGGGGGCGGATTGGTACCAGGGTACGGCTGATGCTGTACGGCAGAACCTCGATCTGGTCAGCGGGAAGGACATTGAGTCTATTGTAATTCTCTCTGGTGACCATATCTACAAGATGAACTACCTCCAGATGCTGACGTATCACAGGATGAAGAAGGCAGATGTAACGACATCTGCAATCAGGGTAAGAAAAGAGCAGGCTGCCAGAACGCTCGGAGTGCTTGAGGTAAATAGAACTTATAGGATGATCGGGTTTGAGGAAAAGCCGGCGCAGCCAAGAACAATTGCAGACGCTCCTGAGTATGTCCTCGCCTCGATGGGAGTCTACATCTTCAAAGTCGCCACTCTGCTAAAGGCCTTGAAAGAGCCAAGTGACGACTTCGGTAGAGACGTCATTCCAGGAATGATCGGCGAGGGTCGTAGGGTCTTCGCTTATGACTACGAGAAAGAGAACAAGATAGAGGATTTCGTGGTTGAGGTGAAAGAGGGTAGAAGACAGAAGGTCTTAGTTGACAGAACTCGTGATTCTTCGTACTGGAAGGATGTTGGCAACATCGATTCATATTATGAAGCGAATATGGAGCTCGTGGGCGTGGATCCCTTCTTTAATCTCTACGGGGAGAAATGGCCCTTCAGGACATATCAGAGGCCACTACCCCCAACTAAAGTTGTCTTAGGAGGAAGCACACCGGATTCTATCGTATGCGAAGGCTGCATTGTCAGCGGAGGGACAGTCAGGAGGTCCATACTGTCTCCGGGTGTGGTGGTTGAGAGAAATGCCGTAGTGGAGGACTCGATAGTCTTTGATGACGTTAACATAGAGCCTGGCGCCAGAATTAGGCGAGCTATCATCGACAAAGAAGTGAGAATCCAGTCCGGCGCATCGCTAGGGTATGACCTGGAGGCTGACAAGGGGAGAGGCTGCACAATATCAGATACGGGCATAGTAGTTGTCCCCAAAGGGATGGACATAGGACTGGGTTGAGCCATCCCCTTTTCGCAGAGGAGCTACTATGGCAACACGCCTCGGTAGAAAACATGCTGCATTTAACATTCTTCGAGACTGTTCAGTCGCCGCACCGGGGAGTTTGTTTCTTGTGGCACAGAGATTTCCTAGCAACGTAGGTGTCTTATTACTGGCTTCACAACGTCTGTTTGCAAGTTGTCCCGATCCCCTGTATACTACAGACGGAGGAGTGTGTTATGAATATCTATGTGGGTAATCTATCGCTCGAGGTCACAGAGGAGGACTTGCGGGAGGCATTTAAGGCTTTCGGCCAGGTTGCCTCAGTGAATATCATCAAGGACAGGGATAGTGGCCGCTCTAGAGGATTCGGATTCGTGGAGATGCCTGCCAAAACTGAAGGTCAGGCTGCGATCAGCGGCCTGACCGGCAAGGACTTGAAGGGACAAGCGCTTAGCGTTAATGAGGCTCGTCCTCGCTCCGAAGGCGGTCAACGGCGTTCCTAGTGAGCGGGATCGGACACAACAGATTCACAGTAAAACTTCGCCCATAGGCCCCCTCTCGCAGTCGGTGCCCCCGCCGACCGCACCTTGACAAATTTGACAATTACTCAAATTGTGCAGCGAAGCCCGTCAAGCTGACCGAGCGGGTATACCTCTGCACCATCTTAAGGGAGTCCCGTTTGGTAGGGCCGCTGTCGGCCATCGTGTTTGCTCCGACGCTTGACACTCAGATGCAATAGGCATATTATCAGGCTAGGAGCGATGCTGGAGGGGTGAGGCAATGAGTTGGCAACAGATTAGGACGGAATTGCTTAGAAAAAGAGCCGCTTGGGAGCCTCTAGAAACGCCGATACTGCATGTCCAGAACTGGATAGATGAAGTTGGTGACGATTATGTCATAGTGAGGTCAGAGCGCACTGGTAGACAACGCAGGATTAAGGCGAGCGAGATTCAAGAATCGCCTACCCCCAGTGAGGGAATCAAAGGCGCTCTAAGGGCGCTGGGAGACTGCTAGTCCCGTGTGGCCTAGCTAGGTGGGATCGGGGGGGACGGAAAGGGATTGTCACATGGCTAAGGGCACCATTAAACGGCTAATCACAGACCAAAGATTTGGCTTCATCCAGACGGCGGAGGGTGAAGACCTTTTCTTCCATCGCAGCAAGCTTCAAGGAGTGGATTATGATTCCCTCAGAGAAGGGCAAGAAGTTGAGTTTGAGGTTCGACGGGCGTTCGGTGGTCGTCCCCAGGCACTCAACGTGAGGTTTGCCCAGCCTCAAGGTGAATAGCCTCAAGCCCCACACGACCAATTGCTGCTTTGCAATAAAAAAGGAGGATATTCTTATGAATACCCTCCTTGAGTTTACCTCCTCAACCTCGACTCACTGGCGGTGAACAACACCGCATAGAGTCTGTCGGAACCGACTCTCAACTCATCTTTACAAGTCGAGTTTGAGTTCCGTTCGCCCTGCCGTTAGCAGGGCATTAACTGGGAAAGAACCACACTCCATATAGCTTTTGAAGCCTCATCTTGCACCTCCGCTCGACCCTTATTTACATTTAAGCATATTTTGTCTCATTTGTCAAGGTTCTAGCCTTAACGAGGCTCCCGCGAAATCTGATACCGTGTAAGACGGTCCGAAGTTGGCAGGGTGGCTCCGACCAGACTGGCCGTATCTGCGGCCAAAGAATTTTGCTCGTTTCGCGGGAAGCTCCTTTAACCTGCAGTCGTCTGCAAACCCTGGTGTGTTGGTCGCTATCCTCTGAACCATCTCCAAAGTGTTCCACCTGCCCAGGCATTTGATGGCGATGTTCTTTCTATTAGGGTTTGACAGACTTCCAATTCCATGCTACACTAGGATTACCGGTTAGAGGTTTGTTAATTCCCGATCTGCGTAGGTTCCTATAAACTGCCCAGGCCATGAATGACCAGACTGCAACCGAGTCTTTTAGAAAGGAGGTCATTCATGAGCTATACTGATAAGAGCCTAGAATGCGCGGATTGCGGTACCAAGTTCAGCTTTACCGCTTCAGAGCAAGAGTTCTTCGCTGGCAAGGGCTTTACCAATGAGCCCAAGCGTTGTCCTGACTGCCGAGTAGTCAGGAAACAGAAGTCCGGTGGTTCGTATGGTGGTGGGGATAGCTACGGCTATCAACGGCAGAGGGAAATGCATGCTGCCGTTTGCGCAACGTGTGGGAAAAACACACAGGTACCTTTCGAACCCAGAAACGGGCGACCAGTGTACTGTAGCGACTGTTACTCCAAGGTAAAGGTTACCTCGGGGAGCCGCTAGAAGTGAAGACAAAAGAAGGGCGACCCCGCGGGGTCGCCCTTCTTTTACGGCATACTCGGGCAGGCAAACCCAGGGATACTACAGGGGCAGCTCTATCCTCGCAGGAATGGCTTTTGAAGCTACAGCAAGGAGCCTGGAGATAACCAACGGGAAGAGCTCTGGACAGACCATCTTTACATCAAAAGCGAGAGTTACTGGCCAAGCTCAAAAAAAAGACAAGGGGTAGAAAGAAGTATAATAGCTTTGCAAATGAACACGAAAAAATTGTCAAAATCGACTCGAAAATTTATTCGCGGGGAGAAGGCGCGGATTCGCCATAAGGATGTGGATTTAAAAGAACAGGAAAAATTAATTAGTGAGTTATATCAAAGATTTCATTCAGCTTGACCTGCCCCCTTTCCTGTGCCAGTCGTAATGTTAGTTTTTCGAGCCATGTAGTTATTGCGCTGACTGCCTAGCAAACAGAAAACAGCAGCGAGGTGATGGCAACGGCGGCTGTAGTAGCAGAGACTACTTTGCGATATTCCACTTGATAGCGGATAACTATTAGCCATCATGAGTGATGCTGCTTCACCCGATTTTCCAATTTTCTATGAGGGAGGTGTAAGATGGAGTACGAAGGCAGGATCGCGTGTGACAGTGAGAGTGCATGTGTTCATTTTTGGATACTGGCTCGTGATAATTTCGGCGTTTGTAAAAAATGTGGAGCTAAAAAATACTTTCCTGTTGCTTGGACACCGTACTCAAGATCGAAGACGAAAAAGGACGTAGGGCAGCAGCAGGCGGTGCTTCGTCCCAACAAAGACACTGATAAATAGATGGTTACTATACAACAATGTACCTCCAGTGCACCCGGGGTGGTCTATTAACTTTAGAAAAAGGGTGGAACATTAACCTGAGAAACGACAACTGTGTTCAAGCGTCTGTATGTCCAGGATGGAAACATCGCTAAGGTAGAACTGAACCCCCCTTTCGGCCTCATTGTCTCTAGTGTGGGCGGTTCGGAATCTGTATCTAGTGGTGGGGAAGGGGGGACTCGAACCCCCATGCCTCGCGGCACATGATCCTAAATCATGCTCGTCTGCCAATTCCGACACTTCCCCGCGTCCAGAAACACCTAGTATTTTACCATTTTGCTTAACACCTGGGCCTGGCCTGAACTAGCTTGTCTCCCCCTGCCCAAGGCCACAGCAATGTGTCATTCCAGATAGGTTATCTCAGCAGATGGTTTCTTGCGCAATTCGAACTGTATGCCAGCTTCTCGGAAGAGTTCTCCGAAGGCATCGTCAGCATATTTCCCAAAGGTCACAAATCGCTTTATCTTGGCATTAACTAGCATCTTGGCACAGAGGATGCATGGCGAATGGGTAACATATATGGTAGCACCCTCCAGGCTCACTCCATGGAGAGCCGCCTGTATGATTACATTTTGCTCTGCATGGATGCCGCGGCATATCTCTTGCCTTGTCCCCGATAATATTTTCATCTCATCTCTCAAGCACCCAAGTTCAAGACAGTCTTTAAGTCCCGATGCGGCACCGTTATACCCAGTGGTCAACATATGCTTGTCCTTAACTGCTACAGCTCCCACGTGGTGACGGCGACAGGTGGAGCGTTCTGCCACCACAGAAGCTATTTTCAAGAAATATTCATCCGCATCAGGTCTAATCGTCATTTGCATCCTAGAGCAGCCAAGAGTCTTCTGGTACTGTCCTCCAAGTTGTCAACAGAGGACTCGTTCATGATGACAAAGTCTGCCATAGCAATTGGCCCGCCCTTGTTACTCTTTTCTATTTCGGCAGCATCTCGGCTCATAGCCTCTTCCCTTGTTAAGGGGCGAACCTGCCTTTTTGCCAACCTCTCATATCTTATCCTGGGCGACGCATGAACCGCAACTACGACAAAGCGTTCACCATAGCGGCTTTTTAACAACGTGTATTCTTCCCATGAGTAGAGACCATCAACCACAACATCAGCCAATTTCAACCGTGAGTCAATCTCGGGCAGGCTGAGCTCAGCATAGGCAGCCATCCCGTGCTCTTTTCGCAACTGCTCCCTGATGTAGCGTTCACTTGCCTCGTTGAATTCGAGACCCCTTTTCCTGACCTCTGCATCAGTGATGTCACCAAATCTTATCCTCAGAAAGCCATTTCTCTCCAATATTTTGGCGACTTCTGATTTACCAGAACCCGCCATGCCCACAATTGATACAATCATCATAGGCCCATGTGTCTCCAAATTAAGATTGCTGAGAAAGCCTTGATCAACGCCGGCAGCAATATGTACTGCGCTGCCTTTTTCAGCAATCTCCTAAAGCTACACCAGATATCGCTATTCTACCATAGGTGTCTCAACAAGGCTACTGGGTGTGTCCCTGTTGGGGCGATTGTTCCAATCGCCCCAATTTCCCCCAAGAATGGGGGCTCAGGGGTTGAAAAGAGTTGCTAAACGACCTCTGATAATAGGCTTGACAAATTTCAGTTTGACGGTGTAGAATTATTGAAACTTATCGAAGCACCTTGGAGTATGGACTCAGGATAGATTATGCCATCGCAACAGCGTCCTGCTCGGGAGCGCTTGACCACGCTGATAACCCGGGCGTTCCATCGCCTGAGGTCACAGGTTTACGAAGAATCACCCCTGATGGAACTAACTGTGCAACAGCTTAGAACCTTATTCTTGCTGCATGTCCAGGAGACTATGCGCATGAGCGAAATCTCTTATTACTTAGGTATAGGTATGCCTACGGTGACCAACCTGGTTGGCAAGCTCGAGGACAAGGGTCTGGTAGCACGGGAGCATGACACCACAGACAGGCGAGTGGTCCTCTGCTCAGTTACTGAGAGGGGCAAAACTGAGATAGAACAGTTCTGGCACGTCCGGAAAGAGCAAATTGCCCATCTCACCGGCTCGCTCAGTGAGGAGCAGGTCGCACTGGTTGCTCAGGCGATGGAAATCATCCTTCAAGCCCTCAAGCAGAACCAAAATACTCGGGAAACCGGGGGGCAAAGAACTTCATCTCGGCCTGCTACATCAGGATAATCACGGCCTACCTGTTAAGGGGAGTTCAAAGTGGACTACAGTCAGCTCGATTCTCTATTCCATCCCAGCTCAATAGCAATGGTTGGTGCTTCTCCTGACCCCGCTAACTCTTTTATGCTCAAAATAATGCTGAGGCACGGGTTTCGTGAGAAGATATACCCCGTCAATTCCATCGGTAGCGAAGTGTTAGGGCTCAAAGCCTATACTTCCGTAAAAGAAATCCCTGACCCGGTGGACTACGCTTTCCTTCAGGTTTCGGCTAAGGCAATTACTCAGGTGATCAGGGACTGCGCCGCCAAAAAGGTTAAACTGGCCACTGTTTTCACCGCCGGTTTTGGAGAGAGTGAGATAGAAGGCGGGGGCAAGTTGGAGCAGGAACTGGCGGATGCGGCTCACCAAGGCGGAGTAAGGCTTTTGGGTCCCAACTGCATGGGGTTTTATTGTCCTGCTGTGCATCTTACCTTTGCCTCAGAGTTCCCGCAAGAAAGCGGGCCGGTGGGAGTGCTGTGCCAGAGCGGTGGCAACTCTATGCAGTTGGTGCGTGCAGCAGCACACCGCGGCATCCGCTTCAGCAAGGTAGTAAGCTACGGTAACGCTGCTGACATTAACGAATCCGACCTGATGGAGTACTTCGCTAGAGACTCGGAAACCAGGGTCATAATTGCTTATATTGAGGGCGTGAGGGAAGGCAGGCGGTTCTCTGAGGTGCTCCGAGCGACGGCCCGGCTCAAGCCGGTGATAGTGCTTAAAGGAGGACGGAACGAGGTTGGTGCTGTGGCTGCTCTCTCCCACACAGGTTCCCTGGCCGGCTCCGCAGAGGTGTGGGATAGCCTGCTCAAACAGGCCAATACCCTGCAAACTCATAGCGTCGACGAGTGTGTGGACGTAGCCCTGGCCTTACTTTTTATGAGACCGCCCAGCAGCCGAAAGGTAGCCATTGTTGGCCTCGGTGGTGGGGCCGCAGTTCTAGCAGCCGACGACTGTCATGATGCCGGACTGGTGCTGCCACCTCTGCATGAGGAGACCAAGCAGACACTCAGGAAAGTGACCCGTGAGGCGGGCAAAATCTTTAAAAACCCGGTTGACCTATCAGACATGTTCGCTTTCCCTTCTGAAATAGGTCATTGTGTCAAAGTGGTAGGAAGCTGGACAGGAGCTGACCTGCTAATCATACATTTTGGACTTGAGGTCGGCCCGTTGGTAATGGGGCAGAAAAGGGTAGACCCCCTAGCCGAGGCCATCATGGGCGCTGTGAGAGAAGTCGGCAAGCCCACTGCACTGGTAGTTTATGCTGCCTACTGCGATGATGCCTCACAAGCATTGCTGAAAGTGCAGCGGATGTGCTCTGAGGCTAGTGTGCCTTTCTACCCATCCATTCAGCGTGCGATCAGTGCCATCGGTAAAGTCATCAACTACTACCAGAATCAGTGACGGCCTTACCGATAGAGCCAGCAACGTGCTGTTCTATAATGGCGTTATCTGAAGAGCAATGGCTAGGTGGCGAGGCTGAATACCAAGCTGAAGTTCTTTGTTGTGTCCACTGAGACCCACTGCGGCAGATTCTGACTTCGTTCGGTTGAACAGAAGGATAGATTGTCGACTCACACCCTGTCAAAGTCGTCTGGTTTCTTACAAAGTGGACTAATAGCTGGTGATTTTTCTGAATGGGCAGCCACCCTACAAGTATTCCGAACTTTTTTCACAGTAAGGAGCCTATTCTAGCTGTGCAGGTCACTGATCTACTACCTGGCAAGGCACAGGACAATTGAGACCTGATTTATTAGGTTACCTCTCTTTTACTCCCACCGTTGTCATTTGTAGAGGACAAAGTCTTCCGCCTGAGAACTGCAGTCTCACGAGGCTGAAACTGAATAAGGTTCTCTATCTCGGACTGTTTGAAATAAGACCTCCGGTCGCCGACTATCTTGTAAGGCTTGATTAGGCCTCTACGAACACAGTTATATAGTGTAGAGCGCTTAAGGGCGAATTCGCGCTCCACATCATCTATTGTCAGCATGTTTTGCTGATCCATAGCCGTCCGCATGTGTTCATTTTAGTGCTAATTTGCATCTAAGTCAATAATAGCAATCATTAGTATTGACAAGTGTTACATAATATCCTAAAATGTCCATAAGTGGATTATGCCCTAGGGAGTGGCTTATTAGTTTTACGAATAACATGGTTAAGTCTACTGGATGAAAGCAAAGTGGCCAGAAAATGTTTATGAAGGTCAAGGCAATCAACTATAATAACTAAGATGAAGACAATGCGCTCTAAGCGATATAAATGCTTGGGATGGTAAGCTATGAATGACCGGGATATTCGTACAGTATTAAAGGCAGAGCTTACAAGAAGGTGTGCAAAGGACAATAACACATTGGTGTTGGAGGAGATGGGAATCGGGCATGGTGCCACACGGATAGACCTGGTCGTTGTCAATCACCAATTACATGGATATGAAATTAAGAGTGACCGCGATAGTCTTAGACGTCTACCAGACCAAATTAGGGCATATAACAGCGTTATGGATCGTGTAACACTGGTTGTGGGTTACAGACATGCCTATGATGCGTTGAGAATGGTTCCGGAGTGGTGGGGCGTGAGACTGGCGGAAATGAGAAAACAAACTGGCACTGTAGTGCTATCTTACGCGAGACCAGCCTGTGACAATCCCCAGGTCGATCTGAATGCAATGGTAGCATTGTTGTGGCGTGATGAAGCTCTGGCTATTCTTGAGGATATGGGGGCAGCTAGTGGAATACGTTCAAAGCGCCGAACTGAAATCTATAGACGCTTGGTGGAATCGAGTGACCCAGACTCTCTTCGTTTTATGATACGGCACCGGTTGAAGCACCGCGAAGGCTGGCGAGTTGACGTACAACAAAAGTTATGTGGTGATTAAATCCAGCTCTTAGCCATGTAACCATGTTGCCAGTTTGTTTATGTTGCAAACTCATCTCTCTGATGTACTTATCTCCTTCACTGAATGATTCTTCACAATACTCGGGTAAGTCACACAACAGAATTGCCTGTGCTGGCCACTGTTCAAAGCGAGGACCATCTTCCTTAAAAACATCTTGACCACGCATGATTATCCAATAATCCTCTGCTGTATAACGAATGCTTGCGCTATAACGTGCCCGACCTTTGCGTTTCAAATACATGGCGTGTTGAATTGTATAGTCGCTGTAGATTGGCATACGAGTGTTAGATGGCGTGGCTATAGTCTGGTCTCTCCACGATACCCAGTCAGTACGCTCAATTTTGTGTATATCATTCTTTTGTAGTCCACTCAGGTCTTCTGGAAATGCACCACTTGCCACTATGAAATTCCGCCATCTATCTAGACTAGGAATTAGTTTGCATATGTTATTGAACGTAGGAGCAGACCGATCGATGATTTTAAAATCAATAATCAAGTCTACCATTTCGGGTGGAAGTTTGAGAAGTGACAAAAGGGTATTAATATCTTTAGTTAATGTTGGGCGCTTAATATCATCTAGGGAAAGACGAAGGCAAGCACCTTTATTATGTATGCTAAGTGTTGCACATACTGCTGATTGATATGTCCTGTCTCTAGCAATCCCAGTGACGGGGATGAGTGATAAGTTCAAAATGCTGGCATATTGGCCCAGCATAGCAAGAAAATGATTTGGCCCTTGAGTAAGATTATCTGAAGATAGGAGCCAGAGGTCAATAAAAAACGGGCGTTCACCCCAATATTGGAACAACTGACCCCCGATTTTGCTGATGACCTCATCAATAGTTAGTTTGGTGATACGTCCGTTTGCGTCTTTATGTATAAAGTTCTCTGGTACAAGTTCGACAAGCGGAGTGAGACATCTCAAATCGTGTTCATATAGCTGAGCCAAAGCATTTTTCTCAGCTTGCTTCCAGCGTAGAATAGGCACATAATGCGTTAAGTCAAATTGGTTCATATCTGCTCTCACCCCCAATTAACCTCAGGAAAGAGCTTCCTCACTTTGCTAGTACCAACGAGATTTCTCAGAAGTTGATATGCTTTGAATTCGTGCTGCATACGACCAGCTACAATTGCGGGGTGGATATTTAGCTGTTTTGCAAGATGTTCTGCGGCTTGCGGCGAACGCAAACGGCTCGCAGGGCTTTCCTCCCATGCATCGTATGGAATAAGCGCTTCCCCCGCTAATTGATTGGCCTCTCGCTCACGGGGATCGTCTTCGGCTTCTATGTCAAGGTCATCATAAAAGATATCGTTTTCATTGTCCAAATGTAGAGCTAAGTGGGCAAGTTCATGCATTAGAGTGAACCAGAAGTTATCAATACGATCGTATCTTAGGGTGAGGCCAATTACGGGGTGAAGCTTGTTGGTCATGATTATTGCGCCATCAAGATACGTACGTGGTAAATGGCGCTCTACTACAAGCTGGATACCATGCTCCTTGAGAAAATCCCTGGTCAGTAGAGGGCCTGTGTCAGATACGCTTAGCTGAACAACTTTACGGAGGAAATTGTCAGTGAGAATTCCCGATTTATACTCAACCGCAAGGGGACTTGCTGAGGACCTCGCTAACACTCGGGCTGACCACGCCGCAAGTGCATAGTCATCCATTGAGCGTGCCGACCGCACGTGGCTTGACGAACGACAGAGAATGGCCTGAGGCTTCAAATCTCCTACTGATGCAAAGAAGGGACGAAGAATCTCCTCCGGGCTTATTCGGGTTTCGGGAGCAGTTATCCATCCCCAAGCAATCATTTGTCTTATTGGGAATCGATCCCAATCTATATCTATCTCCTCATCTTCATCCTGTTCCTGAATTAAAACACTAGCTGGAATCCCCAGACCCGAATGAAGTGCACGTATCATTGATAATGTCAGAGGCCTCTTCTTAGAGAGCACTTCAGAAACCTTGCTGCGACTTCCTATATATGGAATCAAGTCTCGAGGGGCAAGATTCTGCTGCTCCATCCGAAACTTGACAGCCTCAATTGGATCCGGCAGAACAGACTGATACTGCTTGGACTCATAGTCCTGGACAAGCAAAGTGAGAAGCTCCAACTCTTCATCTTCAGGCGTTCCAAGAACTGGGTTACGATCTAAAAGGTTCTCGAGTGCAAGGAGGGTTTCTTCATATTCAGTTTTATTCTTAATAACTCTGTTCGTCATTTACTTCCTCCTTAGAACCTCCACCTGTTGTACTCCGCATGAGTTCCGATCCTCTCTACAATGATGATCTGACGTTCATAATAGACCTTCGTGGCCAATCTATAGCTATTACCTTTGATATTAAAAATAACTCGATTATCTGGTAGAAAACTTGCTTTTGGATAGCGTGTTTTGATGCCGTTAGGTGTTGCCCATTCTGCTTCTTTAGCTTCTGCAATCCACGCATGGATTTGTGCAACACAACCGCTGTGCCTTTCATAGAACTCGTAGAGTATTAGTAGTCCCATCACCTTCATCAAGTGCCCTAGAAATATCTAAGTTAGGAACGACATCATGCTCATGTTCCCTGTTTGGGAACATTATATACCTAGGGAACTAATAATGCAAGTACTTTTACAATTGATTTTGACAAAACCTCCGTTGTTGACAGCACCCAATAGGATGGTAAACTTACTGTGTGGATCGCGGATAAGCGAGAAGAAACCGCTGCAGGGCTGGAATTAGTTGCTTCTTCTCAAAGAAGAGTTCGGGAACTGTCCACTGAGGCCATAATAGTATAAAGGAGATCAATCTCCAGGACAACATTGCTTCGCTTCGACTGCAACGTCAGCTCGGCCATAGCGCTCCCATTCGCTGTAGATGCAGCCACAGTATTGCTGGCGGTATAGATCGTGCTCCTTGCTCAGCCGGCGGCTCTGGCTGAAGCCGGGCCGCAGGTCTTGGTAGAGGAAAGAGACTCCTGTTTCAGCAGCTACCTCCTCCCCAACCTGACGCAGTAGCTCGTGTTTCTGGTGAGGGCTGATGAGCAGGGTGGTGGTGAAGGCGGAGAAGCCATTTTGTTTCGCTATCTCGGCTGTTTTGGTCAACCTCAGTTTGAAACAATGCTGGCAGCGCTCAGCTTCATGCCCTACAACTGCTCGCAGATAGCGGATAAGCTCGTAACCCCGAGGGATGAGCAGAGGCAGGTCTACAGCCTGGGCCAGCCGCTGCATAGCCTCCAGACGCCGCTGATGTTCCTGAAATGGGTGGACATTGGGGTTATACCACAGCGCAGTCACCTGATAGCCCTGGCGGCGCAGATGTTCCACCGGGTAGCTGGCGCAGGGGCCGCAGCAGGCGTGAAGCAGCAAAGTAGCCATCTAAATCACCAGAGACTGCCCTGAGGTGTCTGCCCTTTCTCATAGGGTAGTCCCAGGTGCTCATAGGCAAGGCGGGTAGCCAGACGCCCCCGCGGTGTGCGCTCCAGGAAGCCCAATTGCAGCAGATAAGGCTCGTAAACGTCCATTATGGTATCCGGCTCTTCGCTGATGGCAGCAGCGATGGTGTCCAGCCCCACCGGACCACCGCCAAACTTCTCAATGATGGCTCGCAGCACCTTGTGGTCCACCTCGTCCAGCCCCAGATGGTCCACCTCCAGCCTGGACAGGGCCTCAACAGCCACCGCCTGGCTGATAACGCCGTCTGCTTTCACCTGGGCGTAATCGCGCACCTGCTTCAGCAAGCGGTTGGCTACTCTGGGTGTGCCCCGGGCACGGCGGGCAATCTCGCTCAGCCCAGCCGCATCAGCCTGCACCTGCAGTATGCTGGCCGAGCGTTTCAAAATAGTCTCCAGCGCAGCCTGGTCATAGAAATCAAGGCGGTAAACTGCGCCAAAGCGGTCACGCAATGGGGGGCTGAGCAAGGCATAGCGGGTAGTGGCCCCGATCAGGGTGAAAGGTGGGAGAGTGAGGCGCAGGCTTCTCGCCCCCGGCCCCTTGCCGATAATCAGGTCAAGAGCGAAGTCCTCCATTGCCGGGTATAGTATCTCCTCCACCGCCCGGCTGAGACGATGAATTTCATCTATGAACAGGACATCGTGAGATTTGAGGTTGGTCAGTATGGCTGCTAGCTCTCCGGCGCGCTCTATGGCCGGGCCGGAGGTGACCCTGATGCTGACACCCATCTCAGAGGCCAGAATATAAGCCAGCGTGGTCTTGCCCAGGCCAGGCGGGCCGTAAAGGAGCACGTGGTCAAGAGGCTCCCCCCGACCCTGGGCAGCGGCGATGGCTATCTTCACATTTTCCTTTACCTTATCCTGGCCAATGTAGTCAGCCAGCCGCCTGGGGCGGAGACTGGTCTCCATCGGCATGTCCTCGGGCCTGGGTTTGCTCGATACTATGCGTTCCATAGCACTCATCTTCCCGCATTATAGCACAGACAAATTCGTTTGGAATAGGGCTTAATGCCCAGGTCAGTTTGTGATATAATCCCCAAGGTGGCGGTCGGGTTGAGCAACTATTAACGAAAGGGGAACTTGCTATGACCGGCAAAAGCAAGAAAGAATGGCAGAAGGACACACTTGACCCCACTGTGAAGCGCTCGCCAGAGCGGCAGCCGAGCTTCGCCACCAGCTCAGGAATAGAGTTGGACGCCGTATACACCCCTGATGACCTGCCTGGCTTTGACTATCAGGCGGCACTGGGCTATCCTGGCGATTATCCTTTCACCAGAGGCATTCAGCCCAACATGTATCGAGGAAGGTTGTGGACCTTCCGTCAGTACGCTGGCTTTGCCTCTGCCGAAGAGTCCAATCGCCGCTATCGCTATCTTCTGGAGCAAGGGCAGACTGGCCTGAGCGTGGCCTTTGACCTGCCTACCCAGATCGGCTATGACTCCGACCATACGCTGGCTCACGGAGAGGTGGGCAAGTGCGGTGTGCCTGTCTGCACGCTACGCGACATGGAGATCCTTTTTGACCAAATCCCTATGGATAAGGTCAGCACCTCTATGACTATTAACTCCACCGCACCTGTCCTGCTGGCCATGTATATTGCCATAGCCAAGAAGCAGGGAGTGAAACCAGCCCAGTTGGACGGCACTATCCAGAATGATGTGCTTAAGGAATATATCGCCCGGGGCACCTATATTTTCCCTCCTCGTCCATCCATGAGGCTCATCACCGATATATTCAAATACTGTACCGAAAACCTACCACGCTGGAATACCATCAGCATCAGTGGCTACCATATCAGGGAGGCAGGCTCCACCGCCGCTCAGGAGGTGGCTTTTACACTGGCTGACGGTATTGCTTATGTGAAGGCAGCGGTTGATGCCGGACTGGACGTGGATGCTTTTGCCGGACGGCTCTCCTTCTTCTTCAACAGTCACAACAACTTGCTGGAAGAAGTAGCCAAGTTCCGGGCAGCCCGCCGGCTGTGGGCCAAAATAATGAAAGACAGGTTTGGTGCCAAACAATCCCGCTCCTGGATGCTGCGCTTCCACACTCAGACTGCCGGTTGTACACTTACCGCACAACAACCAGAGAACAACATTGTCCGTGTAGCTCTTCAGGCCCTGGCGGCAGCGCTGGGTGGCACTCAGTCACTCCATACCAATTCCATGGACGAGGCCCTGGCTCTGCCCTCGGAGAAAGCAGTAGGCATCGCTCTGAAGACCCAGCAGCTTATCGCCTATGAGAGCGGTGTGGCTGATATAGTTGACCCACTTGGTGGCTCTTACTTGATAGAACATCTCACCGACACCCTGGAGAAACAAGCCCAGGACTATATCAATAAGATAGACGCTCTGGGCGGTGCCGTTGCAGCTATAGAAAGGGGATTTCAGCAGCGAGAGATCCAGGAGAGCTCGTACAAGTATCAGAAGGAGATAGAGAGCGGGCAGCGAGTAGTCATCGGAGTTAATAAGTTTGCCTCCACTCAACCGGAAGTCACCGGGCTGCAGCGCATTGACCCAGAGCAGACCAAGAAGCAGCTTGCCCGTGTAGCTGAGGTCAAGCGCAGCCGGGATCAGGCTAAGGCGAATGCCGCTCTAGCTAATCTGGAACGGATAGCCCGGGGCACCGACAACGCCATGCCCGCCGTCCTGGAATGCGTGGAGGCCTATGCTAGCCTAGGCGAAATTTGTGGAGTACTTCGCCGCGTCTTCGGTGAACAGAAGGAATATCTTATCTTCTAAACATGAGGAGACTTGTCAGTGGATTTTGAGCTAACTCATCAGCAGGCAATGGTACGCCATCAGGCACGCGACTTCGCCGAGAAGGAGCTGATACCCCTGGTCAAGGAGAGCGAACGCACGGAGAGCATCCCCAGGGAGGTGCTCAACAAAATGGCCGAACTGGGCTTCTTGGGAGCACCCATCCCTGAGAAATATCATGGCGCCGGGCTAGACCATATCTCCTACGGCCTTATCTGTGAGGAGATAGGCAAGGTCTCACCCTCAGTGTTCACCACCGCCCTTACTGTCCATGTCTCCCTGGTAGGCCAGACCATTTGCCAATACGCCAGCGAAGAGCAGAAGCAGAAATATCTCACCCGCCTGTGTTCTGGCAAGAGCATTGGCTGTTTTAGCCTCACTGAACCCAACGCGGGCTCAGACCCGGCCAGCATGGAGACTATGGCTGTGCAACAGGGCAACCACTGGGTGATCAATGGCAACAAGATATGGATTTCCAATGGCGGGATAGCCGATGTGGCTTTGCTCTTTGCCCAAACTGAGCGGGGCAAGGGACACCGAGGCATTGCCGCTTTCTTAGTAGAGAGGACAATGCCCGGCTTTTCCAGCAAGGACATCCACGGAAAGCTGGGGTTGCGCGCCTCTAACACCGCAGAGCTTGCTCTGGAGGACTGCCGAGTACCAGCGGAGAACATGGTGGGCAAGGTGGGAGATGGTTTTCGCATCGCCATGACAGCACTGGACAACGGTCGTTACAGTACCGCAGCCTGCTGTGTGGGCGTAGCCCAGGCCTGCATTGATGCATCTACCTCTTACGTCCAGCAGCGAAAGCAGTTCGGTCGGCCCATTGGCAGTTTTCAGCTAGTCCAGGATATGATCGTGGACATGGTGGTGGAGACCGAGGCTGCCCGTTTCCTGGTCTACCGTGTAGGCCAGTTAAAGGATAAAAAAGTACCTCACACTAGAGAGGCTGCTATAGCCAAATACTATGCCTCAGAGGTGGCGGTGAGGGTGGCCAAGCTGGCTATACAGGCTCACGGTGCTGTCGGCTACTCCGATGCGTATCCAGTTGAGCGTTATTTGCGTGATGCCATGGGGCTGGTGCTTTACGAGGGCACTTCACAGGTGCAGAAGCTGATCATAGGCCGGGAGACATTGGGCATCCGCGCCTTTGCTTAGTATTATGTAAAGGAGGTCAGGGCATGGAATTTAAGGATATTCTTTATAAGAAAGAGGAGGGCATCGCCACCATAACGCTTAACCGCCCCAAGTTGATGAACTGCATGAGCACCGCCACCCAGGCTGAACTGACTAAGGCACTCAATGAGGCGGATCTGGATGATGATGTTAAGGTGGTGGTGATCACCGGGGCAGGACCAGCCTTCTGCGCCGGAGACGACATCAGCGAATTCCAGGGATTCACCGTAGCCAAGGGACGTGCCCTTTCCCGGAGCTTTGTAGGACTGATGCTGCTCATAGAGCGGCTGTCCAAGCCTGTTATCGCCGCCGTGAACGGCGTGGCCCTGGCTGGTGGCTTTGAGCTGGCCCTGGCCTGCGACATAACTATTGCCTCTGAAAAGGCTACCTTCGGCTCGCCTGAGCCGAAAATAGGCGCTGTGGCCGGTTTTGCCGCTGTCAGACTGCCTCAGGTCGTCGGCGTTAAAAAGGCCAGGGAACTGCTGCTTACCGCTGATATTATAGATGCCAAGGAGGCAGAGCGTCTAGGGATTGTGAACAAAGTGGTGCCAGCCGAGGAGCTACAGTCGGCGACAAAAGCAATGGCTGAGAAGATAAAACAAGCAGCGCCTATCGCCCTTTGGCTGAGCAAGAACATATGTAATGGACTGGCCGGGGGCGCAGAAATGGCTTTCTCTAGCGGCGGCACGCTGCTGATGTTCGGCACTGAAGACTTCAAAGAGGGCTTCAGCGCATTCCTTCAAAAACGCAAACCTCAATTCAAAGGGAGGTAGACATGATTAAAAAGGTCGATCATATAGCCATAGCAGTCAACAGTCTGGAAGAGGGTGGCAAGACGTATGCACCTCTGGGTCTCAAAGTAGTGCATACCGAGACGGTGGCTGACCAGGGAGTTAAGATAGCTTTCATACCTGTGGGTGACTCTGAGATCGAACTTGTGGAGCCAATCGATCCTAACGGAGGCGTAGCCAAGTTCCTCAAAACACGTGGTGAGGGAATTCACCACATATGCCTGGAAGTGGATGATATTGCCCGAGAGCTTAAGGAACTGGCTGCAAAAGGCGTGGAGATGATAGACAAGCAGCCACGCAAGGGAGCCGCAGGCATGATAGCCTTTGTCCATCCCAAGTCTACCAAGGGTGTTCTTATTGAGCTTTGTCAGAAGGTACCGAAATAGAGGCAGATTATGACGACGAAAAGTAAGCGGATTAGAGTTCTAGTGGCCAAGCCGGGGCTGGACGGCCATGACCGTGGGGCCAAAGTGGTGGCCCGGGCGCTGCGCGATGCCGGGATGGAGGTGATTTACACCGGACTGAGACAGACACCGGAGATGATTGTAAAGGCCGCTCTTCAAGAGGACGTGGATGTGGTGGGGCTGAGCATTCTCTCAGGGGCTCATAAAGAGATTTTGCCCCTGATTACAGAAGGCCTCAGCAAGAAGGGGCGGCCAGATGTGCTCGTCGTCGCCGGTGGGGTCATCCCCAAGGATGACATACCACTCCTGGAAAAATCTGGCGTCAAAGCTATATTCGGGCCGGGCACTCTTACCCAGCAGATTATAGACTATATAACCAGCCACACATCTAAGTCTTAGGCTCCCGTTTTTTCTTGACGATCTAAGGTGTGGAGGCTCAGTCCATGAGCTAGAGGGCTCCTTTTGTCAACAAAAAGGAGCCCTTTGCTTTTGGTCTAGAGGTTTTTGAAAGATAATTCAACAATTAATAGAGCCGGGAGAAAGCTTTATCAGCCTCCTTTATCCCCCAATCTTCGGAGAATTTTTCACGCCTATTCACATGGGCATCACGAAGCACCAAAATGGGGATTCCATAAGAGGCGCTGCCCCTTTGACGGGGGTTTGGGGGTGTCCCCCATCTCCTTCCAATATCTCCCCTCTCCCCCCAAGAATGGGGGGCAGGGGGGTTGAAAGAGTTATTTTGAAGGAATTTAGGGCAAGTGCCACTCGCCCCTACAGGTATATTTCAATCTGCCTGCGTTCGCTGATTTGCTACTTCCCCTTGAAGTCCGGCTCACGTTTTTCCAGGAAAGATTTCATTCCCTCCCGAAAGTCCTCGGAGTGGAAACAGGTAAGCTGAGCCTGGGTCTCAAACTCCAGTTGAGAGGCCAGGTCTGATGTCAATGACCTGTAAGCCGCCTCTTTGTGCAGCCGCAAGGCTATCGGGGGCAGCTTGGCCAGCTTGCCTGCCAACTCCAGAGTGACCGGCAATAGCTGTGCGGAGGGAACCACCCGGTTCACCAGCCCCATGCGCTCTGCATCGACAACTTCAATAGGCTCGCCCAGGAGCATAATCTCCAGCGCTTTGGTCAGTCCGGCGGCTCTGGGCAGGGTATAGCTGAGACCACAATCAGCTACCAGACCCCGCTTGATAAACACCGAGGCGAATTTGGTCCTCTGTGAAGCTATCCTAAAGTCACAGGCCAGGGCCAGGCTGAAGCCAGCCCCTACTGCCAGCCCGTTTATGGCAGCAATAGAGGGCTTACCCAGACCCTGCAGACCTTTGATCACAACTGCTGCACCGTCCATAATAATTTTCCGGTGCGCTGGTCCCGTCTTCGGGTCCATGAGTTGGTTCAGCAGTTCCATGTCAGCACCGACACAGAAGGCACGGCCAGCGCCGGTGAGGATAACAACCCTGGCCTGATTATTGCGGTGTATCTCTGCGATGGCCTCGGGCAACTCTTTGGTCAGCAAGTTCGTTGTAAGGGCATTGAATTGGCGGGGGCGGTTCAGGGTCAAGGTGGCAATGTAGTCCTTAACTTCCAGGGTTATTTCTTGATAACTCATTTGTCTCCCTCTAAATAATATGGCCGTTTTTTCTATCCAGGTACTGAAATAGTCTTTATTAATCCCCCTCAATCCCCCTTTAGTAAAGGGGGATTGAGGGGGAATTCAGGGCGAATTGCCATTCGCCCCTACAGCTATGGCTATAACGCATGTTTCAGCACCAGAGTTTCATCACTAGGCAGTTTATCTGCCTGAAGGTCAACCTCACTGGAGTCCAGTCTGCGTAGCGGAGTTCTGCCCTTGAGAAACTCCTCCACGGTGGCTATGGGGTAAGCACATTTGTCGGTCTTATAGTGCATGGGTATAACCACCTTGGGCTTCAACTGTTGACAGACGTCGTTGGCGGCCCTGGCGTCAATGGTATAGAAGCCACCCACCGGCGTTAGCAATACATCCACCTGGCCTATTTGGGCAAATTCCTCCGGGCTGAGCCGGTGCCCCAAATCACCCAGGTGGCACAAATTGATGCCATCGAGGGTAAAACAGAATATGATGTTGGTGCCGCGCTGCTTGCCCCGGGACTCATCATGATAGGTGGCGACGCCCTTGAATTTGATCTCTTTAACTTCCTTGGCTCCGGCTGTTCTGACCACCTGCGGCTGCCCTGAGACTGCGGCAGTGTTGTTGTGGTCAGCGTGGTCATGGCTGACCGTGACAATATCAGCCTTTTCGTTTATCGGTTTATAGTCCAGACCAGCGCCGGTCTTATAGGGGTCAGTTATAATCCTGAGACCCCCCGCAGAGGTAATCAAAAAGCAAGCGTGTCCCAGCCATTTGACCTTCATCGTTTGTTTCCTTCCCCCTTGTTTTTATATTTGGTTATTACTCCCAAAATGGCTCTTTCAACCCCCTTAGTCCCCCATTCTTGGGGGAAATTGGGAGGGAGGCTGGGGGGCACCCCCCATGCCCCCAGCAGGATGTATCCTGCTCCTCTCCCTTAGTCCCTCACTCTTAGGGAATTAGGGCGAGTGCCACTCGCCCCTACGGGCACCCCCAATTAGGAGGCAGCCGCCAAGTCCTGAGCCAGGTTGACCAAAGTGGCCACCATGACGCCGGTAGCCCCCTTGACTCGGTGGCCCCGATCGCTTTCCTGGCGGGCAGTGCCGGCGATGTCCAGATGCACCCAGGGAGTGTCCTCACTGAACTCAGCCAAAAACTGAGCTGCGGTGATGGCCCCACCATAGCGCCCACCGCTGTTCTTTATATCGGCCACATCGCTCTTGTTCTGCTCTTTGTATTCCTCGAACATAGGCATCTGCCAGATGTATTCCCCAGCCGATTTGCCAGCAGCAACCACCTTGTCCACCATCTCCTGGTTATTGGTGAAAGCTCCGGTGCAAAAGTCGCCCAGGGCAATATGGCAGGCACCGGTCAAAGTGGCCACGTCTATCAGAGGAGACAATTCCAGCTTGCGGGCATAGCTGAGGGCGTCAGCCAGGACAAGCCTTCCCTCAGCATCGGTGCTCATAATCTCTATCGTCTTGCCATTCAGGGCTCTGAGCACATCGCCTGGCTTGAGGGCAGTGCCACTGGGTAAGTTCTCCGTGGCCGGTATCAAAGCGGTGACATTTAGCTTCAGCCTCAGTTCAGATATTGCCTTGATGGTTGCCATCACCACTGCTCCTCCCGCCATATCCCCCTTCATATCGCCCATAGACTCCGATGGTTTTATAGAGATGCCGCCAGAGTCAAAAGTTATACCCTTGCCCACCAGACCCAGTGTCTTGGTAGATTCGCTATCCCCTTTGTATCTGAGAACGATGAACTTGGGTGGTTGCTGGCTCCCCTGAGCCACTCCCAATAGACCACCCATGCCCATCTGAGCCATCTCATCTTTTTCCAGAATGGTGCACTCCAGGCCATGCTCTCCGGCCAGGCGGCGGGCTGCCTCTGCCATATGGCTGGGGGTCATGTAATTGGCCGGCTCGTTTATCATGTCTCTGGCCATATTAGTGGCCTGAGCTATCACCATGCCACAATGGATGCCCCGTTCCAGCTCCGCCACTTTGGTCTCATCCCTTTCCACAACAAGCAGCTCTTGCATCTCTTTAGATTCAGATTTGTCCGTGAGGTGCCTGCGGAAGGTATAGAGACCCATGACAGCGCCCTCAGCGATGACCTGGGAGGCTTTCGCCGACCCGATTCCGCCAGCGCCTGCGCCATGAACAATCGTGGCTGCACGTTTGACGCCGAGATTGCGCAACTCACGGCAGGCACTGGCTACCACAGTGCGCACCCGATCCAGCTTGAAATCAGTCTGTTTCCCCAGGCCAACCACTACCACTCGCTTGGGTGGTATCTTACCCAGAGTGTGTAAGACGGTCACCTCATTTGGCTTCCCTTTAATCTCACCATCAGACATAAGCTGGCTGATGGCGCCATCCAGCGCTTTGTCCACAGCCGCGGTAGCGCCGCCTGGACGTTCCAGTCCCTCAAAAAGATTGACCAGAATGGCATCCACCTGCTGGTTTACTATATCGCCAACTACAACCTTGATCTCCAAGTGCTCCTCCTTGTGAGAGCGCTGAAAAAGTCCCAATCAACCCCCTTAATCCCTCAATGTTGGGGGAAATTAGGAAAGAGTTGGGGGACACCCCCATCCGCCTCAGGCGGACCGCCAGGAAGTTTCCTGAACCTCCTTTTCAGCATTCTCCTTGTCTTATTTTAGCCTGTTTTTGGTTTGACCGCATCAGCCACCCATCCGATGTCCATCTCATGCAGCTTGGCCAGGGTGGGCATTCCCCCAGGCCCTGTCCAGCCAGCCATATCGTAGTAAATATCCCTGGCTTCCCGCAACCTCTCGCGATCAACAGCCACCCCCTGGAGCGGCCCCGAGGTAAAAGGGGTGAAGAATCGTTCGGGAAGGCGATCATCGTCAATAGTGAAGCCCTCTCGACAGTTAAAGGCTCTGGCCATGGCAGCACATCTTTCCCCCACTTTCATCAATTCCCAGACTGAGCTATTCCAGCCAGTGACTGCCTGCACCAGCTCAGCCGTTTGCAGAAAGTTCAGGGGTACGAAGTAGCAGAAGACCAGGCAGTTCTGGAGATGCCTCCAGTTGACTATGTAATAGACCATCCTGACTTTAGCGGGGCTGAGGTCAGTAGTGGGCAGTGGCTCAAGTATCCCTAACGTCTTGAGATCCTCTAGCTGCGGTCCAGGGCCGGTATAAAGACTGTCGTGGATATTATGACAGTGATCAGCGCCTGTGGGAGAAACAGCATAGCCCAAGCCCAGTCCCTGTTTGTACCGAGGCTCGTGCAAAGGTAGTTCCTGCCCCTTAACATGCAGAGCAATTTCCTCAGCGCCTCTTCCTATGCGCTGAGCAGCTCGAGCCACCCCCTCCGCCAGCATGTCGCCCAGACCCTGTCGCCGGGCGATCCTCTCAATAAGCTCCAGCATGGCCTGGGAGTTGCCGAAGCGCAGTTCCAGCCCATCTGCGTCTTTTTGGGTGAGAATTCCTTGCTCGAAGCACTCCATAGCAAAGGCTATAGCAGCCCCTGTAGAGATAGTGTCCAGGCCGTAGCTGTTACACAACTGGTTGCCCCGAGCGATTGCGGCCAGGTCGTCTATGCCGCAGTTGGAGCCTAATGAAGCCAGAGTTTCATATTCAGGGCCGCCATAGATGGGGTCAACCGAGTGAGGATGGGACAGGGCTACCTCAGATTTACAGCGCACCGGGCAGGCGAAACAGCTTCCCCGTCTCACCAGAATGGTATCGCGCAGCCGCTCGCCAGAAATATTGCTTGCCCCCTCAAAAACACCCTGGTGAAAGTTGCGGGTAGGTAGCCCACCACGACTATTCAGCCCCATCAGCAAGCCAGCCGTACCAAGTTCATGAAGCTGTTTGGCGTTGAACATGGCATTATCACGCAGCCACTTGGCCAGATCTGCCACCCGTCCGGCGTCCGCCAGGCTGGGGCGATGGTGTCCGCGTACCGCCACCGCTTTGAGATTTTTGGAGCCCATCACTGCTCCCATGCCTGTGCGGCCAGCAGCGTGCGACAGATCGTTCATAAGGCAGGCATAGCGCACCAGTTTCTCCCCAGCAGGACCGATTTGAGCAGTGCGTATGGCCGTGTCACCAAGCTCCTGGTGGATGAGCGCCTGGGACTGAGCAGTGGGCTTGCCCCAGAGGTGAGACGCATTGCGAATCTCGGCCTGACTATCGTGGAGCCAGAGGTAAACAGGAGAGGGCGAGCGTCCCTCTATTATGATGGCATCGTAGCCGGCAGCCTTAAACTCAGCTCCCCAGTAGCCACCGGCCTCTGCATCTCCGTAGGCACCGGTAAGAGGCGACCTGGCACCCACGCTGTTACGCCCGCATCCACCCACCGGCACCCCTGTGACCAGCCCGGCGGCGAAAATGAGTCGGTTATCGGGGCCCAGAGGATCAACGCCAGGTCTCAGTTCTTTCAGTAGATAGTAGCTGACAAGCCCCCGGCCACCAAAATAGCGGCGATAGAAATCCTCATGAGGCTGTTCCTCCCAGATACGTCTGCTGGAGAGATCAACCCTGAGTATCTTGCCGTTATAGCCGTAAGGCATCCCGTATCCTCTTCCACTCCGGACTGGGAGATGCTATCGGGTAGCTTCCCGCACAATCTTACTCAGCGCTGGACTGATATCCCGTGACGTGTCTACCACAAATTGATGCCGCCGCATCGGTTGGGCTGAATCCCTCATTTTGAGATAGACGCCCCAATCAGCCTGAGACATATCCTCTCTATGGGTAGCCCTGGCCCGCTCCTGGAGGCGCTGCTGCACCACTTCATCAGGGGCTTCCACCCACACTAGGATAAGTTTAACGTCCCACTGTTCGGCTATGTGGTACAGGTATTCTCTATTGCTTTCGGAGAGGTTGGTGGCATCCAGAGCCACTGGTATCCCCTTTTTGAGCAACTGTTCAATAAGCAGGTGAATAGCCTTAAACAAGCGGGCGCTCTCCTCTGGACTATAGTTGGGATGACTAAAAAGGGCTTGCCGCAGCGCATCGCTCTCCAGAATCAAAAGGGGAAGTCGTTCAGCCAGTCTGTGGCATAAATATGATTTGCCTGTGCCAGGTAAGCCAGCCACCACAATAAAAGGGGGGTAGACTGTTGGCTCAGGAAGTTGGCCAAGACTTTGTCTCAGAGTCTGGACATCATCCGCTAGTTGGCTCTGGTTCACACTTTGAATTATAGGCCATTTCGGCCAGTCAGGCTAGATGTCGTGAGGATGGGTTTTACACCAGGATAGCTTAAAGCCGGCCGAGGAGCCTCAACTTTCGCAATAATAGGAGAGGCCCACCAGCCCTGGCCCGGTGTGAGTCGCCATAACCGGAGGAAATTCAGTAATGTAAAGCTCCTGACATTGGAACTGGGCTGCAACCTGCTCCTTCAACAACTCGGCCTCTTTGAGCGCATTAGCATGAACCACCGATACGTAGACTGGTCGGGAATCAACGGATTGCTTCATCAACTCTAAAAGTCGTTTGTGCGCCCGTGATTTGGTCCTGACCCGTGCCACTAAGGTCACTTCCCCATTGTGGATTTGCAGGATCGGTTTGATTTGTAACAATGAAGTGGCCAAGGCCGCTGCCATAGGTACCCTGCCTCCCTTGACCAGATAACGCAGTGTATCTATAACCCCCAGCAGGTAGACATTGGAGGCCACCTTACGGGTTACAGCAGCCACCTCTTGCAAATCACCGCTGGCTGCAGCGGCTCGAGCAGCAGCCAGAGCTACAAAACCCTGTGCCATTGCTGCGACTCCTGAGTCAACCACCTCGATTGATACGCCGGGCAGCTTTTCTTTGGCTAGCTCCGTGGCATCTACCGCTGCGTCATGAGTTGCGCTCACTTTGGAAGATATGGTTACACAGACGATGCTTTTGGCCCTGCTACTGGCCTCGGTGTAGGCCTTCAGATAGGAGCCGGGAGATGGTGCTGAGGTGGTGGGCAACTTCTTTGCGCAGGCCAGCAGCTTGTAGAATTCAGCGGTGTCATCGCCGATCCCGTTCCGATAGACCCGGCCGTCAAAGATCATGTCAACGGACACAACCTTGATATCGTATTTTTCCACCAGAGGTCTGGGTAAGCAGGCCACACTGTCTGTTACCACAGCCACTTGCGCCATAGCTTAAACCTCTATTTCAATCCTATATTCAGGTTTTCCCCTGACAAGGTATGGCCACACATCATAGCCTTGGTCTGGAGTTCCGAACAAGCCCCTGCTGGGCAAGCTCCATGAGCGGCTATTTTGGTTCTGGCTTCACTAAGCCTTTTCGGGCTGCACAATCAAGTTCATGGCTCTGGAGAAGCCCAGCCACTCTCCCAGCTTGGTGCGCCAGACTTCCAGTCCCTTCTCTGTAATGTAGTAGTATCTGCGTTCCTGACCGGCGGGGAGATGCTGCCATTTGGCAATGACCAGACCAGCTTGTTCCAGCCGATGAAGGGCGGGATACAAAGTGCCCTCTTTGAACTTAAAGTAACCCTGGCTACGTTGCTCCAACTCTTTGATTATCTGATAACCATACATTGGTTGCTGGCCGAGCAAACTCAGCAGCAGGCTATCGGTGTTTCCCTTCAACAACTCTCTGTCATAATTCATCATCCTTACCTCGCCGAAAAATACCTCGCACACTAATGCATCGCTATACTATGCCTAAATTAGCACAGATGGTAACCAATGTCAAGCAAAATAGCCTCAGAGACGCTCTTGGCGAGGTCCAGTCTGTATGTTATGATAGTGACAACCTTAATGTCACCCAGGATTCAACATTTCCAAAGAGTGGGGGTCAAAAAGGACTTTTTAAAAGCCACTTTAAAACATTATGACAGGAGGTCTTTCATGGAACTAAAACAAGCCATCACTGGGCGAAGGAGCATCCGTAAATACAAGTCCACTCCGGTAAGCCAGGAGCAGGTGGAGTCAGTCTTAGAAGCAGCTCGCCAGGCCCCCTCCTGGGCCAACACCCAGTGCGCGTGCTTCGTGGTGGTCAGAGACAGCCAGACCAAGAACAAGCTGGCCGAAACGTTAGCGCAATGGAATCCGGCGACTGAAGCGGTCAAGATGGCTCCGGTGGTCATTGTAGCCTGCGCTGAGATAGGCAAGTCTGGCTATTACAGAGACAAACCTCAGACAGACAAGGGTGATTACTGGTTTATGTTTGATGTGGCTCTGGCCTTACATAACCTCACCCTGGTCGCTTATGAGATGGGTCTGGGCACCGTCCACGTGGGGCTTTTCGATGCCCAAAAGGCTGCCCAGGTCATAGGAGTTCCCAAGGGGATGGCTGTGGTGGAATTGATGCCCCTGGGCTACCCGGATGAACAACCACCAGCCAGACCCAGGAAAGAACTGTCCGAGATCGTATTCTATGAGAAATACGGACAAACCAAAAAATAAAATCAGGATCAGCGCTGGCCCGGTAACAGCCGAGGCTGAGCTTGACAGTTCCAAGACAGCCCAGGCTATCTGGCAGGCTTTGCCCTTGAGTAGCACTGCCCAACGCTGGGGCGATGAGGTCTATTTCTCTATCCCGGTGACGCTTGAAGCAGAGAACCAGAGGGGGGTGGTGGAGGCAGGTGACCTGGGCTACTGGCCTCCAGGGAGTGCCTTCTGCATCTTTTTTGGCCGTACGCCAGCCAGCCGGGGCGATGAGATAAGGCCCGCCCAGCCCGGTGAATGTCTTTGGCAGGCTCACTGGCTCCCCAGAGGTGTTCCGGAAGGTCAAAGAAGGCAGCCCGATAAAGGTGGAGAGATTGGCTGAAACAGCCTGAAGCTGCTTATTAAACTGTGCCATTTGGCCGAAGGCAAGCACCGGGCAGTCCTGGTAATTGAACTTGACAATAGTCTGTGGTATATTGGGGTCAGACTCCCAGCAAAAAGCGGTGGAGGAGGTTGGCAATGACACACCATCACATGGGCAACTATGAACTAGTCTCACACATGGAGACTCCGGAGTGCAGTCTGAGGCTGTTGCGGCTGACCAAGGATAAGTACGTCCACACTCACCATCATCACAAAACTACCCAGACCTATTTTGTTCTGGATGGCAGTATCCAGGCTTCTGTGGGCGGCAAGTCAGTTACACTCCAGCAGCACCAGAGCCTGAGTGTCCCGATGGATGTGCTGCACAGCATCCGCACAGATAAAGAGGCTTTGGTGCTGAGCATCTCTATCCCCCCGCTTGAGGCAGACGACCAGCACCTGGCTGCAGAACGGTAGGTGTCACTACAGGGCGATGGCCGCTAACTACTTCATCGGCAGCAGCGGCTGGCACTATGAGCACTGGCGTGGGCCGTTCTATCCCCAAGCTATGCCAAAGTCTCGCTGGCTCGACTTTTATGCTCAGCATTTCGCCACTGTCGAGCTAAACAACAGCTTTTACCGTCTGCCTTCAGAAAAGGCCTTTGCCCAGTGGCATGATTCAGTCCCAGAAAACTTCCGCTTTGCTATAAAGGTGAGCCGTTTTATTACCCACATCAAGCGATTGCGGAACATAGAGGAGCCTCTGGATAATTTCCTGAGCCGGGCCAGAGGGCTGGGACACAAGCTCGGCCCGCTCCTTTATCAGCTCCCCCCGAACATGCCGCGAAGGGATGAGGTTCTGGAGAGTTTTTTGAGGTTGCTGCCCTGGGGACTGAGCCATGTCTTTGAGTTCCGGCATCAGTCCTGGCTTGACCAGGGCGTCTTCGACCTGCTGCGCCGCTACGGGGCCGGCTTCTGTGCCTTTGATATGCCTGATTTCACCACTCCACTGGTGGCCACCGCCGATTTCGCCTACATCCGCTTCCACGGCAGCACAGGTCTCTACTGGAGTTGCTATTCTGACCAGGAGCTAGAGTCCTGGGCACAGCGCATTTCTAGGATAGCCCAGGAGGTGGACACGGTCTATATCTATTTCAACAACGATGCGCAGGCCTTTGCCGTGAGCAATGCCCGCACCCTGGCCGGCACGCTGGGCGTTGCTTAGCGGCGGGAGAAGACTGGTATTGACAGCCAAATGCAATGGCTATATTATCGTGTTAGGTTGTGATGTTCTGCCGGCAGTTCTTAAAAAAGCAAGGAGGTGAGCAGGTGTTCCGGTCTAAGCTCAAGCTGCCCAAATTGGGGCTGCCTCTCTTGCCGCTACTTGGGGCGGTGATGCTTGCTGTTGGTCCTTTTCTAACTTGGGCGTCCAATAAATTTGCTACTGTCCAGGGCTTTGATTGGAAACCAGCGACGGCGCTTTATGTATTTAGCGCACTGGCATTTACTATACCGGTCCTGGCGAAAGAAAATGATCGACGGCTCAGCGCAGCCCTGACTTTCCTTGGTGCTTTATCTCTGGCTCTGGTTTTTTATTGGGTCTATGGCGTCTTTAATGAACCGGGACTCAGTTGGGGAGATGTACGGGAAGGATTTTACGTAACAGGGGTGGGAGCATTCTTCACAACTTTGGCGGGATGTCCGCTGTTCCGACGGATAGTGATCTAACTAAATTAGCGCCGGCAGATCATCACATCTGTTACAAACTTGAATCGGTCAGAAGAACAAAACGCTAAAGCCGATGACTACCGTACACCAGACATCAACTGGCCCTGCCCAGCAAAGGTTCTGCTGCCTGGTGCAGTTGCCTGAGGGCTTCAGGAGATAGATGAGCAGCTTCCAGTTCTTCCATCGCCTGCTTGTGATAATCCTGCGCCAGCCTTTGGACATAGTTATGGGCGCCTAGCTTTTCCAATATGCCCATAATGCTGGCCATATCAGCATCATTGAGGTGCTCCTGCCGGTAAATGGTGAGCAGGGTTTGCTGTTGCTGGCCAGAAGACTTTTCCAGTGCATAGACCACAGGCAGTGTCTTTTTCTTGCTTCGTATGTCACTGGCCATCGGCTTACCGGTGGCAGCTTCGTCTCCCCAGATACCCAGGATATCGTCCTGTACCTGAAAGGCAATCCCCAGCTTGTGCCCAAACTTATCCAGGTGGTTGATGAGAGAATCGTCATCACAGCCCACCAGCGCCCCCAGGTAGAGGGAGCAGGCGAACAGAGATGCAGTCTTGCCCGAAATCATCTCCAGGTATTGTTCCACCCCGATATCCAGACGTTGCTCATAGGACAGGTCTAAATACTGCCCGGTGGTAAGTTGAAGGCAGGCCTCATCCAGGCGGCTGACTGCCCGCAGCACTTTTGTCGCCGGAACACCTCTTGTCGCCAGCCGCAGCACTGCCATGCGGGCCAGAGCAAACATAGCATCGCCGGCATTTATGGCCTGAGCTTGACCCCAGACTTTCCAGAGCGAATCGCGGTGGCGGCGCTGTGGACTGCCGTCTTCAATATCATCGTGAATGAGGGAGAAATTGTGCACCATCTCCAGAGAGGCGGCGGCCGGCAGTGCCTTGCGCCAATCACCCCCCACCAATTCGCAGGTGAGCAGGCACAGCGCAGAGCGGAGCATCTTGCCTCCCCAGCTTGGCTGAGGCCGTCCCTGCTCATCCACCCAGCCCAACTGATAGCGCATCATATTGTAAAGGGGCGATTTGTTGTCACCGATGACCGAAGATATCTCAGCCAGAATCTCATCACGGTATTTCTGATAAAAAGTCATCGGTTCCATACTGTCTCACGATATTAAAGCCCCTGGGCGGGTTTGTCAAGCCTAGAATAGCGATGGTATAATGCCGAGGGACAATTTGGAGAGGTGTCCGAGTGGTTCATGGAGCCGCTCTCGAAAAGCGGTAGGCTAAATGCCTCGTGGGTTCGAATCCCACCCTCTCCGCGGCGGGAGAGGTGCTGGAGTGGTCTAACAGGCACGCCTGGAGAGCGTGTGAGCAGAAATGCTCCGTGGGTTCGAATCCCACCCTCTCCGCCATTTTCATCAGTAATCCGCCATGCTGGCTTTTTATCAGAGTCATCAAACCTAAAAAACCGTGGTACTCCCCCCATCAGGACGATTGGAACAATCTACCATACTATTTCGTCAAAATTTACGAAAATGGGGATTCCAAAATGGGCCCCACCCCTTTGGCAGGGGCATGGGGGTGTCCCCCATCTTCCTCCTATCTCCCCCCAAGAGTGGGGAGGGGGGTTGATTTCAACGGAGTGGCACAATGAGCAGCAATATCAAAAATATTAGTCTTGAAGATTTAGGATTCAACGCATTTTTTGAATCTAACCTGAGAGCATTGGGATTAGACAGTAATTCAGTTGCACGGATCATTGCCGAATATAAAGAGGCGTATAGAGTCAAAGATGTAACTTGTGAATACTTGGTAAAAATTACCGGAAAACAGATGTTCAGGGCTTTATCAAGAGAAGATTATCCGGCAGTAGGTGACTGGGTTACCATAACAAAGCTTGATACAGAACGGGCTGTCATTAATAACGTATTACCCAGAAAGACAATATTAAAAAGAAAGTACAGCAGTAAATTTGAATCACAAGTAATTGCTTCAAATATAGATACAGCGTTCCTTATCGAATCCGTGGACAGGGATTTTAATCTGAATCGCTTTGAAAGATACATGGCCATAGCAATTGATGGAAAGATAAAATCTGTTATCGTGTTGAACAAAATTGATCTGATTTCTGAGACGGAACTGGATTTAAAAATCTCCCAAATAAAAGACAGATTTAATGGCATCGAAGTAATCCCAACCAGTACCGTAAGCGACAAGGGATATAGTAAGTTAGCAGCGTATATCAAAAAAGGGGAGACGTATTGCTTTCTTGGCTCCTCCGGCGTAGGAAAGTCCACTTTAATAAACAGGCTGCTTGGAGAAAATTCCATAAAGACCGCCTCAATCAGCGATCATACAGGCAGAGGAAAACATACCACTTCGAGCCGGGAGATGTATTTTTTAGAAAATGGAGGAATGGTAATAGACAATCCGGGGATGAGGCAGGTAGGGATGACAGAGTCCGACTCCGGAATAGAAAATGTGTTCGATGAAATAACTACCCTGTCTTTAAGATGCAAATTCATAGACTGCACTCATGAGCATGAGCCTGGATGCGCAGTTCGTGCTGCGGTGGAAGCTGGCATAGTAGACGAGAATAAATATGCGAATTATATGAAATTAAAAGGAGAAACAGAATATTATGAGATGACCAAACTGGAGAAAAGGGAAAAAGATCGTCAGTTTGGGAAATTCGTCAAAAAGGCCAAAGGCCAGATGAAGGACTACTGATTTTAATACACTTTCCCTATGCTTGTGAAGATACAGAGGTGCGTTTCATAGCTCAATCGGCTATTTAGAGGTACTACGGCTTATCATTTTATATCCAGATACATACCTCTTGTGTCTTCTAATTAATTTGATATAATTGCACTTAATGACAAATGAGGACAACAGTCCGCTATGTATAAATACCAAAGACCCATGATGCTCAACAAAGACAAGAACACTTTGCTAAAAGCCATCCAAGAATCCGGTATTGACCCAGACCTTTTCACCGGCCAAGATAATGTCATTGATAATGAAGACCTCTTTGTCATTAGTCTCCGCAATTCACCACTTCTCTTTGCTGTCAGATTTAAAGGCCATTTTGATTGGTTTTTTTATCGCTGTTCCCAGTCTCTGCCAACCTACCCACTTAGCGATAAACTGCTTGCCCGTGACACTATCCAACTTAAAAAGGCATTTAACGCATGGCTCAAAAATGTTGTCAAACCCCATCTAGATAATGTTAACACTCCTGACCTTTGGCACATTCTTGAGGACACTCGTTCACATACAAAATTTGAATTAGGAATGCCAAAGGATTTCGATTCATTCTCGGATGAAGAGAGGATACAAATTAGACTTTGCCTCAACAATTTTCTATTACTTATCGTCGACCACTTCAATCCAAATAAAGAGCAGCTTAAGACAATCGATGCTCGCCTGAAATACCTCTCTGATGCTTTGGACAAACACAACAAGTTCGATTGGAAAGGCATTGCCATCTCCACACTTATCTCCATAACTGTTGCCCTTTCGCTAAGCTCAGAACAGGGACACCAACTGTTTCAGCTCTTCAAACAAGTGTTCTCTAACATCCTCTATCTTTTGTGACCCGCCTAGGAAAGACAAAAATACAATTTCCTGAACACACGCCATCAGGCCTTTTACACCATGTTTGTATATTTCCTCATTGTCATCCCCTGAACTGTGTGCTAGAATTGCTTACTGAAATAAGCTATTACGAGGCATGGATTACAATATGCCCAAATCGGACACTAAATACTGGGTGGGCTTCAGCCTGATACCAGGCGTGGGGCGGGCGCGGTTTGCCAAGCTGGAATCCTATTTTAGCACTATAGAACTGGCCTGGCAGGCCAGCCAAAGCCAGCTCCGAGCCGCCGGCCTGGAGGCCAGGGTGGTACAGGAAATCGTGGACTGGCGGCCCCGCATAAGCCTTGAGGCGGAGATGGAACGCCTAGATCGCTACGGTGTGGCGGCGCTCACCTGGAAAGACACTGGCTACCCAGCGCGGCTGAAGGAGATATACGATTGCCCGCCGCTTTTATACGTGCGAGGTCAGCTACTTCCGCAGGATGAGTGGTGTCTGGCGGTAGTAGGCACCCGCAAGCCTACTTTATACGGTAGGCAGGCGACCCAGGAGTTGGCCTCTGAGTTGGCTCGTCGTGGCGTTACTATCGTCAGCGGGCTGGCCCGGGGTGTTGACGCCGAAGCGCACCGGGCGGCGCTAGAGGTAGGGGGCAGGACGCTGGCCATATTTGCCTGTGGCCTTGATATAGTCTATCCCAGCGAGCATGCCCGCCTGGCCCAAGAGATAATGAACCACGGCGCACTGATTAGTGACTACCCGCTGGGCACCCGGCCCAAAGCGGAGCATTTCCCCCGTCGCAACCGTATTATGAGCGGGCTTAGTCTGGGCACTCTGGTCATTGAAGCGGGGGAGACCAGCGGCGCTCTTATCACCGCCCGATTGGCTCTGGAGCAAAACCGGGAGGTGTTTGCTGTGCCAGGGAGTATTCTTTCCCCGGCCAGCCTGGGCACCAACCGCCTCATCCAAGACGGGGCCAAGCTGGTGCGAAGCTACACCGATGTGCTGGAGGAACTCAACCTGACTGCCAGGGTGCAGCCACAGCCAGAGCAACTGGAGATGAAGGAACCTTTGCCTGTGGATGATACGGAGGCCGTGTTGCTGAAAAAGCTCTCCGCCCAGCCAACCCACATTGATGAGGTGTGTCGTGAGAGCGGCTTGCCCATCTCTGTAGTGAGCAGCACCATGGCCTTGCTGGAGATTAAGGGTCTGGTGAGACAAGTGGGCGCTATGAACTATGTGCTGTCCAAAGAAGCCAGAGCTGAATATCAGGTTAAGGTAGAATAAATTTATGTCGAGGAAATTGGTAATCGTTGAATCACCGGCCAAGGCCAAGACCTTGAGCCGCTTTCTGGGCAGCAGTTATTCTGTTAAGGCGTCTCTAGGCCATGTTAGAGACCTGCCCAAATCCCAGCTCGGGGTTGATACCGAGAATGACTTCACCCCCAAATATGTTACCCCAAGAGCCAAACAGCCTGTAGTACGCGGCATTAAAGAAGCGGCACAAAAAGCCTCTGCGGTATATCTGGCCACTGACCCCGACCGTGAGGGTGAGGCTATAGCCTGGCATTTAGCCAATGCCGCCGATTTGCAACATTTGCCGCTCCACCGCGTGGTCTTTCACGAAATAACTGAAGAGGCCATTAAAGAAGCCTTTCACCATACCAGAGACATAGATATGCGTATGGTGGAAGCCCAACAGGCAAGACGTATACTTGACCGGCTGGTAGGCTATAAGATAAGCCCGCTCTTATGGCGCAATGTGCGCCGGGGGTTGTCTGCCGGCAGGGTACAGTCTGTAGCGGTCAAGCTCATTGTAGAGAGGGAGCGCGAGATTGAAGGTTTTGTCCCGCAGGAGTACTGGACCATCCAGGCTGAGTTGTCCAAGCAATCAGGAACACGAACTGGCTTTTTAGCGCTTCTTATAGGCCTGGCCGACGGTACAAAACTCCAAATACCGGACCAAACTGGCGCAGATAAGCTGGTTTCCGAGCTTGAAAAGTCGCATTACCATGTCTCTCAGATAAAGGTCAAAGAGGTATCTCGCAATCCGGCTCCCCCGTTCATCACCAGCACTTTGCAGCAGGAGGCCTGGCGTAAGCTGCGCTTCACCGCTGAACGTACCATGTTTATAGCCCAACAGCTCTACGAGGGTTTATCGATAGGCCAAGAAGGGCAAACCGGCCTTATCACCTACATGCGTACCGATTCCACAAAGGTTGCAAGCTCAGCCCTGGCCGAGACTCGTGATTACATCGGTAAGAAATACGGCGCTGAGTTCCTGCCGGCGCGACCACGCATGTTCACCCGCAAGGTCAAGGCCGCCCAGGAGGCCCATGAGGCCATCCGCCCTACCAAAACATGGCGAGAGCCTGATTTAATAAAGGATTTTCTTACTAACGACCAGTACAAGCTTTATTCCCTCATTTGGAAGCGTATGGTGGCCAGCCAGATGGCCTCCAGCCGTGCCGAGAGTACCACGGTGGACATAGAGGCCAGGGCATCAGATAAAACCTATCTGCTTCGGGCCACCAGCCTGGTAACCAAATTCCCGGGCTTCCTGATCCTTTATAGCGAAAGCAGAGACGAGGCAGATGAAGAAGCCGAGCGGCCACCACTGCCTCCAGTTACCAAAGGAGAGGCCCTTAAATTGTTAAAGCTGTTGCCCCAACAACACTTTACTCAACCACCACCCCGCTATACCGAAGCCAGCTTGATTAAAGCTCTGGAGGAGCAAGGAATTGGGCGGCCCAGCACTTATGCTCCCACCCTATCTACCATCCAGGAGAGAGGTTATGTGCGCCGTGCAGAAGGCAGGCTGCATCCCGAGGAGTTGGGAGTAATAGTCAATGACCTTCTGGCCAAACATTTCCCTGATATTGTGGATGTGGGCTTTACCGCGGAGATGGAAGAGGAACTGGACGATATAGCCAGTGGCGAGAGGGGCTGGGTGCCTGTGTTACATGGCTTCTACAAGCCGTTTGAGCAAGACCTCCTCCAGGCAAGCCAGAATATGCAAAAGGTCAAACTGGCCGAGGAAACCACAGGAGAAGTGTGCCCGCAGTGTGGCCTTCCTATGGTGGTCAAGGTGGGGCGCTTCGGCAAGTTTATTGCCTGCAGCGGTTATCCCAACTGTAAGACCACCCGGCCTTATCTAGTCAAGACGGGAGCAACCTGCCCCGAATGTGGAGGAGACCTGATACAAAGGCGGAGCAAGAAGAAACGCACCTTTTACGGTTGCTCCAACTATCCCCGCTGCAAATTTACCCTGAACCGCCGGCCGCTGCCACAGCACTGTCCTCAGTGCGGCGGTCTGCTAGTCACCTCTGGAAAAGAGAGGGCTAACTGCTTGAAGTGTGAGTTCAAGGGCAAATTGGCAGATATACAGGCTCCTGCGGTGGCCGAGCCAGCCGCAGCCAGGACTTAGTGATGGAAGAACTGCTTACCAAATTCAGAGCGCATTTGGAACTGGAGCGAGGCGCCTCCCCCTACACATTGCGCAATTACACTAACGACCTCAAGGAATTTTTGGTTTTTCTGCATGCTGAGGGGATAATTTCACTGGAGATGGTGGACCAGCCACTGCTGCGCCGCTATCTGGCCTGGTTACTGGAGCAAGGAAAGGCTCGCAGCAGCATCGCCCGAAAGATGAGCGCATTACGCTCATTCTATCGCTACCTTACAGTAGAAAATATTGTCAGCTCTAACCCCCTGGAGACTGCCTCTTCAGTCAAACAGGAGAAACGCCTGCCTGGCTTCCTCTCTTTAGAGGACATGAACCGGCTGCTGGCGGCTCCTGATGCTAGCACTCCTCAAGGCCTCAGAGACCGCGCCATTCTAGAGATGCTCTACGCTTGCGGGTTGCGGGTAAGCGAGATAGTCAAGCTGGACCTGGAACAGGTTGACCTGGAGGCACGCCAGATAAGGGTCTGGGGGAAAAGGTCTAAGCAGCGGCTGGCACTCATGGGAATACCGGCGGCGACTGCCCTTTCTGTATACCTGAAGAAAGGCCGCCCCAAGCTGTTGAAGAAAGGCCGGAGCTCTGCCCTGTTCATCAACCGCTACGGCGGGCGTCTGGCGCAGCGTCGCATCCAGTATATGGTGAAAGAATACGCCGCTAAGGCTGGATTGGACAGTAGCATTCACCCCCACCTGCTGCGCCACACCTTTGCCACACACCTGTTGGATGGGGGTGCCGACTTGCGAGTGGTTCAGGAATTGCTGGGACATGCCAGTTTATCCTCCACACAAATTTACACTCACGTCAGCCAAAGTCAGGCGCGTAAAATATACCTTGCGGCCCATCCCATGGCTCAACAAGAAAGGGGGGAAGGATGAAGATCCTGATTATTCACGGGCCAAATCTCAACATGCTGGGTCAGCGCAACACTGCTCTCTATGGCAACAAAACACTCACTCAAATCAACCGTCTATTAAGCAAAAAGGCGGCTGAACTGGGAGCGGAGATAGCTGTCTTCCAGTCCAACAGCGAAGGGGCACTTATTGATTTCATTCAAGCGCAGTCCTCTAAGGCAGCAGGCATTATTATCAACCCCGGAGCACTTACTCACTATGGCCTTTCGCTGCGAGATGCTCTGGAGGATTGTCGGCTACCGGTGATAGAAGTCCATCTGTCTAATATTTACGCCCGTGAGGATTGGCGTGCTGAATCGGTAATAGCACCCATTGCCAGGGGACAGATCAGCGGGTTAGGCTGGTGGGGATACATCGCTGCGTTGGAATTTCTGACAGCAGAGCTGAGGAAGAAGTAATGTCCCAGCGTCTCCTCAAGCTGAGGCAGAGGCTAGCGGAAAAAGAACTTGATGGCATCCTAATCTCTCAGCCAGAGAACCGACGTTATTTGAGCGGCTTCGATGGCTCGGCAGGTCTTCTCCTGATAACTGAGAGTGAGTCTATTCTAGCCACTGATTTCCGCTACACCGAGCAGGCGAAGGGGCAAGCGCCTGACTTCCAGGTGGTTCAGATAAAGGGAGAGCTTCAGGAATGGTTCCCTGGTCTTGCCTCCAACCTGAAGCTAAAAAGGCTCGGCTTTGAGGCAGAGTATGTCTCCTTAGCCACTTATCAGAGGCTGATTGAAGCAGTCAAGGCCTTGTCCTCCCAACCACAGCTAGTATCCGCTCAGGACCTGGTGGAGCAAATAAGAGCTATCAAAGAAGCTAAGGAGTTGGAACTGATAGCAGAAGCGGCAAAACTGGCTGACCAGGCTCTGGAGCACATCAGCAATTATATGAGACCAGGCATGAAGGAGAAAGAAGTCTCCTGGGAAATAGATAAGTTCCTCAGAGAAAATGGCAGCGAAAGTCTGCCCTTCGAGACAATCGTAGCCTCAGGCCCCCGTTCCGCATTGCCACATGCTAAGCCCACTGAGCGGCCCATCCAGACAGGTGAACCTATAATAGTGGACATAGGAGCTAGAATAGAAGGCTACTGTAGCGATTTGACACGCACTTTCTACCTGGGCGAGGCCGATTCTACCTTTGCTCGGGTGTATGATATAGTATTGGGGGCGCAGCTTGTCACCCTGGCCACTTTAGAGGCTGGGATGAGCGGAGAGCAGGCTGACCGGCTGGCCAGAACAGTGATTGAGGAGGCTGGCTACGGGAAAGACTTTGGTCATAGCCTGGGGCATGGAGTTGGTCTTGCCCCTCATGAGGAGCCTCGCCTTGCTCCCAAAGTCAGCGGCAAGCTGAGCAATGGCATGGTCTTTACCGTTGAGCCGGGGATATATATAGTGGGCTGGGGTGGCGTCAGAATTGAAGATATGGTGGTTCTGGAAAAGGGCAAGCCCAGGCTACTCAGCCAGTTTCCCAGAACAAGATAGGCCGGTTAACCAGGCAGAATATCCAGAGCGGGGTCAGCTAGAAGGGAATCAGCCATGCTGGTGTTGCCACCAGCACTATAAAGAAAGAAAATAAACGGTTTATGTCACCCTGAGCGTAGCGAAGGGTCTCATGCTCCCGCAGGGAGAGATTCTTCATCCGCCAGAGGCGGATTCAGAATGACATTTTCGGGAGAGAAGGTTTCTTGCTCAAGGCAGACTTTCATGTGCATAGTAATTACTCACGTGACTGCGCTATGACCCTTGAACAAATTGTCAGGAAATGTCTGGATAGAGGCATCAATTGTATTGCCCTGACCGACCATGGTAATGCCGATGGCGCTCTGCGTTTGCAACAGATAGCCTCCTTCACCGTTATCGTTGGCCAGGAGGTGCTCACACCTGATGGCGAGATTATGGGGCTGTTTCTTAAAGAGACTATCCCCAGCGGGCTTTCCCCTTCGGAGGCCGTCTCCCGGATCAAGGCACAGGGCGGCTTAGTAGGTGCCCCACACCCGTTCGACCCACTGCGCGGACTGAAAAGGGATACCCTGGAGAACCTGCTGCCCCAGATGGATTTCGTCGAGGTCTTCAACTCACGCAGCCTGCTCTGGAGCCATAATACTCAGGCGAAACGCCTGGCTAGTCAGCACGGGCTGTTGGCCACTGCTGGCAGTGATGCCCACACGCCAGGCGAAATTGGTAAGGCCTATGTAGAGATGCCAGAGTTTGCTGGCAAGGAAGATTTCCGGAAAAGCCTGGCGCAGGGGAAGATAGTGGGCCGACGTTCCAGCCCGCTGGTTCATTTCGCCACCACAATGGCCAATCTTAAACAGCGTTTTAAGAAGGTGTAAGGATTGTATCAGATCGGTTGGTTTTCCACCGGGCGTGGCCCTGGCTCCCGCCAGCTTCTCAAGACAGTTCAACAGAGCATAGAGAGCGGCGAGCTTAAGGCTCGTCTAGCCTTTGTCTTCTGCAGCCGAGAGCCTGGCGAAAGTCCGCAGACAGACCTTTTCTTCGAGCAGGTAAAAAACTACGGTATTCCGCTGGTATGCTATTCCTACGACAAGTTCAAGGCACAACAAAATGTGGAGGTGGTTTCTCAGCCTGACCAGCTCCCATCCTGGCGTCTCCTTTATGATCGCGAGGTAATGAAGCAGTTGGAAGGCTTTCAGCCAGACCTTTGCCTGCTGGCCGGATATATGCTCATCGTAGGCGAGGAGATGTGCCACCATTACATCATGCTCAATCTACACCCGGCTGCTCCGAGCGGCCCTGCCGGAACCTGGCAGCAGGTCATCTGGAAACTCATTGAGCAACGCGCTGAGCGAAGCGGCGTCATGATGCATCTGGTGACCCCGCAACTGGACAAAGGGCCTGTGGCTACCTACTGCACTTACTCCCTGCGGGGGCAGCCCTTCAACCAGCTCTGGCAAGAATTGGGGAACAAGTCCCTGACGGCCATTCAGACAGAGCAGGGTGAAGACTACCCGCTATTCCGTCTTATCCGCCAGCAAGGAGTAGCTCGGGAACAGCCCCTTATTGTGGCCACCCTCAAGGCCTTCAGCGAAGGCAGGGTCAGGGTACAGCGGCAGCAGGTCATTGATGCCCAGGGGAAACAAGTGCCCGGCTATGACCTAACAAAGGAAATAGAAGAAAAAATCGGGAAATAGTCCTTTCAACCCCCTACCCCCCAATCTTGGGGGGATTTTTAAGGAGAAATGGGGGGCACCCCCAAACCCCCGCCAAATGGGCTACGCCCCTTGTGGAATCCCCATTTTTCATTCTTCGTTGTGCCTATGCAACCGGGCGTGGCGAATTCTCCCTATAATAGCTCTTTTAGCCCCCGCTGTTTGAGCAGGATTTGGACGATCCCAGGGGTTACCACGGCTAGGAGCCACTTGCGCCCCCTGCTGGAGAGTGAAGGGAACCCAGGTTCCCTTCCGGGGGGTTCGGGGGGTGGCCCCCCCCGATTCCTTTTTCCTTCCCCCTCTTAAGCCTAAGAGGGGGAAGCCAGAGGGGGTGTTCGCCCAGCCAGAATCCCCGCCAATGGGCATTAGGTATTCCATAAAATATTGGTATTGCGGGATTAAAATCAACGGGCGGGGTAAAATACCCCGCCCGTGTAGCTGCAGAAAGCTATAGGATTGTTGTTTACAGATATTGAGACCGCTCTTCGGTATAGTATCCCGTATAGTGTGGTTTTCTCTTAGCAGAAAAGGCGTCGGGACCTTCCTTACCGTCCGCAGTCTGCAGAAGCATGTCCGATATAAGTTGCTCAAAACGCATTGCATCACTTAGGGGCATCTGCACTCCGCGGTAGGCCGCCTCCTTGACCGACCTCACTGCCAGCGGAGCATTCTCGTTGATGCGATTGGCCAGTGCCTCAGCAGCGGGTATAAGCTCCTTGAGGGGCACTACTTTGTTGACCAGCCCCACCCTGTAAGCTTCCTGTGCGCTAAGAGAGTCGCCGGTCATCAGCATCTCCAGGGCTATGCCGAAGGGGATAAGACGGGGCAGCCGCTGGGTCCCACCCACACCCGGGATGACCCCTGCCTTGACCTCAGGTACACCGAGCTGGGCATGCTCAGCCGCAACGCGAAGATCACAGGCCAGAGCAATCTCCAAACCGCCACCCAACGCCACCCCATTGACAGCAGCGATAACAGGCTTCCATACCTCTATGCCTGCGCCCCGGGTGAAGAGATGCCAGGGAGCAACAGCAACGAAAAGCCTGTTATGCTTACCTGCGTCAGCATGCCGCTGACTAATCTGCTTGAGGTCAGCACCGGCAGAAAATGCCTTGTCTCCAGACCCGGTGAGAATAGCCACCCACACATTTGGATCATCCCGGAAATCCAACCATATCCTCAACATTTCATGCCACATCTCCATAGTTACGGCATTGTAGGCCTCAGGGCGGTTGAATGTAATATAGGCAATCTTGTTCTTCTTCTCGTACAGAATATCTGGCATAAAAACCTCACTGTTAGTTTGTAGCTAATCTGCCTAGAATTGCCTCTCCAGATGCATGTCTATGTCTTCTTGGTTAGAATCTCGTCAACAATGCCATATTCTACGGCCTGCTCTGCGTTGAGATAAAAGTCCCGGTCAGTGTCATGGGCCACCTTCTCCACAGGCTTGCCGGTGTGACGAGCTATGATGTTACGAATCAGGTCTTGCATACGCATAATTTCACGGGCGGCGATCTCAATATCAGCTGCCTGTCCCTGAGCACCACCTATTGCCTGGTGCATGTGGATAGTGGAGTTAGGCAAAGCGTAACGCTTACCCTTGGCACCGGCGCAAAGAAGCAAAGTGCCCATGCTGGCTGCCAGCCCCACACAGATGGTGGACACGGCAGGTCGTACCAGTTGCATGGTGTCGTAGATAGCCAGTCCAGCGCTGATTATGCCGCCGGGACAGTGTATATACATGCTAATATCTTTGTCGGGGTCTTCCCGCTCAAGGTAGAGAAGCTGAGCCACTATCAGGTTGGCTACCTGGTCGTTGATGGGAACACCAAGAAAGACAATGCGCTCTTTAAGCAACAAAGAATAGATATCAAAAGCGCGCTCACCGCGGGCGCTGGTCTCAATAACCATTGGTATTACGTTATCTGGGCGGATACCCATTTCGCCACCTCCGTATATGTCTGACTTTTCTCCAGTTATCCTTGTTGACCTGTCTCACTGCTCTTTTCTGCCTCTGCAGGGCTGGCCTCGGCAGCAGGTGCCTGTGATTCTTTCTTAGCCTGGCCGGAGGCTATTAGAGCCAACCGTTCAAGGGTCTTTTTTACCAGCAGGCGCTGCGCTATAGAATAACGGGCATCGGGTGTGGATAGGCCTTTTCGCAGGTCATCAGCACGCTCACCAGCCATCTGAGCCAGTTTCTCAATCTCAGCCTCAATCTCCTGGGGTTCTACCGCAATCTTCTCCTCCTCAGCTAATTTCCCCAGCACAAGGCTGCGCGTCAGGCGCTCAGTGGCTGCTGGCTTCAGTTCTTCCTTGAGTTGCTCCTTGGTCTTATTGATATTTTTGAGATAGTCCTCCAGCCCTCGCTGGCCTAATTGCCTGGCCTGGTCCTCAAGTAGATGCTCCAACTCGTGCTCCAGCATGACCGGTGGATACACCACCTTGGAGAACCCCACCACAGTATCCAGCGCCTTCTCCTCAAAGCGGTGCTGGGCTGCGTCCTCAGCCATTTTCTGTAGCTGTTGGGTAACACGCTGGCGCAGACTATCTAAGTTATCAAACTCTTCTCCCAGCGACTTGGCGAACTCGTCGTTGACCTCAGGGAGCGTCTTACGCTTTATCTCGCTGACTGTTACCTTGAAGCTTCCTTCTTTGCCCACCACCTTCTTATCGGGATAATCCTCCGGAAAGGACAGATTGAATTCTCTGGTCTCGCCTTTAGCCATGCCCTCCAGCTTTTCGGCAAACCCGGCTACGGGCCGTCGTGACTCCCGAAGTACCTGGTACTGAATACCTTTCTGGTCTACTATTACCTCATCAGCGACAGTGCCCTTGACATCCATGGTGACCAGATCATCAAAAGAGACCGGCCCTTCCACAGGCTCCCAGGGAGCCTGCTGCTGGCGCAGTTGCTCTATAACCTTATCTATTTCTTCCTGGGTTACCTCGGCTTTCTCCGGCTCCAGCCGAACAAAGCGGTAATCGCCCAGGTCAATGATGGGTTTGAGGGATACAGTGGCCTTATATTTCACTGGCTGACGCTCTACTATCTCTATCTCCGGCTGGCCTATGGCCTCGAGGCCTTGCTCCTCCAGAGCCTTGTTGTATGTCTCCGGGATAAGGTCCTCCAGGGCTTCCTCCAGAAGCACCTCTTTCCCCAGATGAAGCTCCATAATAGAGCGGGGTGCTTTGCCTTTGCGAAACCCCGGAACGACCACCTTCTTTGACAAGCGACGGTACGCTTTATCCATAGAGCTCTCTACCTCTTCAGGGGCAACCTCTATGGTAAGCCTGGTCTGACGGTTTTCCAGTGTTTCAGCGGATACTTTCATGTTGACTCCTAGAGCAAATTATAGCACATAGCGCCATCGTTCGGGAAAATGTGCGGACAGCGAAGCAGCAATTATTCATTCGTCTCTGATCTGGAGGTGGAGTTCCTTGAGCTGTGCCTCGGGGACAGGTGAAGGAGCATTAGTCAGCAGGCAAGTAGCACTCTGAGTCTTGGGGAAAGGAATGACCTCTCGTATGTTCTCTTCCCCAGCCAGTATCATCACCAGACGGTCAATGCCAGGCGCGATGCCGCCGTGGGGTGGCGCTCCGTATTCAAAAGCCTCCAGCATATGACCGAAGCGCTCCTGAATATCATCGTCAGAGTAGCCCAACATCCGGAATATTTTGCGCTGCAGCTCTGGAGTGTGAATCCTGATGCTGCCACTGGACAGCTCTGAGCCATTGCAGACAATATCATAGTGCCTGGCACGCACCTTGCCGGGGTCGGTGTCAATCAAATGCATGTCTTCTTCCCTGGGAGCAGTGAAAGGGTGATGCGTTGGTTCCCAGTGCCCTGACTCTTGACTCCACTCGAACATGGGGAAGTTTACCACAAAGGCAAAGGCCAGCAGTTTGGGATCAGCCAGCTTAAGGCGGCGACCCAGCGAGAGCCTCAGTTCGCTCAGCACCTTGTTTGCTGTGTTAAGGCTATCGGCCACGATGAGCAATAAATCGCCAGGTTTGGCATCAAAACGCTGGGCCATTTGCCGAATTTGCTCAAGGCTCAAGAACTTGGCTGCCGCCGATTTCACTGTATCCAGCGTCAATTTCTCCAGGCTAGGGGTCTCCTTAGCCAGGGCTATGGTGATCAGCCCTTTAGCCCCGTTTGATTTAGCCTGCTCGGCCAGCTCATCGAGCTGGCGGCGAGAGTAATCAGCGCCTCCGGGCAGACAGATGCCTTTCACCCGCCCACCCTTCTCCAGCGCGGAGCGGAACACTGTGAACTCTGACCCGGCCACGATGTCAGAGAGGTCTCTGAGTTCAAGGCCGAAGCGGATATCAGGCTTATCAGTGCCGTAGCGCTCCATAACATCAGCAAAAGAGAGACGTGGGAAGGGGATGATCATCTTGAACTCTGGCTTCACCTCCCTGACCAGGGCGATGAACATCTCCTCCAGCAGGCTGAGGATATCCTCCTCAGTGATAAAGCTCATCTCCATATCAAGCTGAGTGAACTCAGGCTGACGGTCTGCCCGCAGGTCTTCATCGCGGAAGCAGCGGGCCATCTGATAATACTTCTCAATGCCAGCCACCATGAGCAACTGCTTCAACTGCTGTGGCGATTGGGGCAGGGCATAGAACTTGCCGGGCTGGAGGCGGCTGGGCACCAGATAGTCACGGGCACCTTCGGGGGTGCTTTTTATCATTATAGGTGTCTCCACCTCAATGAAACCTCTATCATCCAGGAATCGGCGCAGGAACTGGATCACACGGTGGCGAAGCAGCAAGTTCTCCTTGACTCTGGGACGCCGGATGTCCAGATAGCGGTACTTCAGACGCAGGCTTTCATCAACCTCCACGTCCTCGTTGATATAGAATGGAGGCGTCTTGGAAGTATTGAAAATTACAGAGCTCTCAACTATGATCTCAACTTCGCCGCTGGGCAGCTTGGGGTTCTCCGTACCGGATGGACGGCGGGCCACTTTGCCCTTCACCTGCACCACAAACTCGTTGCGAAACCCGGTTGCAATCTCATGGGCAGCAGGCGCTATTTCTGGATTAAAGACCACCTGAACCAGCCCCGAGCGGTCCCTCAAATCGATGAATATCAAACCACCGTGGTCGCGGCGGCGATGCACCCAACCAGCCAGGGTAACTTGTTGACCGATATGCTCTGAACGGAGCTCTCCGCAGTTATGACTTTTAAGCACAGACTCTCCTTATACAAAGGCAAATTATAGTCTATTAGGAGGTCTGTTTTCAAGCTGCCTGGCTGGTGGGAGTTTTTCGGATGTTCGGGAGGGTGGGGCTTGGGGCACATAAACGCCCTAATGTTCAGCCTTGATGCTAGACAACCTGATCAGACGTTTCGTGCATCCATCCATCAACTTGATATCGACTCTCCACGGTGCCATTGGCTTTCCGTGGAAAGGCCACTAGGGGCTTCTTGTGCCCACTATGGCTATCATAAGTATGCAAACGACTGCGGTGGCCACGGTACCATTAGTTCATTAAGTCGTATTGGCATGTCATATGTTCGTGCTTCCTTAACCTCTATTGCATAGCCCGTGGTTTTGTTATCAAAATACTCTAGGAATCGTTTCTTTGTTATTCCAGACTGATCTCCTGTCTTTGCCCAAAGCACTAGCGGCTCCTCATGGAGTATATCCCCAATCTCGAACTCTCCTATCACCTTCTTGATTGGTGCAGATGCATAGACGACTACGGTTGTCACTTCGCCTCGCTTGAAAATTGTACGGCGGTATTCATACCTTTTTGATCCCTCGAATATTCTTAGTGCGAATTCTGGTTTAATCGACAACAATACTCTCATCTGCTTGGCACTCCCGTAGGATATCCCTAAAATTCTTTACGCTAATTTGCGTGAAACCTCTGGGGGCGTCCTCTACACTAGGTATGACACCTATCTCAATTAGCCTTTTCATATTGATTCGCTTTGGAAAGGAATAGACATACAAAAAATTCACAATAAATGGCCGGTTTCTTTTGTAGAGGTTCCAGTGCCTTGACAGTTCCTCATCGCTGAACACACTCCTTTTCCTGCACAGCCGAATAAAATCCTCTTCGCTTGGTATGTTATCAATAACCCTTTCCGCTACACCGATGGTTGTTACAACGCTCTTGTAATACCCGCCAGTGCGATAAAAGATGATGACGTCTCCCGAGTTCAGTTTTCTCTCGACTGAACGGGAAATGTAGACTTTACTTATGGCATTTCTATGTGGCTCATTTTCTATGAAATCCATCGGTGATTCCGTTCGCAGAATTGAATCCGGGAACAGCTCAGTATGGTACTCTGGGTATATCGGCACGATAAAAATGCGCCCTGTCATGGAGAAGAAAGGATATGTTACCTTCGGATGTTGCCAATTGGCTACCTTGGTAAGAGGTCTGACGTAGACGAGTTCGCGACCTCCCGGGCTGCTCTTGTAGCCGTGAAGATGGAAACCGTACTCTTCAAAGAGGTTTACGAGCCGTTGCTGCTCGATCCTTTTGTTAAAGATAGTCACATATATCTCGCCGACCTTGAAGCGAAGGGCGTTATCGAAAACGATCTTAAGAAACCGTTCTCCGAGACGGAAGCCGTTCAGCGCTACTTTGAAACTGCCGATTTTCAGGCGCTTCTTCTTTGACAGAGGAGTGTCTATGTCCGTATAGTCCTCATCTTCGCCTTCGACCTTCAAGTAAAGAAGGGCAATTGGCTTGCCCTCGGAAAGACATACATAGACTGTTTCATTTGCCTTCCGATTGAACCAACTTTCGTAGCCGGGGTAATCTTCCTTGAACGATGCAAAGAACTCGTTGGTGAGGTCGAGATTGCCGAAATAGTCCTTTCGGACCGAGAGTATCTTGTAGTCTGCGAGTTCCGGGTTCTCCGCTGTTACCCTCTCCAAGAAGGCATCTATCGTGTAAACCCGTTCTGAAATGCCTAACAACGAGGCTTTGTTAAGGAGTTTCCTGTCCTCGGTGATTAACGCATCAACTCTCCCACAATACAGCTCATTGATAATAAGCGTGTCGTTTATATCGTTTTGGTTCTTGTCCAGCTTCTCCGAAAGCTTTCGAACCACATCCGACATCGGGGCTTTTGTCCTAAGAACATTGTAGCTGGCCAGTTTAACCTTGAGAGATTTCCGAACCTTCGGGTCCTCATGTTTTTCAAGCTCTTCGGCCGTTACAGAGTGGATGCATTTGGTGTGGTGCAGATTATCGAGCCATCTGAATAATATGCCGATATCTTCATCGACAACCGTGGCGGCTTCTCTGTGGATAACAATATTAGTGTCCAGCAGAATCTTCATAGCTCGTTTGCCTCTGCATTCTCGCTACTACTTCTGGTAGGCATCTAGGTATTTTCTTATGATTCTCTCTTGTTCTTCTTCGGTCGCCTTCAGGAAAGCATTCAAAGATGCTGCTATTAGAAGGTTCTTCTTTCTGCCGGTCCTTTTTGCGAGCTCGTCCAAAGACAAAGCCAGACTTTCTGGGATTTGCACGGACACGGGTTTCTTCGCCATAATAAACCTCGCGACAATTGACATTTGATAATATTTTAATAGTAAAGTATAGTAATGTCAATACTTTACTATCTACTGACCATCACGTGGACGATGGCGGAGGGATTCTTCTTTGGCCCTTGAATGTTACTAAATGATGGAGTGCTACCCAACGAAATGCCCGATGTGCAACTTGCCATATCACACGAAACTGACATCCGTTTAGTCCAGCCCCATTTGTGATAGCTGAAAGCGCCCGTTTCTTATGGTATTGTTTCGGGTGAAGGAAAAGGGCCTGCTAGCCAGCGGTCAAAATCATCCTCGCCTGTCCGATTGGGGTTTTGCCGATCCAGATGCCAGCGCAGTGGATTGTTAACGATGTATTCCCTTATTAGATTGAGTGAACCTTCATTTCTGATTACATGTTCCCAGTAGTTTCGTTGCCAAACGGGTTGTCTGTTATCTCCGCAGGATTTGTTAATACATCTGGTGACTGTTGACTTGAAACCAGCGACCAACGATCCTAGTGAACGCGGTGCCCTCTGTAGGGGCACACGGCTGTGTGCCCTGTCCTGTTTTGCATAAACTGGCGGACAGCCGTCCGCCCCTAAATTTGTGGGCGCATCGCCATGCGCCCCTACGTTGAATATAACGGCGTGAAAATGGTTTGGCATTATCTGGAACACATCTAATTCGATCTCGCTCCTGATGGCTGCCGAGCGTATCCATTCATCGGCGACCATCATTCCTATGTCATTTGATTGCATTTCCCCATTCACTATTTCACCGAACAGTAATTCCAGTTTATATGTGCAGATAGTGATGAAATAAGCGCCTTTCTGTGAATAATCGTACCCTTTTAGGCGGATGCTGCGGCGGTGATGTTTTTCAAAATTGCCTTCCACCAAGACCCCCCATCGATTAACTCGCTACTAAAGGGCGGACAGCCGTCCGCCCCTACGTTTGTTTCATGGAGCGGTGAGCCGCTGTAATCTCCGCCAGGATTTTCCTGGCTTCCTCTTCCTTACCAGAGGGTACGGGGACACGCACGCTGTAATCATACCGCATGTCGCGGCCGGGGGTTGAATAGTCAAATTCAAGTCTGGGGAGAGAGGTATGTTCCTCTTTGTAACACGCATTCTCCAGTCGGGCGCCCATTCCCTGCCAGGTGTGAAACTGGCGGCCAAGATAAACACCATCACGCGATATATATGCACCTCTTTGATCCGGCCTGTTTCGGAAGCGCCCCAGCACGACCGAAAGAAAAGCCACAATCCCGCTAAATACAATCAGTCCCCCGAAAATCAGCAGGATCAACACCGGATGGTCCCGCTTAAACAGATAGAAGCCGATCCCAACGATGGCCGAGATAATGGCAACCATGGCGAATAATCTGGTTTTTGCCGCCTTTTCTTCGGCAAATTCTTCTTCGATGTACTTCTGCCACTCCTCGGCGGTATAAGTCCAGTGCGCAAGCAGATTCTCGCCCGTAACGATGTTATCGAGCGCCTGAGCACGCCGGAAATACATGATCGCAACGACAATGCCGGTGATAGTCAGGACGATAGCAAAGAACGAAATGGCGAAACCGCCATCCATCCCCTCCATGCCAAACATAGAGGGCGCGAAAATAGCAAACACACCGATCAGTGTGATAGCTACCCAGATCAAAGCGGTTCTTCGTTGCGGGTTTTTCTTCATGTTCACACCTTCTATTACGACAGGGTATATCAGTGCAATACGATCGTCGTTTGTCCATCCGGCTCATTCCTTATATCAAGGTTTCCGGCTAGACACGCCACAATGTATGCAGATGATACGGACCCCAGCAGATAAGCAATAGTTATACTCAGCAGAGCCTGTGTCAAGGAAATGCCTCCTAGTAATAAAGCTTATCTATTATAAGCTTGCAACTGACAACCCCCATTTACCTGTCTCCTTAAATAATAGGCTTTCCGGTCGCGTGACGTCAATGGCGACTCGAAGGCCGCTGCCATCAACATTAATGCTAGTAGGAAGGTCGCACTTACCGGAACGGTTCGCTTCGGAGACCTCACGCTTGAGTGGCGCTTCAAAAGGAGAGCCTATTGACAGTACGGCATCGCCTGTTATAATATACCTCGGATAACGAGGTGCGTCTGTGCCCAAATGGCTTCAGTTGCACGGAGGCTCAATGCGATCCAGAACGAAATTTCTCATTTTGGCGGCGTTCTTCCTGGTACTCCCGTTGGTAGCCAGCTTCCAATCTGCCGCAATTATCTCGACTACCACTACTACTAAACACGTCCCCACAGCCGCGGCTGCCGGAGAAGCGGGTTTACCGTCTTCTGAGGATACCGACGCCGTCAGAGCAGTGGTGATGGCTTATTGGGAAGCATTCAACGCATACGATGTTGATGGCGTGTTCTCGTATCTGGAGGACAACTGGCGGCAGCAGGACGGAGACAAACTAAAGCGAGAAATAAGCCAGCTCAAAAATGGGTTCCTACTCTTAAGGAATGTAAAGCTGAAAGTAGAAGAGGAATCTCCGCCTGTCCTTATTGGAGACGGTGAGGCAGAGATGATGGTAAGACTAGGAACTCCGATAGGCTTCAAGCATGACTACTTTCGTTTGGTCAAAATCGGCGACGAGTGGAAAATAAGCTTCTCTGAAGAAAGATAACAACTGCTCAACCCGTAGAGTGACACCCCGCAAAATCTTCGATTTTGCGGGGTTTATTCAAGCAGCGGGTGGCTAAAGCCCTAGCTCCTGGGCTACTAGCTCGCGGCAGAAATCGGAATCGCCGAAGAGGACTGCCGCCTGTTTTGCCCTGCGATAGTAGAGCCCCATATCGTGGTCTCTGGTGGTTCCGATAGCGCCGTGCACCTGCACACCCATGCGGGTAACATACCTGTAGACATCGTTCACCCAGGCCTTGGCTGCAACCACCTCCTTCGAACACGGTAGGCCATTCTCTACTGCCCAGGCCGCATGGTAGGTCAGCCTCCTGGCCATTCCGGCCTGGATCCACATATCAGCCAGATAGTGCTGGATGACTTGAAAACTCCCGATGGGCTTGCCATACTGTACCCTTTCCTTGGCATAGGCCACGCTGGCCTCCACCGTCCAGTCAGCACCACCTATCATCTCAGCGCATTTGGCTATCCGGGCCCGCTCCAGAAGACGCTTCATAACCGGCCAGCCCTTATCCAACTCTCCCAGCAGGTTCTTCTTAGGCACCGCTACTTTCTCGAAGGTAACCTCGTTTTGCTTATCATCAGCCATGGTGAGAAGTGGAACTATGGTGATCCCGGGGGACTTGGCATCTACTAAGAAAAGACTGATGCCATTCTCAGGAGATGATGCATCCTTGGTTCTGTTTACAGAGATGAGAGAATGTGCGACGTGAGCATCATGGACGAAAAGCTTGGTGCCACTCAGGATATAGTTATCCCCCTTGGACACAGCCCTGGCTTTGAGAAAAGCGGGGTCGTAGCTGGCAGTTGGCTCAGTGAGAGCCAAAGCCATTATCATCTCCCCCTTAGCTATCTTGGGCAAGAATTTCTGCTTCTGTTCCTCATTACCAGCGTCCAGTATAGTTAAAGTGCAGAGGACAGCCGTGGAGAAGAAGGGGCCGACAAGGCAGGCCCGTCCCATCTCTTCCAGCAACACTACCAAGTCCTGGAATCCGAAGCCAGCACCACCGTACTTCTCTGGTATAACGAAGCCGATCCAGCCCAGGTCAGCCATCTTTTTCCAGACATCGGGGTTATGGCCGCTGGGATCATCCTCCATCTTCCTTACCAGCGTTTTAGGGAACTCCTTCTCCAGGAAATCACGCGCTGACTTCTTTAAAATTTGTTGCTCTTGGGTTAAATCCAGGTTCATAGTTCCCTCCAGCTAGATTTCTGAGAGTATTCCTTCAAAAATAGGCCTTCCAGCCCCCCCCCTAACCCCCCACTCTTGGGGGGAACTTTGTAGGAGGATGGGGGACACCCTCAGCCCCCCGCCATCCGCCTCAGGCGGATGCCCCTTTGGAATCCCCTTTTCCCAGAGACAACCTTCTCTCAAATCGGCCTAGACTCTGGGAAGCCCCAATTTCATCCAGGCGATAATGTTTCTCTGTGTCTCCGTACTGCCACCAGCTATGGTGGCGCCCAGGTTGATCTGACACATACTTTCAAATTTTCCAAGGAGCTGCGCCCATTTCGAGCCTTGCCTAACAGTCCCATACAGCCCCATAGCGTCTACACCCACGTTGGCCATGCGCACTATAAGCTCGGTAAGGAAATATTTCGACGCTGAAGGCTCAGCAAGGGTTCCCAGGGGGTCCTGGCTCTGCAGCCAGACCACATACCAGGCCCACTGGCGCGCTGCCTCAATCTCTATAGCGAGTTGTGCTAGCCTATGCTTTATAACTGGATCTTTACCTAAAGGCTGCCCCCGGTAGCTGGTCTCGCGGCAGAACTGCACCAGCTCCTCGAAGTCCCTCCTGATGGCAGCAATGCCGCCAGCGCCTGAGCGTTCAAAGTTGACACCGGCCATGGTCACATACCAACCCTGGTTTATCCCTCCCACAATGTTCTTCTTAGGAATTCTGACGTTGTCTAAGAAGACCTCGTTATAGACATGAGCGCGGTTCATATAGTAAAGCGGACGGACGGTTATCCCGGGCCGGTTAAGCTCACTCAGGAAAAAAGTGATACCCTTGTGCTTTTTGGCTTCGGGGTCAGTCCTGGCCAGCAAGAAAATGTGGTCGGCTCGATGTCCACCGGTGGTCCATATCTTCTGTCCGTTGATTATGTAATCATCCCCATCCTCTACCGCTCTGGTGGTCAATGAGGCCAGGTCAGAACCAGCGTTAGGCTCGCTCCAACCCTGGCAGAAGACTATTTCCCCCTTGGCCATCTTGGGAAGCCATTCCTTCTTCAGCTCATCACTTCCAAAAGCCAGGATCCCAGGACCGACAATCATCAAATTAATATCGATAGCAGGTACCCGGTGGTACTCGAAAACCTCACCAAAGATGGCCTGCTCGACATAGCTGTGCTCCTGGCCCCCGTATTCCTTGGGCCAGGAGAGTGAGAGCCATCCCTTCTCGGCCAGCTTTTTGGTCACCGAGCGGTGATAAGCCCAGTTCTCATCGGTTTCATAGCGTGATTCCCATCCCCCCACCCATCCAGGAGGAGCATTCTTCTCCTCCCGGATGAAGAACTCCTCGAACTCCCGCCTCAATGCTTCCTGTTCAGGGGTAAACGTGAAGTCCATCTACAGCCTCCGATCTTACGATCTTTTCCCGAAACCGCTTAGGCGTTCCTCACAGTATTCGGGGACAATGTTAGCCACGTCCTATAGCTCCACTGTCTAGTGCTTCTTTGTCTTAGCAAGCACCACGATGGTGGCGTTGCCTGGGGTACTACTCTGCTCTCCCTCGGCGTTTTCAGCCCAGATATCGCAATCTACTAGTGTAGTGTCTCATTAATGACTTGACAATAGAGGCTTTTGGCTGCAAGGTCTTTTTTAGAATTCAATTGTAAAGCTGTTGCTGGTACACTACACTAGGTAGTCGCCATCTTGAACATATTTTTTGAGCACCTCCCCCTTGCAGCCAACCTCCTCGCCGGGGACTACTATTGCCCTTATCTTGTTATAACCCTACGATACAGCAACTGATGACGCAGGCTGCAGGGTATCCGCCCATGTTCTCAGTAAGCCCCAGCTTAGGGTTCTTAATTTGTCTTGGCCCGGCTTTACCCTGGAGTTGCTTGTACATTTCATATATCATTCTGACGCCAGTGGCTCCGACGGGGTGACCGAAGCACTTCAGCCCGCCATCGGGCTGAACGGGAAGCTCTCCCTTCAAGGTGAAGGTCCCCGCCTCGAGGTCGTCTTTCACCCTTCCCCTAGGGCAGAACTGCAAGTCCTCCATAATAACCGCCTCATTTATGGAGAAGGCGTCATGGACCTCACACATGCTGATCTCCTTACGGGGGTTCTTGATCCCCGCCTCGGCGTAGGCTGCCATCCCGGCGCGGTAACCCTCCTCAACATGGGTATAGTCGTAGTCTGACCTTACAGGTCCCTCTCCGGGTCCACAACAGATTTGAAGCGCCTTGACATAGACAGGGTCGGGTCTGAACTTCTTTGCCATATCAGCGCGCACTATTATAGCGGCGGCTGCTCCGTCACTATTCCCGCAGCAGTCAAAGAGACCCAGGGGCCAGGCGATAATGGGAGCGTTTAGGACCTGCTCCATGGTTATCTCCCTCTGAAAGTGGGCTTTGGGATTCATAGCGCCATTGTGGTGACTCTTCACCGGTATATAGGCAAGCATCTTCTTGCCCTCTGCCGGGCTGATGCCGTAGCGGGAGAAGTATCTGGTTGCCAGCATGGCATATAATCCCGGGGCTGTGGTGGCAGGTAACACACCTGGGGTAAAAGCAGGAGGTGTAGTGGGCAATCCAGCGAAACCGGTGTCTTTTAGTTTCTCAGCCCCAACAACTAACACTATATCATATATCCCGGCGGCCACAGCATAAGAGGCATTCCGGATTGCATCGGTGCCGGTAGCACACATATTTTCTATCCTGGTCACCGGTTTATATTGAATCCTCAATGGACCGCTGAGACCCATTCCTGACATTGCAGAAGCCTCTTGCCAAGTTCCCACCCAGGCAGCCTGGATATCTTTAGGTTCGATCCCGGCATCTTCATAAGCCTCGTAGGCAGCCTCAACCATGAGGTCGGTGACGCCCATATCCCAGCGCTCACCGAACTTGGTGCATCCCATACCAACGATGGCGACTCTATCTTTTATACTCTCTGTCATCTTTACTGCCTCCTAGAACCTTATCTCTCTTGCTTTCCAGTAATAGTTGTGAATACCCCGGTCAACGTAGAGCTTGCGGAAGGTCATCTCCACGGACATACCCCCCGCCACCTTATCGGCCTCACGGTCGGTGAGGTCAAAAGTTCCCCTGCCACCACCATCGAAATCCACCACCACGACGGTTGCCGGTGGGTTTGGACTCGGAGACAGGTTATCATGAGTGTAGCTGAAAACAGTGCCGCGCTTATCGGCAAAACTGTAATCCTCAAATTTGTCTTTCGTCTGGCAGATAACACAGATTCTGGCCGGCGATCCACCATAAGCGCCAACAGGGACAACGTATTGGGGCGTGCCACAATTTTTGCACTTAACCCCATAGAGTCCCAGTACTTGCTTGCGATTCCTCGATAAGGCTGATATGGAGGTCGGTGGTTGTTCAGGGCGCTGTGCTGATGTAATAGGCACCAGCCCACGCCAGCGAAGATAGGTCTGATAGTTGGTAAGCACCTTCTTCGTTTCCAGATGCCCTTTGATACCTCGGCGTACTCCAATCTTTTCAATAGCCGGAGTGACTTCCAGCAGGAAGGCAGTAGCGCCGTTTCCTAAGCTGACGAACATTATTTTATCGCCGGGCTTTGCCTCTTCTAAGGCTGACACCAGTATCATCATCGCCAGGGCAGTGCCGGTATTGCCTACAGTCATAACAAAAGAGTCTTGAACCTGTCCTGAATTGAACCCCATCTTCGCTGCCAGCCTGTCACGCCATCTTATATCAGTTGGGGGAGCATCAAAAACAACCTTGGAGAAATCCTTTGCCGCAAGATTACACTTCTTCATCAGCCCCGATATAGCTTCAGGTAGGATGTTTGCATAACATTCCTCCACCACCATCCTGTCTTCCCAACTGCGAACAAAAGCATCGCCATCGGCTCGCCAGACCCCTGAAAAATCGTCAGCGATAGAATAGCTATCTTCTATACTGGCGATAACGCCGTCCTTGCCTAGTAAAAGGGCTGCGGCACCATCACCAAAGGTCTGTTCCAGATCACCCGCCGGTGCACCTAGCCTGGTATCAGCAGAAACTACCAGGACGTTTTTTGATGTTCCGGCTTTGACGGCATCAAAACCACAGCCTAAAGCTATAGCACCTGCCCTTAGTGAGCCAGCAAAATCGGCGATGCGAATCTCCCGTGATAAATCCAGCGCTGTGGCAAGTATGGCTGAGCCTTGTTTCTCTTTGTAGGGCGCAGTGGTGGTTGCGAAATACAGGCCATCTACTGCTTTAGCATCAAATTTGTGTAGACAGTCTTTGCCAGCTTCCCACGCCATAGTTACGCTGTCTTCATCAAAACTTGCTATTGCCCTCTCTCCAGGGATAGGAAAGCCTCCCCAGGCATTAAAGAACGCCTGACGATCCATACGGTACCAGGGAATGTAAGCACCATACGACTTTATCCCAACCATTGACACCTCCTACGATTATAGAGTCATCTCCGTGCAATCGAGGCTGACAACAAGTGGAGCGTCTGTCAAGGCTTGCACTTCTTCAGAACTCCATCCCGGCGCCACCTCCTTCAGCAAAAGCCACTGGTTGCAGTGATGTCAAAATGCTTTACCTTTTGGGGTTATCCTTATCCCCTGGGAGCAGCAGTTTGCAGGACTCCGGAATGGTATTGGCGACCACTACAGTGCTATAGCCAGCCACCCGCCTTTTCACACGTTATAGTTTACACGGGGCTGCACCTCGTCAGGAAGCCCACTTTCCTCCTCAAATCGTCCCCTGATAATTGTAGACCATCTATTTCTACTACAATAATTTAGCCGATTTATAAAGAGATTGCAACGACCCAAAGATGTAAATCTATAGTTCCACCATGTCCAAAAGTATCACTGCGTTTTAGTATCATCAAGCGCACGAGAACAACTAGTCTGAAAGGTACCTTTGGACAAACGGCGTGTTGGACCATGCCTACTTGCATCAATGGATAATTTTATAGTACCATAGTATTGGTTATTGCTTAGATCAACTCCTGCCAATAATCGTTACATGGAGATAGGTCATGTCTAAGATTAGAGTGCTCATAGTTGATGATCATCCGCTGCTGCGGCAAGGTGTTCGACAACTGTTAGAGCGGGAACGTGATTTTGAAGTCGTTGCTGAGGCTTCTGACGGTGCGGAGGCAGCGAGGTTAGCTAGTGAACATTTGCCCGACATAGTGCTTATGGATGTTGGCATGCCCACAGTTGGCGGCCTGGCAGCCACGAGACAGATCAAGGCGGAGCATCCCGAAGTTTCGGTGGTGATATTTACCATCCATGATGACGACGAATACATCCTGGGACTTCTTCAAGCTGGGGCTGCCGGCTATTTGCTGAAATCCGCCTATGGCGAGGAGTTAGTACAGGCCCTAAGGTCGGTCCGGGCTGGGGATCAAGTCCTCCACCCAAAAGTGTGCTCAAGGCTACTAAAACGCGCTTCCAGCAATCAATTAGGGCCGATCGAAATACCAAGCGTGGAACACCTGACAAGCCGAGAGACCGAAGTGCTAAGGTTGGCAGCCAGGGGTATGAGTAACCGCGACATTGCTCTGGCGCTTGGCATAAGCGTTCGCACAGTAAAAGGACACATGGTAAGCATATTTGCCAAGATGAGGGTTGGCTCCCGAACTGAAGCCGTGCTACACGCTTTGAAACAGGGTTGGGTCACTCTTGAGAGCAGTGGAGGGCGCAGTTGACGGGAGAAGAATACAAACGCTTGCTAGAAGACATAAAGGACGCATATTTCCTAGTCCAGGGCTATGAAGTAATACTCGTTAGTAACAAACTGGCAGAACTCCTTGGCTATACCAAAGGTGAGCTTGTTGGGAAGTTTATTGAGTCAGTGCTGCCGTTGCCAGAAGAGAGGGAGCGGTTATTACAGTTCTATAGAAAGCGGCCGTCCCGGCAGGGCACACCTGAACGATATGAGACCACGGCCGTAGCCAAAGACGGGACAAGAATACCGATCGAGGTCACGGTGTGGCCCACTCTTTATCAAGGTAGACCGGCTGTCGCTGGAATCGTGATGGACATTCGAGAAAGGAAAAAGCGACAAGCTGAGGCCATCAGGATTCAGGAAGACGAGCGGAGACGGCTGGCGAGAGAGCTTCATGACGAGACAATCCAGGAACTGGTGCTGCTTTGCCATCGCTTGAAGGATGTTACTGCTGGCACCTATGGTCGCTTGCCACGGATGGCTCGAGGACGCCTGGAGGAGATGCAAACGCTGACCGAGAAAACGATAAGCGGGCTGAGAAGTGTTATTGAGGACCTCAGGCCTACCATGCTAGATGACATAGGTCTGGCCTCGTCACTGAGGTGGCTCATGGGCAGGTTAGCAACTCAAGACAGCGTGCAGACCGAGGTATACATATCTGGAAAAGAAAGACGGTTACCGCCTGAAACGGAGTTAACCCTCTTCCGTATTGCTCAAGAAGCGCTGAGCAATGTTCTAAAGCATGCCCGTGCCTCGTCTGTTTCAGTGACATTGAAGTTTGGCAGAGAAAAGGTGACCATGTCAATCAGCGACAATGGTCAAGGTTTCGAATTGCCAGTTACGTTGAATCATTTTGTCAGGGAAGGCAAGTTTGGTCTCATGGGGGTAAGTGAGCGTGTGGGCTTTTTTGATGGCAGTTTGAAAATCGAATCAACTCCGGGCAGGGGTACGGTTGTCAGGGTAGTTCTTCCTGAAAGAGTCAAATCTCGGCAGGTTAAGGCCAAGCTGGGATGATTGGGTTAGGCTGGTCACTGTTGTCAATCAGCAAAACTGGGACACTTTGAAACCGAACACACCTGTATGGTTAGAAGGGGTGTTCGACATCAGCATCATTGGAACACTTTCGGGACAAGAGCTAATGGACACTGGGCAAATCCATAACAAAAACTCAGATTGTTGAGCCCCAGAGGTAACATTTCTCGCTGTTGTTCAGTCCGTCAACGTTAGTCCATTTGATGCAATCGACTAATGACACTGCAGAATGTTGAGCCCGTGCAACCCTGGCACGGGCCACAAATCTGCAATTTCGTTCAGCTTGTAATAGATGAGGCAGAACAATCTGACACTCAGGTGAAGGAAGTTCCTTTCTTACCTTGACAGCCAACTTCTATGGGTTATATTATTGGGGCGAAGGTTGCGTAGCAACGGTCACACAAGAATGAAGAAGGGGAGACAGCAATGCGAAAAGGGCTAATGGCGGGAATTGTAGCGTCACTGGTTTTATTGTTGGTTGTTACCCTCGTGGCGCCTGGTAGCGCCAGCGCCAAAGCCCCCAAACCCCAAGACACGGTGAAGAATTTCATGAGTGCCGCCGCCGGTTTGAAGGTAGCTAAGGCAGCCGGTTACTGGGTGACCGAGGAACGCAGTGATGTCACTTCCTTCATAAAAAGCGTACCCTCCAAGACAAAGGTCTCTATCTCTAACCTAAAGCTTAAGGTGACCAGCCAGACAGGAGACACGGCTACTGTCACTGCTACCTATCGTCTCAAAGTAAAGTATTATAAAGGCAAGACCGCGCAAACTAATGAGCAGGCTACGTTCACTCTAAAAATGGTGAGTGGTAAGTGGCTTATCTCTGGGTCCACTGCCATATGGGAGATTGAAGGGGCTACTCCCATGCCTACACCAACGCCCACTCCCACATTGATACCTAGCCCAACTCCCACGGCCACTCCGTCACCTACGCTGACTGCCACACCAGGGCCAACGCCAACTGCTACTCTAACACCAACACCAACGCACACTCCTACTGGTACATCTGAGCCAACCCCTGCCCTAACACCAACGACTACTCCTACACCGACGCCAGCGCCAAGTCCCACAACCACACTGCCGACTGACACAACGCCTCCATCAGCAATAACCGGCTTAGTTGCCAATAATGCCTATGATAAGAGAGTCAACCTGTGGTGGGATAAGAGCACTGCCACTGACTTTGACCATTACAATATATATCTAAATAAATCCGAGATGGCAGACGTCACCGGCATGAAACCTATTCAGCAGATAACAGATATCGCTACCTGCAGATATCAGGAGACAGAGCTTGAAGACGGAACCGGTTATTACTTTGCGGTAACCGCGGTGGATAAGACTGGCAACGAAGGCACAAAGGTAACCAGCGTAGGTGTCACACCCACGTCGATGCAGAGGGGCACTAAAGACCTGGATCTGGAGGTGTCAGTATATAAGACTGATGAGGTGTGGGCGGGGACAACACTGTTGCCAGACAACCATGATCGAGATACGTCCAGAATAATCGAGGTGAACATGCTGGGGGAAATCATCTGGGAGTATCTCATACCATCGAATTTGAAGCGATATACTAATCCAGGCTTTGATGTAGAGTTACTAGCGAATGGTCATATTCTCTATGTCCTGCCCGGCAATGGCGTGTATGAGATTGACCGGGATGGTAAAGTTGTTTGGTCATACCTGACCTCAAAAATCTCTCATGATGCCGACCGGTTGCCGAACGGCAACACCATTTTTGTATTTGGTAATAATGACCGGAATAGTGATGCCCAGGTGGTAGAGGTGAACCCAAAGGGAGAGGTGGTTTGGAGTTGGTATGCGAAAGACCACTTTGACATACCCCCGTATAGTAGCATTTATGAGGAAGGTTGGACTCATACAAATGCAGTATCAAGGCTGCCGAACGGTAATACCCTCATCAGCCCGAGGAATTTCAACATTGTGATTGAGGTTGCCCCCACGGGAGAAGTTGTCAGGACCTACGGAGATGGGATTTTTGTGGCCCAGCATGACCCGGTAATGCTTCCCAATGGGCATATACTTCTCTGCAACCACAGTATGCCTCACCGGGCAATAGAGTTTGACCCGAATACAGGCAAGATTGTCTGGCAATCTGCAGGATTCGAACTGAGTGCAACTCCTGTCAGAGATGCTAACAGATTGCCAAATGGTAATACCCTGATTACTGCGTCAACAAAGATAGTTGAAGTAACTGCCGAAGGGGAAATTGTCTGGCAACTGGCACTAAAAGACATTACTCTTTCTGGAATTGACGCAGCCAGCTTAGGGTTCTACAAGGCGGAAAGGATTAGCGCGCAGAAATAGGTTGGCAACTGAAAGAGGTAACAGTAACTAAATTGTTGACTGCGGCTAACGCAGATTCAACAAAAACTCATTCTGTTGACCTCTGGTGCTGTAGACCGTCAGCGATAATGGGACACAAAAGGGGTTAAGAGAATCGTACAGTTTGGGGAGTGGAGTGAGCTCCGGTTGAGGTAGTAGAATAACCTCAAATGGGAAGGAG